>Ga0210405_10000001_pt1 | contig 495312 bp, 461 predicted proteins | sample IncBWH11MmetaG_FD_155492 | JGI IMG/M metagenome (GOLD analysis project Ga0210405, IMG submission 155492) | Forest soil microbial communities from Barre Woods Harvard Forest LTER site, Petersham, Massachusetts, United States - Inc-BW-H-11-M | ecosystem: Environmental > Terrestrial > Soil >... | reverse complement strand
GAAATTTCACACCCGACTTACGGCGCCACCTACACACCCTTTACGCCCAATGAATCCGAACAACGCTTGAGACCTCTGTATTACCGCGGCTGCTGGCACAGAGTTAGCCGTCCCTTCCTCTTCTGGTACTATCAACGCACGTACAGTTAATACGCGCGCCTTGTTCCCAAATGACAGGAGTTTACAACCCGAAGACCTTCATCCTCCACGCGGCGTCGCTCGATCAGGGTTTCCCCCATTGTCAAAAATTCTCGACTGCTGCCACCCGTAGGTGTCTGGGCCGTGTCTCAGTCCCAGTGTGACTGGTCGTCCTCTCAGACCAGCTACCCGTCATAGCCTTGGTGAGCCGTTACCTCGCCAACAAGCTGATAGGCCGCGGGCCCCTCAAAAAGCGGTAGCTTGCGCCACCTTTGATTTCGAAGCGATGTCGCCTCTGATCACATGCGGTATTAATTCGGCTTTCGCCGAGCTATCCCCCACTTTAAGACAGATTGCCCACGTGTTACGCACCCGTTCGCCGCTAGATTTTTTCCTGTATTGCTACAGAAAGAAATCCCGCTCGACTTGCATGTCTTATCCACGCCGCCAGCGTTCGTTCTGAGCCAGAATCAAACTCTCCGTAAAAAACGGTGAGACTCTTACGAGCCTCAAAGTTTGCGTCGAACCCCGCTACGGGGCCGACAAAATCTGACCATTCGATAATCTGTTTCCCGCCGTAGCGGGACACAGGTTCGTCCGATCTCTAATCTTTTTTCCAAAGAAAATCGACAGATAACGCACAATTCAATTTTCGCTGACTTCATATCATTTCAGATCCGCTTCTGCCGCCCCGAATGCTTTCGGGGAAACAACTGTGACTACGAATCCAAAACCAAACTGTCAAAGATCCACATCCTCCTCCCGGTACAAAGCAAAACCCGACCCCCGTCAGTAATCCGACCAGAATCGGCTCGCCTCGAGCCAGAGAAGAACAACCCCGAAATACTCGGGACCGCTTATCTGCGGGTCACTAAGTTAGCGAGGTTGCACCAACCTGCAAGGTAAATCCCAGGTTTTGCAAATTGTGAAACTGCAGCCGCGGCCGTGCTTGCCAAGCCGTAGCCCCGCGACTGCGGGACGAACGCCGGTCGGCCGCGACATCAACACCTCAACCTCTCAACTGTTCAACTTCTCAACGATCTTCAGGCTTTGTCGTAAACCGCGACGTTCTTCACTCGCTTCTTCCCCTTCATACTCCAGGTCGTGACGGTGCGGCTTTTGCCATCGGCGGCGATCGCAATCTTGCCGGTTAACACGCTTTTACCGCCTTTTTTTTCAGCAAAGGTCAGATTGTAATCGTTCGTCTTTGTATAGGAACGCACGTCCGCGTCCGGGTCACCGGTGAGAGGATAATCTTTCCCGTCGAAATTCCCCGCCCATTCGCTGTGAGTCGGTTTTCCCTTCGCATCGACGCCATCAACTGTGACCCTCACCTTAAAGAAACCCACGTCATACATAACGGTGTTGTTTCTGCCCATGCCGCGCGCGAGTTTGGATTTGTGCCGGTTTAGCTTCCACGTGCCCATGTAAGGGCTGGCGAAGCAAACCGCCCCTGCTGCAAGCCAAACTGCCAGAGATACTAAAGTGGTTCTTGTTTTCATGGCGCAGATGAAGACGGGATTTGCCCGCTCCGTCAATGCTTTTTTCCGTCCGAGGCGTTCGAGCGCGTTAGCCGAGGCTACTACTAAACATAATCGCGAATCCAATTATCATCGCCAGAAGGCAAATGCCGGCCGCCCACTGAACGACGCGGTTGCGTGATATCAATCCGAGCGCAGTCGGGATGGACATCACGATCGTCCCCAGATTTTCTTTCACGAGTAATGCCGTGTTCGGTGTTTTCAAAAAATCGAGATTAGCGAGCAGCGCCAAAACGAGGCAGACGAAGATAGCGCCGTAGAAATAGGTGCGTTGGCGCCAGAAAAAATCTTCCAGATCGATTGCGCCGTCATCCGGGGTTTTCGGTCCGACCAATGCGCAGATGACATAGACGGAAACAGCGAACAAGAACTGAATGGCGACAGACGCGAGGTCCCAGCTCGTCACCGAGCGGAGGTCCCAAAGCGCCAGCCAGTTTACGAACACCAGGAGAACGGCATTCACCATGCCGAGCGCGAGCAATCCGGAAAATTTTACGCGCTCGCGCGCAACGATCAGTTCAGCGATGCGTGCCAGCAGGTGCGTCAACGCCAAGGCATAGACGAACGATAAAAGCGCGGTGACGTGTTCGAATGCGGACATTTTAAGAAGTGACGCGCAAGAACATCAAATCTCAATCCGCGCGCTGTTCGCCGCGAAGCTGCCGCGCGTAATCGGCGGCGTCGAAATTTCCTTTCGATTCGCCGATGAGTCCGTCGTTGTCGATCTTCCAAAGCTCGCAGCCGCTGATCCGAACTTTATTTCCGGTGCCGCCCGGTCCGGTGTTCGTTCCAGTTAACGTCCAATGAAACTCAGTTCCATTTGGTTGTGGCTCGAGCTTGTCGAACGCCACAATCATGTCCGGAAATGTTGTCATGAACGCTTCCGCTTCCCTGGCAATCGCCGCGCGTCCAACTGCGGGCGGGCCATTGTTGATCCTGATGGATCCGTTCTCCGCAAAAAACGCGGCGACTTTTTTCGGATCCTGGCTGCACCAGGCATCCGCATAACGTTGCGCGAACTTTCTTAACTCTGCAGGATCATTCACCGGTTTACTCCGCGAACAATCTGATAGAAGCATACCGGTGCACGCCGCGACGAGAAATTGTTTGGCGTTCACGCGCGTTTCCCTGGCAACGGCACCTCAACTGTGCTGTCTACTTCTTTTCCGCGACACCCGGCGCCGGAGAAGATGGAGCTGCCGGCAGATCGGAATTCCATATGTCAGTTCCGCACTTCCAAGTGCCGTCGGCCTGCTTTTCCCAAACTTCGCAATACTTGCCACGATCTTTCGTCCCGTCGTTCATGGTCAATTCATAGGTTCCGCTCAAGCAGGCCATGTCGCCTGACTTCGCCATTTTCACGCGCCTCGCCTTCCAGCTGACACTGCTCGCGCTCCCAATCAGACTCTTCCAGAGTTCTCGGATCCCGTCCTTTTTCATTACGGCTGCCTGATTCGGAGCGAAAACAATCGCGTCGTCCGAATAAAAAGACACCGTCTTGTCGAGGTCTTTCGCCGCGGCCGCTTTCGCCCACGCCGCATCCGCATCACGAACCGCTTGTTCGTCTGCGCCTTTAGCGCTTGGCGGAAAGTTGCAGACAATTGCCAGTGGAAGCACAACCAGACACACGATCAGAATGAGTCGTATTTTCATGTCTCCATTCGAGTCCGGATTTCGATTTGCGGTCAATCTTTTATTTTTAACCGCGGATTGCACGGATTTCTCGGATTGAAACTCGTTCGCTGCCCAGCTCACTCGTTCCTACCCTCGTTGCTTTACCTTCTATGTTCGCGCGCACCGCGCGCTCCATTCAGCTTTTCAGTTTTCAGCATGTCAGCTTTTGGCGACATTGGGCAATGCCCACCATTGCTGAGCGGAGAACGATCTTTAAGCAGCTTCACGAAAAAGGGTGCTTCGCGCTTCCCAATCCCTGGGATATAGGGAGCGCGAAATACCTCGAGCATCTCGGATTCAAAGCGATCGCGACTACATCTGCGGGGTTTGCGTTCTCGCGCGGATTGTCCGATGGCGCGGTTAAGCGCGACGACATGCTGGCGCATATTCGTGAGCTCGTTGAAGCCACCGACATTCCGGTGAACGCCGATTTCGAAAACGGTTACGCCGACGATCCGAACTGGTGCGCGGAAAACGCGCGGCTTTGCGCTGAGACTGGAGTCGCCGGACTGTCGATCGAGGATGTAGCCGATCGCAGAGAAAGCCCAATCTACGATGTCGATCTAGCAGTCGAACGAATCCACGCAGTTCGCGAAGCACTGCATGGCACTGGAGTCTTGCTGGTCGGGCGAGCGGAAGGATTCCTGGTTGGCCGCGAAAGCATCGACCAGGTGATCAAGCGGCTCGTCGCTTATTCCGAAGCGGGCGCGGATTGCTTGTACGCTCCAGGCTTCAAAGAACGCGACCACCTCAAGGCGATCGTCGAGTGCGTTGCGCCGAAACCATCGAATATTCTGATCGGCGGCGCGATCGGCCTGACCATGCAAGACGCAGCGTCGTTAGGCGCGCGGCGGGTGAGTGTCGGCGGTGCGTTCGCGCGCGCGGCCTGGGGCGGTTTCATTCGTTCGGCCGAGGAATTGATTGAACGCGGAGGATTCGACGAACTGGCGAACGCCACGTCTTACGCCGACCTGCAAAAGCTATTTAACCACTAATCGACACTAATAATCACTAATTCAGAAGGGTTGGAGGACTTCGTGTCCATTACGCTCCCGCTAGCTTGCCGAGCCGAAGCCTTGGCGAAGGCTGGTGCATCCAGTTTGTTCCCGTGTTTATTGTTTTGCAGCATAGCTGCATGACTCGTGCGAATTCGTGGTTAGCTCTGATCAAAAAGACTGAGCAACTGAGGCCAAAACACCGGGTTTAACACAACGAGGAATTAACGTTATGATGGAACCAACGGTAACTCAGAACAGCGCGCTTTACTTCGCGCAGCATAAAAACTCAAAACAGCGCCTTGCACTTTTCCGACGATTCCGGTTTCGCCCGCGCAACCAGCGCGTCGCCCGAAAGCAGCCGATGCTCGGCGAATTATTTCTCTGGCCACGACTTCAGGGCGGCGACTAGCAAGCGCAGAGATTGTAGAGGCGCTTGTGCCAAGCGCCTGTCCGATTAATTCGGTGCTTGAGAACAAGCACCCCTACAACGGGCCCGACTGTGCCCATCAAAATCACTCTTGTTCTGTCCGTTGGAGAACAAATTGAATTCGCGGATCAGCGGGCGACTCTTAACATATATAGCGCACCGCTTCCGGGCGGCATATGAGCCACGAACGTATCGAAAAGACCAAATCAGCCGTTGAGGCTGCCGAGCATATTCCGGACGACAAAAAGACGGAGCTGCTGGGGTTGTTGTCCCAGCTGAAGCCGGAGATCGCGAAAGCTTCGGAAACACATCAAGACCATGCCGAGAAGATCGCTCGTCTGGTGGAAGCTTCGGCGCACGAAGCGACTCGGCCTGAGCGAAAGCCCGAGTCGATCCGGAATCTTTTGCACGAACTCAAACAGTCCGTGGAAAATTTTGAAGCATCACATCCGCAGCTCGTTGCTCTAGTAACGGAATACAGCGCGTTTTTGTCCGCGCTTGGTATTTGATCCCAATTGTAGTGCCGGCCGCTGAGAAACTGGATGCAACGTCACGTTGCCCGTTCGAGAAGAAATTGAATCCGTGGATTGGCGGACGAGGGGAGACTGGTCGCGTCAAAGCCGGAGCAGGAAACCAACAAGGCCAACCCAGCTGAGCTAGCCAGCTGGTTCATTTCCGTCGGTGAAAACAATTGCCACTCGAATTGTTCGCGATTCCCGTTCGGATATTTGAGTTGCACGAAAAGACGACTGCCACCAACGCGTTTGCTCTCCTGAACGGTTCCGCGCTCTGTTTTGAGTTCGCGATCACCCTGATGCACTGTGAAGAATTCTGGATTCCACAAATCGAGGATAATACGGCCACGTTTCCGAACGCCGTCCGCCAGCCTTCGGAGAATGTCGCGATTTGTTTTGGCATCGAAATGCCCGAAGCTCTGCCCCATTACAATCGCTGCGTCGAAGGCGTTGGCCTCGGGCTGATAATTCCGCATGTCGGCGACCACGTAGCTTGGCCCGCCGCCCAGGTCGCGCGCCTGCGCGATGGCGTCTGCATCGCGATCAGCGCCAACTATCGAATAACCGCGGCTCGAAAGCGCTCGCGCATGCCGGCCCATTCCGCAGCACACATCGAGAATTTTGCGGAATTCAGGCAACGGCGCGCAGCGGCAGATAAATTGCGTTTCCCGAACGCTCCGCGCGTCATCAATCCCGGCATGAAAAAAATCGAACCAATTTCGCGAATAAACGTTCGGTTCTGCGCCCATCTCAACATCTCAACCGCTCAACTACTCAACAGAATGAACACTAATTCGGAGCTGCCTCACAGAAGGAAACAAAGAAAACGAAGCAGACTCGATTCGTCCGGATAAATCTTTCTTTCCTTCGTTATCTTCTGTTCAAAGAACCTTCGTCGGTAATCCTCTCCGCTAATGGAGCGCAGTTCCCGACTCCGATTGGACAAGGGCGATATCGGAGCTGTTGATTACGCCGTTGACGGTTACGTCTTCGCGGAAGTTGAAGGAAGTGACAGTTTGTCCCGATTGTGATTGTGTCTGCGCGATATCGCTTGAATTGACTTCCCCGTTTCCGGTTGTGTCGCCGATGAGCACTCCCATCGAAGCTGAAACAATGCTGCCGAAATTGCCGGACGAATCGGCGACGTTGGCCAGACTAATGGCGATGGTCTGAGCGTTACTTACGCCGGTCAGATTTACAACATACTGATGTGGATCGCTGCCGATCGAACTGCTGCTAACCATTCCGGTTCCGCTGCTCACACTCGCTCCGTCCACACTCGTGAGTGAATTCGGAAAACTGAACACGATTGTGTATTCGCCGTTCGCGCCACCACTGCGACATTCGATTCCCGGAGTGCCGGTTAGCGGAAGATCGATGTCGAACGTTCCGGCCGAGCCGTGAATTTTTCGGGAGACAACGCTGGTCGGCACCGGCGGACCGACCGCCAAGTGCAATGTGAGCGTTTGCGGGACGCTTTTGCGCCAATATTGGCCGACCGCCCAGCAATCGGCCGATGATACGCAGGCGATTCCAGCCAGATAATCGGAGTCGGTCTGATTCGTGTTGGGTGACGAGACTTGCGACCAAGCGTTCCCGTCCCAGTGCGCCAGGAAAGTGTGAGCCGGCGGATTCGGTGTGTAATACGGGCCGGCCGCCCAGCAATCCGAGGTCGATACGCATGTAACCGCATTCAAAATGCTGCCGACCTGCGGCGCGTTCACCATGCTCCACGACGCGCCGTCCCAATGTTCGATCAACGCCTGACTGTAATTGGTATCGCTGCCGACCGCCCAGCAATCATTCGCTGCGGCGCAGGTTACTGCCGACAAAATGTTGTCTTGATCGGTCGCAGTGTTTGGTGACGAAACGACCGACCATGATGTTCCATCATAATGCGCGACGAGCGTTTGGTAGAGACCGCTGCCGGTCAACGCGGTTGTCCATTGCACCCCGACTGCAGTGCAATCCGATGCGCCGGTGCAAGTGACGTCATAAAAAATGCTTCGCGCAGATGGATCGGATAACGGCGGTGTTGGAACCAACGCCCACGCCGTCCCGTTCCAGTGCTCTATTAATCCTGCGTAATCCTGGATGAGCGAAAAACCGACTGCCCAGCAATCACTTGTGGAATTGCAGGCAACTCCTTCGAAAACAGTTTCGGCGCTCCGACTCGTATCGATTGGCGAGACGGTAATATTCGACCACGCGTTGCCGTCCCAATGCATCGATAAGGCTTGAGTCTCAGTGCCGATGTCATCGCTCGAGTTGCCGACCGCCCAACAATCCGATGCGCTGAGGCAGGTGACGTGACCAAGATAATTGTTTCGATCGAGCGCAGTGTTCGGCGACGCGACGATATTCCACGACGATCCGTCCCAATGCATCGTTTCACTGCGCGCGACGTTGCCGTAAAAATTAAAACCAACCGCCCAACAATCGGAGCTTGAGACGCAGGCCACATCATCGAGAAAGTTGCTCGGTAACGCCGGAACATCCGGCGCGGTCACAAGCGCCCATGAACTGCCATTCCATTGCGCGATCTGCGGCCGTCCAGAACCGGATGGTTGAAGAAATCCAACCGCCCAGCATTCAGTTCCAGTCGCGCAGGTGACACCGTCGAGATCAGCCGCGTAAGTCGAGGTCAGGTTGATCAGATCGGTGTTCGGCAGCCAGGCCGTTCCATTCCAATGAAGCACGAGATCTTGATCGACGGCTTGCGGATCGACCGCCGCATTCGTTGAATATCCGACCGCCCAACAGGCTGATGCCGACGCGCACGTCACGTGCGTGAGATAATTATCCACTCCGCCATTGGGGCTAGCCGCGCTTGTCCACGAAGTTCCATTCCATTGCTCGATCATTGTTTGATGAACGCTTCCGTCATAGGAATCACCGACCGCCCAGCAATCCGATCCTGAATTGCAGGTCACGCCGGTGAGCGTGCTCTCCTGAACCAGAAGTTGGTTAGGCAACGCGGACGCAGTCCACGAATTTCCGTCCCATTGCGCAACGAGCGCGTTCTTGGCGCCTGAAACTCCGCTGTATCCGACTGCCCGACAATCGGTCGCGGAAAGACAAGTCACCGCGTTGAACACATTGTGCTCGGTCCCGACGTTCGGTGAATTTTGGATTGTCCAGGAAACACCGTCCCACTTTTCGATCAACGTTCGCGCGAGATTTCCGCCGTTCTCAAAACCGACCGCCCAGCATTGGGAATCGGACGAGCAGGCGACGCCATACAAGGCGTTGAACCCGGTGCCGACGTTGGGCGAAGGCACGATCTGCCATGACGCGCCGTCCCAATGCAGGGTCAATGTCTGCACCTGCACCGTGTGGATATTGATCGTATAACCGACCGCCCAGCACGACGAACTCGACGTGCAGGTGATGTCCACCAGTCCGTTGGTCATTTTATCCACGCTCGGCGACGGAACAATTGTCCATGAACTGCCGTCCCAATGCATGAGCGTGGTGTTCGCGTAAGTCTGACCGATTTCGGTCCGACCCGTCGCCCAACAATCCGACGCGGTGACGCAAGTCGTCGCCGCAAGCGATGTTGGCGAATCACCGGCGTTCGGTGAAGTAACGATCGACCAATGCGGAACGCCGCCCGGAGTTGATGGAGAAACTGGAGGGCGCGCTGTCGGATGTTGGCCAAGCGGATCAATCTTAATAGATGAATTGCTGAATGAAGCGCGCGCAGTGCTCGTCTCCGCGGGCGGCGACGCGGGACGACTCAAACGTGGCGATGCAGTCGCGTCGCGACTCGCGACTTTCGCGGAGGGCGTCGCAACGCCGAACATACCCATCACCGCGCCGGCCGAGCAGAGAATCACGGCCGCGAGGATGCGCGGATTCAAAATGCCGACCCGAAAGTAAAAATTTCTTCGCATTGGTTAACCACGAACCATTTCAGTTTTTCCCTGGCACGCCGGAGCTCCCGCGTAGGCGGCCGATTTCCGCGTCTCAGCGTTTCTGATGTGCTTTATGTTATTCGAGACTCAGAAGAAATTGGCCGTCTACGGGGACACGAAACTGTCGCTGCCGTGTATGACCGTCGATTTCAACCACGGATTACGCGGATCAAACTGATCTTCTGTGGCGGCAGGCTTCCCGCCTGCGATTAGCGCCAGTCTTTCTTCAGCGCGGCCATCTCGATCTTCTCCATATCCATCATCGCTTTCGCGACTCGCTGCGATTTCGTCTCGTCTTTGTCGGCCAACAGGTCGGCGCGAACGCCCGGCATTCGCATTGACGTCGAAATGTGTTTTTGGCGAAATCGAGTCATGAACAAATCTCGAATTACGGTAATGGCCGCGGCCGTGTCGCTCATTACGGCAGCGAGCTGCTTTGCAGCCAACCCGCATATTGGCACCTGGAAATTAAACCAGGCGAAATCAAAGCTACCGGCGGGAATGGGGAAGAACAACACGGTCGTTTACTCCGAAGAGGGGGACAAAATCAAAGTGACCGTCGACGGGACAGATAAGGATGGGAAACCGACACACAGCATCTGGGTCGGCAAGTTCGACGGCAAAGCTTACCCGGTGAAAGGGAATTTGGCTTACAACGCCGTTGGCTACCGAGTCATCAACGATCGCACTAATTATATTCAGACGCTGAGTGACGGAAAGCTGCTGTGGTCGGGGAAAATCACCGTCTCGAAGGATGGAAAAGCGCGCACCGTCGCGATTCACGGAATCGGCGTGAAAGGAAAGAAATTCAGCGGCAAAGCAGTTTACGACAAGATGTAAGCGCAGACGCCAGGATCAGATGTCGGAGCGCAGTTAGTTTTATCTACAGATGACACAGATTTTCACAGATTAATCAGAAATGGTTCGGACTGTGGTGGCAAGCGTCCCCGCCTGCAAAGAATAATTCCGCGCGACAAAATCGAGCGGGCGATCTAATTTCTTGATTATGCCTATCCATCATTCCCTCAAAATCGCGATCGTCACTCTCATTCTCGCCTTCGTTGGTTTTTCGTCCGCGCGGGCACAAGCCACCACGGCGCCCGCATTAGCAAACGGATCACGCCACGGCACGGAGCCGATAGTGACAACCGGCTCGCCGGCCGGTTTAGTCAAAAAGATCGAGCCCGAATATCCGATTGGGTTCGTAATCCACGGCGCCAAGGGCAGAGGTCGTTTTCGCCTTACGATTAACTCCAGGAGCGGCTTGGTGGACGAAGTCAAAATCGTTCAAAGCACCGGCTACCAAGACCTGAACAAATTGGCCTGCAAAGCACTTTTGCAGTGGCAGTTTAAACCCGGCACTCCCAGCTCGGTTGAAGTGCCGGTGGAATTCGACATTCAGGGCGGCAATCGCATCCTGCACTGATTCTGGTGGCAGGCGCCGTCGCCTGCACGCTCGTCACTCGTCACCGCGCTCCTCGCCTGCGTTTTCTAATCTCTAATTTTGCTTCCTACTTTCTTCAGGTCACTGTCACCGCTTGAAATGTCAAATGTATAGATGTGACCCCAATGACCTCCTTGAAGATCGAGACTGCCAACTCGTCGTTTATTTGGACTGATGTTACGGCCGAATAGCCATTTTCCGCGGAAGTACGGGTGAACATTCCGATCTCGAGAACTTCTTTAGCGCCGGTAAGGCGGACGAGCATTTTAAAGAAACGCCCCTCAAGCAGGCCGACCTGCATCTGAGGCCTGTCATTTACCGATAGGTCTCCTCGCGAAGACGCGCATACAAGTCGGTTTCCGGCTCAGTGTGAATCTGCGCGAATAACTCAACTCCGGCCTCGATGAAAGGGTCCATGAGGGGAAATAAGCGTTCATGGTCCTACTTGGAGCATCTGCGCAAAGAATCTTCTCATCAGTGCTTCTGCAAAGCCTTTTCTTCCGGTGAACGCTCATCTGGAAGATCGAACGGCAGCCTTTTGGCGATCGCGCGATAAAGCCCAGGCTCGCGGAAAATCCTTGTGCCGGGACGGTCGAAGTTGTGGTGAATAAGCAGAAGGAAGATATTGTAGGACGGAAACAGCAGACTCAGCGAGGCTACGGCAGGCATCATGTAACGCTGAACTGCTGGGCGCACCGTATCGAGTTGGTAGATCGCAACGACGCAGAAGAGAAGACCAACGAACGAGAACGCGGTCAGACGCGTAACGTCCCACGCGACCAGCAGCAGCGGCGCAAAGCTGAAGGTAAGTGCGAACAAACCGAGTGCGGCCCCCCCTTTCTGTTGTTTGTGCGCGGCAAAGATCGACACCGGGATTACGACCCAGAAGAATTTGAAGGCGGCGAAAATCCCGAAAAGGATCACATGTGGATAGCGAACGAAATCCCCGATGAACGATCTTGGCCCGATCGTTTCGTGCAGCTCAAACGGCGTCGTCATCTTAAATCCGTAGCTGAGCGCAAACAGGCCGATGTAGCTCGTGATGAGGATGAATCCGGATCGGCGATCGCGGCGCGGAAAACAGAATAGCACCTGCGCGGCAAGCGGGAAAATCAGTCCATCGAATCCCGCCAGGGCGAGTGTTAGTGCACCTAACCGCCCAGCGCTGCTCATCGGGACGAAAGCTGGAATTAGCAGAAAGAGAAACGCGATTTGTTCCGGATACCCCGGCCATTCGAGAGCCACCATAATCTGCGCGCAAGTGCCAAGCGCCAGCACCACGATCGCTCCCTGCCACAAACGAGTTGCCGGCATCAGCGCGCCGCTGCTTCGCATTCGGAGGAAATGCGTTTGCGCGCAAACCAGGGTGAAAGTGCAACCAAGGGAAAACCATGCGTAGTAAGGCAGCCCCTCCAAGTGCAGCCAATGCGCGAGTAGCGGCTGAAGTAGCCGTCGGTAGAACAACTCGTTATTCTCGCCCAGCGGATTCCGGCTCATGTCCGCGTAGGACAACCCAAATGCGCGGCCGATTTCCAGTTTGCCGTGGCCGTCGATCGAAAACGGGTGAATGAGAAGGCAGAGAAAGGGAAAGATCGCCGCGGCAATGCCGAGTGACACCAGCAGGTCACGCCAATGCGCGCGCGTGTAATGTCCCAAGTTGGCGGCGAGTGGAGCAGCGAGCAGCAACAGCGATACGCAGCAGGTCCACGAACGCGCCAACGTCCAATCGGATTCTGTTCCAAAATGAAAGGTCGCAACCATTCGCGCCGGCGGATGGTGAACAACGGCAAAGAGAAGGATGGCTCCCAGCCATAACCAAATCCCGGGACGCGGCGTTGGCCCGCGATCCGGGAAACTTAGCAAACACGGCTTCTCCTCGATGTCGTTGTGCCAATTCATAACGAAGAAAAGTCGATCGAAACCTCGCTCTTGGGGTTATCGCAATCGCTCGCGGAACGACTGGCTTCTTATCGGTTGATTGTCTGGGAAGATGGTTCGACCGGCAAGACGCCGTTGCTGGTAAGGCAACTGTCCGAGCGATTGCCAATCCAGGTGGGTAACGGCTCGTTTGCGAAAGGGACACAGTCGCGCGGTCATTGATCGAATGCGAACATCGACAGCCGACCTATACTTTTGACGTTCGTTTGTTGAAAGGCTGAAAGCGGAAGACTGAAACGCTGAAAATTCAGATCCCTCTTCGCCCGAGCGCTACGGTGCGACAAGCCAACGACGATCATCCGGTGAAAGTTGAGGATCGAACAACCGCGACTTAGGTTGATCTTTATGACTCGGCGAAAATTTCTTGGAACAGCAATCGCGGGCGGAGCCGGCGTGATGGCCGGAACTGCGTTTGTTCAAAAACTTGCTTCCGCAGCGACGACTTCAACTATGAAATCTACTTTTCCAATCGGCGGCGATCTTTCCGTGGATCGGCTCGGCTTTGGCGCGATGCGCATAACGGGCGAGGGGATCTGGGGTTGGCCGCCCGATCGCGAGAACGCAAAGAAAGTTTTGCAGCGTGCGGTCGATCTGGGCGTGAACTTGATCGACACGGCCGATGCTTATGGTCCGGAAACGAGCGAGCTTCTCATTGCGGAAGCGCTCCATCCGTATCCGAAAGGATTGGTGATTGCGACCAAAGGCGGTCTCACGCGACCGGGCCCGGGCAGTTGGGTGCCGAATTGTCGTCCGGAATATTTGTCGCAGTGCGTCGACAAAAGTTTGAAGCGATTGAAACTCGAGCGGATCGATGTCTATCAATTGCACACGGTCGATCGGAAGGTGCCGATAGAAGATTCACTCGGCGCACTGAAGAAGGCGCAGGATTCCGGAAAAATTCGACACGTCGGGTTATCAAACGTTACGACCCAGGAAATCGAGCGAGCGAAAAAGGTTGTGCCGATTGTCAGCATCCAGAACCGATACAACATCGAGGACCGCGATTCGGAAGACGTGCTCAGCTACTGCGAAAAAGAAAAGATGGGATTTTTGCCATGGGCGCCAGTTGGCGGCGGTGGGAGAGGTTCGTTGACCAAATCGGGCAACCCACTCGAAGCCGAAGCGAAACGGCACAACGTCACCCCCGTGCAGCTCGCGCTGGCGTGGTTACTGCAAAAATCGCCGGTCATGCTGCCGATTCCGGGAACCGCGAACATCGCGCATCTGGAAGAGAATATGGCCGCGGCAAAACTTCAGCTTAGCGCGGACGATTGGAAGAGAATTGAAGGCGAAGTGACCGCGTAAACCTTCGCCACGCGGCTGGACGGCGTAAAGCTGCGCTAACGCGGGGAAGCGGCAATGCTGAGCGCGTGCGGCGACGAGATCGCTACCCAATGATGAGAACTGTGGCGGCCGCGGCCAGAATTAGCTTTACCAGCCAGCCAAGAGAATGGCTTGCCGCAATCATCGGCGCTACTTTGATGAACAAAGCGTTCGTCACGATTAGTGGCAACGGCGCTGCCAGCCAAATCAATAGGGCCAGCTTGAATGCGGAACTGTACTGGTGCAGCTGCAGTCGGTAGCAGATCAGGGCAAAAAAAGCGCAGGTCAAAAATGGTAGCGGGCTGGACCACGCAATCGCTTTCGACTCTCCCTCGCCTCGCGGGTATCGCCAAATTTCAGGATGCCGGTCGTACCTTTTGTAAAGCCAATCGCCCATGAACAACCAATCCGTCAGCGAAGAAACGATGCCGCTAGTTAATACGGTCAGACCCAAACGCATCCAACTCATACTCGTTCCTCCCATCAAGCATTTTTCTGGTCTGCCGACAATCTCAATCGATCCGAGCTGCACACGGTCGAAAGGGTCGCGATCTCTTGGAACGCTGATCCTCCTTCGCCAAGGCTACGGCGCGACAGGCAATCTGAAAGTCTGAAATCCGAAAGCGCAGGGCTTCGGTTAATATAAGGTCATACCCGACGATTAAATCAGGCTTGCGACGTCTCGCTTATCGTTGACTCAGCCTCGGACGGGCAGAGTTTGGTTCCCGCGCGAAGGTTGTTGGGCGCCTCTGCCACGAGCGTCACCTAGCTATTTTCCGCCGGGCGAGAATCGTTCGCTCGAGACCGAGAACATCAATCATTGTGAAGGAAAACTCTCTTATGAAAAACGTCCAGACGCAGACGGAGCCAGCGAAACGAACCACAAATATTATGTCCAGCGGGATCAAACTCCGAATAAGCACGCTTGTCTTTGTGGTGGCTGCAGTTTCAGCGTTTTCAACCGCAGCGCCGGCTGCGCCTCCCGTGACTCCTTTCCTGCCTACTCCGCAGAACATTTCCACAGTACCTCCGAACGGGGACCAGAATCCGTACGGCGTGGCCTTTGTCCCGGATGGCTTCAAAGGGAACGGGGGGCCGCTCAAGCCTGGCGACATTTTGGTTTCGAATTTCAACAACAGTGACAACAAGCAAGGCACAGGCACCACCATCGTGCGGATCGGGGCCGATGGTTCGTTCTCTACTTTTTTTGCCGGGCCGGCTCATCCAACGGGATCGTCCGGTTTTGGTCTTTCTACAGCGCTCGCCGTGCTGCGGAAGGGTTTCGTGATTGTTGGAAACGTGCCATCGATGGATGGCACGACTGCGACATCCGGCCCCGGTTCGTTGTTGGTGATCGATAACAAAGGCAATCTACTGAGTATGATCACCGACCCGACGATCAACGGCCCATGGGACATGACCGTGGACGATCGAGGCGGTGACAATGTCACTGCGTTTGTCTCCAATGCGTTCGCGGGAACTGTGGTGCGTCTTGACCTTCACCTGACTGCTACTGGCGTAACGGTCACGAAGAAGACCGTGATTGCGTCCGGCTATCAGCACCAGAGTGACGCAGTGACCTTCGTGGATGCGCCCACTGGGTTGGTCTACGACGCCAATCACGACACGCTCTTTGTCGCGTCCTCCGTAGATAATGCGGTGTATGCGGTTCAGAATGCCGAAAAGGCGACGGGCAGTAACGGAACAGGCAACATCATCTACTCAGATCCAGTGCACTTGCATGGCGCGCTCGGGATGGCGATGGCTCCGAACGGTCACCTGTTGGTTACTAACAATGACGTGATCAATAGCGACCCGAATCAGCCGAGCGAGATTGTCGAGTTCACCGTGACCGGCCAGTTCATCACCCAACTCTCGGTCGATCCGGCGCAAGGCGGTTCGTTCGGTCTTGCGGTTAACGTTCAAAATAACATCGTGACTTTCGCAGCGGTGGATGACAACACAGCGTCGCTGCTTATCTGGACGCTTTCCGCTCCGCATTAGTAGTTGCTGTCACGGAATAGGCGAGATTCTCTTCAAAAGCTAAAACGCATCGCTTAAAACGTTGATCCTCCTTGTATCTCGGCAGCTCCCGCTGCGCTCGACCGCTACCTCGCGGCTTTACCGGCTATGTCGCTCATCCCGTTTGCTCCATTCGCCAAGGCTACGGCGCGACAGGCAATCTGAAATACTGAAAAGCGGAAAGCCGAAATTCTGAAACGCGGATAACTTAGAATCTCAAAATTCGCCAATCACTAGGTCATCGTTAGTTAGCCACTGGGACTCGGAGTAGGCGTTGCGGCGCGCCGGTTTTGTTGTTGCGATTGCTGTTGTTGGCGCTGCTGCTGCTGAGCTTGCTGCTCCATTTGCTGCTGTCTCAACTGCTGCTGTTTTTGCTCGGCTTGTTGTTGTTGTAATTGCTGCTGCTTCAATTGTTGCTGCTGCTCGGCCTTTTGTCGCGCTTGCTCCTGTTTCAATTCCTGCTGTCTCTGTTGCGCTTGCTGCTCTTTTAATTGCTGCGCCTGTCTTTCTTTCTGTTGTGCCGCTTCCTGTTGCTTCTGCAATGCCTGCTGCTGCAGCGCTTTCTTTTGCTCGGCTTGCTTTTGCTGAGCCTCCTGTTGTTTTTGTTGCTGAAGTTGACGCTCTTTCTGTTGAGCTGCTTCCTGCTGCTTCTGAGCTTGAAGTTGTGATTCTCGTTTTTGTTCAGCTTGTTGTTGCTGCAGCTGCTGTTGTTTTTGTTGCGCTGCTTCCTGTTGTTTGGCCTGAGCCTGTTCGGCCTTCTGTTGCGCCTGCTTTTGTTCTTGCTGCTTTAACTTTTGTTCCTGCTCGAGTTGCTGCTGCTGACGCTGTTGGGTTTGTTGTTGCTGAATTTTCTGTTCCGCCTGTTCCTGCTGCTTTTGCTGCTGCTGCTGGCGAATTCTTTCCTCGATTTGTTGTTGTTGCAGCTGCTGTTGTGAAGGTCCGGACGGCGGCGGCGACGTGGGCTCTCTCGTCACAGCAGGCACGGTAACCTTCTTCGTAACTGCCGGAGTCTGGACGGGCGGCGGTGTTTGCGCTGCCTCGACGGCTCGCGCGGGCGCGGGCGTTCGAGCCGTTACGGGAGGTTGCGGCGGTGTGCTCGCGACTTGCGCCTGACTCGGCGCCGGCGTAACCGCAGGTTTGGTCTCGATCTGACCGCGCTGCTGGTTTTGACGGCCAACAACCGGTCGCGTGGGTTGTGCGGTTGGCGATGGGCTCGCTGCTGTCACTGCGCCACGTGGCGACTGCGTCGGAACAACGGGCGACGCGCTTACTCCGGTCACGGCGGGCGCCGGTGAATGCGCGATTGTCGGCGCAATCTTCGCGCCCGGATGCAACCCAACGGCCGGCGACGGAGTCGCCTGCGTTGTGGTAACTGCCGCAGGTTTCGTCGGTGTCGCGCTCGCTGTTCTGATCGGTGCCGGCGATTGTCCCGGTGCCGAAACAATTTTCTCGCCCGGATGTTGAATCTTGCCGGCGGGCGATTGCGCCAGACCCGCAGTTGGCGATGGGCTAACGGCGTTCGTCGCGACTGCCGGGGATTGGGCAGGCTTGGACTCCACCTTTGCACCAGGATGTAAAACTTTTGGCGTAGCGGATTGTTGTGTTTCAGCCGACAACGCTGAAGTGACGACTGCTCCCGAAGCGGCGGGCGTCGGTCCGGTTGGAGCCGCAGTTGCTCGTCCGGTCGCAACCGCGGGCGACGTCAATTTCTGCCCCGGGTGTAAACCTTTGTTGGCAACAGCCGGCTGCGAGGCAGCCGGTGACGCCGAAGTAGTTGCAACTGCAGCGGACGGAGATTGCGCGGGCGAAGTCGCGAGCGCCGGCGGAGAAGCAGCTCCCGCGACCTGATTGGTCGCAGTCGCCGAAGGTGAGCCAGTTGGAATTGTGGTCACGCCTGCGGGCTGCGGAGACTGACTCGGCGACGCAGTTGTAGCCGCGGACTGCGCAGCGGCTTGGATTACTTGGGGAGGTAAGACTGCTTTCGTCGTCTCCGGTGTCTGCCCTTTGGTTTGTTGCGCAATGTCGTTTCTTAGTTGCGTCTTAAGTTTTTGATCTTTCACGTCGGCCCATCCGTGATCGATTTTGTTGTCGGGAACAGTGGCCGCGACTTGCGGCAGAACGCGTGGATTCGGTTGGGCCGTGACCTGCGGCGTAAAGACAGTGAACGTGTTGCCCTGGAGTCGTGAGCCGATCCCACCGTTGAAGTTTTCCGTGCCAACGCGGCTGACCTGGATCCGAGAAATCTCTCTGCCGCCGCTTTGCCGGATTTGAGTATTGATGAAGGTAAAATCCGGGCCGCCGTTATAAGCGCGCACCTGTGTGATACTCACATTCGACACGTTTCCACGGGTGTCGGTGTAGTTGATGTTGGTGATGTTGACCGTGTTCGGCAGGATGTCGACGTAACGGCGGCGGTCGACGATTAATCCGGGCCGCCAGTAAGAGTCGGAGCCGAAATCTCGAACATTAACGAAGGTATAATAGTCCGGTCCGATATCGTATTCGCGATCGGCCCAGGTGCTGATGCCCACTCCGACCCGGAGCGTTGCTTCCGGCGGCAAAGGCGCCCAACCGACAAAACCATGTTCGCGATCCCGACCCTGCCGCCATGAAACCCACGCGCCGCTCCAAGCAGTTCCCGGAACCCAGGCCCAGCCACTTCCCACGCCAACGACTCGACACCAGCGGCCGTAATGATACGTGGCCCAACCCCATTCATTCTCGCTCGCGTCCGAGATCCAGACATAACCGCCATCATCAGAATACCCGAAGTGACCACGAGAATAAGGGCGCCAATCCGGCGGAGCATCAGTGGGCTGCCAGCAGCGGCCGTATTTTTTCACCTCGATCCAGCGGCCATGTTTCTTGAGTGATGGATTGGAATAAAAGGTATCGCTCGTCACGCCAACTTGATCTTGCACCGCGCTGACCAACGCGGTCGTGGCTGCTTGAGGAGCGGGAGCGACCGGCGGAGCTGGCGCCGCCGCCGCTTCTTCGATTACCGGCTGATTTGTCATTGCATACAACACGAACGGCGCCTGACCCGACTTTTGCGTGATCGTCGCCCCCGGCGTTGAAGTGCCGTCCCAAGTGAACCGATAGTCTATGTAATAGGCTTGTCTGGGGTCGCGAAATGCGCCGGGCGAAGTCCGGGCGTCCTCTTCGTTGAAAAATCCGGTTTCGACCGGCGGCTGGCCATCGCCAACAAAGGCGAGATTTACTTCTCGATCCTGTGCGCCCGAATTCGCGATGTAGATGCGCAAGTCGTAAGTGGTGCTGGCCGTCAGACTGGCCGGATCGAGGACAATTTCCTGCTGCGAATTGTCGGCCGCGCCGTCGTTGGAAACCATGTCCGACAAAACTTCCGCGAAAATTCCGTCAGCCTGCGCCGTCGGACCAGACACTTGCGAATTCCCCAGCGTTCCAGTGAGCGCATTGAGAGCGCAATTATCGGCCGAAGCGGACTGTCCCGACCCGATCAGCGAGTAAAGTCTAACTCCATTAATCACGCGATCGTTTCCGCTCGCGTTTCCACCGTCCACGGCAGTGGTGTACTGGTTGCCACTGTCGATTCCGCAGTTGACGTCACTTTGGACAGGAGAAACCGCAACATAAGAAAGCGTGCCTGCCGCTGCCTGAAGCGCGCTCGCAAGTATTAAAAAAGCCGTGAGTCGTGTTTGTATTTTCATTTGATCGAATTTTCGTCGCGCGGCGCGGGTGCGTTGCGGGAAACGCAATTGTAGAGAGAGCAAAAAAGCCGTCAATTGTCATCCCTTGGCAAACGGGCTGAATTTGTGAGTTTTGCCCTACAATTTGAAATGCGGAAATACTGGTCGATTGGAACACTGGAAAGCAGAAACGCCCGCCACGACGGGTAAACTTCCAGCTCACGGTTTCTTTTCCTGGCAGAGCTTCTCGAAACGAGGGTCGCCACGCAAGGAGTCCCATTTCGGATCGAGCCTTAGCAGCGCGGGCGTTAGGCAGTCACTATACGGAATCTCCAAAAGATGTTGCAGGGTTGAAATCGCGCGGTTTTTGTCGCCGACGAAGGCTTCGACGAACGCCAACTGCTCCTCGAACGAAGGCCCATCCACTGCATCCTTCGCGCTTGGCAGGAGCGTGATCGCACGCTCAGCTTGTTTTATCGCTGCATCCTTCTCGCCAAGGAAGGCGTAAACTAGTGAAAGCCCGGCCGCAATAGGCGGGCTATTCGGGGCCTTCTGAGAGAACTTTTCTATCGGAGGCAGCATTTGTTGAGCAGTGGCTCGCGCGCCGGCAATGTCGCCGGCACATTCCTGAGCGATGACCAGAGACCCTTGGTCAAAGAGCCTTTCGATGGCAGGCACGTCGCCAGATTCAGTGAGTCGACTATGAATCCATCGAATGGCCTCATCGCAATGGCGCTCTAGAAACAACTGGTTAGTCTTCGCTCCGACGACGTTAAATGAATGGGTCTGTGCGTTTACGCCGGCCAGCAATTTTCCGGCTTGTTCCAGATTGCCCTCGGCCTGATAAATTTTTGCTTCGGACGCGAGGGTGTCGGGGTCATTCGGAACAATGTCCAACAACCGATCGTACGTTTTTAGCGCAGCCGGGAATTGCCGAATCATCGAGTAAGTCTGTGCGGCCAAGCCCAGCCATTGGGTGTTGCGCGGATCGAGCGCAAGAGTCTGCTCCCAGTTGGCAACGCTTTTATCCCACTGTCCTTGTCGTCGTGCGATGAGGGCGAGAGCAGCAGGGGCTTCGCTGCTGCCGGGCAAAAGTTCCCGGACGCGGCCGAATGTCGTTTTGGCAAGCTCGTAATCCCGCAACACCCAGTATTGATAATAAGCCTGCGCGAGTAAGGTTTCGGGCGAGTTCGGTTGGAGTTTTTGCGCGGTGTTTAAGGCCCGCTCGGTCGCGTCACGGCGAGCGGGGGTACTATCCAGACCAGCGAAATATATCTGAGAATTCGCACGAGAGAGTCTGGCCCAAGCGAGCGCAAAAGTTGGATCCAGCTGCACTGACCGTTCGTAAAAGCCGACGACCTTCTCGCCATCGTCTGGAGAGGACACGCGCGCGTCAAGAGCCAACCCCCGAAGGTAGGCGTCGTAAGCCTCTGAATTGTTTGTCGGCTTAACCGCCAGGGCTTGTTGTTCGCCGCCGGTCAGCTTCGCTTGCAACGACTCAGCGATCGTTTTTGCGATCTCGCTCTCGACACCAAAGATATCGACAAGCTTGCGGTCGTAAGTATCGGCCCACAGATGCGAATCGCTTGCCACCTGGATGAGTTGGACGTTGACGCGCACCTGATCGGCGGCTTTCTGGATGCTGCCCTCCAGGATGTTCGCGACGCCAAGCTGCTTCGCGATCTCGGAGAGATTGCCGGGCTTGCTCTGGTACTGCTGGGTTGAGGTGCGCGAGATCACTTTCAAATCCGCAATCTTTGCCAGCCTGGTGATAATCTCGTCCTGAATACCCGATGCGAAATACGCGTTGTCCGGATCGCGGCTCAGATTGTCAAACGGCAGCACGGCAATCGATTTTGAGGAAACCTCAGCCGACACGCTTTGCTTCGTCGACGCGGTGAAGCGGCCAAGAAAGAACAGGCCGGCTGACAGCGCTCCCGCGATCAAAACCACGTAAATCCACGCGTGACTTCGCGATCGTGGCCCGGGAGCGGCATCAGCAACTTCAGTTCGCTTCAGACCTTCCGGTGTCAGCTCAAACGCCCACGCGATCACGAGCGCGATTGGAAAACCGATGACAATTGCAAGCACGACCAGGCGAATTCCCCAGTTCGGAATTTCGAAGAATGGGAAAACCTGCGTTGCGACTTGAATCAACAGCCAGGCGACGACCGCGTAGGCGACGGCAACTTTGTAAACGTTGCGCCGCTTTAGCTCGGTGAAGAATTTTTCCAGATTCATCTCGGACGAACATTTGCCCCCGCGATCTTGGTTGTACACTTACAAAGCGGCCAAACAAGATTACAAAAGAGCGCAGCCAACTTGCTTAATGACACGAAGCTATCGCGCTATTTCCTAGACCGCGGTCGCGGTTTCCCATTCATCGTGAAACGCTGAAACTCTGACAACTGAAAAGCTGAAAGACTGAGGTCGGAACCCGAGAAACTACCGAACAATGTTATGTTGTAGCCGTAACGTCTTCCCAGTGGGCGGTTAACTGTGCGAGGTGGTTAGTTACAGTCGACAACTCACGGTTGATCGACACGGCGCGCCCGCCCACTTCATAGACGGCCGGATCTTCGAGAGCGGCGACGAGTTCTTTTTGCTGAGCCTCCAGCGCTGCGATTTGCATTTCGATCTCGTGTAATCGCTTGTCCTTTTCACGCTTCGTCTTGGAGATCGCGTTGCGCGCCTCGGCTTCGGCGCGCTTCTGGCCCTTTTGTTTTCTTGAACCGGGAGCGGTTTGCTTTCGGATCTGTGACTTCTGACCGTTGACCTCTGGCGCATCGCGGCCAGCCGTGAGAGCGAGCTTGGCCGAGATGGCCTTCGACTTATCTATATAGTACTGGTAATCGCCGGGGTAAGCCGTAAGCCGACCTCCGGTCCGAGCCGGACTGGCACTTATGTGCAGAACGCTCGTGGCAATCGCGCGGATGAAATGGACGTCGTGGCTGATGAAGATGAGCGTCCCGTGATATTGTTTAAGCGCGGCGATGAGGGCATCGATCGAGCCGACATCGAGATGTGTCGTCGGCTCATCCATCAGCAGGAGGTTTGGCGGATCGAGCAGCAGTTTGACCAGCGCCAATCGCGATTTCTCTCCACCGCTCAGGACCGCGACCGGTTTGAAGACATCGTCGCCGCGAAAAAGGAACGAGCCAAGAACAGTGCGCGCGGTTTGTTCGGGCACAGGTTTGGGCGAGTCCAACACACTCTGAAGGACGGTGAGCTTCGGATTGAGCACATCGATCCGGTTCTGAGAAAAATAGCCGACGCGAACATTGTGCCCGGGTTCGCGCGCGCCGTGTTGCACCGGCAACACTCCGGCGAGCAATTTGAGAAGAGTCGATTTGCCCGCGCCGTTCGGGCCGACGAGCACCGTCCGCTGCCCGCGCTCGGCCTGAAAGTTCAAGCCGCGATAAACGACAAGGTCGGCATAGGCATGATCGACATCTTTCAGCGTGATGACGCGCAAACCGCTTCGCGGCGGCTGCGGGAAATGGAACTTGATCGTTTTACCGCGTGCGACCGGCGCCGCGATCTTTTCCATGCGATCGATCTGCTTCAGCTTGCTCTGCGCTTGCGAGGCTTTGCTCGCCTTGGCGCGAAAGCGATCGGCGAACAATTGCAGCGACGCGATTTCTTTCTGCTGATTTTTGTAAGCGGCTAATTGCTGTTCTTCGCGCGCGGCTTTCTGTTCGACGTAGTTGTCCCAGTTGCCGCGATAACGAACGAGTTTCGAGTGCGCGATCTCGACGACGCTGCCGACAAGTTGATTCAGGAATTCGCGATCGTGCGAGATCATGACAATCGCGCCCGGATAATTCTCTAAATATTCCTGGAACCACTGGAGCGATTCAAGATCGAGATGGTTGGTCGGTTCGTCGAGAAGAAGGAGGTCGGGCTCCATCACGAGAAGCCGCGCCAGATGCGCGCGCATAATCCAGCCGCCGCTGAGCGCACACGCCGGTCGATCGAAATCTGTCTCGCGAAAGGCGAGTCCTGCGAGCACGCGCTTCGCCTTTGGTTCGAGCTGCCAGCCGCCGTGCTCGTCGAAAACGTGCAAGGCGCGATGATAAGCCGCGTCGTCGGATCCATTCCCCGATTCGTGTTGTTTGATGATTTTTTGCGCATGAACAAGCTCCGGCGTCGTCGCGAGAGCCAGCTCGAGCACGGTTTCGTCGCCCGCCGCCGCGGTCTCCTGAGGAAGAAATCCGATGGTGGCGCTCTTTTCGAATGCGATCTGTCCGCTATCGGGAGAGGTCTCGCCAAGAATCAGTGAGAACAACGTTGATTTGCCTGCGCCGTTTGGTCCGACCAATCCGATCCGGTTACCGCGATTGACCTGGAGCGAGACTTCATCAAAGAGCAGTCGACCGCTAAAAGATTTGCTGAGTTGAGAAACAGTGAGCATTGCGAGAACGCGCAGTGTTCACCCGCTGCGCCCCCGGCGCAACTTGGGGGGTCCGAGGTGCGAGCCGCAAAAGTCAGAGATCAGATCTGACCCTCACTGATACAACGCGAAGAATTTGCGGATTCGCTGCAAAAATGCTCCCTGGGTCTTATGCAAACGCTCGCGCAAAGCTTCTTCGCTGGCTTCCTCACGCACGGTATCTAACTCGATCCGGCGCCGAGCCAGTGTTTTAGACAGGCCTTCAACTAGTTCGGGCCGGCGGCGCAGCACGGCCTCGAAAACGCCCTTGCCCAGACGGTAACATTTCACATCGGTTTTTGCGATAACCGTGGCGGTGCGCGGTTCACCCGTCATCATTCCCATTTCGCCAAAGTAATCGCCCGGGCCGAGCGGGGCGACGTCCTGGCTGTTGCCGTCCACTGTCACGCGCACATTGGCTTCGCCCTGGCGAATAATATAAAGCCAATGCGCCTCAGCTCCCTGCCGCGTCAGCGCTTCGCCTTTGACGAACGGCGCGTCAATCATTCCGGAAGCCAGCTCTCGTTTCTCGTCAGCCGTTAAGGGGTCGAACAATTCGACCGTGGAGAGCGCGTCAATGCGGCGTTGCATCTCTTCGCTCTGCTCGCGCTCGAAAGATCCCTGTTCATCCGTTAACCGGATCGATTGCGTCGGAATCGAGAGCGGAATGTCGGCCCGCTGCAATGCCGCATAAATTCGGGAACGAATTAGAGAATCGATCGGATCGGGCTGACTGAGGTCAGTGAGCCAGTACCGCACGGCATATACACCGTCGCCATTTTTATAATCGGTGATCAGGCAATGGATTTCCGGTGTGGCTGCGACGCACGAGATGGGTTCGGCACGAAGCGCGGCCTCCACTATTTCGATAACTCTGGTGGGCGATTGTTTGAGGTCCACCGCAAAGTAAACCCATTGCCGGTGTTGAATTGGAGAAGCAGAGCGACGTCCGACCAGCGTCACCTTTGTTTTCATTAACTGACTGTTGGGGATAACGATTGTGTCCCAGTTTCGCGTTTCGACCGACGTCTGCCGCCAACGAATTTCTTTAACCCTGCCTTCCAAATCATCGATCCGAATCCAGTCGCCGGGCCGAATGGTTCGTTCCATCTGGAGGGCCATCCCACCCATGACATTGCCGAGAGTGTCCTGGAGGGAGAAACCAATCACCGCTGTGATGACGGCAGATGTGGCAACAATCCCGCGTAAATCGACGCCGGAACGTGAGAGCAAAATGATTGCGATGACGATGTAGGCGAGTCCGAGGAGAAGGTCTTGCGCGATGTGCGGCGGTTCGAGGTGCGCCGGGCGCAGGACGACTGCGAAAACAAACACGCTGACCACGTTGATAATGGCGACTGCCAGCATGAACAAAGCAGCGCCGCGTAACGTGAGATAAACGGCGCCGGCACCCACCGATGATGAAAGAATCGCGCCAGCTGCAACGAGGCCCGCGACGGCCAGCCCGAACAAGATCAGCGAATTGCGAATTCGCAGCCGTTCGGCCGGTTGTAGATAAGAAAGAAGCGCGGTCGCAACAACGAAGCCAACGATTAGCCAATGGAACGCACCGGGTATTCCTGCCGCCCGTTCCGCGTTTTGCCACCACGTCATCACTAGTAACAGTCTAGAACACTGCCCTTGCTGAGCCGATCAAATTCAGCGTGTCAGAGCAATAATGGTCAACCCTGTGGACGCTTCGCGGTTTGATTATTTCGGAGCGAGCGATGCGACCCGTCTTGGCCGAGGCTACGGCCCGGTTAGAAACGAAGAAACTTACTTGGGCGCAAGCGAAGAAACGATTTTTTCGAAACGCGGATCGCCGCGGAGCGGATCCCAGTAGGGAAGGAGTTTGAGCTGACCGTAACTGATCGTGCCCGGCACGCCTGTCACGATTGCGAGCTGTTCGCAGGCCAGGTCTTTCTCGCCGACCCAGGCCGCGATCATGGCGTAATATTCGATCATGTGTGCGCCGTTGATGGAGTCCTTCGCGATGGGAAGTAGTTCGATCGCGCGGCGTCCCTCACGCAATGCTTCTTCCTTTCGCCCGAGGCCCGCATCGATCAAGCCCAGGACGCAAAGCACCGGACCGTAGTTGGGCTGCTCCTGGACCAGCTTTTCCTGTTTTGCTCGCGCAAGACCGAACGCAGCCCGCGCTTTCATCTCATCTTTCATCATACGAGCGGTAATGCCTTTGCAAAACTCGGGGCCGAAAAGAACAGCGTCATTGCCAAATGGATTTTCTCCCAACGCCGTGAGTGCGTGTTCCGCCGCAGCGGCATCGCGCTCAGCCAGTGCGCACGTCAGCCAAGTGTCGGCGACTTTTTTGATCGCATCAGGATTTGTTGCCAGAATTGAATCAATGGTCTGATGCAATGGACGGGTATCGGCTTTCCAGTCCAAGTCGACCGATAAGCGGGCGACTTTGGTTTCGATATCATCCGGCTTGATTGCTAGCGCGCGATCCAGTGGCGCAGCCATTTCACGGTAGCGACGCAGATTATTGTAGCTCAGGGCGATTTGCTGCAGCGTGAAGAAGTTGCGCGGGTCGAGCTCGAGAGCTCGCTGAAGATGTTGCAAAGCCTCCTCATTCTTGCCTTGCCGGCGCGTGATGTAGCCAATCAGTTCAGGAATACGCGTGTCATTGGGCAATGTGGCACGAGCGATCTCAAGTTCGGCGAGCGCGCCGTCGTAATCGAGATATCCACGATACAAATTCTCTGCCCGCGCAAGGTGAGCTTCTCCGGCATCGGGATGCAACTGAAAAGCATGTTGAATCGCAGCTTCGGCCAACGCCAGCCTAGCGGGCGTATGATCGAGCCCAAGAAAGTAAAGCTCGTCATGAGCGTAGGCCAACTGACAATAAGCTTGGAAAAAGGATGGGTCGTGCCCGACTGCTTGATTTAAGAGGTTAACCGCTTCCAGCAGATTCGGCCTGACGTTGGCGCTGAAGCTTACCGAAAGCAGCAGAGTCTTGGCGCGGCTGTAGAGATCAAACGCGGCGACATCGGATGTCGGCCGCTGCTCGATTGCCGTCTTTTCCCTCGGCGAGAGTTTCGCCTGGAGTTGGTCGGCGATCGCTTTGGCGATCTCGCTCTGGATCGCAAATACATCGGCGAGGTCACGATCGTAATTCTCGGCCCACTGATGGGCGTCGGTGCGCGCATCGATCAACTGGGCATTCACGCGCACTTTGCCGCCGGCGCGCTGCACACTGCCTTCGAGCAGATGCGCGACGCCGAGCTGCTGGCCAATCTCGCGAAGATTACGCGGCGTGCCGCTCTTGTATTGCATCACCGAAGTGCGGCTAATCACTTTTAAATCGGCCACTTTGGCCAAATCGGTCAGGATTTCATCCTGCACGCCGTCGGTAAAAAACGCGTTTTCCTTGTTGTCACTTAGATTTTCGAACGGAAGCACCGCGATGCTTTTCTCGGGAACAGTGGGTGGCGCTGAAACGGGCGGCGCAGGAGTGTTTAGTGTAGTACTTGACGAGCTTGTCGCCGGCTTGTGGGAAAAGAACCAAATCGCTCCACCGAGAATTAAAACCGCGATGATTCCACCGGTGATAAGTGGAGTTTTTGATTTTGCTGCTGGTTTCGTTGTCGAGATGGCGGCCGCCGCAGTCGGAGTTTTCGCGAGCTTCGCCGGCGCTGCCGGGTTGCCCACTTCGTCGGTGTAGAGATTAACCACCGACACAGTCACGTCGTGTTTGACCTGGTATTCACCGAGCTCGTGCAAATGCGATCGCCATTGACGATATTGCGCGAGGTCTTCGGCGACGCGTTTCGAGAGAAGGATATGACCGGCGTCGCCGCAATCCATCACCCGCTGCGCTATGTTGATGCCGCCGCCGGCGATGTTTGAACGGTCATTCACATCGGTGACGGCGCTGACCGGGCCGCTGTGTATCCCCATCCGGACTTGAAGATCGGGCCGGCTTTTCAACGCTTTGCTGATTTCCAGCGCGCATTCGACGGGACCATCCGGTGTTGTCGAAAAAACCAGCGCCATGCCGTCGCCCGTGGGAATGCGTGTCAGCTGTCCGGCCGCTTCGGCGGTGCGAAACGCCTCCGTTCCGCGCACGATCTGGTTCAACTCTTGGAGAGATTCGCGCTGCTCGTTAATCAGCAGCTTCGAGTAACCAACGATGTCGATGAAGAGGACATGTGCGATCTCGAGTCGAATGTCTGATTCAATGGCCATGGAATTGGGCGGGGCGCGCACAATGTCGCCAACGTCGATCCTAAATCAACGGTATTTGAGGAAAAACCTTCCTATTATTTTGTTCGGTCGGTATGAGCTAGGTACTTTCGGAGGTCGAGCGTTACTGTCTGTCCGGTTCGGACTCCGCATGCACGCCCGGACTTTTGTCGCCTCGCTCATGTTCGGCGCCGGCAACGGTTTCGCCATCGGTTGATTTTCGGCGCGGAGTTTTCGGATGTTCGTCGTCAATGTTGACGTTCCGCGAGCGCGGCAGGCTTTCGGGATGGTTCCGAACGAGAAATTGAATCAGGCCTTCGCGCACGTCGCAGCGGAGATCGCCGAGTTTTCCCGGATCACTTCCACTGATCAACGCGCGCACTTCGATCGTGCTTGGTTTGGTGTCGGTTACCTGAAGTCCGCAAACTTTTCGGTCCCATTTTGGATGGTTCTCGACCAACCGTTTCAATTCTTTGCGCAGTTCGCCTAAGGGCACCTGATAATCGAGATAAAGAATCACCGTGCCTAGCAACTCGGTCGATACGCGGCTCCAGTTCTGAAATGGTTTTTCGATGAAGTAAGTGATCGGCAAAACCAACCGCCGCAGGTCCCATGTTCTGACGGTTACATAAGTGAGCGTGATCTCTTCGATCTGACCGAACTCGCCTTCGACAACGACGATGTCGTCGATCAAGAGCGGTTGGGTCAGCGCGATTTGAATACCGGCCAGCACGTTGCCGAGCGTCTTCTGCGCCGCGAAACCGAGAACGACGCCCGCGATTCCGGCCGAGGCCAGAATGCTGGTGCCGAATTGCCGAACCGGATCGAAGAGCATCAGGATCGAACCAGTCGCGATGATGACGACGGCGGTGACGAGGATTTTGCGAATCACCGACACCTGCGTGTAAATCCGGCGGGCGGAGAGATTGTCCGGCACATCCATCCGGTGCCGGCTCAACAGCGCCAGCTGCACGGCATTGACACCGCGAACAATCAGGACCGAGAGCGCCATGATGAGCAGAATGCCGAAACCTTTCTGCGTCACCCAAGTCCAGTTCTCCGGCAATCTTAGCAGCGGCAGTAAAAGAATGATGCCGAGGAGTGGCACCGTCAGGCGAAGTGTATGACCGAGGATGGGAACGATCACTTTGCCAAGCAGACTGTCCGTCTGTTCCGCCCACTGGTTCATCCGTTTTTCGACTGCTCGGATCGCGCGGAAAATGAGCCAGAGGAAAGCGATGATCCATCCGGCGTAGAGAACGGCGGTGAGCGTGCCGGCCCAGAACACGCGAGTCGGCCGCCCAACGATGGCGGTGACGATTGGCATCAGCGCAAATCCGCCGCCGCACACCACCAGTAAGAAAGCGAAAGGTTTGCGAATCGCGGATGCGCTCAGCGCCAGCCACGATTGGTAGCGGTTCGATTGAATCTCGCCGGCGCGGCGCCTGACGATCCAAACGAACCAGCTTGCGACGAGGCCGAGCAGAAAGAGTGCTGCGGCGCAACTCAGCAATCGCATCCACGTGACGCGATCGAAAACCGTTCGCTGCAAAAATGCGCTGCCGGAATCCTTCGCGATTTGATCGAGCCACCGGCTATAATCCGCGCCGGCCCGGTAAATCTTCGAGCGCTCGGCCATCGCGCGTTGTGCGGATAACTCCGAGACAGACTGCGTGAGCGTAGCAGCCGTAGACACGGTTTCGACTGGAGAAGGCGCCGGCGATGGGCTCGGCTCTGCCGCTTTGATCCAGCTCGAACTGAGACAGCCGAAGCAGATCAGCGCGCACAAAATTCTCTTCATTATTTACCATTGCATCGATGCATCGCGCCGCAACGGGCCAAAGAACACTAAAACTCGGAGTCGTCTGTCAGGCGATATGTAGTTGGATGAAGTGGTTTTTCTTAGGGATTGCGATAGCGGTTTTTGTCACGTGGATAGTTTTCCACGTCGTGCTGGCGATTCCTTTGGGCGTTCTGAATATGCTCTGGATGATGGCCATTCTGTTCGTCGTCCTTGGTGGCGTACACCGGCTCGAAAATTGAGATCGTAATCTGCGGAGAAACGGCGCTGAATCCGGAACTGAAAGATGTCGATTTAGGAAATTGCTTTTATCGCTGACCGCGTAAATCAGTGAGTATGGCAGAGGGTGACGTGCTACCGACATCACGAGTCGATTGTTAAAAAAGAAATGAAAACAATTACGTTCCTAATTCTTAGCGGCGGCTTCTTTCTTTGCGCGAATTCGACGCGCGCGCGGATCGGCGAAAGCGAATCGCAAATAGACCATCGTTACGGCAAGCCGGCTGGCCAATGGACCGACTATGTCGGATACAAAAAGCTTTACCATTGGCATGGCTTCGACGTGATGGTCACTTTTGTCGACGGCGTGAGTCAGAGAGAAATGTTTAACAAGACCGAGGGTTTTTTAGATGCGCATGATGAAAAGCATCTCGCCAAGATCTCCGGCGCCGACCGAAACGGGATTGTTTTCGACAAAGAGTCCGGAGCGTTTACGACAAAAGAGTTCGAAGAGAAATATCTTGCCGCGCGAAAAGCCGCTTGGGCGAAATCGGAGCAGAAACAATAAGCGGAGAGAGCGACCGACTTGCCCGATCGAACGCGTACTGACTACCAGAGCGGCGAATTTGGCCAGCGCTTAGCGAGATAACTGTCGATGCCCCAACTGCGGCCAGCGCGGCCGAAAAATAGCAGGAACGTGATGAAGATGAGCGCGGCGTCTTCGCTGTCGGGCGACCAAAACATTCGGCCTTCGGCGAGCATATAATTAAGGAATAGAAACATCGCGATTGTCGATCCAACGCGGGTGAGCGTTCCACTGAGCAACGAAATCGCGGCGAACGCTTCGCCGATCATTATTAGATAACTGAACAAACTGGAATGGGGGATTACGACCTGTTGGACGAAGTGAAGATACGGCGCGGATGCGCGGCGCGTTGTTACGCCGCGAAGAAATCGAAGCATTTCGTCCGCGAATGGATTGTCGCGCGTCAGTTTGCCGAGATCGGAGATGAACAGAATTACGCCGACGTAAATGCGCGGGATCACGAGCAACGCGCGCGGAACGGTCCGAGTCGATTCCGGTGATGTTTCGGACGACGCGGAGGTCGTCCCTCCATTATTCATTGTGTTGGTGGCTTGGGTTTTAATTCCCAAAGAACGTTGATGATTTTCCAGTCGCCGTTGAATTTCGCGACTTCGAGATAATCGATCCAATCGGATGCCACGATTTTCACGACCGCGGCGTTGTTATAACGATCGAGAATCGTTATCTCTTTCAATTGTCGATCTTGCGGCGTCTTCTTTCCCCCGCCGTCGCGGGTGCGTTGCACAAGCGCCATCGCGCCCATGTGATTGAATTGGTTGCGTCCTGTTTTCGGATCGATCGCGATCATCCGCTTGGCCAACTCGGGATGAAGCGCGTGTTCCATCCGGGCGGCATCGCCGGCGTACCAACCTTCGATGTAATCGAGCGCCGTCTTCCTAATCGCGCCGTTTTCATCCGGCGATTTTTCCTCCGCGATGGCAAAGCCATGCAGAAAAAAGATCGAAGCGATTAGGGTAGGGGCGATTGACCCAATCGCCCGCGGGCGGTTCGGTGAACCGCCCCTACCTGCTGTTTTTTTCATCTGTGATTGCTCTTCGATTTCTCTTTGGGTGTTTCGCGTGTCGGAAGTGGCGGCGATATTGCCCGGGTGCAATTTTTAGGGCGCGCTGGAAAACGTTGCGCATCGAATTGACGTTTCCGAAGCCGCACTCGCCCGCGATCGTTTCCATGCTGTTTTGACTTTCCTCCAGTCGACGGCGGGCTGCTTCGACGCGGAGACGTTCGATAAATTTCGCCGGCGTGGTCTTCATTTCTTTAGTGAAGACGCGGGCGAAATTGCGCGGACTCATCGCCACCCGTTGCGCCAGGACCGGCACCGTCAACGGTTTGTCCAAGTTATCGAGCACCCATGACTCGAGCTCACGCAACGGTTTTCGGTCGGTTAGTTGCAGCGACAACGCAGCACTGAATTGCGATTGTCCACCTGGCCGGCGGAGATAGAGCACGAGATTGCGCGCGACCTGCAGCGCGAGCCGCGAACCGTGATCTTCTTCGACCAGCGCCAGCGCGAGATCCATTCCGGCGGTGACCCCGGCTGACGTGTAAATATTTTCGTCGCGAATAAAGATTGGGTTCGGATCAACGTCGGCGCGCGGGGCCCGTTTGATCAGGATGTGACACCAGTTCCAGTGCGTGGTGGCCCGGCGGCCATCCAGCAATCCCGCACGGGCGAGGAGCATCGCGCCGGTGCACACGGAACCGACTCGCCGCGAGCGTGTCGCAATTGTCCGTAACCAGCGCACTGCGGCGGCGTTGACCGTGTTCTGCTCGACCGCATCGCCACCGGCCACAAGGAGCGTGTCGACCTTTCCACGCACGTCGCGAAATGTTTTGTCAACGCCGAAACGCAATCCGCAGTTTGCCATCAGCGATCGCTGTGAAGAAATGCTGACGATTTCAATTGAGTAGATTGGAGGCGCACCAGGATTTTGCCGGCAATACATGTCCGACGCGCGAGCGAAAACCTGCAACGGTCCAACGAGATCGAGGATTTCGGTACCCGGCCCGGCCACGAACACGATGCGTTTGGTTTCTGCCATCTCAACCACTCAACTTCTCAACGACTCAACGTGCTTGATCACTCGTCACTCGTCACTTGGTTACGAACTTCTCAGGTGCGGCGTCGAACGTTTTCTTGTCGTCATTCGAACAGAAATAATAGTTCGTGCCTTTGTAGACAGACTTCGGCGAGATCTTTGGATCGACATCCATTCCGCAGACTGGGCAGACCGGATGTTCGGCAGTGGAAACAGGTATGACGGCGTAAGTTTGGTTCGAATTTGGGTCCTTCCAGCCCTGGCCCTGATATTCCATGTTGTAGGCGGTTTTCGCTGCGACTTCGCGGCCGTAGTAGCGCTCGACTACGCGCAATGCGAGATCGATTCCGGATGAAAGGCCACCGGACGTCGCCAGGTTGCCGTTTTCAACAAAGCGCGCGCCGCGCTTGAGCTCAATCTTGGGAAACTGCATCTCGAAGCTGGTAAACGCGCTGTGAAATGTGGTTGCGCTTTTGCCGTCGAGGAGACCGGTCTTCGCCAGAACAAATGCGCCGGTGCACACCGACATGGTGACGTCGGTGTTTTTTGTCGCCGTGCGGATCCATTCCAGCATCGCTTGGCTTGGCTCACTTTGCGCGGGAATGACGACGACCTTTGGCGCGGGCGCGTTCGCGAAGGTGTAGTCCGGGACAATCTTCATTCCGCCGCCAACCGTGATCGGCGCTATCTTGTCGGAAACCGTGTAAAGGCGAAACGGAGCGCCCTTGCCGGGAATATTCACGTCACGGAAAACTTCCCAAGGTCCGCCGAAGTCGATTACGACCGCGCCTTCCGAGATAACGAACGCGACCGGAATGGGCGGCGACGGCTTGAGTGAATCGGTGTCAGGATTACTGGTCGGAGCCGCGGCCAGGAAAATCGCGACGGGAACCAGCAGTGCTAGTATTGTTAGGATTGCCTGTTTTGAGTTTGATCGTGCATTCATGCAATGATCTTCCTTTTATAACCATTTGGCAGCAATGACAACAATCATCATATTTCTGCCAAGTGGCTACTTTTCTCTATCCTTTGATTTGCGGATGTCGTTCTTCGGGCAGGATCTGAGATTTATTTGCGCAGACAACGCAAGTTGTGCTTTCTAATCCAGCTGCTGGAATGTTGATCGGTTGCTGCACGAGTTGCCAAATCGCAAAGATGGCGCCCAGCATCAGGGTTGGATGGATTGTGAGCTCGAGCAGGTCGCGCTTTTTTTCTTTCGAGCGAATCAGAAGCGCGTAAGTGGACTCTTCATGTTGATCTTTTGGTTGATCTGTCGTCGGTAGTTTTGCATTCATGCAACCACGTTCCGGCGGCAGAGGAGTGGCCGCGATGACAATGGTCATCAAATTTCCGCCACACCAGCCCGCGGCCCATGCGGCCGCGGCCATCTGCTATCAGGCGGCGAACCCCGAATCCAGCGTGGTTCGCACTGAGAAGCTACACCTTGAAAACGGAAATTCAGAAATCAGCGGAACTGCTAATCATTCTTCGCTACACTGTTGTTGTGGATCGAGAGCCGCTCCTAAACATCGGTGACTATGCCAAGGCTGCGCGCGGCGCATTGGCCAGAGACGTCTGCGATTATTACGAAGGCGGAGCGCTGGATGAAATTACGCTGCGGGAGAACGTCTCCGGCTGGGAAAAACTAAAGCTTTACTACCGCGTGCTCGCTGGAGTTGGTCCGCGCGAGTTAAGCACGACCATGCTGGGGCAGCCGGTCTCGATGCCGATTGTGATCGCGCCGACCGCCTTCCATAGACTCGCTTGCGCGGAAGGTGAGATCGCGGCGGCGAAGGCGGCCAGGGCGGCGGGGACGTTGTTCATTCTGAGTTCGCTCTCGAACACGGCAATGGAAACGGTTTTTGCGGAAGCGGCGAGCCCGCGCTGGTTCCAGCTCTATATATATAAGGACCGCGAGATCACGCGTGCGCTGGTGCAACGAGCAGAGGCGGCCGGCGCGGAAGCGATCGTGCTGACGGTGGATGCGCCGGGTCTGGGCACGCGGGAACGGGACTGCCGAAATAAATTTTGTTTGCCCGACGGTTTGGCGGTCGAGAATCTCGCGCCCGCGGGGAAGGGGAACATTCCAAAAGTAGCAGGCTCGGGACTGGCGGCCTATGTCCGAGACAATTTTAAATCAGACCTGGGCTTCGACGATCTTGATTGGTTATGCAGCTGCACGCGATTGCCGGTGGTGGTAAAAGGCGTCTGCCGCGGTGACGATGCGCGCCGCGTCGCAGAGCACGGCGCAAAAGCGATTGTGGTTTCTAATCACGGCGGCCGACAGCTCGACACCGCGCCCGCAACTTGTGAAGTGCTCCCATTTGTTGTCGCTGCAGTGGGCGATCGCTGCGAGATTTATGTCGATGGCGGAATTCGGCGCGGGAGCGATGTGCTCAAAGCGATCGCGCTTGGCGCACGCGCGGTGTTGGTCGGCCGTCCGATTCTGTGGGGCTTATGCGTCGCCGGTGAGCGGGGCGCACTTCAAGTACTGGAAGTTCTGCGGTGCGAACTTGATGAAGCGATGTTGCTTTGCGGTTGCACGACGCTCAGCGATATCGACGCGTCTCTGTTGCGACCGTGATGCCTCACAGTCAAAAGCTGACAGCTGAAACGCGGAAAGCTGAAACGGTTGAGCTCAACTGGGAATTGCTTTGCACCCCGCTGCGACGTCAATTCCTGATTATGAAAAGATTAACGCTGCTTTTTTCTACCGCGATCGCTGCTGTGATTCTCAACTCATGCGTGTCGAACCAACCGGCGAGTTCGACAACAACGACGACGACAACCACAACTCACCAACAAGGCACGGGGCTTCCATCCCAAACGATGGAGCGGCACGGCATGTGAAGAGCAGGTAGGAATCAGAAGTCAGGGGCGAAGCTATACGCCCGCGACGGATCTTCATTTCTTTGCGCCAATAACCTTCTGCACCAGTGCGTCGAAACGCGGGTCGCCGCGAAGATCGTCGAAGAATGGATCCACTTTGATGAGAGAAATGTAGAATCCGGCATCGTCGTAGCCACGCTCCAATTCATCGATGGCGTCCGCCTTGCTGCTTAACGCCGTCAGAACAATCGCCAAACCATAGGGGGAAACGTATTGCGATTTTGCCTGTTCCCTGATGCGGGCGAGAACCTTTCGCGCCTCGTCCGTTTTTCCCTGGCGAGCATACGCCTGGCCCAACATGGCGAGCGAGTATTGATCATCGTTGTATAGGTCGGCTGATTTTTGAAATTCAGCGATCGCCTCGGTGAGCCTGCCCTTAAATTGCAAGGCTCCCCCGAGATAGTAATGGGCCGCCGCGAAACGCGGATCCATTTCCAAAGTCTTACGAGCCTGCGCTTCCGCTTCGTCGTAGTGGCGCGCATTAAAATAGATCCAGCAGAAATCTGCATTAATGATCAAGGAGAGGGGATCAAGCTCGATCGCGCGTTTTCCTTCGGCAATCGCCCGACTAGACTGGCCGATTGCCATGAGCGGAAGTGCAAGCCAATGGTGCGCTGTCGCGTAATTCGGATTTAACTGAATGGCGCGCTCCAGTTCGCTAATCGCACCGTTCACGTCAAGTTCGAGGGTGGCAAGTAACCCTAATGATGCGTGGGCCTCGGCAAGCGAATCATCCAGTTCGAGCGCTTTCTTTAGAGCGGCTCTGGCGGGCAGAATTGCCTCCTTCGGAGAATGAGTGCCGTAGGCGGAAAGAAGCAGATTAGAATCGGCCACGCCGACATATGCGAGCGGGTAACCAGGATCCTTCGCAATCGCTTGATCGTAATATTCGATCGACTTGCGCAAGTCCGCCCCGGTCCGCTTCTCGGCAAAGAATCTGCCTTTGAGATAAAGCTCGTAGGCTTCCGGATTCACCGTTGGTGTTTTGGCGATCGAGCTTTTCTCAGAGCCGGTGAGTTTTGCCTGCAACGTCTCAGCGATCGTTTTTGCAATCTCGCTCTCGACCGCGAAGATGTCGGTCAGTTTGCGATCGTAGGTGTCAGCCCAAAGATGCGCGTCGGTCAGAGCGTTGATGAGCTGCACATTCACGCGCACCTGATCGCTCGCCTTCTGCACGCTGCCTTCCAAAATGTGGGCCACGCCAAGTTGCTTCGCGATCTGAGGAAGATTGTCCGGCGTGCTTTTGAAGTGTTGCGTCGATGTTCGCGAGATCACTTTAAGGTCGGCGACCTTGGCCAGGCGTGTGAGAATTTCATCCTGCACGCCTTCACAAAAGTAAGCGTTGTCCGGATCGCGACTGAGATTGTCGAACGGCAGCACCGCGATCGATTTGTTCGGAACTGTAGCCGCCTCGCTCTGTCGAGGCGCCACTGCGTTGTTTGAGCGCACGAGTTGATACACGAACAGACCGGCTGCGACGACACCGAGCGCGATCGTAACGGCAACAATCTTTCGCCCGGTGCGCCGCGCGATCGATTTGTTCGGCTCGATCTCGGACTCGAGTTTGATTCCTTCCGGGGTAATCTCAAACGCCCAGGAAAAAATCAGCGCAACGGGAAAGCCGAAGATGATGACGATGATAAATATCTTCATCACCCATGGCGGCGCGTCGAAAGCGGGAAAGAAGATCGACGCCGCTTGAATCAAGAGCCACGCGACAACCGCATACGCGACCGCAACTTTGTAAACATTGCGCCGCTTCAGCTCAGCGAAGAAGTTCATTGGCAGGTGAAAGCGTCGGGGCCGCGTTGCGGCGCCGGCTGACAAATATCGGGCCAGCGATTTTGTTTCCAGTAATCGACCAGGCCGATCCGCTTTGCGAAAGCCTGGAAGGCCGGGTGCTGGCGTGCTTTGCGCGACCATGCCTCCGGCTGCCAGAGAAAGGTGTAATACGCGTCGGACAGTCCAATGCCATCGCGTTCGAAGGATGCGAACGACTGTTCAGGTTCGCCCAGAATGAGTAGCAGCGTGCCCGCAAACTGGTCGTGCGGATGTGCGGCGATAACAGCAAGCGCTGCTTTTCGCTTTGCCTCGTCACCGTAGCTGCCGCGAAAAATCACGGATAACTCCTCCTTGCTGAAGCCACTCTTGAACGCACCGAAACCCTGCGAGAATGATTCTGCCCCTGAGTCCGGATCGCCCTCGGCCGCAGCCGCAAACCCAAGCGTGATGGCGCCGAGAGGACTACCAAGCGCCTCCGTTCGTTTTGCCAGCTTGACTGCTGTGACCTTGTCGCCCCTGTCCCAGCGCCCCATCGCCTTGTAGAAAGTAAACAAAGCGTTGGCTTGATCGGCCCCGAGCGCACGATCGGTTGCTGTTTCCGATTCGGCGATGCGTCCCATTGCCGCGAGTTGATTTGCCAGCCAGAAATTGGCCGTGACGTCGTTAGGATCAATCTCGATTGCGCGTTGCGCCGGCTCGACCATGTCGCGATATTGACGTCGAGAAAAATCGATGTAGCCGAGCGCGGCATAGGCTTCCGCACTTTTCGAGTCGATGGCAATCGCGCGACGCGCGGCTGGCTCCGCCGCGGCCCAATTCGTTTGCCAGTCTGCGGCTGCATATTGCGGCTCGACCGCGAGCGCGACCGCGAGTTTTCCCCACGCGCGTGCAAAGTTGGGATCGAGCCGTGTCGCCTCCTGAAGTAAGGCAATGGCGCGAGGCAGACTGTCGCCGACGCGCTGGCTGACAAGGCTTTGCGCCTCGATGAACAACGCGTACGCCTGCGGGTTGTCGGTTGGCTTATCTACGAGACGCGTTTCGGATGGATCGGACAGCGCAACCTTCAGCTCGCCCGCGATGTCGCGCGCGAATGATTCCTGCAAATCGAAAATGTTCGCGAGTGTGCCGTTGTAAGTTTTCGACCACACCTGCAAACCATCCGCGGCGCGACTCAAGGCTGAGGTGATGCGGACCTGTTCGCCCTGCTTGCGGACCGAGCCCTCGAGAATGTTGGCCACGCCAAGCTCGGAGGCGATCTGTTTCAAGCTGACGTTTTTTCCTTTGTAATAAAATGAGGAGGCGCGGCCGACGACCTTCAGGTCTTTGATGTGGGCGAGCGCATTGAGAATTTCCTCCGCCATTCCATCGGAAAACGACTCCTGGTCGTGGCTAGGCGACAAGTCTCTAAACGGAAGGATGGCAACCGATTTTTGTGAAACTGTAGCCGCCTCGGTGCGAGCCGCACTGGCATCTTGTCGAGGCACACCAGGTTTCGCGGAGTAGCGACCAAGAAGAAACAATCCGATTGAAACGGCCGACCCGATGATCACGATATAAAGCCAAAGGTATTTCTTTGGTTTCGCCGACGCCGGCATCGCATCAGCCGTTGCCGTTCGCTTAATTCCTTCCGGCGTTATCTCGAACATCCAGGCGAGGACGAGCGCAAAAGGCAAACCCGCGATGATCAGGATCACAATCAAACGAATGAAGGCGTTGGAAACGTCGAACACGGGAAAAACCTGCGAGATCCCCTCTGAAAGCGCCCAGCCGCCGACGATGTAGGCGACCGCTACTTTGTAAACGTTGCGCCGCTTCAGCTCGGCGAAGAAATGGTCGATCTTCACTGTGTTTCGTGAAAAATCTTCTCTACCAGCGCGTGAAAACGCGGCTCGTTGCGAACGCTGTCGTAGATCTGGTCAATCTTAATATACCAACAAGCGCTGTCCTGCTGCTGGTAAGCTTTTTCCAGCCAATCCAAACATTTTTCCTTTTGGCCAAGTCCAAGATAGATCGTCGCGAACGCTGTTGGACTGACGTATTGCCGTTTTGCCAGTTGTTCGAGTTCGCCTAAGACGACCTCGGCCTTCGCGCGTTCCCCGGAGATGGCATAAGCGTAGCCGAGGAATCCTTGATACCACGCACCGGGATCCGGAGCTTTGGATTTTTGCAGTTCCGTGATTGCGCCCGCTGTGTCGCCCTTCTTAAGGAAAGAGAGGCCTAACAAAACGTGGCTGATCGCTGAATTCGGATCCATCGCCAGAGTCTTTCTGGCTTGCGGGATCGCGTCGTCGTATTGACGACCCCAATATTGGTAGAAGCTCAAACTCATTTGAAAAAACGGATTCAGCGGATCGAGTTCAACCGCTTTCCTGGTCTTGGCAATTGCCTCGTCGAATCGACCGAGCCCGTTCAAAGTCCACGCTTGTAGTTCATAGGCGAATGCCAGATTCGGATTCAGTTCGAGCGCGCGATCGAATTCTTTCAGACCGTTCCGCCAATCGTAATCGGCGACGAGTACAAGCGCGCGCGACATATGCGCCTCTGCCAGTTCCGGATCGAGCGCCAGCGCTTTTTGGGCAAATTCCTTTTCCTTTGCGATGGCTTCCTTCTCCGGCATCACCACGCTTCCCATGTAAGCGTAATTGTCAGCCAGTCCGCAGTAGGCTAACGCGTAGTTGGGATCGAGTTTCAGCGCTTCCTCGTAATAACGGATCGCATTATTCCAGCCGGTCTGCGTGTACTTAGCGAACTCGTAGCGCCCCAGAAGGTAGAACCGGTGAGCTTCCGGATTTTCGGTCGGCTTCTTTGACAATACGCGCGCCGCTTCGGTGCCAAGCTGGACTTGCAAAGCTTGCACGACTTGCGCGGCCACGTTGCTCTGAAAATTGAGAATGTCCTTTACGTCACCGTCGTAATCCTTCGACCACAGATGATAACCGTCACTCACGTTGATGAGTTGAGCGGTGACGCGCAGTTTATCACCGGCTTTGCGAACGCTTCCTTCTAAAACTGTATTGACATGCAGCTGATCACCGACTTTACGAAAGATGTCCTCTTCGTTTTTGCCTTTGAACGCAAAACACGACGTTCGTCCCGGAACCCGAAGTCCCGGGACCTTGGCCAGCACGTTGATCAATTCCTCGGTCATCCCATCGCTCAAGTACTCATCGTTTTTATCTGCGCTCATGTTCACGAACGGCAGAACGGCGATGCTTTTTGTGGAACTGGCTGAACTCGGGCCTGTTTCATTTGAAACTGGAAACGTCGCCCCTAATCGCTGTTTGAGGTAACGAAGCCCTGCGAGCAAGACGAAAACAACAGCCGTGCCGATAAGAATTCCGATGATCCAATGTCGAAGGCAAATCCCTGAACCCCGTGCGGCTTTTGGTGTTTTTCGATTTCTCCGGCCCGCGAATTTCTCCGGAACGGCCGAGTTTCCCAAACCGTCCTGATAGAAGTTTACCACCGACACGAGCTGACCATGTTTCACTTCGCACTCGCCAAGCTGATGCAGATAAGGTTTCCAGCGCGGATAATGTTCGAGATCGCCGGCAACGCGCTGGGACAGAAGAATATGTTCCGCATCGCCGCAATCCATGACGCGCTGCGCGACGTTGATGCCAGCGCCGGCAATGTTCGCTTGTTCGTTCAGGTCGCTAACTTGATTGACCGGCCCGCTGTGAATTCCCATTCGCACCCGAAGTTCGGGATGACTCTTTAGTGCCGTCGCAATTTCCAAGGCGCAGAGGATCGCCGCCTCAGGAGTGGTGCGAAAAACGAGCGCGGCGCCGTCGCCAGTCGGTAATCGGAGAAGCTTGCCTTCCGCTTCGGCGATCCGGACTTGCTCCGTGCCGCACACGATCTCTTTCAATTTCTGAATCTGGTCGCTCTGCTCGTTTATGAGCAGCTTCGAATAACCAACAATGTCGATGAACAAGACGTGTCCGATCTCGAATTTCACATCTGAAGAATCCATCACTTAAACATTGCGCCGTTTCAGCTCGGCGAAGAAATTATCGATCTTCACTTCTTCGAATTCTCGGCGTTATCTTTCGGCGCGAGCGAGGCGACGATTTGCTCGAAGCGTGGATCGCCACGGAGGGAGTCCCAGTTCGGGTTGAGCCGCAATGCCCCGTAGGTCACGCCGTTCGGGATTCGAGCCGACCTTGTCAGATACTCATAAGCCAGATTCTTTTCACCCAGCCATGCGCAGGCCTGGGCGAAACACGAGACAATGCCCGGACCGTCGAGGGCATCTCGATCCACGGGCATAAGTTCAAGGGCTCGACGACCCTCGCGTAAGGCGTCTTCCTTTCGTCCGAGCCTGGCATCAATCAGTGCCAGGGCGCAGAGTGCCGGAGCGTAATCCGGTTGCGCGCGCACCACTTGTTCTTGTTGAGCGCGGGCGGTTCCAAAAGCAGCCTGGGCCGCGGCGGCATCCCCTTGAAGACCAGCGAGCTTCCCCTCAATGAAAGCGCGATTTAACATGACGGCGCCTCCTTCCCCGAACGAGGCGGCCGGTGCAGTTGCAGCCAGGGCGCGGGCGGCCTGAGCAAAGTTGCGTTCCAAAAGGGCGACAGAAAATTCGTCCTCAGCAACGCTTGGCGCCGCGGTTGGATTGCCGGCCACAACTGCGTGAAGTGCCGCTCGTATGGGGCCGAGGTTTGCGTGCGAATCGACATCAACCCATGCACGAGAAATCTTCAGGTCGGTGTCCTGCGGAAAAATTTCGATCGCGCGATCCAGCGTTGCTAGTTCCGCCGGATAGCGACGCAAACAGTCATAGGTGATTGCGATATGTTCGAGAATGAAGAGGTTGCGCGGATCGAGTTCGAGCGCCCGATTGAGGTTCCGGACAGCTTCTTCCCAACGCCCCTGGCGCCGATCAATGTAGCCTGCCCACTCGAAAATCCGGGGGCTGTTAACCAATGTGCGCTGCGCCAATGCAAGCTCGGCGCGCGCCGGATCGTATTCGAGTTTGCGAAGGAGATGTCCCGCAGAGGCGAGGTGCGCTTCACCGGAATCAGGCCGCAGTCGCACCGCGCTTCGTAAGGCCTGATCGGCCGAGGCGAGGCGGGCAGGCGTGTGGTCGAGATTCGTAATATAGAGATGGTCGTGACCTAGAACCAGCTGGCAATAGGCGTCGAAAAAAGAGGGATCTCTCGCAACAGCCTGGTTGAGAAGTTCGACGGCTTCAAGCCATTGCTTCTTACCTTGACTGCTATACAAACCAGTAACGAGAAGGGTTTTGGCGCGCGTATAAAGATCAAATGCTGCGATATCGCTGGTGGGTGGCTGCTCGATTGCCGTTTTTTCCGCCAGGGATAATTTGGCTTGGAGCTGGTCGGCGATCGCTTTGGCGATCTCGCTCTGAATCGCGAAAACGTCAGCCAGATCGCGATCGTAAGTCTGCGCCCAAAGATGCCCGTCCGTGCGGGCATCGATTAGCTGCGCGTTCACACGCACGCGATTACCCGCGCGCTGGACGCTGCCTTCCAATAGATGGGCTACTCCGAGTTCTTGTCCGATCTTGCGCGGATTACGACCAGTGGTATCGCGATAACCGATCACACTCGTGCGGCTAATGACTTTCAAGTCGGCTACCTTGGCAAGGTCAGTGAGAATCTCGTCCTGCACGCCATCGGCAAAAAACGCATTTTCTTTATTCTCACTCAGATTCTCGAACGGCAGCACCGCGATGCTTTTGCCGAGAACAGTCGAGGCCGGCGCTGCCGATTTTTTCGAGACAACGATAAAAGCGGCGATGATGCCGGCGAGGAACAACAGCGCGGCTACGATCGCGGTCCAGCGTGCACGGGTGCGGCGTTGTCGCAAAACTCTGAACTTGTCAGGCAATTGCGGGTTGCCGATTCCATCGCGGTAAAAATTAGCGATGCCAATACGGACGCCGTGTTTAACCTCGCACTCCCCTAATGAGTGAAGATTCGGCCGCCAGTGCGGGTAGTGTTCCAAATCATCCGCTACATGTTTGGAAAGAAGGATGTGACCGGCATCGCCGCAATCCATCACTCGCTGAGCGATATTGATGCCCGCGCCGGCAATGTTCGCTTGTGCGCCTAAATCAGTGATTTCGTTGACCGGACCGGAATGAATTCCCATCCGCACCTTTAGCTCCGGATGGTTCTTAAGCGCTTTGCTAATTTCCGATGCGCACAAGACCGGCGCTTCAGGGCTAGTGCGAAAGACCAGTGCGCCACCATCGCCAGTTGGCAATCGTAGTAATCTGCCTTCCGCTTCCGCTAAACGGACTTGCTCCGTACCGCGCACGATTTCCTTCAACCTTTGAATCTGCTCGCTCTGCTGATTGATGAGCAGTTTTGAGTAACCAACGATGTCGATGAACAAGACGTGCCCAATCTCGAATTTTACATCTGAGGAAGATTCGGCCGCCGCAGAATTCATTGGAGCTTCGAGTATTCCGCCTTTGCTTCTTTCAGAATCGGGATGTCGGGATCGGCATTTTTCCAGAGAGCGAAAAAATCCTGATACGCAGTTTTAGCTTTAGCCGTGTCGCCGGATAGCGCGTAAGAGCGACCCAATCCTAGGTGAGCCAGTGCGCCGATCGGCTCGTTTCCTACAATGCTGGCATGATCGAGAATCTTTTGAAATTCGCCCGCGGCGGCGGCGCCGTTCTTCGCCGTTAGATAAGCCTGGCCCCGAAAATAAATGGGATAGAGCGCAAAGGTGAAATCCTCGTTGGTGTGTCCCAATTCATAGGGTGCGGCGGCGGATAAAACGTCGAGGGCGGATTGGGCGTTTCTGCTGTTGAGGGCGAGAGCCGACCGCGCCATCGGCAGATATCGAGTTTGAACAACGGTGTCTTGCGGAAATCGCTTCGTTAGATCGTCGATGCAACGATTAGCGTCGGCGACATCGCCCGCGAGAGCGAAAGCGATGACGGAAAATCCCTCCCCATGTTTCCCCTTTATCGCCTTGAGCGCGGACTGTGCATCCTCCTTAGCGAAGTCGGCCAATCCGACTAATCCTTCGCGAAGGGAATTGTGTCCCTCATACTCTGCCGCGGTTTCCTTTTCCTGGGCCCGTCGCGCTGAGTCGGCCGCGCGGCGCGTGAGTTCGCGAGCCTGGCCAAACTGACCGTGATCCGCTGCGGTCTCGGATTCGATGAAAAACATTTGATCCTCCACGCCGAGAATTCCCTGGGTCGCGGTCGCTTGTTCCGCCATCCCGGCAGGATTGTTCTGGAGAAAATCGACGACGTAAAGAATGAGCGGATACCACGGAGAATTGAGCTTCCTTGCGCGCGATTGCTCCGCCGCGGCTTTCGCTTGATCGAGCCGGCCCAAGTACTGGTCGCAATACATCAAACTGACATAATTGTTTGAACTGTCCGGATTGATCTCAAATGCTCGCTTCGCCGCCGCGTCGGCCCTGGCGTAATCTCCGCATATGAGAGAGATGTACCAAAGATAGATCTGCACACTCTCATCGTGCGGGTAGGTCCGGGCCATTAATTCGCAGGTGCGCCGGGCGGCCTCCAGGTTGCCCATAACGACGATTTCATAAAAAACCGCGATGCTGAGTTTTTCGTGATCGCTTGTTCGCTCGCGCAGGTCGTAGGCTTTGCGCGTATTTTCAGCGGCGAGTGCGAGCTCGCCTTGGGGTTGATAAGATTCCGCCAACAGGAGGTAGGCCATTGCGAAATTCGGATCGAGTGCGATGGCGCGCTGAAAAAACGTAATCGCAGCCAGATAATCGTTGTCGATATCGGTTGCCTTGTTCCCAAGGGCAAATGCTTGCAGCGCTTCCAGTGAAGATGTCGTGATATCTTCCGGTAGCGCATCGTACTTCTGAACCGATGCCAGCGATTCGCCCAATCTTTTCCGCAACTTTGTTGCCGCTTGGCCGAGCGCGTTGAGCACATGTTCTTGACCAGTCGCGATCTCTTGTTCTTGCGCCAGCAGATCGCCCGTGCGGCAGTTTACTGCCTTCAAACCTACGACATACTCACTGCCCAACATCGAAATCGAACCTTCGATACTGGCGGCGCTCCCAGTGCGTTGGCCAACCTTGCGCGCCAGCTCCGGCGTGAGCCGTGCGTCTTTCGATTGCGACATCAGGGTCAGCGTCTGCGCAATTCGCGAGTCCGAAATAAGGCTGAGAAACGGTGTTTGCTCCAGTTGCGAGGCGAGTCCTTGTCGAAGAGTGCCGTCAAAAACGGGATCACCGGTGGTATTTGTGAAATCGGCCAGAACAATCGTGTCCTTATCAGTCAGCGGCTTGCCTTGAAGTGAACGATAATAAAGTCCGCCCGCTACTATTAAGATCACGATCAGAGCGGTAACAGCGAGTTTCCACTGCTTGGTTGCTCGAGCCACTTTCGCCTGGCGGAATTTCTGCGGCGTCTTGTGATTGCCAATTTGATCGTCGTAGAAGTTAACGAGAGATACTCGGTGGCCGTGTTTAACTTCGCATTCGCCGAGTTCGTGCAGATAGGGCTTCCAGCGTGGATAATGTTCGAGATCGCCGGCCACGCGCTGGGAGAGAAGAATGTGACTGGCATCTCCGCAATCCATCACGCGTTGCGCCATGTTGATGCCGGCGCCTGCGATGTTCGCTTGCGCGTTAAGATCAGTGATCTCGTTAACCGGACCGCTGTGAATTCCCATTCGAACATGGAGTTCGGGATGTTTCTTCAGCTCTTTGCCGATTTCCATCGCGCATAACACAGGCGCTTCAGGTGTAGTCCGAAAGACGAGCGCTCCTCCATCGCCAGTCGGTAGTCGCAACAATTTGCCTTCTGCTTCGGCTAAACGGACTTGATCTGTTCCGCGCACGATCTCTTTCAATTTTTGAATCTGCTCACTCTGCTCGTGAATGTTGAGCTTCGAATAACCGACGATGTCGATGAACAAAACATGTCCGATGTCGAATTTCACGTCTGACGAAGACTCGGTCGGCATACCGTTCAATGAATGAAATTCAACCCGTTGGGAATGTATTGCGGCAGAACGTAGGCGTACAGCGTCACGATTAACCCGACAATCGCTGCCAGCGCCACGGAGTGCCAAAACAGGAATCGAAAAATGGAGCCTTCGTTCCCGACCTGATTCGTTGCCGCGGTGGCAATGCAAATCGATTGCGCGTCAACCATCTTGCCCATCACCCCTCCGGCGCTATTGGTCGCGCACATCAGAATCGGGCTGAGGTTGAGCTGTTGCGCCGTGATTTTCTGCAAGCTACCGAACAGTGCGTTCGAAGAGGTGTCGCTACCAGTCAGAGCCACGCCAAGCCATCCGATATAAGTACCGAAAAACGGAAACAGCCAGCCAGTGCGCGTAAATGCCAGCCCCAAGACCGCGTCCATGCCGGAGTATCGTGTCACGTAACCGATGCCGAGCATGCAGGTCATCGCGATGATTGCGAAACGTAATCGAACCAGCGTTCGACCGAAAATGCTGAAGAGCCGGCTGAATCCGAGCCCAAGCAAAAGGCCGGCGAGAATCGCAGCAAGAAAACAGCCGGTTCCAGTCGCGGTGAGCCAATTGAAGTCGAATCGCGCAGCTTCAGGAGTTGGTTTGGCTACGACCGGCGCGGCTCTCGAAACTTTCCCGTGAAGATAAGGCCAGTCCCATCCGGGTGGACCGGGGCGGGGGTTGCCATCGGCCATGACGACTTTGAACGAAGGCGTCGTGGCCTGGTTGAGCGCAGTCTTGATTGAGGGAAGTCCCCAGCACAAAACCAAAATCGATAGAATTGCGAAGGGCATCCACGCTCTCGCGATTTGTCGCTCTGAATAATGTTTGATCGAAGTTCGCGCAGAGGATGCATCGACGGCCGGTTCATCGGCAAATCGCCAAATGTTTTTCGGCCGCCACACTCGCAGGAAAAGTAACGTGACAACGAGGGAGACAATACCCGCGGAAATATCCACGAGATTGCTATCCATGTGATTGGCCCAGAACCACTGCGTCGCAGCGAACGAACCGCCCACCACCAGCATCGCCGGCAGAACTTCAATTGTTTCCTTCCAACTCACCATGGTCCGAACAAGCCACACCGGAACGATCAGCGCGGTGATTGGAAGGATGCGGCCGATCATCGCATTCAGATCGCTTTCGTTTAGCGACGTCACAGCCGCCAATGTGTGAACCGGCGTTCCGATCGCGCCCCAGGCCACCGGTGACGTATTGGCAATCAAATTCAGAACCGCGGCCTGAAACGGTTTGAATCCAAGCCCGATCATAAATGCGCCGGCAATCGCCACCGGCGCACCAAATCCGGCGCACCCTTCGATGAATGCGCCAAAACAGAACGCCACGAGCAAAAGTTGCAGACGCCGATCAGGCGTGATGGCCGCGACTGACTGCTTCATGATTTCGAATTGACCGGTCGCCACCGAAATGTCGTACAGAAAAACCGCCGCAATGACGATCCAGACAATCTTGAGCAGACCAAAAGCGGCGCCGTAAAAGAAGCTACTAAGCGCGAGCACGGCGGGCATTTTGAAAGCAACGATCGCAATGATCACAGCAGTGGCGGCGCCGGCAATCGCGCAGAGATGTGCTCGCACCTTGAATCCGGCAAGCAGGCCTAACAAAACGATGATCGGCAGAGCAGCGATCAGCGTCGACAGCCACCAGCGCCCGGCGGGGTCATAAACTTGCGTCCAAGTCACAGGACAACCTTGTAAACATTGCGCCGCTTTAGTTCGGAGAAGAAGTTGCGCGAAGCCATAATCCTTTTCCTGCTATGGTCCGACGTGCTCTGTCAGAGTCAGCAGTTGTTGAAAGCCGGGATCATTGCGAATTGGGTCCCAGACCGGATCGATTTTCAGGCGCGCGATCGAAACGGTCTCGCCCGCGGGGATGGTAAGCAGCCGGCGAAGAATTGCGATGGCGTCGGACGCGGCTCCGGTGCGAGCTTCGACTTCGGCAAGGCCGGCCAGATTGGAATTACCAAGGAGTGCGTCTCTCTCCGGTGGGAGTAAATCCACAGCCTGGCGCGCGAGTTTGAGAGCGTCGGCGTCGCGTTTGAGCGCGAGGTAGACCCAGATCAATTCTCTCATTGAAACGCGCTCGCCCGGCCGCTCGCGTAATCTTTCTTCGAGCAGTTGTCTCGCTTTATCTGCGTCGGCTTGCGCGCCGGTGAAATCGCCGGCTAGAGCGCGAACGGTAGCTTTCGCAGAGAGGCGCCTGCGTTGATCTGCGGCGATATAGGCACCGCCGTCCCAAACCTTCAGGGCTGCTTCGAAATCGCGTGCGATAACGGAGACATAAGCGCGGTCACCAGTCACGGTCGGAACGATACCGGAAGCGGACGACGAGATGAGATCGTTGGTAAACGGAAAGGTCGCCAGCACGCCTTGCCCTCTTTTGATGTCGCCGCTCCCGTTCAGAATCGCCAGGAGCAACGCGCGCCACCCGATCACTTCGGACGGATCGATGCTCAGGGCGTATCCGCCGCGGCGCTCGGCGTCTTGCCACATGCGCAAGATACAATAAGTCTGACTAAGATTTCCGGCTACAGAGGCATTGCGCGGATCCTGCTCGAGAGACTTTTTGAGCGTATCCAAACCGCGTTGCCATTGCCCCTGCCGGCGGTAGACATAACCAGAATATTCGAGCGCCTGCGCGTTGTTAGGCTGTAACTGGAGCGCGCGCCCAAACTCGGCCAATGCCTCTTCGTACTGCCGATAGCCGTAGTAGAAAAAAAGGCCGTGCGAGACGTGCGTTTCCGCCAGGTCTGGCGCCAGAGCTAGCGCCCGCTCCGTCGTTCTCTTAACTTCCGCGAGCTCCGATTCGTTGAACGTTTCCACGAACCAGTGTTGATTCAAACGACACTCGGCCAGGCGAGCCATGGCCAGCGCAAAATTTGGATCGCGCGCAATGGCTTGCTGATACCACGCAATAGCTTGGTCGAATGACTCCGGCCTCAATGAAACATTCGCCGCACGTAGCTGGAACTCGCCTTTCAGAAAGAGATCATAGGCTGCGGTGTCCTTGGTCGGCGCGGTCGCGAGCGTGCTGGCTTCGGCTGGGGAGAGTTTCGCCTGCAGGGAATCGGCGATTTCCTGCGCTACTTCGCTCTCCACGGCAAAGACATCCTTGATATCGCGATCGTATGTCTTCGCCCATAAGTGTGAGTCAGCCCTGGCATCGATGAGCTGAACGTTGACGCGAACTTTGTCGGCGGCCTTCTGCACACTGCCTTCGAGAACGGTCGCGACGCCGAGCTGTTGCGAAACTGTCTTCAGATCTTCCGGTTTGCTCTTGTACTTTGCGGTCGACGTGCGCGAGATCACTTTCAAATCAGCGATGCTCGCGAGCTTGGTCAGAATCTCATCCTGAATGCCGTCGGCAAAATATGCGGCGCCCTTATCATCGCTCAGATTTTCGAATGGCAATACTGCAATCGATTTCGACGGCAATTCGGTGCGAGCCGCACTGGCATTATTCCCGGCCGTGTAACGGCCGACAAAGAATAAGGCCACCGAGATCGCTGCGCCGAAGATAACAACATAGATCCACGCCTTACCGCGTGAGTGCTCATGCGCCGCGTCGGCAATTTCCGTGCGCTTGATCCCTTCCGGAGTCGCTTCAAAAGCCCATGCGATGACCAGCGCAATTGGAAATCCGATTGCGATCAACACAATCACCAAACGCACAATCCAGTTCGGAATTTCCAGGAACGGAAATATCTGTGTGGCAATTTGAGCGATCAACCAGCCGACGACCGCGTAGGCGACCGCAACTTTGTAAACGTTACGCCGCTTCAGCTCGGCGAAGAAGCTCCGCGGGTTCACGGCTTGGGTTCCTCCGGTAGTCCTCCGACCTTCTTCACCAGCGCCTGGAAGCGTGGCTCTTCCCGCAATGAGTCGAGCATCGGATCGACTTTGATCAGGCCGATCTCGTAGCCCTCACGGTTGGCGTAGCTTTGCTCGAGTGATTGCAACGCCCGTTCTTTTTCACCGAGGCCGAGATAAAGAAGAGCCCGCCAGAAGACATCGACATATCGATGCTTCTCCATCTCGTCCAAGGCAGTGAGCGCTTGCCGTGCTTCTTCCGGCCGACCCATGATTGCGGCCAGCTGCCCGCTCAGCGCGATAGGCTCCGGAGTGTTAGTTGCAATGCGCGCCTTGGCATACTCCGCAGCGGCACCTTTTAGATCACCGCTTACCTGCAGCATTTCGCCGTAATGCCAGTGCGTCCAGGAAAACGCAGGGTCGATCGCAAGCGCTTTCTCGAAACTCGCCTTCGCTTCCGGAAAATGCCGTGCCGAGCCGTAGAGCCTGCCTTGATCGGACAGATTCACGGCCGAGAAGGGGTCGAGTTCAGTTCCTAACTTACTTTCGGCGATGGCTTCAGCGAACTGCCCCTGTGACTCGAGTGTTCCGCTGAACCAGTGGTGGGCGCCCGCATAATTCGGATTCAACTCGATGGCACGCTTAAACTCCCGCGTCGCTTCGGCAAAGTCGACGTCGTAATCCATCGCGATCTTGGCTAGCGCGTTGTGCGCTTCGGCAAGGTCAGGATTTAGCTCCAATGCTTTTAGCGCAGCGACCCGGGATTGCGGACGAGTTTCGCTCGGGTGGGCGCCGGTATACCTCGGAAGGAGAATTAAAGCTTCGCTCAAACCCGCATAGGCTGCCGCGTAATTTGGATCCCGCGCGATCGCTTGACGGAAGAATTCGATCGCTCGTGGCAGGTTATCGTCGCGGCGCAAAGCAAGGAAGTGGCGTCCTTGCACCAACAAGTCTTGTGCGACCGGATCTTGCGTCGGGTGAATCGACATGGCGCTTAGCTCGGAGCCAGTCAGCTTCGCCCGTAAGGTGTCAGCTATCGTCTTCGCGACCTCGCTTTCGACCGTAAAGAGATCTGTCAGCTTCCGATCATAACTTTCCGCCCAGAGATGAGCGTCTGTGATCGCGTTGATGAGCTGCACATTGATCCGCACCTGGTCGTTAGACTTCTGCACACTGCCTTCCAGAATGTTCATCACCCCAAGTTGCTTCGCGATCTCGCGCAGATCGGAAGGCACAGCTTTGAACCGCTGGGTCGAAGTCCGCGAGATCACTTTCAGGTCTGCGACCTTCGCCAGCCGCGTCAGAATTTCATCTTGAATGCCCTCCGCAAAAAAGGCATTCCCTTTGTCTTCGCTCAGATTATCGAATGGCAACACCGCAATCGATTTGGCTGGCAATTCGGTGCGAGCCGCACTGGCATTATTCCCGGCCGTGTAACGGCCGACAAAGAATAAGGCCACCGAGATCGCTGCGCCGATGATAACGACATAAATCCATGCCTTTCCACGTGAGTGCTCATGTTTGGCGTCGGCAACTTCCGTTCGTTTGATCCCTTCCGGAGTCGCTTCAAAAGCCCATGCGATGACCAGCGCAATTGGAAATCCGATTGCGATCAACACGATCACCAAACGCACAATCCAGTTCGGAATTTCCAGGAACGGGAAAATTTGTGTCGCAATCTGTGCGATTAACCAACCGACGACCGCATACGCGACCGCGACCTTGTAAACGTTGCGCCGCTTCAGCTCGGTGAAGAAGTTGTCGAGCTTCATCGCGTCTCGCCAGAGAAGATGCGCGTGATTAGTTTTTTGAACCGCGGATCGCTGCGAAGCGGGTCGAGGCGGTGATCGACAAGTATCCAGCCAAGATCAGCGGAGTCGAAGGGCGCACGATCTTCATAGCTCTTCTCGAGCAAGCGGATCGCTTCGTCTTTGCTGCCGAACGCTAATTGAACGATCGCCATCGAATAAGCCGGAACATATTGTCGTTCGGACAAAGATTTTAGCTTATCCCAAAGCTGTTGCGCTTCTTGTTTTCTATCAGCGAGAAAGTAAGCGGCCGTGAGATTAGCAAGATCGATAGGGTCGGAACCGGAACATTTTTCGTATTCTATGAGCGCTTCCTTTAGCTGGCCCCGATGTTCCAGCACATTACCTAACATGCCATGTCCGTTGGCAAAGTTCGGATCCATCTCGATCGTTTTGCGCAGTTGTGTGATTGCCTCATCGCTTTTCCCTACAGTATCGAACGCAAATCCTAAGACCGAGTTGATGATGAGCGATAGTGGATCGAGCTCTTGCGCTCGCTTCAGCTCAGCCAGCGCTTCTTCAACGCGTCCCTCACTTTGCAGGCATTCCCCGAACCACTGATGCGCCGTAGCATAGCTTGGGTTGAGTTCGATGGCTCGCTTGAACTCTGACATCGCGGCCGAGAGTTGTAGATTTGATGCCAGTGCTCGGGCGAGAGAAGTATGCGCCTCGGCCAGAGTGTCATCGAGCTCAACTGCTTTTTGCGCAGCCTCCAACGCTTTCGGCAATTCGTCGCGCGGATTGCTGCCGAGGTCCGCATAAGCTGGTAACAGCACATGGCAGTCTGCCAGCCCCGAATATGCCAGGGCATATTTTGGATCCTTGGCGATCGCTTGCTCAAAATATTCGGCAGCCTTTTGCAGGTTTGCGCCGGTCCGTCGATTCCAAAAGTAGCGGCCTTTCAAGTAAAGCTCATGCGCCTCGGGGTTTTCAGTTGGTCGCGACGCAAGCACGTGTTCCGCCGAGCTGCTCAATTTCGCCCGCAAAGTATCGGCAATGCTTTTCGCGATGTCGCTTTCGACCGCAAAAATGTCGGTCAGTTTGCGGTCATAAATGTCGGCCCAGAGATGTGCGTTAGTCATTGCGCTGATCAACTGCACATTGACCCGGACCTGATCGCCCACCTTTTGCACACTGCCTTCGAGGATGTTCGCCACCCCGAGTTGCCTCGCGATATCGGGCAAATTTTCCGGGGCACTCTTGAAACGTTGGGTCGAGGTGCGGGCAATCACTTTGAGGTCGGCCACTTTTGCGAGCCGCGTCAAAATCTCGTCCTGCACGCCTTCGGTGAAATAAGCATTCGATTTGTCGTCGCTTAGGTTGTCAAAAGGGAGAATGGCGATCGATTTGCTTGTGATGATTGCCGATGGGGCCGAAGCCGGGGTTGATGATCTCGAGCGCACCAGTTGATACACGAACAGGCCGGCTGCGACGACCGCCAGCGCCGTCGTTACGGCAACAATCTTTCGCCCGGTGCGTCGCGCGATCGATTTGTTCGGCTCGATCTCGGATTCGAGTTTGATTCCTTCGGGCGTGATCTCGAACGCCCAGGAAAACGCCAGCGCAATCGGGAACCCGATAACCAAGATGAGGATGATAATTTGCATCGCCCATTGCGGTGCATTGAACGCTGGAAGAAAAATAGACGCCGCCTGAATCGTAAGCCACGCGACTACCGCATACGCGACGGCAACTTTGTAAACATTGCGCCGCTTCAGCTCGGAAAAGAAGTTGTCGATCTTCACTTTGAAGTCGCGCGAAACTGCGCGGCCGGAATAATTTTCTCGGCGAGTGCCTCGAATCGAGGATTGCCGCGGAGATCGTCTAGTAGGGGATCGACCCGGATGTTGTAGATGTCGTTCCCGTCGTTCTCACGATAAGCACGCTCCAGCTCGTCCATCGCGCGGTTTTTATCGCCCATTCCAAGAAACACGACTCCGATACCGTAAGCGGCGACGTAGCGTGACTTCGCTTCTTCGTTTAGTCGTGCGAGAATTTTTTTTGCGTCGTCGGTCTGCCCCGATCGAGCATAGGCTTGTCCTAGCAACGCCAACGCAAACGGATCGTCATCCAACTCGGTCGCTTTACGATATTCAGCGATGGCTTCGGGAAGCTGTCCTTTCAACTGAAGCGCCTGGGCCAGATAATAATGGGCCAGATAGAAACGAGGCTCGATTTCGATGGTCTTGCGAAGCTGAGCAATGGCTTCGTCATAGCGTCGCGCATAATAATAATCGTTACCAAAATCAGCGTTATTGATCATCGACAGTGGATCCAGTTCGATTGAACGTTTCGCCTCGACAATGGATTGATCGAATCGCCCGAGCGCCAGCACAGGTCCGGAACCGAACCAATGGTGGGCAGTTGCGTAGTTTGGATTTAACTGAAGCGCACGTTCAAACTCGCTAATTGCCTGTTGGGAATCAAAATCGAAGCCACTGAGTATTCTACCCGAAGAAGCGTGCGCCTCGGCCAGCGTGTCATCGAGTTCCAACGCTTTCTTCACCGCCGCTTTAGCCTGAGGAATTGAATCTTTTGGAGCACCAGCCCCGTATGCCGGAAGAAGCAAGTAGGAATCGGCCAGACCGGAATAAGCGAGGGCGTAATTCGGATCTTTCGCTATCGCTTGGTTGAAATAGTCGATCGCCTTGCGCAAATCAGCGCCCGTTCTCTTGTTCCAAAAAAATCTGCCTTTGAGGTAGAGCTCGTAAGCTTCGGTATTGGCAGTCGGCTTTTTCGCGATCGCAGTTTTTTCCGAACCGGTCAGCTTAGCCTGCAATGTTTCAGCAATCGTTTTCGCGATGTCGCTTTCGGTCGCGAAGATGTCGGTCAGTTTCCGATCATAAATTTCCGCCCAAAGGTGGGCGTTCGTGAGGGCATTGATCAACTGCACGTTGACCCGCACCTGGTCGTTCACTTTCTGGACGCTGCCTTCGAGAATGTTCATCGCGCCCAGCTGCTTCGCGATGTCCGGAAGGTTTTCGGGAGCGCTTTTGAACTTTTGGGTCGAAGTCCGCGCGATCACTTTCAAATCCGCGACCTTGGCGAGCCGGGTGAGAATTTCATCCTGCACGCCTTCAGCAAAAAATGCATTGTTCTTGTCCTCGCTGAGACTGTCGAACGGAAGGACCGCGATCGATTTTTCCGGGATGTTTGCGGATTGATCCCTTGTGCCACTAACCGGTTGCCTGGGCGCGGACAGAGGTTTGCGAGCCGTCCACCACCAACCGATGCCGATCACTAATAATAAGCCGAGCGCGATCGCGGTCGGTACCAATTTCCGCGAAGTTGGTTTGGACTCGGATCTCGCCAAAGATGCAGTTCGCTGCTCCCAAGGCAGAACAATGCGGAACAAATCCATCGGCACGGAAATATTCTTCAATTCGGTTGGCGCCAGCTTTTCCAATCGCGCTTCCAGTAAGTTGCGAATCTGCCTCTCCACATCCATCGACACACAAATCCCGCCCGCTTTTGCCAGCGCTTCGATGCGCGAAGCTACGTTCACTCCGTCGCCATACATGTCGCCGCCTCGATGCACCACGTCGCCAATGTGAATGCCGATTCTGACATCGATGCGGCGGTCAGGTACGATATCGGCGTTGCGCTTTGCAAGTGTCCGCTGAATTTCGATGGCGCACTGCGCCGCCTCCAACGCACTTCGGAACTCGACCAGAAAAGCATCACCGATGGTCTTAATCTCATTGCCGTTGAAGGGGGAAAAGATTTCGCGCAGCAGCTCCCGATGTTCCTCCAATAACTCCAGCGCAAGCTTGTCGTCGCGTTGCGAGAGCGCGCTGTAGCCGACCATGTCGGTAAACATGATGGCGGCGAGTTTGCGTTGTTCAGTGGCGTCAGTCATGACTTCAGTCTTGCCGCTACTTCAGCGGGAGTTGGCAATCCGATTTTCTGGCAGAAGGCGGCGAAACGCGGGTCGTCTTTGTAGCGCAAAACTAACGGGTCGTAATAGACCACGCAGACGGCATTCTCGCGACCGGCCCAGGCGCGATCCAACCATTTAAACATATCGTCGGGATCCCTGCGTAGGGCATAAACGCCGGAGATACGATACGCATCGGTATCGGCATAGTGATCGATCAACGTTTGGAGCGTCGCCAATGCTGCGGCCGCATCGTTGCCGATCTGCCGTGCCCTCGCCAGGGCGAAATCGCGAGATTTTCCGGGAAGCAATTGCACTGCTTTCTCAAGGGCGGCGGCCGCATTTCCGCGTAGTACCTCGATCGTGCACAATCGCGACTTCACGCTTTCCTCGGTACCTCCCAAGTCAATTTGTTGACGGGTTGCCTGCGCAGCGTCGTCGAGGCGCCCAACTGCCATTAGGTCGTTCGCCAATAATCCATACCAGCCGGCGTTCCGTGGGTCGTTTGCCAGTGTCTGGCGGATTGGTTCGATGGCGGCTTCTGGATGTCCGAATGCCGCGCGCATTTGCGCCAGAGACGCCACGGCGTCCAGATTGTTAGGCGCGAGCTGTACGGCTCGCTCAAACTCGGTTCTCGCGCCGACGAAATCGAGGTCGGCAAAAGCCAAAAGCAGAGCATGCGCCACGTGCGCGCCCGCAAGATCTGAATTCAAGGTTAACGCGCTATTAATAGACATGCGAGCCACGGCAAAGATCTGCTGTGCTTGAGCACCGGTGAAATAGTCACCATAGAATGTTTGAGCGGAGCCCATCGCGGCATAGGCCTGTGCATACTTCGGATCGAGCGAAACCGCGGTCTGGTAAGAATCGATCGCCTTGCGAAGATAGTCCTGTGTGCTGCGCTGAAAATAAAAGTTTCCCTTAAGGAAAGCGTTATAAGCCTGGAGGCTGCCGCTCGGCGGCCGGTCGCTTTGCGCAGCGGCGTCGTTCGTGTTCAGTAGTTTTGCCTTGAGCGCATTCGCGACCGCCGTCGTGATGTCATCCTGGAGTTTGAATAGGTCTTTATAAGGACGGTCGTAATGTTGAGACCAAAGAGTGGTACCGTCCGCGGCGTTGATTAACTCAGCGCTGATGCGGACGGCATCTGCCACGCGCCGCACGCTCCCTTCCAGCAGATGGGCGACACCAAGTTTCGCGCCGATGGTTTTGCTATCGTCCTTGCTGTCGCGGAATTGAAACGATGAGTTGCGACCTATCACTTTCAAACCGGCAAATTGCGAGAGCGCGGTGATGAGATCCTCCGATAGGCCGTCCGAAAAATACTGTTCATCTTTCGCGCCGCCTTCGTTGGTGAGCGGAAGCACGGCGATCGATTGATCTGAACTCGTCGTGCCTTCGGCCGCGCCCTTGTGCCAGACGAATTGATTGGCCAGCAGCAGCACCACAGTCACGACCAGGATCGCGATGATCCATTTGTCGAGCTTCTTGCTGGTTTGGCGAATAACAGATTCGTCAGGCGAGATCTCGCTCTCGAGTTGCAGACCCTTGGGTGTCCATTCGTAGAACCACGACAAAACGAGCGCGAACGGAAATCCGATCACGGCCGCGACCACGATCCAGCGCACGATCCACTCGGCAATGTGAAAAAACGGAAAAACCTGCGTTGCAATTTGGACCAGCAGCCAGGAACTGGCCGCATAAAAGGCCGCGGCCCGAAACACATTGCGTCGCTTGAGCTCCGCGAAAAAATTGCCGAAGTTCATTTCGTCGGCTCCTGACAAAGTTTTTGGAAGCGCGGATCGCCGCGAAGATTATCCCAGTCGGGATCAAGACGAAGCAGGGCGGGTGTCACTACCGGCGAGCTGTAGGAAGTGACGAGCAGGTGTTGCAGAGCTGTGATGGCAGCGTCCTTCTCGCCGAGCTGGGCTTGGATGCGAGCAAACGTGTCTTCGTAGCTTGGACCCACTCTTGGTTCTTTGGATGCAGGCATAAGCACGACAGCTTCCCGCGCGTGCTTCAATGCAGAGGACTTATCGCCCAGCCAAGTCTCAGCCCAGGCTAGAGTATCGAGCAGGTCGGCATTTTTGGGTTGAGAGCGCAATAGCTCCTCGGCATCAGCTTTGGCTTTCCTATAGGTTGTGGTAGCAGCTGGAATGTTACCGGAGTGGCGCTGCAGATCGGCGAGGTAGTTTTCATAGTTAGGAAAGTAGGAATCCGAGGTCTGCAAGTTCTTCAGGTGTGATTGGAAGGTGGCAATCGCCGGCTGATAATCGCGCAAGTAGATTGCGTTGTTGGCTAAGACGCCGAAGTAGAAGCTATCGCCGTCCTGTGGCTGGACCGAATCGAGAACGGTTTGAGCCTGTTTGATGTCACCACTCATTTGGTAGCTGACGGCCAACTGAGAGACGAGCGTCGCGTTTTGCGGACTAAGGTCGAGAGCGCGACGCATATATTTTTGTGTGTAAGCGGGGTCGCGGGTCTCCAGTCCAGCGAGCGCCGCATTGGCAAGGAGAAAAACGTTCCGTGGATCGAGTTCGATAGTTTGATCGAAAAGTCGCCGGCTTTCTTCCCAACGGCCCTGGCGTCGTAGCACCGCGGCTAGCACTTCGCTAGCGTTAGAATTATTCGGGTATTGTCGGCGCACTTGTTCAAGGGAAGCTGCGGCCGCGTCGTAGTCAGCCTCGACGTAGGATTGATACCAGCCCTGAGCTATTTTCGTCTCCACTAAGTCCGCCCCGAGCTTCATTGCCTTGTCGAGTGCCTGGCGCGCGGCGGCCTGATGGTCCGGCGAATGGTTGACGCTGTTGTAGACGAGAGATTCCTGGCGGGCGAGCTGGGCCCAGCCGACCGCAAAGTCAGGATCGAGCCGCACCGCCTCAGCGAAAGCTTCTGCGGATTTCACCCAGTTCGTTCTTAGGCCGTCCACGCGGTTTTGGAAAGCCACTCCGCGCAGATATGCATCATAGGCCGCCGCGTTTTGCGTCAGCTTGGCCGTAACTGCTTTCTGTTCGCTCTGCGAAAGCCTGGCGTTGAGTTGATCGGCAATGGCAGTGGCCACTTCGCCTTCGACTCCAAACACATCGTCGAGTTTACGATTATAACTTTCGGCCCAAAGATGTTCGTCCGTCGAACAACGAATCAGCTGCACGTTCACGTGCACGGCATTGGCAATTTTCTGGACGCTGCCTTCCAACAGATTGGCAACGCCCAATTGTTTCCCGATATCACGCAGGTTATCGGGGGCGCTTTTATATTTTTGCGTCGAAGTGCGCGAGATGACTTTCAAAGCGGCGATCTTGGACAAACGCGTCAGGATTTCGTCCTGGATGCCCTCGGCGAAATAGGCGTTGGATTTATCATCGCTTAGGTTTTCGAAGGGAAGGACGGCGATGCTTTTTTCCGGGATCGCTGTGGTCGATGGCTCGGTCGCGGAATTTTTCTTACCAGAAAGGGCGTCCCTCACGGCGTTCTCGGCGTCTTTCTTACGAGAAAGTGCGTCCTTTAACTCATCGTTAATTTTCTTGGTGACTTCGCTTTTAATCGTATCGCCGATGCTCGGAGGCGACGGAATGGCTGGAGCCTGAGGTGGTGATATCGCTTGCCTGTGATCGAGTGTGCGCATGATCGCGGGCGCGAAAATCACCGACACAATGGCCAGCAGGATGAGTAAACCTACGACGATAAAGATCGAGCGGGCGAGGGGAGACAGTCCTTTGCTTGTTCCAACTCCGGAGCGGGAACTCTTGCCGCGTCCTTTCCCGAATCGAGTCGGTGGCGTGGGATTGCCAATGGTTTCGGCGTAAAGATTCACTAACGACACAACCACTCCGTGTTTCACTTCGACGTCACCTAGTTCATGAAGATAAGGCTGCCAACGACGCTGTTGCGCGAGATCGTCCGCGACGCGTTTGCTGACGAGAATGTGACCCGCGTCGCCGCAATCCATTACTCGTTGCGCGATGTTGATGCCTACGCCGGCAATGTTGTCGCGCTCGTTTGCGTCCTTCACGTGATGAACCGGACCGCTGTGAATTCCCATTCTCACCGGCAGACTCGGCTGCGCCCGCAAAGCATGGCTGATCTCCAGGGCGCACTCGGCTGGCTCTTCAACCGAACCTGTAAAAACGAGCGCCATGCCGTCGCCGCTCGGCAAAATAGTAAGCTGACCTGCAGCCTCGGCATCGCGCGCAGCTTGGGTGTTGCGGACAATCTGATTTAGCTCGTGAAGTGCTTCTGATTGTTCGTCGGTCAGCAGCTTGGAATAGCCGACGATGTCAATGAAGAGCACGTGCGCGATTTCCAGGCGCAACTTGGTTTTGGATTCATCCGCCATACGTGATCACATGACGCTGCGTCGTTTTAGCTCCGAGAAAAAATTTCCTCACTCATTTCGGCTTTTCTTCGCAAAGCTTTTCGAAGCGCGGATCTTTGCGCAGCGGATCCCAGAATGGGTCGAGTTTGAGGTTTGCAATTGTTAGGCCGGCCGGGACTTCGAGGAGATGCGGCAATGCAGCGATGGCCGCGTCGTGATCGCCGAAGCGCGCTTGGATCTGTGCGAGCGCGATTTCCGCCAACGGTTTGTTCACCGCATCCGTGTCGTAGTCCTTGAGCGCCTGGTGCGCCTGCTCAAGAGCTTTTGCTTTTTCCCCGAGCCCGGCATAAGCGAGGGCCAGAGTATTAGGTGTTCCGTTTGCGTCTGCCGGAACCGGCGAATCAGGCTTCGGCTTAATCGCTTCGATCGCGAGAGAAAAACTTCGACGCGCATCCTCATTGCGTCCCATCCACTGTTGACAAAAGCCACGCTGGACCAGAGCGGACTCGACGATAGAGTCCGGCGGCTGTCCCGCGGGAAGCGAGTTTAGCTTCCGCTCGACGACGCTAATCACGCTATCGAAGTGACGTTCATAAATCGCCTGGCCGATACGAGCAGAGAGGACAAAATCGTCCATCGCGTCTGCCGGAATTCGAGCGAGTTCCTGGGCGGCTTCATCCAACCGGCCCTCGCTTTGAAAAGTCACCGCCTTGCTTGCACGCGTCGTGGCCGAATCCGGTGAGATCTCAAGCGCTCGATCCATGGCGGCGCGCGCGTCGTCAAAGCGTCGCAAATAAGCGTAGAATTCGCCGCCGAGACTGCCTAGCAATTGGAAGTCCCGCGGATCCAGTTCGAGCGCTTTCTTAAACGTCGCCTCCGCTTCCTGCCAAAGACCAAGGCGGCGTTGAACGAATGCCAGGTTCTGCAACAGGTAGGAATTATTCGGCAATCGTACTTGCGCCTGCTTGTAAGCGGTAACCGCGCCGGCGAAGTCCCGTAAAACCCGATAGCGGTATGCACCCTGCGCAATCCACGATTCCCCGGCTTCCGGTGCCAGCGCCATGGCGCGATCAGCCGCTTCCTTCACCGCCGCGGCGGTATTCGTGTTTGCATCAACTGAATTGAAGAAAAGAAAGCTGCGAAGGACGGCGAGTCGAGCCCAGGCGAAAGCGAAATTCGGATCAAGACGGACCGCTTCAACGTAATCGTGCGCGGCTTGTTGATAGGCATCATAACCGTACTGGGTGTGCTCGATCGCCAGACCGCGAAGGTAAGCGTCGTAGGCCGCGGTGTTTTGCGTCGGCTTGTCGCTGACAGCTTTTTTCTCCGTGCCGGAAAGTTTGGCGTTGAGCTGGTCGGCGATGGCACTCGCAACTTCGCCTTCTACGCCGAAGACGTCGTCCAACTTGCGATTGTAACTTTCGGCCCAAAGATGCTCGTCAGTGGCTGCGCGGATCAGCTGCACGTTGACGTGCACGGCATTGGCAATTTTTTGCACGCTCCCTTCGAGTAGATTGGCGACGCCAAGTTGTTTGCCGACGTCGCGCAAATTGTCCGGCGCGCTCTTGTACTTTTGTGTCGACGAACGCGAGATGACCTTCAGCGCGGCGATTTTGGATAGTCGGGTCAGGATTTCATCTTGGATTCCTTCGGCAAAATAGGCGTTCGATTTGTCGTCGCTCAGATTATCGAATGGCAGAACCGCGATGCTCTTTTCCGAAACTGGAGCCGCGTTCTCGGTTGGAACGTTGCTCTGTGCGGATGTCGATCTTTTCGGTCCCCAAAGTTGATAGGCCATCAAGCCGGCCGCGACCACTGCGAGCACGATGGTCAGCGCGACGATCTTGCGGCCCGTGTGATGAGTGACCGATTTGTCTCCTTCGATTTCGGATTCCCGCTTGATTCCTTCCGGCGTGATCTCGAACGCCCACGAAAAAATCAACGCGACGGGAAAGCCGGCGATCAATAGCAAGACCACAAGGCGAACTGCCCAATTGGGAATTTCGAAGAAGGGAAAAACCTGCGTCGCAATCTGGATGAGCAACCAGGAAGCGACCGCGTAAGCGACGGCAACTTTGTACACGTTGCGGCGTTTTAGTTCGGCGAAAAAGCTTTTCATTGCTTCGAAGCTAGCGGTTGAATTCGAAGCTTGTGAAACAACGCCACGAAACGTGGGTCGCTGAAATACCTCCGAAAGAATGGTGTAACGGTTATTTGCGCGAGACCCGCATCGCGCGTGGCAAATGAGGTGTCGAGCCACTTGAACATTTGGTCGGGCTCGTTGCGAACCGCATAAAGGATCGCCGCCTGGAAAGCGCCGCCGTTCGCATATTTTTCGCAGAAGGATTTCACCGAACCCTCAGCCGCCGCCTTGTCCGGTTGAACCTGCTTAGCCAAGGCAATCGCGTAATCACGCCAGAAACCATCAGGTTCCTGCTGGGCTTCTTTTGTCGCGGCGGCCGGATCGGTTCGAAGAACATCCAGCGTTGCCAAAAACGCGTGCGCCCGGGCGACGCCGGGCTGAATCTGGAGGGCCTTGCGGAATGCCTCTTCCGCCTCCTGGTAGCGCTCGGCCGAAATCGCGAGCCGGCCCAGATTGAACCAAATGGGGACGGAGAGAGGATCGAGTGAAAGTGTTTCGTAAAAGGCGCGTTCGGCCTCAGTCAGATGTCCCTGTGCCATCAAACAGTAACTCAACCCGCTCTTTGCTCCTGCGTCGCTCGGTGAGATCTGAAGCGCGCGCCGAAACTCCTGTTCCGCTTTCGCGAAATCGAGGTCTGGATTGATCGCGACCCAGCCAGCAGCCTTATGAGGTTCGACCTGGTCGGGCGCAAGCTTGATCGCTTTCTCGGCTGCGGCCTTCGCCTCCGCATAGGCTTGTTCATTGTCGTTGCTGGCGAAGCTGGCGGCGTATTGGCGCCAGGCGAGTGAGAGTTTAGCATGGGCCAGCGCGTAATTGGGATCCAGACGCACAGCTTCCTGCAGAGAATGAATCGCGCGCTGCACGCTCTCCGCGGTCAATTGCTGGAAATAGAAGTCCGACTGCAGAACCGCATTGTAAGCTGCGAGATTTTCGTTTGGCGGCGCAGCATCCGAACGCGTCTTCTCACCGAGCAGTTTCACCTTCATTTGTTCTGCCACTGCGGACGCAATCTCCGTTTGGACAGCAAACACGTCCTTTAACTCGCGATCGTAAGTTTCGGACCAGAGTTCACGTCCATCAGCTGCATTAATCAGTTCCGCGATGATGCGAACGCGGTCACCTTGTTTGCGGACGCTGCCTTCAATCAAATGGGCAACCCCAAGTTTCTGTCCGATCGCCGTGCTATCGACCGATTGTCCTTTGAATAGAAACGATGAACTGCGCCCGATGACTTTTAGATCCGAGATCTTGGCCAGGACCGCTATCAGCTCTTCCGAAAGACCGTCCGAGAAATATTCATTCGATGGATCGCCACTCGTGTTAACTAATGGCAGGACGGCAATGCTCTTCGCGGCGACGGTGTTGGCAACCGATGTGAGCGAACTGGCGGGGGTCAAAGCGAGCTTTGGTCGAAGCAGTTGAAACATGAGGAGCCCAGCGGCAATGACTGCGACTCCGATCATCATCGCGGCAAATTTTCGTTTGCTCCATTGAGGAATGAATTCGGTGGGCGAAACATCAGCCGTGCGCTTCATTCCTTCCGGCGTCATTTCGAACGCCCATGAGATAAAGACGGCAAAGACAAAGCCGAGTGCGAGGATTACGACAAACGCCTTCATCACCCAGGCAGGCGCTTCGAAGGTTGGCAGCAGAATCGACGCCGCCTGAATCAGCAGCCACGAGATGACGAGATAGGCGACCGCGACTTTGTAAACGTTGCGCCGCTTCAGTTCGGCGAAGAAATTGTCGATCTTCATTTTGATTTCTCTTCGCAAAGTTTTTCGAAGCGGGGATCGCCCCGCAACGGATCAAAATCGGGGTCAAGCCGGAGTAACGCCGGAGTCACGGGCGGGCCGAAGATCGGGTCGGAAGGCGCCGAGAGGAGCTGTTCCAGGCTGGCGATCGCGCCCTCTTTGTCACCCAGACGAACCAAAGACCGGGCGCGGACTTCGTGCCCCGTTCCGATGCTGCGAGCATCGCCTGCCGCGTTTGTGTCGTACTCCTGGAGTAGTTTAAGTGTCTGTTCCCGGTCGCCCAACGCGGCCAAGCCGAAGGCAAGGGGCCCGATAACGGCGGTGTTGGTCGGCTGTTCCTTGTATTGTTTCTGCAAAATTCCCAGAGCTCGCGTCCAGTTCGCCCGGGCCTCGGCGGATTTTCCAGCCTGATTTTGAAGGATTCCCCAGACAAGAAGGAAGGCCGGATCTTTCGCGTTGGCGCCATGAGCATTGGCGTCGAAAGAGTTGAGAGCAATCAAGGGATCACGCCGGACCCAGGCTTGATAAAAAAGCGCGACATCGGCGGTATCGGTTTGGTTTTTGTTGAAGGAGGCCATCTTGAGAATCGATTCCGCTTCGTCCAATTTTCCCTGTGCCTGCAAGATAAGAGCCTGGTAGCCAATCAGATTGCTCTCGTTAGGCCAGATTTTTAGTCCGCTATCGATCATGGCCATGGCCCGGGGGAAATCGCGCATGGCCATGGCGATCTGAATCCACTGGAAACGAAGATAAAGATCCTTTGGGTCCAAAGCCAATGCTCGTTCAGCGTCCTCCAAAGCGTCGGTCCAGCGTCCGAGACGCGCTGAGATGAGGGCCATCGCGTGGAACGCGTCGGAATTGTTAGGCCAGGAGGCTCGGAGTTGTTGCAGCATTCCCAGCGCACCCGGGTAGTCGCGCAGGACCCAGTACTGGAAATAGGCGCGGGCCAATTGCGTTTCGGCAATATCCGGCTGGAGGCGGACCGCTTCGTTGAGTGCTCTCGCCGCGGCCGCCCGGCGTGTTGGCGTCATGTCATTATTGGAAAAGAAAATTCGGGAATGCAGCCGCGCTAGCGCAGCCCAGGCTACGGCAAACTGCGGATCGAGCCGAACCGCATCTTCGAGTGACGTTAGTGACGCCTTGTTGTCGTCTTCGGTCGCCTGCCAGTAATGAGCCATACCTTGCAAGTAAGCCTCGTAGGCCGCCGGATTGTTCGTCGGTTTTTGGGCCAGCACTTTTTCCTCCGCACCGGTCAATTTGGCGTTTAGGGCCGAGGCAACTTTTTGCGCGACTTCAACTTCCACCGCGAAAATGCCCTCGCTCAGTTTACAGTCGTAGCTCTCGGCCCAAAGGTGATCGTCGGTCGCCGCGTGGATCAATTGCGCGTTGACGTGGACGGCATCACCGGCCTTTTGCACGCTGCCCTCCAGGATATTGGTCACGCCAAGTTGCTGCGCGATTTCGCGAAGATTGCCCGGCTTGCTTTGAAATTGCTGGGTGGAAGAACGGGAAATCACTTTCAACGCCCCGATTTTGGCGAGACGCGTCAGGATTTCGTCCTGAATGCCGGCGGCGAAGTAAGCGTTTTGTTTCTCGTCGCTCAGATTTTCGAATGGCAAAACCGCGATCGATTTATTCGAAATGTCATTAGGTGAGCGGATGACTGCTTTACTTCCGGCCGTGTAGCGACCGAGGAAAAACAACGCGACCGAGATCGCGCCAGCAATCACAACGATGTAGATCCACGCGTGCCTATTCTGTCCAGCCGCCGCCGGCATCGCATCGGCAACTTCAGTTCGTTTGATTCCTTGCGGTGTAATTTCGAACAGCCACGCGAAGACCAGCGCGATCGGAAAACCAAGTATGATCAGAAGAACGATCATTCGGATCGCCCAGTTCGGAACATCGAACACCGGAAAGACTTGCGCGATTCCCTGTGAGAGAGCCCAGCTGGCAACAATGTAGGCGATCGCAACTTTGTAAACGTTGCGCCGCTTCAGTTCGGTGAAAAAATTTCTCGAATCCATTCCTGATCTGCGATTTACGACGCGATTTTCTCACAAACCGGCAAGATGTCGACCTTTGCAGCCGTTCCGGTGCAAATATTGCTAACAAAACGGTCGCTTCTCCAAGCCACGGCCGCGCTCCGGTCGTGACAATGCCGACGTTATTCAATACGGCGCAATCGGACGCGATTAAAAATCGATAGCGGTCGGCGCATCGCCCGCTACTTTCGCCGCGACAAACATGAAACGAACATTTGCCTTACTAATCGGAGTGGCATCCTGCGCCGCATTTGCGCGTGCCGGAGACGTGCAAGTCAAAGCCAAAATGATGACAAATCCAGAGGGGGAGGAGACGACGACATTCGGAGCGGACGCGACCGAGTTGTACGCCACATTCACGACGAAAGGCGCGCAAAACGGCGACAAGATTCGCGGCGTCTGGATTGCAGACGACGTAGGCGATGCGGCTCCAAAGGGAACGAAGATCGACGAAAAGACGTTGAACGCGGAAGGGGACACCGCCGACGGCGTGTTTTCGCTTTCCAAGCCCACCAACGGCTGGCCGGTTGGAAAATATCACGTCGAGATTTACGTGAACGACAAGCTGGTCACGAAGCTCAACTTCACGATCAAGGCGGCAACCAAGTCGAAGAAACGTTCGGACGACGAGGAAAAAGAATCCGGCGACTAGCCCGAGCCGGTATTTAACTTCGACTTCGGACCCACTCAGAAAGCTGAGAGGCGAACGCGTTATGCCAATGGCACATCACGCTTTTGGTGAATGAATGTGTTCCGGTCGCGGGCCGAGGCCGATGAACCGTGCCGGCAACGAGCGCAATGCCGGAAACCATTGCAGAAGTCGGACTAAGATTGGGAGCGAATCTCCGCTCTTGGATTCCCGTCCGGTCACGACGTGCCGGTGAATGAATGCCTGCATCGCCTGGATCAGGCGCGTCGGCCATTCCCGGCGTTGTTGAATCAGTTCCAAGTCAGTGACCGAGACAGTGCCGGTTTTTAATTTCGCGGCGAGCAAGTTCGCGGTCGCAACCGCATCCTGGAGCGCGAGATTGATGCCAACACCACCCGCGGGGGACATCGCATGCGCACTATCGCCGATGCAAAGCAAACCTTCACGACACCATTTTTTCAGGCGATTGATCTGGACGGTGAGCAATTTAATTTTCGACCAATCGTCCAGTTCGGTGATGCGGTCGTTTAGAAAAGGCGCGAGCGAAACGATTTCTTTGTGCAAAGCAGGAAGCCCGCGCTCTTTGGCCGTTTCGATGCCGCCCTTTGGAATAACGAAGCCTGCCTGGTAGTAATTTCCCCGGTCGATCAAGACGAGCAGTTTACCGTGACGAAAGAATCCGAATAATTGCTCAGGATCGCTTTCGCGTTTGGAAATATGCATCCAAAGGGCATCGATCGGCACGCCCAGCTCCTGAATTTCAAAGCCGGCGCGCGTGTGGGTGATGGCATGGCGCCCATCGGCGCCAACGACGAGATCGGCGCGGAAATCGCGTTCCCCGGCGGGAGTCTTCGCGCGGACGCCCACGATTCGGTCGCCTTCGATGATAAGGTCGACAACTTCGTGTCGCATCTGGAGCGCGAAAGAAGGGAAAGCTTTGGCTTCGCTGGCGAAAAAGTTCAGGAAGTCCCACTGCGGCATGAAGCCGATGAATTTGCAGTGCGTCGGCAGACGCGAGAAATCGGCGATGCCTGCGATGTGGCCATTAAAGACTCCTCTCAATTGGGAGAATTCCTGATGCGGCAGCTTCAGGAATTCATCGAGCAATCCAAGTTCGTGCATTAATTCGAGGGTGGATGGATGAATGGTGTCGCCACGGAAATCGCGATTGAAATCGGAATGCTTCTCCAGCACCGCCACATCCACGCCGGCGCGCGCCAGTAAGTAGCCGGCCATCATTCCCGCCGGTCCGCCGCCGACGATCACGCAACGAGTTCGGATTTCGGGCAATGCGCTCATGATTCACTTCCAGCAGGCGTTGTCTCCGCAGATTTCACAGATTCTCGCAGATTAAAAAGTGCTAAGGGCAAGATCGACAGAGAAAAATCTGTGTAAATCTGTGTAATCTGTGGATGTTGGTTTGGTGAAGTCTCGATACGACGTCGTCATTCTCGGAGCCGGCCACAACGGCCTGGTGACGGCGAGTTATCTCGGGCGGGCGGGGTTGAGTGTGCTCTTATTAGAGAAGAACGATTACCTTGGCGGGGCTACCACCTCCCAAAAGGTCTTTCCGGACTACGACGCCCAGCTATCGCGCTATTCCTACTTGGTCAGTTTGCTTCCGGAAAAAATCATTCGCGACCTCGGGCTGAAGCTTGAGCTCCGGCGGCGGGCCACCGGCTCTTTCACCCCTTATATTAAGAGTGGCCAGCACGATGGCCTCCTGATCAGCAATGTCGATGAAGGGCAAAGCCGGCGTTCGATTGCAGATCTTACCGGGAGCGAGACCGAATTCGAGCAGATGAAAAAGTTCTACGCTCTCTCGCGAGTCTTCGCAGAACAGGCCTGGGACACCATGCTGGAGCCGCTGGTTTCAAAAGAGGAAATGAAACGGCAGTTCGATCTGGACGAGGTCTCCCGCGAGGCATGGCGGAGTCTGGCGGAAGAGCCGCTCGGTCGAGCGCTCGAACGTTATCTTCAAGACGATTTGGTCCGCGGGCTTGTCCTGACTGACGCCAAAGTCGGGATCTTCACACATCCGCACGATCCATCGCTCCTTCAGAATCGCTGTTTCCTTTATCACTTGATCGGCAATAAGACGGGCGAATGGAAAGTGCCGGTCGGTGGAATGGGCGCAGTCGCGCGCGAATTGGAACGAGCGGCGCGGAGTGCCGGGGCAGAGTTCCTGACGAATGTCGATCTTTTCGGCGTCGATCTTAAGGGAAAAAAGAAAACGGTGGAGTTTCAAATCGCTGGAAAACGGCAAACCGTCGAATCTCGATTTTTGTTGGCGAACTTCGGGCGCAACGTGCTCTCGAAATATTCGGGCAAAACCTACGCGCCCGAGGCCGTAGACGAGGGGAGTGTGTTCAAGATGAACATGCTCCTGCGCCGACTGCCGAAATTGAAGGCGAAGAAATATCCATTAGCGCGAGCGTGGTGCGGCACGTTCCATAGCGACGAAGGTTACGAGCAGATGAATGCGAGCTACGAACAGGCCGCCAAAGGCCGGTTGCCCGAGAAAACGCCGTGCGAGGTTTATTGCCACACCCTGACCGACGACAGCATTTTGTCCCCGGAACTTCGCGAGCAAGGTTTCCACACGATCACACTTTTCGGACTCGATACGCCGTATTCGTTGTTCGCAAAAAACAACGAAACGATGCGCAAACAAGCGGAGAGAACATTCCTGGCGAGCATGAACCAATGGTTGGAAGAACCGCTGGAGGACTGCTTTGCCGTCGCGCGCGACGGGAGTCCATGCATCGAAAGCAAGAGTCCGGTCGATATTGAGAATTCGCTCGGCATGTATCACGGCAACATTTTCCAGGACGCGCCGACCTGGCCGTTCGCTACGAAAAATGAGCAAGTCGGAACGTGGGGAGTCGAAACCGAATGGGAGAATGTTTTTCTCTGCGGCTCAAGCGCCCTTCGCGGCGGCGCGGTGAGTGGAATCCCCGGTCACAATGCTGCGCGGAAAGTTTTGGAAGTCGTAAAGAAAACGCCCAACGGTCCGAGCCGGACTGGCACTCAACGCCGAAGGTCCAATGTCGAACTCACCAAGATCCGCTGACATCGAATCGATCGACGCGATCATCACTGCCGCCTACGACGTGATCTCGGGGCCGGTAGGGAAAAAGCGCGATTGGGAACGGGAACGCGGTTTGTTCTGGGCGGGAGCGCGATTAATCCCAACCGCGAGGGTACCGGGAAGAAACGATGTCGATCTCGCCACAGGACGAGTCCGTCCGACTGGCGGACTTGCGCCGCTCATGCTGGACGTGGAAGGGTACATCGAGCGCGTCGAGCCGATCTTTGCTAAGAGCGGTTTCTACGAGAAGGAAGTCGCGCGCCGCGTCGAACAATTCGGCCGCATTGCGCATGTTTGGAGCACGTACGAATCGCGCCACGATCCCAATGATCCCGCACCGTTCATGCGCGGGATCAATAGCATTCAGCTTTTCAACGACGGAAGCCGCTGGTGGATCCTGTCGATCTATTGGCAACACGAAAGTCCCGATCACCCAATTCCGGAAAAGTACCTTGAGAGGGTGTAAAGCTGACACGTATGGCCTGGCGAGTTCATGAGAGCGTTCAGCGGGGCGAGATCGACAATCGTGTGCGTGGACGCGTTAATGGACGGATCTGGCTCAGCGGGCGAGACGAAGCGATCGTGCTCGATCTTTCCGGAAACTGCTGGCGCGATCTGGCCGGTTGTTTAGTAAAATTCGAAAATCCGAAAGCGAGATCGACTGACGAAGAGAATATCGATCTTGTCGCTCGGCAGGAAGGAGTCGCCGGCGATATCACCGCTTCGCGCAAAGTTCGCGTCTTCGATGTGCCGCTCGAAGAAGCGCTCGATTTACTAAAGAAAGGTGAGAGGCCGCCCGAGCACATGGGGAATTGCTTTTATCTCGAATGGTTCAGTGAAGCTAATGGCCGGGTCGTGGTCGAGAGCACCGATTACAAGATAGACGTCTCGACGCCGGCCTGGACGCTTTCGCCGAAGCAAGAGCAGGGACAAGTCGCTGCGACGCAACAGGCGATGCGCGATTGGCTCGAGCGTTTGGATGAAGCGCTCGCCCAAAAACGCGAGGAGTTTGATCCCGAGGAGGACAAACCGCTCGATGAATTCGGTTACGAAAAATTTATGCGCGAATCGGATGCGCGCACCGACAAATACATGGAGCTATTGGAAAAGTACGCAGGTCACCCCGACCAGGAAAGAATTGCCGCGCGCGAAATGGGTTGGACCTGGCTGGAGGAGGCGCTGGAGGCGGATCAACGTGGTGCGCTTCCGCCGCGCGAATCAATGGAAGTCCCAGAGCTGGTCCCAAATCCGTTGACTGAAGGCGTCGATTGGGTGCGGGACGAGGATGGTCGCATTCATCATCCACTCACGAAACGCGCGTTCGAAAGCGCGATGTCGATGTGGCATTACTGTGAAGATCGCAAGCTGCTCGGCGAAGATGGAGACGTCGATCTTGCGGAAATGGTTTTTCAGTTTCAAACCACCGGAGCGAAGATCGCCGGCGCGCTTAATGGTCTGGGTTACGATGAAGATTTGCGCGAAGGCGGCTTTATCGTGGCGGCGCTGAAACGCGCGCTCGGTTATTTGCACAAAAGTGTCGCGGCGTCCGGCAAGGTGGCGCAGAAAAAATTAATCGACGACGAACGATTAGAATCGTTTCGCGCTGAGCTGTTTGGTGTTCGCACAGAAATTCTTGAGTTGATGAATCGCTTTCGCTCGAAGTCGGGCTAAGGACGGCTCTGCTGGCCACTCTTTCGTTTCTGTTTCAGCGCGGTCGAAGGCTGAGGAGTGCTCAGCGCTGGCCTAGGACGACTTTTGTCGATGTACTCCAGCGGCCGCGGATGCGTGTCGCGGTAGCACTTTGTCGCCAGACCTAAAATAAAAGCAGCAATAACAAAAAGAATGACGCGTTTCTCTTCCGGTGTGACAACGAGTTTGTGTCTCAGTTCCTCCCAACTCCAACGTTCGGAAAATTTCAACGTGCTTCTTGTTTCCTTCCCGGGCGGACGCGCAGGGACGGATAATTGCCCTTGATGTTCGCGTCGTAATAACCCGCCTTGGAATCGGCCTTCATCAATTCCCGGTGAACTGATGGCGCGACTTGGAGATATCGATAAACCGCACCGTTCACAAATTCGATTTCGAGAATATGCGACCGTTTGCTGTATCCAATCGACGCGATGCCTTTCGACGCAACGGATTCGCGACGAATATGCGACGTAACGGCCACCTGAGTTGGGCTCGCCGCATTGGTGTCGACCGAGTTAGCGATCGACAGTTCCGACGCACACAGAAGCGAAACCAGACAAGAAGTTTTCGCGCTCATTTGGGGGGAACGACAGCGAATCGTTACCACGCTGCGAAACGCAAAGTCGAGCGAAAACCTGACATCCCGTCGGGTCGTTTTCCGCGGCGGTGATACGGCCAAATCCTGTTCAGGATCGATTCAGACTACAGCATGAAGACTATCGTCATACTTTTTGCCTGTGTCACGATTCCCGCACTCGCCTTTGCCGGCAAACGTCCCAAGCCTACGCCTACGCCGACACCAACTCCCGCTCCAACTCCGGTGACCGTCGGAGTTGACGGCAACGAACCGCTCCTGGCCGCGGCGCCAGATGGCACACTTTATATCAGCGCATTGCAACACATCTACAGTTCGACCAATGCGGGCGCGACCTGGACGGAATTGCTGGGACCGATCTACGCCTCCAGCATCAATCTCAATTCCGACAGCTCGATCTCGGTCGATCCCGGCAACCGTCTCTATTTCACATTCGATTATCCTTATGCCGGCACGACCGCGGTCTGCACGAGCGATGATCGCGGCATCACCTGGAATTGTAATCCGGCAGTGGTTCCTGGCGGCACCGATCGCATGTGGACATTGGCCCCGACGATGATGGACGACTACGAAGTCACGAACGAAGGCTTGTACGAGACGGCGTTTTTGCACAGTACCGATCGCGGATCGACTTGGACCCCGACAGCGATCGGCGCGGGTCTGCTCGAACCTCAAACCGGACCGTTGCTCCAAGTGGCGGGAAGCAGCGACGTTCTCCAGATTACAAAGATTTTCGGCACACTGCCGCAGGAAGTGCCCGAGCTGAAAGTTTATGTCTATTCGCCGAATTCAACCGGCTCGATTATTGCCGCGGTTCGCTCGACTGGTCTTCCCATACCGGTTGCGTTGCCCAGCGCGGCTCTTGGCAAGAACGCCGAACTCTGGGTCGCTTCGGAGGAGCCAAATCCAGCCGGCGGCGTTCAAGTTGTCCTCGCTCACTCGACGAACGAAGGCGTAACCTGGAGCAAACTCCCGCCAATTCCGGGAACAACCACGGGCACGGCAACTTTCACCTGGGTCGCCGCGGGCAGTCCCGGGCATGTCGGCGTCATCTACTATTATACGCCGGACAATGGCCACGATTCTACCTCAATGACAACTTCGACCTGGGCGGCGATATGGGCTGAATCGTTCAACGCAACCAGTTCGACGCCGACATGGAGCGTTAGAGTTGTCGAACCAAATGTCCACACCGGCGCCATTTGCGCGGCGGCCAGTTGCAGCGGCGACAATCGTTTCTCCGGAGATTTCATCAACTCGCTTATCGACGCGAACGACGTCGCGCATTTGACCTGGATGAAAGAAAACATGTCCACGCAAGCGACAACGATTCGTTACGAGCGGATCAAATCCAGTCCGCCTTCAACGATCACGACCACCGATAAACGTGACTAGCGCCCGAGTGGAGTGCTGATCGCGGTTCCAGCCGGTGGCGTGAACTCGAATGTGGAGGCGGGAATCGCGGCGCGGGTTTGATTTGAATACGTGGTGACGATCTGATCGCCATTCGGTTGCGTCATTTCGGTCCATTCCGCAACCAAGTCGTTGTTCAAACGCAGATCGAACTTCTGAAACATTCGTTTCATCGACGGCGAGCGCGGGAGCAGCTGCAAGGCGTAGCCATTGTCGATCTTCCTACCGGTGATTCGAAACGTTGATTCAACATTCTCCAGGTTGAGCGCGGTATTGATCGCGGCGATGGCAGCGTCGACCGGCGACCGTTTGCCTAACGAGTAATGCTCGGCTGATTTGAAATTCGGATAGTAAATCCAAAGATCGCGCCCGTCACTGACCGTGACGCTTGGCGAACTGCCGGTGACTTCGCGCCGGAATTTATTAGGCGCGTGAAACCAGATTTTCCCGGAACTCACGATGGGCTTATTCAAGAGATGCATCGTTTTCTGTTCCTGAAAGTCGGCGCGCACGTCCGGCGCCGACGCGCGTCGTTCCGCGATACGGGCGAGAAGGTTCTTTACGTCCGCCTCTGACAACGACTGGGCGCGGACCATCGGCGCGAACAAAATCAATGCGAGCAGGAGAGGGCATATTTTACGCATGTGGTGTCGATCTTATATCGGCTGCGGTGCCTTCATTGCCCGCTCCAGAGTTTTGGTCTAGCTGCTGCCATCGCCGGCAAGGCGAAGAAAATTGTCGCGATCAAGCTCCAGAAAATCCCGATTGCGCAGGCGACACCAAGTCCGCTCAACGACGGATTGCGCCCCCAGCCTAACGAGCCGAATCCGCTGACCGCGGTCAGGCCGGCGAGAATGACCGGCTTAATGACTCCTGCCACATCGTGCTCCAGCTCGCGCGTTTTTTGCCAAACGAGCACGACATAAATTCCGTAATCGACGCCGATCGCGAGCACGAGCCGGAACGAAAGCACGTTGAGCAGGTTTAGATGGAGATTGAGCAGCTTCATCGTTGCGATCATCGCGCCAATTCCAAATGTCAGCGTCAGGATCTGGATCAGCCAAAGCCGCAAGTCGCGATACAAAATCGCGAGCAGCCCAATGTCGAACAACGCCATCAGCGCGCTGATGATGAGCAATTGCCGATGGGACCACGGCTGCAAATCGGCCAGCGCATAACTCCAGCCTGAAAGGATCATGGGCACACTGGCCACCGGCAGTTCGCGGCTCAACTCTTCGCTGTGGGCGTGACTCGTAACGGGCTCGTTCGTGGTGGCGAATCCAGTCGTCAGCAGGGGATTTTTCGCGAAATAGCGATCAACTAAAAACCACCAACCCGCTCCCTTTGGCAATTGTTTTCGCCAGTCCGGTAGGGCTGCCTTTGGGTCGACCGCCGCCTGCAAACCGTCCAGCAATCTGAACGCAGGCGCGAACGAGTCAGTAGTGAAGCCTTCGGCTGCCAAAGTTTCTTCGAGGGTTTGGCGTGCCGCCGGAAGATTCACTGTTCGAAGGCTTTCACGATTTTTTTCTATCCAGGCCGGACAAAGGCAAAGCGCTGCCGGTGTCGAGAAACCTTTGATTTTACCGGCTTTCTGAAGGTCAGCCCAATGCGCCGAAAGCTTTTGCCAATCGTCATGCAGCTCTTGCGCGTCGCGCGCCCGGACGATCCCCAGCACCGGCTCCCAACGCGTTGGCATTTTCTCCATGATCGCCTGCAAAGCCTGACCGGCCCGGCTGTTCTTTGGTTCCAGCGAACGCGCGCTCGCTTCGAAGTGCAGCGGCGGAACAGGCGAGAACCCGATCACGCTCAGTGCTAATAGAATTCCTCCGGCAACGATGATCATCGGTGCGGGTCGTTGGACGCTCCAGCGAACATATTTTTTCACGGCTTCGAAAACCCAATCGTGTTGCTGCGGCACTTGCCCCGGGCGCACGAACAGAAACAGAATCGTGCACATGAATAGCCCCGCGAAAAAAATGCCGATCGCGATCAGGACGCCGAGCTGTGAAAAACCCATCGAGCCGCTCAGAATCAGGGCAAGAAATCCGACTGCGGTTGTCAGCGCGCCAAAGAAAACAGCGCGGCCAAGTCTTGCCACGGACGTCGTGATTGCCTGCTGGTATTCCTCGCCATCAATTCGCGCCTGTTGATAGCGACCGAAAATCAGGATCGCGAAATCGACACCGAGCCCGACCAGAATGGCGCAGAAACCAACTGCCACCATGCTGAGCCTCCCGAAAATAAGCATTCCTGCCGCCAGCGCGACCAGGCAAGAGAGTAAAAGCGAAAAACCCATTCCGAGGAGCGGCAGCCATCGCCGAAAGCCGATGAAGAAAATGACGCCGACAAGCAGCACCGAACTGCCGAGCGTAGCGATGACGTCGTGACGCATGCTCAAAGAAATCTCGGCGACGTAAGCCGAGCGGCCAGTCACGAGAACATCCAGCGGTCCGCCATCCCAGCCATCGCTCGCCCGCGCGCGAAAAGCGTTTATCTGACGCATCAACCGCTGACATTCGAACGCGTTGAGCGACGGTTGATTCGTGACGGCGAGAAAAACGCGCATCGTTCGGTCCGGCGAGGTCAGCGGTTGTTCCTGTTCGATCGCGCTTGCTTCGGCAAACGGTTTCAGTGCCGGTCCGATAATGCCAAGTGGATCGAGTGCGAGCTCAAACTCCGGCCGGGGCGAACCGGCTTCGATCTCCTGATGCAAGCGATGCAGGCGCTCGCGAATTTTCTCCGGCTGCAGGATCGACATCGTTTGGTCAAATGCAGCCGGCTCCAAATTCAGCAGCAGCGGAACCGCGATCGATTGCAAATCGCGAACGCCGTCCGGCGTTTCCATAGGCGAGCCGGCCAGCACCCGCTCGCACCACGGTTGCTTTCGTAAGTTTTCCACAAAGATCGGCGCAAATTCTTCCAGCTTATCCACATCCTGAGGATTGCAGCGCAGTGCGAACGTCAACTCGCGCGTTTGTTCGAAGTCGCGGTCGTAAATTTTCAGTCCGTGAACTGACTCGAAACCCTTCGGGAGCATGTTGATCACGTCGGAGTCGAGCTCGATCCGCATGACGAGTATGGCGAGGCAGGCGGCAGCCAAGGCAGCGACGCCAAACCAGACCAGGACACGCCGTTGCGCCACGACGCGCGCGATCAAATCACTCATTCTCATTATTAGTTAGTGTTCTGTAACTGCATCCGCTTTACAATGGCGACGCTCTCATTAACACCGGCCTTTTAGGCCGGTATCAGCCGCGTTCTGGATGACTAAGCCGTTTAAACGACTTTTATTCTAGAGCTGGTGGAGGCACATCGGTCTCAAGACCGGTGTTAATCAAAATCGGAAAACGAAAGTTTCCGATCCCGAAACATGACGCACCTGATGTCGATCTTGGGCGCGAACGATCTTGTCGCCGAGTTCGAGCCAGCCGTGTAATTGCTGCGGCGCGTGATCGATTGGACCAGACCAGCCACGACCTGTGAGAGCACCTTTTACTTCAGCAAATCCAGCGTCCTGCCGCAAAAAAAGAAGATTCACGCCAAGACCTTTCGAGAACGTCAGCTCAAAGTCGCCGGCTTTTGAAAAACGAACAACCACGTCGCCGATCACTGTTGTCTTCGGATTGCGATAAAGAAGTTGTCCAGTTCGCGTCCGCCAATCGGCTTTCGCCTCGGCGAATTGATGCGTAGAAATTGTCGCGCAGCTTGTCAGAGCAACGAGGAACGCGAGCAGGTAGGGGCGATTGACCCCAATCGCCCCTACCATCACAACGTGACGCCGACAGGCGTCGGCATCTCTTCTGATTTTGGCACGAGCGTGAGCCGCGGAGAAAACCCGAAAAACCTCTGCATGTAAACGAAAAAGTAGAACAGCCACATTCGCCATTTGATCGCCAGGCTCTTGCCTTCGTTGCCAGCAAGGACCGCGTTCACAGCGGCCGCGATCTGCATCGTCTCAGTCGGGTTCAGAAAAACTTCGAGGAACTCCTTGCTCCGTTGATACCACGCGTTCACGAAAGTGAGGTAAATGTCCATGATCCGATTCACCGTGCGGGAATATTTCTTGAAGAGCCGGCGCCGGTCCGATTCGTTGGTCAAAACCTGTTCCAGCGTGTCAGCTGCCTTTTCTGCGGACATAATCGCCAGAAAAACGCCGCTGCTAAATACCGGGTCGATAAAACCGGCCGCATCGCCGGCGAGCAACCAGCGGTCGCCAAAAAGTCGGATGTTGCGATAGGAAAAATCGCCGGTCGAATAAACCGGCGAGACCCGTATCGCATTTTTCATTCGCTCGGCCATCAACGGTTGTTCGGTGACGAACTTTTCCAGGGCGATTTCGGGCGGCAGTTTCGTCGCACGAAACGTCGTGGTGTCCATCACTACGCCAATGCTGGTGCGCGTTTCGGTTAGCGGAATCATCCAAAACCAGCGATCAAGTCCGCGCACCATTCGAATCAGCGTGGCATCGCGCCCAGGGAGGCGGCCAATATTTTCGTAATGCGCGAAGACGGAAAACTTTTGCAGATGGTCGTAGGTCTTTTTGAGATTGAACAAACTGCCGAGGATCGTTTGTCGTCCGCTGCAATCGAGTAAGTATCGCGCGCGACTTCGCCCAACGTTCGTGGAGGAGCTCGCGCTGTCGTGCCCCGTTATTTTTGGGACGCGACGGCGCGCGTCTCTCCAGTACAGATCGACATGCTCGTCCGTGAATTCGATTCGCTCGACTTCGGTTTCCTCACGAATTTCCGCACCGTTCTCGCGCGAATGATCGAGGAGCAACTCGTCGAACTCGGAGCGCGTCACCTGATAAGCACGGTCGCGTTGCGAACGGAAGCCATCCTTGAAATAAAACTTTACGCCTTTGGTTCCGCAGGCCGCCATGATTTCGCCGCCAAACTTTGGCAGAAACGCGCGATCCAGTTTCTCGCGCACGCCAAGGCGATCGAAAGTTTGCACGCTGAAAGGCAGAAGCGATTCGCCGATGTGAAACCGCGGAAACTTTTCCCGCTCGAAAACGATTACGCGTCGTCCGGCTTTGGCGAGCAGCGTCGCCGCGGTGCTGCCGGCCGGCCCGCCGCCGATAATCGCGACGTCGTAGATGTCGTTCGTGTCCACTGACATCAGGTTAGCAAAGTTTGCGATGAATCAAAGCTGGTAGGGGCGGTTCACCGACCGCCCGCAAATGCCAATCCGGCTCGGATCGATTGGGTCAATCGCCCCCACCTGAATTGGAGGGACGCGCTCCGCCGCGTCCTATATATTCGGACGGCACAGAGGCCGTCCCTCCAAGTGTGATTTTGTGCTACTCTTGGCTAACGATGAAGTTGATCGATAAATTCGTCAGTCGCGAGCTGCTCGTGAACGTGGGGTTCGCGATCGCGGTGCTGAGCCTCGTTCTCGTCGTCGGCAACATTTTCCGGAAACTGCTGCCGCTGCTGGTGAATCACGATGTCCCGGTCGAATATTTGCTCGCCTTTATCGCTTACGTTTTTCCGTTCTCGCTCATCTTCACCATCCCGTGGGGATTGCTCACCGCGATCCTGCTTGTCTTCGGCCGGCTCTCAGCCGACAACGAATTGATCGCCCTCCGCGCCAACGGCGTGAGCGTTCCGCGCGTCGCCGTTTCGTTTGGTGTTATTGCGCTCGTCTGCACGGCGATTTGTCTCTGGCTCACGGTCCAGGTGTCGCCGGCCGCGCAGAAAAAATTACGCAGCACCATTTTCGATCTCGCCACGCGCGATCCCATGGCGCTCTTCGGGAGCGATCAGGTAATCGACCAGTTTCCCGGGCGAAAAATTTACGTCGGAAAGAAAGAAGGCAACAAACTCGAGAACATCACCGTCTTCGAAATCGATCAGAAATCGATGCCGACGCGAGTGACCTTCGCGCGTACCGGAATGCTCGAGGCCGATCTCGAGAACAAACGGATCCTGATGCATCTCTACAACGCGCGTTATCAGCAGCGCGATGAGAAAGATCCGTCCGACCTGCGCAAGATCAAAGACGGCATCAGTATGAATGAAGGAACGTTGCCCATCAGTCTTGATGAGCTTTACGAGAAAGAGAAGAAGCGGCCGAGCCGATCCGCCATGTCGATCGAGCAGTTGATCGATCAGTTAAAAAGCGAAAACACGCGGGAACGGAGCGAGAGCCGGACTGAGATCAACAAACGCTTTGCATTTCCATTCGCCTGCGTCGCGTTCGCCATCATCGGCATCCCACTCGGCGTGACCGCGCACCGCCGCGAAACATCGATCGGTTTCGCGATGGGATTGATTGTCGCGGTCGCATATTTTCTTTTCGTTATCATCGCCGACACACTCCGCGGAAATCCGAAAGTGCACCCCGAGCTTCTCATCTGGGTGCCGAACGTTCTCTTCATCATCCTCGGCGCGTTTTTGTTTCGGCGACTCGCGCGACAATAAATCATAGCCTAATTGGCCGGCTTGAACCGGTTTCGTGTTAGCGCGCCGACAAAACATGTAACGCCGCCGACAATCGCGGCGAGAATAAAATAGTTCCAAACTGAGAAGTCCGTCTCGTCCACACCCCACATCGGATGAAAGAAAGGATAAGCCAAAATGATTCCTGCGATTGCTCCGCACGCCGCGCATACTGATTTTCGCCAGAGGACCGACGAAGTTGGAACGAAAAGATAAAGTGGAATCAGCACGACCAACCAAACGGGAATGATCCAGAAACTCATGACTATTCCGAAACCCATCGGGTACCAATAAACGGCCCGAGGTTTCGTGTGCGGATCAACGATGAGGTAAACCACCATCTCAAGAGCCACAAACACAACCGCGGCTAACCAACCTGCGAAGACTGCCATAAATGTTCCCAGAATCTGTCGCGCGACGTTCCGGAGGGCCATGATTCGATCTTACAAAGTGCTAGCACTCTTGGCCAAGCGTCAAACTTCGCTCCCGAAATCGACGGTGAGCTCCACGGTATCGGCGACGGCGACGTGGACGTCGACGATTCGAAGACCGCCGAGCGGGAGTGCTTTGAGCGGGAAAGATTGGCTCTTCAGTTTCTCAAACAGCGGCTGGAGTGCGGCGCAGGCGAACGAACCGAGTTTGCCGTCGCCTTTGCATTTCATCTCAGAAATTTTGGCGACGAACTCGTTGCTGATGTCGAGTTGGGCGTAGATGTCTATGTTGGCGCGCGCAAAAAACTTCTTCGCCTGGATCTTGATGTCGGCGGCAAGCGATCGCCGGCTGCGCGCGCGCATCGCCAGGCGGACTTGTTCGAGGTCGACTCCCCAGAGGCGCGCTTTCTCTCCGCCAAGTCTTCCAATTGCTTCTTCCAGATCCAATTGCGCCGCGGAGAGCACTAATTGCCCCTCGCGTGCTCGATGGATGAGCATGACGGCATCGCCGTTGGCGTCGGTGCCTTTGTGAAAAACGACGTCGCGCATTTCCATCCGCAAATCGAGCGGCACGCCGCGCACCGAAATGTTCCGGCCGCTCATGGTGACCACAGCCGTTTCAAACGCGAGCGCGGTGTCGCCTTCGGTCTTCGCCAGCGGCGGAGGAGCGGAATCGAATTTTGCGCGGTCGAGATTGATCCGGATTTCGTCGACCAGGGGAAACACGCGCGACCGAAGATCGACAATCCGCCCGGTTTTCTGGACGAACCTATGAAGCGCGGCGTCCAGCGCCTGGGCGAGGTCCTCCCGGGGCGAGGGAAAGTCTTTGCGGCTGAGCGAAATCATTGGCGGATGCCATGTAGCCACGCCCGGCGGGCGGTCAAAAGAAATTACGGCGCATAGCGCCGTGGCTACACCAAAGAATTTGCACTTTCCTCGTTCGCCACTAAATTCCGCGTTCCCTTATGGCAAAGACATCCTGGATCAATCGCAACGAACGCAAGCGTGCGACGGTGAAGAAATACGCCGCGGTCCGCGCCGAGCTCAAAGCGAAGAAGGATTACGTCGGTTTGACGCAGCTTCCGCGCGATGCCAGCCCGACGAGAGTGGTCAATCGTTGCGAAGTCACCGGCCGCCGCCGCGCGTTTATCCGCCGGTTCAAAGTCTCGCGGCTCACGTTTCGCGAGCTCGCCTCCCAGGGCCTGATCCCTGGCGTGACGAAGTCCAGTTGGTAGAGAGTTGTAGCCACGTTGCTGTGCAACGTCCGACTCAAAACGGGCCACAGGCCCGTGGCTACAAAAAATGAACTCTTTGTCACTTCAAATTCTTCCGCTCGCCGATGTGCCGGTGACGCAATGGGACTCGCCGGCCATCATCATCGGTAAGCTGGCAGTGATCGCGGCTCTCGTCGCGTTGAATGGATTTTTCGTCGCGTGCGAATTCGCGATCATCAAAGTCCGCGCGAGCCAGCTCGACGAGTTGACGGAGGAGGGGAACCCGCGGGCGCGTTTCGCCAAGTACATTCGCTCGCATCTCGATGCTTATCTTTCCGCAACGCAACTTGGCGTGACCGTGGCCAGTCTGGCGCTCGGCTGGCTCGGTGAAGAATTTCTCGCGCATCTGCTCGAGCCGTTCTTTGCCCTGGCGAACATTCAATCGCACGTGTTTGTCACCTCGGTTTCGGTCACGCTCGCGTTTATCGGGATCACGTTCATGCACATCGTGTTCGGCGAACTGGCGCCGAAATACACCGCGATCGCGAATCCCTTGGCGGTCTCGCTGCGTCTGGTCCGGCCATTAGGGGCATTTTATTTCCTGTTCCGGCCGGCAATCTGGCTGCTGCACAAATCATCGAATTTCCTTTTGCAGCGAGTGCTGCGGATGAAGCCGATTCCCAGCACTGAGCTGGCCCATAGCGAAGAAGAGTTGCGCCTCATTCTCGAGCAAAGCGAGAAATCGAAAGACGTTTCGCCGCTCGGTCGCAAACTCGTGCTTAACGTGCTCGATCTGCGTGAGCGCGTGATCCGCGATATCATGACGCCGCGCGGCGAAATTGTTTATCTCGATATCGAGGACGATTTCGAGTTGAACGTGAAAAAAGCGATCGACTCGCGACACACGCGATTTCCACTTTGTCGCGAAAATCTCGATAACACGATCGGTTTGATTCACATCAAGGAACTGGTGCCGATGATGCGCGATCCGAATCCCGATTTGATGCGGATCAAGCGCGAATTGACTCCAGTGCCGGAAATGATGCAGCTGGAGAAATTGCTCAGTCTTTTCCTGAGCAAGCACGCCCACCTGGCCATTGTGGTCGACGAATACGGCGGCACGGTCGGAATGGTAACCCTGGAAGATGTGCTCGAAGAGTTGGTCGGCGACATCCAGGACGAATTCGACACCGACAAGGAAGAATTCAAGAAGATCAACGCGAACGAATTCACGGTCGACGGCACCCTCGGGCTCTATGAGTTGAACGATCTCGCCAAACTGGAATTGGAAAGTCCGGATGTTAGCACGATCGGCGGATATGTGACCCATCTGCTCGGACATCTGCCGAAGCAAGGCGAGCAGGTGAAGATCGACGGTTATCTCGTGACTGTGACCCAGTCGGATAACCGCCGAATTCACCAACTCCATTTTCAGAAGCTTCAGGAAGCGGAACCGGCCGCGGTGACGACCAAACGGGACGCGGCGGTCTGAAATGTGTAGCCACGGCGCTGTGCGCCGTCGAGTTTAGTACCGGACGGGCCATAGGCCCGTGGCTACAACAACATGCAACTCGTTATCGAAACCGAAATCACCTGTCCGCATTGCGGCGAGGTTTTTCCGTTACAGATCGACACTTCGCAATCGGAGCAATCGCTGATCGAAGATTGCAGCGTTTGCTGCCGGCCGATCAATCTGATCGTTCGCTGTCAGCCCGGCGTCGTAGTCGATCTTGTCTACGCCGAATGAAACGGTAACTTGATCTGAATGCAGAATCAGCTTTCGACCGGGGATGGTTGGCGAGTCGATCGCACATCTCCGAGCCTGCCGGAATCGCATCGCACGATTGCAATCGCTCCCGGCGCAGGTTTTTGGCGAAAGCTGCTCGCGTTTTCGGGTCCGGGTTATCTGGTCGCGGTTGGTTACATGGATCCGGGCAACTGGGCGACCGATTTGGCCGGCGGTTCGGGATTCGGTTACACGCTGCTGAGTGTCATTCTGCTTTCAAATTTGATGGCGATTCTGCTGCAAGCGCTCTGCGCGCGCCTCGGCATCGCCACCCAGCGCGATCTCGCACAGGCGTGTCACGATCATTACTCGCCGGCGGTTTCGTTTGCGCTCTGGATAATTTGCGAGCTGGCCATTTGCGCCTGCGACCTGGCGGAGGTGATCGGTTCGGCCATCGCCTTAAACTTGCTCTTTAAAATTCCACTCGTCCTCGGCGTTTGCATCACGGCCCTCGATGTGTTGGCCGTGCTCTATTTGCAAAACAAAGGCTTCCGTTACATCGAAGCCCTCGTTCTTGTTCTCATCCTGACTATCGGCGGCTGCTTTCTTTTCGAGATTATTTTTTCGAAACCCGAGTTTCAAGCAGTCCTGCGCGGTTTTGTTCCGCATACTGAAGTCATTGGCAACCGCGACATGCTTTACATCGCGATCGGAATTCTAGGCGCGACGGTGATGCCGCATAATCTTTATCTCCATTCCTCAGTCGTGCAGACGCGTAATTACGAACAAAGCGCCGCCGGCAAATCCGAGGCGATTAAGTTTGCCACCATCGATTCCAGCGTGGCGCTCATGTTCGCCTTGTTCATTAACGCGGCGATTCTGATTGTGGCCGCGGCGAGCTTTCACAAACATGGCCAGCACGACGTTGCCGAAATTCAGGACGCTTACAAACTACTTTCCCCGACGCTGGGCGTCCCAATCGCGAGCGCGCTTTTCGCCTTTGCCCTTCTCGCCTCCGGACAAAACTCGACCCTGACCGGCACGCTGGCCGGCCAGATCGTAATGGAAGGTTTTCTCAACATTCGTTTGCGCCCGTGGCTGCGGCGATTGATCACGCGCGTCATCGCAATTATCCCCGCTGTATTTGTCGCCGCTCTATTTGGCGCCGGCGGCACGGCAAAATTACTTTTGCTCAGTCAGGTCATTCTCAGTCTGCAGCTCTCCTTCGCCGTGATTCCGCTGGTCTTGTTCACGAGCGACCGTCGAAAGATGGGTAAGTTCGTTTCGCCGCTTTGGCTGCAAACATTGGCCTGGATCACGACGGCGGTGATTGTTTTACTGAACGGAAAATATCTGTGTGACTGGGTCGGGATCAGCGCGTCGGTCACGGGGAAATGACGAAGCCGCGTAAAGTTGGAGTCAGATTGCGTCGCGTGTGGCGCTGATACGCGGCGAAGCACGAATGTCGAATGTCGAATGTCGAAGGAATGATCGAATGCCGAAGCCCGAAACAATCGTGAGACTATTATCAGCCAGCCTGATCGCTGTCGCCGCCGGTTTGTTTCGTCATTCGTCATTCGTCATTCGTCATTACTAACATGTATCGAAAAATTCTCGTCGCTCTCGAAAACAGTAGTGCCGATCAAACGCTCCTTCCGCATATTGCCGAGCTCGCGGGTTTGCATCACTCAGAATTATTGCTCGTCCACGTCGCCGATGGTTACGTCGCTCGAAATTTCAATCAGCTGAATTTGGCTGAATCGCAGGAGATGAAGGACGACCGCGCTTATCTGGAAAGTTCCGCTGAGACATTGCGGAAGCGGGGATTAGTCGTGGACACTTTTCTCGCGCTGGGCGATCCGGCGCAGGGAATTGTCAAAGCGGCCGAGGATCGACAATGCGATTTGATCGCGATGACGGCGCATGGCCACCGTTTGTTAGGCGATCTCCTTCACGGCAGCACGATCAACGAAGTCCGGCATAGGGCGCAGGTGCCGGTGCTTCTCGTCCGCGCAGGGAAGTAGTTGTAGAGGCGCTCGCCGCGGCGAGCGCCTGTTTATTTAATTCGGTGCTTGAGAACAAGCACCGCTACAACACTTCATATGCTTGCTCCATCTTCCGTGCGCGATTAGTAGAAACATGCCGTGAAGGTCCTCTTCCTCACTAACGAATATCCGCCCTACATTTATGGCGGCGCGGGCGTCCACGTCGGTTATCTCTCGCGCGAGCTGGCAAAGACGATCGATGTCGATGTTCGCTGCTTCGGTGATCAAAATTTCAAAGAGGGCCGGCTCAAAGTCACCGGGTTCGAACTCGACACCAGTAGCTTCACTTGTCCGAAGCGGTTGCAGTCGGTCTTCGGCGCGCTCCGCCGCGATATCGATTTCAACACCACCAACATCGACGCCGATCTGGTGCATTGTCACACCTGGTACAGCCATTTCGGCGGAATTCTCGCGAAACTGAATTACGGCATTCCGCTCGTGATCACAACCCACTCGCTTGAACCGTTGCGGCCGTGGAAACGCGAGCAACTCGGCGGCGGTTACGATTTCTCGGTGTGGGTCGAAAAGACCGCGCTCGAAATGGCGGACGCAATCATCGCCGTCTCCGCCGAAACCAAACGCGACGTCGAGCGACTGTTCGATGTCGATCCAAAGCGTGTCCAAGTCATTCACAACGGCATCGACCCCGACGAATATCGCCGCGTCGATTCAACCGCGGCGCTCGAGCGCCACCGGATCGATCCGGAAAAACCGTACCTGCTTTTCGTCGGCCGAATCGCGCGACAAAAGGGAATCATTCATCTGGTTCGCGCGATTCAGTTCATGGACGCCGATTTTCCGATCGTCCTTTGCGCGGGCGCTCCGGATACGCCCGAGATCGCTGACGAAATGAAGCAGGCGCTGGCTGCTGTCCAAAAGAAACGCCAAAACATTTTCTGGATTGAAGAGATGCTCGATCGGCCGGCCGTGATCGAGCTCTACTCCCATGCGGCGGTCTTTTGCTGTCCGTCGATCTACGAGCCGTTTGGCATCATCAATCTTGAAGCAATGGCTTGCGAAACCGCAGTCGTGGCAAGTGCGGTCGGCGGGATCAAAGAAGTCGTGGTCGATGGCGAGACTGGTTTCCTGGTTCCACTCGAGCAAATGAAAGAGAGCCCATTCGAGCCGCTCAATCCCGAAAAATTTTCGCGCGACCTCGCGGCGCGGATCAATCAGCTGATGAAAGATCCGAAAAAACGCGAAAAATTCGGCAAGGCCGGCCGCAAACGCGCCGAAGAAAATTTCAGCTGGAGCGCGATCGCAAAGAAAACGACAGCGCTCTACGAATCGTTGCTCAAATAAGGCGAAAAATGTTCGCCTCCGACGGCAAACTTTCGTCTAATTCTCGCTAGAAAGATGCGAGCGCTCGTTCTCTCGGCGGTGATGCTCGCGGCCTGCAGCACGTTGTGGCGCCAAGCCGCAGTTGCCACTTCGTCGACCGGTCAGCGACTTTGCGCGAAGCATCATGTTCCGCTGATCACGGCGCGCGGCTACGAACCACCGCAAGGTGTGTTTACGCACGACAACATGGATCGGCCGTTCTACAACATCGTTGGAGAGAGTTCCCCAAATCGGATTCCAGATTACCAGACCCTCCGTCGCTCGAAGCTTCAGTGTGTGCCGAGCGTTATCGCCTATTGCCCATTGTGCGAGAAGGAGCTTGAGGACAGATTACGCGTTCAAGATGAAGCAGCCGCGAGAAAGTTCGCGGCCTATGCTCTGCCGATTTACGGTGGAGGAGGAGTTGCTACGAAGCCGCCGTATCAGGTGAGTTTTCGCGGCGGCACGTGGACTGTGACCTGTTCGCTGGCAGATGGTCGCACAGCCACGATTAAGATCTCCAGAGAAGAAGGTAGGGTCCTATCCACTCACTATAGTCGTGGTTCGCCTAGCCAAGTGATGCAGCGAACGGGAAGTTAATGGGACGCGACGGCGCGCGTCTCTCCAGTTGGAATGGTAAACTTCTCGATTAGCTGTTTGATTTCGTGAACAAAGCTGGCCGCGGCGGCGCCGTTCAGGACGCGATGGTCGAAGGTGAGTGAAAGCGTAATTACTTCTGCGGTTTCGTTCTTCTTCCCGTTCGGAATGATTTCGTGGTGAGCGGTGCCCACAAACAGAGTGCCGACTGATGGCGGGACAACAATCGGCGCGCCCGCTTTGACGCCAAATGCGCCAAGGCTGGTGATCACGACCGGCGCGTTCATCGCGTCAACGCGCCCTCCTCGAGTCGCTTCGATCGTTTCGTCGTAAATTTTTACGAACTCGGGCCAGCTCTTTTTGTTGGCATCGACAATCACGGCGGTGGCGAGCCGATCGTGTTCCAACGCGACGGCAACCCCGAGATCGAAGTTTTCATTTTCGACGATGCTTTCGTCTTCGAGAATTAATCGCCGGAACGGCGCATGTTTTTCCATCGCGCGGACAACGGCCCAGGCGATCATGACCGAAGGCGAAGGGGCGTTCTTGCCATTTTTCTTTTTCGCGGTGTCGCGCGTTTTATGGATCGCGTCCCAACGCGCGTCGATTTGCAGATTCGCCGGAATTACCCGCGAAAGTTTGCGGGTGATCGTCGGCGAGAGCGCGGGCTCGATTCTGTGCGTATGAACCTCGGAAGACGCTGCTCTTGTTGTAGAGGCGCTCGCCGCGGCGAGCGCCTGTTTGCTAGATTCGGCGTGTGACACAGACGCCGCTACATCCTCGCTCGTTAAAATTGTTCCAAGCTCCTGGCCGATCTCGACGGTGTCTCCAACTTTCGTTTTCCATTCGCCCATTGTGCCGGCGAACGACGATTGAATTGGATAAACGGCTTTGTCGGTTTCGACTTCGCAGAGATCGTCATCGAGAGCTACCGGGTCGCCCGGCTTTTTTAAAAGTGAAACTATTTTCGCATTGCGAATGCCTTCGCCCATGATCGGGACGGTAATCGGCTGCACGTTTCCGTTCCCTGAAGTTGGAGAGGCGCTCGCCGCGGCGGGCGCCTGTTTACTCGGTTCGGCGTTTGACACAAACGCCGCTACAACATCTTTGCGCTCTTGTCGCGTCGAAACGGATTTTCTGATCGCGGCAACGATTCGATCGACATCGGGCAAGGCGGCGTATTCGTAAATCGGATTGTAACCGATCATCACGTTCGTTTTGCTGACGAGGATCGGCGGACTGACCATTTCGCTCCAGAGATCGGGCTGCGACGTGATGTGGGTGATGATCATCTGGCCGACGCTGCAATTTTCAGTGTCTTCTTGAACCACGACCAGGCGCCCGGTTTTGTGAACTGAAGCCGCGATCGCTTCCTTGTCCCACGGCACGATCGAACGCAGATCGAAGAGTTCGACGCCCACTTGGTTGTCGATCTTGGCGAGAGCCTCGAGCGATTTCTCAACGGTATTGCCCCACGCGACTAAGGTTACGTCGGAACCGTCCCGGAATTTGCGCGCCTGACCGAAGGGAACCGCCCGAACCGGTTCTTTCGATTCGCGTTCCGCCCAAAACATGTGTTTCGGAATTAGAAAGAGGACCGGATCTTCGGCGTGCATCGCAGTCCAAAGCAAACCGGCTGCATCTTCCGGTGTGCTCGGAATGACGACTGTCAGTCCTGGATAATGGGCGAGCGCGGATTCGTTAGCCTGACTGTGCCACAAACTTCCGCCGGGCAGATAAGCCCCGTAGGGCGCGTAGATGACGGCCGGACACTTCCAGTTTCCGAACGTGCGCCAACGCAAATTCGAAATGTTCGTGACCAGCTGATTGAATCCCGGATAAATGAAATCGATGAACTGCAACTCAAAGACCGGCCGGCGGCCATAAGCGGCCAGGCCACACGCGACGCCGAGGATGGTCGATTCAGCGAGCGGAGAATTGAAAACCTGTTTTGGAAATTCGGTGGAAAGTTTTTGGGTCAATCGAAACACGCCGCCTTTCGGATCTTCGACGTCCTCGCCGAAAATTACCCGTCGCGAATCTTCTTTGAGTCCAAGACGCAACGTTTGGTTCACGGTATCGCCGATGCGGTATTTGCCCGGCGGTAATACTTCCTTGTCGATCTTCGGCATCGCGCCGGTCACATTCGCGGTCAGCTCGTTAGGCGACGGATCTTCCGCTTTTTCGGCTTCGGCGAACTCGCTCCGGACCCGCTCTTTAATCTCGTTGTCGATCTTGGCGAACTCGTCAGCGGTCAGCAAACCTTCGACAATTAATTTTTCTTTCCAACACTTGACCGGATCGCGTTTCTCGATTTCGGCGAGCTCCTCGGCGCTGCGATAAAGTTTCTGGTCGTCGGAACTGGTGTGACTCGAGAGCCGTTCCATTTTCACCCACCAAAAATGCGGACCGCCACCGGCGCGCATCTTCGCTATGGCGGCCGCTGCTGAATCGTAAATCTGCTGAACATTTTCGCCGGCGAGTTGTTGCCACTCGTCCCGCTCGAGAACACCGAGCGCGAGCGGATTAATTTTCCGGGTCGGAGTGCTGATGCCGTAAGCGTTGTCTTCGACAATGAACAGCACCGGCAGTTCTCTTTCTTTGGCGAAGCAAACCGCTTCGAAGAAATCGCCCTGACGTGTGGCGGCATCGCCAACCGTCGTTACAACAATATTCTTTTTGCCATCGAGTTTGAGGCCCCAGGCGATTCCGCATGCGGGCAAGAGTTGCGAGCCGGTCGGTGTCGGCACACTCCAAATGTGAAGATCGATATCGCTGTAATGCGACGCCATCATCCGACCGCCGCTGCCGGTTTTTCGCTTGGCAAAATATTCGAGTCCAAGTTGACGCGTCGTCATGCCGCGCCCGAGGACCAGCCCGCGATCGCGATAAAACGGAACGATGTAATCGTCCGGCTCCATGTCGATGGAGATTGCGGCGAGCGCTTCATGACCCATTCCCGGCGTGTGAAAATGGCCTTTGCCCTGCCGATTCAGATTCTGTTCGCGCAAATCGGCATGCCGGCTCTCGAGCATGATCGTGAGAAGGCGCAGCTTATCTTTCTTGCTCAGCTCCGGCATACGATGTCGATCTTACAACTGCAGTTGCGGCTCGACAATCGCCTGAATTGATTCGAATGAAAGATTGTCGATGGAAGAAGTGAAAATGGAGCAGGGCAGGGGAGTAATCGAGCGTTTTCGCGAATTTCTTCCGCCCTGCAAAACCGTTATTTCTCTGGGCGAGGGGAACACGCCGTTGGTGTTCTCGCCGAAGTTGAGCGCACGCGTCGGGCGCGGGTGCGAAGTGTTCATCAAAAACGAAGGACTCAATCCGACCGGATCGTTCAAAGACCGCGGAATGACGGTTGCCGTTTCAAGAGCAATCGATCGCGGTGCGCGCGCGCTCATTTGCGGTTCGACCGGAAACACGTCATCCTCGGCCGCGGCCTATGCCGCACGCGCTGGCATTCCGTGCGCGGTCGTGTTGCCTGCCGGGAAAATCGCCAGCGGCAAGTTAATTCAAGCGATCGCGCACGGCGCAAAGATTGTCGCGATCGAAGGCAACTTCGATGACGCGCTCCGGATTGTGCGCGAGCTCGGCGAGGGAGCGGAATTCGCCATTGTGAATTCGATTAATCCCGATCGGATTGCCGGCCAGAAGACGGCCGCGTTTGAAATAATCGACGATCTCGGTGATGCGCCTGATTTTCATCTGCTCCCGGTCGGCAACGCCGGAAATATTGCCGCCTATTGGGCCGGTTATCTGGAATACAAGGCGCACGGAAGATCGACAAAGTCGCCGGCGATGATTGGTTTTCAGGCCGCCGGCGCGGCGCCGATTTTCCACGACAAGGTTATTTCAAATCCCGAAACAATCGCGTCCGCGATCCGGATCGGTAATCCGGCGAGCTGGAAACAAGCGCGGGCGGCGCTGGATGAATCCAAGGGAGATGTCGATGTTGTGACGGACGAGGAAATTCTGGCCGCGCAAAGCTGGCTTGCGCAAAACGAAGGAATTTTCGTCGAACCAGCCAGCGCCGCGTCGATCGCCGGGTTGTTCAATTGGTCGCAAAAAATTCCTGAAGGGCGCCAAATTGTTTGCACCGTGACGGGTCATGGGTTGAAAGACCCCGATGCGATCAAGAACAAAATTGGCAAGCTTGAACCAGTCCCAGCCAAGATCGACAATGTGCGGCGCGCGATCGGATTCTAGTTTAGAGTCGCGCCGTTTGTCATGCGTCTGATCGTCCAGAAGTACGGCGGCACGTCGGTTGCGAATCCCGAACGCATCCGGCACGTCGCCAACCGGATCGTTGAAACTCAGCGCGACGATTGTCGCGTGGTCGCGATCGTTTCAGCAATGGCGGGTGTGACCGACGAATTGATCAAGCTCGCGCATGAAACATCGCCCGACCCGGACAAACGCGAGTTCGACGTTTTGCTCGCCACCGGCGAACGCGCGGCCTGCGCGCTGACAGCGATGGCAGTAAACGCACTCGGCGCCAAAGCGATTTCGTTGACTGGCGCTGACGCCGGCATTCTGACCGACGGGTTTCATACCAAGGCGCGGATCGCGAACATCAGTCCAAAACAAATTCACGAGCTACTGGCTGACGATTACATTGTCATCGTTGCCGGGTTCCAGGGTCAGAGCGCCGAGGGCGAAACCACCACGCTTGGTCGCGGCGGTTCGGACTTGACCGCGATCGCGCTTGCCGGCGCTCTGAACGCGGACGCCTGCCAGATCTTCACTGATGTCGATGGTGTTTTCACGTGCGATCCCCGCGTCGTCACGGAGGCAAAGAAACTCAACGAGATCGCCTACGACGAATTACTCGAGATGGCCAGCGCCGGTTCAAAAGTGATGCAATCGCGCGCAGTCGAGTTCGCGAAAAAATTCGGCGTCGAATTTGAGGTCCGCTCGAGCATGAAGCCCGACGTTGGAACGCTCGCGAGAGAAGAAACCGCGAACATGGAAGATGTCGTCGTCCGCGGCGTTAGCATCGACCGTAAGCAGGCGAAGATCACGATCGATGATGTGCGGGATGAACCTGGGATCGCCGGCCAAATCTTTTCCACGATCGCAAAAGCCAACATCGTCGTGGACATGATCGTGCAAAGCGTTTTGAAAAAGGGCACGACCGATCTTTCGTTCACGATTCACGAGAACGATCTGAAAGCGGCGACGAAATTGCTGAAGCCGATCGTCAAGCAAGTGAAGGCGACAGGGCTAATCACCAGCGGCGGCGTGGCCAAGCTGAGTGTGGTGGGAATTGGAATGCGTTCACATTCCGGTGTGGCCGCGCGGCTCTTCGATTGTCTCGGCAAAGCCGGGATCAACATTCAACTGATCTCGACGTCGGAAATCAAAATTGCAGTCGTGATTGATGAAGCTGACGTCGAACGCGCCGCCCAGCTGACTCATGCTGAGTTCGGGCTGGCTGCGTTCGCTCCCGCCGCGACGGCGATGCGCCCGCTTGGATGAAATCGGGAGCGCCTAAGGCTTCACGATAGGATCGACATAGAACTCGGGCATTCCTTCGATCCGCATTTTGTAACCAAACGTCGTGTGAAAAACGACTGCGGTAGGATGATCCGTCACCGTCGCGCGAAAGTGATCGTCGGTGTGATCGATGCCATTGACCTGTTTCCAGACGCTGCCGTCTTCCAGTCTGATAATCGTGTGACCCTTAACTCCGTCGATGTTGCCGTCGACACGACTAACGAGTGAGTCGAGCTTGGTCCTGGCGCTTTGGTTCGCTTCTTCGGTGGCTTTTACGGTGGCTTTCTTGATTTCCTCGCTCGCTTTGGCTTGCGCTTGCTCGGCCGCTTTCTTCTGAGCGCTCTGGCGATAACCCTGGAGGTAGGCGTCGAGATGCTGCAATTCGTCCTCGTTCAGCTTATCCAGTCCCGCAGCCTTGAATTCCTCCGGCCTCATCGTTTCCTCAAGACTCCTGGCCGGTTTTTTCGCGCTCTTCTCTGGACTCGATTCCGCGGCCGGCGTCGGGGATTTCTCAGCGTCCAGGGCCTCCTGCGACCGCAATGAATTCACGGCGAGGAAGGAGACGAAAACGATGACGATGACGATGACGACGACGAACGGCGAACGATTGAAGAACATGGCAGGCAGGACTTAGGGTCAGAGGCTAGCAGCTGTCCGATTCGCGTCAAGGTGACGAGGCCAATTCAGACAATGCAGAACCATTAGCCGTTCGGCGAAGGGTTTGCACCGGACGCACGTAACAAACAACTGTGATTACTTAATAAGAGCGACTTATCGATAATTGCTCGCGCAAATCGGCGACCGAATGTGAAAAAGCGAATGCTTGGGCCGGTGAACGAAATGAGGCCGGATCAGGAAGACTTCGCGAACCTAGTGCCGGGGGCGAACCCGAAATCGAGGGAAACAGCTACGCCAGGGGTGTTACGCTCGGTAGCTCCATGACATCAGACAATATATGTCATATAAAATCGACAAGCTTGACCGCCATTCCCGCTTCGTTATCCTCGCCCCAATGCCCCTCAGACTGTTGATCTGGCTCGTGTTTGGTGTCGGCAGCGCCGTGCTTCCTTTATTCCTGGCGGGCCTGATCATTTTTGACCGCGGTTTGTTCACTGCGGTGTCGGACACTTGGAGTCGCGGCGAACTCGTCCTGATATCCATGACCCTGCTGATTGCCGCGCTTGGCGATTTAGTCGTCTACGCGACCGAGTTTGCCAAAGTTAAGGCCTTGATGACTGTCACATCCGGCTTTCTAATTCTTGTTTCCGCCGTTTGGTACATGGACGTCTTCGGCAACATCATCTCGCATCAGCAGTTTAAGGAAGATTTCCTGAGGCACTGGTCGCCGCTGTTCTTTATCTTCGCCTTGATAAACGCGACGGTGTGCATCATGCTTCCTAAGAAGGACCGCATCGAACAATGAACCTTGTGCTCTTGATAGTTTCCGGCGTGGTATCAATCGCCGGCGCGATCGTTGCGGTCGTTGCCGTCCATCGCGCCTCGGCTCAACCCGAGCGGCGGAATCGCGCAGCTCACATTTAGACGGTTAGCCGTCAGCCCATTCGCTTCGCTACCCTGACTCGGAGGGAACAGCTGCTTTTAGCAGCGCCGTCCTTTGGCGGCTCGCAATGTAACGCTATGCGTTACGGCTGCTCAGGCCGCAGAGGCCTCAGTTTCGATTAATTGCCGAAGGCACAATAGAAGTCGTTTGAGTTCTAACATCGGGCACGCCTTTACTCATCGTTACGACGAACCGTGTCGTCACGATATATTGCATACCATTGGCCGCCCGGATATCCATTTCCCACATTACCACAGTTGAACCATCCTCTCCGACGCGTTGATGTAAATACTTCTCAAATCTGTCACCGGGAATGAAATAAAACCCACCAGGTGCTATTAGAACTACAAGCTTAGAGTCGTCATCGACAACGCCGTCCAGCCGACCGCCAAGCATCCAAATATTTTCTTTCCCTTTGTTCGTAACGTGCACGTCGTGACTTACGTAAGTTACTTCAACCGACGGCACGAAGTTTAGGTTTAACAGCTCACCATTAATCTTGTTCTGAGTGATACCTATGCATAACGCAACGATGAGTCCTGCGACCAAAGCAACTGTCTGAACGACAGCCAAAACAAGATGGGTGCGCTCGTATCGCGCCATGCCGACAAAACTACGCCGGAAAGGAAAGTTTGCTATATGTCAGATGAAACGGTTTACAGAACAGACACCACTATTTCAGCGGCGGCTTGCCCGCATCAGTAAGCTTTTTGTTTAGGGCAATCTTTCGTGCTTTGGTGACCGCTGGTGCGACAAAATAGAAGTCAAACAATGATTCCAAGACGTCCAAGTTCCATTCCGCCTCGCCAGGTTCAACTGGAACGATTTCTCCTGTCGCCGTACTTTTAATTGGGTGTGCCGCGAAGTTGCCGATATTTCGGATCGCATCCAAACTCTCCGCGATATGCGACGGCAGACTACCTCGGTCCAGCAACTCCTGAATTTCTTTGCTTAAATCTTGCGGCTTTACTTTGGCCTCGTCGCGAAGGATGAGTTGGAGACACCTTCGACTTAGTGCGGCGCTCGCTTTCGCGCTGTCCGGCAGGACGAGGCAAGCTTCGTCATAATCCTCTCGATATTTCTTTGGCACATCGGTGGGAAGTGGTGCACGACCCGCAACCTTTGGTCGGACAAGTCGAGATGTAAGTTCGGTACCTAGATCATTCGAGTTACGATAATATTGATCAGAGGATACCAAACGGATTACGAGTCTACTGCAAGCCGAGCAGCGACACACAAGAACTGCCCACTGACCATCTTGGTCCTTCTCGATATAAACAACGTCCTCGCGAGCGTGAAAGTCGATCGTGCAGTGCGGACACTTCATTGACGCGACCCTGCACCAAAATCCAGCGCCTTGCAAAATCAGGATTGATATATGTCCGATAAAATCGGAAACCGACTAACGGATAGAAGTGAGCCACAGCCGGGAAGCCGGACTATGGAATAACATCAACGTAAACGAAGAATCCATCACGATCCGAATCGAAACGGAGTAGGCTGTTGGCTCGACTGAAGTGTTAGGCGTCTGCGCGCCCACCTTGGTACCACCTCTCGTGGACGATGCGCAGCGCAACAAGTCCTGTTAGCGTGAAAATAATTGCGCGTGCCCCGTTTGACCACAAGAGTCTGAAATACATCTCTTGCGAAAAGCCACCGCTATACATCTGATCCTGGGCCCCGGCAGCTAGCGGCGTGCTGGCCACAAACGCAGTGCACAGGGCGATGACCAACCAGATGTGGCGCGACGGTACGCCGCGACAAGGGATCCAAAGCAGAAGCGACCAGGACAGAAACATAACGCCAGCGGGAAGGATGATGATTGGAAGCCGGGACAGGTACGCTTTGCTGAAACCGTGAAAGGCCTGGGGACCAAATTGGCTCATGTCGGCGTAGATCGGATAGATGGTCAGCTCGGCGATCCAGCCCGACGAAACGTTGTACCAAGTCGCTGCGACTGCGATAAGGAGCAGCACGTCCGCGAAGCGGCCTCCAACTGGCGGCGCTGATGCCGAAGTCAGCTCCGTGCCGCGGGTCTTGGCGCGCCGCCGGAGGCTGCGTGCCGCCGCGACGATAGAGATGAGAAGCGATGAAACAAGCATCGCGGCAAACAAGAGGAAGCACAGGTTGGAGAAAAAGCGGTAACTCATGGAGCGTGATCAGGGACGCCTAACTACAGGATAACCGACAATTTCGACGGTTATCCAGCGTATTAGCCGACAAAAGCCGCAAACCTGTCGGACTCAATCCTGCGCCTGGGGTCATGCCATCAGCTCTGCGCCGTAAATGCCCGCCAGAGCTCCCCTGCCCCTTTGGCAAAGAAAGATTGCTATATGTCATGCAAAGAAGCCTTCGTTAGGCGTTACAGACTGGTCGCCCTGAAAACGAGATTATCGGGTAGCACCACGTGGTTTTTGTCTGCGATGACTTTAAGGTCCCGGTAAATTGCATTGTAATCGGCTTCCCCTTTCATCTGCGTCCATCTGCTTAAAATAACTTTCATCTCCTGATCCGTGATGTAGGGAGCGATTGCTGTTGTGTGCTGGCGAAAACTCGTAATGATCCGCATCTGGAAAAACGTGTTGTAGAGGATCAGCAGTGTCCCCAAGTCGAGCAACAGCACGAGGATGATTAAGCCCCAGACCCTACGCGACCGAGCACGGTTGGAACTTGCTAGCTCCGCGGCGCGATGGGGCAGCCTAACGACCCCGATTGTGATACCCAGAATCGTCAAGAAGCCACAGACCGCCCCTAGCACAAGCGTGAATAAGTAGAGAGCCGGGTCGGGACCGACGCCGAGAGCCGCCTGCGCGAAGAGCCGATCGGTGTAGATGTGAAACAGCGTTCCGGAAAAGCGGAACAAAATGAGACTGACCAGCCGAAGAATCGGATCGAGACAATACAAAAAGATAACAGTGCCAATTAGACTTGTTGCAATTCCAATCTTCCAAGCGCGGTCGATCTTCATAAGCCTACCGAGAATTACACTCCGTGCTGCAGTCTATTTCTGGCCCTTCCCAGGAGCAAGCCCGCAAAACGCTGCAAATGCCCGTCCAGCCTCCCCTACCCCTTTTGCAAAGAAAGATTGCTATATGTCATGTAAAACCGCCTTGGCGAGCGGCTCCAAAGATACGTTGTCGGCGCAACGCGATTAAAATCTAAAGTTCAAGCCCGCCCGGACAATGTGGCCCGTCGTTTCTGCCGTAAATGCGTATGGGCCGTTCCTAAAGAAGTTTTGCGCGCTGAAGGATTGATCCTCGAGCGCGAAATAAAGGTATTCGGCCTTGACCGACCAGTGCTTGCCGATTGCGTGCTCGATGCCGCCTCCAACGGTATAACCCCAATTAAATTCTTTTGTGTGAGCATCGATAAGATCAGGCCCGCAGTTCCCTGTGTTACAATCGTCAATGACCCTCGTTTCATAATTCACACCGATACCGCCGCCCGTCGCATAAATCAGCCAGCAGTTAAGAGCGACTCCAATGCGTCCACGGAAAGTCGTGTAAAAATCACTGCTGCTTTTACCGCGAGTGTCTCCGCCCGGAGCGCCCGGTTCGATGCCGCTGCCATCAAGATTCATGTAGCCGAGATCAGCCTCCGGCCCGAAAACGAGCCAGTGCCACTGCCAGTTGTAACCGACTTGCATTCCAGCGACAAACCCTGACTCGCTGTATCCAAATGGACGAGGCTCGTCGAGAAACTGGTAGTTAAAATCGAGGTCCTCGCTGTGACCAAATTGGCCTCCTGCGTGCAAACCAACATAGAAGCCGGACCAATCGCAACCGGAAGGCGCCGGCGCAGCCATGACTTCTTTGTCCTTCGAATCACGAGGGAGCGCCTCGGGTCCGGCGAATGCCACTACCGCTAGCGCCGTCACCGCGAAGAAGACGACAATTAAAGCACGCATGCTGCTCTGTCTCTCAAAGACAGGCGAATCCGTCAAGCACCAAGCAGTTTGCCTTTCGACGAAAGCAATCAGGCGATTCGACAATGACCGCCAGAGCTCCCCTATCCCTTTTGCAAAGAAAGATTGCTATATGTCCTCTAAAATCGCCGTCCCAATTTGGTTCTGTCGGCCTCATTCCTGCTCCAAATCTTCCCTTGAACGCTAGTAGTGCAGTCATATGACAGCCCTCCGTTGGAGTTTATTGAAGTTGCTCTGACGGGGGGTTCATTTTTGCCTCCGATTCGGGATGAAAATCCTATTATTGCCTTCGGTATCCATTTTGTTAAAAGGCTCACGGTAATGTTTCATACCAAGGCTCGGCATCGTATTGAGTGATCGGTGCCGAGCCTATTTCCTTCGTGCTCTTTCGGCAATGGCCACCTGAACAGCTCTGTGCGGCGATTCCACGGGCGGAACACTGATAATGATTTTAACCGTGGGAACGCCATCGGTATCCGCAAAGGGGAAAGCGTAGCAACGCTTCGCACTGTCGTGGCCTTCGAGATCGAACGTCTCGACCATTCCATCCCAAACTACTTTGCCTTGGAAATACTCGACGACGGCATCTGAGCGTACGTGGTTCGACTTGCAAAGGCAGACTCGTTCGACTGCTAGTTTTAATTGCTCAATCCTAGGGCTCACGCTTCAACCATCTCAACGAGATAGCGCAGAGTCCAGAACGTGTTTGCAATTCCTACGGCCATTGTCGGAGTGCATCTGACAGCTATGTGAGACTTCACGAAATTGTAATAGGCATAGGACACTACCCGTTTTTACGGCCTCTTTTTACTTCCTCTCCTTAGAGGCTCCTAGAATCATTTTATCCCATTTGGCAAAGAAAGATTGCTATATGTCATATAAAATCGACAGGTGTTGCCTCCGATTGCGTATGGTTTTTAGAGTGGACATTTGTTAGGGCAACTTGGTAGAACGTTAGTCTATGAAAACCAAAGGTTTGCACAGACTGTCCAGACTCACTGAGCGTACTTCTTGTGCGTTGGCGATTGTAGTCGTTTGGGGATTCTGCCTTCGGACGTCGCAAGCTGGCTACACTATAACCCTTCAGCAAGTCGGCCCCGATGTCGTCGCTACCGGAAGCGGAGCGATAGATGTGACTGGGCTTACCGGTGGGTTCCACAGCTTGAGCAATGGAGGGGGTATGATTCCAAATTCGGGGAACATAAACATGGGATCGACAACTACAGGGGATGTAAAGCAATACACTGGCTTCACTGGACCGGCGGCGTTCGGAGGCCAGGGCCCGGAGCACGCCGACAGTAGCAGCGGAGACATATTAGGGATTAGCCAGTCCGCCCCAGGCCTCAATAATGCAATATGGGTGCCGTTTGGTTATGTGAATGATACTCCCCTAGTGGATAGCTCGATATACAATAACGCGACTATTTCAAGCCTCGGCCTAACACCTGGCATTTATCAGTGGAGCTGGGGGGCAGGGCCGGACCAAAACTTCAATTTGGACATTCAAGCAGTGCCGGAACCTGCTACATGGGCCGCTGGAGCCTTGCTAACAGTTGGACTTTTCTCACGGTTCATTCCGCGAAAACGCACAGTTTTAGATGCGCGTTGACAAACTGGCGCAAAGCGCCAAGTGGGTTTATAACATGATTCGTGGAAGATAAGGACGCCTTTAGCGTGGAAATACCTAAGCCAGCAGCGTGTTCTTATTAGGGACAGGCACTTCCGCGTGTATCACACGCTGATCAGAGATTTCGTTCCGCCGCCGACCATGCTGGATCGTCAGGTAGCAACAGCGTACGAGCTTCGGAACTTTCGCGACTATTATGATGTCACAGATCGCATTTTGCGGGCGTTGCGGGCACAGTGGGGTGCCCAACCGCAGCAAGACGCCAGGTTGCTATCGGAGATGGATCGCACGCTGGCCTTTATCGAGTGGCGCCGGTTACCTTGGATATGCCGGATTTTTCGTCGGAAACCGCGCTAATTTTGAATTTCCATACGACCAAGCGGCACCAACACCAATCGACAGGTATTGCCGCCGTTTGGCTCTGGAAATGACGCTTGGTATTCTTCTTTGATCGTTTCGTGACACTAGTGCGCGAGAACCTTCGGCAACCTGCGTCGGGCGCCGATCTTACTGATGAGCGTAGTAATCAATCGATGCGCGTGCCAAATCGGTGTCGGTCACGAACTTGGCGAACAACGCATGGCCCGCAGCGTTGAAATGATTATCCCTCCCCGCATTAAATGGATCCACCCCGGCCATCGCAGACTTTAAGAATTCCGGATACGGTTCGCGGTAACTCACTCCCATCTGAGTCAGACCCGCCGCGATCAAAGGTGCAAAAGGATGATTCCCAGGCAGATGGCTTTCGACACGCGGCTTGTAAGGAATAAAGACTACGTAGAACTCCGCGTGGCGCGCCGCGACCGCCTCCTTTAGCTTTTTCAAAATAGCAAGAGTCAATTCAATGCCCTTACGATCCGCCTCGGATACGACGACGTCGGTGTCCAAATGCTTCGGCTTCCGCAGGAGTATGTTAATCAATCCGTGGACGCCTCGATCGCCAAGGTTCCAAACGCGGCAGTCCCGCTTCAGGTCACGAAAGAAGTTGTCAACTATGCTGTATCGAACGTGATCGTTGTGCAGGATTAATTCGTCGCCATTCAACGTGAAATAAGGCTTGAGATAAGAGTACTGCTTCGGATTGAGGTTGTTCTCGACATCATTGTAGAGGGTGAACGCCAGCACGACTTCGTCGGCATCGAACTTTTGGCCTCTGAGCAAATAAAACAAATACTCCTGGTCGGTGCCGTAACCGGAGACACCGCAGTTGATGATTTCGTCGTTCGTCCCGTACACCTCTGGAGCGGTGAACAACTCCTCCTGACTGGCGCCCACGCCCCAGACGTACGAATCGCCCAGCACGAGAATTCGCTTTCTCCCGGATGTCTTCTTTAGCTGGATGTCGTCGGGGGCGCGCAGTCCGAATTGATTTTGATGAACGAAATCATCCCCTTTTTCGCCCCAGGTGACGTTCTCCCGCGGCGCCCAACCCAAATCGTGATCAAACCGATAAAAACGGTTTTTTTCGTCGACCGCGACCCCGAGGCGCGGCGCGAACAATCTCAACGCCACTTCCCCCAGCAGCGCCACGATCAGGAAACTGATTAAGACCGCGGCAAATCGAAACAGAATCGCTTTCATGATTGCGTTTTGGAAAAGGTCTCATCGACACGCAAAACCATTCTACCAGGGACTGAGACCACCGCCACTGTCCTTAAAAATCGTCAGCGAATAAACTTACGCGGTCTTGGCGTCGGGCTCGCGCGTCTAATCGGCGGATAGTTTTTCTTTGGTGTCGGAATCTGGTTCGACTGGTTGCTCGGGTAATCCTGACGGGGGGTTGGCCGCAGGATCGGTTTGGGTGTTGACGTTGGATGCGACCGATGCGGCGTCGGAGTCGCTGTAGGATATGGTCGATGCGGGGTCGGAGTTGGCGTTGTCCCTGCTCCGCGACAATTCCTGCTCGCTTCTCTTTTGGAACCATAGCATTGACCCTCCCTCTCCCGACAATCCGCTTCGGTGGTCTGGACGACTTCTCCGTGGATGCAGCACCAACAGGTTCCTCCTCCACCTCCTCCACAATGCGCGCGCGCCTCCCGTTCGGAGCCGAAAGCTTGACCGCCTCTCGCGCGGCACTCTGCTTCAGTCGATTGAACAACGTGCCCATCGATGCAGCACCACAACGTCGGCGCCGGTCCGGTCGGTAGGTAAACCGGAGAAGGTCCGCTCGGTAGGTAAACTGGAGACGGTCCGCCTTGAGAACCGGTGACACCAATCGGCGGTGGCGGTTGCGGCGGCGGCAGAGGAAGATTCGGATTGCGTCCGTCTGCTGCCGCGAGGATCAGATCCAGACTTGGTAGCGGTGGAAAATTTCTAATTAGCGGGTGCGTCTCCATAATCCGCTTCAAATCGACTCGCCCCGGCTTCGGAAGTTTCTTCGCACCGGCTCTCACATGGAGCAGTTGCGCGGCGCGGACCTGGCTCGATTGATTGGGAAAATTGTTCAATGAGAATCGCGCATCGCCTTCCAGAACGGTCAGTTCATCGTAACTGTCCACTTTTGATTCGAAGATCAGGGTCGTGCCCGTGATCGCGACCGAGACGGCCTTTGTCGAAATCTGGGCGCCGCCGGAATCCTTTCGGACGTAGAGCAGGATCGCGCCGCTGTCCAACCGGACGCTGCGACCCGCCCTGTTGAAACTAAAGATTGTGTTCGCACCCAAACGCGTAATTGTCAGATCGGCGAAGGTCAGCTCCGAGCGCGAAGCGTCTCCAGTCTTCAACGCGGTGCCGTTGTCGATTTTGTCGTTAATTACGGCGGGCCGTGCGTCGGCTTTGTCGGGCAAAACCTGGACCTCGTTAAAAATGGCGGTGACGTGGCCTTCAGGTTCCGAAGTTTGCGATAAAGCGAAGCCGGCGATTAGCGCTCCCGTCATAATGAAAGCGCACAACAACGCTCGCGGACCAGGGCTCATGAATTCAGCATCTCAGAAAGCTGTCTACTAAGTTTGCCGCCGAATGTCGACTACAGCTATCGGATAACGTCGCGGTCTAAGTCCGCCGCACGTTGCGCGCGATTTCTGAAAAATTTCGTGGCAAATCAGCCAGCTTTCTCAATACCAGCATCGAGCCGGCTTCAGCAGAACGCACCGCCAACCCCAGCTCGATCAACGTTTCACAGACGCTAAACACGCCAGGCTCATAGTCCGGCGCGATTTCCGGTTTCTTTTGCTTCCGGAATCGGTTCTTTAGGCGGATCCAAAAGCGATTGACCTTTCTGCTTTCATCGCGCCAGCGAAAGTTTTCGTTGGGCACGGCATCGTGAAAAATAGCGAGACCGAATTGCGCATGATCTGTTCTCAACGCATTCCAGTGCGCCACCACGTCTGCGAGGACACCTTCGAAACTGTGATCGCCATCAATGAACAGGAGACCAAATGTAACCCCGGGCAATGGTTTTCGAGAGTCCGCCACAATTCGATGGACGCGGTCTTTGTTCTCGGCACGCAAGAGGAACCGTTCACATTCCGGATGTTCCTTCGACTTGACGTCGATAGAATAAATCGCACGCCCGGGACCGGCCGCGGCGAGCAACACAGTAGAACCGGCTCGGTTCCGGCCGATTTCCAAAATGTCTCCCGCCGTCGCTTTTACCGTCTTCCATAAGAGTGCCGCTTCATCGAAACCCTGGCGAATGATCCCGCGGCTGCGGCTGTCACAAGTGAATAGCCAGGTGAGATCTTCGAAATTGTCGGACGTTCCATTCTCTGGCCGATCGATGTCTGTCGTCCTCAAGTGCAACTCGCTTTTCAAATGTTACTGCCGCTCCATTTTAGTTTCTGGCGGACCACGCTGAAGAACGACACGTCCGGCATGGCCGCGAGTTGGAGCGTCTTTTTCGCTTTTCTAATCTGAACGGTCGCGTCTTTGGCAATCCGTACCGGCTCTCGTCCGTCCACCGTCAGATAAACCGGATGATCCGGCTCGCTCGCTTCCACTTCGATCAGCGACCTTTCTGAAACAATGATCGAGCGATTTGTCAGCACGTGCGGGCAGATCGGTGTGATCACGAACACTCCGGACTCGGGCTCCAGGATCGGCCCGCCCGCCGAAAGTGAGTAGGCGGTCGACCCGGTCGGTGTTGCGATAATCAAACCGTCGGCATTGAACTCAGTCAGCGCTTCGCCGTTCACTCGCGTCCGCAATCGAATCAGGCGTGACAATTCGCCGCGGCTAAACACGGCGTCGTTCAGCGCAATCATCGGTTTGTGCTTTTCTTTCGAATCTCGCAGGACGACTTCGAGCAGCGCGCGATTGCTAAATGTCATTTTTCCTTTGGCAATGCATTCGACCGCGTCCCGAAACGCCGGCGAGCTCACGCTTGTTAGAAAACCGAGCGATCCGACATTGATCCCGAAGATCGGCGGGCTCGCTTCGCTCAATTCTCCAGTCACATTCAAAATTGTTCCATCGCCGCCGACTACCACGAGCAGATCGGCCTTGCCTCCGAGTTGCGCGATGGTGATGTCGGAACGTTGGCCACTGACCGCCGCGGTTTCCTTCTCCAGCAGGACCGAAATCGAGAAACGGGCAAACTCCGCGGTGAGCGATTTGATCAGTTCCCCTACTCCGGGCTTACCCGTGTGCGCGATCAATCCGATCGTTTTCGGATGCATATAAAAAATTCCTGGTTGCCGTCGGTTCCTGTGATCGTCGAAGGAACCAGACCGACCACACGATAGTTCGCTTCTTCGACAAATTTCACAATTTTTTGCTGCGCTTTTTGGTGGAGCGCAGGCTCGCGCACAATTCCGCCCCGCCCGACATCTTCGCGCGCCAATTCAAATTGCGGTTTGATCAGCGCCAGAATCATACCGTCTTGGGTTATCAACTCGAAAGCCCGAGGCAAGATCAAAGTCAGCGAGATAAATGAAACGTCGATCAGGCAAAGATCGACAAGTTGCGGAATCTGTTCGCGCGAAAGAAATCGGGCATTGAGTTTTTCCATCACCACCACCCGCGGATCATTCCTTAATTTCCAAGCCAGCTGGCCATGACCAACATCGATCGCGAATACTTTCACCGCGCCGCGTTGCAGCAGGCAGTCGGTAAATCCGCCGGTCGACGCGCCGATGTCGAGCGCGGTTTTGCCGCTCACATCGACTCCAAAGAAATCGAGTGCCCCCTCAAGTTTCAACGCGCCGCGACTTGCGAACTGCGACGGCTGCACAATTGAAATCGGTGCGTCCACCTCAATTAACTCGGCCGCTTTCGTGAACACGCGGTCCCCCATCCTGACTTCGCCGGCCATGATCGCGCGCTGCGCGCGCTCGCGGCTTTCAAAAAATCCGCGCTCGACCAAAGCCTGATCGATCCGCGCTTTCTTTTTCCTCGGCTTACACAGCTTATTCATTGGCTTGCTGTTCCTTAATTAGTTTATCGACAGCGGCCACGTCCTCGGCCGACGCCCGACGTCGTTGGTACTTCCGGAAAACAATGTCCTTGAGCGCCAACAGATCCTCCCGCAGCGGAACATCGTAGTAGGTCCACTCGGTATCGTCTTTTGCTTTGGCTTGGAGCCGCCAAACGCCTCCGAACTTGGTCGCACGAACCTCTCGCTTTCGCCCTTCTTCGTCTTTCTCAGTCCATATGTGTTGACTCGGCATCGCTGGAAAACCTTACATTAGCAGCCTTGAAGGACGCGGCTAGACTCCTGGTTTATTTGCTGGCAACGGTTCTTGTCGGCGCGTTGCTGGCGCCGTGTCTTTTTTGGGCCGCCCAGTCTCTCGTTGCTCACGGCTGGCTAAGTTTTCTTGCGCGATACGATTTCGAAACCTTTTTTCATCGCGCGCTGCTCGTAGCCGCAGTGATTTTGCTTTGGCCACTCATTCGATCGCTGGAAGTCCGCAGCCTGAATGATTTGCAGCTCTCTCGAAATGCGCACGGATGGCGAGATATGTTGGCGGGCTTCATTTTCGCGGCCATTCCCCTCCTCTGCTGCGGCGCGATCCTGCTTGCCTCGCCAATTTTCTCTCTGCGCGGAGCAATCAATTGGTCCGGCTTTGCCAAAGTGATCCCGGCTTCGGTCGCCGTTCCGGTAATCGAGGAAACTTTTTTCCGCGGACTCGTTCTCGGCGTTCTTCTGAAGACCGGACGCAGGTATATGTCGATCTTGGTAACGTCGGCGCTGTATTCCATCGTCCATTTCCTGAAAGCTCCGGATCGAACGTCGGAGCACGTGACCTGGACATCCGGCTTCAATTCAATCGCGCATGCCTTTGTTCAATTTGCCGATCCGCTCCTGGTCGCGGCCGGGTTCACCACTTTATTTCTGATCGGTTGGATTTTGGCGGATGCGCGATTGCAGACTCGCTCGCTTTGGTTGCCAATCGGTTTGCACGCCGGCTGGATTTTCACGAGCGGCGCCTTCAACAAAATTGCGCTGCGCCAGGTGATCGTGCTGCCGTGGCTTGGAAAAAATCTGTTGGTCGGAATCGTGCCGCTCGGAGTCGCCTGCTTGACGTGGCTGATAATGCGCGGCTGGTTGAAATATGTCGACGCTCGCCACACCTAGCTTTTTTCGCGGAATCGCGTCGCTGCTCTATCCGCCGTCGTGCACCATCTGTTCGTCGTCGGTCGACTCGGGCGAATATCTTTGCCGGGAGTGTGAAGCGAAAGTTTCTCGAATCGTGCCGCCGTTTTGCGCGAAATGCTCGGAACCGTTCGACGGCGCAATCACGAACACTTTCTCGTGCGCCAACTGCGCCCATCGCGCCCTCCATTTCGACGCCGCAGTTTCCGCTTATCGAAGCCGCGGAATTGTTCGCCACGTGATTCTCAATTTTAAATATGGTCGGCAGATCCATCTTCGTCACTTGGTCGCGCGCTGGCTGGTAGCCGCGGTCGATGACGAACGTCTTCGCGAACGCCGGTTCGACGCGATCGTTCCCGTTCCGCTGCATCCGGCGAAACAGCGCGAGCGCGGGTTCAATCAGGCTGCGCTGCTGGCGGAATGGTTGAGCACGCATATGGCGCTGCCGTTGCGCCCGGTTCTGCAGCGCGTTCGCTTTACTACTACCCAGACCGCATTTGACCGGGCCGAGCGCATGCAAAACTTGCGCAACGCATTCCGTTTACGAAAAAACGGAGACGTGCGAAAGTTACGGGTGCTTTTGATTGACGATGTCTTAACTACCGGGTCCACCTTGAGCGAATGCGCGCGGGTGTTGAAAGAGGCCGGCGCGCAATCGGTCTATGCCGCGACGGCCGCCCGGGCCTAACTATCATGGCCATTTTCAAAAAACCGACGCTCAAAACGCAGCCGCGCAAGAAGCGCGACATTCCGCAGGGACTGTTTCAAAAGTGCCCCGGCTGCAATGAAGTGATCCACGAAATCGAGCTGAATGAAAATCTACGGGTTTGTCCGCGGTGCGATTACCACTTCGCCCTTTCGGCCAAAGACAGGATCGGCAATCTGCTTGATTCCCAAACGTTCGTGGAGATGGACGCGGACCTGAAATCGATCGACACGCTCCGTTTTCAGGGAATGGCCAGCTACAAAGATCGGCTCAAAAATTATCAGGAGCGCACCGGATTGACCGACGCCGTCATCAGCGGGCATGGAATGATCGACGGTTACAAAGTCGCGCTCGCGGTGATGGATTTTGGCTTTCTCGCCGCCACCATGGGTTCCGTTGTTGGCGAACGAATCACTCGGGTGATCGAATACGGTACCGACGAAGGCGCCGCCGTCGTCATCGTTTCCGCTTCCGGCGGCGCGCGCATGTACGAAGGCATGCTCAGCTTAATGCAAATGGCCAAAACCAGCGGCGCGCTGGCGCGTCACGCGGACAAACGACTTCCTTACATTTCCGTGCTGACAAATCCGACCACCGCCGGCGTGATGGCCAGCTTTGCCTCGTTAGGCGACGTCATTATTGCCGAGCCGAAAAGCATGATCGGCTTCGCCGGACCGCGCGTGATCAAGGAAACAACCCACCAGGATTTGCCGAAAGGATTTCAGACTGCCGAATTTCTCGAGGAACACGGTTTGATCGACATGATCGTGCATCGCAAAAAAATGCGCGAGACAATCAGCCACTTGCTCAGCTACTTCTCTTCAGGGTCGTGAAGGTGGTCCCGCCAAGGCGGGAAGCGCCGCGACCATTTTCATACACCGAGGCGCTCGCCTGGCTCTACAGCCTGCAGCGCTTCGGGATCAAACTCGGCCTGGAAAATATTCAGCGTCTGATTACCGAGTTGCAGGTCGATCTTCGTAACGCTCGAGTCATTCACGTCGCCGGCACGAACGGCAAGGGTTCGGTCTGCGCCATGATCGATTCGATCGGTCGCGCTCAACAATATCGGACGGGCCTTTTTATCTCTCCTCACCTGGTCACTTTTCGCGAACGCATTCGCATAAACGGCGAAATGATTTCTGAAAGCGAAGTCGCCGCGGGCCTGACAAATATTCGGAAGCTCGTCGCTGATTGGGAGCCTCACCCGACTTTTTTCGAAATCGCGACCGCACTGGCGCTGAAACATTTTTCCGAAGCGAAGATCGACATCATCGTTCTGGAAACAGGTCTGGGCGGACGCCTCGACGCCACGAATGCGGTTCAATCGCATGTCGCCGTGATGACGCCCATCGCTCTCGATCACGAGCAGTGGCTCGGCCACTCACTGGCGGAAATCGCCGGCGAGAAAGCCGGGATCATTAAGCCGCAAACGCCGGTGGTGTCGGCCCCGCAACTTCCGGATCGAGAGAAAGTAATTCGCGCCCGCGCCGCGGAATGTGAAGCGCCTTTGCAGTTCGTAACTGAAACCTACAATAAATCGCCTGTCGCGTTGCGCGGTGAACACCAAAAACTCAACGCCGCAATCGCTATCGCGGCGATTCGTGCTGCCAAGATTAAGATCGACGATGCCGCGATCGCTCGCGGACTTGCCACTGTCGAGTGGCCGGGACGTTTCCAGTGCTGGGACAAACGAACCGTCATTGATGGCGCGCATAATCCGGCCGCGGCGAGAATTCTCGCCGATACCTGGCGCGACCTTTTCGGCGACGAACGCGCGAGTCTGATTCTCGCGATTCTTTCAGACAAAGATTTGAGAAAAATCTGCGAAGCGCTCGCACCAATCGCGGATTCGGTTTTGCTACCAAAAATCCGAAGCGAGCGTGCGGCCGATCCGGAAGAACTCGCCGAAATCTTCGCAAGTTTTCCTTCTGTTTGTCGGGCAGGCGCATCGCCTGCCGGCAACCGGAGCGGTTGCCCTACAATCGCGATCGCCGCGTCATTTGCCGAAGCGCTTGAACTCGCGCGCGCAAAACCACATCCCATTCTCATCACCGGCTCATTACATTTCGCCGGCGAAGCGCTGGCGCATCTTCAGGGTAAACCCGCCGCCTTCGAAGAGTGCGCGCAATAAGACCCGCACGTTCGAACACGGACAATCGGGGGAGCGCACGCGCCTCGCGTGCTGGCGATGGTGCCCCCACCATCGCGAACTTTTAATAATTCTGAACCGGAAACGTTTCGGCGAGGGCGCCGAAACGAGCACGCGAGGCGCGTGCGCTCCCCAGCTTTAACCTTCAATCCGCGGAAACAACGGGTGGATCGAGCAGTCGATAATGCCAGTCCGGCTCGGACCTCGATGCTAAAGTATGTCGGCGCAGCCGAATAAATTAACATCGCCCGACGGAGCGGCCGATCCACCTATTCCGTTTCAATCCGCGGGAACAACGGCACTGGTTTGCCGACCACGTGTCCATCCGGTAAACCGCCCCACTCTGCGTCTTTGAGCGTGAACCGTTCTTCTTTTCCGCTCAATTCCATCTTCCAATTCAGTTGATTGAAAATTTCATGAGCCGCTTTCGGTAACACCGGCGCAATAAAAATCGCAATGATGCGAAGCGATTCGGCAAGACCGTAAAGCAACTTATTGATCGCGCTGACATTCAGAGGCTCGGACTGCTTTTTGGCCAGAGACCACGGTTTCACCATTTCCACAAACATGTTCGATCTTTGGCATATCAAACCGATTTGCTCGAGCGCAATGTGGACTTGGAATTCATCGGCTGATTTCAGATAAACCGGGACATGCTCTGAAATCGCTAAATCAGGACCTGATTCTTCTTCGCGAACGATTCGTCCGTCGCGATACCGATGTGCCATGTTCAGTGTCCGGTTGAGCAGATTGCCGAGATTGTTCGCGAGGTCGGCATTATAACGTTCGATTAAGCGTTCCTCGGAAAAATCCGCGTCTTTTCCGGTGGCGATGTCGCTCATCAAATAATAGCGCACGGCTTCGGCGCCGTATTTTTCGGAGAGCTCGAACGGATCGACAACGTTGCCTAACGATTTGCTAATCTTGGCGCCGCCGAGGTTTAACCAGCCGTGCACCAGCAATTGCGGCATCGCATCGTCCGGAAATCCGATCGCGTAGAGCATGATCAACCAATAAATGCCGTGCGCCGGAATAAGGACGTCTTTCCCGATGATTTGGAGCGTGTCCTTTGTCCAGCGATCGCGGAATTCCTGCGGTTGCTTCTCGTAATTGTCGATCTTCGGATCGTAGCCGGCGAAGCTGATGTAGTTCGTGAGCGCGTCGAACCAAACATAAGTGACGAACTCCTTGTCGAACGGCAGCTCGATTCCCCAATCGAGCCGCGATTTCGGACGCGAGATGCAGAGGTCGCCGCTAATTCTTTCGACGGCGTTACGCAATTCCGTTTGACGAAAATCGGGAATAACCGCGTCCTTGCGTTTGTCGATGTACCGCAGGAGCCAGTCTTTGTGCTGGCTCAGTTTGAAATAATAATTTTCTTCCTCGCGAAATTCGACCTGTCCCCACTCCGGTCCAAACTCGCCGTTAGGTCCGCGCTCTTTGTCAGTTAGAAACTGCTCCTGCCTAACTGAGTAATAGCCGGATTGTTTGTCCTTGTAGATCTGCTTCGCATCAAAAAGCCGCTGCAGCATTCCCTGGACGACTTTCTTGTGGAGCGGATCGATCGTCTCCGCCCATCCGTCGTATTTCACATCGAGCTTTTCCCAAAGATCGACGAACTTTTGAGTCACGCCTTTGACGAATTCCGCCGGCGGAACGCCCGCCTTCGCCGCTGATTGCTGAACTTTCTGACCGTGTTGATCGACCCCGGTCAGAAAAAAAACGTTTTCGCCTTTGAGCCGATGATAGCGCGCGATCACATCGGCCAGCACTTTTTCGTAAGCGTGACCGATGTGCGGCGGCGAATTGGTGTAATCAATCGCCGTGGTGATGAAAAACGTCTTCGGCACGGCCAATCTGTAGCGGCAGTCTGTGACTGTCGCAAACTCCGAGCCGTTCGGATTCGGCGGTCCGCCGCTACAATTTTACTGACTCGAAGGCGATTTCCCGTTCACCTTGGCCACCGAGGCGCCGGTCACCTGGCCGCCGGACGAAACGAAATCGATTTCGTAAATTTTGCCGTCAACACCTTTCATGTCCACTGCGGTGGATGATTTACCGCCGCCGAGTTTTCTCTCTGCGCCAAACTTTACCGGACTCAGTGCGAGATCTTTTCCATTCAAGGTGACGTGAAACTTTTTGTCCTTAGAACTCGCGAGTTGGCTATCGAGGTAACCTTTCACGCCAACGGGCATTGTGGTTTTCGTCGTGGTTGTGGTTTCCTTTGACATCCCGCCTGACGACGGTTGCGGCGGTTGTGATTGCGGTTGCGAGTAGCCGCCACTCATCTGACCGAAAGCAATCGGGCTGACGAACGATGCAATGGCTGCTGCGATAATGATTCGTGTGTTCATATTTCCTTACGATTCGAACTGAAACATTCTGGCCGCAAGTGTTTTGCTATCTCAACGACTCGCCGTTGATTCGACGAACCTGGACGCCGGTCACCTGCGCACCTGTTGTCAAAAAATCGATATCGTAAACTCGGCCTTCATCGCTTCTCATCGAGATAGACGTTGAGGTCGTGTTCGGTCCGGTACTTTTTTGCGGCCAAACATGGAACGGTGTGAGCGCGAGATCGCTTCCGTTTACCGTCATGTGAAATTTTTGGTCTTTGGACTTGGCCAGTTGGCGATCGAGATATGCTTTCACATCAGGAGGCGGGACCGGCGTGGGCGTTGGTTTCAACGGAGTTGGCGCCGGCGTAGGTGCCTGGGGCGGCATTTGCGCCTGGCGAAACGTTTGCTGCGGCGAAGGCAATGCCGCCGCTGTTCTCTGCGTTGGTTTCTGTGGCGATAGATACGTTTGTTTCGCCGGGGTTGGAATCGGCGTGGGCCTTTGCATCCCGGTTTGCGGTTGGGCAAACGTCTGTCTCGCCGGAGCTGGCGTCGCTAATGTTTTTTGCGGCTGTGAAAACACCCCTTTCGCTGGAGTTGGAGTCGCCGCTGTTCGTTGCGGCTGCGGTTGCGACCGGAGAGACGCCTCTTTCGGCGCAATTAGCGGCGTCGGGGTTGGCGTTGGCGTCGGCGACGACGACCTTGAACGGCTGTATTTCATTTGGCTGAGCGCGATCGGGCTAACAAACGACGCGATGGCGAATGCGATGATCATTCGTGTGGTCATAAAACAACCCGTTTTGAATTTTAATTTCCGAGATCGGAAAGACAATTTGGCGGGCACTTCGGAGATTGAAAACAACAAAATTCTAAAAGCGCAGCGGTTAATCCATGTGCGAGAGCATTTTTGGCCCGCCGGTGAGGAAGAATCGAACAATGAGAAATGCGGCGATGGCGAGGAAGATGGTGTTGAGCACAGTCGTATAATTGAAACTGATGGACATTTCCACGACTTGCGCGCTCCGATGCCGCGGAATCAATCCCAACGCGCCGAAAAGAAATTCGACGATCAACGCTGCTCCAAACATGGCGACATAAAAAACCGCGACGATCAAGGCGGCAACTTTCCAGCCGTAATACTTCCGATAGATGTCGATGATCGGTAGGATGATCAGGTCGGCATAAACAAATGCGATCACGCCGCCAAAGCTGATACCGCCGTTCCAAAGAACCGCCGCGAGGGGGATATTGCCAACCGAGCAAACGAAGGAAAGAACTGCGACCAGCGGTCCGACGATTGGCCCCCACAAGCTTGCGGCGACTGGATGCGAAGTTAAGAAAAAGTCCTTCCAAAAATCCTGCGGTACCCACGCAGCGAGTGCGCCGGCCAGCAAAAGCCCGATCACGATGTCTTTCCAGACGGCGAGCACGTCCATCACGAAGTAGTGGCTCGTAGCGGTCATTCCTTGGGGCGAACTGAGCCGCTGCCAAAGCGAACGACCGTTCTCGACGCTCATGTCCATCTCGGCGTGACCTTCCATGATTCCTTTGATCCCTTTGTCCGCTTGCTTGCGCGCCTCCCCTATCAACTTCCGCGACAGAAACATTTTAAAAAGCACGGCGATGATCACGATCATCAACGGACCACCGGTGAATTCGGCGAGCGCAAATTGCCAACCCATCAGGACGATCAGGATGACGCTCAGTTCGGCAACCAGGTTAGTGGAAGCCAATTCGAACGCCATGGCTGCGGTAAAATCCGCGCCTTTCCGAAAAATCGAACGCGCTAACGCGACCGCGGCATACGAACACGATGACGACACCGCGCCGAGTCCGGTAGCGATGGCAAGGGACCTGGGTGAATCGTTCGGGAGGAGTCGGCTCATTTCTCCCCTTGAGACGACCGCCTGAACAACCCCCGAGAGTCCAAAGCCTAATATCAGCGGCCACAAGATTTCCCAGAACATGGCAAACGCCATCCAGAGAGCGTGACCCAAAGCATTCATCAACTCCGTCATTGTGCAGGATCGTATTTCCGCTGGCTTTGTTAAACAAAGCGACCAAAATTAACATCGATGAAGAACTACACGAAAATCTTGTTTTCGATTTTGGTTGCAGCGATGTGCACGGTCTCTTTTGCGGCGGACAAGCCAAATTGCAAGGACACCGGCAAGAATTGTCCGATGAACAAAGGCAAGGCATGCAACTGCGGCAAAGAGTGCGGCTGCGGCAAATAAACACACTGGGTTCCCAAGTATTCAGGTAGATTCTCGCGCTGCGGTCACTTTTCCCGGACGATTCTTCCCATCGTGTATCCAGAATAAGTAACGACTTCTTTGATCTTTGCGTCGCTGAGTGTCTTTCCCGGCTTCGTCGTAATGGTGACTTGCTTGCTTGGAAGGTCCACCTTCACTGATTGAACTTCCGGTTGTTTCCGGAAAGTTTTTTCGATGCCGGTCGCGCAGAACGCGCAAACCATTCCATTAACGGTCGTGTGAATCGTCTCGGCAGAAACGGCTGCCGTCAGACCGAACGCAATGATGAGTGTGAGTAGTTTTGTTTTCATATTTCCTTTCTCAGAATTGAACTTGCCAGTTGACCATAATGTGTTGATTGCTGCTGTAACCGACCTCGAAGAGATAGGTCTTGTAGAAAAAGCGGATCAGCGGCGTCGCAACGAAATGATCGTGCTTCGCCGGATGATGATCGACCTGAAACATGATCCAGGTGTTTAAGTCGTTGTAATTGGCGAGATACGGCGCCATCCCGATGCGCGCTCGTTGCCAAACCGATTTCTCGATGTTGCCGTCCCAGACAAATCGCGGTTCGTAGGAAAGAAACCAACGTCGCGATTCGTAATCGGCCAGGAACGCCGTCCAGAGCGACGGTTGATTGTTCCCGCGATAAGTCGCGATGCCGGCGCCGCTCATGTTGAAAATGTTCCCCTGGCCGTCCGGCAGGTTCCATCGCTTCAGCAAGGTGTTGATCTCCGGCGTGAGCATGAAGATCTCCTTGCCGTTTTCCTCTTGTTTGATGTAAAGGCCGAACGCTTCTGTCGGCGTAAAGGTGTAATCCAGAGAGATGGTGTGGCCGGTCTCATCGTTCTCCTGCATCACCATCGTGCCGTCGACGTACGAAAGCGGCTTGGCTTCGGCGACCAAAGCGGCGGCGAAAGTTGCAAATAATAAAATCGAAAAGATTTTCGTATTGATTGATCCAAGACTGCGGTTGAAGACTTTGTAGCCACGCGCCTGTGGCGCGTTTGACGGCTCATGGAGCCGTGACTACAGGGCACACCCCGGGCGTTAGCGCCGGTGGATCAGATGAGAAGCGTGCAGAGAACCGCGAGCTGCGGTGAAACAACCGCGCACGACTGCGTGCGCGAGCAAGAAAGTTGTCGATCTAACGAAAAACAATCGGGTGCGAGCGCGTTCAGCGTTACCGCGCAAGTGGCGTTCAACTCCGGGGCTGAACTATTTTTCGCGAGCGGTTGGGAAATCGGTCCCGCGTTTTTCTTTGAAGTCGCACAACAAGTCTTGTTGGCGCAGCAACCAGGTTTACACGCCTTTTGAACCGGCGCATCGGAAACGATGCAGGTTCGGGCGGAAAGGTGAAACGGAGTCGTCGTCAGCGCGACAACCAATCCCAGCGCAATCGCGATCCTGCTTACCATCTGGAGAATTAATAACACACCTTCTGCCACGCGTCGATTTGACTGGCTCTTTCGAAAATCGCGATGTGTGATAATTTGCCCGTGATGAGTATTCCGGCGCGACTATTATTGGCCGTTGTAGTGCTGGGCATTGGCTCGCTCGCGCCTGTTCTTCCAGATCAGGCGGCTCCGGTCGTACAGCAAAAATCGCATTGTTGCGCGGATATGAACATCGACGCTTCTGGTTCTCATAGCTGTCCACTCAATCGGGGCGCAAATAACTCCGGTTGCGGCTCGACCTGCACAACTCCCGCAGTTTGCCTGTTACTTTATTTTGGTAGCGTCAATGCCTTTATCGCAAACTCGCACTTGATCGGTACCCTTTCGGTGAGCAATGCGAGTTTGCTTTCGCGCTCTCAACGCCCGCCGGTGCCGCCGCCGCGATCGGTGGTCTCCTGAACAACGGGTCGGCACGCGAACAATCGCGTAGCCGAGAATGATCGGAAAACTCAACAGGAGGATTCTATGAAATATCTTCTGCTTATTGCTAGCCTGGCAGCATTCTTGGGCGTCTCGACAGCGAGCGCGCAGACAAACGACTGCTGCAAAGGCAAACAGAAGTGCTGCAACAGCAGCTGCTGCAAGAAATAGCAGCCTAAGTTAGAATTCGACGCCCTCGCTGGAGAAATCTGGCGAGGGCGTTCGTTTAATCCGGGACCATCCAACGTCAGGTCGTTTCGAGAACGACGCAGGCCATCGCGTGACGATCGGTGTGGCTCAAGGTGATCAGCGCCGATGTCACACCACGTTTTGTGGCCAACTCTTGCGCCGGTCCGGAAAAAACGAGGAAAGGTTCGCCGCTTTTCTTTTTGCGGATGTCGATGTTGCGCCACCCCATCGCCTTGCCAATGCCGGTGCCGAACGCTTTCGAGACCGCTTCCTTACCGGCGAATCGCGCCGCCAGATGGCGCGCCGGAAATTTCATCGACATCGAGTACTCGATTTCGCCGTCGGTAAAAATCCGCCGCAGAAATTTCTCACCGAAGCGATCGAGCGATTGTTGAATCCGTGCGCATTCCACCAGATCGACGCCGATTCCCAGGACACTCATCCTTTGTAATCAGCCATCACACCCAGCAGTTCCGTGATCGCGTTTTCAATTCCGACGAACACCGCCCGCGAAACAATCGAGTGCCCGATGTTCAACTCGGTCAGATGCGGAATTTTGTGAATGAGCGCGATGTTGGTGTAGTTGATACCGTGACCGGCGTTGACTTGCAGTTTCAATTCTGAAGCGGCTTTGGCCGCCGCTTGCAGATTTTCCAGCTCCTGTTTCTCGATCTTCTCCGAAAATGCATTCGCTAATTTGCCGGTGTGGAGCTCGACCATTTCGACGCCAAGCTCGTGCGCAGCATCGATTTGCTCCAGGGTTGGGTCGACGAACAGACTGACGCGAATACCGGACGTTTGAAGCCGCTTGATTGTCGGCTCGAGTTCTTTCCGACTCGTCAGGACGTCGAGACCGCCCTCGGTTGTCACTTCTTCGCGCTTTTCCGGAACGAGACAGACTTCGTCAGGCACAATTCGCAGCGCAACATCAACAATCTCGGGCGTATTGGCCATTTCCAAATTCAGCTTGGTCATGATGTTCTGGCGAAGCCGATCGATATCCCGGTCCTGGATATGGCGACGGTCGCTGCGCAAATGAGCGACAATCCCATGAGCGCCGGCGCGCTCACACACTCCCGCCACCGCGACCGGATCGGGTTCGGCATTTTTAGAATCGGGCATGCCGGCGTAACGCACCTGCCGCAACGTGGCGATGTGATCGACATTAACTCCCAACCGAAGTCCGCTCATTGATCCCTTTGAACGCTTTGAATAGGAGCAAGACTCTTTTGCAGAGCAAGCGATAACCAAGCGCCGCTCAGCTCTTGTCGGTTAACGTCCTGCTATTCCAACGGAAATTCGATTCGCTCTTCCGGCTCGCGCGCCACCAAATTGTTGCGCGCGATGATTCGGGCACAGGTGTTCCAGCGCAAAAGCGCGTCGTCGTGGCCGGGCGGACGATTCGCTTCGGCTTTTTCAAACCAATCCATCGCTTCACGAAAGAGATCGTAAGCCTGAAACCGGCAATCGGGCGTGTTCTGGCGAAGTTTTGCTTTCCCGCGGCGCTCCGCCACGATCCCGGTGTAATAGGCGCGGTCGTATTCCGATTTCATCCGCGCAAGCAGCTCTTTCGTTTGCGTGTCGCTGACCGCGTAACCTTTTTCGAATCGGTCCGTCAACGCGAGCAACAACGTAATGATGGCCTGCTGGTTTTCGGGATCGGCTCTCAGGATGTCGAGGCAGATGCTTTCCGCTTCGCCCGGCTCGTTGAGCAAACGATATCGCTCTGCTTTTTCCAGCGCTGCGGGAATTGCCTCTTTCGAAAGTGATTTCAGGTCGGACATGGCTTCGCGAAAGTTACAAGGTTAGAAAGTTGAAACAGTTAAAAAGTATCCCTGTAACTTTGTAACCTTTCAACGTTTTAACTTTTCAACGATCCAATCGTCTCTTCAACCACCGCCAAATCCATCCAAACGGGTCATAGAATTTGTCCACCACCCGTTCCTTCAACGGAATGATTCCGTTGTCGGTGATCTCAATACTTTCCGGGCACACTTTGGTGCAGCATTTGGTGATGTTGCAGTAGCCAATCCCCTGAGTATTTCGCAGCTCTTCCAAACGATCTTCGGTATCGAGCGGATGCATTTCCAGCGCGGCCACGTGAATCAGGAAGCGCGGCCCGATGAATTTGTTGTGCATCTGATGATCGCGCAGCACATGACAAACGTCCTGGCAGAGAAAACACTCGATGCACTTCCGAAATTCCTGAACACGATCGATATCGGCTTGCTGCATCCGCCACGTCCCATCAGGTGAATCGGGCGGGCGCGGACGAAACGGTTTGATTCTTTTCTTCACCGAAAAATTCCAAGAGACGTCCGTGATCAGGTCTTTCAGGACCGGAAACGCTTTCATCGGCTCGATTGTCACCGGCCGATCGAGCGGTAAATCGCTCAACCGCGCCATGCACATCAGCTTCGGCATTCCATTCACTTCGGCCGAGCACGATCCACATTTGCCGGCCTTGCAATTCCATCGACAAGCCAGGTCGTTCGCTTGAGTTCGCTGGATCTGGTGGACGGCGTCGAGCACAACCATTCCTTCAGAACATTCAGCTGTGTAATCTTGAAGCGCGCCGGCGTTGGCGTCGCCGCGCCAAATTCTGAAAACGGTGGTTTTCAAAGTTGAAAGAGTTAAAAAGTTGAATCGTTACAAAGGTCGTCGAGACAATCATCAAGCGCGTCGTCATCAGATGTCTCGCGCACCAATAGCGAAGCGCCGGCTTTCCGATCGCGAAGATAACGAATGTAACCGTTGATCAGTCGCTGGACTTCTTTCGCCCGATCTCTGAGAGCCATTACATGGTCGATTGGTAAGTAATTCTCATCCTCACATACATTCAAATCGTCCACGAGTTCTGCCAGAGAGCCTCGTGCCTGAAGCTGGAATTTGATTTGATCGAGATAGTGGTAACGCCCATGTCCTTCGGCAATGTTGTTCGTAAGCGACACTGCAGCGCGCCGAATTTGACTGCCTAACTCATATTTCTCGAACTGTGGAAGCGTTTTACCAACCCCGTACATGTCTTTTCGAAACTGCCTGGCTTTCTTGTAGACTTCCAGATCTTCAAATGTCCGAAACGCCGGTTCCTCGCCTTGCTGCACGGATAACTTTTTCACATTTCAACCTTTCGACTTTTTAACTCTTTAACCCTTCATCGCTTCATCGATTCTCGACTACCCAATCTCTTCCACCACTCGCTTCAAATAGTCCGGCATCTCCGGAAGCGGTTCCAACCGAATCCGCATCGAGCCGTCCTCCGCTTTGGAAATCATCGTGTTCACTTTTGCAAACCGCTCCTCTTTGTTCGGATAATCGTCACGAAACTGAGCGCCGCGGCTTTCTTTGCGCTCAATCGCCGCGCGCGTGATCGCTTCCGAAGCCGTTAGCAGATTTTTCAGGTCGAGCGCAGTGTGCCAGCCCGGATTGAATTCGCGATGACCGGTCACGCCTGCCTTGTTTGCCCGCTCCTTTAATTTCTCCAACTGCTTGAGCGCATGTTGCATTTCCGATTCGGTCCGCACGATCCCGACATTGTCCTGCATCAACTCCTGCAAATCTCCCTGGATTTCGTACGGATTCTCGCCACCGCTTCTTTCAAACGGCGCCAGCGCTTCTTGCTCGACGATGTCGATCTTAGGGCCCGTCCGGCTCGGACTGTCGATCCTGCCTAACGAGTTGTCCCTCGCGAATCGCGCCGCGAACTCGCCGGCGCGTTTTCCGAACACAAGAAGATCGGACAGCGAATTTCCACCGAGCCGATTGGCGCCGTTGATTCCCGCAGCGCACTCACCGGCAGCGAACAAGCCCGGCACGCGCGACATCTGCGTGTCGGGATCGACATGAACGCCGCCCATGATGTAATGCGTGGTCGGTCCAACTTCCATCGGTTGCTCGGTGATGTCGATGTCGGCCAGCTGCTTAAATTGGTGATACATGCTCGGCAGCTTGCGTTTGATGTACTCGGCTGCGTCCGGAAGTTTTTGTTTGATCCAAGCGATGTCGAGATAAACCCCGCCGTGAGGACTTCCCCTGCCCTCTTTGATTTCGCGAACGATGCAACGCGACACGTGATCGCGCGTCAATAATTCCGGCGGGCGCCGCGCGTTTTTGTCGCCCTGACAATAACGCCAGCCTTCTTCTTCGTTGTCCGCGGTCTGCGCTCGATAATTTTCCGGAATCTCGTCGAACATGAATCGCCGGCCTTCTTTGTTGGTGAGAATGCCGCCCTCACCGCGCACACCTTCGGTCACCAGGATTCCCATCACGCTCGGCGGCCAAACCATTCCGGTCGGATGAAATTGGATGAACTCCATGTCAATCAATTCCGCGCCTGCTTCGTAAGCCAGCGAATGTCCGTCGCCGGTGTATTCCCAACTGTTGCTCGTGATTTTGTAAGCGCGGCCAATCCCGCCGGTGGCGAGCACGATTGCTTTCGCGCGAAAAATTTTGAATCGACCGCGCTCGCGCTCGTAACCGAACGCGCCGACTGCACGATTCCCGTCCTTCAAGATCGACAAGATCGTATGCTCCATGTGCACGTCGATGCCGCGGTGCACGCCATGGTCCTGCAGGGTGCGAATCATTTCCAAACCCGTGCGATCTCCCACATGCGCGAGCCGCGGATATCGGTGGCCGCCAAAGTTCCGCTGCAAAATTCGACCATCTTCGGTGCGATCGAAAACGGCTCCCCAAGCTTCAAGCTCGCGCACACGGTCCGGCGCTTCTTTGGCGTGCAACTCAGCCATGCGCCACTGATTCACGTACTGACCGCCGCGCATCGTATCGGCGAAATGCACTTTCCAATTGTCGCGCTCGTCCACGTTTGCCAGCGCCGCAGCGATTCCGCCTTCGGCCATTACGGTGTGCGCTTTACCGAGCAGCGATTTACAAACAAGCCCAACGCGAACGCCCGCAGCCGAAGCTTCAATCGCCGCGCGCAATCCCGCGCCGCCGGCGCCGATCACGAGCACATCGTGTTCATGCGTCTCGTAGTCAGCCATTCGTTAAATGACCCGGAAGTCGTGCCAAATTCCCATCGAACAAAGACGCACGTAAAGATCGGTGAATCCGACCCAGAACAAACTCATCCAGGCCCACATCATGTGGCGCTGATTCAAGCAGGTGACGCAGCGGTAGGTCTGAAATGAAGATGTCGATCTTGCCAGTTGATCGCGGAAACCGCCGATCAAATGCCGCAGCGAGTGACAACCAAATGTGTAGCCGCTGAGCAGGACGACGTTACTCGTGAGCACGATTGTGCCGATGCCGATTCCAAATCGATTATCGAACCAGAGCGCCTTCCAAACGTCGTAGCTCAAAATCAAAATGAAAATGAGTGCTAGATACAGGAAGTAGCGATGCACGTTCTGCATGATCAGCGGGAACGAGCGTTCGCCCAGGTACGTTTTGCGCGGCTCGCCGACGGTGCACGCGGGCGGGTCGGCCCAGAACGCTTTGTAGTAGGCGCCGCGATAATAATAACAGGTCAGGCGAAATCCGCCCGGCGCCCAAAGAATTAGTAACGCCGGCGAAAAGACTAGCCAAGTCGGCCACCAAATTGGCTTCGCACCGAACCAGCTGTGCGGCGAAGCACCGAAAAGTTCCGGCGAATAAAAAGGAGAAATATAATTGCCGAAAAAATAATGAGTCCCCTGAAACGCAGCCCAGGTCGAATAGACAATGAAAGTCGACAAGCCGAGAAAGACTAGGAGCGGCTGCAGCCACCAAACATCGGCCCGCGTCGTTTCGCCGAAAGAACGGTGTGGAATCGCGGGCGTCGTCGAGCCGTTCATTTCCCGTCAGCTCCTTCAACTGGCAGCTTGGCCTTTCTCCACGCTTCCCAGCTGCCAGGCACGTTCCAGAGATTGTCGAAGCCCTCCTCTTTCAAAATGCTTGCTGCGATGCTCGCACGATAACCGCTCGCGCAATAAACGGCTGTTGGCTTCGCGCGATCGAGTTCGCTCACCCGCTTTCGCAGCTCTGGCAAAAAAATGTGACGCGCGCCGGGAACGTGCCCGTTCTTCCATTCCCGCGGCGAACGAACATCGACAATCTGCAAACGCGCGACCTGTTTATTCAGTTCATGCACACTCATCTGCCTGACCTCCGCCTGTTCGAATCCTTCGGCCTGCCACGCCTTCATCCCACCGACCAGATAGCCGGCGAACTTTGAATAACCGGTTCGAATAAAAAGCCTGACCACGTTCTCGAGATCGTTTTCATTTTCGAGCACGAGAAGAATCGGCTCATTGGAGGCGAGCATCCAACCAGCCCAGATCGAAAGAACAGGCGAACCGCCGATGTTCAATGCCCCGGGAATATGACCGCCGCCAAAGGCAAGCATGCTTCGAGTGTCAACGAGCGCGCCGGCCTTCTTTTCAATCGCTTGCTTAAACGCTTTTGGCGGAAGAGCAGGAACGCGAGGAAGACCTCCCAATATCTCCGGACCTTCCGCATTCAGCTTCTTCATCACCGGGTAGTAGTTGGGAACGGGCGGCGCAGTGGCCAGGGCATGCTCGGTAAACTTCTGGACGTCGTCGAACTGAAGAAACTTATTATGCCGCCGCTCGTAACCGATCGTGCTGGTCAAGCGTGCCCCGATGTCCGCGCCGCAAGGCGAGCCGGCGCCGTGATTCGGATAAATCATGACGTGGTCCGGCATTTTCAGATAAAAATCGCGCAGGGTGTGAAATTGCTTCTCGGCCAGTTGCTTGGTGTGCTTTTCGCCTAACAAGTCGGGTCGCCCCGCGGATGAAACGAAGAGCGAATCCCCGGTCAGAATTCCCCACGGAGTGTCGGGATGATCCGACTCGGCCAATAAATACGAAAGATGCTCCGGTGTGTGCCCAGGCGTGTGTCGCGCGGTGATGAGCACTTCACCAAACTCGAACCGATCGCCGTCTTTTATTTCCTCGTGCTCGAAGCCGTACTCGGCCCCGCCTTCGCGACTGACATAAATCTTCGCCGATTCCAAACGCGCGCGGAGCTCACGCGAACCGCTGACGAGATCGGCGTGAATATGCGTTTCGAAAATGTGCGTGATCGCCACGCCGGATTCCCGCGCCATCTCGATGTAAACATCACAGTCCGGTCGCGGATCGAAAACTGCCGCAACACCTTCATCATCGTCGCCGACGAGATAGGATAGCTCGGCGATGCCGGGCGTCTGAACGGTTTTGAAAACGAGCGACACGCCAAGAGTTAACGCGAAGGAGCACCGAACTTCAACTCTGGGGAGCGCACGCGCCCTCGCGTGCACATTTCGGCGCCCTCGCCGAAATGCTCTTGTTATCCGATTTGCGTTGCGGACAAAGTTCGCGATGCCGAGGCGGCATCGCCGGCACGCGAGGGCGCGTGCGCTCCCCAGAAAATCAAGTTACTTCGACCGTGATCCGCAGCAGATGGTTGATCATGTAGGTGCCCCGATCGGGATTGCGTTCGATCGGTTGCGTCCGGCCTTTGGAATCGGTCGCGCGCGCGATCAGTATTGCTCTGCCCGAACGGGCAGGCGTTTTCCAATTAAATTCCCAGAGTCGCCAAGCATTTGGTTTCGATTCATCGAGTAACTTCGCTTCTTTCCAAGTCGATCCGCCATCGGCGCTGAACTCGACCTTCGTAATCTCGCCATTACCCGTCCAGGCCGCGCCACGAACGCGCACGTTTGAATTTGACGAAACGGTTTCGCCTTCAGTCGGCCCCGCGATTTCCGCTTTCGTTTGCATTTCCGAAAGCGGAACTAACTCGGTGTTGCCCCCTCGCTTCTCCCAAAGCGCGTAATCGAGCGTTTGATAGTAACCGTTGAACGGCTTGTCGGTCACGATGACGCGCTGGAGCCATTTGATCGACGCCACCGCGTACCAACCGGGCACGATCGCGCGCACGGGAAAGCCGTTCTCCGGCGGAAGATCGACATCGTTCATCTTGTAAGCGAGCAACACATCGCACGCTTTCTCCAACGGAATGCTGCGGGCGAAATTGAATTCGCTGGCGGGACTTTTCGGATCTTCGGGCTTTCCGCGATCCGTGCCTTCCAAAATTATCTCGCGCGCGCTTGATTTAACTCCGGCGCGATCGAGCAGAATCGACAACGCAACGCCGGTCCATTCGGCATTGCCCACTCCGCCGAGTCCCCATTGCACGCCTTTGACTTTCGGCTCGAGAAAATTTCGATTGTTACCAGCGCATTCGAGCGTGGCCGGAATCTTTCTCGATTCAAGCTTGGTCAGTTCGTCGAAATCGATTTCGAAAGGTCTCTCGACTTCGCCTTCAACCAGCAGCCGCCACTTGTTCTTGTCGATCTTCGGGATGGGAAAATGCGACCGAACGTAAAATGATTTCGTCGGTGTAATGAAACCGTCGAGGTTCTCGAACGGCATCTCGAGATTCAGAGGATCCTCGCTCCGAACAATCTTTCCATTGCGGAGCGCCAGCGATTGTTTTTGCATGATCCGTTTTAATTAAACACCCCGCTTCAGCGGGGTGTCAACGGACCTGGGCGCATTGAGCTGCTTTAGCAGTTTCGTTCACGACTAAAACCGCTGAAGCGGTTCACGGCACGCAAGCGAAGATCGCGTCCACCGCGCTGAAGCGTGGTGTTAACGATTATTGTCCGATCCACAGAGACGCGCCGATCAAAAATAGTCCACCGGCCATAATCGTCGTGCCAGGAAGCGAGCACATGCTGAATACCGTGAAGTGCGACGGATCGCAGCCAAAAACGACTGCTCCCGCTATCAGGATGATGATGGCGATAACTGTTCTCAACACCAACAAAGACAGCACTACGGACACCATGGTTACACGACAACGCCACGATTCTTTTGTAGCGGAAACCATTACAGGAGGTGCTGCATTACCTCTGGATTCAAAGAGTATCTGGCATAAGAGCGCGCTTCTTATTCCGATGTTCGTCAGTACCGAGCTGGCGGTGGAATGGGGCCGTTCACTCCCCTCTTGTCACTTCAGGCTTATTTTCGGTCAAAATGCCACTCGAAAATGCTGATTTCCTTGGCGCGCCGTAGCCTTGCGCGAAGGCGGCTCCTGGGAAGAAGCGGTTCCGTTCCCTTTTTGACATTGGGCCAAATCCGACCTCTGACCGCTGACTTCTGTTCTCCGACCTCTGAAGAGCGGGGTTACCGACCCTTCGTTTGATACCTTTTTGACATTTGCGCAGACGCACCAAGAAAACCTATTCTGTCTGTTGTGAAGTCGCTGGCAAGCTTTACGGCTGTTGTCATTTGCTCGGCCTTTCCTATTTGGCAGAGCCAGGTAATTGCTCAGGAAAAGCCGCGCGTACTTTATACAAGTCTAAGCGGCACGATTCACATTGAGAATTTCCCATTGGCCGAAGGGACAGATGCCGAAGAGGCTGCGGCAGATACGTGGGTGGTTTCTACGGGCGATCCCGCTCAACGAGCCGAGCTACCGCTCCAATCGAGGATGTCAGTGCCCGAGGAATTCCATTCTTCGCCGAACGACGAGTGGATCTTTGGCCTATTAGGTGTTGGGTCTGGTCTTCGGTCCAGCAACCTTTTCCATCGCGTGAATCCAGTGCAAGTGGAGATGGTCGCTAAAGACAAATCTTTCAACGAACTGGTTTGGGAGAATTGCGTTAAACTGGGAGTCTTGAAAGAGAACTATTCCGCTGAGGGTGTTTATGCGATGACATTCTTCGTTTGCTGGAGTCTCGATTCGAGCCGTTTCTTAATCGAGTTAAGTGGAGGCGAGGAAAAGAGCGCGATGCACCGCGGACACCTTTACTTCAACACACGAACAAAGAAATTCGAGATGACGGACTACGTCCGCAAGCTGAACAAATCAAAGTCTGCCATGCTCGCTTGCGCCGAACCGATCGATCCGCTTCCGAGCGAAGTCGAGCTGAAGACGCGTCTCGACAGGCTCGATCAGCAGTTGAACAAAACGTACGGCGAAGTAATCGCAAAGACTCAGAAGGATCGGGTTTCTCTTGTGCGCGAGGGCCAGCGCGCATGGATCAAGCATCGCGATGAGGGAGTGAAATTTTACGTCTCGCTTTTCCCGCAGGCGGAGCAAGAGCGGCGCCGCCTTCAGTTTATGGGTGATGTCACAGCAGCAAGGATCGAAGAGCCACCGGAAGAGTGGGAGTAAATAGTTAGTTATGATGAGCAGTCTATAATGAGACTTCTAAATAGATTATTCATCGCTCTGACAATTGCCGGCTTGGCAACAACGTTGATCGCCCTCAACGCCCACGCCGGTGGCCTGGCCTTTGATCGAGCGGGCAATCTCTTTGAAGCGCACGGCCACGCGATCTTTAAATCGGCTGGCCGTTTGTCTATTTTCCAAACATTAGCAGTTTGAGAGTGTTAACTGCGCCGGCAGCACTTGGCACACCGTGTTGCATTTCTTGGCACGCAACTTGCGACAATGTCTAAAACATTAACCAGAGATGAAGATGAAAACGGATACCGATACCCCATTTAAATTCACCGTCCTTCTTGTTGAAGATGACGACAAATTTCGCAAACAGCTCGCCGAATACCTACGCGGTGAGGGCTTTCAAATCGTCGAAGCAAACTCGAGTTCGCAGGCTTGTGCATTGATTCGCGAACGCAAGATTTCACTCGTTCTCCTGGATTGGGATCTTCATAGGCGCAATTCTTCCGGGGAAGATTCCTCAACCGGCTTCGAAGTCATTCGCACTTGTCATGAAGTCGATGGGCTTTTGCCAGTCGTTGCAATGAGTGGTGCCCGTGACTTCGACGCCCGGGGTGATTCGATGATGGCCGGGGCCGATGGCTTTCTACAAAAGCCATTCGCACTGCCACTGCTTACCGAGCACTTGCGGCGTTGGATGGGCAGAGTCAAAGCGGAAAAGAACCCGTTCACCCAGCTGACCGCTGGGGTCATTGAAACAGCTGATGCAGTCAGTCGCGCATATACCCGCGCTGTTGTCGAAAGGGTCGGCTCGGCTTTGCAAGCCGCCCCAAAGCTTGGTCTCAGCCGCCAAACGGTAGCCTCTTATCTTGCATCCGCACCGGCGGCCTAACCAATGGGCGAAGGGCGCTATATATGGAAGTAAACGTGAACCCAAAAAAGTGTCCGCAATGCGGGTTTGTTTTTGGAGGCGCGGTGGTTGTGTCCGATTTGTGTCCAAAGTGTCTGTTGAAACAAGCACTGAAAGGGCGACCGGCGGAGGACACCGAAACTTTATGGCCGCCTTCGGTTGAATTACTTGCCAAAGCGATGCACGGAAATGGAGTCGAACCAATCAAATTAATTGGCCAAGGAGGAATGGGAGCGGTCTATAAAGCGTGGCAATGGAATCCAAACCGCATCGTAGCGTTGAAAGTCATGCCGCCGACGGCCGCCGATGGTGGCACCATCAACCAGCGTTTTCACCGTTTTAAACGGGAGGCGCGATTGCTGAAACAATTGAGTCATCCGAATGTAGTTACCGTCCACGATTTCGAATTAGCGGGTGATTTCGTCTATTTCACAATGGATCTTGTCGATGGCCGAACCTTGCGCGAGATGCTGACCGAATCCGCCGGACCATTGAGTCCGTCTTACGCCTTCAAACTCTTTCTGCAATTGTGCAACGGATTGCGCTACGCCCATCAGAGTGGCGTCATCCATCGGGACATTAAGCCGGAGAACTTATTGGTGGATAAAGAAGGCGTTTTAAAGATTGTCGACTTTGGCATCGCTAAGCTGAATCGCGGGGGGGCATCCACTGAGTGCCAAACCTCCGACAGTTGGCGAATGGGCACACTGAATTACATGGCTCCCGAACAGGTCGGGGAACCGAAAGCAGTCGATTACCGGGCCGACATTTATTCGGCCGGCGTGGTTTTATATGAAATGCTGACCGGCGAACGGCCGTTGGGTCTATTTCCGCCGCCGCCTTCCCAGACGGCTAAAGTTGACTCGTCATGGGATGCGGTGTTGTTCAGAGCACTCGCAAGCGATGTGGCGCGTCGCTATCAGGACATGCGCGAATTCAAACGGGCCGTGGTAGCGGCGCTGTGCTGGGGTGGTCTTGGCCACGGGTCAAAATCGTTTCGAGATATGCCTGAAACCTATCGAAGGGCCGCATGACCACGTCGTTTTCTCGGGACTATTTCCCCACCACACATTGGAGCGTGATAAATAATGCGGGAAATTCTCAATCGCTCCTGGCCGAAAGTGCGTTGAATGAACTTTGCTTCCGTTATTGGGAGCCTTTATACGTCTTTGCGCGTCACGGCGGCACCGCGCACGCCAATGCCGAGGATTTGGTTCAAAGCTTCTTCCTCGATTTTCTGGAGGAAAATTATCTGCAGGGTCTGGACAGTAAAAACGGACGGTTCCGGGCGTTCTTGCTCGAATGTTTCAAAAATCATTCACGCAATGAATGGAAGCGGGCTGGTCGCCAGAAACGCGGCGGCGGCGCCGATCATCTTCCGTTGGACTGGGCGACTGCCGATGAAAAATTTCAATCTCTTATGGCAGCGGAGACGCCGGAGAAAATGTATGACCGGGCTTGGGCCGTCACGCTGCTGGAGCAAGTCCTAGAGCTACTAGGCGAGGAAATGCAGGCCAAAGGGAAGGGCGAGCTGTTTGAGGAATTAAAACCTAGCCTCATGGTCGACCGGGCCGACTTTAGTTATGGAGACGCTGCCAACCGATTGAAACTGAGTGAAGAGGCTACGCGGCAAGCAGCAAAGCGCCTTCGTGAATACTATCAGAAATTGCTCCGTCAGGAGATTCTAAAAACGTGCGATCCGGCGGAAGTCGAACAGGAAATCCAGTTCCTTCTGAATGCGTTTTCAGATTGACGCAAACAATCGGTAGAAAAGCAAAAATAGTTCGTCACAGGCAGCGGCGAACGTTTCTGAGTTCAGTGAAGAAAACAATCATGAACTCAAAGAACAATACACAGACTTGCCTGCCACCACCATCTACCGATTTAGCCTGCAACTCCGCGGACGCCAAGGAATCCAAGGCAGCAATCCCGCCGATGCTACAGGTGTTGTTGCTGGAGGACAATGTGGAGTTGGCGGAGTTGCTCCGTTTGATGTTTGAAATGTGGGGATTCCAACCCACGGTGGCCCATCTGGGCCGGGACGCCTCACGATTGCTTGAAGAGCAAGAATTCCGTCTGGCCTTGGTGGACATTGATTTGCCCGACACGACCGGATTTGAGGTAGTTGCTGGCGCATTGGCGCAAGGCTGGTTGCAGAACACCAAAATCATCTTCTTTTCGGGCGAACCCAGCGATGATCGGGTGGCAATGGCTAGGCAGTTCCCCGGCAGTCTCTTCGTTCCCAAGCCGTTTGAAATGCAAAATCTACTGGGGCTGATCCAAAAATTGTTTCCGAATGAACCGACCTGCGAGTGTTAGTGGCAGAACATTGACTGATTATCGAAATTTCCAGAGCCGACTGAGGCGAAAACGTCGTCCACAACGATCACCTTCACGTGCACCATTATCTTGCAAGCGAGGACGCCTGCCACCACAGATAACGGATAACGGAGAACGAATAACTGATAACGGCACCGCAATGCGGCGTTGCATCAGAATTTGTAGTTCAGACCGGCGCGAACGATGTGCCCTTCGGTTTCCGCCTGAAAATGAAAGGGCGCAGCCACACCCACGCCAGTTTCAAAGCCGCTGAAATCCTGTTTGTCCAAAGCGAAAAACAGGTACTCGGCTTTCAGCGACCAGTGTCTCCCAATTAATCGCTCCACTCCGCCCCCAACGGTGTATCCCCAATCGAAATCGGTCCGACTGGTGTTGATCAGAAAAGGGCCGCACGGTCCCGTGTTACAGTTGTCGATCATGCGAGTGCTGTAATTGACGCCGATCGCGCCGCCGGTCGCGTAAATCAGCCAGCAATCAAGCGTGAATCCGATTCGGCCGCGCAAGGTGGTATAGAAATCACTATCGGTCTCGCCGCGATTGCCGTTGAAAACAGGATTATCGGGTTTTGGATTGGCACTGCCTTCCAAATTCATGTAACCGAGATCAAATTCGGGTCCGATGACGATCCGGTTCCATTGAAAGTTGTAACCAAGCTCGCCGCTGGCAACGACGCCAGATTCGCTATATCCCCACTCCGCGTTGTCGCGATTAAAATCAAAATGATCCAAATCGAACGTCTCGCTATGGCCGAACTGGCCGCCGACATTCAGACCGATGTAAAAGCCGGTCCAGTTGCATTCCGGCGCGGGGGCAGGCGCAACTTGTTTCATTTCCTTGCCGCTCGAAATCGGCTCGGGACCAGCGACGGCGGTTAACACTAACGCAGCGCAAGCGAAAAACAGAATGGTCAGGCGGATTAGCTGTTTCATGACGGATAGACGTTTCGCAAAGAGAGCCGGGACGGTCAAGAAACTTGCGCGCTAATCGTTAATTCGTTCAAAAATGCGGCCGGCACGGCCGCCACCACAACTGGCGCTCGACCAGAGTGTCCATCGGTCGTGCACGTTTCAGCTCGGCGAACCTGGTCCAAGTTGGATCCAGTTCCCAACTGGATAAACACGAATGAGATAAAGTGTTGTGCTTCTTTACCTTGGAGCCTAGGGGATTATCTCCCGCTAGTGCATCCGATAGTGCGACCATTTTTGTCAGAGACGGCTCTTTATAAACGCGCGTCCTGAAGCCGATTTGAGGTAGCGCTCAAACTCCACAGCACGAGCACGATCAGAAAATGCAACATAGGTCTTCAGACGCCATGGTCTCCATTTAGACGTGTGTCGAACGTGCCCGAGATTGTGAATTTTGATTCGTTTACGCAGATCGTCGGTTAAACCCGTGTAGAACCGCCGCGGATCGATCTCGCTTTGAAGAATATAAACGTAGAAAAACTTCATCGCGCCGTTCTTTGGCTTGCCGAGTCGTAGCTCGCTGCGTTGATATCCACAAGGACGATGACGTCCGCCTTCACTAAAGTTACGGCGCGACAGTCCACGCTCTCCGCCACGCTGCGAGCGTAGACTGGAGCCTAGGGGATTCGAACCCCTGACCTCCTCAATGCCATTGAGGCGCTCTACCAACTGAGCTAAGACCCCGAAACGAAGTCAGACTTTAGATTTTCGATCGCCGATTGCAACTAACGAGCGACGATTGAAATTTTGGCGCGCTTGGCAAGGTCGACAATCGCTCCGTGCTCGAGCAGCAGGGTTTTTCCGGCTTCGATCCCGATGACGCGAAGTTTTGCTTCGGCGCCGACTTTGATCGTTTCGACGCCGACCACTGGAACGTCAAAGCGCATGTCCTGATTTGGCTTCGCGACTTTGATCATGACCGCGCCTTCGCGGGCAAGCGCGCCGCCCCGTTTGATTGCGTCATTGGTCCCTTCGAAAGCTTCGACCGCGAGCACGGTTCCGTTTTTGACGATGATGGTTTGCCCAATGTCGAGTCGTGCAATCTCCTTGGCGACGGTCCAGCCAAGATCGACATCTTCCTCTTCGGCGCGCGACAACTTCGCTCCGGTAACTAAGCCTTTTGCGGCCAGTTCTTCTTCGAGAAAAGTTGTCGCCGGCAAAAGTTGGATATCCACTTTGCCAAGCTCGTCCGCGATCGCGGTGAAGATTGATTCGGCGTTGCGCTGCTTGAGTTTGGCGAGGACAACCAGCGCTTTCACATCCGGCCGGAGATCGAAAAGATTCTTCGGCGCAATCTGGCCGGCCATGATCGCCCGATGGACCTTGTGTTCGCGAAAAAATTTCAGGAGCCGCCCCAATTGTCCGACCCGCAGCCATTCCACCACATCGACATGTTGCGAAATCGCGCGGTCGGTCTCGTCGGCGAACGCGGCAGCGACGATTGTCTTTACACCAGCTTTGCGCGCAGCCGCGGCGAGAATTTTAGGGTAAACGCCGTTGCCCGCGATGATTCCGAGAAGTTGTAGCGGTGCTTGTGCCAAGCACCGAATCTCAAATAAACAGGCGCTTGATACAAGCGCCTCTACAACAAATCAATTATTCGCCCGACCTGCGGACTTCCTCATGCCCGCATTGCAAAGTCTTGGAAGCTTACGAATGACGGCGGCGTTTGACGTGCAATTGCGCGAGCGCTTTTTGCAGAGAAGCCTGAATCGCGGCGACTTCTTCGGCGGTGTGATCTTCTTTCATCGCCGCCTGCGCGCGTTCGACAGCCTTTTCCGCTGCGGCGGCGTCGATCTTCTCAGCTTCCAGCGCCATATCGGTTAAAACAGAAACACCGTCCGCTTTGATCTCAACAAATCCTTCGCCGACCGCCATGGCAGTTTCACGTCCATCCTTGATGACGCGAAGCTCTCCCGGTTTCAACGTCGTCAGGACCGGCACGTGTTTCGGATAAACACCGAGCTCACCTTCCGCTCCGGGCAACGTGACCATGTCCACGTCCTCGGAATAAATTTTTTCCTCGGGCGTGACGATCTCGAGTTTCAGGGTCATGGATTTTCGATTTTGGATTTTCGATTTTCGATTGACTGCCGCGCAACTGCCGTTTTGCGGCTGGACACAAAGATGGCCGTTAGTTCGCTCGCTTCGTCCAATAGAGGCTGAACCCGACGCGGTGGAAGAAGCCTGCGCCCGATCAGTAATTCAAGCCAGAGACAAGTCTCATCGGCTTCTTCCTCTACGATACTAGTCTTATTGATGAAATCGGGTCGTGATTTCGCCCGACAGAGAGCACGATAATTCGCAGCCACAGAAGTGCCGCTTCTAACGATCTGACCGGCGATTACATTCCCGGTGCGGCTGTGCGGAAGCGCCTCAGCCAAATCAAGAATCCGCAGCGCGAACTGTTTCGTTCGATCTTTCAGCTCCGCTTCTTTCATAACAAATCGAAAATCGCCATTCGAGATTCGAAAATCACTCTTTGATCATGTCGATGTTGCCTTTCATGTAGAAGTTCGTTTCTGGAACATCATCATGTTTGCCCTCGAGGATTTCTTTGAAACCTTTCACCGTCTCTTGAATCGACACGTACTGTCCTTTCGTTCCCGTGAAAACTTCCGCGACGTGGAACGGTTGACTCAAAAATCTTTGGATCTTGCGCGCACGATAGACAGTCAGTTTGTCCTCCGGACTTAGTTCGTCCATTCCGAGAATGGCGATGATGTCCTGCAAATCTTTGTAACGCTGCAACACCCGCTGCACGCCGCGCGCGACGTTGTAATGTTCTTCGCCGACAATTTCCGGCGCGAGCGATTTGGATGTCGATGCCAACGGATCGACCGCCGGATAAATTCCAAGCTCAGCGATCGAACGTTCGAGCACGATGGTCGAATCCAAATGCGCAAACGTGTTTGCGGGCGCGGGATCAGTCAGGTCGTCCGCCGGAACGTAAACCGCTTGGAACGAAGTGATCGATCCTTTCTTGGTCGACGTGATTCGCTCCTGTAAATCGCCCATTTCCGCAGACAGCGTCGGCTGATAGCCAACTGCGCTCGGTGTTCGGCCTAACAAAGCCGAAACTTCCGAACCAGCCTGTGAGAACCGAAAGATATTATCGATGAAGAGAAGCACGTCCTGATTGCGCTCGTCCCGGAAAAATTCCGTCATCGCCAGGGCGGAAAGTCCGACCCGCAGACGCGCGCCTGGCGGTTCGTTCATCTGGCCGAAAACCATTCCCACCTTCGACTTCGACAAATCTTTTTGATCGATCACGCCCGCCTCGCTCATTTCCTTGTAAAGATCGTTGCCTTCGCGGGTGCGCTCGCCCACTCCGGCGAACATCGAAACACCGCCGTGGCCTTTGGCGATATTGTTGATCAGCTCCATGATGACAACCGTCTTGCCAACGCCGGCGCCGCCGAACGCGCCGACCTTGCCGCCTTTCGAGAAAGGACAGATCAAATCAATAACTTTGATGCCAGTTTCGAGGATCTGGACTTTTGTGTCCTGATCGGTCAGTGCCGGCGCCGGGCGGTGAATCGGATAGCGCTTGGTGAATTTCACCGGACCACGGTTATCGACCGCTTCGCCGGTAACATTGAACAAACGCCCAAGCACGCCTTCGCCCACCGGCACGCTGATTGGGCCGCCGGTGTCGTTCACGCTCATCCCGCGCTTCAAACCTTCGGTCGAAGACATGGCGATCGTCCGGACCCAGCTTTCGCCGAGATGCTGTTGCACTTCGAGAGTGAGCTTGGTCGGGTTACCGTTGACTTCGTATTCGATCTCGAGCGCGTTGTAGATTTTCGGCAAGTGCTTCACGTCCGAAAATTCGACGTCCACCACGGGACCGATCACTTGAACGATGTTTCCTTTATTCATAAATCTTAACTAACCACCCAGCGCCATTTGCGCGGTCGCGATTTCGAGCAATTCGGTCGTGATTCCAGCCTGGCGCATTTTGTTGTATTCGAGAGTGAGATCCTTGATGAATTGGTTTGCGTTGTCGGTCGCGTTCTTCATCGCCACCATCCGTGCGCTGTGCTCGGACGCGCGGGCGTCGAGGATCATCTGGAAAACCTCATGCTGGATGTAAAAGGGCAACATCGCGTCGAGCACGACCTCGGCACTGGGCTCGAAAACATAACCGAGCATTGGATCGACATCCTCCGTCGCCGCCTCGGCTGATTCGCTCTTTGGCAAATCGAAACTGCTGATCGGCAACAACGTCTCCACGACTGGCCGCTGATTGATCGTGTTAATGAAATGGGTGTAGAGGACGGAAACCTTGTCCACTTCGCGATTGAGGAATTTCTCGGTGCAAAATTTCGAGATCGCCTTCGTTTCGACAAAACTCGGCGAGTCCTTCAATTCGAAATCGGCCAGCAACTCGCGCTTTGTCCGCGCGACGAACTGCCGCGCTTTTTTCCCGGTGACTACAAACGCTGTTTTCGCCTGATCGAAATTTGCAGCTTCACGGAAGAGATTTGTATTCAGAGAGCCGGCCAATCCTTTGTCCGTGCTGATGATTAGGACCAGCTCCTTCTTGACCTCACGAATCTGAAGCAGCGGATGCAGTGTCGGATCGGTCCGCTTTTGCAATGAAACGAGCACCTTGTTCATTAAGGCGGCGTATGGCCGGCCGGCGAGCGCGTGCTGCTGGGCCCTCCGCATCTTGGACGCAGCCACCATCTGCATCGCTTTGGTGAGCTGGCCGATGTTACGAATCGATTTGATCCGGCGGCGAATGTCTTGCGTGCTTGCCATTGCTCGTTGGCCAAATTATTGCCAGGTCGTTTTGAAATCCTCCATCGCGCTCTTGAGCTGCGACTCGAGATCTTGATCGAGTTGTCCTTTTTCGCGGATCGCCTTAAGCAAACTTTCCTTCCGGGTTTGCAGCCAATCCTGGAGCTTCAATTGAAATTCTTTGACGCGATCGACCGGCACAGGATCGAGATATCCATTTTGCATCGCCCACATGACCGCGACCTGTTCTTCAACCGGGATCGGGTTGTATTGCTTCTGCTTGAACAACTCGACGATGCGTTGACCTCTTTCGAGGCGCGCTTTGGTCGCCGCGTCTAAATCGGAACCGAACTGCGCGAACGCGGCCAGCTCGCGGAATTGCGCCAGGTCGAGCTTCACTTTGCCGGCTACTTGCTTGATCGCTTTGATTTGCGCCGCCGAACCGACGCGACTCACTGACAAGCCGACGGAAATCGCGGGACGCACGCCCTGATAAAAGAGATCGGTCTCAAGATAAATCTGGCCGTCGGTAATCGAGATGACGTTGGTCGGAATGTAAGCCGAGACGTCGCCAGCTTGCGTCTCGATGATCGGAAGCGCGGTCAGCGAGCCGCCGCCGAATTCCTCGGCGATGCGGGCGCTGCGTTCGAGCAAACGCGAATGCAAGTAAAACACGTCACCGGGATACGCTTCGCGACCGGACGGGCGTTTCAGAACCAGTGAAACCTGCCGATACGCGACTGCGTGTTTCGATAAATCGTCATAAATAATGAGCGCGTCCATTCCGTTGTCCATAAACCACTCGCCCATGGCTGCGCCAGCAAACGGCGCCAGATATTGATTCGTCGCCGTGTCCGACGCTGGCGCGGAAATGATGGTCGTATAGGGCATCGCGCCTTCGCGTTCGAGAACGTCGAGAGCGCGCGCGACGTTGGAATTCTTCTGACCAATCGCAACGTAAATGCAGTAAAGCGGTCGATAATTCTTATCGCCTTGTTCCTCAGCGGCTTTGTTCAAGCGCGCCTGACTGATGATTGTGTCAATTGCGATCGTCGATTTCCCGGTCGCGCGGTCGCCGATAATGAGCTCGCGCTGGCCCCGGCCGATTGGGATCATCGCGTCGATCGCCATGATTCCGGTCTGAACTGGCTGGCTCACACTCCGGCGCTTGATCACGCCCGGTGCAATTTTTTCCAGCGGATAAAATGTTTCGGTCTTAACCGGTCCCTTGTCGTCGAGGGGCAGGCCGATAGTGTTGACGACGCGGCCGAGAAGCGCTTTGCCAACAGGGACTTGGAGAAGTTTTCCCGTTGTTTTAACTTCGTCGCCTTCGGAAACTTTGGTTGATTCGCCGAGCAAAATCGCGCCGACTTCGGTTTCCTCCAGGTTCAAGGCGAGCCCGAACACGCCGTTCGGAAACTCGATCATCTCATTGAGCATGACGTCGCTCAGGCCTTCGATGCGGGCGACGCCGTCGCCGGTTTCGCGAACAACGCCGACATTGCTCTTGGATGTCGAAGTTTTTAGTCCCGCGATCTTCGTTTCAATCTCCTCAAGAATACTGCTCATGGTTTTAGTTGATTAAAGTTGTTGTTGAAGTCGTTCCAATCGATTGCGGAGCGTCCCGTCCCAAACATCACTGCCCACGCGAACGCGCACACCGCCGAGAAGGGTTGGATCGACTATGAATTCAGTGGTCAAAGCGCCGCCGTACTTTTTCTTCAACCGCGCAACGATGTCGGCGGCCGTCTGCGGGGCCAGTGCCATCGCGCTTTCGATTTTGGCGTGCCGCTTCTCAATCTCGAGCCGAAGCAAGCGTTTGTAATACTGCAACACGTCCACAAAATGGCGCGGTCGCTTTGAGATCAGGGACTGGACGAGGGACGCTATTTTGCCCCGATCAAGCTGGCCGTCGGTAAAACTAGCGCGCAGCATTCCCCGCGAAAGCTGGCGGATCTCCTTATTAATTCTCATCACGCAACTTGCCGCGCAGCTTCCTCTTGCAAACGCTTTTGGTCCTCAGGTGTGAGCACTTTGCCCGTAACTTTCGCGGTTGTATCGACCACGAGCCGTCCGAGTTCCCGTTTCAGATTCTGCATTTGGCGTTCGTGCTCGAGAGCCGCCGCTTCCTTCGCCTTGGCGACGATTTGCTCCGCGGCCGCGATCGCTTCCTGTTGTTTGCGCTCTGACAAATGCGCCGCGCTCTCACGCGCTTCGTCAATCATCCTTTGTGCGTCAGCATTCGCCTTCGCCAAAATTTCCTGATAGCGCTTCTCAGCTTCGGCGAGTTCTTTCCGGATCTTCTCCGCGTTGAGCTGGCCTTGCTCAATATTACGCCGGCGCTCTTCGAGGACAGCCAGGATCGGTTTATAGGCAAACCGGCGCAAAAGGAATGCGACGATGCAGAAGCTCACGACCTGCGCCAGAAACAGCTTCCAATTCCAGCCGAAGGTCTCAGCTGTTTCGCGTAGAACGTCACTGACGCCTCCGCTGGCAGCAGCAATTATCACATTCATGGTGTAAATCTCGGGCGCAAACCGATCGCCTCTCTCAGTTTAATTAGTGGACGAGATAGAGCGCGTAGAACACGATCGCTTCGGTCAACGCGATGGCCAGAATGCCGTGCACGAGCACTTGGGTGAACGCACCCGGATTACGACCGACCGCGCTGGTCATTCCCAAGCCGGTCAGGCCGATTCCAATTCCGACGCCCATCGCGGCAAGCCCGACGTGAATGCTTCCGCCCAGTTCTGCTAGTAGTGGTAGTATCATATTTTGTTGGTTAGTTTTGTGATCTCGTTCTGAGATCGCCGAAAAAATCAATGTGCGTGTTCCGGTCTCTCCTGGTGTTCCGCAATCAACATGGTGAAAACCGCCGTCAAAAGCATGAAAACGAGTGCCTGCACGAATCCGACAAGCACCTCCAGAAAATAAAATGGGATCGGCAGAATCGGCGACAACCACGGGACCATCGTGGACATCGCTTCGAGAATGCTTTCGCCAGCATAAATGTTTCCGAACAATCGAAAGCTGAGCGCGATCGGCCGAAACAAGATAGAGATCACTTCGAGCCATCCGACCGCAAAGAAAATCACGATCATCAGTACTTTCACGATTCCAGAAGATTCCCCTTTTGGTCCGAACAGATGTTTTAAAAATCCGCCGACACCGTTCGCCTGGATTGCCCAGACGAACCACATCACAAAAAAGATCGCAGACATCGCGGTCGTCATGTTCAAGTCCGCATTGCCGCCACGCAGAAGCGGCCGATCGACATGAAAGTTCCCTGTTGGATCGTAATGGCCCCAGCCAACGGTTCCGATCCCCGGAATCAGACCGAACCAGTTCACGAATAAAATAAAGATAAAAAGCGTGGCGAAAAACCAAAAACCCTTCCGCACCAGCTCACGGCCGATAATTCCCTCGAGAAAATTGTAAAGACCCTCGACCAGCCACTCCCAAAAATTTTGGATGCCACTCGGAATCGGTTTCACCCGGCGCGTCGCGATTTGCGCAAGAACAATGATGGCGGCCGCAACGATCCACGTCACCAGCATGGAATTTGTAATTCCAAATCCGTTGCCGGAATCGACCACCATCTGCGGTTTTAACGAGACGCCTTCGTGCTCCGTCGCGGTCGTCTCCGCCGCAAATGCCGACGACGCAAGCAGCGCGCCGCACATCAGCGCCAGGATCGACATCAGTAAATAACGGTTGCGCATTTCGATTGTCAGCCAAGTGGCACGGGCATCCGGCCCGTGATCTCTCGCGCTCCGAAGTCGAGCCGCGAATCTTGACGCGGATACCAAAGCCGTTTTTGCCCGAATGACAAGCGGGAAAATGACGAAATCGGAATGACGAATGACGAAAATGTTGTAGCTGGCGGCAGATCTATTATGTCCTGCCGACGAGGACATCGGAAGCTACAACTCAAGCCACTTTGCTAACCTCTTCTTCAGCTCGTCAATCCCCTCGCCTGTCGCCGCCGAAACCGGGACGATGTCGATCTTGGGAAATTTTTGCCGCAGCCCATTGAGATTTTCCTCCGCAGTGGACAAATCCATTTTGTTCGCGATCACAAACCACGGACGCCGTGACAGGAGCGGGTCGTAGAGATCGAGCTCCTTGCGCAACTGTTGGAGATCCTCGACCGGATTGCGGCCTTCGCTTCCGGCAACATCGACAACGAAGAGGAAAATCCGGCACCGGGTGATGTGGCGCAAAAATTCATGACCAAGTCCGAGGCCGCGGTGCGCGCCTTCAATCAAACCCGGAATGTCAGCAATCGTCGCCCGCCGATACTCGGAGAATTCCACGACGCCGATGATCGGATGCAGCGTCGTGAACGGATACGCGGCAACTTTCGGTCGCGCTGCGGAAATTTTTCGGAGCAAAGTCGACTTGCCAGCATTCGGATAACCGACCAACCCCGCATCGGCGATCGTGCGCAGTTCTAATAGAAAGTGGCCTTGCTCGCCTTCCCCGCCTTCGGTGTATTCACGCGGCGCGCGATTGCGCGAGCTCTTGAAATGGACGTTACCTTTTCCGCCCGCTCCTCCGCGACAAAGAACGAACTCCTGGCCGTCGCGCGCAAGATCGACAATCGCATCTTCTGCGTTCGATATTGAGCGTTCGACGTTGGGCGTAGAACTTTTTCTGTCTTCCGCGGGCCACACGATCGTTCCAACCGGAACCTTCACAGTTTTCGACGGGGCGGAACGCCCATGCATCTTCTTTCCCATTCCGTGACCGCCGCTTTTTCCCTTGATGATCGGCTCGTAGAAAAGGTTCGAGAGATTATCAACGTGCCGGTCCGCGCGGAGAATGACATCGCCGCCGCGTCCACCGTCACCGCCATCCGGTCCACCTTTCGGCACAAATTTCTCCCGCCGAAAACTGACCGAGCCGCGGCCCCCGCTGCCCGCTTGCGCAAAAACTTTAATCCGATCGACAAACATTCTTGGCTTTTCCGTAAAACAATTGGAGCGTTCAACCGTCCAAGTATCAATGCAGCTTCAACGCTTAAGCTTAATCGGTTTCCTCACATTTGCTGGTTTTTGCTGGGCTCAAACATCAGCCACACCTATGCCCGAAGCAGTTGACACCGGAATTGAAGGCGTGATCACGGTTGGACCGACTCACGGTGGACCGGTTCGACCGGGCATGGCGAGCTCAGCGCCGCTGGCTAATGCAACATTCGTTGTCGGCAATGAAACCGGCGCAGTCGCAGAGTTCACAACCGATGATCACGGCCGGTTCAAAGTGTCACTCGCGCCCGGTCATTACAGCGTGACAAAGAAAGATCAGCAAAAACGAATCGGGCGCTACGGGCCGTTCGATGTCGATGTTGCTGCAGGACAAATTACGAAGGTCGAGTGGCAGTGCGATACGGGAATGCGCTAGCAACGTGACGTTGCATCCAGTTTTGTCCTGAGAACGCGGTACGGCATCTGCGACGATTTCAGATGTGTCGCACTTCCGCAAAATAGTTCTCACATTTTTGCTCTGGCTGGCGCTCAAAACTGTCGCCGCAGCGGCAAGCGTTTCGGTTTTGTTCGTCGGAAACAGTCTGATCCAGGCGAACGATTTGCCGACAGTGTTCAAACAGTTCGCGGCCGATTCATCGCTCCATGTGGATGTCGAGGTTGATTCGATTACGCCGGGCGGCGCTTTCCTTTATGATCATTGGAAAAGAGGCGAAGCGCTTTCGCGACTGCGCGCGCGGCGTCCGAATTTTCTGATTCTCCAAGGTCAAAGCGTTGAGCCGCTGTTGGCGCCGCGGAATTTCATATACTACGCCGGCCTTTTTAAAGCGGACGCTGACCGCGTCGCCGCGAAGACCGTTTTGTTTTCAACCTGGGCACGCCCAGCCGGCGATCCGTACTACAAAGACGTAAGCTCCGGAGGATCGCCGGCGGAAATGCAGGCGCGACTGAATTCCGCATATGTGTCTCTCGCGAAAAACATCGGAGGGACGCTGGCCCCGGTTGGTCTTGGATTCGAACGAGCTCGGATTGAGGCTCCGACGATCGAACTTCTTGATGGGACGCAGCACCCTTCACCGGCCGGAACCTATTTGGCGGCGGCAATTCTCTTTCGCGTTGTCTTTAATGCGCCTGCCGTCGGATCTTCTTATTATGGCTGCTTGCCACAAACCACGGCACACACCTTGCAGCGCATAGCTGACTTGATCCCACTAAGCAAAGTGCAGTAAGACATTGTCTGGCAAAGAATTCCCCTTGTCCGCTCGCGCCGGTTTCGGCAAAACTTGACGCATCATGAAGGTGCGATTGTTCTTAAGTGCGCTGATTGGATGGGGGCTCGCCGGATGTGGCGGAGGCGGGTCGGGTGTGACCGAGTGGAATCCCGAGGCTGCGATGGACCATCAATTTTTTCCATCGCTCATCATCGCGACAGCTTCGGTGCGACCAGTGGAAAAAGAGGACGAAGAAGCGAAGGAGCCCGATCCTTATTTGCTCGGCGACAAGTTTGGTTTGCTCGGCGTATCGATCAAAACTCCGTCGCGCAATGCGGATGTGAAAGTAACGATTAAAGAAAATGATCTGATCGCGGCGACGACCTGGAGCGGCAAGCTGGCAGAAGCCAACCACGATTATTACATCGCGCCGAAAGTGAACTACAAATTCGATCACTTGCGCAAAGTGACGCAGCAAATCCCCTTGAATGTCGATTTTGAAGTGGAAGTGAATGGGAAATCGCTCGGCGACAAAACCGAGACCCTGCAGATTCGCTCGATCAATGATTGCCCTTATGGCGTAGCGAATTCCGAAGAGACGGTGGACGACGAGAATGTTGCCAGCGGTTCGGCCGATCTCGGCTGGATGTACGCCGCGTATGTGAACGAGAACCATCCGCAGCTCGACAAGATTCTACAGGAAGCGCTGGCGACCAAGATTGTCGATGCGTTTGATGGATATCAGGCGAACGATCCTACCGATGTTGTGAAACAGGTTTTCGCGATTTGGACGGCGTTGCAAAAACACGGAATTCAATACAGCTCAGTGACCGAAACGCCCGGCGGTTCGGCAATGGTCAACAGCCAGTTCATCCGCTTTCTTGATCAATCGATTGCCATGAGCCAGGCGAACTGCGTCGACGGCACCGTGCTTTTCGCCTCGCTCCTGCGCAAAGTCGGGATCAACCCGGCCTTAGTCACTCACCCCGATCACATGTATCTGGCATTTAATTTGAACAATAGCGAAAACGAGGATGAACGGGAATTGATGGGACTGGAAACGACGGATATCGGCGCGCCGGAAATTGGAGAGAACAATTCAGAAATGCCTGAGGCGCTTGCCAATCTGGAGGAACAAGTCAACGACCGCGTCCACAACAGCAAGGCGTGGAAAAGCTTTGTTCAAGCCGTGCTCGATGGCGAAGATGATCTCGACAAGAACGACGACAAGTTCGATGCCGGCGACCCCAATTGGCAGATCATCGACCTCGCGGAAGCGCGCGACAAAGGCATCATGCCGATTTCGTTTGAAGCTTCGCGCTAAGATCGATATCCGCAATTGGCGAATTGACTGTCCGGCACGCCGACCTCTAATCTCAGCGCCGCTATGAAAAATTTCGTTCATCTGTTGCTCTGCTTGTCACTCAGCGTGTTCGCAGTTGCCCGCGCAGTATCGCCGGCCAAAGCGCTGAGCCAAACGGCGAAGACGGGAGTGCAAAAGAAAGAGACCGGGCAAAAAGCCGACGCCAAGTCGCTGCTCCACAGCGCGAAGAAGGCGACCGCCGCGATGATCAAGAATGCGCGCGCGGACAAGGCGCTCGATCCGAAAAAACCAAAGAACAAACCGTTTTGGAAGTCGGTCCATCTGGTGGCGAAGAATTTGAAGAGCGCCGAAACGGGACTCGCGGCCAAGAGCAACGATTTCTTTAAAGGCATCGCGGACGCGCGTGAAGCCGAAGAGCAGATGAAAGTCGATTGGCAGCTAACCGATTCGAAAAACAAAAAGGTCATCGAATACGGAAAAAAACTCGGCCATGCCCTGGCGATTCTGCGGACCGATTTTTCAAAGGAAGCCGAGCGAAAGACGAAGGGCGGCGACCTGACGGAAAAGGAAAAGGCGCAGTTTGAGAAGATCAAAGGACAACAAAAAGATCTGCTTGCCAAAATCAAGAAATTGGAAGGCGAAGCGAAAAAGGACAAGGCGCTCGAGAAAGGTCTGGCCGAGCTCAAAAAACAGGCAAACCACATTCTGAAAGAGCCGGCCACGGTCGATGCTTATATCGCCACCCTTTACCTGCTCGACGTTCAGATCGGTCTTGTTCGCGGCTACGAATATTACGTCGATAAGGAATGGCGGGCGGATTGGGTTGTCCTGGAGAACGTCGAGAAGACTTACGAGACAAACTATTCAGAATGGGAAACTTCGGTTTCGTACGATTGGACGGAAGTAAATACCAGTGTCGACATTTACGAAGGAGAAGATGTCGATGTAAGCGAGTCAGTCTCAGAGGAAGAAATCAACAGCGAAGATTCCTACGCCGAAAATGAATCGTTCGACATGAGCGAGGCCGAGGAGGACGACGTCGCTGCCGAAGAAGACACGGATGAGGAAGTCGCGTCGGACGATGAGGACAGCATGGAGGACGCGTCGGACGATGAAGGCGAAGACATGAGTGACGATGGCGGCGATGATGGTGGAGACGATGGTGGAGGCGACGACGGCGGCGATTAATTGAGATTCCCGCCCGCTCAGGGCCCGATATTGTGCTTGCTCACGGCCAGGCAGTTCGTTAACCCTCCACCTCCAACGTCTAACCACTATGACATCTCTATTGCACTACACGCCGTATTTGTTCCTCGCTCAGGAGACCTCAGATTACGGGACGACCCATGGCGGGCCGGGACCGGTTTTCTGGATTTGCTATTTCGCGGTCATCATCCTCCTAATCGCGGCGATCTGGAAAGTTTTCAGCAAAGCCGGGCAACCTGGCTGGGCCGCGATCATTCCGATCTATAACTTCTATGTGATGTGCAAGGTCGCTGGTCGACCGGGCTGGTGGCTGCTGCTGATGCTGATCCCGTTCGTCAATTTCATTATCGCGATCATTCTGAACGTCGATATTGCCAAACGCTTTGGCAAAGGCGTTGGCTTCGCAGTCAGCATGATCCTGTTGCCGTTTATATTTTGGCCGATACTTGGATTCGGCAGCGCGCAATACCAAGGCGGGCCGCCGTCGCCCGCGACGGTCTAGGCCTGATCTTACGTCGACCAGCTTGGCCGGCGTTTTTCGTTGAAGGCCGCGATGCCTTCGCGCGCTTCCTCGGATTCTCGCGCTTGCAGGTGGTGCTTCAACGCAAGATCGACATCTTCCTTCACCGACGTCGACCAAAGTTCTTCGATCAAACGTTTAGTTTGGGCGATCGCGTTAGGCGCGCCTTGCAAAACGGAATCGGCAAACTTTTGCGCTTCGATCATCAATTGGTCGGGCGCAACTACGCGGTTGACTAGACCGATTTCTCGCGCGCGCTGAGCATCGATTAATTCTCCACCCAGCACCAACTCACGCATTTGACGTTCGCCGATTTGCCGGCGCAAGAAAGTCATCACGAGTCCCGCGACCAAACCACGCCGCACTTCGGGATAACCGATCTTCGTTTTCTCGGCAGCGACGACAAAATCGCAGGCCGACATAATTCCGGCGCCGCCCGCAACGGCCGCACCGTGGACGGCCGCGATCGTCACGAGCCGCGTTTCGGCAAGCGTGATCAAAGTCTGGGCGACTAATTCGGCGGTTATGTGCGTCTTTTTTTCATCGGCCGCTGCTTTCAAATCGAGTCCGGTGCAAAACGCGGCGCCCGCGCCGCGCAAAATGAGAACGCGTTCGTCCGCTTGATCGGAAGTACCTTTGATCGCGGCGATCAATTCGTTTAGCAGCTCAATTGTCAACGAGTTGCGCCGCTCGGGACGGTTCAGCGTCACCACCGTGATTTGCGGACTCTGCTTCTCAATCAGAACGACTGGCATAAATCAGAAATCAGCGGTCACAAGTCAGAGATCAGAAATTAGACTTGAATGACGCCGGTGTGAAAGCGGGCTTTCGGCGTTGGCCGCGACACATATTGAAGCAAGTGAATCAACGTCTCCCGCGTTTCGTGCGGTTGAACGATGGCGTCAACCCAGCCCCGCGCCGCGCCATAGCGTATGTCGGTTTGTTCTTCGTAGCTCTGTTTCACTTTCTTGCGAAGCTCGTCCAGCTCTTCGTGTGACGCCTTTTTATCGCCGCGATCCCGGGAGCGAGCGAGAATTGAAAAGACTGTGTCTGACGCCTGGGCTGCCCCCATCACCGCGTAACGCGCGGTCGGCCACGCCACAATGAAGCGCGGATCGTAGGCCTTGCCGCAAAGTGCGTAGTTGCCCGCGCCAAACGAACCGCCCACCACCACCGTGATTTTCGGCACGACTGAATTGCTAACCGCATTCACCAGTTTGGCGCCGCTTCGAATAATCCCGCTTTGTTCCGCATCGCGCCCGACCATGAACCCGGTCACGTCCTGGAAAAAAATAATTGGCAGTCCGTCTTGATTGCAGTCCATCACGAAACGCGCGGCTTTGTCGGCGCTGTCCGGATAAATGACGCCGCCCATCTGGATTCCTTCCTTTTTCGTGCGCACTTGCAGCCGCTGACTGGCGACAATGCCAACCGGCCGGCCGGAAATGCGCGCATAAGCCGCCACCAGCGTCTTGCCGTAATCGGCTTTGTATTCGTTGATGGAGTTTGAATCGACCACGGCCGCAAGCAGGTCACGCGCATCGTAATTCTTCTGACCGTCGAGACTGATCAGATCATAAAGCGAATCTGGAGTTTTCGCGGGCTTCAAAACTTTCTTGTCGATTGTGGAATCGGCGGATGCGTTTTGCGCTTCCGGCAAAAGCGCAACCAGTGAACGCAATCGTTTTAAACAGGACTCATCCGTTTTCTCGTAGAAATCAACGGTGCCGCTGATTTCTGAATGCATTTTCGCTCCGCCCAGTTCTTCTTGATCGACAACTTGTCCGATAGCCGCTTTGACCAGCGACGGACCGGCGAGATAAAGGCCGCTGCCTTCGGTCATCAAAATTTTATCACAGAGAACGGGAAGATAAGCCCCGCCCGCCACACAATTCCCCATGATCGCCGCGAACTGCGGAATTCCGGCGGCCGAAATAACCGAATTGTTTCGAAAGATCCGACCGAAATCATCTTCGTCTGGAAAAATCTCGTCCTGCATCGGCAGAAAAACGCCGGCGGAATCAACCAAATAAATGATGGGCAGCGAACATTCGAAAGCGATCCGTTGCGCGCGCAAAAGTTTTTTCACGGTCGCGGGAAAGAACGCGCCGGCTTTCACGCTCGCGTCGTTGGCGATGATCATGCATGGAATTCCGGACACGTTTCCGATGCCGGCGACAGTTCCGGCGGCGACGATGCTCCCCCACTCTTCGTACATTTTGTAGGCGGCCCAAAGTCCGAGCTCGAAAAATTGCGCATCTTTGTCGAGGAGTTGGCCGATGCGCTCACGCGCCGGGAGCCGGTCGAGTTTGCGCTGCCGCTCGAGTCCGGCTTTCCCGCCGCCCTGTCGCAGGAGCGCTTCCTGTTTTAAGATTTCGCGGCAAAAATCGCGCAACGGCTCACCGGAAGATGTCGATGTTCGGGCCATGCGAAGGAGGCTTTAATCCGCGTTATAAGCTAGCGCAAGCTTTGTGCGTTGTAGCGGCGTTTGTCCCAAACGCCGAACTAATTTAAACAGGCGCTCGCCGCGGCGAGCGCCTCTACAATTACTTAATAAATGTCTGTCTCGGTAGAGTAACCCGAGTCGCCGCGAATGGAGCGCAGGCGCGCGCGACTGCCGCGCTCCGATTCCGGACGGTTAATGCGCTCGAGCGCGATCTTCACAAGAAATGGCACCGCAGCCAAAGCGCCGACCGACATCAACGCAATAGCAGCCGTTTGTCGGACCGGCCGTTTGATTTTGTCCGCGACGAGCATTCCGATTCCAAGTCCAAACGCAGTGCGTGTGAGCGTGAGCAAACTATCCAGCGGAATCTGTTCGGCCGTTTTTGGAATGGATACCGAGAGCGACATCGGCTACTTATAAGACCCGTTGGCGAAAAAGAAATGGGAAAATCTCCGTGCTGGCGTGATCACCGCTATTGGCAGCTTTTGACATGTCGAATCCGATTTATGCCCTCATTCTCGCCGGCGGCAGCGGCGAACGTTTCTGGCCGTTGAGCCGGCGAAATCGTCCGAAGCAATTGCTGCGCCTCGTTTCCGAGCACACTTTGCTTGAAGAAACAATCGCGCGACTCGACCGCTTCGTGCCGAGCGAGCGCATTCTGATTCTCACCAACGTCGACCAGGAAAAAGCCGTTCGCGATTTGCTGAAAGGTTTTCCGAAACAAAATATTATTGCTGAACCGGCCAAACGCGACACCGCGGCGGCGGTCGCGCTCGGCGCAGGGTGGGTCGCGGCGCGAGATCATGGGGCGACGATGTTGGTGTTGCCGGCCGATCACGTGATTGCCGATCGCGTCGCATTCCAAGAGACAATGAAAACCGCCGCGGCGGCCGCCGAAGAAACCGGTGCGCTCGTGACCATCGGCATTAAACCGACCTGGGCGTGTCCCGGTTTCGGTTATATCGAGCAAGGCGAAGCGGTAGAATTGCGCGGCGGCGGGAAAATCGGCGTTCATCGGGTCGTGCGTTTTCGCGAAAAACCAAACACCGATCTGGCGGAGTCTTTTTTACGAAAAGGAAATTTTCGTTGGAACGCGGGAATGTTCGTTTGGTCGGTGGCCACGATTTTGCGGGAATTCAATCGCCACGCGCCGGAACTTGCCGACTTTATCTCGCAAGTGCGGACACCGAAGGATCTCGAGAAAATTTTGCGCGAACGTTTCCCAAAGCTGCCGCGCATTTCGTTCGATTACGCGATCATGGAAAAAGCGGATCGCGTCTTGGTGGTCGAAGCCAGTTTCGATTGGGATGACGTCGGCAGTTGGCAGGCGGTCGCGCACTATTTCAAGAACGACGAACACGGAAACGCAGCCAACACCGCGCTGATCGCGCTCGATTCCAGCGACAATATTATTTTCAACGACGGCGAAACGACCGTAGCGCTGCTCGGCGTGCATAACCTGATCGTCGTGCGCACGGGCGACGCGATTTTGATCTGCCACCGTCATCAGGCCGAAAACATCAAAAAGCTTGTCGGCAAGTTGCCGCCGGAGTTGCAATAATTTTGCCGGCGCGAACAATGAATCCAATCTTGGGGATCGATTTCGGTCGAGCGCGAATCGGACTTGCGATTTCAGATGAACTGCGGTTGCTCGCGCACCCGTTTGAAACAATTCCGGCGAACAAAGATTCCGCGAAGCGAATTGCGGAGATCGTTCGAGGACGAAAGATCGACAAAGTGGTCGTCGGTATCCCGCGACACATGAGCGGAGAAATTGGGAGAGCTGCGAATGAAGCGTTGGAATTCGCAACCAAACTTCGCGCCCTGCTACCGTGCGAAGTTCAGACCTGGGACGAGCGACTAACAACTGTTGCAGCGAATCGTGCGCTTCGAGATGCCGGTAAAAAAACGCGTCAGACGCGCGCGTTTCTCGATCAAGTCGCAGCCCAAATGATTTTACAAGGCTATCTCGACCGCGAAAGCGCGGCGATCTCGGCAAAAGAGATTTCGCGCTGATCGAAATGTCGCCGCGGCTTAAGTTAACCGTTGCCTACGACGGCGCGGCGTTCGCCGGCTGGCAGAGCCAAGTGCATCGTAAAACGGTTCAGGACGAACTGGAACGCGCGTTGCAAAAGATCAGCGGCCAGCGTGTTCGAGTTCATGGCGCCGGGCGGACCGATGCCGGTGTTCACGCCCTCGCTCAATGCGCACATGTCAATCTTCCGGATAAACGATTGACGATCGAGCGCTGGAGAAACGCACTCAACGCAGTTTTGCCGGCTACTGTGCGCGTCTTGCGTTGTCAGTTCACCTCGCAAAAATTTCACGCGCGCTTTTCCGCGACCGGAAAACTTTATCGCTACCGCATTTGGGCCGCGCCAATTCTGCCGCCGCTTGAGCGTGGCCGCGCGTGGCATATTTTCTCACCGCTTGATGTCGATCTTCTGAAAGCTGCCGGACAAGAATTTATCGGCCAACACGATTTTGCCGGGTTCGCGGCCAACCGCGGCCAAAAAGAAAAGGACACGACACGGACAATTCGGTCGGTTCGCATTCGGCGAAGCGGGCCGTGTATCACCATCGATGTCGCGGGCGATGGTTTCCTTTACAAAATGGTCCGGCTAATGGTCGGGGCGATGACACGCGTCGCGCTCAATAAAATGGATGCAAGCGAAATCGCTATTCGGTTGAAATCAGGACCCGCTGATGGCTCGCGTTTCGCCGCGCCGGCAGATGGTTTATACTTAGTGAAAGTTTGGTACTGACTCTGCTTTGAGTCCGGTGGGCGCCGAGCGGCATTGGAGCAGTCGCAATGGCAGGGGAGCTGCTTTATAGCAATTATGGTAGATCCGTCGGTCGACGCCTCCGTACCAACTGACTTGAAAGCCCGGCGACGGTCGATCTTCGGCCGCATCGGCGACTCGCTTTTCAGCCAGCGGCATTTTCATCTTAAGTTGCTTTCCGGAACGACGGTCGGCGTCGCAGTTATCATCTTCCTGGTCGGCGTTTTCCTGCTGGTGACCTTTCGCAACCATTACCAGGAGTCGCTCCGCACTCACACGATCGAAGTGATGCGGCTGAGCAGCTTGGTCGAGAATGACATCGCTGGTTTGGAAAGCACTCACCGCGGTTATCTCCTGAGCGGGAGCGAGGATTACATCGCGCCGTTCGAAAAGAAGCGCGACGTCATTAAACAGCGGATTGAAGATTTGACCGCGCTGATTCTGGACACTCCGCAGCAGCGTAAGCGCGTGATAAAGGTCCAGGAAGTCGTTCAGAAATGGCTCGACACCGTCGCCACACCGGAAATGAAAGCAAGGCGGGCCAAAGGGAGCGCACCTAATGCATCTGAGACCAGCGGAACCGGCTCGTTCGCACTCGGTAATTCTCTCCTCGATCAAGCGCGCGAAGTGTTGCAATCGTTGCAGGACGAAGAGCAGATCGTCCTCAACGAGCGCATGCACGATCAGGAATGGGCAACCCAGTCGGCCCAGATATTGGATTTTCTGCCGAAACTGGACCGTTCGGTCGTGGAAATGGAAAAGGAGAAACGCGGCTACTTGCTCACGGGCGAGAACAGTTTCTTCGAAGCGTACAAACGCTCGGTGGCGGATTTTTACACCTACAACGGTTATCTCTCCATTTTGGTCGCAAACTCTCCGTCGCAAGCTCAACTGCTGGCCGAGATCCGCTCAAACGTCGAGCGATGGATCAACAACTCCGCCACCCCGCAAATCGACGCCAAACGTGCCGGCAAAGACGCTGAGGCCCTCACTTTGACTGGAGTAGGCGAGACGATGATGGGCGATGTCCGCCAAAAGCTGACCGATTTCGAGAAGAACGAACTTAATCTTTACGAACTGCGCGCAAACTCAGCCACTCGCCAGAGAATCTTTCTAACGTCCGCTCTGGCATTCGTCGCCCTGTTCGCGGTCATCCTGCTGGTGGCTTCCAACAGCTATAGTTTTGTTCTCGTGCGGCGCCAGCTTGCCGAGCTCGAAGGCGCAGAAACCCACATTCGCTCGGTGATCGAGAACATCCTCGACGGAATGATCACCGTCGATGAGAACGGCGTCGTTCGCTCAATGAATCCGGCGGCAGAAAAAATGTTCGGTTGTCGCGATAACGAAATGATCGGCCACAACTTTACCCGGCTGGTTCCGAAACGTTACGAAAGCGAACACGACGCCAAACCGGTCGTTTGTAACTGGACCGAGATTATGCGCCGCACCGGCGGCAGCACGCTCGCTCTCGGGCGCACCCGCAAACATGTCACCTTCCCGGTCGAAATGTCGCTGAGCGAAATGGTCATTGAGCAGCAGCGACTCTACGTCGCGATGGTGCGCGACGTGACCGAGCGGAAACGCTTTGAACAACAGATCGCGGCGGAAAAGGAAAGTCTCGCGGTGACGCTTCGTGCCATCGGTGACGGCGTTATTACTACCGACGTCAACGGCAAGGTGATCATGATTAACAGCGAAGGCGAAAAATTGACTGGCTGGAGCTCGAAGGAAGCGATCGGCCAACCGCTCAAATCCGTCTTCGACGTGACTGTCGATCTTGCCGCGCAAGCGAAAGTGCAGAAGAGCGGTTATCGTAGCGAAGCGCAATCGATCCTGCTCAACCTTCCCGAGAACGTCACTCTGACTTCGCGCGACGGCAGCGAACGCATCATCGAACAGGTGGCGTCGCCGATTCGAGATAGCAAAAATGAAGTCGCCGGCGTGGTTCTCGTTTTCCGTGATATCACCGCGCGCCAACGCGCCGATGCCGAGCGTCGAAAAGCGGAAACACTCGAGCAGCTTGGGCTCCTTGCCGGCGGCATCGCGCACGATTTCAACAACCTTCTTACCGCGATTATCGGTAACATTTCCCTTGCCTCATTGCTTCTTCCGCCGGAGGCCGAAATGGCGGAGCGTTTGGACGACGCGAAAAATGCGTCGCTCCGCGCGCGTGATCTCGCTCAGCAGCTCCTCACTTTCGCTCGCGGCGGGGCGCCAATTAAAAAGGCCGCTTCGATCGGAAAACTAATTCAAGACACGGTCAGCTTTTCGCTGCGGGGCAGCCGCAACCGAAGCGAATTCGAGTTCGGGGTAGATCTCGCACCGGCTGAAATCGACGCCGGCCAGATCAGTCAGGTGATCGCGAACCTCGTCGTCAACGCCGACCAGGCGATGCCAAATGGTGGCACGCTCCATGTCAGTTGCGAGAATTTTTGTTACGACACCGACGACGCAACCATTCCCGATCTTGCTCCGGGAGATTACGTTCGCATCCGGATCCGCGATGAAGGCGTGGGTATACCGGAAAAATATATGAAACGGATTTTCGATCCGTATTTCACCACTAAACCGAAAGGTAACGGCCTCGGTCTCGCCACCGCTTACTCGATCGTCAAGAATCACAACGGTCTCATGACGGCCGAATCTGAAGTGCACGTCGGCACCATTTTCACGATTTATCTGCCAGCTGGGCAGTATCAAGAAATGCCGGTTGAAGCGCCGCGAACCCTGACTCCGGCAATGTCCGGGACCGGCCGCGTGCTTGTGGTTGATGACGAAGACGCTATCCGCGATTTGGTTGAATTCACCCTCACCCGACTCGGCTATGACGTTTCGCAAGCCGCGACCGCGCTCCAAGGCGTGGAGATGTACCAGGAAAAGCTCAAAGCGGGCAAACGTTTCGACGTTGTTATACTGGATCTCACGCTTCCCGGCGGAATGGGCGGAAAAGAGGCGCTCAAGAAATTAATCGAGATCGATCCGACGGTGAACGCAATTGTCTCCAGCGGTTACGCGACCGACGCGACCATGAGCCGTTATCAGGATTTCGGGTTCCGCGGCGTGATTGCCAAACCATACGAAGCCGCCGAGCTCGGCAAAATCGTCCACGACGTGATCGAATCGAGCCACGTCAACGTTGTAAGCCTTAATTATCCGCAGGCTGCGGGTTGATCCTGGCGCAGTCCGTGTAGTGCCAGTCGAAGGCCGGTGCGGCTCGCACCTCGGACTCTAATCCGCCGGCAGCGGCAATTCCTTTACAAACCGGAAACCGTTGCGCGCGTAGCCGGCCTTTTCGTAGAACTGGTGCGCTTCTTTGCGCTCGAATCGCGTGTTCACCGCCACGCGCGAAATATTTTTCTGGGCAAGATCGTTTTCGGCAGCGGCAATGAGCGCGCAACCAACACCGCGGCCGCGCATTTTGTCTGACACGACCAGCGCAAGAATTCTGCCCGAAGGGCTGTTATGCTCATAGGTGTAACACGTGAATGTTCCGATCATTCCACAGACTTTGCCTTTGCTGACCGCAACAAAGGTCGCGTAATTCCTGTCCGCAAGGATCGCTTCCATTCGCATCTGCATCTCCGAAGCCCGCGTTTCGTATCCGAGCTGCGTCATTAAGTCGGCCAACGCTTCGACATCGGCGGCTTCGGCCGCGCGAATCGTAAGATCGACATCTTTCGGGTCAGGCATTGGACTCTTCCGGGTTTAGTCGCGGCAACAGCCCTTCAAGAATTGTCGCGACTGATTCGTTCACCGTTTGTCGATCGGTGTGAACGATGATCTCAGCGTCATCGGGCGGTTCGTAAGGCGCGTCGATTCCGGTAAACTCGCGGATCTCTCCCGCGCGCGCTTTCTTGTAGAGATTTTTTGGATCGCGCGCTTCGCACACTTCCAGTGGCGCATCCACGAAAACTTCCACGAACTCGGCATTGCCTTCGAGTGCGATCTCTCGCGCGCGGCGGCGATCCATTCGGTAAGGTGAAATGAACGCTGTAATCGCCACCACACCCGAATCGGCCATTAGTTTCGCGACTTCGCTCACCCGACGAATATTTTCCACCCGGTCTTCCGGTGAAAATCCGAGATTGGAATTCAAGCCGTGGCGAATGTTGTCCCCGTCGAGCACATACGTTTGCATTCCGCGCGCGAAAAGTTCGCGCTCGAGCGCTTGGGCGATTGTCGATTTTCCTGCGCCGGACAATCCGGTAAACCAGACCACCGCGCCGCGATGCCCGGTTCGCGCCGCCCTCGTTTCCGCCGTGATCTTTCCTTCGACCCAGAAAATATTTTTGCTCTTGGCAACGGTGCGATCGGTGTAAACTCCGCCGAAAATTGTGCCGCCGCCGCAAATCCGGCCATCGTCGATAATGACAAAACGCCCGAGCTTTGGAATTCGATCGTGATTGTCGATGACCAGCGGGCTGCGCGTTTGAAGTGTAAGCCGGCCCACTTCGTTGCGCTCGAGTTGTTCGCGCTTGTCTTTCGTTGCCTCGAGCGTCGACGAATCCATCACTTCGTCGATTGAAACGATTTCGCATTTCACTTGCTGCGTCGCCAGACGCAGGTCGTAAGGACGACCAGCCCGCATCGGCTCGCGCACGATCCAGAACACATCGGCATGAACCCGGTTCGCCTCGATCGGAGTGTCCGTTTGATGCGAAGCAACGTAGCCGCGTTCGACGAAAATTTGTTCGGTCAGCGTGATCCCGATTGAATCGCCGGCAACCGCTTCGCCATCGCCATTTCCGCCCCATTCTTCAATCGATTGCACTTTCGAAGCTTTATTGGCCGGCGAAAAAACCAATTCGTCCCCCACCCTGAGTTTTCCAGTCTCGATTCGGCCGGCAATGATGCGCCGGTCATCGAATCGATAAACATCCTGCACGCAAAATCGCAATGGAAGATCGATATCGGCGCTTTGCGATTCCAACAAGTCGAGCGCTTCGAGCACGCTCGGACCGCGATGCCATTTCATTTTCTTGCTCGCGCTCGCGACGTTGTCCCCATTCTTGGCTGACGCGGGAACGAAGACACGGGCTTCCAGTCCGAGTTCTTTAAGAAACTTTCGATATCCCGTTTCGATCTCCTCAAATTTTTTCTCCGAGAAATCGGCCAGATCCATTTTGTTGATCACAACGATCAGTTGCTTGATCCCAAGCAAGCTCAGCAAATATGCATGCCGCCGGCTTTGTTCGCGCACACCTTCGTTCGCAGCGATGACGAGCACGGCGGCATCCGCCCGCGATGCGCCGGTGATCATGTTCTTCAAGAACTCCTTGTGCCCTGGCGCGTCGATGATGATGTATTTTCGCCGCTTGGTTTTGAATCGGATCTCCGTCGTATCGATGGTGACGTTCTGCTTTTGCTCCTCCAACAGCGCATCGAGCACGAACGCGAACTCAAATTCCATTCCTTCCGCGACGCACGCTTTCTTCACCATGTCGATCTTGCCTTCCGGCAACGAGTCGGTGTCGTGCAAGATTCGGCCGATCAATGTCGATTTTCCGTGATCGACGTGACCAACGAACACGACGCGAAGCGGCATCTTCGCATCGATACTCGATCCTCGATTCTGGATGCTGGATGACTGCGTTTTCACGCGATAAATGACGAATCAAACCCGAATGACCAAATGACGAACGTTGCCTGCGCGATTAACGACCATCGTGAACAAAGCGACGACCACAGCAATTCGGATTTGGTCATTCCTTCGTCCTTCGTCATTCCTAAGATTATCCAATATCGGCTTCACAAGAAGCCGCGTGCCCGTAATTTCTGCATTGCGTTGCGCTCGTAATGATCCTGGGCGCGGCCGGCGCGCTCGCCGACTTTCGTCGCCTCAAGTTCGGCAATGATCTCGTCGATGTTTGATGCGTTGCTTTCAATCGGATGGGTGATCGGACTGCAGCCTAACGAACGAAACCGTTTCCCGTTTCGCGAGAAATACATTTGCGGGATCGGAATTTTCTCTTGCTGGATGTAGCGCCAGACATCGACCTCGGTCCAATCGAGCAATGGTTGAATGCGCACGTGCTCGCCTTTGGCCGGGCTGGTCGCGAATTGTCCCCAGAATTCCGGCGGTTGATCCTTGTAATCCCATTCGAACTGCGCGTTGCGCGGTGAGAAGTACCGTTCCTTCGCCCGGGTCGGATCTTCGTCGCGACGGATTCCGGTGATCAGCGCGTCCCATTTGTATTCGGCGAGCACTTGTTGGAGCGCGACCGTTTTCAATTCGTGCGTGACCGTGACCGGGTCGTGCGTTTCATAACCGATCCCGCGTTCGCGCGCTTCGCTGTTGATCTTCACGATCAGATTCAAATTGTGATGCTTTTTCGCCCATTCCCGGAACTCGATCATCTCGGGAAATTCGTAGGTCGTGTCGATGTGTAGGACAGGAAACGGCACTCGGCCGAAGAACGCTTTCCGCGCCAGCCAGATCAGCACGTTCGAATCTTTTCCCATCGACCAGGGCATGGCGATGTTCTTGAACGCGTGATACGCCTCGCGAAAAATGAAAATGCTCTGATTCTCTAGCTCGTCGAGATGAGACCGGTGCCGTGTTTGCTTCATCGATTCTGTTAGGTAGGGGCGGTTCACCGAACCGCCCGCCACGCGAGTCATGACAATCACCGAGCGGGCGATTGAGGTCAATCCACTGCCTCAAAAGCGGTTAAGCGTTGAGGCAAAGTCTGACATTAAAGGGAGCACTATCAGATGCACTATCGGGAGCGTAATCACCCCTACCCGATTTGCCTTGCGCGCTCGGTAGCGAAACCTAACGTTTCGACGTGGCTGAACACGCGACTGCGTACGATTCCAAAATCGAAGGCAACGTGATCTTTACCCGGCTCGATGCGGCCTTTAATTGGGTCCGCAAGAATTCGCTCTGGCCGATGCCGATGGGGCTCGCCTGTTGCGCGATTGAATTAATGGCCACGGCTGCGTCGCGGTTCGATATCGCCCGGTTCGGCGCCGAAGTGATGCGGTTTTCGCCGCGGCAATGCGACGTGATGATCGTTGCCGGCACCGTCACCTACAAAATGGCGCTGGCGGTGAAACGAATTTACGAACAAATGCCGGAACCCAAGTACGTCATCGCCATGGGCGCGTGCGCCTCTACCGGCGGTATGTATCGCTCTTACGCGGTGCTACAGGGAATCGATCAACTTCTGCCGGTTGATGTTTACATTTCCGGTTGCCCGCCGCGTCCGGAAGCACTCCTGGCTGGCCTGATGAAGTTGCAGGAAAAGATTTCGGGCGAAAAATCGTTCGCCGCGCAAAAGCCGGCGCTGACCAAGAAACTGAGCGAGGTGTTGGTATGAATCGGCGCGATTGTAGGGCAGGCGCTCCGCCTGCCTTTTCTTTAGATGGCAAGCGATGCGCTTGCCCTACAATTTCCCCTCAACTCTCAACTATCAACCCTCAACTTTCGGCCAAATGACGGGAAAAGAACTTCTCGATTCGTTAGGCAAATTGTTTGGGCACAAGCTTCAAAGCAAGACTGAATTCCGCGGTGAGACGACCTACACCATTCGGTCGGGCGATCTCCAGGAAACGGCAAAGTTCTGCCGCCACGATCTCTCGTTCGATTACTTGATCGACATCACCAGCATCGACAATTTCGGCGAAGACCCGCGGTTTGAAATTGTCTACGAGCTTTACTCGATGACTCTCGCAGTTCATCTAAGATTGAAACTGAAAATCTCCGAAGACGAAGAGGTCGACACTGTTTCGGACATTTGGCCGACCGCGAATTGGCACGAACGCGAGATCTACGACATGATGGGCATCAAATTCAAAGGTCATCCCGATCTGCGTCGCATCCTGATGTGGGACGGCTATCCGTTCTTCCCGTTGCGCAAGGAATTTCCACTGGAAGGTCTTCCCAGCGAAATGCCCGACGTCGCGTTTACCAAAGCCGCATCACTCGAAGGCGGCCCGTTCGTCACTAGGCCAAGCACTGCCACAACCAAAGACCGCGAACCCCGCGCGAGGCCACCGGAGTTGTGAAGCTTCTTGAGTTAGAAGAGACTTTTTCGTCTAACTCTCGTTAGGTGTTGCGCTGATGAGATACACTCTACCCATTCTTTTTGCCATTCTTGGGATCCTCGTCGCCTTTTTGCCGCCGAGATTGCTGCTATCGTGGGATAGGCGGACCGGATATTGGATTTACAAGCGGATGCTGGACTCCACTGGAGACGACGCTCGCGCGATGCGGGCTGCTGGCATCTTCTATAAGGTCTTTGGTGCTGCTGTCGCCATTTTCGCACTGTCGTTTCTCATGTGATCGGACGTCTTCACTCGCGATTACAAACACCTAACCAAGCGCTGGAGCGAACCGCTGACCGGCAAGAAACCTAAGATAACATGCCTACTGACCACAGACCACAGGTGCCGCCCGCTCTCGTCAGCGGTCGCTCAGCTAATTCTCGTTAGGCCTTACTTGTGCTACGCCGTTTGCCTCTGTTATCAGCTGTTGTCGGAGCCCTCTTGCTGTGGCTGGAGGCGCGTAGCTGCTGCTTCGATACAGTTCCCTTTCCCGGGCCAGGTCTGACCGACAAGCTGCTCGCGGACATCGGTTCGCGCGGCGGGTATTACCTCCGATTGGATGTCCCGAAAGCGGACGAGACGCTTGCGATGGGCCCGGAGACAATTCGCTGCTCCCTTGACGTTACGCTAACCCCGCCGAAGGGGCGGCCGATCCATTGCAGTATTGGGTCGTTCTTTCGGTATGCCGCATTTGGATTTGCCAAGCTTCAGTTGTATCAGAGTTCTGCCGGCAGATGGGATCTCGCACCTGGACGGTATACGATCGAAATCGCCAGCACTGGGCCGTGCAGTGAGGTTGCCAAACGCGGCGGCGCTCTGACGCTCGCGCAAGAGGTCACTCGTCCTACCGAAACTTATCTCTGGAGCACGTTCCGGCATTACATCGGCGTCATGTGCTTGTCAGGCGGTCTCTTTGCTCTCATCGTTGTCGAGATCACCACCAGGCTAAGCAGGCGCTCCAGCCAACCGCTGGCCGGCGCGAAAATTCCCACGTAATGACTTCAACAGTTCAGTTTGCAGCACGGCTCGGTCTCGCCAGCGGCGGCTGAGCTTGTTCTCGTTAGATCTACGCGATGTTATTTAAGATAGTCGGAGCGATTGTTCTGCTGATACCAACGGCTTTCGGCCTTTACATGCTACTTGCATCAGCAGATCGACTGTTCCGTGGAGTTCGGTGGTTGCCGCTGCCAGAAAAGGGCACAGCGCTTTATTCAGTGCTCCTCACATTTTGGAGAGCTCTTGGCGTTTTCGCGCTGTTGTTCGCTGCCTTCGGTGCTTACATCGTTTTCTTTCATTCGTGATCAACCGATCTAACCATGCGATGGAGCGAACGGCGGACCGCTGTACGCTCTACTTTTGAGATGACTTCGACACTTTCACTCCGAGCGACGCGCGCTCTCGTCCGTCGTCGCTCAGCTTGTTCTCGTTAGATCAGTGCTGTCCTGACTAGTCGCGCAAAATCAGCAGCTGATGTTTTCCGGTTTCTAAAACGTCTTCGTGAGTAAGTTTTTCTTTGGAGAGGCCGGCAGCGAGATTGGTCAGGTGGACAAGCCGTCTCTTTGATGCCGGGTTTGCTCGTTGTCATCCTGCAGAGCGAAGGATCTCTGATCATTTCTTTAGAAGCGAAAGGCAAGCAATCAGAGATGTTTCGGTCCGATGCCGGACTGGCACTTAAACGGCCAATAGGGCCGTGGCTACAACAATTACGCAGCGGATACGGGCGGAGCGGACGCTGGTTTGCGTAACGACGCCATGACATCGGGCCGCATTCTTTCTTCGTCGCTCGGGGCGAACTTCGATTCGTGTTTCGGATAAGCGATTCGTGTATGGAGCATGGTCATGAGCGTGAATCGGAATTTTTCTGCGATGACTCTTAGTTCACCGAGGGTCAGATCACATTCATCGAGTTGGCCGTCGGCAATGCGTTCCTCGATCAGCTCGTTGACCAGTTGTTCGATTTTTTGTGGTGTCGGCTTTTCCAAACTACGCGATGCACTTTCGACAATGTCGGCCAGGCTGACGATGGCGCTTTCTTTCGTCTGCGGTTTCGGACCGGTGTAACGAAAACTTTCCTCCTCCACTTCGGGAATGTCTTCCTCCCGAATGTTCATGATCTTCCCGCCGGCACGCGCGTCTTCCTGCTGCTGACGCGCGCGCTGGTAGAAATAATAAACGAGCGACGTGCCATGATGTTGCTGGATGACGTCGATGATCTGCTTATTGAGGCCGTGCGTGAGCGCGAGGTTAACGCCTTCTTTGACGTGCGCGATGATGATGAGCGCGCTCATGGTCGGGGCGAGATCGTCGTGCGGGTTGCGCTCGAAGTTCATGTTCTCGGTGAAGTATTCGGGCTTCACCAATTTTCCAACGTCGTGGAAATAGGCGCAGACACGACAAAGGGTCGCGTTGGCGCCGATTTTCTCGGCGGCGGCCTCGGCCAGGTTCGCCACCACCAGGCTGTGGTGATACGTGCCGGGCGCTTCAATGGTCATTCGCCGCAGCAGCGGATGATTTAGATCTGAGAGCTCCAGCCAGGAAACGTCGGTCGTGATTTGAAAGAGGTGTTCGAGCATCGGGAGCGCGCCGCCCACGATCATGGCGGTGACGATCCCGTTGCCGAGCGCGAGGGCGCTTTGCAGGCCGATCATTCCCCAATCGTTGTCCATTGGTGGAAATAAATTGATCGCGATCATTCCGAAACTGAGCGATGCAAGCCAAATGGCGACGCCCACGCCGACGCCGGCGCGAATTAACTGACCGCGGCGGCGCACTTGCAGGGTGAGATAAACGGCGGTGAACCCGCTGATCAAACTGATGACGAGAAGTGACGCGTCGATCCTTCCAAATAAAACGCTGCTCCAGAGACTAACGAACACGGCGGCGTAAAGGCCGTGGTTGCGTCCGAGCAAAACGCTCAACACCAGCGGCGCGAACGCGTAGGGCGCGAGCAACCAGCCCATTTCTGGCGTGAGAAACTTAAACGTGTGCTCGCTCGACAAAACCAGAATGATTTTGATCGCCGCGAGTTGGACAAAGATCGTTCCGAAAACAAGAAAGACGCGCGAGTTTTGGGCAAACGTTCTCGGCTGATTAATCCACAATTGGACGACCGCCGTCGCGAAGAAGAGCAGCGCGATTACGAAATTTTTCGTTGGCTCCGGTTGTTGGCCGCTGAAGATGAGGAACGCGAGACCGGCAACGAACGCTGCCAGGATAATCACTTTAACGTAGCCCGCCGACTCGAGTGCACGGAGCAATTCATTGCGAGTGCGGCGACGCCTCGTTTTTTTCGAAGCGAGCCCGCGCTTGAGAAGTCGTCTGCGTCTTAAGAAATCGAACATGTCAGTTTAATGCCTGTCCGGCTCGGACTCGACCTTTCATTTGCGCGCTGATGGCGCGGGGGAGCGGTGCTGCTGGTAAGCGGTGATAATGGAACGAACCAGCTCATGGCGTACCACGTCGCGCTCGTTGAAATAAACAATCGAGATTCCGGGAATGTTTTTCAGCGCCTGGAGCGCTTCCACCACACCGGAGCGTTTGTTCGCCGGCAAATCGATCTGGGTCACGTCGCCGGTAATGACGCATTTCGAACGCGGACCGATACGCGTGAGCAACATGAACATTTGCTCGGTCGTCGTGTTTTGCGCTTCATCGAGAATCACGAACGCGTTGTTCAAGGTGCGGCCGCGCATGTAAGCGAGTGGCGCAACTTCGATCGTCTGCCGCGCGATCGAGCGCTCGATCTCTTCCGGCTCGAGCATATCGCGGAGCGCGTCATAGAGCGGGCGCAGGTAGGGCGCGATCTTCTGTTCGAGCTCGCCCGGTAAAAAGCCGAGCGCCTCCCCGGCTTCCACCGCGGGTCGAGTCAGAATGATTCGACTGACCTGGTCCTTTTTCAGCGCGGACACCGCCATCGCGACAGCGAGATAAGTTTTACCGGTACCGGCTGGTCCGATTCCGAAAACGATGTCGTGCTTGTCGATCGCCTCGACGTAATTCCGCTGCCCGGCGGAGCGCGCGACGATTGGCGGCTTCCGCGGCGAAGTCGTGATCTTCCTCGAAACGGCATCGGTGAGATTGTCGTCGCGGGATTCGCTCACCGAATTGAGCGCGTATTGAAATTCGTGCTTCTGGATCGGCACGCCATTCTTTTGCGCCTCTTCCAATTGATTGAAAACGCGCTGGGCTTTGTCGATCTTTTCCGGCTCGCCCTCGAGTTTCACCCAGCCTTCGCGGGTTGTGACTTTCACGCCGAGCGAATCTTCCATGCTTTTCAAAAGTTTAAGATCGTTCGCGTAAAGCGATTGCAGCAGGCGTGCGTTCTCGAAGTGCAGCGTGCGCGTTTCGCTCATCAAAGATCGACAACTTCTAAGATCGACAGGTGTCGATCAACGGAAGCCATAAACCAGCGCCCAATGGGTCCGTTCCTCGGGCGACTCTTCCACCGCGACGATGATGAAATAGCTGCCGGTCCCTTTCGGGATCACGTGGGCGGCAGCGAAATGGCCTTTTTCCCAACTGTCCGGCTGCTCAGCCAGTTTTCCCTCGGAATCGTAAATGTGGACGGAGATCTTAGCGCGCTCCACTTCCGTTCCCATCCAGAACCAATATTCGTTGCCTTTGAATAATTGTTGCCGCACGGCCTTTTTCTCCCCGGAGCCGAGATCGCCGCCCCAATAGTCCTCGCGGACTTGAAAACCTTCTTTGATGTATGGCTCCGCCGCCTGGAGCGCGAACGATTGCGCGTCGTCTACCGTTCCGGCCGCGCCGCGCGGAAGTGCAAAACAAACCAGAAGACACAGACTTACCTGCAAACTGATTTTGGTGAAGTCGTTCATTGGAGCGCCCTCAATCTCGCGTCACGATCCCGCTATCCAGCCTGGTGGTAATCTCGTTGATCTTCCGGACCGACTCCGCCGAAATATGGGCCGAACCGACATCGACCAGCGGTCTCACTTCGCCAAGCGCTTGCTGAATGTCGCGGATGAGCGGGAGATTAAATTCCGGCATGGCTTGAAGTTGTGTTTGAAAGTGGACCAGCAGATCGGGTTGATGAAGCAGCTCGGCGCCGTCCGGCGAAAAGTGTTTGGTCACGACCGAGGTCAATACCTGAGTGCCGCGCAACCAGCCACCAAGGCTGACCAGCTGCGACAATTTTTCGTCGTGCACTTCGTTCATTGCGGCTTGGACACTGCTTTGGGTGCGATCGAGCTCCTGGCGCACACTCTCCCATTTGCGCTTGTCAGCTGCTTCGGTGATCGCCTTCGCATGAGGCGTGATCGAATTGCCAACGCCAATGCCTTTCGACAAGCTCAAGACGCGTTGCCCGATTTCCTTCACTGCCGGAGCGTCTTCGGCCTGGACCGCGATGAAGCCGTCGGCGATGACGGTGCCGAGAAGCAGAGCAATCCGTGGTCTCTCGGTGAAGTTGCTGCTTTTCTCGGTGCGCACGAATTCGCGCCAATTCACCGAGCCGAGCTTATTGAGCGCGCCGAAGATTTCGTTCGGCAACGGCACGACCACGTTTTCGACTTTTTTCGACATCTGTTTGACGTCGATCCGTTGTGGCGCCTGCGCGGCGCCTGCGCAGAGCGTTATCCCGAGCAGGGCGATTGCGCTGAGTTTTAGACTTTTAGAAAAGGGTATCATCGGCAGCTTCGACTGTTGATTTCGGCTTAGTATTCAGGATTAATGAGATCATTGTAAGCAGAACTGCCGCCCCACACAAATCCCTGCGCCTAACAATTTTGAGGTCCTCACGCCAGATTATTCTCTCCGCTGACCATCGCATCTCGTCCTCTCTATGGACTTAAGAAGGCTCCGCCAAATTCTCGACCGCGCTGCGGGCAAGCGCATCCTCGTCATCGGCGACCTGATGCTGGACGAATTTGTCTGGGGCAAAGTCGGCCGCATTTCGCCGGAAGCGCCGGTGCCGGTGGTCGAGGTGACGGGCGAAAGTTTCTTTCCCGGCGGCGCCGCCAACGTCGCCCGTAACCTTCGTGAATTTCTCGATCGCGTTTCGGTCATCGGATTGATCGGCAAAGACCGAAGCGGTCTGCAACTGCGCCAATTGCTGGCCGAGCGAAAGATCGACATCTCGGATACGATCGAAGACGAGAAATTCCCGACCATCGTTAAAACGCGGATCATTGCCCGCCATCAACAGGTCGTAAGGGTCGACCGCGAAAAAATCGCCCATCCCTCGACGAGCCAGATCGGAAAAGTCGTGACCGCAGTCCGGAAAAAGTTGGCCAACATCGACGCAATCATCTTCGAAGACTACGGCAAGGGCTTTGTCACGCGCGAACTGGTCATGCAAATCGCGCGTGAAGCCCGCGCGGCCAAAAAAATCGTCACGGCTGACCCGAATCCACACAACCTGATCGACTGGAGCGGAATGACGGCGGTAAAACCAAACCGGGCGGAAGCATTTCGCGCGGCCGGAATTCCAGACCGCAATTCAGAAGCATCGCCGAAGAAAGATGTCGATCTTGTCCATGCCGGGAAAGCGCTCCTCCAAAAATGGGGTGTGCAATACCTTCTCGTCACTCTCGGCGAGTATGGGGTGATGTTTTTCGAAAAGGGGAAACGACCGCATCACATCCCGACCAAGGCCCGAGACGTTTTTGATGTGTCCGGCGCGGGCGACACCGCCATCGCGATGTTCACGCTCGCGCTCGTGAGCAACGCGACGCCGCTCGAAGCCGCTCAAATCGCCAACCACGCCAGCGCCGTGGTCGTCGGGAAACTGGGCACAGCCACTGTCACGCGCGACGAATTGGTTTCGAGTTTCGAACATGACTTCGACTAGGGCGAAGTCACCCGTCGTCTTCATCGATCGCGACGGCACCATCATGCACGACGCCGATTATTGCTCCGATCCGAAACAGGTTCGGATTTTCGACGGCGCCTCGGCGGCGTTGCGTCGTCTGAGGACCGCTGGATATAAAATCATCGTCATCACGAACCAAAGCGGTATCGGGCGTGCCTTTTTCACAGAAAAGCAATATCGCGCCGTGGAGGCCGAAGTTTCGCGCCAGCTCGGGGATAATTTGATCGACGCGACCTATTTTTGCCCCGACCCGCCGGGTCAGCCTTCAAAATGCCGCAAGCCGGCGCCCGGAATGGTTCTTGAGGCCGCACGCGACTACGATGTCGATCTTTCGCGCTCGTTTCTAATCGGCGACAAGGAGATCGACGCCGAGTGCGCGCATAACGCCGGCGTCCGCGCGATCCGTGTCCGAACCGGCTTCGACAAGGTAACCGATGGCAGCTGCGCGGATTGGGTCGCAGAAGATCTAGAGGCTGCCGCCGAAATCATTCTGAAGGCGACCAATGAATAAGGCAGTCGGAATTATTCCAGCGCGATGGGCGTCCACGCGTTTCCCGGGAAAACCGCTGCATCTCATTGCCAATAAGCCGCTTCTTCGGCACGTCTGGGAGCGCTGCCGCGGTGCAAAAAAATTGGATGCCGTCATCATTGCTACGGACGACATGCGGATCGCGAAGGCTGCTTTCGACTGGGGTGCGGAGGTGGCGATGACCTCGCCGAAGCACCAAAGCGGAACTGACCGCATTGCCGAGGTCGCCCGCAAAGCCCGACAGTTCGATCTCATTATTAATATCCAAGGCGACGAACCGCTCCTCGAGCCGTCATTGCTCGACCGCTTCGTGAAAACGCTGCGTTCCAATCGCAAGATCGACATCGTCACCGCCGCGCATCCTTTCGAGAGCACCGCCGAAGCTTCATCGCCGCATCAGGTGAAGGTGATTGTCGATCTTAATGGCAACGCACTTTACTTTTCGCGTTACGCCATCCCCTTCCCCCGCAACCGCGCCGCGGCGATAAAGTATTTGCGGCACCAAGGCGTTTACGGTTTTCGCCGCCAGGCGCTCCTTGATTTCGTGAGGTGGAAACCGACGCCGTTGGAGCGCGCGGAATCGCTCGAACAATTGCGCGCTCTCGAAAATGGTGTAAAGGTTCATGTGCTCGTCACGAAACATGGATCGCTTGGCGTAGACACGCCGGCGGACGCAAAAGCGCTGGAGCAAAAACTGGCTCGCGCGAAACGAGGAGTGTCTCGATGAAATACATTTTCGTGACCGGCGGCGTCGTTAGTTCGTTAGGCAAAGGTCTGGCCGCCGCATCGCTCGGAACGTTACTCGAAGCGCGTGGACTGCGTGTCGTTCTACAAAAGTTCGATCCCTATCTCAATGTCGATCCCGGGACGATGAATCCGTTTCAGCACGGCGAGGTTTACGTGCTAAACGACGGCGCCGAGACCGACCTCGATCTCGGACATTATGAGCGCTTCACCAATTGCGTTCTCTCGCGCCACAACAATCTCACCAGCGGTCAGGTCTACGAGAGCGTCATCTTAAAAGAGCGGCGCGGTGATTATCTCGGCAAGACCGTCCAGGTGATTCCCCACGTGACCGACGAGATCAAAGATCGAATTCGCGAGATTTCCGACGAAACGAAATACGACGTCGTAATCACCGAGATCGGTGGCACGACGGGCGACATCGAAGGCCTGCCATTTCTGGAAGCTATCCGCCAATTCATTCTCGAAGTCGGCGCCCAAAATGTCGTGAACGTGCACGTCACGCTCGTGCCTTACATCAAAGCCGCGGCCGAATTAAAAACAAAGCCGACGCAGCAGAGTGTCGCGAAGTTGCGCGAGATCGGTCTGCAACCGCAGGTGTTGATTTGCCGGAGCGAGAAATCAATCGACCGCGAGCTGCGCCAGAAGCTGTCGATGTTTTGCAGCGTGTCCGAAAAAGCGGTGATCGAAGCGCGCGACGTTGAGCACACGATTTATGAAGTTCCGCTGATGCTGCACGCCGAAGGCTTGGACAAACTCGTTTGCGATTTGTTGCACCTGAAAACGCCGGAGCCGGATCTGACTGGCTGGAAGAAATTCGTCGACTGCGTAATCAGCCCGCAGAAGCGAGTGAAGATCGCGGTTGTCGGGAAATACATTCATTTACAGGACGCTTACAAAAGCATTTACGAATCGCTCACCCACGCGGCCGCGAGTGAGGATTGCGGGATCGATTTGAAGCTGGTTGATGCGGAGTCGCTCCAGGACCGCGTCGGGGCACAGTTGAAAGATGTCGCCGGCGTTTTGATTCCAGGCGGATTCGGCGAGCGCGGCGTGGAAGGAAAGATTAAAGCAGCTCGTTACGCGCGCGAGCATGGGATTCCTTATCTCGGCCTTTGCCTCGGCATGCAGATGGCAACGATCGAATTTGCGAGAAATGTTTGTGGAATTGAGAAAGCAAACAGCACAGAGTTTGATCCCGACACGCTCGACCCGGTGATCTCATTGCTGGAGGAGCAGCGCGAAAAGATCCACAGCAAAGGCGGAAGCATGCGCCTCGGGACGTGGCCAACCAAGATTGCGAAAGGAACGCTCGCTGAAAAGATTTACGGACAGTCCGAAGTAATGGAGCGTCACCGGCATCGCTACGAGTTCAACATGAAATATCGCGACCGGATGAGCGAAAAAGGCTTCGTCATTTCGGGAACTTCGCCCGACGGAACACTGGCCGAGTTAATTGAGCTTCGCGATCATCCTTATTTCGTCGGCTGCCAATACCATCCGGAATTTCAAAGCAAACCGAACAAGCCGCATCCGCTCTTCAAAGGTTTCATTCAAGCCTGCCTCGCGTTCGATCCTAAACGTGAGACGCGCGCTGCAACCGATCCAAAATCGCAGCGCCGAGTCCCTGCCCAGGAACTCGTTCTGCAACGATAAGATCGACATCGAGCGCATCGAGCTCGCGCAAGTAGCGAAACAGATTCGCGGCAGCTTCGCGAAGATCTTGGTGTCCGCTCAAATTCCGAATCGCGACAAAGCGTTTATCTTTCTTGATCGAATTCCATGCCAGCAGGGCGCAGCGCTGGTTCGCCTCCTGGGCGAAGGATCTTAAATCATCAACGACGCGCAGCGGGGTTTTGGGCGCGTAATGCGATGGCATCTGTCCCGGCGCAGAAATTTTGTCCCGCTCTGTCGCGATGCCGACTTGACCGAACGCCGACAATTGTTCCGACGTGACCGGCCCGCGCCGCAAGATGTCGATCTTTCCGTCGTGAACAGCGACGATCGTGGATTCTATTCCGTGTGTCGCCGGACCAGCGTCAATGATGAGCGGAATGTGTCCGTCGAGCTCATCCAGAACGTCCTTTGCGGTTGTGGGACTGATGCGGCCAAAGCGATTTGCACTTGGCGCAGCGAGCGGTTTTCCGAATGCACGAACAATTTCCGTGAAGATCGGGTTCGCGCTGATCCGAATTGCGACGGTGTCCAAACCTGCGGTGACAATCTCCGGAACAATTTCGCGTTTGGGCAAAACCATCGTCAACGGTCCAGGCCAGAATTCTTCGGCGAATTGCAAAATCAGTTGGCGATCTTTAGCGGGAAGGTCGGCAATTTTGTCCAACCAATCCTGTTCGGGAAGATGAACGATGAGCGGATCGAAACGTGGGCGCCCTTTCGCTTCAAAAATTTTGGCGACTGCGATTGGGTCCAGCGCGTCGCCGGCAAGTCCGTAGACCGTCTCGGTGGGTAGCGCGGCGATTTCGCCTTTGCGCAGCAATTCAACCACGCGTCCAACCGCCGCTACACGATCGTTCGCAGTCGATGTTGAACAGACATGCGTTTCCATGTGCGCATGTCATTCCGAGCGAAGCGAGGAATCTCTCACAAGCTTATTTGATCACACTATCTACCTAGCGTGACGCCTACTGTATGGGTGAGATCCTTCGCTCCGCTCAGGATGACAGAGCTCACTTCGGCAGTTTCGCCGAGAGAACGCTCTCGGATTGCTTCTTGCGAAAGGCTTCCAATTTGTCGCGCAACTTCTTGTCGGTCGTGGCAATAATCGCAACCGCGAGTAGGGCCGCATTTTTTGCTCCGGCGTCGCCGATTGCGAGTGTTCCGACTGGAATTCCGCCGGGCATTTGCGCGGTCGACAAAAGTGAATCGAGCCCCTGGAGCTTGGACTGCATCGGAACGCCAAGCACCGGCACAATGGTATGCGCGGCGATGACGCCGGCCAGGTGCGCAGCGCCGCCGGCGCCGGCAATGATGACGCGCAGTCCGCGGTCGGCCGCTTTGCGTGCGAAATCTGTCGTTTGGTCCGGTGTGCGATGAGCAGAGAGCACATGCGCTTCGTTAGGCACACCGAGCTCGTCGAGCGTTTCAACCGCGTGACGCATCGTGTCCCAATCCGATTTACTCCCCATCAAAACGGCGACCAGAGATTTCGGCTGCGGCATAGGAGAGTTTGGTCGGGCATTGTTTCGCCGCAACTTTTTTCCGCATTAACACCGCGCTTTAGCGCAGTCTCAGAGATCTGTCAGAAAGACAAAGCCGTTTAAACGGCTTGCTTCTGACGAGGCTAGATCACCTGGCTGAAGCCGGGTGTTAATGAGATATTGCGGACGTGAACGCGGCCAAATCGGTTGTACTCATCGGAATGATGGGGGCTGGAAAATCTTCGGTCGGACGTTGTCTGCAGCGACAGAGCGGGCTCGCCCGTTTGGATACGGACGAAATGTTGGCGGCCGAATTTGGAATGTCGATCGCACAGATTTTTGAAAAGCACGGCGAAGAGAAATTCCGCGACGCAGAAACCGACCTGCTACGCAAACTGGCGCCGGACCGACCGGCGATCATCGTGACCGGCGGCGGGATTGTGTTGCGCCACCAGAATGTCGATCTTCTGAAAAGTGTTGGCACTGTCATTTGGCTGGCCGCCGATGAGGCCACCTTGTTCGAGCGCGCGGCGCGACGCGACCATCGGCCGCTGCTTCAAAAGGAAAATCCGCGCGCAATCTTTTCAAAATTATTCGGGGAGCGAGAGCCGGTTTACGCCGCGGCGGCAGATATCCGCATCGATACTTCTCGACTGAGTCACGATGAGGTCGCGGAAACAATTTTGAGCAAGATGGAGGAATTCAGCTCCTTCCGACAATGAATGGCGCTGCTCATCTAGGAGATCTGCCGCCAGTGACGGCGGCAGCTACAACGGCAGTGGAATTGAAACAAAACCTGGTCGATTTTACGCGAAAGCTCGGATTTGATTCGTGCCGCGTCGCGGCGTGTTCTCCCCCAGCCCACGCCGACGAATTTGGTGATTGGCTAAAGGAAGGCGCGCACGGCGAAATGGAATATATGGCGCGCGGCGACGACAAACGCCGCGATCCGCAAAAGATTCTTCCAGGCGCAAAGTCGGTCATCGTTTTGGGACTGAATTATTTTCAGGGCGACTCCGAGCCGGAGTGGCCGCTAACTGCAGCCACCACAGAAGAGATAGCTCGCGGAAAAGTCGCGCGCTACGCTTGGGGCGATGATTACCACGACGTAATCGCGGCGAAGCTGAACAAGATCGACATCTTCCTTCGTGAATTTGGCGGTCAGCAAAAATGCTACGTTGATACCGGGCCGATTCTGGAACGCGATCACGCAGCGGCGGCTGGAATCGGCTGGCATGGCAAAAGCACGATGCTGATCGACGAAAAACTGGGGACCTGGTTTTTCCTCGCCGAAATTTTGACCACGCTTGAATTGCGAGCCGATGAACCGGCGCGAGATCGCTGCGGCACATGCGACCGGTGCATCACAGCGTGTCCGACCGGCGCGATCACGGCGCCGCACAAATTAGATGCGCGCCGTTGCATTTCGTATCTCACGATCGAATTGAAAAGCTCAATTCCACTCGAGCTTCGGCCGTTGATTGGCGACCGGATTTTCGGCTGTGACGATTGTCTCGATGCTTGTCCGTGGAACCGATTTGCGGAGGTTTCGCACGAAAGCGCGTTCGCCGCGCGAGCGTCCACCGCCGCCTTTTCGTTGCGCGATTACCTAGCGTTAAACGACGCCGAATTTCGAAATTTGTTTCGTAAGTCGCCGATCAAGCGCATCAAGCGTCGCGGTTTCTTGCGAAACGTGTGTGTCGCGCTGGGAAATGTCGGGACCAGGGAGGATTTGCCCGCGTTACGCGAAGCCGCGCTGGACTCGGAGCCCTTGATCGCGGAGCACGCGGCCTGGGCAATCGAACAAGTCCTCGAGCGGACGAATGCGGAGAAGAAAATTCATTGAATCCAACGGGCCTGGTTCGTGCATCCAATTGTCGATCCGGTGAACGCGTTTTGCTTGCAAAGGTCTAATCTAGGGTTACGTCTGACCGTTTCCCGCCCCTGAATCCTATGCACCAAGCCTTGGCCACCCCAGAGATCGAGCCGAAGACTGCGAAAAAGCAGCGTGCGCGTCGTAAACGCCAAATCATTATCGGCGTCGCCGGCTTCCTGGTGCTTTGGCTGATCGTTTCGATCCTGCTCTCCAAGCGCGAGAAGCCGATTCCCGTCACGACCGAAAAAGCGGTGCGCAAGACCATTCTCCAAACCGTTTCCGCCACCGGCAAAGTGCAGCCGGAAACAGAAGTAAAGATTTCACCGGAAGTAGCCGGTGAGATTATCGAGCTGCCGGTGGAGGATGGAATGGGAATCAAAAAAGGCGATCTGCTGGTTAAAATTAAGCCGGATTCTTACAAAGCGCAGCTTGAGCAGCAAGAAGCGGCCATTAGCACGGCGAAGGCGACGAATCTTCAACTGAAGGCCACCCTGGTGAAGTGCGAGCAGGACCTCAAACGCGCCGACGACATGTTCGCCAAGAAAACGATCTCTGTTCAGGAATACAATACCGCCCAAGCGGCCTACGACGTTGCCAAAAACACATATCAAAGCTCGTTGCATCAGATCGAGCAGGCTCAGGCCAGCTCTAGCCAGGCGCGCGATCAACTTTCCAAGACAACGGTTTATTCGCCGATCAATGGAACAGTGACGATCCTGAACAGCAAATTGGGTGAGCGCATTGTCGCTACCGGGCAATTTGCCGGCACCGAAGTGATGCGCGTGGCCGACCTTTCGCGCATGCAAGCGGTGATCGATGTAAACGAGAACGACGTTCCGAACGTGAAGATCGGAGACAAGGCGAACGTGAAGATTGACGCCTATGGCGATCGCAAATTCAAAGGGACGGTGGCGCAAATCGGGAACACCGGAAAGACGACGGGCAGTGGCACCCAGGAAGAAGTCACGAATTTCGAAGTTAAAATTAATTTGGAGCGGGAGGATATACTTCTGCGGCCTGGGTTGAGCTGCACCGCCGATATTGAGACGAACACCGTCAAGGATGCGGTCGCCGTCCCAATGCAGGCGGTAACGATTCGCACCGGCGAGAGCAATTTGAGTCCGGAAGAAATCGAAAAGAGAAAAATGAAATCCGCGGCTCGCGACAAGGGCGACAACAACGCGGAGTACGTGAACGAGAAACAGGAAAAAGCCGCGCAAAAGGAAGAGCGCGAAAAGCTCTCGAAGGTCGTGTTTCTGAAAAAAGGCGGCAAAGCGCAATCGGTTAAAGTAACGACCGGAATTTCCGATGACACCTACATGGAGATTAAAAGCGGTGTCCAACCGGGCGACGAAGTCATTTCCGGTAGCTACAGCGCGATCAGTCGCAAACTTAAGGACGGCGCGAAGGTGGCTTACGACAAGGAAGGCACGAAGTAGAACGAATCGCGGCTAGATGTCGATCTAACGATGGAGGCGCGGCAATCAGTCAGACAACTCGGGCCGGTCGTCATCGACATCGAAAACATCACCAAAGATTACGTGATGGGCGAAGAGATCGTGCGCGCGCTACGCGGCGTCTCGTTGCAAATTCGGCGCAACGAATATCTCGCGGTGATGGGGCCGAGCGGCAGCGGCAAATCAACGCTGATGAACATGCTTGGCTGTCTCGATACTCCGACCTCAGGCCGTTATGAATTCAGTGGTCGCAACGTGGCCGAGATGGACGACGACGAATTGGCCGCGATCCGCAATCACGAGATCGGTTTTGTTTTTCAAACGTTCAACTTGCTCGCGCGCGCGACCAGCCTGCGCAACGTCGAATTACCTTTGATTTACGCCGGAATGGATCCTGAATCGCGCGAGGAGCGCGCCATCCAAGCGCTGACCGATGTTGGGTTGGGTGATCGCATCCAACACAAGCCTAACGAATTGTCCGGCGGTCAGCGTCAGCGTGTCGCGATCGCCCGTGCGTTGGTGAACGATCCGTCGATCATTTTGGCCGACGAACCAACCGGGAACCTCGATTCAAAAACCGGAGAGGAAATCATGGCGTTGCTCGAGGATCTTTATCAGCGCGGCCACACGATCATTTTGGTCACGCACGAGCGCGACATTGCGGCGCATGCTCGTCGCACCATTCATTTGCGCGACGGCGTAGTTGAAAGCGACGAACAAACTTTTCTTCCGCGACTGGAAACGGTCGCGGCGAGTTAAGGTCCGAGCCGGACCGGCAATATGAAACGATTTCTCTACGAGCTCGAGGAAAGCTGGAGGATTGCTTACGCGCAGATGCGATCGAACCTGACGCGGTCGACGCTGACCGCGCTTGGCGTCATCATCGGAATTGTCGCTGTCACTTTAATGGGCACGGCGATCGGCGGAATCCAAGTCGGCTTCGATAAAAGCATGGCGGTGCTCGGCGACGACGTGCTTTACGTGACCCAATGGCCGTGGAAACCGGTGGATGATTGGTGGAACTACCGTGACCGGAAAAGGATCCAGAACGAATACGCTGAGGCGATCAATCGCATGATCGCGGCGAGCCCGAATTCGAACCTGATGGTCGCGGTGCCGACGTCGAGCATGATGCGCTCAATTAAATACGGCGGAAACGAAGTGGAGAATGTCTTTACGCTCGGCACTACGTCCGATTTCACCGTCACCTCGACAATCGACTGCAAGGAAGGCCGCTTCTTTAACGAAATCGAATCGCGGAGCGGCGCGCAAGTAGTGGTAATCGGTTACGATGTCGCGGACGTCTTGTTTCCATCGGAGAGCCCGATCGACAAATCTGTTCTCATTAGCGGGCACGCATTCAAAGTGATCGGCGTGAACACTCGCCAGGGAACTTTTCTTGGATTGTTTAGCTGGGACTCGATGGTGGCGATGCCGTTGGCGGCCTTCAACAAATACTTCAACTTAAAAAACGAATTGGACGCGCGGGGAGATAATCAAGGCCAATCGGACGTGCGCGTAAAGGTGAAGGACAAAACTAAACTGGCCGAGGCCAAGGATGAGCTGACTGGAATGATGCGGCGCGCGCGCGGTTTATCGCCTGAAAAGAAAGAGGATTTCTCGATCAACGAACAACAAGCATTCAAGAGCACGCTGGATCCGGTGAAAAATACCATCGCTATCGCCGGGCTCTTCATCACCGGTCTTTCGCTTTTCGTCGGCGCGATCGGGATTATGAACATCACCTTCGTGAGTGTGAAGGAGCGGACCAAAGAAATCGGAACACGCAAAGCCCTCGGCGCGCGTCGTCGCACGATTCTGCTCCAGTTCCTGATCGAATCGACCGCGCTTTGCTTGCTCGGCGGATTTATCGGGCTGGCGTTCGCTTACGTCATGTGCTTCGGCATCGCCAAGGCTTTCCCTTCGTTTCCAATTCAGTTTTCGTTCGGGCTCGTTATCGCGAGTATGATCGTGTCGGTGCTGACGGGTTTGGTCTCCGGTTTTGCACCGGCCTGGTCGGCGTCGCGTTTAGATCCCGTCACGGCGCTTCGTTACGAATAGAGAACGACATGCGCTTTACTGAAACCATAACGATGGCGCTAAGCTCGTTAGGCGTGAACAAACTGCGTTCGGGCCTGACGATGTTTGGAATCACCATCGGCGTCTTCTCAGTCATTTCGGTCATGACCGCGATCGGCGCGCTCCAATATTCAATTGAGAACGGGATCAGTTTTCTCGGCTCGAACATTTTTCAGTTTGCGAAGTATCCGGCCAACGTAAGCGCCGGCGGCAACGTGAAGAAGAAATATCAGAACCGCCGCGATATCAGTTACCTCCAAGCGCTGCGTTATCAGCGGCTGATGGAGGGCAATGCGCGCGAGATTTGCCTGAAATGTTTTGGTTACGAAGTAAAAGGCCAGGCGGTTTACAACGGAGTGAAGACAACACCGAGTCTCCTCATTGTCGGGACGAATCGCAGTTTTCTCATCGCAAATGCCTACACGCTCGGCTATGGCCGAAATCTAAACGACGAAGACGTCGATCTTGCTCGTAACGTCATCGTCGTCGGCAAGATGGTCGAGAAACGGCTGTTCCCGAATGAATCGCCTATCGGCAAGATGGTGCGCGTCACCGGCCACACCTACACCATCATTGGCGTTCTGGCTGAGAAAGGGACCGCATTTGGCCAAAGTCAGGACAACATGTGCATGATGCCAATCACGCGGTTCTTCGAGGATTTTGGCTCCGCCAGGCGCACGGTGAACGTCGCGACCCAGGCGCCTTCAACGGAAACCTACAATGCGACATTCGACAGAGCTGTCGGCGCGATGCGGATTGCGCGCGGCTTGCGTGCGGATCAGGAAAACGATTTCGAAATTTATTCCAATGATTCGCTCAAGAGCGCGTTCGTTTCTGTGGCCGGCATCGTGCGGATCGGCGCGTTCGTAATCAGTTTCATCGCGCTGGTCGCAGCGGGCATCGGAATTATGAACATTATGCTCGTGAGCGTGACCGAGCGAACAAAGGAGATTGGCGTGCGCAAATCGATCGGGGCGCGGAGCAAAGATATCTTGCGCCAATTTTTGACTGAAGCTGTCTTCATTTCAGAAGCCGGTGGCGTGCTTGGGATAATTCTCGGCGTCGTCTTTGGCGATTTCATCGCCTACTGGCTTAAGGTTGATCTGATTTTCCCCTATGGTTGGGCCGTCGCTGGATTAATTGTTTGTTCCGTAATCGGCATCGGTTTCGGCCTTTATCCAGCGTATCGCGCCGCCAGCCTCGATCCGATCGAAGCGCTGCGTTACGAATAGGTCCGAGCTCGGCACAGGACGAATCCATCCGATGGCGGACCGGACTGGCATTTAGCAGAGATTCGCGGGCGAAGCCGGGCACGCAAACTGCGCCTGCTTCCCTTTGACCAGCCATTTAGCTTTGTCGTACCCTAGAAGTTTCGAGGTCTTGTTCAGGTGCCTGCTCGTCGTAAATCTGCCAACGCGGACGTGCCGCAACGTAATATTCTTCTGCTCGAAGAGTACGACTCGCTCGCCGCGGCAGTCAGCTCTGCGCTGAAGAAGTTCGCGCCGCAACATGCTGCCGCAGTAGCCCGCTCTCTTGCCGAAGCCGAGAAGCTGGCTGCTAAGCTCGACCCTGAGCTCTTTATTGTGGATGTCGATCCACCTTGGGCCGGCCTGACGAATTTCCTGGAAAAGATGCGGGCGGCTCATCCAAACGCGCGCGCTCTTATCATCGGCGGCGCGATTCCGGCCGAGTTTGCCGCCGAGCGTGGATCGTCCGGAGCGCTGCAATTTATCGAGAAACCGTTCGATCTCGCAGCGTTCGGCGCAGCGGTCCAGGCTCTGCTCGGCCCGTGGCGGGACAAGGAAGGTCGCGGGACACTGGGCGCGCTCGACGCCATCGACGCGGTGCTTTCACATTTCGCCGCCAATTCCAGCGTCGTTCTCGATCTACGCTCAGGAACACGAACGGGCGAGATCCATATCGCCGGCGGCCAGGTATTGCACGCCGTCGTCGGTAAACTCAAAGGCGAAGATGCGTTGCGCGAGATCCTGAACTGGTCGAAACCGCGCCTCGGTGAGAAAAAAATATCCGGCTCCACTCCTCGAACAATCGCCAGTTGGCAGTCGATCGTTGTCGAAGCGTTGCGTGAAACTGGCGAGGAGGTGCCTGAAGCGCGCGCACCCAAAGCCGAAATCGTTTCGGCACGCTCCGGAAAGAAAATCGTCGCGATCGACGACACCGAGATGCTTTTAATTTTCGTGGAAGACATTCTCTCGACGGCGGATCCGGAATTGCAAATCACAACTGCGCTCAGTGCGACCGAGGGATTGCGAGAGATTGAACGCGTGATTCCCGACCTCGTACTTCTTGATTACAGCTTGCCGGATTTCAACGGCGACAAACTCTGTGAACGACTCCTCAAAGATGAAAAGACCGCACGCGTCCCGGTGTTGATGATGTCCGGGCACGTTCTGGAAATGAATGCCGCAGCGGCACGTTTGCCCAACGTGGTCGCGAAAATTGAAAAGCCGTTTTTGTCCGACGCGCTGGTCGATCTTGTTCAACAAACACTCGAAGCCAAGCATGTGTTCGAACGGCAAACTGAGAAAGAGACCCTTGTCCCGACAATCTTCGAATCCGAACCAACGCCGCTGCCGCCGCCGAAACAAGAAATCCCATTAGAGCGGCCAACTCGCCCGCTTCCGCCCACGACGCTGGCGCCGGTTGAATCCCACATCGAACACCACGCGCCGGCCGCTCCCACGGCAATTCGAGTGGCGCCGACCGATGGTAACGCCGCCGTTCTCGGAATTTTTCTGGAAGTGCTCTCGATGCAACTCACTTCGCAGCTTCAGATGGGTGCAATCCGCGCGCGCCCGGCGTCATTGACTGCTTCGCTTCGGCTACAGTCGGCGGCGGCGCGCAGCGCCATCCCGGCCGAGTTAGGATTTCAACTTGGCCCGGTAAAATTGAATGGCGAGGGTCGGATTTCGACAATGCGATTGGTTCCAACTTCAAAGCCTTTTCAACCTGCGCAAATGCGGACTGCCTTTGAAATCGGCGGGGTCGCTCTCATTCCAAATGAAACGCGAGCGCGTGTCCAACTGACTCCCGCTGGAACGACACCGATGACGATGGAGTTGCGAGCTCATCTTGAACTAAATGCGGTTGAGCTCACCCCCAATTTTCAGGTCGCGCAGTTGATTTTGAATTGGAGCACGAATGCCGTGCGCGTGACACTCAATCCAAAAGCGCCGGAACAAAGCGCGGCCAAGTTCGAATTGCGCGTTTTAAAACTGGACGAATCAGGGCGTATCGCCGAACTGCTCTTGCAACCGGGCAAGTAATTCGCGCGTTGTCGATCTAGTCCAAGCCGAGCGCTTTGAATGTTTCATCGACGTGTTGGAAGTGAACGTCCAATGAGCAAAGCCGATCGATCTCTTCCGCCGAAAGTTTGGCAGCGATTTCCGGTTCGGCTTTCGCGTTTTCGGCAAAACTCTCCTCGCCTTTCCACGTTTTCATCGCTGCGCGTTGCACCGCTTCGTAAGCAACTTTGCGTTCTGCACCGGCGCGGGTGAGCGCGAGTAAAATCGATTGGCTGTTATAAAGACCTTTGGTGACTTCCAGATTCTGTTGCATCCGTTCGGGATACACTTGAAGTCGCTCTACGAGATTGCGCAGTTCAAAGAGCATGAAGTCGAGCAAGATGCAGGAGTCCGGCAGGATAATTCGCTCGGCGCTCGAATGACTGATATCGCGCTCGTGCCAAAGGGCGACGTTTTCCAGCGCGACCATTGAGTTGCCTCGAATCACGCGCGCGAGCCCACTCAGTCGCTCGCTCGTTATCGGATTGCGTTTGTGCGGCATGGCCGAGCTGCCCTTCTGTCCTTCGCCAAAATATTCTTCCACTTCCAGAACTTCAGTTCGCTGCAGATGACGAAACTCGGTTGCCCAACGATCGATGCTGGAAGCGATCACCGCTAGCGTCGTCATGAATTCGGCGTGCCGATCGCGTTGCACGATCTGGGTCGAAAGGGTCGCCGGTTTCAATCCAAGTTTTTCACACACCGAACGTTCCACTTTTGGATCGACATGTGCATGGGTACCGACCGCGCCGCTGATTTTACCAACTCGAATTCGCTCGAATGTTTGCGTGAGCCGTTCCTCCGCCCGGCCGAATTCGTCGAACATCAGTGCCATTTTCAATCCAAACGTGATCGGTTCGGCATGAACGCCGTGGCTGCGCCCGATCATCGGCGTCATTTTGTAACGGCGGGCTTGCGCGGCAATCACGCTGCGCAATTCCTTCAAATCGTTCGCCAGAATTTTGGTCGATTCAGTGAGTTGAACCGACAACGTCGTGTCGAGAATGTCTGACGAAGTAAGTCCTTGATGAATCCAGCGCGCGGCCGGCCCGACCGAAGCGGCGACATTTTCCAGGAACGCGATAACGTCATGATTGGTCCGCTTCTCGATTTCGAGAATCTCCGGGATGGAAAAGCGCGCCTTCTTTCGAATTTCAGTCGCGTCGTTTTTCGGGATCTGACCGAGGTCGGCCATAGCTTCGCAGGCGAGGACTTCGATCTCCAGCCAGATCTGGAATTTGCGCGCGTCGGTCCAGACGTCGCGCATTTGCGGACGCGAATAACGATCGATCACGCCGCAAGATAGATAGGCGCGTTAAACGCGAAAGTGTTTTGTGGTAGAAAAGAAAGTCGAATTAGCCTAGTTTAGCAAACCTTGGCGCGCAGGAACTTGCCGTCGCTTTGGACGCGCACTTTTCCGCTGCCCAAGAGGTCAGCAACGGCCGCGACCGTTTCTTTCGTGTTCTTCGTGCAAGAACTGACTGCGAGGACGAGGTCGCCAAGAGAAAGTTTCGTGCGTGGCTTTAGGATTTGGCTGTTTTTCTTCATTGCTTTGTATCCGTTTGACAGCACCTTCAGTGCCTTTGTTCAATCTTATTTCGCGCGCAGCACGCGTGGCGGTTGGATTAATCTTAGCGGAGAAAACTCAGTTCGATTTCCGCTTGGAAAGCCACATCGAAACAGCGTAAAGCATCGCGAATGCGAGAACTACCAGGAGCAGCCACTTCGATTGGCTCCGCACGAAATGCACAAATCCTTCCGGATCATTCAATAAATCGGGAGCAACCCGATGAGCGCGAACGCCAAGATAAGCCAGGATCGAACATGAAATCGTTGACCCCAGAATCGTCCAGACGCTGAAACTCGTAAAATTCATCCGAACAATGCCGGCCGGGATCGAGATCAAATGCCGGACGCCGGGCAAAAGGCGGGCGAAGAAAACGCCCCCGGATTCATAGCGGGCGAGCCAGTGCTCGGCTTCCTCCAATTTCTTCGGTGAAAATAGAATGAATCGGCCGAAACGCACGACTAACGGACGACCGAGCCAAAGTGAAAGCCAATACATTACCGCCGCGCCCAGATACGCCCCCAGCGTGCTCGCCAGAATCACACCTGCGAGGCTCAATCTGCCTTCCGCAGCCAAAAACGCGGCCGGCGGCACCACTACCTCTGCGGGCAACGGAATGGGCGTGCTTCCCATCGCCATCAACACAATGATTCCGAGGTAGCCCCCGGTCAGGACCCATTCGGACCAATGTTGAAGCAAATGATGCATGCGAAGAATTTCGGATTTCGGATTTCAGATTTAGGATTTAGCCTGAGCGGAAATTCGAGCGTGTGTAGTTCAATCTGAAATCGGCAATCTGCAATCTTAAATTATCATGTCGATCTACCGGCGCGTCTTTCGTTACTACCGGCCCTTTCTGCCGCAGACTATTGCCGGATTGCTGCTCTCTCTGATCGGCATCGGCCTGAATCTGCTCAAACCATGGCCGTTCAAGATCATCGTCGACGATTTTCTGAGACCGAATCCTAACCCGCCCGGCGATGCGCACACCTGGATTCCCCTGCTCTGTCTTGCCCTCGTCGTGATCCAGTTCCTCTGGGGAGTGATCAATTGGGCAACCAATTACATTTTGGTGAAGGTCGGACTGCAGACGCTTTTAAAATTGCGCACCGACCTCTACGCTTACCTGCAATCGCTCTCGCTCAAGTATCACGACCTCCGCCGGTCGAGCGATTTGAGTTTTCGCGTGGCCTACGATTCGCAGTCGATCCAGACGATCTACAACAAAGGCTTCACCGGCATTTTCGGTTCCGTTGTCACTTTGATCGGCACGTTTGCGATCATGGTGCAGCTCGATTGGCAACTCACCCTGCTCTCGTTAGGCATCGTTCCGCTCATCATTCTGGCGATTTACTTTTTCGCGCACCGAATACGCCACCAATCGACCTTCATCCAGGAACAGGAAAGCGCGGTCCTCGCGCAAGCGCAGGAAGGGCTCAGTTCCATTCGCATGGTGCACGCGTTCGGACGTGAACAATTCGAGGTCATGCAATTCCACCAGCAAGCCCAACAAAGTTTACAGGCGAACCTCCGTCTCACGCTCACCAACGTGAACAGCGCGCTCGTCATCAGCACGCTGATGGTTTTCGGCACGGCGGCGATGTATTACGTCGGAACGCTGCACGTTCTCGCCGGCACGCTCACGCTCGGGACGCTCCTGGTTTTCAGCGCTTACTTGCTCATGCTCTATCAACCGCTCGAATCGATCACTTACACTGCATGGGCGATGGAAGGTGCGACCGCCGGCGCAAAACGCTGCTTCGAAGTGCTGGATCGAGAAGACGACGTGGTCGATTCGCCGAACGCGATCGCGATTGATTCCGCCAAAGGCGCGATCGGATTTCAAAATGTGTCCTTCGGATACGCCCAAGATCGACAGGTGCTGCACGATGTCGATCTTCGGATTGAGCCGAACCAAATGATCGCGATCGTCGGCGGCACCGGCGCCGGCAAAAGCACGCTTCTAAGCTTGGTCCCCCGCTTTTACGATCCGACTTCCGGTTCGGTCACGCTCGACGGCCGCGACGTGCGCGAGATCAAAAAACAATCGCTGCGCGCACAAATCGGGATCGTGTTGCAGGACACGCTCCTGTTTTCGACCACGATTCGGGAAAATATTGCTTACGGCCGGCCCGAGGCGACCGATGATGAAATTATTGACGCGGCCAAGCGCGCGCAGGCCGATGAATTCATTCGGCAGTTGCCGAACGGTTACGCCAGCACGGTCGGCGAACGCGGACAGCAATTAAGCGTCGGCCAACGTCAGCGTATTGGAATTGCTCGCGCTTTTTTGAAGAACGCGCCGATTTTGTTGCTCGATGAACCGACGTCGGCGCTCGATCCCACGACCGAAGCCGCCATCATGGAAACAATCAAAGATTTAATGCGGGGCCGGACGACTCTGATTGCGACTCACCGCCTGGCCACCATTCACGATGTCGATCGCATCGTGGTGGTCGAGCACGGGCGCATGGTGGAGCAAGGTCGCGGAACGGAATTGCTCGCACGCGGCGGTGTTTACGCGAAACTGTTCACTTCCGGAAAATTTCCAACATGAGCAACATCAAACAAGATCGACATGTCGAGCACGACTGGTATCCGGATCCAATTCCTCCCAACGTCGAGTTCGGCGAAGGCTTCTATTGCGAGAGTGCTCAGATTTTCAAAAAACTGATCAGCAAAAAACCGGGCGCGGTTGTGATCGGCAATCACGTTTCCTGTTACGCCGGCTGCTCGTTCGCGGTTGGCGAAAATGGAAAGTGCACCGTCGGCGATTTTACGTTGCTCAACGGCGCGCTCATCATGGCCGAAGAAAAGATCGACATTGGCTCGCATTGCCTCGTTTCCTGGAATGTCGGCATCGCCGATTCCGATTTTCATCCGCTCGAACCGGCGCAACGGTTGATCGATGCGCAAGCGCTCGCCCCGTATTTCAAAGATCGACCGCCACGACCAAAATTGAAAACAGCGCCGGTAAAGATCGGCGACAATGTTTGGATCGGAATGGGCGCAGTAATTTTGAAAGGCGTGACCATCGGCGATAATTCGGTCGTCGCGGCTGGAGCGATCGTCACTAAGAGCATCCCGGCGAATACGATCGTCGCCGGAAATCCGGCCTTGGTCGTTAAGAAATTCGAATGAGATCAGCAAACGCCCAACGCCGAACGCCCAACGCCCAATACCGAATTCAGAGCACCGCCTCTTTTATTCGAGATTGGATGTTCGGCGTTGGACGTTCGGCGTTTTCTTTGTAATGGCCCGCAAGCGGATCGTGGTGATGGGCTTTATGGGAGGGATGCCGATCGCCGGCGTGATCTGGCAGCACGTCCATTATGTCGTCGGATTGCAACGGCTGGGGCACGACGTTTACTACATCGAAGATTCAGCGCGGCTTCCCTACAATCCGGAAACCTTTGAGGTAAACGACGAGTTCGATTACGCCGCGAAAGTCCTGGGTCGTTTGGCCGGCGAATTCGATTTCAAGAACCGCTGGGCGTTCTGCGCGCGTTACCTCGAAAAAAATCCGACGGCCGGGCTGCCGTTAAAAAAGATTCGCCAGCTTTATCGCGACGCCGACGCCATCTTGAACATTTGCGGCACGCAGGAGTTCAATGACGATTTGTTGAAGAGCAATCGTATTATTTATGTCGAAAGCGATCCCGGTGTTGAACAAATCAAGATCGACAAAAGCCTCAGATCGACAATCGATTACCTCAGCCGTCATCACAACCTTTTCACGTTCGGGGAAAACGTCGGCACGAAAAAATTTCCGGTGCCGACGCACGGATTCAAATGGAACGCGACGCGGCAACCTGTCGTGACCGATCTTTGGAAAACAAGTCGCGCGCCTAAACGGGCGGCAGTTTTCACTTCCATCGCGAATTGGTCGACCAGCGGATTGAAAGACATCACCTGGCGCGGTCGAAAATATCTCTGGAGCAAGTCGCGCGAATTTTTGCGTTTCGTGGCCGCGCCGAAAAAGGCGGGCGAAACTTTCGAGCTCGCAACAAACATTCAGGACCGAAAAACGTGGGAGAAATTCGAGCGCAACGGTTGGCGATTCACTTCGCCGGTACAAATGAGCGTCGATCACTGGCTTTACCGCGATTACATCCAGCAATCGAAAGGCGAGTTCACTGTCGCAAAAGATCAGTACATCCGGCTCAACACCGGCTGGTTCAGCGATCGGAGCGCCTGTTACCTCGCTGCGGGACGTCCTGTCATTACGCAGGAAACCGGTTTCACAACAAATTACGGAGGCGATGCCGGCCTGCTTGCTTTTCGTTCGTTAGGCGAAATCGCCGAAGCCGTAAAAATGATCAATCGCGACTACAAGAAGCACTCGGGCGCGGCCCGACAAATCGCGCATGAAATCTTCGAAGCCGAGAAAGTCTTAAAGTCATTGCTCGACCGCGCCGGAATTTGAGCGGTTGCTTTTCAATTAGTTCGTTTCATCTTCCAGACTTTCCGGCATGAAGGGCGTTCCCATTTTTATCGCAGTAACGTTGCTCGTTTCGTCCACGTCGTTCGCGCAACAGCAGCCGAACGGGCAGCAGCCAAACGGGCTGCCACCTTCGAATGGAGCACCGCCGTCAAACTCTCCGATTGAGCCAAGACCTCGTGATCTTGCACCCGGGACACGAGCAAACACGCCCGGGCAAAATGTCGTGGCTGTTCCGGTGCCAATGGCACCCCCGCAACCAAATGGTCCGATTCAAAAAAGTCTGGTCCGCATCACCGCGACCGAAGTGGCGCCGGATTATCGCGCGCCTTGGAATGCCGGCATGATCGGCCGAGGTGTCGGCGCCGGATTTGTGATCGAGGGCAACCGCATCATGACCAACGCACACGTGGTCAGTAACAGCCGCTATCTCACGGTCGAGCGCGATGGCGATCCAAACAAGTATCCGGCCAGAGTGCTTTTCGTCGCGCATGATTGCGACCTGGCGCTCATCACCGTCGATTCTCCAAATTTCTACAAGAACATGCTGCAGCTGAAGTTTGGCGGAATTCCGGAACTCGAATCGACCGTTTCGGCCTACGGGTATCCGATCGGCGGCGAGCGGATGTCGGTTACCACCGGTATCGTTTCACGGATCGATTTCCAACTTTACACTCACTCATCGATTGATCAGCACCTGGCCGTCCAAATCAGCGCCCAAATTAATCCGGGCAACAGTGGCGGTCCCGTGATGCAAAACGCGAAGGTCGTCGGCGTCGCGTTTCAAGGTTACAGCGGCGACGTCGCGCAAGGCGTCGCGTACATGGTGCCGACGCCGGTGATTAATCGCTTTCTCAAGGACGTCAGCAAGGGTCGCTACGACGGGTATGTCGATCTTGGAATCACTTATGGAAAATTACAAAACCCGGCGCAGCGAAAATTTCTTGGTTTGAAAGACGACGGGCGGGGCGTGTTGGTCGAAACCGTGGTCGCGGCCGGACCATGCGCGAAAATTCTACGGCCGGGCGACGTTTTGCTCTCAATCGATAATCATCCGATAGCGAGCGACGGAAATGTGGAGCTGGAAGGCGAGCGAGTTGAGATGCCCGAAGTCGTCGAGCGAAAGTTCAAGGGAGACAAAGTGAAGTTCGACATCTGGCGCGACAAACAATCGACCAACGGAAGCGTGCAGCTCGACAACGTTCCGCCGTATTTTATGCAGAGCCACAAGTATGATGTCCGGCCTCGATATATCCTTTACGGAGGCCTTCTCTTCCAACCACTGTCGCTCGATTTGCTCGAAGCATATCAACCCCAGGATCTGCGGCTTCGCCATTTCTTCGATTTTTATGTGATCGACCAACTCTATATCGAGCATCCAGACGTGATTGTGCTGACGAACATTTTGCCGGACCCGATCAACACTTATCTCGCGCCTTACCGCGGCGGAATTGTCGATTCAATCAACGGCAAAAAGATTCACACCTTGGAGGAGTTAAGTCAGACCTTGTCCGAGCCGGCCGAGCGATTTGTGATCGACATGATCGGAGACGGCCCTCCGCTTGTGCTGGATCCGAAACAAGTCGAAGCCGCGCGGGAACGGATCAGACAACGTTACAATGTCGTCCGGGAGCAAAATCTCCAGGAGCAACCCACTGCGAAGTCGCCCGATCTCCAGACAAAAATTTAAAGATGCGAAGTTTATTCATCACCGTTGTTTTCGCTGTGGCCGTTAGCGCTGGCGCCGCGGTCAAGAAAGACGCAGCCTCGCCGGCGCCGAACAAAGACGTCAAACAAAAGCCACTCTCGCTCGTGCGCGTCAACGTGACCGGCCAGTCGTATGATTATTTCCGACCGTGGCAAAAGAAAGCGCCGGTCTCCAAGCGCGCGCTCGGGGCAGTTCTTTCAAAAGGGCGCGTGCTCGTCACCGCGGATTTGGTCACAAACCAAAATTACGTCGAGCTCGAGCGTGCCGAATCAGGCGAAAAAACCGCCGCCAACGTTGAAGTAATCGATTACGAGGCGAACCTCGCCCTTCTCGAACCGAGTGAGAAAAATTTCCTCGACGGGATCGCGCCGCTCGACATTGCCGCGGACACGGTCGTTGGCGATCGACTCGCCGCGTGGCAACTTGAGCCGACCGGTGCGTTGGTCGCGACTGAAGGCCTGGTCACGACCATTCAGATGACCCATTACCCGGTCGATGTCGGCCAGTTTCTCACCTATCGCATCAGCATCCCGATGCAGTATCGCGAAAACAGCTACACGATTCCGCTGGTCAAAAACAACAAGCTCGCCGGTTTGCTTTTGCGTTACGATCCGCGATCGCAGCTGATCGATGCGATTCCGGCGCCGATCATTACCCATTTCCTGAAGGAAGCCGAGAGCGAGCACTACCGCGGATTTCCGGCAGTCGGTTTTTCATTTTTTCCAACCCGCGATCCGCAATTACGGAAATATGCTGGCCAAACAGGCAAGCCTGGCGGCGTTTACGTGACTAACGTCGAACCAAACATGCCAGCGATGAAAGCAGGGATGCAAGTGGGCGACATCATCATGGCGATCGGAAATCACGAGATCGACCAGAACGGCAATTATGTCGATCCGCTTTACGGCAAAATCGATTTTACCAATTTGATTAGCGCGCATTCCTACGCGGGGGACGTGCTCTCGTTTCAAATCCAGCGTGGAGGGAAACCGATGGAAGTGAAGGTCACGCTCGAGCATCGTGACGCGAAAGATTATATCAGCCCGCCCTATGCGCTCGACGAAGCGCCTAAATATCTCGTCCTCGGTGGGCTCATTTTTCAGGAGCTGTCCCGCCAGTATCTGAAGGAATGGGGACCGAACTGGCTGCGTGAAGCGCCGCAGCGATTCGTTTATCTCGACCGGTTTCAATCGGAGCTTTTTCCCGGAGAAAATCGCCGCATCGTGATTTTGAGTCAGGTCCTCCCCGCCAATAACACTATCGGTTACGATGAATTTTCTTATCTGACCGTGCTCAAAGTAAACGGCCAGGAAATAAAATCACTCAACGATCTGGCGAACGCAGTGAAGCAACCGATCGATGGCGGCTTCATCAAGATCGAGACCGAAGAAGACCCGAAACAAATCGAGCTCGAGGCCGGCACCATTGCCGCGGAAGCTCCTGCTCTTCAGGAGAATTACGGAATCCCTTCCCTCCAGCGCCTTGAGTAATTTCTCTTCCGCTTCCTCTTAATCTTCGCCTATTGCTTCGGTTGCACGAAGTTCACATCCTGAATAAACAGGAACTTTCCCAATGCGGGAAAGATCGCGACCGCCTTGGTATCCGAGCGGCGCCATGATCTGTCCTCTCCAATTGCCGGCGCTTGCTGCCAGCTCGTTCCTTCCGGAGCGCTCAGGCGCAATATCTCTGCGACACTTTGGGGCGAAAGAGCTGACGTGTCCGGATTAGCAAAACCTTCGCGCTGGCTGATTCCGTTGACAAAATCGACAAGAATCATGAAGCCGCCCGACATGTAACCGAACTCATGCACCTCACCGTGAATGCCTAAGTCTTTGCCGGGTTTGCCGTATCTGACCTCGATTTGTTTCTGATCTTCGCCGATCCGGCCAAAGCCCGTTCCGGCTAAAACTATCCAGACCAAAACTGTGAACGTTAGTGCCTTCATCTTTCCATCGATTATTTCAAAACAAACGTGACCGAATCGATCCAATTGCGCAAATCGCTAGAAACGATTCAATCAAGACTTGGGCGTTGATCCAGGCTGCGGCACAACCGGCCCTTTTGGGAACGGTATTTCAGGAACCGAAAGAGTATTTTGAAATGCTGCGACCAGCCATTGGCCGCTCTGTTTTTGCAGAACGTCGGTATGAATCCCCTGTTGCGGCACCGGAATCCCACTGGGAGTTTTGGCCCCCTTCATGGTCCAACGAACATGCGCGATCGCGACGTCCGGCGTCAGAAAACGGATGTCCACATTTGTGCTCGTGAGCGTGCTCTCCTTAAAAACGTAAACGTAGGTGTCGGTGAGTTTTTTCTCGATGTCGGCGCGCCCTTTCCACCACCAGCCGACGATGTTCACGCAATCTCCGTCTTCGGTGAAAGTGCTCGCAAAAGCCTTCGCGTCGTGACGATTCCAGGCTTCGGGTTGCCGTGCTTCCAACGCGCGAATGGCGGATTCATCTTGAGATTGATCCGCCGCGAAGGTGCTCGTTGTCACAAATACAACCGACGCGATCACGAATAATTTCCAAAGTTTTTCGTTCATTGCATCCGTTTCGAAAATGGCGAAGCAGTTGTCAATGTTGGAGTGGAGGGACGACCTCTGTGTCGTCCTCTTATTAGTCGGACGCGACGGAGCGCGTCCCTCCAATTATCCTGGTGGCCATTTAAGTACCCTTCAGCTCCTTCGGAAGCTGTTTCGGGTCGAGCGGATAATAAACTTTCGTGGTTGGTTCGGGCCTAACGAGCATCATTGGGATTTGAGCCCATCCCGAAATGCAATCGCTTCCTGTTCCACCCGGACTGCGTCCATGACGGGAACCACCGGCCGCGCCTCGAATACAAAAGCAGGCAGCATCGAGCAGAACTTGTGAACGGCCAACGGATCGTCGCAATCCAGCATCATGTATCCGCCCCAGTCACCCACCCGGATCACGAACAACTCGATCTTGAAATTGGCGGGCGCTTTCCATTGCGTGAAAACCTCCAGAATCCGCTTTTGGGCATTCTCGTATTCGATGGGTGAACCTTGCGGACGTTCTGACCAGGTGAGCATGTATTTCATAGGTATTCAGGTTGGTTGGTGTGAACGGAAATGCAATCCTTGAAGCGGCCTAACGAAAGTAAGAACCAATCGATGTGTGTCTTTAAAGGCGCACTTTGGGGGTCTAACACGGCTGAACGCAGACGGGAAGCTACCAGCTTCCCCCTGCAGACATTGGCCTTCGTGTCATTCGTGGTCTTCGTGGTTAACTGGCCGAGGCTTGGCGAGGAACTTGTCGACTTCGTCGTTGTAGGTTTCGAACGGGTCGCCCATGACGAGAAAATCGCGGCTGTCGTGCGCGATGGAGTCCCAGTTGATGACGTAGGGTTGATGTCGATCCTGAAAATAGGCGACGGCGCGGGCGCGTCCTGACGCGCGAGTGTTGGCGGGCGGAACGCGAGTCGCGCTAGCCGGTTGGAAACTATTGTTCCATTCGGCAACGCGTTTGCCGGGCGTGACGCTGAAGAACAAGCCGCGCTGCGGATCGATGTTGTGATATTCGAGATCCAAACTTTGCAGCCACGGATCACCCCAGCCGATCTTTTCCGACTCCATGAAAGTCTTGAGCAACCATTCCTTGGTAATCCAATCGACGCCGCCGATGAGCGCCTCCGGATTCCGTTCGATTGATTCGAGAACAAAGCTCCAGGTCTCGAGTAACCAATCGGTTTCCGGATCTTTACCGCGCAAATGTCGCTGCGCGAGATCGTGAAATTGCCATTGCACATCGAGCGCGCCGATGGTTTTGCCGCTCTCAAGGTCGACAATCCACTTCCGCGTCGCGTCGCGCGAGATGTCGCGGGTGCTGCGGACGGCGTCGTTGAGAACAAGATTGCGCGGCAACTGTCGCTGCTCGAGGAGTGAGAGCACGGTCGCGGTGGTGCCGATCTTCAGCGCGTTGGCGAATGGGCTCATGTTGGAATCGCCGATGAGCAGATGGAGCCGTCGGTATTTGCGATAATCGGCCAGGGGCTCGTCGCGCGCATTGATGATGGCACGGTTGAACTGCACCCACTGATAAATGTCGTTCACGATGTGGTCGGCGCGTTGGCTTAACTGGAACGCGACCGGCGTCTCGGCTTGGGGCGGCTCGAAATCGAACGCGAGCGGGTTGGCCTGCCCTACCCTGCCGGCACCGGTAAAAATTTGCCGCGTAGCAAGAAACGTGAGCAACGTCCCGAGAACCGAAGGCGTGAACTGCGCCTCGCGTTTCATTAAATAATTTTCGTGGCAACCAAACGTCGCGCCGGTGTGATGATCGACATTGTTCTTGATGAACGAGACGCGATCGCCCGCTTCAAGCGCGGCAAGCGATGACCTGAGCAATTCGTCACCGGCCATCTCGTAAGTAACGAGATCGTGGAGATGCAAACATTCGGGCGAAGCGTATTCGATGTGGCCCATATCGAGATAAAGCCGGCCACCGTTCAAAAGAAAACCGCCGTTGCCGGGCGGTTCTTCGTAATCGCGATAGTGAAGATCGATCGTGCCTGCGTGCGCCTTGTTGAAGAGATAATTCTTCACCTTGGCCGGCCAAACTTCGGAGTTGCAACGCAACTCTTCCGGGCTCATCAGGCAGCCGTATTCGGTCTCGATTCCGACGATCCGGTCCATCGGCTAACGATTTAACCATCGAATCGCCAAATCTCTAAATCTTTTCGCAGCGCCCTGCTCTCTCTGATCCCCAGATGGAGGTCTCGAAAGGCGTAGCCACGCGCCTGTGGCGCGTTTCAGAGACGACGGCCCACAGGGCCGTGGCTACAACACTGCAAGATTTAACGGAAAATGGTCGACGGGTCCGGTTGATTGCGATTTTGATCGCCGTCTTGCGCGCGGCCGTGGAGGTGACGGCGGTGAATACGAAATCGCCGACGTTTGATGAGCCGCAGCATTTGACCGCCGGTTACAGCTATGGGGTGACAAACGATTTCCGGCTCGATCCCGAAAACGGAAACCTGCCGTAGCGTTGGGCCGCACTACCGTTGTTGTTTAGCCCGCCGGGGCGGTTACCGCCTCGTTCGCTTTGCTCGGCGTTGACCTGGATTGCCATTTGGGGGTCGTTCTCTTTTCGCTTCAGCGTCCTTAACGACGGCGATTTCACGCGCGGGATCTTGAATGAGCGCTGGAACCTGACTCTCGCCCAACGCGATCCAATGGAAAACGATCGCGTTGATGCGAACGCGTCATTTTTTTTAGCTTATCTTTACGGCCTATAAGCGGGCCGCAGACCGAGACTTGAAAGAATTCGTAAAAAAGCGCAAACTCGCCACCGGATGAGGGAGTTAGGTTTGCGCAGCCCGGCTTCGAAAGTCGGTGGCATCGTTTATTTCGGGCGAATGTTGGACAAAATTCGACAGCACGCGAAAGGACAACTGCCGTCCGATTACCAGGCGAACCTTGGCCGCGGGTTTGACTCCAGCTGTACGAAATTTTTGCGGATCGATTACAACCGGCTGCTGGACCGGGTGAAAGAAGGTGGCAGCGACGAAGAGATTCTGCAGTGGTGTTTTGGCAATGGTTATCGTCCATCCGACGACGAGGTTTATGTTTGGAATGAATTTATGCGGAAACGGGGTTGGAACGACGAGCTTTCCGAGATTCTCAAGCGCCGGAAAAAAGAATCCGGCATGGCCGGGCGCTCCGAGATCCAGACGATGTTCACCTTCATCGACGCGGATGAAGGACGCTCGTTGGTGGGAAACCAAAAACTCCAACCAGCGCCGGATTAAAAGAAGTGACCAGTGACGAGTGGCCAGTGACGAGAGTGCGTCACGGTAAACTTCGAGCATGGATTGCGACCGCGGTTGTGATCCTAGTCGTAATCGCCGTCTGGAAATTTATCGATTGGCGGATGCAACCGCCGCCGCCGCCCAATAAAGTCACAATCCCGGTGCCCGCGCCGAAACCGTAATCCAGGGCAAACGAGCGACTGCTCATCACACGTCACTTGCCACTCCGTCACTCAGATAATGTGTCGATCCGCTCGGCCAGCGCGAAATCGAGCTCAGTCAGGCCGCCCTTGCTGTGCGTCGAAAGCAAGAGCCGCACTTTGTTGTAACGAATATCGATGTCGGGGTGATGCTCTTCTTCCTCGGCCACTTCCGAAACCGCGTTCACAAAATCGATGGCATCAGCAAAATCGTCGAACTCGAAAGTGCGTTCGATATGCTTCTTCTCCAATTCCCACTCCGGGATCTTTTTCAGGCGCTCCTTCAACTCGGGCGCTTTCATCAAGTCGGCCATAACGGGACAACGAGTAACACCCGGAAATCGTTTTGCAACGCCAAAACGAGCGGGTCTAAAGGCCCAGTATTTTTCGCAGATTTTTCGCCGAATCGAAGACTTCGACCGCGCAGTCCCGCGCCTCGCGCGAGCGCCCCGGCCAATTCGCCAACAGATCTTCGATCGCAGCGACAGCGTCATCTAAATCGCCAACGAAGTGAAAGCCGCTTTCCCGCGGTAGATATTTGCCCGCACCACTGTCCTCGGTAATGACCGGTCGCCCAGTCGCCAGAAACGCCGCCGCGCGATCGCTCAACCAACCGGTTTTCCAGCTGACATCGACCCCTTTGATGGCGGTGAATTCGCCAAGGGCGCTCGTCAGGTAGCGTCGATATTTTGCCGGCGTCCGCGCCACCTGGTGTGGATCGACAACATGCCAGTCGCGCTTTCGCAATCGCTCCCGCTCCGGATCGTCCGGGTTCATATGCATTGCGAGTTCGAATTTCGCACTGGGCAGGCGTTTTGGCAGATCAAGATATTGCTCGAACGCGTACTTCTTCGATAGATCGGGAAATTCGCCATCCACTTCCACCGCCCCACTCCAATACCATTGTCCGATCGTTGTGAATTTCGACGAACGCGGACGCGGCTTTGGCCGATACAGTTTCGTATCGACCAGCGGATAAAACGTTTTCCAATTCAAGGAACCTTTCGGGAGCCGGCAATCGGCGCTGTTGACGTTTAGCCCGATCGTCCAAAACTCGTGATGAGACGACTGGCCCATCTCCATCCGCGTCATCCAGTAAATGATCTCGCTCGGGTCGAGGTCGCAGAAAATCCGGCGCTCAAATTTCAAAAGCAGCGGCGGATGAATCGAATAACTGAGGTTGAGAATTGCGTTCGGGCCCGCCAGTCGATCGAGCAGCTGACGTTTTGACATTCCGATGCAGCGAAACGCGTCGAGATCGTGCGCGCTGTCCGGCGCTTTTTGGTAGAGCAGGCAATAGCGCCCGCCAAGCCCGTGCGCGCGGAGTTGGCGCTGAAAGTTGTCGATCTTGCGCTCGTCGTCGAGAAAGTTTCCCTCGCTTGGAAGATGCTCGATCCAGATCGCGTCCAGCTTTAATCGGCCCAGACCGAGCATCCATTGCAGCGGCACGGAAAAATTGCCGCCGCCCTCAAGATACTTGGCCGCAAATCCGCCACCGAGAAAAACAGTCACGCGAGCAGGGTCGCTCGTCTCCTCGTACCCTCAAGCGCGAAGATTTGGTTGACTGCCAGTCCGGCTCGGACTCTTAGAAGATCTTACCGTGCGGCAAGTGGGCCTTGCCCTGCGTTTGGTGGCCGTTGCACAGGCCCGCATTCGGGATCGGTATGATCGAGTTGAGGAATTGTGGCTGTTGGCGCGGCTGCAACTCCTGTTCGAGATCGTACGCCATCGCGATCAACTGCCCCTCGTGCATCGCTGTGCTGTACATCAACATGCCGGCGGGCCTCCCGGATGAACGAATGCCAACCGGCATCGAGAAGTTCGGATAACCGGCAACCGCGGGACCAGTCGAGTTCGTCAGATGCGGCGCCACGATCGCGTCGAGGTTGTCACGCGTCATTGCGCCGTCGATTCCCGCTTGCGCCGTGCTGGTCGCGTGATTTCGGGCCGCGACATATGTCGGATCATTCGGATAGCCGGGCAACTGCTCCGCTGCTTCGAAGACTTCCTGCCCATAGTAAACCAACTCCTGTGTGCAGTGCGCGTTGTTGAACGCAATCAAGTCGGCCAGTGTGCGCAGATTCGTTTTGCTCAACGTTTGCAGGTAATCCGCGATTTGTGCTCTAAACTCATAAAGCAATGCGGTGAATTCGTCATTCGTGTAGGCAAAGACGTCGCCGGTGTCGGTATCGACAATCGTTGCGCCGAGACTTGCCATCACGTCAAGCGCGTGATTCGCAAAGTTCACGGTCTCTTCGTCGCCCGGAATTCCGCTGCCAAAGTAATTGTAATCGAAGTAGCGCATGTCGCGGCCGATGCGTTTGCCGCTGAGCGCTCCGCGTTGAAGGAGTGGCGTGTAATCGGTTTGCGGCGATTGCATAATACCGAGCAGGATCGCGATATCCCTCACTGTCCGTGCCATCGGTCCCGCAGAGTCCTGTTGATGACTAATCGGAACGATTCCGTCCTGCGAAATCAGTCCGAGCGTCGGTTTCAAACCGAAAAGATTTTCAACCGCGGACGGACCAGTAATCGAACCGTCCGTTTCGGTCCCAACGGCAGCGGCGCAAAGACTTGCCGCGGTGCCCGCGCCGGAGCCGGCGCTCGAACCCCACGATGTGTAGCTGAGGTCGTACGCATTCTTTGTGTCACCGCCGCGCGCGCTCCAGCCAACCGCGAGAGGATACACGTTGTCGTTTCCGCGGAAGTTCGCCCACTCCCCAAGATTCGTTTTGCCGAGAATGATCGCGCCCGCGGCCCGCAACTTCTGGATGAGCGGCGCGTCTGCCGGCACGCGCGCTTTGTAAAGCGCGAGCGAACCCGCGGTGGTCTGCATATTGTCGAGCGTCGCGATGTTGTCCTTCACCAAAATTGGAATGCCGTGCAACGGACCGCGCACGTGACCCGCTTTACGTTCGCGATCGAGGCTGTTAGCAATTGCGATTGCGTTCACATTCGTTTCGATCACCGCGTGCAACGTCGGATTCAGCTGCTGGATGCGATTGAGATAACCTTGCACCAAATCCTTCGCGCTCAGCTGCCCCGCCGCCATCGCTCCTTGCAGCTTCATGATACTCATTTCGACGAATGGGAAATTCGTCCCGGCACTTGCGCTCTCTTTGAAGAACGATGCCAATCCGCCGGTTAGCAATGCGGCGCCACCGGCCGCGGTTGTTCCGATGAAACTTCTCCGGCTGATTTGATGATTGTCGATCTTTGATGATTTATCCGACTTTTGCGATGTCATAGGGTGATCCTCTCTCTTATTTAACGCATTAGATACGGGACTTTGGTGTGCGAAAATCCGAGTCTCCGCTCAGACCAGGAGGCTGAACGAAACTTCGCACCCAGGAGAATTTTCTGACGAAGCCCTCACGATCGTCAATGTGAATTCCAAGCCAATGTCGGACTTCGTCGCACAACAGCGCGTCTTCGCAAATCACCGGTTAACCAAAATATCGATCGAGGAAAATTGCCGAGCTACGTCGATCGTTGCTTCGGCATTCGCGAGATCCGCCACGCACGGTTCCAGTTTCGCGTTCGGGTGCGACCGGCGGATGGTTGCGATCGCTTCCGACACGCGCGCTTCCGTGCGACTGTTAACGATAACGCGTGCGCCTTCGGCAGCGAGCGACCTGGCAATGGCGAAGCCAATTCCGGCAGTAGAGCCGGTAACCAAAGCGGTCTTATTCTCGAGTTTTAAGTTCATGGGGGTTCTGGTTGCTTGTTTGTTCTGCGCTAAACCTACGATGATTCGGCCATTTTTGACGCGCGAGGCAGCTGCACGGGAGATCGCGGCGCAGTGACGGGAGGAGAATGGCCATTGCCCGCCAAGAACTCATAGATAGCCGAAAAATCTTCGGCAGCATCTCCATCGCGCATCGCCAGCCGGTACGTTTCCTTGGCGATATTAGTTAGCGGCATGGCAACCCCAGTCTCGTAAGCGCTCACCGTCGCGAGATGCATGTCCTTCTGCATCCAACGCAGCGGGAACTCGACTTCGTAATTGCGATTGTCGATCTTGTTCCGTTTCGAGGCCAGAAACGGTGCGACCACAGGCGTGCCAAGCAATGAATCGAACAACAACTTTGAGGAGAGACCGAGGCTTTCGCCCAGCGCCATCGCTTCGGCGAACGCGGCCATCCCGGTACCTAACAAAAGATTAATCACCATTTTCAGGGAAGTCCCAGTGCCATGTCCGCCGGTATGAACGATTTTGTCGCCCATGCACAACAGAAGCGGACGAATTCTTTCCAGGTCGGCCGAGTCAGCGCCAACCCAAAAAGTGAGCTTGGCTTCGGCGGCCGCGGGAGCGGAGCCCGTCACAGGCGCGTCGACAAAATGAACTTCGCGACGCGCCGCTTCGGCGGCCGTCTTTTTTGAGAACGACGGGTTAACCGAGCTGCAGTCGACCCAAAGTGCATTTGGCCGGAGGCGATCCAAAAATCCATCAGAGCCCAGCGCTGCTTGTTCGACCGCGTCCGGATGAGCCAGCATCGTGAACAGCAGGTCCACTTGTTCGGCGACTTTTGCCGGCGAATCGGCAAATCTTCCGCAGGGACCAAGCAACGGCTCCGCTTTTGCGCGAGTGCGATTGAACACGACCAATGAATAGCCCTGCTTCTGCAAGTTCGCCGCCATGCGACTGCCCATTATGCCTAAACCGATGAATCCAATTTTCATTTTGATTCCTTTTTCAGACCTTACTGGAGTCGCCAAAGCATCGTGATCAACAGATCCAATCATCATCTTCTTGCTTTCGTCAGGTTGCGGTGACGAATTCCGGTTCATAGATATTCTTTCCTTCGATCTTTGCGATCTCCCTATTTGCAAGACGAAGAGTGACCGCGTCCACGTTTCCGTCCACTTGCTTCGCATTGCGCGCACCGACGATAACTAATCATATGGCCTTCCGTTCTTCCCGTCCCCAACAGGCTTTCATGGGCTCAATCTCGATTGATTAGTTGCTCGCCAGATCCGGTAAGCCGAGCGATTGCATCGTTTCGTTCGTTAGGCTTCCAGTTACCTGGAGATGACGATCGATTTGATAACGGGTCAACGCGGTCCGTGTGTCTGCGCCGAACAGCCCATCTATCGGTCCATTATAGTAACCGAGTTGCGCGAGATCGTCCTGAACAGCACTTACGTTCGGGTCCGCTTGTTGAGCGGAGTAGTCCTGATAGGTCGGTTCGACGTCGGTGTAGTAATCGTAGGGATAGTAGTCGTACCCGTAATAAGGATAAAAATCCCACGGATAATATCCGTCATCCAAACCAATCCAGAAGGCGCCGTCCCAGCAGAACCAGTGGCCGCGGAAGAAATGCGCGTGGCGTCGATCCCAATCCCGATGCTGATCGCCGTTCTCGCGAGCAAAGATATGATGCTGTCTGCTAAGGGCAGCTTCATTCGAGGGCCTTGCCACTGTTGGGCGTGAAGCTTGTCCGCGACGATCGCTGACCGACCCGCTTCGATTGTCCGGGCGATTAGCTCCAGCCGTGGCGCGAGTCGAGGTGTTTCCTCCTCGATTGCCGCTCACGATGCGCGCCGGCGAATTCGCTGATCTGCCTGCAAATGAGCGAACAGATGACGACGGCGCCGACTGATATGGTGAATACCGACCCATACCGAACCCAACTCCGCCTCCGCGCGTTCCTACGCCAACGACTGCTCGTGGACCGGGAAACGTCTGGCCAGGTGCGTGAAAACCACCCATACCGCCCGCGAAATGAGGAGCTCCACCGAAGCCACCGACACGGCCGCCACCCCCACCACGACCGCCACTAAAACCACCACCACCAAAACCGCCGCCGCCGCCGCTGTGGCCAGCGGCCCATCCGGCGTGAGCTAGGGCGATCGATGTGATGCCAACTAAGCTAAGTAATCTTAATTTTTTCATACTTAACGCTCGTGAGTTTCCACTGTTCCTGCGATGGCGCGTCAGCGGGATTTTATCGTGCCACCTAAGAGTGACCCTTGTTCCCTCTTTCGAGTGAGACGACCGCGTTGCGACGCGAACATCTCAGAGGAGCGGCCAGAACATTCCGATAAGCCCAGCGATAGTCAGAATCGAAACGATGATTAGCTCCCACAAACTGACACGCTGCGCTGCGGAAAGATCAACATCTGGATGTGGGCGGCGTCCAAAAACCAAACGAAGACTGTCGGGATGATTATCGAAAATCAAAATGCGCCGTATTTTCTTGCCTCGCGAATTTGTCGACGCCAGTCGGTTTGTCTTTTTGATTACAAAAATCCTTCTTGTCTGCCCGTATCGTTGTCCGGTCAAAGGCAAAACCTGCGCGAAATTCACTCGGTCGTCGACGCCAGGGCTAACGAACTGTGCCGGTAACGCCATTCTTCGATACTCACGCCATTCCCTTTTCATGAGTTAAAACTACGCCAGCTGATCGGCTCGCCGCGATGGCGCGTAGGTGGGATTTTACGATCTTCCCCGAGAGGCGATTAGAGACACCTCTTTCGGGAGAGCGGATTTGTTAGCTGGCTACTGCGGAACCAGCGCGCGGTGGTCGAACCAGAATTGGCAGTACAATTGAAACCGCCATGACCACCGCAATGATGTGAAGGGCGCCTCGATATGAACCGGCTGTCTCGCGCATGCGCGCGATGAACAATGGACCAACCGCGCTGGCAAAACTCCAGGCCGTTAGCATTAGCCCGTAGATCGGACCGACATTCTTCGGACCGAAATAATCAGCCGCAAACGCGGGCATCGTGCCAAATCCACCGCCATAACACATCAAAATGACGAATGTCACGATCGTCATCAACGAGATGGTCGCGACGGTCGGAAAAAACCAAAAAAGCAGGACCTGAAGAATAAACATGACCGCGAAAGTCGCGCGCCGCGTAATCAAGTCTGAAACCCACGCCCAAAATACCCGACCGACTGCGTTGCCAAGGCTGGCGATTCCGACCATACCGCCGGCGACGACGGCCGTCGCTCCAGTTAATTCCTGAAAGATGGGCGCCTCCTGTGAGATTACGGAAATGCCGGCGCAGGTATTTAGAAACAACAACAACCAAAGAGCGTACCATTGCCAGGTTTTGAGCGCCTCGCTCAGGACAAAGTCGTGTCCGGCACGTTGCGAAGATTGCAAGGCAGTCGGCGACCAACCCTCCGGCTTCCAACCATCAGGCGGGTTCTGCATGAAGGCGCCGGCAATAATTGTTACAACGAAATATGCGACGCCGAGGTAGGCGAACGTGCTTAAGACGCCAACGCTCTGAATGAGTCGTGTCGCAACTGGCGCGGTGATAAGCGCGCCCGCTCCGAATCCACCGACGGCGATGCCAGTGATAAGTCCTCGTCGATCCGGAAACCATTTCACCAGCACGGCCACTGGAACGATGTATCCAAGACCGAGACCGATGCCGCCGATTAAGCCATAGCTGAGATATAACCACGACAGACTATGCGCAAAGCTGGCGAGAAAGACCCCCAGACCGTAGAGAGCGCCGCCGCTCAACGCGACGATGCGCGGTCCTTTGCGATTCAGCCAGAGACCGCCGAAGAACGCAGCAAAGCCCAGGACAAAAATGCTGATCGTAAACGTCAGCGTCACCTCCGAAATGCTCCAGCCGAATTGCTTGGAGAGTGGGACACGGAAAACGCTCCAGGCGTAGACTGCGCCGAGCGCGATCTGCAAAAGTATTCCGGCGATTGCGATCAGCCAACGATTACTCGTTCGCATGATTTAATTACAATGGCGTTACCGCAATACCATTCTTGGGAATCGCGTCGTAGGTCGCCTTGTCGATCTTCAGGTGTGCCATGACCAGCTCCGATGGGGTGTGAGCGAGCCATTCCGAGAACGAAAACTCCTGATAGCGATCGCTCTTGAACATTTCGATGAACACCAAATCGGTGTCGCCAGTGTTCTCGATGTAATGCAGGAGCGTTTTCTGGACGTAGCCAACGTCGCCTTCCTGAAAATCCAACGTCCGAGCCTTGTTACCGGTGGCCACTACCGTCATTCGTCCCTTTCCAGCGATGTAGTATTGCCACTCGTCCGCATTCGGGTGCCAGTGTAATTCCCGCATTCCGCCCGGATGCACGGTGACCAAGGCCATCGCCGTGGTTGTGACTTTGAAATTCCTCGAATCGACGATACGCACCTCACCCCCCTTGGTCTGCTTTGTCGGCGGCATTTCCGTCGTGCGAAAACCAAAATCCTTCGTTGATTTTCCAAGTGCCCCGGCGGCTGATTTCTGATCGCCCTCGAGTCCCCCAGGAACATCTGTTTGGAAAATAAACAGCTCTTGCTTCGGCAGATTGGCAAAGGCCTTTTCAGCAACCGCGAAGTTTTTTGCCAGCACCTCGGGCGGGAGATGAGCCATCGCGTCGCTCAACAGTACCGTCTCCGACTCGGAGAAATCGCCGTCGTCGAACACGAGCATGAATTCGCAACCGTCGGGATTGAGACCCTGAATCGAGTGCGGGATCCCACTGGGAAAAAACCAAAGGTCGTTTTTCTTCACATCGGCAACAAAACTCTTTCCGTCCGCGTCAATCGCCGTGATCCGGGCTGTGCCGTAAAGCATGATGGCCCATTCGGCGGAAGTGTGCCAATGCAACTCGCGGACGCCGCCGGCAGTGAGTCGCATGTTTACACCAGCCAGGGTTTTGGACACGGGGAGTTCCCGCACAGTCACCTCGCGTGACCATCCGCCTTCGTAAGTCCGCTTGTTCGCAAAAGAGAATGGATATTTGAAGTTTTGGACCAGGCTCTTCGAATCTGTGGCAGGTGGCCAAATCGAATCCGGGTTCTGGGCATCAAGCCCTGGGTTGGCTGGGCCAGGATCACTCCTGCTTCGGTCCGCGCCCACCACTTTTTGCAATGCGGTAAAGCTGCCTATCGCTACTGCGGCTTTTCCGATAAAACTTCGACGAGTAAATTCGCTCATAAGCGGATCTCCTTACGGTTTTGGGGTTGTACTGATTTGAAGTTGTTCATCACTCGCTCCAGACCTGGAACAGGATGTAGATTAGAACCAGCGTCAGACCGGCCCAAACAGACAGAATTACTTCCTCACGATTGTGTCGGACGACGGGCACATCGTTGTCGACGTTTGGATCGCGATCGAAGAATTGGTGTCGCTTGCGAAAGATGAGGAATCCGCCACACAGGAAACCAAGGACGGCAACGCTGAACGCAATTCGTAACGCAGGAATGCCGGCCTGTTCAATCACCGCCATCATTTGGAACACGGTTGTTTGCATAGGGGAAGGCTACTGATGGTTTTAATCTTTTGCTCCGATGCGTCCGTAGGATTCTCCGATCCCGCTTGAGGAAGAATTGTGACTCCCTCGTCGGAGGTAACGCAGAGAGAACCTGTGATTCTGTCGGCATTATTAGTAAGATTCCGCCGCGAAAACAGATTCCGGATCGGAGCCGGAAACTTTGCCCACCGCGATCCAACCAACACGGCTGACCAGCGAGCCGATTAAAAATGAAATCGCCGCGAATGGAACGAGGGAAAAGAACCGCAGAACAAGCGCGAGCGGGCCGTTCAAGATTTCGCCGATCCGAATCAGCCAGCCCGTTCCATGTTCGTGGATCGCGCGATCGGCGGCGCCGTGTTTATCGATGCTCAACCAGATGAGCAAAGCCGTCTCAACGCCGGCGACGTAAAAGCCAAGGAAGTTGAGCGTTGGGATTCGGTGCCCGAGCAATTCCAATAAAGCCGCGGCAGATCCCAATCCTGCGGTCCCAAAATGAATCGGCAGCAGCGTGCGATGCAAAAACCAGGCTGGGATCGCCGTCGCACCGATGAGCACGCCCGTATAAGTCGCGAGCAGCGTTCCGAAGATCGCCGAACCAAAAATGAAGACGCCGGCGGCGGCGCGCAGCAGTTGATCGAGTGTGCCAGGGAAAATCTGATGCCCGTGCAGCTCGAGCGCGATTAAACCCGGAACGACACAAGCGCCGAACGCGCTGAGGATCCAGGCGCCCATCGACATGGCTGATTGATGTTTAAAAACGCGGAGCATGTTGAGGAAAAGGTGAGGACGGCCGAGGTCCATGATCAGCAGAATCGGCGAGAGAACTGCGCCGGCTACAGCTGCGATCCACATCGCCGTGCGGGCAAGATCGAGATGATGAAAGATGATCGCTCCGCTCGCAATTACGGGCGACATTCCGGCCATTCCGCCGAAGAAAAAGTAGAGCGGAATTTCCCAAGTCCAAACCGGCGGCTTGACCACGGGCTGGCCGTAATAACCGGGCTTCCGTGGAATCGGGCCGCCCGCAACATCGACGCCTTTCCCTGGAACTACGCCGTCCTTCCACGCTTGCTCGCGCAACTCCTCGAGACGTTTTTCGGATGGCGAATTGATAGTCATGAAAAAAATGCGAAGGCCACGAGCGTTGCGATGATGGATGCAACCGCCGTCGTGAATGCCGAAGTCCACGCGGATTTCAAGTAGATGGTTGGAATCTGCGGCTTCGGCGGCAGTCCGTAGGCTTCGGGTTCACCAAGAATCAAAAAGAACGCGTGAATCCCGCGGACGGAAGTTTCGGTTGGATCGTAAAGTTGCGCGTCGTTGTAACCACTTTGTTGTAATTGCCGGACGCGCTCCGCTCCGCGCGCGCGGAGATCATCCAATCGGCCGAATACGATTGATTCGGTTGGACAAACTTTGGCGCAGGCCGGGACGAGTCCGCTCTTCTGTCGATCGTAACAAAATGTGCACTTGAACGCGCCGCCCGCATCGTGCAGCGGCTCCGGCCTGCGATCGATCACTCCGAACGGACACGACACCACGCAATAACCGCAACCGTTGCAGACATCGTTCTGCACCAGGACCGAGCCGACTTCCGTGCGTACGATCGATCCGGTCGGACACGCTTCAAGGCAACCGGCCTCTTCGCAGTGCTTGCAAACATCGGACAAGAAAACCCAGCGGAACGGATCTTCGTCCAATGACATTGGACCGGCGATTTGATCTCCCTTCGCCCGGTCTTGTTCGAGAAACATGACGTGTCGCCAGGTTGATGCCCCAAGGTGGCCGGTGTTGTCGTAAGAATTTCCCGACCAGGTGAATCCGTCATCTGGCACCTGGTTCCATTCTTTGCACGCCACCTCGCAAGCTTTGCAGCCAATGCAAACACTCGGGTCGGTGAAGAACCCGACTTCGACACGATCCTGCACGTAGGAATGTTTCCGCTGGTTCGTGCTCTGGATTCCTTCGCCGATCATCGGTTGTCGATCTTTCCGTGTTCGCCGTGGCCACCGGCTTGTGGTCCGGGAGAGGCCCCCGGTGGTGGCTGTTCCGGATGCAAATTCGGTGGGCCATCCTGTGGCACATATTTCTTGATCCACTCTTCGAAAGCTGCCCCCCGTGGCAATCGGCCAGGGACAATATTGCAAGCGAGCGCCTTCGCTTCCATGATCGTGACGTTCGGCTCGCCTGAGATCGGAACTAAATCATTTGTCACACTGCCTTGCACCGATCCGGCCGAACCGAAATGAAACGGCATTGCGATTTGATGCACGGTTCTTCCGTTGAGATGCATCGGGCGAATGCGCCGACTTACGAGAGCGCGTGATTCGATCGCGCCGCGTAAGCTCACGATCGAAATGTAATCGCCGTTGTCGATATTTAGCTCGGCCGCGAGCTCGGGCGACATTTCCGCGAACAATTCCGGTTGCAACTCCGCGAGGTGGCTGAGAAAACGCGACATGCCGCCGGCGGTGTGGTGCTCGGTTAGCCGGTAGGTCGTTAGGACAAATGGGAATCGCGTGTCGCCCGGCGGCGCGAACCGGTTTTCTTGCCGAGTAAACCAATTGACCACCGGGTTCGTGTCGCGCGAGTAAAGCGCATTATGCACCGGCGACTCGAGCGGTTCGTAATGCGTCGGCATCGGGCCGTCCTGCAAACCTTGCGGAACGTGAAGCCAGCCGAGCCCGTCCTCGTGCAACATGAACGGTGCATCGCCCGGAATTGCCTCGAGTCCGCTCTCGTTTCCGGTTGGGCGAAACTCGGGCGGCTTTTCGGGCGGAAAATCGGGAATGTCGACACCGGTCCATTTTCGTTGCCTCTGGTCCCACCAGACCAATTTCTTACGGTCGCTCCACGGCTCGCCGGTCGGGGTTGCGCTGGCTCTATTATATATAATACGGCGATCGCCCGGCCAAGCGAAGCCCCAGCCGTGTCCGAGATAATCTTTTGAATTACGCGTATTTGCCTTGTTAACTCCTTCAGGACCAAGCACACCCGAGTAAATCCATCCCCCGCTCGCGGTCGAACCGTCAGCCTTCAGGCGCGGAAAACCGTCAACCTGCGCACCATGATGCGGATTGCCGTCGCGATCGAGACCGAACACCACTCCGTCCCCGTTAGGTTGAGGATCGGTATACCAGCCGTTGATCTCTGCCAAGACGGCTTCCATTTTAGGATCGCCCAGCTTGTCTTCCGGGTACCACCAGTTAAGCGCGCGTAAGGGTTCATCGAGCGGATCGTTGGATTGTTTGGCTTTTGCGATCAGACGCAACGCGAGTTGATGCATGAACCATGCGTCGGATCGGGCGTCACCGGGCGGATCAACTGCTTTCTCGCGCCACTGCAAAAGTCTTTGGGTGTTGGTGAACGCGCCTTCCTTTTCCGCGTGACCCGCCGCCGGAAAAAGAAAGACCTCCGTCTCGATTTCTTCGGTTCTCAATTCACCACGCTCGATCTCGGGCGAATCCCGCCAAAACACGGCGGCCTCAATCTCGACCATCTCGCGCACAACGAGCCATTTTAATTTCGAGAGCGACGTCCGCTGAAACCGGGAATTGGCGGCCGCGACCGCGGGGTTCTGCCCCATCATGAACATGCCTTCCATTTTTCCGTCGGCCATGTCGTAGAGATATTCGAAAAATGAATGGTTGCCGGTGATCTTCGGGACCCAGTTATATCCGAACTCGTTTTCGGCCGTTGCGTTCTTGCCGTAGTACGCTTTCAGCAAGCTGATGAAGTACGACGGAAAATTATGCCAGAGACCAGTCGGCTTGGTCTGATGGGCCAGGTAATCGCTTAGTTTCTCTTCGCTGCCGTCACCGCGCGGCATCGGCAGGTAACCGGGCAAAATATCGTAGAGCGTTGGAATGTCGGTCGAGCCTTGAATCGATGCGTGACCGCGTAGCGCCAGAATTCCCCCACCCGGTCGACCGATGTTGCCCAGTAACAGTTGCAGGATCGACGCCGTCCGAATGATCTGAACGCCTTTGGAATGTTGCGTCCAGCCGAGCGCATAACAAATCGCCGCCGTTTTATCCGGACCTGAAGCGGCGACGAGCGCATCGGCAACTTTGTGAAAGAGTGCCGGCGAAATCCCGCAAATTTTCTCCACCATCTCCGGCGTGTAGCGAGCAAAGTGGCGACGCAACGCTTGGAAAACGCAGCGCGGATGTTGCAGGGTTAGATCGCGTTCAGGAAAACTGAGACCGCCATTGCCCTGATAGGCCCAGGTTTCTTTGTCGTAAGTGCGTTGTTGTTCGTTCCAGCCGGAGAAAAAGCCAGTCGCGCCTTCATCGGTATCGCGAAAATCTTCGCGCAAAATACAGGAGGCGTTGGTGAAGTGTACCACGTAGTCGCGGAAGAAAAGATTGTTCTCGATGATGTGCCGGACGAGGCCACCGAGAAATGCGATGTCGCCGCCGGCGCGCATTGGGACCCAGATATCGGCCAGCGCGCTTGTGCGCGAGAATCTTGGATCGACATGAATGATGGTCGCGCCGCGCTCCTTCGCTTTCATTACCCAGCGGAAACCGACCGGATGCGCTTCGGCCATCGACGAGCCCTCGATTAAAATGCAGTCGGCGTTGGCGAGATCTTGTTGCGCAGTGGTAGCTCCGCCCCGGCCAAAGCTGGTGCCCAGACCGGGCACCGTGCTGCTGTGTCATATCCGCGCCTGGTTGGATATGCACACCATCCCCAGGCCGAGAGTGAAAAGTTTTCGAATGAGATAATTTTCTTCGTTGTCGAGCGTGGCTCCGCCGAGATGACAGATCGCTGCGGTGTGATTGATCGTCGCGCTGTCTTTCTTATGAACGAATGTGCGTTTGCGCGATTCCCAAACACGGTCCGCCACCATGTCCATCGCGCGATCGAGCGAAATTGCCGTCCACTCTTTTGCGCGCGGCGCGCGATACTTCATTTTTATTTCGCGCCGGTCGTGAGTAAGCAATTGATACGAAGCCGCACCTTTGGGGCAAAGATTCCCCTGGCTAATCGGACTTTCCGGATCGCCTTCGATCGAAATCAGTTTGCCGTCCTTGTGATAAATCAGCTGCCCGCAACCGACGCCACAATATGGACAAATGGAACGCGCCACTTGCGCATTGTCGATCCGCGCGTGCATCCCGCGCGTCTTGTCCGACATCGCTTCCAAACCGGTGCCGTCAGCTCGTTCTCGAATTTGACGAATCAGCGGCCATTTCGAGAGCAACGCAGTGAGCGACATCATATTAATTGATCGCCTAAACGCCCGTCTCCGTTGCTACCTTCTTTATGCGCAGCAGTAAAGCGCGTTGATTTCTTATTTTCTCGAAAACCCTATCGTTCGACGAGCGACGCGCGCTCTGAGTCGTCCCAGACCGCGGTAAAGCTGTAAGTCTCGCCCGGCTCCACGTTCACCGAAATTTGACTCGGAGAATTTTGCCCATAGGTCTTTGGATTAGTAGTTATCGACAGCACATGTTTTCCGGGCGGCAACACTCCGTCGTAATTCCGATTAATGCCCAGAACCGCAACCTGGACGCCGTCGACGGCGAGGTTAATAGACTCTTCTATACCAAAGTCCGCTGATCTGTTGACGATCAGTCGGGCGTTATCGCCAGAGCGTGCCTGAATCGGTGTATCTGCTCTTAGCGATTGCGTTAGCAAAAGAATCCCCACGATCAAAACTGAACTGATTGTTTTCATATACCAAAAACTGCCTCCAACCGCTTTCGATAACACTGCGCGATTGGAGGAATTTCGAATCCTCCTTTCGAGATAGACCAGCGACCGCTCTTGTCACCTACGAATCAAAACACGGCACGCGGCCGGCAGATTTTCTTCGATGCCTTCAATCAACTCACGGAGGCTAATCGGCTTGGCTAAGAATGGATGTCCCTGGATTTGCAGCCCCGACCGTCCTTCCGCTTTTGTCACCAGAGCCGTGAGAAAGACAATCGGTATTCTGTGCAATGTCGGATCGGATTGAATCCGAGCGGCGACTTCGCCACCATCGATTTCCGGCATCGCGATATCGAGCAGGATAAGGTCAGGCTTAAGGCCCTGGGCTATTTGATGAGCTTTGCTCGGGTCGTTCTCTTCACCAACGAAGTAGCGGCCCGTTCTCTCCAGCGCGACCTTGGCCGAATGGGTAAAGTCAGGATTGTTATCGATGATCAAGATGCACGCTTTTTCCTTAATCGGTTCTACAACCTGAGGGAGAAAGTTTGCTTCGACTGTTGTGTTCATAGTTTTCTCTTCGGACATTTTGTGGCGGCGTCTGCCTAACCGCTTAGCTCATTGAAAAAAAGCGCCCAGAAATGCGATGATTAAACCGATTAACGGGCTGAGCATGGTGAACCAAAGACCGATGTTAGTTATCAAAGGGCCGTGTGTTTGCATACGTCATTTGTCCTTCGTTAAGCTGCGACTGGCTGCGCTACGGTCAGACCGTTCTCCTTCTTGCTGAGTGCGCGGCGCAGTTTGGTCAGCGCAATGTTTTGTAATTGGCGAATACGCTCGCGCGTGACGCCGAAATTTTTACCCACATCTTCCAGGGTCTTCGGTGCTCCACCGTCGAGACCAAAACGCTCAGAGATGATCTTCTGCTCGCGCTTGTCCAGCACATTGAGGAGCCCGTCCATTTCATCGAGCAAGTTTTTATCACGCAGCAATTCGAACGGCGTTTGCGCCTCCTCATCCCCGATCACCTCGCCGAACGCGGTCGAATCGTCGTCGCCAATCGGGGCTTCGATCGAAGCCGGGCGGATACCGAGACTTTTTAGTCGCGCGACTTTTTCGCCGGCAATGCCGATCTCCTGGCCAAGTTCATCGTCGGTCGGTTCGCGACCGAGTTCTTCACTCAACTGAAGCGAAAGCCGGCGGACCTTCGTGGCTTTATCGACAAGATGCACCGGGAGCCGGATCGTCTTCCCCTGATTGGCCAGAGCGCGTTTGATCGACTGCTTGATCCACCACATCGCATACGTGCTCAGCTTCGCTCCTTTCTTGGGGTCGAAGCGCTCGACCGCTTTCGTTAGGCCAATGTTTCCTTCGGAAATCAGGTCAAGCAGCGGCAGACCGAGATTGACATAATCGCGTGCGATCGTGACAACCAGCCGCAGGTTCGCGTTGATCATGAGTTCGCGCGCTGCGGCATCGCCCTTCTTTATTTTGCCCGCGAGTTCGATTTCCTGTTGCGGCGACAAAAGAGGAATTCGTCCGATTTCTCGCAGGTATCTGTTCAGTCCGTTATCGCTTTCGTTCATAACGACAACCTATTCGCCCAAGCGAATCTCCTGCTATTGCGCGAGCGCGGGATTTTGCAGTGCCACCAACGAGTCGGCGCGGGCTACCTCTTTGGAGATAGGAGATTGGGGCCTTGCTAACGCAAGATTCGCTTCACGTCCGCCGCGACCAGCGTGTCGACCAATAGTTCGCTACGCGCTTTCTAGCCACGACGTCCTCTGCTTTTCTATTCGCCCGCGAGTCGATCTAACTCTTGCATCGTCGAATCATCGAGCTCGATCAGCGCCGCACCAGTGTTTTCCTCCAAGTGCTTGACCTTTGACGTCCCGGGAATCGGGAGCATCACCGGAGATTTCTTGAGCAGCCATGCGAGCGCGATCTGCGCCGGCCCTGCGCTGAGGCGCTTCGCTGCGCGCGTCAGTGGGCCGTCATGTTTCGCTAGCTCGCCGGTAGCGAGTGGAAACCATGGAATGAAGCCGATGTTTTCTCGGGTGCAATACTCCAGCACCTCCTCGGAATTTCGATCGACTAGATTATATCGATTCTGGACCGAAACGATCGGAGTGATACGCCGCACCGCCTCGATCTGCTTAACGTTGACTTCAGACAATCCAATGTGGCGAATTTTGCCCTCGCTCTGAAGATCGACCAACGCGCCGATTTGATCTTCCGTCGCGACTTTCGGGTCGATCCGGTGCAGTTGTAACAAATCGATCCGCGAAACATGCAACCGGTGAAGACTACCCTCAACCGCCGACCGCAGATGTTTCGGGCGACCGTCCTCGACCCATTGGTTAGGGCCAGGCCGCTGAAAGCCGGCTTTGGTCGCGATTAAAAGATCGGCCGGATATGGATGCAGCGCCTCGGCAACGAGGCACTCGGAAACTATGGGCCCGTAGGAATCGGCCGTGTCGATGAGATTGATTCCCAACTCCACTGCACGTCGGAGGACAGCGATCGCCTCGGAATGGTCGGCCGGTTCTCCCCAGACGCCAGGCCCAGTGAGTTGCATCGCGCCGAAACCGAGTCGACGGACAGGGATATTACCAATTAGAAATGTTCCGCTCGCTTCGGCCGGGCGCGCATTGTCAGAGGGGGGAGGTTGTTCCGTAGCTGTCGATGATCTTGAAGTGGTCATAACTTCTCCTATTACGAACTAGGGTTAAGTCCAACGCGTTCGATCACGCAGCAGACCTTTCTTCGCGCGATTGAAAAAGGTTGAGCATTCTGCGAAGCGCGACTCGTAAGACTCGCAGATAGGGGACTCACCGTTTTCCTCGATCCACTCCGGGTGCTGCTCGCGCAGAGCGTCGTGAATTTGCTGCTGAAGCAGAACGTAAGAGCGAATTTCGCCAGAAATGGTCGCAGACGTGTTCATTTTCATTCTCCAATGGATCAGCGGCCGTGAGGCTTGGGCTATTGCGCGTGCGTGGGATTTTCCAATTCTACTCTCGAGGTAATTCGTACTCCCTCGTTCGAGGGAGAGAGTCTCCGCCCCGAACTGTTGATATTGTCACAACCGAACGCCTCGACATTCACAAGGGAAGATTGCTATGAGAACTACGTTGACTGTGCATCATAACGAACACGTAAGCAGCCGATCGTTCGATGAGGTTGTTCGCGCCTTTGAATCAGCCGTGGGATCCGTTGAAGACATTGGACTTGAAGCGCTCGCAGTGTCAACGAAGAGCGCCGAGGAGTTCGAGAGCCAAGTAAAATCCCGTGAGAGCACGAGCGGTTTCATGCGCTTCTTCACCGCCGATCATGGCGCGTGGATGGCGAGCGTCGGATTGAACGCCAAGGCCAGAATGTACACAATCGGCAATCCGTTGATCGCCCGGACCATGCTCGAACACGACATTGCCGCTGGATTGAATGTTCCGGTGCGGTTGATGATCTATGAAGAGCCGGCGAGCCGGACAACTCGATTGACCTACGATCTTCCTTCTTCGCTGATGAGCGGATTGAAGAATGAGAAGGTTGCCGCAGCCGCGAAAAAGCTGGACGCCAAGCTCATTGCTCTGGCGGTTCACGCTACAGGTGCAGAAACCTAACGAGTTACAAGACACTCGATATGGCGATGCGGATTCTTGTCGTCGGCGCCGGTGCGGTGGGTGGTTATTTTGGTGGCCGGTTGGCCCTGGCTGGGCGCGATGTCACTTTTCTCGTGCGCCCATTGCGTGCGAAACAGCTCAGTCGAGATGGTCTCCGAATCATCAGCCCACATGGTGACGCGGTCCTCTCTCCGAAGCTGGTAACCGCTGATAAGATCGACACGCCTTACGACGTCGTCTTCCTGAGCGTGAAAGCGTATGCGCTTGAGGCGGCGATGAATGATTTCGCCGAGGCCGTGGGACCGGAAACGATGATCTTTCCAGTCCTCAACGGCATGCGCCACATCGATCTCTTGACGAAACGGTTCGGAGAACATGCGGTCATCGGCGGCGTCTGTTTCGTCGCCGCCGACATCGACGACCAGGTTGGTATCGTCCAACTGGCCGACTTTCAGTATCTTCTTTATGGCGAGAGAAACGGCGAGACCACGCCCCGCCTGAAAACGCTCGATGCAACACTGCAGGGAGCCGGATTCGATGCCCATCTGTCGCCGGACATTATGCAAGCGATGTGGGAGAAATGGGTCCAGCTCGCCAGCCTCGGTGCGGTTACTTGCCTGATGCGCGGAACGATCGGCGAGATCGTGGCTTCGCCGGGTGGGGCCGAGCTATCGATTGATATAGTGAACGAGTCTGCGGCGGTTGCCATGGCCTGCGGCTATAAGCCGTCGGATAAATTGCTTTCGAGACACACGACCGCGATGACGGCGCACGGATCTTCGTTAACTTCTTCGATGTATCGCGACTTGCGAAAGGGCGCGCCAGTCGAGGCCGATCACATCCTGGGCGACTTCATCGAACGCGGCAGCACCCACGGAGTTACCACGCCATTATTGAAAGCGGCTTTCGTCAATCTTCGCGTTTACCAAGACAGCCTCCCGAAACATTGATGCCAGCAACTCAGTTCCCCGCGCGCGTATTTTCAGGCAGCGGCGTGTGACTCGATAGGCAAAGGCGCGACCGTCGTCTCAGACCCGAGCGCGCTTCGCACCAGCGGAGCGACACGTGTCCCGAGCAGCTCGATCGCGCGCAACATTTTGGCGTGCGGTAACGCCGCGACACTCATCTGAAACGTGAGACGGGAAATGCCGCCTAACGACTTGTTCACGCGCAAGATTTTTTTCGCGACTGTTTCTGGATCGCCAACGAGGAGCGCACCGGTCGGTCCAAGCTGGGCGTCGAAGTGCGCCCGAGTCATAGGTGGCCAACCACGTTCCCTGCCAATCTCGGTGAAGCTTTGGGCATAACCGGGGAAAAACTCGTTTGCAGCCTTCGCTGCAGTGTCGGCGACATAGCCTAGCGAGTGGATCCCGACCTTGAGCTGATCAGGAGAATGTCCAGCGCGCAGACCGGCCTGGCGGTAGCGGTCGATCAGCGGCCGAAAACGGTGCGGCTCTCCGCCAATGATCGCGACCATCAACGGCAGCCCGAGCATGCCGGCGCGAACGAAGGAACTCGGCGTGCCTCCGACACCGAGCCAAATGGGTAACGGATTCTGCAGCGGCCGCGGGTAAACTCCTTGCCCGGCCAGTGCCGCGCGGTGTTTGCCGGACCAGTGTACGTGCGTGTTCTCGCGAATCTTCAGAAGCAGATCGAGCTTCTCGGCAAAGAGCGAATCGTAGTCCTCGAGTTCCAACCCGAAGAGCGGAAACGCTTCGATGAATGAGCCGCGCCCGGCCACGATTTCCGCTCTTCCGTTCGAAAGCAAATCGAGCGTCGCGAACTGTTGAAATACGCGCACCGGATCGGTGGCGCTTAATACTGTGACGGCACTCGTTAGGCGAATACGGCGGGTCCGGGCCGCGGCAGCCGCGAGAATCATCGTTGGCGCGGAATCTAGGAACTCGCGCCGGTGATGTTCGCCGATGCCAAATACGTCGAGCTCGGCCTTGTCAGCGAGCGTGATCGCTTCGAGCAACTCGCTGAGATGACGTGCGGGACCGACTGCCCGGCCAGCCGCGTCAACGGTTGCCGCTACGAAACTGTCTACGCCGATCTCCATTTGTTGCTGATTCTTGTTCAAGCTGGAACGCGCTGTTGGAAGAGACCGGCGAAAGCAGAGCGGACGCTCAAGAAGACAACGATCCAGAGCACGGTGACGACGAGAGCCAGAGGCAGACCGCTCGGAAGCATCAGTAGGTGAATGAGCAGAATGTTAACGATGATCGGAGCGAGCAGTGTTAGCGCAAGCGGGACATAACGATTGACCAGGAGCAGGATCGCCGAAATGATTTGGAGCAGAAATATCGGGACCAGATAATGGGAGACAAAAAGCGCCCCAAGGAACTGGCCAGCCGTCCCGGAGGGCGGAGAGCTGGGAATGAAGTGGAGGAAGCCGTTCAGTCCGAACGTGAGAAAGATCAGGCCGAGAAGGAAACGGGCGATGACGAGAGTAATGTTCATGTTAAGATTGTTTAGTTGACATCAAGTATATTGACACTAATATAATTGCCGTCAAGTCAAATAATGGAATGAAGCGGAAACCCAAAATTAAAAACAGGCAAAAATCCGCCGGCGTGCATGTTTGGCTCGTCCTCATGAAAGCCTTTCAAGCGCTGATCCCGCACGCCGCGCAGAGCATCAAACGGACGAAACTGGGCGATTCCGATTTCCGCGTCCTGGAGGTGCTCCTGCATAAAGGCCCGCTCCCGGTGAATACCATCGGCCCGAAGGTTTGGCTCACCCCCGGTTCCATCAGTGTCGCCGTTGATCGGTTGGTTAGGAAAGGACTCGTTTCACGCAAAGATCACCCGGGCGACCGGCGAGTGCGCCGGGTTGCGTTGACCCCGAAAGGACGGGCGTTGATTAGGCGGGGGTTTGGCGAGCACGCAGCGGCGATGGAAGACGTTGCCGGCGCCCTTTCAAAAAGCGAACGCCTGAGATTGCTGCGGCTTTTGAAGAAATTGGGGAAACACGCAGCCGCAACTCGCAACTAACCGGATTACCGCAGCTTAACGAGCGTCAACGCGGAAGCTCAGCCTTCCGGAACGCCGTGTTGTTCTTCGAAGCACGATTCGAAGCTCTTCAGATCCACTGGAACGCGGGGCTGCGCGCCTTTCGGGGCGGCCCGAAGATATTGCACAGGCCATGCGATTGATTCGTCAAGTTCGCGAGCTGCTCGCAGCGGCCAAAACGGGTCGCGCAAAAACTCGCGGGCCATGATCACTACATCCGCTTGTTCCGCCCGAATGATATGCTCCGCCTGAACTGGAGAAGTGATCATTCCGACCGCACCGGTCATGATTTCGGCTTCGCGGCGGATACGCTCGGCAAAGGCCACCTGGTAACCCGGACCGACCGGAATTTTCGCGTGGGGCACGTTACCACCAGAAGAACAGTCGATGAGATCGGCTCCGGCTGCCTTCAGTTGGCCGGCAAGTTTCACCGACTCATTAATATCCCACCCGCCATCGATCCAGTCGGTGGCCGAGATGCGCACGAATAACGGTAATTCCTTCGGCCACGCAGATCGAACTGCCGCCACAATCTCACGGCACAGTCGAGTTCGATTCTCGAATGAACCGCCGTAATCGTCCTCGCGTTCATTACTAAGAGGCGACAGAAATTCGTGGATCAGGTAGCCGTGCGCAGCATGGATCTCGACGACGCGGAAGCCAGCCTGGCAGGCGCGCCGCGCGGCTGCTGCAAAAGCAAAGACTATTTCTTGAATCCCGTCGGTCGTTAGGGCCTGCGGCATCGGATAAGTCTCGGCGAACGCTAACGCACTTGGGGCTACCACCTCTTTCCAACCTCCTTCGGCTTCGGGAATTGTTCCCTGACCTTCCCATGGCCGGCGCGTGCTTGCCTTGCGGCCGGCGTGGGCCAACTGCATTCCGGCGATGCCACCTTGTTCATGAATGAAACTGACCATTCGACCCAGCATCTCGATGTGCCCGTCCGACCAGATGCCGAGGTCCTGCGGGCTGATGCGCCCCTCGGGGAGAACGGACGTTGCTTCAGTCAGGACGAGTCCAGCGCCCCCGACGGCGCGACTGCCAAGATGAACAAAATGCCAGTCGTTAGCGTATCCATCGCGGCTCGAATACTGACACATCGGCGAGACGAACACCCGATTGGCAAACTTCACATCTCGAATCGCCAGGGGATCGAACAGGCCAGCCATGGTCAGAGGTCACAAGTCAGCAATCAGAGGTTAGTAACCAGAACGCAACGTATGAGCAAAGTTCAATTCAAAGACAAGATCGTCGTCATTACCGAAGCGAGGAGCGGAATTGGCGAGGCGACTCCGGTCATGGTCGCTGTACTCACATATATATAGAGAGAGAGAAATGTGCTGCCCGTGTGGCTTCGTTGAAGGTCGCGCGCCCAATCAGGCGGCCGACTTGCGTTCGTTCGATTGAAAAAGGTTGAGTAGTTCTACCAAGCGCGACTCGTACGACTCGCAAGTGGGGCAATCCCCGTTTTGCTCAATCCACTCTGGATGCTGCTCGCGCAGGGCGTCGTGAATCTGGTGCTGAAGTTGGACGTAAGAGCCAATTTGGCCAGAGCTGCTCTCAGACGTGTTCATTTTCATCGCCGACGATACCGGTGATCGAATGATCTCGGCTACGATGCGTCCGGCGGATTTTGTGGTACTACCTACGAGGTGGTGCCGGCTCCCTCTTTCGAGAGAGGAAGGCTGGAAGAAATTGCCAGCAAGAAGCAGACGGAACGCCGTTTTCTTCTTGTTAATGGGTTTATTGCCGCCGCCCACGTTTTATCTCAGATAAAAACCAAGTGCGGCGCTCGGTTTCATCGAGTCCGGAGCGATGTTGTTGATCGACTGAATGTCCTCACGACTTAGTTCGCAAAGAGGCTTGCTGGCTTGTCACCGACTCCGGAAACTTCGGAAATGCCCTGATCGGCTGCCATAGCGATATCCGTAACCGCGGCCACCATAGTAACCGTACGGGTACCCGCCGTATCCATAGTAATCGTACGGGTAATAGGTGTAACCGTAATATCCGTACGGATAGTCCCAGCCCCACCACCATGGGTAACCGTAGCCGCCGATGAAGACATCATTAGAGAATCGGTGATTGCGCCAGTTGCCACCCCAGTTCCGCCCACCGAAACGGCCGCCACGAAAGCCGCCGCCCTGGAAACCGCCACCGGCGAAACGTCCACCACGGAAACCACCAGCGCTGCGGAAACCACCACCGGCAAAGCCGCTACTGTGGAAACCTCCACCGCCAAAACCGCCACTGTGGAAACCGCCGCCGCCAAAACCGCCTCCGCCGCGACCGCCTCCCCCACCCCCGTGGCCACCCGCCCATACGGCGTGAGCCAAGGCGATCGATATGATGCCTGCTAAACTCAGTAATTTAAACTTTTTCATAGCTTAAGATCGTCACGCTTCGGTTTTGGAGACATGGCCCCATCGGCGGGATTTTGCGGTCCTCTTAAAAGAAGGATCACGACTCCCTCCTTCGAGTTGAAAGCTCGGGGATCACCCGGTGTTGATCATCTATAAGCCGAGTTCGCCTAGAGATAGAATCCGCTGAACAAGCGCTACTGTAGCAAAGAGGAAAAAGCGCTTAAAGCTGAATCAAACCGCGACGAGTGGCGTTCGCGACCGCTTCGGTTCGGCTGATGACGTTGAGCTTGGCGAAAATGCTTTTCACGTGCGACTTCACCGTGCCTTCACTAATAAAGAGGGTTGAGCCGATCTCTTTGTTGCTTTTTCCCTGGGCCATCAGCTTGAGCACATCGATCTCGCGTTCGCTCAATGTTTCGCCGCTGACGCGTTGCGCGAGTTTGGCGGCAAGATGCACTGGCACGCAGGTTTCGCCGGCATGCACTCGACGAATGCAATCCATCAACGCTTCGCGCGGCGCATCTTTGAGCAAGTAACCTTTGGCGCCGGCTTGAATGGCGCGGTAAATGTCTTCGTCGCCGTCAAACGTCGTCAAGACAATGATGCGCGCTTTGTCATCGTTGGAACGAATTTCTTTAAGCGCGCCAACGCCGTCCAGCTCAGGCATGCGCAAGTCGAGCAGCGTTACATCGGGATGATGTTCCTTCCAAAGATCGACCGCTTCACGCCCATTGCTGGCCTCACCGACGACGGTCATGTCTGTTTTCCGTGTGATGAGAGAAACCAAGCCTTCCCGAACAACGCTGTGATCGTCGGCGATGACCACGCTTATCCTGGACTTTTTTGTGTCTCCAACTTTGGACGCTTTCGTCCGAGCGGACGTTGTTTTCTTTGCCGACTTTTTCGAGGTCGGTGCTGTTTTCTTTTTTGAACTCATGATGTCAACTCCCCGTTGCACGGCAAGAGCACTGTGATCTTGGTGCCTTTGCCACGTGAGCTTGTGATTTCTAGTTCGCCGCCCATTTGTTCGACCCGCTCGCGCATTCCTACGAGACCGACGCCGTCGTGTCGATCTTTCACCTTGAATCCGTCGCCGTCATCGCGCAGTTCCAAACGAAGTTCTTTCGCCTTGTAGGTTAATCGCGTTTTGAAGTTGCGGGCGTGAGCGTACTTGAGCGTGTTGGTCAGCGCTTCCTCTCCAATATGGAGAAGGTTCTCCTGCCAGGGCGGAGGAAGCTCGGGTAGTTTGCCTTGCGCTTCAAACGTCGTGTGAAGGGCCGTCCCGGCGGTCGTGTTCTTAATAGTACCTTTGAGGGCCTCCCAAAAATTGTATTCCTGCAGTGCTTGCGGACGCAACGCGTGCACTGACCTGCGCGCTTCGCTCAGACTTCGCCGAGCCAGTTCGCCGGCCCGGTGCAAATGCTTGTCCGCGTCCTTGCGGGAACCGCATGCGATTGCATCCTCCGCCGCTTCCAATTGCACAATCACACCGGTGAAACCCTGGGCCAGCGTATCGTGAATGTCCCGCGCCATCCGATTGCGCTCTTCGAAGACCGCTGCCCGCTGGCCCTGCTCGGCAAACTCATTGAGTTGAAGCGCGAGCATGACTTGGTGCGCCAGTGCCTGGGTCAATTCAATCTCCTCCGGTCGATAAGACGCGCTATCGGCGTGGCGAATGCCAACAAAGCCTCTGACTTGTCCGCCCACCAAAAGCGGCACCGCGAGAAACCTCCTGGTGCCGCTCCGCTTCAAATGCTCGGCCCATTCGCCGGTGACCCGCGGATCGGTCTCGATGTTATCGCAGACCACCGGGCCGGCCGTGAAAAGCAATTCCTGAACGACCGGGTTTTGTTTCCAGAATAAGGGATCCCTGATAAATGGATGCTCGGGATCAGCCATTATTTTTGCCCCATCCGACGTTGAGGAGCGCAAAATGAGTGCGTCGTTCGACTCGTCAAACAGCCACAGAGTCACACTTCGTGTGTTCAGGAGGCGCCCAATCGTACTTAACATCTGTCCGATGAATTTCTCCGGATCGGGCGCAGTTGCTAAAACGTCCAAACTTTGCGCCAGCGCTTCCACTTGTCCGCGCGCGACCTGCTCGGAAGCGCGCAGCGCCGCTTCAGAGCGTTTGCTTTCGGTGATATCTATCACCGTGCCCACGAATTCCAAGAGATGCCCTGCCTCGTCGCAAACCGGATGACCGACCGCGTGGATGTCCTTAACGGCGCCGCTCGGGTGAACAACTCGGTAGTCCGTTTCGAAGTCCGCGTTCTGGGCAATCGCTTTTCCGAACAGTTCTCTGACTCTGTCCTGGTCCTCAGGGTGAAGTCGCCCAAAGAATTTTTCGAATCGCGGCGTCCCGGCGTCCGGATCGAAGCCAAGCACGCGGTAGGTTTCCTCCGACCAGTACCGAATCTCGCCGGTAGCGGGCACCCACGCCCAACTTCCGGTATGACTGAGTCGCTGCGCTTCCGCCAGATACGCTTCGCTCTCGCGCAGGGACGTTTCCGCCAGCTTACGTTGGATGGCAACACCCGCGAGATAGGTAATATGTTTAATCGTTTCCTGCTCCGCCGAACTCGGGCTACGCGGCTCGCGATAGTACATGGCAAACGTGCCGATCACTTTGCCTTCGGAGGAAAAAATCGGTGTGGACCAACAGGCGCGGAGCGAATGCCTCAAAGCCAGTTCGCGGAAATCAGTCCACAGTGGATCGGTCGCGATGTCCGACACAATGACCTGTTCGGCTCGGTAAGCGGCCGTTCCACATGAACCGACGGCGGGCCCAATGAAAGCTCCGTCGATCGCTTCGGTGTAAGTTTTCGGAAGATGGGGTGCCCCGCCATGTCGCAACTGTTTTCCATTCGGATCCATTAACAAGATGGAGGCTAGGACACCGGAAGATTGCTCTTCCACCAGCCGACACAGGTTATCGAGTATGTCGGCCAGCGAATCGCCTTTGGCCACCATCTCAAGAATTCTGTTCTCGCCGGCTAAGAGCGCTTCGCGCCGCTTACGGTTACTGATGTCTCTGATGATCGCCTGGTAATATTGGCCGCGCAGCGCTGACAAAGAAACCTCGACCGGAATTACCTCGCCAGTTTTTCGCAGGAATTTTCGTTCGAACCGAAAAGATCCCTCCGCTTTCAATTTCTCGATCCGGTCCCGAAACAAGTGGAGTTCTTCCGGGAGATAGGTGTCGGTAACTGAGGAACCGATCAGTTCCTTTTCCGGACGACCCGCCAGTTTGATCCCTGCCGGATTCACCATCACAAGGTTGCTATCGGCATCGAGAACGCAGATGGCGTCGGGCGAAGCTTCGATCAGATCTCGATATTTTTGCTCGCTTGTCCGCAAGTTCGTCTCTGCCCGATCGCGTTCAATCGCAACTCGTGCCAGGTAGGTCGCCTTTTCGATAAGCTCGAGGTCGTGCGTGCTCGGACTCCGGGTTTCGCGCTCATAAATACAAAAAGTTCCGAGGACTTTTCCCTCTGAGGACAATATTGGATTCGACCAAGAAGCTCGCAGCCCATGACTTAATGCGGCAGCACGATGCTCCGGTACTTCCCAAAGCGGATCAGTCGCAATCTCGGAGACTATGACCGGTGATCCGCGATAGGCCGCGGTCCCGCAAGAGCCGGCACACGGTCCGATAGGCAGCTTTTCCATCTCCTGCCTCCATCCTTTGGGAAGACTCGGGCCCGCCACGGAATCGAGGTGAAGACCATCGGCACGAAGGAGCAAAATCGAAGCAAGCGTACTGGGACGGTACTCCTCGATAATTAGACACAAGGCATTCAGGATTTCGGTAAGTGGAACGCCGGTGGCAATCATCTCGAGAAGACGCTTTTCACCGGCGAACAACGCCTGTCCTCGCTTGCGGCCGGTGATATCCACGGTCGTGCCAACATAACCATCGACATTGCCAGACTCCCCAAGGACGGCTCGGCCCACCCCTTGGACGTACTTAATAGATCCATCCGTAAGCGCGATTCGAAATTCGAGGTCGAATCCTCTTTTCTCCTTAATTGCTTCATCGAGACTTCGCTCAATAAATGAGCGATCGTTCGGATGAACCGTTTCCAGGAAGAACTGGAACGATGGCTTGGTCTTCTCAGGATCGAGCCCAAAAATCCGGAAATGCTCTTCGGACCATGTGACCTTTCCGTTGGAAATCTTCCAGCTCCAGCTTCCGGTGTGGCTGATTCTCTGTCCCTCAGCTAAAAACCCTTCGCTGCGGCGCAGCTTTTCTTCCGCACTTTTGCGTTCAATGATCTCTGTCTGCAATTCCTCGTTCGCGCGCGAAAGTTTCGCGGTTCGTTCTTCGACTTTAGCTTCCAGCTCATTCCGCGCTTTCCGAAGCTCTGATTCGCTTTCGCGCAAGCGGTTCTCGGAACGTTTGCGGGCGGTGCTCCACGAACTGAGAACCAGTGCCGAAAAAAGAAACGCGATCGTGGTCGGAATATCCCGAACGCTAAATTGAAATGCGTAAAACGGCTCGCTGAAGAAAAAGTTGATCGACAAAATCGACAGCAAAACAGCAAGCAGCCCAGGTCCCGTGCCGCCAAACCAAGTTGCGAGCAGGACAGCGGGGAAAAAAAGCGAAGTTCTGACGCCAAAGCTTTGCAGTGGCATCGTAGCGACCGTGGAGATCGCCACGGATAAAATCGAGAGACCGTACCGCCAAATACAAGCTCTCAGGCGCTTAATCTCATTGGCCGCCTGTTCCACCTTTGCTTCCATCGCCAGGTAACTTCAGGCCGCTGTTTTACCCTGGGGCGCGCGGCGTTCGCGTAGTTCCCGCAAAAACTCATCCGGCGGGACAAAGAACGGGTTCTCCTGGACGATGCCGCCGATAAGAATCATCGGGTGAGTTCGCATGACGTCGATGATTAGGTTCCCCCCACACTTCGTCAGATTATAAAGACAGATTACGGCATCCTTATATGGCGGTATGATGTCGTTTAGCCGGCACTCGTATTCCAGAAAATCGTCTACCCCGGGCCAGTCGCCTGAAGCCCACTCGGCGTGGCCCATGACGCGGGCCAGCGGGAAGCCGTCGCGCTGGCTCTGCTCCAGTACGTCCTGCATGCAGCCAAGCATTCGGTCCTTGTCGAAATGACCGTCGCGCAAATAAACTTCGTGCCAATGGTGCAGCTCGAATTGTCCATTCTTCTCGACCGAAGCGACATCGACGCCGCCTGAGGAAAGTCGCTCTAAGTGCTCGTCGCGCAGCTTTGGATCGACAATGTGAAACGCCTTCTCGCCGCGCGCGAGCCCTTCCTTAACGAACGGAAGTAACACACGGTACTCCTCCTCCGTGCCGTTAAAAAACGCGCAGACATGGCGATGTTTGCCGAGCGTCGCATTGGCAAACCGCATCGGCCGATCGTCATCTTCGCGAGACTTGGTGTTGTCTTTAGTCGGATCCAAAGGGGTTTCCCTTCTTGGTTGGAACCGCGTCTGACTTAGTCAGCGCTGCGGGACAGTTTAACAGCCGTCGGCACTCTCCGCCACTCTAACGTCCTCCCTCGAAAGAGGCAGCCGAAAATCCCGCCAGTGTTGCGTGGTAACCGATTGCGAGGGGCTTAACGTTTGAAAGAGACGAAATCACTATGAAAGCCAAATTACTTGGAAACAATTTTAAGAGCAGGTTGCGCAAATCGTTTCGACCGCGCACGCCCCGGCACGACCCCATGCTCGTACTCAACATGTCGATCTTCAATTTCACCGACGGATGGAGGCGCACGTTCTCAAGAAATGAATACGCGCGCTTTTACGCCTAACGAACCGATGCGAATCAAGGGCGACAAGCCGCGGACGATGGATGCCGCGGAGGGATCAATCGTAATCAACGCACCAGTCGCTGCGGTCTATAACCGCTGGCTCGCGTTTGAGGATTATCCAAAATTCATCACCGCGATCAAATGCGTCCGAAGATTGGACGCGAACCATTTTGTTGCCTCGCTCGGATTCAACGGCAAACAATATGACGCCACGCTTGAGATGATCCTGCGCGTTCCCGAACGCAGATTGGCGTGGCGGACTCTGGCTGATCACCGCGCTCGAGATCATTTCGCGGCGGGTGTCGTTTCTTTCACGCCGCTTTCCGATCAGGGCACATGCGTAACCTTGAGACTGACTTCGAGTTTCGGCGGCGCAGTTTCAATTCGTGTCGATAAGTATTTGCACAACTTCAAACGACTAATTGAGGGACCGATCCGCCAATCCGAAGATGCCTGACTGCGCGGTCGATTTGTAACCAGAACGCTTCCAGGCCGGTCCTAATTAGCAATGGAGGATGCGATTTCGAAGACGATGTCGATCTCAACGCAGGTGCGCTCCTACCCCAAACGAGGGATCCCGTATCACCCCTGGAGTAGCAAACAAAAATCCCGCGCACGCACCAATGGCGGCTGCAGGACTGCGAACGATAGTCTGAGACGTGAGGACAAATTGGTTTTCGACTTGAACCTTCACAGAGGAACTTACCATGCCTAACGAGATTCATTCATATTCCGAGCTTCAGCGGCAGATCCATGAGGATTTGCGTGTTCAACATCCGGAATGGGTTAAGCCCGACGGTGAGTGCCCGACCTGCGACTCTTACGAGGTACGTCTGGCTGAACTGCTCGGTCTTACCCGGCGCTCGAATACCGTGGGGATGCAAGCGTTACCTTTCGTCGGCCACGTAGACGACTACTGAAAACGCGATGAGTATGAAACCGACCATTGATATTAATGAATCGAACTTCGAGAACGAAGTTCTGAAATCCACTCAACCCGTGCTGGTCGAGTTTGGCACTGGATGGAGCCTTCCTTCCATGATGATGGACGGAGCTTTGGCGGAAATTGCCGATGAGTTTGTCGATCTTTTGAAGGTCGCCCGCGTCCAGCTCGATCGCAGTCCCAACCTCGGGTTGTGGTACGGGATTCGGTGTCTTCCGACGATTTTATATTTCAGCGACGGGGAAGTGCGGATCGGGATATTCGGAACCACAAGCAAGGAAGCAATCGTTTCGCAGCTGAAACCAGTAATGAGTTCGCAACGCGGATCCGACTTCGCGTCAGTTGGCAAGGACTAACCTGTCATCTCGACAATTCGTTAGGCCTCAATAGGTCTTACCCATTTGTGGTAGCGGGGTACCCCCAACGAGGGAACACGATTCACCCCGCGAGTGGCAACCATAAATCCTCCACACGCGCGGTAGCGGCTGCACCGCCACCAGAATTAACCTGACTGCGTTATGTGGATTATACGTTTAGCTCTAAATCGGCCTTACACCTTTGTGGTAGCAGCGTTGCTTCTACTCTTGGTCACGCCGTTTGTTCTGATGAAAACGCCGACGGACATCTTTCCGTCAATCAACATTCCGGTCGTCAGTATCATCTGGAATTACACCGGGCTCAGCGCTCGCGAGATCGAGCAGCGCATCATATACACGCAGGAACGCGCGCTCACTACCACGGTCAATAACATCGAGCACATCGAGTCCACCTCCTACGACAGCATCGGGATCATCAAACTTTATTTTCAGCCGGGCGTGACGATTTCAACGGCCGTCGCGCAAGTCACGGCGGTTTCGCAAACAATTCTGAAACAGCTTCCACCCGGCGCCACGCCACCGCTCATCATTCAGTACGACGCCGCCACCGTTCCCGTTCTGCAATACGGCATCGGCAGCAACACACTTTCCGAACAACAGACTTTCGACATCTCGCTCAATCAGATTCGCGTCGGTCTGGTCAGCGTTCCAGGTATCGCGATTCCTTATCCTTTCGGGGGCAAACCGCGGCTCGTCTCGGTCGATCTCGATCCGAGAAAACTTCAGGAAAAAAACCTGACGCAGAGTGATGTCACGACCGCGATCAACAATCAGGCGCTCGTTTTCCCCAGCGGCACGACCAAGTTTGGCGCGCTTCAATATCCGATCGACATCAACACCTTCCCCACGAAGATCGACAATCTCAACGAGCTGCCGATCAAAGTCGTCGATGGCACGCAGATTACAGTCGGCGACGTCGCGCAGGTGCGTGACGGTTACGATCCGCAACAAAATATTGTGCGGCAGGATGGGGTTCGCAGCACTTTGATGAGCGTTTTCAAGAGCGGCACTGCTTCCACGCTCAGCGTCGTATCCGGCGCCAAACAGGCAATGGCGAATGTTTTGAAAACGGTTACGACGGCGATCAACGTAAAAGAGTTCGGAGATCAATCACTGTTTGTCCGCGCCGCAGTTAGTGGCGTCGTGCGAGAAGGTGTCATCGCCGCTGCGTTGACCGCGCTGATGATCCTTTTGTTTCTCGGTTCCTGGCGCAGCACGATCATCATTGCCATATCAATTCCACTTTCTGTGCTGGCATCGATCGCCGTGCTGAGTCTGATCGGCGAAACGATTAATCTGATGACGCTTGGCGGCCTCGCCTTGGCTGTCGGCATCCTGGTCGATGACGCGACGGTGACGATTGAAAACGTCGAACGTCATATGAGTCTGGGAGAAAAATTGGAGGACGCCATTCTCAAGGGGGCAGGCGAAATCGCGCTGCCCGCGTTCGTATCGACGCTTTGCATCTGCATCGTGTTTGTCCCGATGTTCCTCCTTTCGGGAGTGGCGCGTTATTTGTTCGTGCCTTTGGCCGAAGCGGTCATGTTCGCCGTCGCCGCATCTTACATTCTGTCGCGCACGCTCGTGCCGACGCTGATCATGTGGTTCGAGCGCAACCACCATCGAGAGGACGAATCGAATCCGTCTGGTGATGGAAGCGGCGAAGATCACGTTGCACTCTGGATGCGCCCGTTCGTTGCAATCCGGCAACTCTTTGAACACGGATTCGAGCGCATGCGCACCGGTTACCATGACTTGTTAGGCAAAGTCCTGACGCGCCGTGTTGCTTTTGCGGCCGTATTTCTCGCGCTCTGCGCAGGTTCTTGGGTCCTGGTGCCATTTCTCGGCCAGGATTTCTTCCCGGCGGTGGATGCGGGGTCATTTGAATTGCACGTGCGCGCGCTTGCCGGAACGCGGGTCGAAGAGACAGCCAAGCTGGTCGATCAAGTGGAAGCCGTCATCAGACAACGGATACCCGCGAAGGAACTTCAAGGCATGATCGACAATATCGGCATTCCCAACTCCGGAATTAATTTGAGCTACAACAACACCGGCACAGCTGGACCAGCGGATGCCGACATACTCGTCGCGCTGCAACAAGACCATAAGCCTACCGCAGATTACGTGAGGCAGTTGCGGCTCGATCTCCACCAGAAATTCCCGGGCTCTGAGTTTTATTTTCTGCCGGCGGACATCGTCACGCAGACGATTAACTTCGGATTACCGGCGCCGTTCGATATTCAAATTCTTGGCCGCGACCTGGCGACCGATCATAAGATCGCCGCCGCGCTCGCGCAAAAGCTTCGGAGCGTCACCGGCGCGGTTGACATTCGTGTCCAGCAACCTGCTCACTTGCAACGACTCCAGTTTACCGTCGATCGAACGAAAGCGGCCGGCGTCGGACTTACCGAGCGCGATGTCGCCGGTTCGGTGCTGTTGAGTTTGAGCGGGAGCGGTCAAACCGCGCCGAGCTACTGGGTCGATCAGACCACTGGCGTTCAATATCTCGTGAGCGTGCGCGCTCCCGAATATCGCGTGGCATCCCTCAACGCACTTCAATCATTGCCGGTGAGCGCGGGCCAACCGGGCGCGGCCAACGGGCAGCTCTTGACCAACCTGACATCATTTACTCGCACGAACAGCCAGCCGATTTACTCGCACTACAATATTCTGCCAGTGGTCGATATCTTCGGCGGAATTTCCAAACGCGATCTCGGTGGCGTGATTGGTGACATCAAACCGATCATTGCCCAAGCCCAAAAAACTTTGCCGCGCGGCACTTCGATCATGTTGCGCGGTCAAGCGTTGACCATGAATTCCAGTTTCATCGGACTGGGCATTGGTTTGATCGCAGCGGTCGCGCTCATCTACCTGCTGCTCGTCGTAAACTTTCAGAGCTGGCTCGATCCTTTCATTATTCTAACTGCGTTGACCGGCGCACTGGCGGGTGTGATCTGGGGACTTTACGTCACCGGCACAACACTGAGCGTGCCAGCGATGATGGGCGCGATCATGTGCATGGGGGTCGCGACGGCGAACTCAGTCCTTGTCGTAACTTTCGCGCGTCAACGACTCGACGACGGATTGGATCCATTGCACGCCGCTTGGGAAGCGGGCACGACCCGTCTCCGTCCGGTTTTAATGACCGCGCTCGCGATGATCATCGGCATGTTGCCGATGGCGCTCGGCCTTGGTGAAGGCGGCGAGCAAAATGCGCCGCTCGGCCGCGGGGTCATCGGCGGACTAGCGATCGCGACTGTCGCGACGCTGTTGTTTGTCCCGGTCGTCTTCAGTCTTTTGCACGGACGCAGTTCCAAACCGGAACAAACAAGTCCTTCATCAGGATCGGCCGCCGCCGTTCCCGCAGCCTAACGAAGAAACGTCTTATGAATACAACCGCACTTAGTAGCAATTGGTTAATTGGACACAAGGAACAGTCCACCGGAAAACCCCCGTTCTTGGGAACACGCGGCGCACGTCGCTTGATTGTTGTTGGAGTCGTCTTGTTGCTTCTTGCCGTGCTCGCCGGTGTGTTGCCGCGATTGTCACAGCGCCGGCAAGCAACAATCGACACAAAACAACTCGCGGTCCCGAATGTCTCCGTTGTTTCGCCGAACGTTGGCACGTCTGGGGACGGACTGATGTTGCCGGCAGAAGTTAAGCCGTGGCAGGAAGCGAGTATCTTCTCTCGAGTGAACGGTTATCTGAAAAGCTGGGCCGTGGACATCGGCGCCCATGTCGAGCAAGATCAGTTGCTGGCCGAAATCGATACGCCGGACCTGGATCATCAACTCGAGCAAGCACGCTCCCAGGCCGCGCTGGCACAAAAAAGTTACGACCTGGCCAAAATTACAAACGAGAAATGGCAGAAGTTATGGCACGAAGGTGTCGTCTCCGAACTCGACGCCCAGAACACAGCCACTGCAGAAGCAACGACTAAGGCCAACGCGGATGCCTTTGCTGCGAATCTTCGCGTTCTCGAACAGCAGGTCGCATTCAAACGTGTCACTGCGCCATTCCCCGGCATCATCACCGCGCGCAATACGAACGTCGGCGACCTGATCGTCGCGAACAACACAGGCATGGAAATGTTTCATATCCAGCAAACGAATCCGCTCCGCATCTATTTCCGCGTCCCGCAGGCTAACGCCACCGATATTCACGTCGACCAAACGATCGATGTGGTCTTTCCTGATCTTGGAGGCAAAACAATTCCGGCCAAAGTTGCCACCACGTCGGAGTCGATCGCGGCAAATTCCCGGACGTTGCTGGTCGAGCTTCACGTCGACAATCCGAACAACGAGATTCAACCCGGTAGTTACGCGCAGGCGCGCCTGGCTTCGGGCCAGTTAGGCCAACTGGTTACCTTGCCGAATAACACGTTGTTGTTCCGTGCGCAGGGCTTGCAAGTGGGAGTGGTAAAACCCGATAACACTGTCGAACTCCGCGACATCAAAGTGGGGCGCGACTTCGGGACGTCGATCGAAATTGTCCAGGGCGTTACGCCGTCGGATAAAGTGATTCTCAATCCCGCCGACTCACTTGTGACCGGCGACGTTGTTCGTATTGCGGCGGCGCCGACCGCGGCGCCTTCATCAGGTCCTGAGTTTGCGACGAAATAATATTCACATCCTTCTGGCATCGCGTTAGGAAAATACCGTGGCTAAAAATTTCAGGGATCTTTCGGAACAGGAAATTCTCGCGCTCGCAATTTCTTCCGAGGAAACGGACGCGCGCATTTATGCCGACTTCGCCGCGGGGCTGAAAACCGATTACCCCGCGACCGCCAAGATTTTTGAAGAAATGGAGGCGGAAGAGGATGAGCATCGCCGCAAACTGATTGAGGATTATCGCCGTCGCTTTGGAGAACACATTCCGCTGATCCGTCGCGAAGACGTGAAGGGATTCGTCCATCGCAAACCGGTCTGGATTATCCGCCCGTTGGGAATCAAAACGGTTCGACAGCACGCCGAAATAATGGAGACAGAGACCCAGCGGTTTTACGAGCGTGCCGCCGGCAAAGTCAGCGACGCGTCGACGCGCAAGTTACTCGGAGATCTTGCTGAGGCGGAGCGAAGACATGTCACGCTGGCGGACGATCTCCAACGCGAACAACTGACTCCGGATGTTGAAGCGGAAGAAGACAAAGCCCATCGCCGACTATTCGTTCTGCAAATCGTGCAGCCTGGACTGGCGGGATTGATGGATGGTTCCGTCTCAACTCTTGCACCGGTTTTTGCGGCAGCGTTCGCGACTCATAATACTCACGCCGCATTTTTGGTCGGCCTGGCCGCCAGTGTTGGAGCGGGAATTTCAATGGGGTTTGCTGAGGCAGCATCTGATGACGGCAGCCTGACCGGTCGCGGCAAACCACTGCTTCGTGGTTTCGTTTGCGGATTGATGACCACGGCCGGAGGAATTGGTCACACCTTGCCGTATTTGATTCCAAATTTTCGGACCGCTACGGCTCTCGCCGTTGTGATCGTGGCAATCGAACTTCTCGCAATTAGCTGGATCCGAAACCGTTACATGGACACGCCGTTTCTCCGCGCCGCGTTTCAAGTAATTGTCGGCGGAGTGTTGGTGTTCCTCGTCGGGATTTGGATCGGAAGCTCTTAAGTGTCGGAAGCGCTTGTGAACTCTATATAATATAGAGAGAGACAAGCGACGGTGGTGGAAACGCATGGAACGGAAAGCCAAGTGCCACCTCCGGCAAGAGCAATTTTGGATATTTGGCGCGAAATTGCACGTATCCCCGATAGATGAGACGTGTTCCGGACATTGCCGCTTGCGGTTACCCGAGCTGCGCGGTTCAATTGCGTGCCGATGCCAGACACGGTGTCATCCGAGGAGATTCTCGATCACCTGATCAACGCGGTGCGCACAGTCCCGCTGACGGAAAAGCCTTTTGACCATCTGCAGCTCTGCGCGGTGTTTCCACCCAGCTGTTACGCGCAAATCATCGCGAACCTGCCGGAGACGCGTTACTACGGCGAACTGAACCACAGCGATGCACGACTCCCCAGTGGCCGCAGCGCGCGCCGCAAACTGGAGCTGCGGACCGCCCAGTTGAGAAAACTTCCGGAGCCGCAAAGAAAAATCTGGAGCGCCATCGCGTCTGCTTTTAAGGCGCCGGAACTCGAAGCCGTTTACAAAGAGCGCTTCGCCGCCGCTCTCGAGTGCCGATTTCAAAAGCCGGCCAGAAATTTGAAACTGCACCCTGCGGGGATTCTTCTACGCGACGTCGGCGGCTACAAAATTTCGGTCCATTGCGACACGTTTCGTAAAGCGATCACCACGCAGTATTACCTCCCGCGTGATGCTTCACAGCTTCATCTCGGCACGACCTTTCACGAAAAGAAGCAGGACGGCACGTTCGTTGAGGTTAAGACACTCGAATTCGCCCCAAACAGCGGCTACGGCTTCGCGGTCGTGTCGGACAGTTGGCACAGCGTGCGTCAGATGAAAAACGAGGATGGCACGCGTGACAGCCTGATGCTGATTTACTATCTCGATCAAGGCTGGCTTGGCGAGGGCGTGAACAGCGCCAAGCGCTTCATTCAAGATCTCCGCTGCACTCTCACGCCGGCAATCTGACACCAGGTAAGTAACCGAAAATGCCAAGACCGATCAGCATCGTGACGGTGAGTTACGACACCTTTTTCTTCGTGCGTCTTCTAGTGGAAAAGGTTCGCGAGTTCATCGGGGCTCGATCTTACGAAGTGATCGTCGTTGATCGCGGGAGTCGCGACGGCACACGCGAGTGGTTGGGCGCGCAACCGGATGTCCGCGTTGTGACGGCAAAATCAAATCGGCGCGGTCATAGTCATGGCGATGCGGCAGAATTAGGCGCCGAGCATGCCCGTTATGATTATATCGTTTTACTCGACTCGGATGCGCACCCGCTCGCGCCAACATGGCTGGAACTGACCGCGGATAAGCTCGATGACCACAATCGTCTGGCCGGCGGCATTTTTCGAGTGAGCCACAAGGCGAACCGGTATGGATGGTACGTTCATCCTCATTTCATGACGTTTCATAAAGGCGATCTCGGCGGAAATGTCACGCTCCGGAAAGTGCAGCAAGACCTTGATACCGGCGAGGCGGCCACGATTCGTTTGTTGGATGCCGGACTCGGCGTGATCGGTTATCCGCTTCAATTTTGTGATGCATTTGCGGTAGGTCATCCTCATTTTCCAACAGTTGCGGCTAGCGTCTTTCACGCTTGGTACGGCACGCGATTGGGCAAAGAGGCGCCGCTCGTTAATCGGGAGACAAACGGCGCTGTGACCGATGCGAATTATCTTTATCCCTTACAAGCGCGTCTGCGCCAGGCGTATAAACTTGATTATTAAACGGGTCAGCTGTTCGCCAACATTCCGGCAGGAAGATGACGGATCGTGAACAGTGCCAGCCGAGCTAACTAGTCAGTATGATCCATGCGATGACTGAGGCAGGTACGGTCGAATCAGCAGACGGAACAAGAGCTCGCCGACACCGTCATCATGCACCTTGACGCGCGGTTGGAGAAACGGGTTACGGTGTGAACGCGCCAGACCGCTGCGTGTTGTACATGCTCCGCAGAAACCGGCGGCGCGTACCAGCTCTGGTGTCCGCTCGTTCAGGCCGCCAAAGGGATAGCAGAAAGTGCGCAGCGTTTGCCGTGTATGAGCTTCGACTTCCTGTTTGCCCTCGCTGATTTCACGGTATGCCTCGGCGTCGTCCAGTGCACCCAAATGCAGGTGAGATCGGGTATGCCCACCCACTTCCCAGCCTCTGTCTACGAGCCCATTCAGCTCCTTCCAATTGAGTAAAGGCAATTCCGGCTTACCGAAGTTGCGGTCCCATCTATTGGTCGCCCCGACACAGCTCGAGACAACAAAAACGGTCGCAGGAAAACCAAATTCAGCCAGAATCGGAGCGGCCACTTCGCCGATACAACGGTAGCCATCATCAAACGTGATGGCGAACGTGCGCCGTGGCAGAGTACGTCGTTGTGTCATCGCCTCAGTGACTTCAGCAAAAGTCAGGGCTTGGTAACCTAAGGCCGCCATTGTGCGCATCTGGCGACGGAACGATTTCGCAGAAATATTAAGGAAAGCATCTTCCGGCCGCGAGATGGGGTGCCCCACTTTGTGATACATAAGAATGGCGCTCGTCAAAACCGGAGTCGAGGCAGCGGGTTGCGTCATGGTTCGTGACCCATCCCGGCCCTTGTGTCGACCCGCAATAATTCTTCGTACACTTCCTCGGTGCTATTAACCATCCTGGCGATCGAGAAGTAGCTGCGCACACGCTCTTGGCCTGCCTCACCCATGACCGCGCGCTGCTCAGGATTTTGCAGCAAGAAAATTATAGCTTCGGCCAGCGCGGTTGCTTCACGCTCAACCAGCAGTCCTGTCTCCCCTTCTTTCACCACTTCGGGAAGGCCGCCAACACGCGTCGCGACAACTGGTTTAGCGAGGCCCATCGCCTCAATGGCTACCAAACTGAATGTCTCAATCCGGGAAGGCACCACGATGAGGTCCATCGCGCTTATTAAATGCGCGACATCGTCACGAAAACCGGTGATCCGCAAACGTGCGGCGACATTCTCGGCGACAGCCATTTCGATGAGAAGTTGCTGGAAGTCTGCCTTGGCAGGGCCGACAAAGACGAAATAAGCCAGCGGACACTTTGTTATAATAGCACGCGCAGCTTCAACCAGAAGCCATTGCCCCTTAAGTTCTCCCAAGTGTCCGACTAGCCCAATCAGTTGCGCTTCCGCCGGTACTTGGAGCTCCGTGCGAACACGCACCTTTTCCGAAGCCGGCGTGGCGGAAGGTCCTAATTTGTCCAAGTCCGTCTGTCTCCGCTCCAGGATATCCGTGCCGTGGTAGACTGTCCGCACATAATTCGGCGGAATGCCTTGTCCGAGAAGCGCGTCGCGGAGGAAATTTGATACTGCGATGACTCGATTTCTGCCGTGTGGGAGAATCTGACGATAGCCACGGCAATACACCAGAGCATGGATCGAAGCGACAACCGCGCAGCGTGTCCAGAAACCAAGCAAAAAAGCCTGATAAGCGGCGCGTGAAGCATGGCCGTGAATAATATCGATTTGCTGGTCCTTGATCACGCGGACTAAAGTCATCAACGTCATACCGCAGCGCAGTCCATGCATTTCCAACTCGATCACCGGAATGTTGGAAGCCCGCGCCTGAGCCGGCAGCCAGCCCCCCGGTCGGCAAACGAGTGTGACCTGATGGCCGCGCTGGCGCAGTCCCTCCGCCAACGTCAGCATATGCCGGCTTGCTCCACATGGGTATGAGTGAGCAAACATCTGAAGAATCTTCATCTGCTTTTCGGGACGGTTACGATATAAACTCGGCGTATCGTGTCCATTCCTCGCGATTGCCAGCGGAATCGCGCCCAGCACAAGATCGAACGGCGTCACGGAGCTGAGTTTCCGGACCGCGATCACAGAAGATTCTTTAGCCGACAGGCTAATTGAGGTAAACAACGAAGCCGATGTCCACGCCCGCTTTGCAGGGTTCCTCGCCGGCTAACGAAAGCTCCGCATTCACTCGCGTTTTCCGAAATGAGCCAGCATGGCGGCGCCTGATCACCGCGCTCGGAGCCGCCACGCTGATCGGTTGCGCCGTTCGCGCAATCGCCAAACCCTACGACGATGACTTCAAATTGCATTGGGAGACAGGCCGCCGTTTTTTAGCGAAGGAATTTCTCTATACCGGCGGACACGATTTTCCCTATCCGCCGTTTTTTGGGATGACGTTTGCGCCGACCGCGCTTCTGCCAATGCCGATTGCGAAGGCGGCTTTTTATCCCGTGGGAGTTGCAGCGTTGCTGGCGCTGTTGTGGACACTGCGACGACTGATCCGGTCCGCGTTTTCCCTCAATGAAAAGCAAACGTTCTGGGTCACGGCCATTGCCGTATTCCTTGCTATCCAATTCATTATCCACGACCAGGCGGAGCTTGGATTGAATACCGCGCTGGTAGCTCTCACCTGGTTAGCTATCTACTTGTGGAAGCAACACCGCGACCTGCTTGCCGGAGTAAGCCTTGGAGTCGCGATTGCGATCAAATGCACGCCAGCGATTTTTCTTGGCTATTTTTTATGGAAGCGGCAATGGCGCATGGTGATGTGGACGACTGGGGCCGCGTTACTTTTCACAGCAGCGCCGATGATATGGCAGGGACCAACTTCCTGGAGTATGCACATGAGAAACTGGGTGGGCACCGCCGTTGAAGGAGTATCAGGCTCGGGGTTTGAGGCGAATGAAGACTTCCGGGACAAGAACATGTCGCTGCGTCCAGTTCTGATGCGTTATCTCGTTCGCCAACCGGCAGGAAATTTCGATCCCAACCTTGATCCGCCGCCTCTCGATTTTCTTGATCTCTCGCCCGGCGTTGCCAGCGGAATCGTGGACTCGATTTTGGTCATCCTTCTTGCCGTCTTCTTGTGGTGGTCTCGCGGAGCTGTGGGCGCGAGGGATGAACCCCGGCTGCTCTGGGAATTGGCCGCGGTCGGTTTGCTCATGGTGCTCTTCTCGCCCATTACCTGGGGCCAACATTGTGTTGCGCTTTTGCCCGCCTGTTTTCTAATCGCCGCGTTGTTATTGCTGCGCGATCGCTTTCCTCGCTGGATCATCGCATTGCTGTCGATCTACGTCTTCTTTTGTTCTCTGGCGGGACGGGATTTGATTGGTCGACGTCTGTCACTTTTACTTGTTAGTTATCACGTCACGACATTCTGCATCGTGAGCCTGTTTGTAATTCTTCTTGCGGGACCGCGGTTGCAGGTGACGCGGGATTGAAGTGCTGCCGGCGCTGGAGATCATGATTAAACGGATCGGCACTGCACCTTCGACTGTTGGCGGATCGATTGACGACCAGCGACTGCTTCGGCGCTGGTTAATCGTTTTCAGATCCAACCTCTCGTTGCGAGCAGATCTGAACTCGGTCCCAAAGATACAGGGCCTATTCGTTTGGAAGTGATTCATCTGATTCGCTGAATCCGCTATGAATCATCGGCGTCCGAGGAAACGATGAACCCGCGCCGCTGATGCTATTTCATTCATTCGCCTTTTTTATTTTCTTCAGCGTTACCTTCAGCGTCTACTGGATTCTTCGCGCACACGAATACCGGATGGCGTGGCTGCTTGTCGCCAGCATTGTTTTTTATGCGGTATGGAATGCATGGTTTGTCCTGCTGATCGCGTTCACTGCCGGTGTCGATTACGTCTTTGCGCTGCGCATTGAGCGCGCCGCGACGCCGCTGCGTCGCAAATGGCTTCTGATCGCGAGTCTGACTATTAGTTTATCGCTGCTCGGCCTTTTCAAATACGCCAATTTCCTGCTCAGCGCTTCAACGGGTTTGCTCGCGATCGTCGGGGTTCACGTTGCGCCACCTGTGCTCCAGATCGTGCTGCCTCTTGGCATTTCATTCTACACTTTCGAAACGATCAGTTATGTGGTGGATGTCTACCGCCGCAAATTGCCAGCTGAGCGCAATCCACTTCACTACGCGCTCTACATTATGTTCTTCCCTCATCTCATCTCGGGGCCGATCGTCCGACCTCTTCAATTTCTGCCGCAGGTCCGCGCGATAAAGCACTTCGATTGGGCCCGGTTACAACTAGGCGTTCAACTTTTCCTGCGTGGCCTGTTAAAGAAGACAGTCCTGGCCGATCGGCTCGCGCTTATTGTCGATCCGATCTTCCAGGGCCCGGCGCAATTCTCTTCCGCAACACTCTGGTTGGCTGCGGTTGGCTATGCCGTCCAAGTCTATTGTGATTTCTCGGGCTACACGGACATGGCTCTGGGCACCGCGCATACGCTCGGTTTTAAATTGCCGCAGAACTTTAACCAACCATACCTGTCCGCCAGCATCAGTGAATTCTGGCGGCGCTGGCACATCACGCTTTCGAGCTGGGTGCGTGACTATCTTTACATTCCGATGGGCGGGAGCCGCGGAGCAAAGTGGAAAACGTATCGGAACCTCATTGTGACCATGGCCGTGCTCGGCTTGTGGCATGGAGCGGGTTGGAACTATATCGTCTTTGGCCTGTATCATGGAGTCTTGCTCTCCTTGGAACGTGCGTTTCCTTTTCCTGCCTGGAGCAATGCCGGCCTGCCCCGCATCGTCCGGATCGCCTGGACTTTCTTTTTGCTTTGCCTCGGCGTGGTTATCTTTCGCAGCCAGTCGTTAGCTAGCGCCTGGCTAATGCTCAGCCGGATGTTTCATCCCCTCGCCGGTGCAACCCCGCCCACCGCCGCGATTCTCACCACGCTCATCATCATCGGATTGATTTTCGCCGGACATCTGATCGGTCGGACCAGAATCAGTCGCAACCTGCAATCGTTTGTGCCCGCACCCGCGATGGGCGTCGGACTCGCAATCCTTTTTCTTCTGATTCAGTTGCTGATTCCGGAGGACGCGCGGCCGTTTATCTACTTCCAGTTCTAGAATGTCGATGCCACCACATCTCGACGATTTCAGTAGCCGCTCCCGCCGCACGCTTTTGTGGTGCGCGCTTTTCTTATTAATTTCGCCAATCCCCGGTGGCTGGCTGATCGACCACTGTCCCATGCATATTCGTTTTCCCGAAGGAGCGGCGACGGTTTCTTCCTGGGAAAAGGCAAATCCGCATCCGAATATTCTTCTTTTGGGCAGCTCGCGCTTTGGATCCTTCATCCGTACCGCCGATCTTTCAGCCGCAACAAAACAGCTGGTGGGAAATGATTCGCCGCTTTTCTTCAACTCCGCGATTCCGGGCGGCGATCCGATCACACTCGAATTCCTCACTCGCCACTTACTGGCATCCCGAAGCGCTCCCCCGCGTCTGGTTGTGCTGGAAACGAACGCCGATCTCCTCGCGCGAGATAATCTTTATTTTATCGGTGTCGTCACCCGAATAATGACCGCGGCGGATATTCCCAAATATCTGGGCGATATTCTTCGTTACCACGATGGTCTTTCCAGGCTGCTTTCCTCACGACTCATTCCGTTCTTTCGCCATCGCAGTCATCTGCTCGCTTGGGCGGATGAAGCCGTCAGCGGGATGTTTACGCAAAATAAATCGGCAGTTAATGAGACCCAGCAGCTTTTGGATCGATGGCGCGATCTCGCGAACGACAAACCAGACGCTTTCCCACCGGCGGAGCGGCTACGAATCGCTTTGCGACACTTTGAGATTCATCTTCGGCATTATCAACTCGCTGGTACGACGCCCTCGGCCTTCGAAGCAACGGTCGCAATGCTGCGCGCGCGCGGTTGCACTGTCGTCCTGGTGGAGCCGCCGTTGAGCTCGGCTCACCGCGCCCTTTTCAGCACGGACATGCAAACCCAATTCGAAGCATTTGTGCAGCGACTGCACCATTCTTATGGATGTCAGTTATTTGACTATTCGGACCGACTCCCAGATACACACTTCTCTGATAACCATCATGCCAATGCCGAAGGCAGCTTGAAATTCACCGAGCTGCTCGCGCGTGAAGTGGTCGCGCCGGAATGGCGAAATTTGGAAGCGAAAAAGAGAGAATAGCAGCAGGGCTCCAGTTTATTGTTAGCGACTCGATTTGGAATGCCAACACCAGCACTGACGCCACCGACTTCTCTCGCAGCATGGCTGGGGAAGAAGTGGGCAATGGTGGCCTTGATCTTTGCCTTTACGGTCGCGGTCCTCCCCAATCTTACGGTCCGGTCGTTCGTCTGGGAGGAAGGAACAAACGCTGAGCTCGCTCGGGACATTTCGGTGCGGGGAGACCTGATCGCGCCCGCCATTTACGGGAAACGTCGCGTGAAAAAGCCCCCTCTTATGCCGTGCCTGATCGCGAGTGTGGCGTATCTGACCGGGGAGGTAAACGAGTGGTCCGCACGACTCCCAGCGATGGCGGCGGTGCTAATCACTGCGCTCGTCCTCCTTCAGTTCACGCGCCGCTTCGCCAGCCAACGGGCGGCGCTATTTGCTGCCGGATGTTTCGTTTTCTGTCCATTGGTCTTGCGCAAAATAACGATTGCCGAAACCGACACGATCGTCACGGCGCTGGTGTTTGGTGCATTCGTCGTTTGGTGGGGTGCAAAAGGCCAAATCGGCGCCGGCCGTGCTCTTGCTTGCGGTACGCTTCTCGCCGCTGCCGCAATGGCAAAGGGCCCGCAGCCTATCGCATATTTTGCGCTCGGCATCGGCGGCCATCTCGTGGCGCGCAAGAAATGGGGCGAGTTTGTCCAACTCGTTCTCGTCTTAATCATACCTGCGGCGGCCATTTTCGCGTGGGTTTACGCGGTCTATCACCCGGGCGATTTGTCTGTCTGGTTGGACGATATGCGCCTCACTTCGCGCACGAGCATCGCCATTTATCTTACGGACCGCGGACGCTTTGGCGGAACTTTCTTGCTTGATTTGCTTCCGGCGATTCTGTTGACACCGTTTTTTTGGATGAAGCGGAAGCAGTGTGTGGACGAAGAAAAGCGAGCCTTATGGGAAATGCTTCTTTGGTACGCAGGGGCGGCGACGCTCGCGCTGTTTTTCTGGCCCGGAGCGAACACTCGTTACGCCATGCCGGCGGCGCCCGCTATTGCAATGATGGCGGGGCTGGCATTCGATGATCTTTGGCAGCTTCGGCACCTCGTCACGCGACTCGCGATCTCTCTTCTCGCGGGACTAATGGTGTATCAATTTGTACTTGTTTGCATTGTGATGCCGGTTTTCGCCGCGCGTTTTGGCGCAAGTCGGACTGCCGGTTTTGCGATCGCTCAAGCCGTGGGCCAATCAGTGCCGGTTTTCAATGTTGGCGGGCCGAACCCAAATCAGTTGTTCTATGTTTCGCGCCCGATTCGCTGGATTGAGCGCGAGGAAGCTTTGCAATTAAAAACTCCCGCGTGGCTGGTTCTCGCGCCTTGGGAACTGAAATGGATCAAAAGCCACCATCCGGATTATTTCTTTGGTGAAGCGATCCAGACAACCTCCGGTCCTGGTTTGATTGCGGTACGGATTGGCCCGGTGCAAAACGGCGGGAGGTCTTGGCCGTGACGGACGCCCAAATCGCGGCGTTTCTCAGCCGGGGGAAGATGCAACGCATCCTGCGGGCGCCGTCACGTTTCGTTAGGCGGCTTCGGGACACATTTAGATCATGATGTCTGCAAAGGTTTCCGTTTGCATCGATTCGTTTAACTACGGCCGTTTTTTACCTGAAGCGATCGAGTCCGTGCTGGAACAATCGTTCCCGGATTTTGAGTTAGTTATTGCGGACGATCGTTCGACCGATAACTCGGTCGAGATCGCGCAGAGCTATGCGGCGAAAGACGCTCGGATAAAGATTGATATCGCTCCGGTTCATCGTGGAATGGTGAAAAATCGCAACGCTTGTCTGTCTCTGGCGCGCGGTGAGTACGTAAAATGGTTACACGCAGATGATTTTCTCTGTTCGGGCGAGGCGCTCGCTCGGATGGTGGCAGCGCTGGACACTAATCACGCCGTAAGTCTGGTTGCATCGGCGCGTCGAATCGTAAACGAGCGATCGAAGCCGATCGACATCTGGTCCTGCTTCGACCAGGAACGTCCGGTCGCCGGCACCACGGTCATCCGCCGTTGCCTGTTTGAGCAACGCAACCTGATTGGCGGGCCGAGCGCGGTGATGTTTCGCCGCGCGCTCGCTGCCCGTGGCTTTGACGAAGATTTCTTTGTCATGGCCGATCTGGAAATGTGGTTCCATCTGCTCGAGCAAGGTTGCTTCGATTATATCCGGGAGCCGCTCTGCGCTTTTCGAAGTCATAGGCAGCAGCAAACGCAAAGAGACCGTTCTGCGCTCGCTCCGGCGCTGGAAAATCGCGAGTTGCTCAGCCGCTATCTCCACAAAAATTATGTGCAGTTAAGGCGGTGGATCTCGAAGTACCTTGAGTACGATGCGGTTCGCCGAATTGTGCGACGCAGCCGCAAACTCAACTTGAACGACGGCTGCGCAGAGCAAGCGGTTTACAAGTGGGGCGGGCGGAAGAAATACCGGGCCGCAGCGTTAAAGAATCGTTATCGCGAAGCTCTTTTGAAAGTACGTCGCATCTATGAGCGGCATCTGCGTCGTCCACCTCATCGTCGGGTCGGCAAGCACTCACTGGGAATCAATGTCGCCGGATTCGCTCAAAGCGTGTACGGAATCGGCGATTCCTCCCGCGCGATGTGGCGAGTAGTGCAAGCGACAGGTCTGCCCTGCGTCTTAATTAACATCCGCAGCCGGGTTCACAGCAATGCCGACGCGAGCGTAGGCGAGTTCGCGCGGAACAACCCGTTTTGCGTCAATCTGATGACATTTTCCTTCGACTATTCGCGCCGATTCTATCGCGACATGGGACCGCGGTTCTTTGCCGGGCGTCACAACATCGGTCTCTGGTATTGGGAACAGGAACATTTTCCGATGCGATGGCATTCGGCATTCGATTACTACGACGAGATCTGGGTATCGACACACTTTACCCGGAAGGCGATCGCGGCCGTTTCGCCAATCCCGGTGCGCAAGATCACTTATCCATTCTATCTCAACGAGACCGAGGCGGTGTCTAGTCGCAGCCGCTTTGGCGTGCCCGACAACGCCTATATCTTTCTGTTTACGTTCGATTTTTGCAGCACGATTGACCGAAAAAATCCGGCCGCGGTGATTGCCGCGTTTCGCCGTGCCTTCCGTCCGGACGACGCAGCGCTGCTCGTGATTAAATCGATTAACCGAGAGTACGATCGCGCTGGACGAGACTCGTTAGGCCGACAAAGCGAAGGCGCAAAGATCGTCTTCATGGATACACATGTTTCGGGAGCGGAACTGAACGCGCTATTCGCGTCAGCCGATTGTTATGTCTCGCTCCACCGCTCGGAAGGTCTCGGTCTCGGATTGGCGCACTCCATGTATCTGGGCAAGCCGGTGATCGCGACCAATTACTCTGGCAATCTGGAGTTCATGAATGTCGACAACAGCCTGCTAGTAGATTATGCGATGACGGAGCTGAATGAAGATTCCGGTCCGTACGAACGCGGAACGCGCTGGGCCGAGCCAAATGTGGAGCACGCCGCCAATCTCATGCGTTGGGTCTACGAGCATCCGGCGGAAGGTGAAGCTATCGGCACGCGCGCCGCCGTGGACATTCGGCGCACCCTCGATCCGAAGATCACCGCGGCGGAAATTACGCAGCGAGTGAGAGATCTCGATTCGCCGAAGCGCGAGACAACGCTGCGGTGATGAAGTTGGACCGTAACGTGATTGGTTATGTCATGCGCTTTTGCGAGCCGAAACGAGCAGGTATGCTTTGCAAAAGAAGCCAAAATAGGCCGCCACGGCCCGGCAGACGAGCGACGTACCAACAGCCCTGGTGAGTCTCAGACGCCCGGCTCGATACTCGGTCATCGGCCAGCGGGCAAGGTTTGTGCGGAATTTGCCGAGACAAGCGTTCGTCTCATCCTTGATGTCAATATTTGTGAAACCGGCTACTGATAATCGGTTCCGATATTCTGCGCTATCGCGAACATGATTGGCGCGCGGAACGTGCCCCATTTTCCCCAACGTTTCCGAAAAGTGTTTGAACAAGATATCGGACATGACCAGCGAACCTCCTGGCTTAAGCACTCGGAAAGCTTCGCGGAAAAAATCGTCGCGCGTATTGAAATGAAACGCTGCCTCCACGCAAATGACCGCGTCGAAATGAGCATCGGAAAACTGAAGTTCAGTGGCGTCCATTACCGCAAAAGTGGCGCCGGGGCATCGCTCCCGCGCCAGGTCAATCTGCGTCTTCGAGATGTTTATGCCGGTTATCATTTGCGGTGCGAACGTATGCGCGAGCCGCTCCGACGAAGCGCCTAGCCCGCAGGCCACATCGAGGATGGAGCCGGTTTTGTTAGGCAGTCTGTCTACCAGTTGATCCACCAGCTCTTGGCTGGCGGCGCGCTGTGATTTCGTTTGCGCCGTCCAACAGCCAAAATTGAAGAAGCCGCTGTTATCGTAATATCGGCGGACGACACTTCCCACCATCAGGCGGTCGTAAAGGCGGGTCGTTTGGCTTGGTGCTGACATCTCAATTGGCGATTACATAGCGGCGGGCAGATCGACCAGTTCGTGGACGGTGCCAGCAAACGGGACCGCGACGGGCATGGTTGTTTTGTCGCGAAAAATAATCCGCAATGCGGGAGACGGAGAGAGGGTGATGGTGGTGCGATGGTTTATTCGCGTTCCAGCAGCCAGTTCGATACGATATCTCGATAAAATAGCGGCCAGTGCGATCTTGGCCATTTGAGTTCCGAAAGCAGCGCCAGGACACATCCGGCCTCCCGCGCCAAAGACGGTATAATCGTAAGGGGAAGGTTGCAGGTCTAGCCACCGCTCCGGATGGAAACGGGAAGGATCGCGATAAATCTCGGGGTTTCGATTGATGAGATAGGCGCTGGCCAGAACGCGCAGGCCGGGAGGAACTCGGATGTCGCCGAGGTTTGTTTCGCTGAGCGAACGGCGAAATCCGATTGGGATGGGAGGAAATAGCCGCATTGATTCCTTGAGGACTCCATCCAGTAAGGGCAGCTCACCAATTTTATCCATCGACGGAGGTGCACCAGCGACAGCCTCGTCAATTTCTTCGGCCAAGCGAATGGCGATGGTCCGATGCTGCGACAACAAAAGCAGCGTCCAGTTCAACGCGTTCTGACAAGTTTCGTAGGTCGCTCCGAACGTGAATATGAGAATGCTGCCGATCAACTCACGGGTCGCCGGCTCACCGCGTTCGTCAGGGTTGTTAACCAGAATGGAGAGGATGTCTTTCGGATCGATCTCACCGTGTTTTTGCGCGGCCCACTCCATGATCTCGACTTCAAGCTTCGGCGCCGTTCGGAGCCACCTCCAATAAGCACGGCCGGGAAACGGCCAGGACGCTGCCGCCGCGTAGCTGATCTTGCGGGCGATCGGTAGCGCCCGTTTATGATCGTCCCCAAACAGCAATTTGATGGAAAGATCCTGCATCAGATGTTCGGTGAGTAGCATCACATTGATCGCTTCCCCGCGCGGCCACGCTTGAACATGACGCTGCGCAACCGTCGCCATGTCCGGACTCATGGCTGCAACGGCCGGTTTACTCAGCGGCAGACTGATCAGCCGGCGATAATGAGCGTGCCGTGCACCTCGCAGACGGGTCATGGAAAGGCTGAGCCGTGAGGCCGCGTGGTTTTTGAACGCGCGCATGGCGACGTTCACCCCTCGCCACGCGTCCAGATTGGAGTACATGGTGCGATAGAGTTCAGCGTCGGCAATACAACCCAGCATTTGCGGACGCGAAGGCCGCGAGTGCGGATAATGCAGAAGGACATAGGGGCCGTGTTTACGGTGTAGGCGACGCGTCGTGGCCAACGGATTAGTGGCGATGCCAAACAAAATCGGCAGAGACGACAATTTCCCCAGATACGTCGGTGTCATCGTCCTAGACCGCTGATTGTCGCGTGCAAATCAATCTCAAACGTCGAACATCAAACATTCTTCCGCGGGTGTTATGCAATACCAGAATGGCTGCTTTTGTTTCAGCAATAGAATAGCCCGCAGTACTCCGTTTGCTTGCGCTGCTTCGCATTGACAGTGTAAGACTCAATTAGGTGAAGAAGCCATTCAGGCAAGAGTCGGCCGCGGTTTCTCCGCGGGAAATAATGAAACAGATTTACGACGCGGCCAGCACAGATCCGTGGCGGCCTAGTCATCGTGTTGTAACAAAGCCGCTGCCGGCCAGCCTACCGTCTGATGCTCATCTCTGTCAGGTGCACGATTCGTTGAAGCGTGCACACAGGAAATCGTTCGTTCGGGCGATGAAGCCGTTGCGGCGTCTCCTGCGAAATCAGGGCGCGGTAAACGACAGCCTGATCGACGCGCTGTTCCACCTTTCTGCGCAAACGCAGGAAATGGTCGAAGAGATCAGGGATTTGCGAACGCAGCTCGCCGCTTTGCAGAAGCAGATCCCGCCCGCGGAGTAAAAGTAGCGCATGCGCGTTATCGTCGCATCTGTTCGGACGCCTTTTGTTCAAGGCGGAGCGGAAATCCACGCCGAGCAACTGATCAACGCGCTGCTCGCCGCTGGGCATCAGGCGGAGTTGGTCACAATTCCATTCGATGCCGGAAATGCGGAGCGCATTCCCGATCAGATGCTGTCCTGCGCCCTGATGGATTTAGCCGAAATCAACGGCGCGACGGTAGATCGGCTGATCGCTCTGAAGTTTCCTGCCTATCTAATGCCTCATCCCAACAAGGTGGTCTGGCTCATGCACCAGCACCGGCCGGCATATGATCTCTGGAATAATTCTTTAGGCAATCTGCACACCGCTGCGCGTGGCGTCATTGTGCGCGACATCATTCGCCGGGCTGATGCGAAGATGTGCGAGGAGGCGAAGGCGCTTTTTACCGTCTCGGAAAACGTCACTCGGCGTTTGCGTGATTTTTGGAATGTCGACTCGACTCCACTCTATCATCCACCGGCACACGCTGACCACTTCTACTGTGCCAATGAAGTTGACGACTACATTTTCTTTCCGAGCCGCCTCTCCACCAACAAGCGGCAGGACCTTGCCCTTCGCGCGCTCGCACTCACACGCAATCCAGTGCGGTTGAGATTCAGCGGTCTTGCCGATCAAGCGCCGTATGGCGAAGGGCTCATGCGTTTGACGCGCGAAATGGGCATCGACTCGCGCACCGAGTGGGTTGGATTTCTCTCAGAAGAAGAAAAGCGCGACACCTACGCGCGCGCGATCGCCGTTGTCTATCCGACCTTCGACGAAGATTACGGTTACATCACGCTGGAGGCGATGCTTGCTTCCAAGGCCGTGATCACGTGCGACGATTCCGGCGGGCCACTAGAGTTTGTCCTGCCTGACAAAACGGGCCTGATTACGCCGGCGAATCCCGACAATTTGGCGGCGGCTATCGACACGCTTTGGCAGAATCGCGAGCTGGCGAAGAAACTCGGGCACGCCGGGCGGGCTCATTACGAGGCGCTCGGTCTCTCCTGGACGAAAGTGGTGAAGCAGTTACTCGCGTGAAACTAAATTGGTTTTCACCTGTCCCGCCCACGCCCTCATCGATCGCGCTCGATACCGCGGCGGCATTGCCGGCCTTGGCCAGGCAATCGAGTGTGACGCTCTGGGCGCATGAAGTGAGTTGGTCTCCCGAATTAGAAGAACATGCCCGTGTGCTCCACTACGACCCGACCAACATGCCGTGGGCGGAGATCAATGCCGCAGATGTAACGATTTTTCACATTGGTAATCACCCGGAATTTCACGCGCCCATCTGGCAGGTGAACCGCCAACATCCCGGCATCGTAGTTTTGCATGACCTGGATGTGCAGCAGTTCTTCGCCGCTCTGGTGGTCCGAAACCTGGGACTGAGCCCAAGTGAGTATCGCGAAATGATGGAGTTTTATCATCCCGGGAGCGGACCTGAGTTGGCTGAGGCTTTCCTTTCCGGCGCGCGTAGCGCCGACGAGATGGGTCAGGCCTGTTCGCTTACCGGCGCAGCGCTTGAGAACGCCATCGGCGTTGTGGTTCATACTGAGCTTGGTCGCTCATTGCTGGCTAATACTACGACATTGCCGGTTGCCTACGTTCCCCTCTTTGCCTTGCCTGATGGCGCTGAGGAGGTCGATGAAAACGAGCAGAGCGACCCCCGGTCCAACGAACGAACATATCGCATCATTACCTTTGGTTTCCTGGGACCTAACCGCCGGCTCGATTCCGTTCTCAACGCTTTGCGCACCTTTCCGCAAAGGCATCGGTTCCGGCTCGATGTCTATGGCATTTTGGAAAACGAGAACTCGATCCGGCAAATGATTCACGACTTCGAGCTAACCGACCTTGTCACGATACATGGCTTCGTCCCTGCAACCGAGCTGACCGCGGCCTTGTCGCGCAGCGATCTGGCTGTGAACCTGCGCAATCCGACCATGGGCGAAGTTTCCGCCAGCCAACTTCGGATTTGGCAGCACGGCCTGCCGAGTCTCGTGACCGATATCGGATGGTACGCAACGCTTCCAAACGATATCATCGCGCGCGTCCGGCAGGACGCCGAATTGGAAGACATCCAGACTCACTTCGCGAACTTCCTACGCGCGCCCGAGTCCTACCGGCAACTTGGACGTAACGGCCGCCACTATGTCAAAGAGCATCATACCGTGGATGCTTATGTGCGCGCTCTGCTTGACTTGGTGGAAGCAACTCTCCGTTCTCGGCCTCGCCAAGCCGTCGACTGGGTGTCGGGCCGCACGGGCCGCGCCATCAGCGCTTGGTTCGCCGACGAGGCGGCCGGAGTTTTGCTGCCAAACCTCGCCGGCGCCATCAGCCGGTTGTTCGACCAACGTAATACGCCGGATAAGCGTAATCGCACCGATCGCACGCACCGACGAAATCGTTGAGCCGTTAGCAAATCAAGGAGGTGCAGTGTTAGCTCGAGCAGTCGTATCGCGAGACGCGCCCAGGAACTGCGGATGCTTCCAGTCCCAGAGACGCCCAACGTCCTCGTCTATATTAGTGGGTCGGATGTTCCAGGCCGAGGCATCCCGCGAAATGGCGCCAATCCCGTTGAGTGTGGCGCTGCACACAAGCAACAGCGCAGCAAAACCCCACTCGGTCCGCACGCGAAGGACCGAATCCTGGGTCGGGTTCTTCTCTCTCCATTGTAACCTTGCCTTGATCGCAAGCATCCCGAGTAACGCAAACCACGGGACCAAATCGGTGCTCAGGCGCGGCCCGTAACAGTGGCCAGCGTACCATAGGATGAATCCAGAAATCAGTATCAAGTGAGCGCAGACAACACTGATGGACAGGATGAACAGCCTTGTTCGCAAAGCTTGGCGATAACGCACTAACAAATAGGCGACGAACATAACCACTGGAACGTAAATCAATAACCCGCGTGACGGACTAATCAGACTGCCCGCGAAACCCTCCCAGAAGGACATGCCAAAGCGGAAATTACGTGATTGATAATAGGGCGGTAGAAGTTGCCCGAAGTGATACCGCGAGTAGGCGACAAAGCAGCCCAACCAGAGACAGGCCGTGACAGCGAAGGAAAGCAGAATAGCTCGATGATAAATAACCAAATAGAGCGCGATCCCAGCAATCGAGATGCTGAATGTCGGCCGGACAAAATATGACCACATTAGGCAGTTGGCGAGAAGCACGGGGCTCAGACGCGTTTGTTTCGTTTCCGTTCTGACAATTAGCCAGATAACGAAACCGAGGATGAACACTCCCCATGTGTGCGACCACATTGCGCGTGAAGCGGTGCTCCAAATTTGAGTTCCGAAGGCTGTTGCCAATACAACGAGTAAGCTCCATCGAAACGGAAGGAGCAGCCGGGCCGTCAAAAAGATAATCACGGAGAAGCCGGCCATGAGAAGCGCGGCGAGACCTGCCTCTATCCGCGATTCGCCGCGGTTGTCGTAGATTCCATTTTGATCGATGGCGGAGGTGCCCATGATGTTCGCGAGAGCCACGTAGGGCGTAGAGAGAATGACACTGCCCATCGGAAACAAATAATAGAAACGGTCCCCGACCTGGTCTATCTGATACGGTTGATCGACACCTCCGCGGTGGACTTGTCCGGGGTTTTTCGATTGTAATGATGGAAACGCGCTGCGGTCGAAGCTGAAGGTGTGGTTCCGCAGCAACTGCTCACTAAACATCATTTCGTACGTCGAATCGCTCACTGTGTGAATTGGCGAAATCCGAAAAACAACAAAGGTGGCCAGAAAGATAATTGCCACGCATATCCGATCTTTGTTCGAGCCCATTGCGTCGATTAAGAGTTACCTCGGCCGAAAGCAGCGTTGGCCGGCGACGGACTGGGGGGTCGCACGGCAACAATCATACGAGCTTGGAATCGCATCGCGGTCGGTTAGTCATTTATGGCAGCAAAACCCGCGGCATGACAAACCCGAACTGTAACAGCTTGCCTGCCCGATACCGAGGCGAATGACTATGCCCAAGCCTGTCTTCACCTCGGTTGCACCCGGCGCAGCGCTTTATGCCATGCGCCGCGATCCGCTCGCATTTTTCACAAAGCTCGCGCAGGAGCAGGGCGACATCGCCTGTTTCCGCCTCGGCGATCACGAGCACGATCTCTATCTCCTCAACCATCCTGATTACATCCGCGAAGTCGTGGTCGCGCAGGACCGCAATTTTACCAAATGGTTCGCGGTCGATCGGATCAAAGAAGTCCTCGGTCAAGGACTCTTCGTGAGCGAAGGCGATTTCCATCTCACTCAGCGGCGCCTGTCTCAGCCGGCCTTTCGTCACGAACAAATTGCCTCGTACGCCGAGCAAATGACATCTCTCGCTCTTCGATTAGGAGAGCGTTGGCGACCGAACACAGTTGTCGACATCTGTCGGGAGATGAACTGGCTCGCGATGATGATTGTCGCCGGCACCCTGTTCGGTGCCGATGTCGAATCCGACGCTGAAGAAATCCGTGCGGCATTGAGCGAGATTCTGGAGCAGTTTGAACGTTCCATCCTCCCCCCGGCCGACCGGAAGGATTTTGAAAACGCGCTTGGACGGCTTGATTCGGTCGTTTATCGAATGATCAAGGAGCGGCGGGCGACCGGCATTGATAGCAGAGATTTGCTCTCGGTGTTTCTGCTTGCGGAAGATTCGGAAAAAGGCGGACGCCGAATGAGCGATCAACAGGTGCGCGATGAGGTGATGACGATTTTTCTCGCCGGTCACGAGACCTCGGCAAATGCATTGGCGTGGAGTTGGTATCTGCTTTCACAGCATCCGGAAGTGGAAGCAGAATTTCACGAGGAAGTGGATCGAGTGCTCAATCGACGCATTCCACGGTTTGACCAGGTTCCGAAGCTTGGCTTGACCGCGCGCATCTTCGCCGAAGCGCTGCGACTTTATCCGCCAGCTTGGGCGATCGGCCGGAGTGCAATTCGGGAGTGCCGGATCGGTGATGTGACTATTGCGCCGGGTTCAGTTGTGATTCTCTCGCAATACGTCACCCATCGGGACCCGCGGTGGTTCCCGAATCCGGAAGCATTCGACCCGAACCGATGGACAACAGAAGCTCGATCGGCCCGTCCGCGATTTTGTTATTTTCCGTTTTCCGGTGGGAGTCGCTCCTGCCTGGGAGAAGGTTTTGCGGGAATGGAAGGCGCGCTTTGCCTCGCGACCCTGGCGCAGAAATGGAGACTCAAACTTGTGCCGGGTCACCCGATCGCGTTACAACCGCAATTGACTCTTCGCGCGCGGCACGGCATCAAAATGCGAATCGAACCGCGGGTTTGACCCGGCGAAACTATGACTGCCTCACTGACCCAGGAAGAAATCGGACAGATCAGACACAACTTCAGGCGATGTCGAGAAGGGACTTCTGACGCGATCATTGACCTCCGGCGTACCGGTGATATCGAGCTGATCCCGACGATCGTCCGCGGGATTGTGTGGCGCTATGTCCGCGAAGAAACTCAGCCGGCGGTCGAACAAGCTACGCCGGAAACACCGCTCGGCTCACTCGGGATCGATTCACTCACGATGATGGAGATCGTGCTCGATATGCAGGACGCGTTGAACCTGACGATCGAGGACGCGGACCTGAAGCAGATGAAGACAATTGGCGATGTGATTGGATTCTTGCAGCAACGATTTGCGCAAGTGCGCTCCGGATCTTGAACGCGGCAACGGATACAGAACGAGCGCAACGTGTTCGGCGGGCGCCCGCGGGAATGTCGTTGCGCTATCGCTTCATCCGCAAGGTCGGTTACTTCTTCCGCCTGCGGTTACAAACCGAACCGGGATTATTGTGGCGCCTGGCAATGGCCGCGCTCGCCTGGGCCATGCGGCTTTACGGTTTGACGTTGCGCTACTCGGTCGAGGATAAATCCGGCTACTTTTCCGATCGGCTCGAACGTCCGGTGATTTTTTTACTATGGCATAACCGCATCGCCAACATGCCGGTATTATACGAGCGCATATGCCGGCGCCATGGACGACCCGCCTGCGTTCTCACCAGCACAACTCCGGAAGGCGCGCTCCTGTCATTGTTCCTCGGCCACTTCGGGCTGACAGCGGTCCGGGTCGCGACGTCGCCACGAGCGCCGAACATGATGCGCGAACTGTCGGCACAGATGGAAAAACGGCAGGACGTGATGGTCACACCGGACGGTCCGCTCGGTCCACGGTATCATTTAAAGCCGGGGGCGCTGTGGTTCGCGCAGAAGACTGGCCGTCCAGTCGTTCCGCTCCACATCGAGTCTTCGCGTTACGCTCGATTCAAAAGCTGGGACGGATTTGCCATCGCACTTCCATTCGCACGGGTGAAGCTGGTCCTGGACGAGGCGGTTTGGGTCAGTGCCTCCTGCACCAACGATGAATTCGAAGCTGAGCGCGCCCGGATCGAACAAATCATGATTGATGGATTGGTAATGGATCGTGCCTTAGCAGCTAGATAAGATGGCACGGATGCGAACGCATCACCTGACGGAGCCTCGCCGTGTTGCTGTTACCGGGCTCGGTTTAATTACGAGCATTGGAAATAACCGCGAGGAAGTGCTGCAAAGTCTGCGTGAAAGCCGGACAGGAATCGAATATTACCCGGACTTGGAGCGGGCCGGAGTCCCAGTCCGCCTCGCCGGCACGGTGAAAGAGTTCAGCTTTCCGGATCTTCGGCCCGACGAATGGACTTATCCGAAAGGGTACGAAATTTCGCGCGAACAATTGCGTTCGATGTCGCCCAACGTGCTTTACGCGTTCTGCGCTATGCAGCAGGCCATCGCCGACGCGCGGCTAACGAAAGATTTGATTTCAAATGTTCGCACTGGCGCGATGTGCGCATCCGCCGGTTCGACATGGCTGACCTATGATTACTTGGACATGATGCTGAAAAAGGGGCCTTATCGCTGTAACCCGATGGCGATGGTCGCCAGTATCGCCGGTAGTTTGAACATGAACCTGGTTGCAGCTTTCGGCATCAAAGGCGCGTCGCTCGGTATTTCGAGCGCCTGCTCCTCTTCAGCGCACGCGCTCGGCGCCGCGTTCGACAAAATTCGAACAAATCGGCAGGACATTATTTTCGTGGCCGGAGCGGAAGATTGCAATTTGTTCAGCATCCTGCCGTTCGTCGGCACCCGCGCCATGACCACACAGACCGATCCTGAGGTCGCCCCGTGCGCGTTCGATCGAAAGCGCGACGGTTTTGCTGTCTCGGGAGGAGGAGCGGTCCTGGTTCTGGAGGAACTCGGTCATGCTAAAAGTCGAGGCGCTCCGATTCACGCTGAGATGGTGGGCTGGGGCGAAGCATCTGACGGCTACAGTGTGATGGCGCCGGAGCCGGAAGGCGATGGCCTCGCCCGCGCGATGGAATTGGCAATTGAGGATGCTGATATTTCGCCGACTGACGTCGATTACATTAATGCACACGGAACGGCGACAGTGGTTGGCGATGCCGCCGAAATTCGCGCGATCAAGCGCGTTTTTGATTCGCAGAAATCGCCGTATGTCAGCAGCACCAAATCGATCACCGGGCACGGCATGTCCCTCGCCGGCGCGATGGAGGCGGCGTTCTGTTGCCTGGCCTTGGAGGAGAAATTCACTCCGGTTTCCGCGCATATTACCGAGTTGGATCCAGAGTTCGATCCCGTCGCCGTGGTAACCGCATCGATCGATTACGCTCCCCGCGTCGCGCTTACCAACTCGAGTGGTTTCGGAGGCTCGAACGTGGCGGCAATTTTCCGACGGTGGGAAGAGGGGTGATGTCTTCTCTGCGCTCGAATTGGCTCCCCTCGCTCAACATGAACCACCGGCTTTCATGAATCGCACCGGACTGTTTGTTGCGCTCGGCGTCGCGTTGGTTGCGGGCCTGCTCTTTGCAATCTTTCCGCAACTCGACGTCACCTTGGCGCATTTGTTCTACAACACCGGTTCGCGGACATTCGCCTTGAGCCCGTTGGGCCCGGCGCAATATCTGCGACGCGCGACGATGTGCGTTGCCTGGGCGTTTGCCGCTCCGGCGATGGTCGCGCTCATCGCGAAACTGATCCGGCCCGACAAACCGCTTTTTGTTCCCGGACGTGCGGTGATTTTTCTTCTGAGCACGATCTTGCTCACCGCCATCGTTTTGCCGGACGTGATCGTTAAGCACCATTGGGGTCGGCCCCGGCCGATCGCGACCATCGAATTCAACGGATCGCAGGCCTTCAAGCCATGGTGGGACCCGCGCGGCACCGACTGGCACAATACCTCTTTCTTTTCGGGAGAAGCGGCGACCGCGTTTTGGACTTACGCGCCCGCTGCATTGGCGCCATCGCCGATTCGGCCGCTCGCGTTTGTCGGCGCGACTATCTTTGGCCTAACGACCGGAATTTTGCGCATGGCGTTCGGCGGCCATTACGCGAGCGATGTGATCGCCGCCGGTGTTGCCGCGTTTCTGGTGGTATGGTTCGCCCACGGTTTTATTTATCGCTGGAAGATTTCGCGAGTTACAGACAATGAGATCGATCACTGGCTCGGCGACGTAAGCGTCAAGCTCAGATCAGCTAAATCATTCTGGTGGTTGAGCGCGGCAATCGCGGCCCTGACCATTGCCAGACTGGTGGCGCTCAAGTTCTCCGTCGTCGATTTGTTCCCGGACGAAGCGCGATACTGGTGGTGGTCACGCGCGCCGGCTTTTGGCTACTTCTCCAAGCCGCCGCTGATCGCGTGGGTTATCGCTGGCGCGACTCATATCTGCGGTAACTCGGAAGCGGGTGTGCGCGCATCGGCGCCGCTTTTTTACGCAGGCACTGCGCTGGTTGTTTTTTTTATCGCTCGGCATCTTTATGACGAGCGTGTCGGATTCTGGAGTGGCTTGTGCATCGCGCTTGCGACCGGCGTTGTCTATTCCGCACGAATTATTTCAACGGATGTTGCGCTGCTTTTTTTCTGGGCCGTTGCCCTGCTGGCCTACGTTAAAATGATCGATGCGCCGAGGCTGCTCTGGTCAGTCGTGCTCGGTCTCGCGCTCGGGTTTGGACTGCTTGGAAAATACGCCATGATTTATTTTCTGCTCGCGGCTGTGGCCGCGAGTTTCATTGACCCGGCAGCGCGCGCACTTTGGCGCCGTTTGCGACTTTGGTTCGCACTCGCCATCGCACTTTCTCTGGTCGCACCCAACCTGATCTGGAATGCCACGCACAATTTCGCGACCCTCCGTCAGACTTGGGGGAACATCACCGGCGATGAGTTGCATCTGAACCCGCTGGGCGCGCTGGCTTTTTTCGGCGCGCAATTTGGTGTCTACGGCCCCGTCGCTTTCGCTACATTTTTGTTGGTCTTGGCGTGTCCTTCGCGGTTCCGGTTGGAGCGGGCCGATCGGATCATGATCGCCTTTGCCGTTCCGCCGCTGGCGGTCGTGAGCGTTGGCGCTATGGTTACCAGCGCAGAGGCGAATTGGGCCGCCCCCACGGGACTCTCTATTATTATAGTCACCGCTGCCCTGCTCGTTAGGCAAAGGCGATGGCGTTGGCTTCAAACTTCCCTCGCCATCGGCATTGGGCTGCAAATCGTCCTGGCCACCGGAGACGCTTTTGCCGATCGGATCAGCCTCAGCTTTCTACCGAATCCGGATGTTTATCATCGGACGATGGGATGGAAAGCCTTGTCGTCACTCGTTAGGCAAAGAGCATCCGCAACGGGCTCGCGAAGCATTGCGGCAGATCAACCCGACGTCGTGGCCTCACTGCGGTACTATCTGCGCGATGATCCATGGACGATTTTTTCCGAACCTGACGGCACTAAGGCTGCGACTCAGTCCGACCGTGATCGGGCACTGACCACCGACGCCGCCGAACCGATTCTCTATATCTCGGGTGGCTGTGTGCCTGAGCGTTTGGCGCGATATTATTCGAGCGTTGAAACACTTGGTCTGATTGAGGCTCCGACCGGCCCACATTCTTCGCGGAGATACTGCGTTTTCAAATTGTCCGGCGCCCGCGGCACGATCGCGCCGCTCACAGAGGCACGGCATTGATATCGGCGCCGACGCTTTGGGCGATATGCAAATTCATTCGGACGCAATCAAATGTCGGGTCCGGTTCGATCGGATGCTGATTGCAGAGCCACGAATTGATGCCGGTTCGACGGCCGACTCGAAGAGGAATGCCGGCGAGCCAGATGGCGAGCGACATTTTCCAATTCATTGTGAAGAAGATCGAGACGTCGAATCGGGACAGGGTGCGAATTCTCGCAACCAGAGAGAAAACAGATTCGCCTCTCTTCCACTCGAGCACGCGGTCAACCGTGGGATTGTTTTTCCAAACATTGGCTAATGCGTCGAGAGCCAGGACAGTGATGGAATTGTCCGGGCGGCCTTGTTTGATGGCATGCACTGCGGGAAAAGTGGCGACAGCTTCGGCGGTAGATATGGGGGAGACAATCAGAATGCGGAACGGGTCGAGCGTTGACCGATCGAAATTTGCCGGGAGAAAAACGCGGCGCTGATCGCGCGCGAAGAGAAAATGCGGACGAAGCGGTTTCCAGCGATTGTGCGCCCAGAGCCAGTCGACCGGCGAGCGGCGAACCTGTTCCTCCAGCACGCGGTTAAGCTTTGCGGTGAGAACGTCCGTCTCATCGTCATTGGGATAAATCGGGTCTGAGACTGTCATCTGCCAACGCGCGCGACCCGACGTCGTGATGGCAATGGGAACGATTGGCAGACGAGTGCGAACGGACAATCGGGCCGCAAGAGTGGAAGATGACGTGAGCCGCCCAAACAGCGGCGTCCAAAGTCCGGCATACCCGGCGCCCTGATCTGCGAGGACACCGACGACTCCGCCGTCGCGCAGGAACTGCACGCACTTCAACATCTGTTCGCGTCGATCAAAGAGTGCGATTCCCGACTTTGTTCGCGTCGCTCTGAAATAGCGGTCAACGAAAGGATTTGCCAGCGGCTGGTAAATGGTGCCGAACTGATATTCGGGAAATTTTTTGCCGAGATGACTATAGAGTTCCCAGTTCCCGGTATGACTGATGAGGGCAAGCCATCCTGATTTGCCACGCTCGTCCGGTACGTTCGCCGTGACCCGCGCCCAGATCTTTTCGTGCGGCAGAGTGGAGGCTTTGAGACCGGCAAAAAGGTTCGCGCCAAGTAACTGAAAGTGTCGTCGATTGAGAGCGCGCAGTTGCGAATCGGACATTTCGCCAGCGAAGGCGAGATGGAGATTACGAAGAGCCAAGTCGCGGCGACGGCAAAGGATATGATAGGCCAGCTCGCCGCCCACTTGTCCCAATACAAACGCGCAGTCGAGCGAAACAAGTCGTATCAGGCCCTCAGAGAGGCGAAACGTGAGATAAGAAACGAAATGAAAAACACGAAGCGCGGCCCGCATTGTTCAACACTGCGGCAGCCCGGGCACTTTAGACAGCTATGTCTTCGCACTCGGCGTGTGCGATCGCTCCGTTGAGCATTTCCTCCACAATTTGTGCGGTTCGTTCGGTCGGCGTCATGCGCAATTCGGAACCGAGCGCCCGCCGAATGAGCCCATAATCCCACAGGATTTTGTTGCGCGCTTCGGCGTTCTCCACCAGACGGATTAACGCTTCTGCAATTTTTTCCGGACGACATTTGAGTCCAACGAATTCAGCAACGGCTTGACGTTGGAGAATGATGTTCGGCATGGCAATGAAGGGAATGCGGCGCCAGGCCCAAAGCAGGCACCATTCGATACGGCCGATCATCGAAACATCGTAGATTGCTACCTGCGGTGCGTCGGTCAGGACGGCTTCAAGCGTCGCCGTGCCTGTTTTAACAATTGCGGCGTCGGACGCGCGCAAAAGCTCCATTGCGCAATCACTCACGATTCGAATGTTCGGCGGCAAATGCAGGCGGGCCTCGCCAACGAGTTCTCTCGGCACTACGGCGATTAAGCTTACCGAAGTGTGCGCGTTAACGATCGCGGCTGCTTCGGCCATCCGCGGCGCGAGGATGCGGACCTCGCTCCGTCTGGACCCCGGAAGAAGCGCAACGAGCGTTTCGCTGGGGACGACATTAAACTTCGCCCGCAAGGTCCGTCTCTCCTCTATCTTTGGAACTTCTTCCAGCGAAGGATGTCCCACCCATTCGGCGCGCGCGCCTGCCTTTTGCAGCCGTTCGGCCGACCATTGAAATGGCGTCGCTACTCGGGTCACGTGCGGAACAATCTGAAGGCCGCCCGAACCATTGCGTTCCCATGAGCGCGGAGGGAAATAATAGAGCGTGGGGATGCCCAACGCGTGCAGTCTGGCTAACACTCGCCCATTGAACCCGCCCCAATCACACAGGATCGCGATATCGACTGGATGCGTGCGGACAAATTCCAAGAGGAGTTTACCCAATTTGCGGCAATGAAAATATATTCTGATCGCAGACGAGATTCCGATCGCGCTGCAATTCGTAGTATCTGCGAGAAACTGTCCACCTGGCGATTGAGCAACGACTTCACAGAGGCGTCTTCCTCCGAGAGCATGCAAAATGAGATTGGGATCATTCGTCAGAAGGGTGCGTGCCAGTGCGGCGGTGTGCACATCGCCTGAAACATCGCCCGCGATCAAGAGAATGGAGGGAGAAGATGATTCTACGTTCGACATGGACAAAAACCCCTGGGAATCACGTGTGCGAGTTCTTTCCATGCCAAGTAGAAGATTGATTTCCAAGAGAAATGTTGAGAGAAGAGGACAAAACAAGATTCTCCGCCGGCCTCGAAACCGACAATCGGCCCTTTGCATTACATCATTGATATTCTTCGCTTTGGCGTCCCGTATCTCCGCCGGTACTGGCTGGCGCTCGTCGCCGGCGTCTTTTTTTCAATGATTTACGGCGTTTCGAATGGGGGCCTGGTTTGGGGCACCAAAACAATCTTGGACCGGCTGAGTCCGCCCGCCCCGCAGGCGACGCATGCGGCCGGAGCTGAGGCCGGATCGAAGCTCGAACGGATTACTTACCGGGCGGTCGATCCTTGGCTGCCTCGCGTCGGGCGCAAGATCGATCCGCGTCAGGTCGTGGGCGGGTTGCTTTTCCTTCCGTTAGTTGTCGGTCTGCGCGGCTTCAGCCGTTACGTGGGTGCATGGTCGATGGCCTATTTGAGCGAGAATGTCGTCAATGATCTTCGCTGCGATGTCCTTCGAAAATTGCAAAGCCTGTCGATGGATTACTTCAATCGGTCTACCATGGGCGATCTTCTCATGCGGGTGAATGGCGATACCGCCGCCTTGAATCAATGCCTCAGCGCCGGCTTTACCGATTCAATCGTAGCGCCATTCACCATGATCAGCATCGTTCTGTATCTATGCTCCATCGATTGGAAGCTCACGCTCGTCTCGATGATCCTGACGCCACTCTGCCTGATTCCTATTTCCACGCTTGGCCGGCGCGCCCGAAAGGCGGGTGCAGTCGGGAACGCGGCGAGGATCTCACAGTCGAGCCTGCTCGTGGAAATGTTAAGCGGTATCCGGATCGTCAAGGCGCTCAACTTGGAGTCCGAACAGACCCAGCGCTTCCGCGAGTTTTCGAGGGAGCTAGTGCGCTCGAGCGTCAAGGGTGCCAAAGCGCGCGAGCAGATCAACCCGATCATCGAAACTTTCTCCATGCTCGGGCTGGGGCTGCTCATCATCTATGTTTTCTTTAGTCATCGGACCACGCCCGAAATGGTCGCTTTCCTTTCCGGGATGCTTTTATTTTTTGTGCCAGTAAAGAAACTCGCGGCGCTCCACATCGTCTTACAGGAATCGAAAATCGGCGTTGATCGTCTCGCTCAAATTCTCGCTGAAAAGCCGACCGTAAAAGAAAAACCAGACGCGCGGCCGTTGTCTCGATTTTCGTCGGCGATTCGCTTCCGGGACGTGAGTTTTGCCTATCACACGCAGACAGTGCTCGAACATGTCGCTCTGGAGATTCGGCGAGGCACAAAGGTCGGACTCGCGGGCGAAAACGGGTCCGGCAAGAGCACATTAATGAATCTGCTCCTGCGGTTTTATGATCCCGTAAGCGGGTCGGTTGAAATCGACGGGGTCGATTTGCGCGACGTGCGTGTGGCTGACCTCCGCAGTCTGATCGGACTCGTCAGTCAGGAAGTGGTCATCTTCGACCAATCCATCGCCGAGAATATCGCTTGTGCCAAACCGGGAGCGACCCAGCCAGAGATCGAAAGCGCCGCGAGACTGGCCGGCTGTCATGAATTTATCATGCAGCTCTCGGACGGCTACCAAACGCGGGTCGGCGAGCGCGGCGGCCTTTTATCCGGCGGCCAACGGCAACGCGTTTCGATTGCGCGCGCATTTGTTCGTGACGCGCCCATCGTCATCCTGGACGAAGCGACCGCCTCGCTTGATGCTCGTGCCGAAGCGGAGATCCAGGCTGCAGTCGACCGTTTGGAGGAAGATCGCACCGTCATCTGCGTGGCACATCGTCTTTCCACGCTGGCTTCGATGGATTGGATCGTGGTTCTGTCCGCGGGACGCATCATTGAAGCTGGAACGTATCGGCAGTTACTTTCAGCCGACGGGCCATTTGCGCGCATGGCTCGCCAACAAGGACTCACTCTCGCGCCGACGGAGATTGTCGAACCAGATCTTGTCGGATCCGCGATCTAACGATGCGCGGAAAGTTAGCGTTTCTCCTCGCGTTGGCCCTCGGCGCGAGCGCCAGCTTTGGCCAGGATTCTGGGCCCCCACTCGAGCGGATCGCATTCGGTTCGTGCAATCGCGAGTACAAACCGCAGCCCCTATGGAGCGCCATTCGCGCATGCCAGCCAAATCTTTGGATCTGGCTCGGCGATAATGTGTATGGCTCCGCCTATGATTTGCCCGATCTGGCGCGACGATATCAAACGGAGAAAAACCAGCCCGATTACAAATCGCTCCGAGAACAATGCCGCGTTCTAGGAGTGTGGGATGACAACGATTACGGCGTAAGTGACGGCGGTAAGGAGAACCGGAATAAGGTCGCGTGTCAGCAGCTATTGCTGGATTTTCTCGACGAACCACCGGACAGCCCGCGCAGGAAGCAGGCCGGCGTCTATGCAGCCTACACGTTTGGTCCCCTCGGCAAACGAGTGAAAATCATTCTTCTAGATGGCCGTTATCATCGCGACTCACCTGGTCGCAATGCCGATATGCTCGGTCCGGAACAGTGGCAGTGGCTAGAACAGCAACTTACCAGCCGCGACGCCGACGTGAACTTGATCGGATCGGGGATTCAAGTTATCGCCAGCGAACATCCCTACGAAAAGTGGGCCGATTTCCCGAGCTCGCGCGCGCGTTTGTTCGATCTTATCTCCAAAAGCGGTGCACGGAATGTGATTTTCCTGAGCGGCGATCGACATCTCGGCGAGATTTCACGTCTGAGCGATCCGCGCATCGCACAACCGATTTACGACATCACCTCGAGCGGGATGACCCATCATGCCAGAGATAATTTTTTCCACAGTTTCACTCACGAAACAAACCGGTTTCGATGCGGTAACAATTTCGTGGATTTGAATTTTGGATTTATTCACTTCGACTGGGACACCGTCCCTCGCACGGTAACCCTGCAAATTCGCGATACGAATAACGCTGTCCGAATCGAGGAAAAGCTTACTCTCGCGGCCAGCACGCCATGAAAATCGGACTTGTCATTGAACGATTCGATCCGGAGCACGGCGGGGCCGAACATTGGACCTGGCAATTTGCACGCTCGCTCGTTAGGCGGGGTCACGAGGTCCATGTCGTGGCGTTTAAATTTCATGCCGGATCGGCCGACGACGGCATCGTCCCGCACCGGCTCGAAATGCCGGAGCCACGCTTGGATCGCGCCGCGGCCATGGTGACCGAATTGTCCGCGCTCAAGTTCGACATCGTCCACGACATGGGCGTCGGGTGGGCGGCGGACATTATTGAGCCGCACGCCGGTTCAACCAAGGCGCTTTGGGAACACAATCTCATGCGCATCCCGAAATGGCGGCAGATTCGGTTTTGGCGGGAAAAGCGCTACGGCGAGCTGGAGGAGATTGAACGGCGGCAGCACGCCAATCAAAACGCGATCATCGTCGCCGTCTCGCGCATGCTGGCCGAAAGTTTCGAATCGTTGCATCATCTTCCGGCCGCACGAATTCGGGTCATCTACAATGGCGTCGACGTGGAGAGGTTCGCGCCGTCCAATCGTGAAAAATATCGCGAAGCCACGCGGAGGGAGTTGGGTCTGCGCGACGATGAGGTGCTGTTTCTTGGTCTGGCGCATAATCTTCTCTTAAAGAACGCTGAAGCCACCGTTCGGGCGGCGGCGAGACTTGCCGCGACCGGAGCGCCGCTGCGAGTTGTGATCGCGGGCGGAAAAAAGACGGAACGCTTCATCGAGCTGGTTCGAAAACTGAAGATAGAGCACCTGGTAACTTTTCCTGGCCTGGTTGATCCCGTGCCATATCACGCCGCCGCTGATGTCTTCGTTCATCCGACATGGTATGACCCGTGCAGTCTCGTCACCTTGGAGGCGTCGAGTTGTGGATTGCCGGTGATCACGAGCCGCTTCAACGGCGCCGCCGAGTTGATGACTGATGGAAAAGAGGGATTCGTGCTCAAGGATCCGGCGGACAGTGCCGCTCTCGCTAAGCGGATGAAGGAATTGCTCGAACCCGCGCGGCGCGAGACGATGGGCGCGGCCGGTCGCGCTTTAGCGATGCAACACACGTTTGAGGAACAGACGACGAAGTTCCTCGAATTGTACCAAGAGATCGTCTCAACCAGACAGCGCCTGCCGCCATGACAAGATCACGTCCTGCTATGGCTGACCGCGTTTCACTCGCTCTTGCGCGACTGGTCTTCGCTTGCGCCGACACGTTTGTGTTGCATCGGCACGGTTTCTTCATACGTAAAGCGAGCTAAATTTAGATTTCGGCGCCCGTAGCTCAACTGGATAGAGCGTCTGACTACGGATCAGAAGGTTAGTGGTTCGAATCCTCTCGGGCGCGCTTTTCACAACAACACGCGCGAGCCGATTTTAATAACGGATTTGCGGCAATTTTATTCCGCCACTTCGAACTGGCTCATGAGCTTAAATGTTTCGTAGCGCTCGTTGATCTGCTCCATCGTTAAATTGCGCAAGCGCTCGAGACTGAAGGCTTCCACGCAAAAACTCGCCAGCACGCTACCGTAAATCATCGCCTTGCGAAGATCGGTGAAAGTTACTTTCTTGACCGTTCCCGCTAAATAACCCGCCATGCCGCCAGCGAAGGTGTCCCCTGCCCCGGTCGGATCGTGAATATCTTCGAGCGGATACGCGCCGCAGCTGAAGAATTCGTTTTCGCTGAAAAGCAACGCGCCGTGCTCGCCTTTTTTGATCGCGACATAACGCGGACCCATTTTGCGAATGGCGCGGCCGGCCTTGATCAAACTCGTCTCCTTCGTCATTTCGCGCGCTTCACTGTCGTTCAGAATCAAAAGATCGACATGCGGCAGGAGCGCCGCCAAATCCGCGCGTGTGGTCTCGATCCAAAGATCCATCGTGTCGGCAACGACGAACCGCGGCTTCTCCATTTGCTTGAGCACGTGTGATTGCAAAGCTGGCGCGATATTGGCCAGCAATGCAAAATCAGTTTGCCGATACGACTTGGGCAATTCCGGCTTAAAATTTTCAAAGACGTTAAGCGCGACCGAGCGCGTCTCGCGCGTGTTCAAGTCCCACGCATATTCGCCCGACCAGCGAAAAGTTTTTCCTTCGACCCGTTGCACGCCCGCGGTGTCGATCTTTCGCGATTTCCAAAAATCAAACTCGGCCTGCGGAAAATCGTTGCCGACCACGCCGACCAGTTTCACCGGCGAAAAATAACTCGCGGCCGCGGCCGCGTATGAGGCCGAGCCGCCTAACAACTCGCCATGTTCTTCGACCGGCGTTTTGACGGTGTCGAGCGCAATGGAACCAACAACGAGCAGAGACATGACTAAAATGACGAAGTCCGAATGACGAGTGACGAAATGAACAGATTTTTCATTAAGTTTCGGGATCTAGGACAGCTTTGCATGCGCGCGCATACTTGGCGATGTCGGGTGCCTTGAGTAAACCGGAAACAATCGCGACTCGCTTCGCCCCGGCGGCAATGAGTTGGCCGAGATTGTCGATCTTGATTCCGCCAATGCAAAAAGTCGGGACGGTCACTTCATTATGAACTCGTTTGATACCGGTCAATCCGATCGGTTGGTAATCGGGTTTCGTTGGAGTCGCGAAAATAGGACCGAACCCAATGTAATCCGCGCCTTCGCGTTCCGCCGCAATGGCCTGCTCCAAACTGTGCGTGGATTTTCCAATGAGGACGTGGCGGCCCGCTTTCTTTTGTGCGTGCGCAATCGAATCATCATCCTGCCCGATGTGCACGCCTTCCACCGGAACTTTGGCCGCAACTTCCGCATGATCGTTAACGATTAAAGGAATTCCAGCTCCGGAAGTGATTTGGTGGAGCGCGCCTGTCAGATCGACAATTTCTTCGAGTGACTGCTTCTTTGCCCGCAATTGGATAAGATCGACATCGCCTTGAAGCATCGCTTCAGCCACGCGCGACAACTCTGAAGCGTCGATGTAACCAAGATCCAGGATTCCGTAGAGGCGGCAATCGCTTAGATTTCGCAAAGCGTTATTCGTGCAGGTGAGCGCGGGGCGGAACGAGCTGGAAAGCTTCCGAGCTCATCATTCGCTCGACGAAACCGGTGTCGTACTTGCCGTCGCGGAATTCGCCGCTCCGCATGATGGCGGCGTGAAATGGAACCGTCGTCTTGATTCCGGTAACATAATACTCATCGAGCGCGCGACGCATTCGATCGATCGCCGAACTCCGCGTTGCTCCGATCGTGATAATTTTTCCAATCAACGAATCGTAATACGGCGGCACCACGTAACCGGTGTAGGCGTGGGAATCGATTCGAACGCCGCGACCGCCAGGCGCATAATAAAAAGCTATTCGTCCGGGCGACGGCTGAAAATTATTCGCCGGATCCTCGGCGTTAATCCGGCACTGAATCGCGTGCGAGCGCGGCACCGCGCGAGCGACGTGCGGCGACAAGGGTTCGCCCGCAGCGATGCGGATTTGTTCCTTCACCAGATCGCACCCGTAAACTTCTTCGGTGATGGTGTGCTCGACCTGAAGTCGCGTGTTCATCTCCATGAAATAGAAACGGCGATCTTCGTCGACCAGAAACTCGATCGTGCCGGTGTTTTGGTAACCAACTGATTTCGCCAGCTTGACTGCGGCGTTCCCCATCTTTTTTCGCAGCCCAGGGGTCATGATCGGCGATGGACATTCTTCGATCACTTTTTGGTTCCGCCGCTGAATCGAACAATCGCGCTCGCCCAAATGCACAACGCGGCCGTGGGTGTCGGCGACAATCTGGAATTCGATGTGATGCGGATTCACAATCAGCTTCTCGATGTAGACATCGGCTGCTCCGAACGCCTTCTCCGCTTCCAGACGCGCGCTATGATATCCGGCGATCAAACTAGTCTCGTTGTGGGCTGCGCGCATTCCGCGGCCGCCGCCACCCGCCACCGCTTTAATCATGACGGGGTAGCCGATTTTTTTTGCGACCTTCGCCGCATCTTTGTCGTTTTCAACGACGCCGTCACTTCCCGGCGTCACTGGGACGCCGGATTTGCGAGCGCAGGCGCGCGCCATATTTTTGTCGCCCATTTTTTGAATCACGTGCGATGGCGGGCCAATGAACTTGATCTTGCAACTCTCGACCACTTCGGCGAAATGCGCGTTCTCGGCCAGAAAACCGTAACCGGGATGAATCGCATCAACGTCGCCCACTTCGGCCGCGCTCATGATGCGATCGATTTTTAGATAACTTTCCGAGCTCGGCGCCGCGCCGATGCAAATCGCTTCGTCCGCCAGTTGCACGTGCAACGAATCGACATCGGCGTCGGAATAAACTGCGAGCGTGCGAATACCGAGCTCCTTGCACGCCCGAATCACGCGCAGCGCAATCTCACCACGATTAGCAATCAGGACTTTCTCGAACATGCCTGGATAATTGTAGGGCAAGCGCTCCGCTTGCCGGATCAGGCACGTCCGATGGCAGGCGACGCGCCTGCCCTACAACTACCGCTTCGTCTCAATGTCATCGGACCCGAAACAATACCTGGCCGAATTGCACCGGCTTGCTGTTCTCGGCTACGACTTCGGCAATGACGCCGCTGGTTTCCGCCTTAATCTCGTTCATCACTTTCATCGCCTCGATAATGCAAACCACCGTGTCCTCATTCACTTTTGTTCCAACATCGACAAACGGCGAACCATCCGGCGACCCCGCCCGATAAAAAGTCCCGACCATTGGGGAAGCAATTTCTTTGAGCGACGCGCTTTCGGCTGAAGTCGGAGCCGCTCCCGCCGTTGCTGGACCATTGGGCACCGCAGGCGCGGCTGTCGATGCTATGATCGGTTGATCGCCCAAACCTTTTTGCAGTTTGATACGAAAGCCGTCCTTCTCCATCTCGAAAACGGAGAGATCGTTCTTCTTCATCAAATCGATGAGGGCTTTGATGTCTTTTAGGTCCACGGCGCAGCTCTCCCTAGGAGTGAAAGTAAGGCGTTTACGTAAAGCGGTTTTCCCAGCTAGGTCAAGCACCGGAATGGCGAAATGGAGTATTGGAGCTTTAGGTAACGGGTTTTGATTCTGTCAGTGTTTGCTATTTCACTACTCCATCACTCCCTCACTCCATTTTCAGGTCATGGATGAAACCGACGACTACATCGTGGTCGATAAGCCGGCGTTTCTGTTAACTCATCCAACCAAACCCGATCAGCGCACCACCCTTTGGAAAGAATTGCGCGAGCTGCTCGCATTTGAAATCGCGAACGGCGGCCAGGTTTCAATCGTGAATCGGTTGGATCGCGAAACGAGCGGCCTTGTGCTGGTCGCAAAAACCGCGGCAGCGGCGCGCCGATTCGGATTACTGATGCAAGAGCGGCGCTTGCATAAAGAATATCTCGCGATCATTTGGGGCTGGCCGGATTGGGAAACAAAAATTGTCGATGCGCCTCTGGATCGACAAGGCAAACATCAACCGTCGGCGATTTGGCTGAAACAAATGATTCATCCCAAAGGCGCGATGGCGCTGACCGAGTTTCGAGTCGAACAACGTTTCACAACTCCGAAAGTCTTCGCCAGCGGAGGATCGACATCGTCCGCAGACCGCTTCGCGTTGATCCGCGCAATTCCGAAAACCGGTCGCACCCACCAGATTCGCGTCCATCTCGCGTCGCTCGGACATCCGGTGGTCGGCGACAAGATTTACGGGCCTGACGAGCGGCTTTATTTGGAATTCATTGGAACCGGCTGGACCAGTCAGCTACAGCAGGAGCTACTCCTGCCGCGACACGCGTTGCACGCTGCGAAATTATCGATTCCAGGCGAAAAGAAATGGATGAGCGAATTACCGGACGACCTGGCGCGATTCGTTGACGCCTAGACGGTGACAATCCCATAAACAAAACAGCCGCCGAGTTTCCTCGGGCGGCTGTCGGAAAGTCGAGCCTAGCTGCGATTAGAACTTAAAGTTGATGCCGCCTTTCACGGTGTGTGCGTTTGTGTCCCAGTGAAAGTGCACTGCTTCACCGCCGCGATTGCCAAAGCCCGGCGGGGCGAGAACGGTCGTGCTTTCATCCCCGAGATCGACGTAGAGATATTCGGCTTTGATTGTCCAGCGGTGAGTTATCGCGAACTCAAGACCGCCGCCACCCGTCCAGCCAACGTTCGTCTCACTAACCGAAGCCGGAATAATCGGACCGCGTACTGCATTATAGTTCACTTCGCCTCGGTAATCAGTGTTCCCGTAGGCCAGTCCGCCAGTGCCGTAGATCAGCCATCGGCAAAACGGTGCAAAGCCAATCCGCGCGCGGAACGTGCCAAACCAGTTAATGTCCTCCGAACTGCGCAGGAAAGTGGTATCTGGAAAAGTCGGCGGAAGCGCCGCCGGCACCGGTCGTTCAACGCGCGCGCCACTAATGTCGGAACCTTGAAAATCTGTCTCAGCGCCGAGAACGAAGCGACCGAACTGCCAGTTGAACCCGATCTGACCGCCGCCAAAGCCGCCGCTCGGATCGGTATCCAGCGAAGTCGGCTGTAGTGCGCCCACGAAGAATCCACCGATGTCCGGCAGAGGCGTAAATCGAGTGCGGCCATCGCCCCACCCGCCGCCTCCGTTAACGCCAATGTAAAAACCACTCCACGTGAAATCGCACGTTGGAGGCGCCGGCGCGACTTCTTTCATCTCCTTGCCGGAAGAAGGGAGCGCCTCGGGACCGGCAAACGCGAACGTGACGCCAAGTAAAATGACGCCAAAGGTTAAGGTAAATTTGCGCATGTGCCCTTGTATGTCGCAGCGTTTGCGAGGTCAATAGCATTTGGCAGGCAGAACCTTACCCGCCGGGAGGCACTGTCCGGCGGGAGTCTTTCTGTCCGATTAGCGCGGCTAAAGGTATTTCCAGTTCTGAGGTTTGCCGTGGGTCAGCCACTGGATCGCAGTTTGTAATCGACGCTTCCGTTTCCCCCATAGCAAGAAGACATAAGCGGTCGCGCGATTGGCTCAATCAGCGCGCCAAATGATAAATTGTCCCAAGGTGAATTGGACACGGGGGTTTGGATAGACTTCGTGCAAGGCGGTGAAATCGCGGTCGATACAAACACCGAGCACAGGAGGCGGCGGCGGTGCACGTCGAATTTCATCGACCGTAAATTTTGTTACTGGGAACCGCAGATTTCCGTGAAAGAGGTAAAAGGAATTGTAAAGGAGCGAGGTTCCTTGGTCTCGTGCATTGATAAGAACCGTGCGCGTTCCCTCTTCCTGACGCACCCCAAGTTCTTCCGCGACGCGTTTTTCGATTGCGACGTCTTTTCGGTTATACTGGATATCCAGTTTTGTCTGAATGAAGCCTTCCAATAACAAAACTGCTGCCAAGCCGGCAGCCAGAGGTCGAACCGATCCTTTCCTTTCCAACAACCGATGGATAACGATTGCCAGAACCAGACAAAGCGCTGGAAGAAGCGGCACGATGTAACGAACCGACCGGAAATTGCTAATTACCGCGAGGCCAATGAAGGCAAGAGACACTATCGAAATCTCTTTGATCGGTTGAGTGAAATTTTGTTTTCGCCAGAAAAGTGTGGCAAATGGCGCGATTAAAAGGAAAATACCACATGCCGAGGTAATGATTAGTCGGTATGGGATCTCCAAATATGGTCGTGACGCGAGGTATTTCGATCCGAGCCAGTCCACGATTTCCTCCTGGTAAAGGCTTCTAAACGACACTCCGTAATTCAGAAGTTGAACGGCCGGCCAGATCGAGGATAGGATTGCGGCACTGACCAGACTCGGGAAAAGCCAGCGGTAACCCAGTAACTTCCGTTCATTGGGTGAGGTCAAGCGGACGATAAGTATCAGGAGCCAAATTAACGCGACCAGCGGAACTTTCTGAAGACTTCCGAGCCAGCAGGCGATGCCGACGCCGAGCCACCAAACCGAATGTCTCCGGGCTAGCCCAGCGGACACGAATGCAGCGGTTGTGAAAAAGGCTAGCCCGATATCGAGCGAGTGGTGCCAGGCTTCTTTACAAAAAAGCGGACACGAAATAAGAAGGGCGACAGTCAGGGGGACAATCCATGGGCGGTTCGGCTCCAAAAGAAACGCCAGCCAACCGGCACAAATCGCTGTCAGGACGGAGTAGACGAGAGGCCATATCCGGACTGCGAATGTTCTATTTTTGAGAGTTTGCAGACTAAGCCCAGTCAGCCAGTACTGCAGAGGTGGCTTCTCAAAGGAAGGCTCAAAATTGAAATGAACTTCGGAGCGACCGAGCCTCAGCATTTCTCTCGAACGCTCCGCCGTCAAAAGCTCGTCAGTATTGGCCAGGGTTCCGCTTGCCATTTCCCAGGCGAGCCAGGTAAACACACTGGCAATCAAAAAAGCGGTAAGGAATAGAGGCTTACCCCATTGTGTCTCTACGGTTTCCATTGGATCCCACAGACAAATGTCCGTATCAACAGCTCGCTAATTCGTTTCCCGCGGTTCCTGCGAGGGAGCGGCCGCGGTATAGGCGAGACGCCGTTTACGAATCAACATCAGATTGCGAATGTAAATAATGGAGTTCGGAAGATAGGCGATGACACCCACCGGATCGCGCCGGAAAAGAAAATAGACGAACATGATCACGCTGCCGGCGATGCTCCAGTACCAGAACGAAACCGGGATTACGCTTTCGCCCTGACGCTCGGACGCCCACCATTGAACCAGAAAACGCATCGAGAATGTAGCGGTCCCGATCAAGCCCAGGATCACCAGATAATTCCAGTCCAGACCGAGAATGCGATGTTCCCGGCCGAACCATGTCACGGCGATAAAGATTGAAGTATTCATGGGTAATTAAGCGATTCGGCAATTTCGTAGTGCAATTTTCTCGATTTCATCCAGCGGACTGCGAGCAAATCACGAAAGGACTTAAACAGACGATTCCAAACACCGTAATGACTTTTTCCCGCGTGTCGCGGATTGTTCGACACCGGAACTTCGGTGACGGTGAAACCTTCCATCTTGATCAAGGTTGGAAGAAAACGATGCGCGCCGTTGAAGAACTTGATTCTTGAAATGCATTCGCGTTTGAACACGCGATAAGTGCAGCCGGCGTCGGTGATGTTCTCGCCGGACAATTTATTGCGGACCCAATTGGCAATGCGCGATGAAGCAATTCGAAGCCAACTGTCTCCTTCACCACGCGTTTCAATCCGGGTACCGCAGACGCAATCGGCACCGCTCAGCGCTTCCATCATTGCCGGCAAATCTTTCGGATCGTTTTGTAAATCTGCATCGAGCGTCGAGATGTAGCGGCCGCGCGCTGATTGCATGCCGGCCCAACTCGCAGCTGATTCGCCGCAATTGAACTTGAAGCGTTGCGCGCGCAAACGCGGATCGGTCGCGGCCAGCTCTTGCAGCACCTGCCATGAGTTGTCCGTGCTGCAATCGTCTGTAATTACGACTTCAAAATCTAATCCGAGCGGATCGATTGCCGCGTGGAGCGCTGACAGAAGCGGCCGCAGATTCTCCGCTTCGTTGTGACAGGGAATGACAACGCTCAGTACCGGCGTGGTCATTTTCCGCCTTCGGACGGATTCGCCGTGGCGAACTTGCCGAAGAACTCGACGATCGCGTCGCAAACATAATCGACATCTTCCATCGGCAGGTCGCCGTAAATCGGGAGCGAAAGAATCTCGTTCACGGCCGCTTCTGTTTTCGGCAACCGCGGTAAGTCGGAATAAAGCTTCATGGTGGCGGGCTGTTGATGATTGGGGACCGGATAATGAATTCCCGTGCCGACGCCTTTGCCTTTCAAAAATTCCGCCAATTCGTCACGCCGCTGGGTCCGAATGACATACATGTGATAAACATGCCGCGCCCAGGGCCGCTCCGGTGGGATTTGCACAACGCTTTCCAAACGATCGTTGTAACGCGCCGCGATGTCGCGCCGATGCTCGTTCAAGTTGTCGATGTTACGCAGCTCGACTCGGCCGATGGCCGCCTGAATTTCGTTAAAGCGGAAATTGTAACCGACGAAGTCGTGAACGTACTTCGAGCTTCGGCCATGGTCCCGCAGCATTCGTAGTTTGCCGGCCAACGCCGAATCGTTCGTCGTGATACAGCCCCCATCACCCATGACGGTGAGATTCTTTGACGGAAAAAATGAAAACGCACCCGCGCCTGCAATCGACCCAACGCGTTGGCCGCGATACTGCGCACCAAAGGCCTGGGCGCAATCTTCCACCACCCAAAGCCCATGTTTCTTCGCGGCCAGGAAAATTCCATCCATGTTCGCGGGATGCCCGTAAAGATGGACCGGAAGAATTCCGACCGTGCGTGCACTCATCGACTCTTCCAGAAGATCGACATCGATGCAGTAAGTCTCGTCGATGTCGATGAAGATCGGCCGCGCGCCGCGATGAATCATCGGCTCGATCGACGGAAACGCCGTGTGCGACGGAACAAGAATCTCGTCGCCCGGACAAACGCCCATGGCATGGTGCAGCATTAAAGCGCCGGTCGTCCAGTTGGAACAGAGGACGGCTTCTTTCGTTCCAACGTAGGCCGCCAGCTCGGCCTCGAACGCTTCACACTCCTTCGCCAGAATGTACCAGCCGGAATTCATCGCGCGAATGCCGGCCTCGCGGACTTCTTCGTTCACGAAAACGCGGGAGAGTGGGACTTTTTTCATTCTGTTCGATCGCGGTTACTCGGAGATGTCGATCCACTTTCCGGTACGGGCCGATTCGATCGCGGCTTCAACGACTCGCACTGCTTCCATTCCATCCACGCCATCAACCAACGGCTGGCTTCGCGTTTCAATCGCGTCGAGAAAGGCGGTCAATTCCGCGCGCAGCGGCTCTTCGGGGGGAAACTCGAGTTGATGCATCGCTCCTTCCATTGCTTTTATTTCGGCCCCGCTCCTGACGTGCCGATTTTCGAATGTCTTAATTTTGTATTGCGCCACGTTGTAATCGCAGACCGCGGAAGAATCTTTACCCACGATCGTAAGTTCGCGCATTTTTCCGGGCAAATGGTAACCCGCCTCAATCGTCGCCAAAATCGGAGCGCTGCCGTCGCCACTGTATTCAAGGACAATGAGTGATTCGTCGTCCATCTCACCCCCGCGTCCGAGGAAATTCCGCATCACGGCATGCACGCGTCGCGGTGATTTGCCGAGAAGAAACTTGAACAGATCGATAAAATGGATGCCGTCGGCGAAAGTCACGCCCGTGTCCTGCCTCGGACGCTTGAAGCCGCTGAAATTGGCGCGCAACATTTTGATTTCACCAAAACGCCCTTGCGCGATTGCGTCGCGCATCCAAACCGAAGCCGGATCGAACCGGAAAATGTGTCCGACTTGCAAAATCAGTCCGTTGCGTTTCGCCAGCCCGGTCAATTCCTTTGCCTCCGCCGATCTCAAACTGATCGGCTTTTCGACAAAGACGTCCTTGTCGGCATCGAGCAAGTCTCGGCAGATTTCAAAATGAGTCTGCGCTGGCGTAACAAGGACCGCCGCATCGATGATCGAAAAAAGAGAATGTGCGTCCGCGCTGCGGTGGCTCTGGGAAACCCGGGCAGAATTCAATCGTTCCGGATCGCTGTCGGCCACAAAAAGGTCGATCGGCATCGATTGCAAAACCCGCAGGTGGTTTGCACCCCAACGCCCGAGCCCGATTAGAAGAATTCGTTTCGCTTGTTGCATCTGTTACCGCTGATCAGCAAAGTCCGTCATTTAGCGCGCAGCATTAGTTGGCAGGCGATTGACACAATTTTTGCACTGGCCTCCACCGCCAGAATATCACAAATGCGCGAGCGATGCCGCTCTCGAAAAGTTTTGCGGTGGAGGCCAGCGCACAAATTGCGCCAACGTACCGGCTCGAGGCCGTTATCGCCCCGCGTGCTACGCCGCGTGACGCTGTAGATTTTCTTGTCATATGTCAACGCCGGATGCTATCACAGCACAGCAGACGCGAGCAGGGTACGCGGGTCGAGCGCTCGCGTGCGGAGCTAAGCGTGGCCGCCGCTGGACGGCCCTGCGAGCCTCTGACAAGCCAAATGTGCTCTCGCACCCTCCTGCGCAATCCACGCGCCTGACGTGTAGTGTTATAGATGCGGTAATCTAGCAATGAGATTCTCACGCAAGCTCCAGAAGTTACTTTCACCAGAGCTCTTCGCCAGCGCGTTTGAACATCTCAGTCGGTTGACGCACCCGGTCAACAAACAGCGCATTCTGCAAACGCTCGATCGCACCCAATTCGAAAAGCTGCGCGAGCAATATCCCTATCGGCCAGGCTCACCGCGGATCAACCGTTTCGAGGACGTCGTTTACTGGATCGAGATTAACATCGAGCGCGCGCAAGACCTTTGGCTCGATCGTGCGTCACCAATGCGCGTGGTCGATCTTGGCTGTGGCGCCGGCTACTTTCTCTACGTCGCCAAATTTTTCGGCCACGACGTCCTTGGATTCGATACCGATCACGAGCCGCTCTTCCGCGCGACCATTGCGCTCCTCGATGTTCCGCGCCTGATCGGCCGAATCGAACGACAGACTCCCCTCCCCGATCTCGGCCGGAAATTCGATCTCGCGACGGCGCACCGGATTTGTTTTCACCGGATCGGGCGGGTCCGCGACGGTGTTGAATGGTCGCCCGCCGATTGGGAATTTTTTATCAACGACATTCGGACGCGCTTCTTGAACGAGAACGGCCGGTTGCTTCTCGATTTTAATCCGCGTCCGGACGGCTCCTCGTTTTTCACTCCCGAGTTGCGCAGGTTCTTTTTGTCCCAAGGCGCAAGGATTTTTCGGTCGAAAGCGTTGTTGGGCGTGGATTCAAAGATTCGTCCACGATTCAAAAGGTCGGGGCGGTTCACCTGAACCGCCCGCGGGCGATTAAGGTCAATCGCCCCTATCTCCAGTCCGATAAATCCCATCCGAGCATTTGCTCGAGCTTCGTGATCTCAGCCGCAAAAACTCCGGAAAGATATTCCCGTTCCTCCTGCCTCATCGCCCGCTCGTACGGGACAACGTTTCGATCTTTGTCGCGAACACGACGCAACGGTTTCACGCCGAGAAATTCAAAAATTTCGCCGAGCGTCTCCTGCTTTCGATCGCGAAAATTTTCAAACTTCACAATCTCGACTTGTTTTCGCGGAAAGAATTTGAAGACCCGTTCCAGCTGCCCGGAATAAAAACCGCGATCGACATAGGCAAACCGCCGCGACTCGATCGTCAACGGTTGCGCGGTCCGTCTCGGTTCTTCCTTGAGCGCGTCGAGGAAGTCGAGCGGTTCCCGATTCTTGAACCGCTGCATGTTCCAATGCGCAAAGGCGCGATCGATCGGATTTCGCAGCAGGATGATGAGTTTGACCTGGGGATTGTAATTTCGAATCCGCTCCATCGCCGGCTCCCAATACAAATAACTCGGCGTGACTTCCCCGGCCAAAAGGCGGCGGTTGATTAATGCCGGTCCGGCTCGGACTCGAAAATGCCGATGTAGCAATTCGTAATCGACCGGCTGATGCGAGAAAATTTCTTCGTCGTCGAAGAAATGCAGCTCCTCCCGATCCGGCAGCGCGATCTGCGGATGCTTCTTCAAGAAATAATGCAGCGCGGTCGTGCCCGACTTTTGCGCACCCGCCACAATGAAATCGAGCTTCACTCCGTGAGATACCTCCGCAGCCGCGTTTTGATGCAACGCTTGCCCCAAGAAGTTTTCAGATATTTCTCGCGCTGGGCTGCATCACTCGCATTCAAACACCCCTCCCAATAAACGAGTTCAAATGGCACTCGTCGCTTCGTCGAACTAACCAGTCTGGCGTTATGTGCCTGCACCCGCGATGACAAATCTCGGGTGAGCCCGACACAGAACTGACGATCCACCAGTGACCGTAGCACGTAGACGTAGCAGCAATGCCGCATATCCTTCTATCTCACGGGGTCAACCTTTCGAGGTCTGATACCAAACACGTGTCCAATCGTGATACTGCTGTCGGTCGATGTCCACGGTCGAGTTCCCACACGCCAGGAGCGGCAAGTTTTTGTAACCGGAAAGCGCGCTCCGCGGTCTTTGCTGATAATGGTACACGTTTTAGCGAGGTTCACGTCGGCTGCATTCGCCGTCGTTGAGTGCGTTATTATTTTGGCGGTGCTGCTCGTTCTTGGCGCGACTGCCATTCCAGGACTGGTTCGCATCCGCAAGCGCTAGCTTGTCCGCCATCGCATCGCGATTATCGTGGCTGATGCGAAATATTTTCTCGCTGCTTTTTCTTTGCACGCTGGCAACTGGTCTGAGCGATCGCGCGTTCGGGGACGAGGGAATGTGGCTCTACAACGCGCCGCCCACGAAGCAACTCAAGGAAAAGTATGGTTTCGATCCCGACGCAAAATGGCTGGAGCATCTCCAGAAATCGAGCGTGCGATTCAATTCCGGCGGCAGCGGTTCGTTTGTGTCCGCCGGCGGTCTGGTCATCACCAATCATCACGTTGGCGCCGACGCGCTCCAAAAGTTCTCCGACGAACAGCACAATTATCTCCACGACGGTTTTTACGCGCGGACACAAGCCGAGGAAAAGAAATGCGTCGATCTCGAGCTCAACGTGCTGATCTCGGTCGAAGACGTCACCGCGCGCGTGAACGGCGCGGTGAAACCGGAAATGACGAGCGAGAAAGCGTCAGACGCTCGCAGAGGCGCCATTGCCGCAATTGAAAAGGAAAGCAAAGACAAAACGGGATTGCGCTCGAACGTGGTCACGCTTTATCAAGGCGGCGCTTATCATCTCTACCGCTTCAAACGTTACGACGACGTGCGTTTGGTTTTTGCGCCCGAACAACAGATCGCATTTTACGGCGGCGACCCGGACAACTTCGAATATCCACGCTTCGATCTCGATATCTGCATCTTCCGCGTTTACGAAAACGGACAGCCGGCCAAGATCGACGATTACCTGAAAATGAATCCCCGTGGTCCGAGCGACGGCGAGCTCACTTTCGTCAGCGGCCATCCTGGAAAGACGGACCGGCAATTGACCGTCGATGAACTCGCTGACATGCGCGACCGCTTTCTGCCTTACGTGCTCGGGATGTTCAAGCGCCGCGAAGTTCTTCTCCACAGTTTTGGCGAACGGACTTTCGAAAATGCGCGCCGCGTCCGCGACGACTTTTTTGGAATTCAAAACAACCGGAAGCGTTACGACGGTTATCTCGCCGGGTTGCTCGATCCCGAAATCTGGAAGGCGCTGCAAACGCGCGAGCAGAAATTGCGCGACGCAATTTCGCGCGATCCGAAGTTAACGTCGACAAGCGCGACTTACGATCGAATAAAAAACGCGCAGGCCGAAATCGCGAAAAATGCGCGCGCTTATAATTACTTCGAAATGGAACGCCCGAAGTTCGGCATCTATCGGCAGCCCCGCGCGTTTTACAGCACGCTTTTCAAATACGCGCGTTTGATCGTCCGCGCCGCCGACGAACGCGCGAAGCCGAACGGCGAACGGCTCGAAGAGTTTCGCGATAGCTCTCGTGAATCCTTCGAACTCGATCTTTTCTCTGGCGAACCGGTTTATGACGACGTCGAATTGCTGACGCTGACCGATTCGTTTACCGATCTGGCGACTGCCTTCGGCGCGAACGATCCGCACGTTAAAATGGTACTCGGCGACAAGTCACCGGTCGAACGCGCGGCCGAGTTGATTAAAGGCACGCAGCTCAAAGATGTCGCCTTTCGCAAAAAGCTTTACGCCGGCGGGAAGGCAGCTCTCGATGCTGCGCACGATCCGATGATCGATATCGCGCGGGCCGTTGATTCAACTGCGCGCCAAGCGAAGAAGGTTTTTGAAGCACAGGAAGAAACTAAACAACAGGCCTATGCCGCGATCGCCAGGGCGAGATTCGCCGTTGAAGGAACGAGCAGTTATCCCGATGCGACTTTCACCCTGCGTCTCTCCTACGGAACCATCCACGGTTACGAAGAGAACGGGAAACAAGTTCCAGCGTTCACCGATTTCAAGGGCTTGTCCGAGCGCGCCGATCAACACCAAAACAAACCGCCGTTCGATTTGCCGCAGCGCTGGATCGACAAGAAAGAGAAGCTCTCGTTAACCACGCCGTTTAATTTCGTTTCCGATGCCGACATCATCGGCGGCAACAGCGGCAGCCCGGTCGTGAACAAGACGGGCGAATTCGTCGGGATCATTTTCGACGGCAACATTCAATCGCTCGTGCTCGATTGCATCTTCACCGACAAACAAGCCCGTGCGGTCTCGGTCGATTCCGCCGCCATTATCGAAGCTCTGAGAAACGTTTATGACGCACAGCCGCTAGTCGACGAACTGCTGAGCGCGAAATAATATTCTTGTGAGATCGACATTCGATTTGTACCGCTGCTCGGCATGAATTCGAAAAATGCCATTGCCGTTTTCCTCGCAGCTTTGCTCAGCGCGAGCCTTTCTATTCTGATTGCCAGCGAACCGACCGAGAAGTCGGTGTTGCCAGACGCTGCGCTGACAAAACTCATGGAAGGCAATAGTCGGTTTGCCAACAGCAATATGAGCACGGCCAAACCGATAGCCGAGCGACGGGCGGCGACCGCCCAAGCGCAGCATCCGTTCGCCATCATCGTCGGTTGCGCGGACTCCCGCACATCACCGGAAATTATTTTCGATCAGACCATCGGCGATTTGTTCGTAGTGCGAACAGCCGGAAACCTGGTCGACGACTATGCTCTCGGCAGCATCGAATACGCCGTCGAGCATTTGGGTTCGCGGCTGATCGTTGTTCTTGGACACGCGCGCTGCGGCGCGGTGAAAGCAGCGTTGGAAAGCGCGACCGCACCGGGCCATGTGAATGCCATCGTGCGCAACATTCAGCCGGCCGTTCAAGCGGCCAAAAGCAAACCAGGCGACGCGCTCGCCAACGCTGTGCACGAAAATACCCGCCAAGTGGCCGACAAGATCCGCAAAAACGCGCAACTCGGCGAACTTGCTCCGCAGGTCAAAGTCGTTACCGCGTACTACGACCTTGATACCGGCAAGGTCGAGTGGGACAAAATGTGAGTGATCTCCGCTGCGATCACCGAAGCGTTACGAAATGTCTACGATGCGCAGCCGTTAGTCGATGAATTGACCGGCGGGAAGCGAGCTGGTCACCTGACTAAGATCGGACCATTCGTTCTCAAGTCTCGCTGCTCAACAGAGATTTGAATAGAATTGAGGTCGATCACCCACGCGCCTGCACGCTTGTACGCGTTAAATTCGTAATACTTGTCTTCGTCAACTGCGCTCCTGCCTCCTGACTGAATGTGAACTCTATCGATGGCAACGCCCTCGATTTTTCTCAGTCTGTGATCAACGGCCCGCTCTTTCGAAACAACAAACTTAATCTGCTCCAAATCAGCTTGAGACAAACGATTCGCGTATCGACCGGAAAGTTCGTAAGGCAGCGCCCAGATTTCGGAAGACGTTAGCCAAAGGATCAATAGAACCGCTCCGATAGTGAGCTGCCAAAGTCTGGGGGCACTCTTTTGCATCGCGCGATCGTTATATCAAAATCATGAACCTTGCTGCAATTGTTTCAACAGTGTCTTCCAACGCGTCCAGGCTTCGTCACGCGCTTTCTTGTCGCCTTCGCGAACATTCGGGTTGTTCGGCTCGCCCGAGCGCATGAAACCGTGACCGGCGCCTTTGTAAATCACCGGCTCATATTTTTTGGCGGCGGCTTTCATTAGGTCTTCCCCTTTCGGAATCGTCGCGTTCACGCGCTCATCGTTCTCGCCGTAGAACCCGTAAACCGGACAAACCACTTTCGCGGCATCTTCTGGGTTATCGACTGCGACCCCATAAAACGAATAGGCCGCTTTCAACTTCGGATTCATGTGCGCGTACTGAAACGTCCAGCCCCCGCCCCAGCAAAAACCACAAACCGCCAGTGTTCCATTGCATGCCGGAATCTTCAGCGCGTAATCGGCCGCCGCATTCAGATCGCTTGTCACCTGCTCCTTGGGCAGCGCGTGGGTTGCTTTGCCGGCCGCGTCACCATCTTCGTACTTTTGGCCACTCAGCAGGTCGGGCGCAATTGCGATGACGCCGTTCTCAGCCAGCTCGTCACATAAACTGCGCAACCAATCCGTTAGTCCAAAAATTTCCTGAATGACCAGAACGACCGGCGTTTTATTTTTCGATTCCGGATAAACCACGAACGCTTTGATCGTGCGGTCGCCCGATTTGAGGTCGACCCACTCGCCGTGACGCGGCGAACTGTTCAACCGCTCCTTGCCGAAATCCTTGAACTCTTGAGCGGGCAAAGATTGCGCGAAAGCGATTAGTGCGAAGATGAAAATAGCGCGTGTCATGGACAAAATATTTAGAGATTTCTCGGTCCGAGCCGGACTGGCATTTTTCGCTCGAAATGACAAAGCTAAGTCGTCGGAGTACTAGTCGCGGCTTTTCCTCTGCCAATCATTCCGTCGATGCTCAAGCTGCCTGCGCCGCGCAAGAAGATGTAGAAAAATACGAAGCAGTAAACCACCGCCAGCTCGCCCTTGTTTACGTAAGGAATCAAGCCTCTCGGAGCGTGGACCATGAAAAATGCGACCGCCATTTCACCGGAGGCGACAAACGCGCCGAGTCGCGTCAGCAAACCAAACGCAACCAGAAATCCGCAAACGATCTCAACCCATCCGCCGAAGGCCATGAGGGGCGGAAGCGCTTCGGCTTTCGGGGTGAAGGTGCCGAATATCTTATCGAGCCCATGGCAGGCAAACATCAGCCCGACGACCAAACGCATTATGCAATAAAACGGGTCCGCAAAGCGATTGAGAGACTTCATGCCGAGCAGGCTTAACGATGTCGATCTTGTGTGTCAAGCCAATCGCTCGGCGTAAAGGCCACGACGAATTTGGCTTCCGGAGGTCACACACCGCCGCTACAATTCGTGATCATGCCAACTTTGTCTTCCCCCCAAGCATTCGAATTTTGTGAAGGCGGCACCTGCGGTGACGCGAAACCGAGCGGCGACAACAAACATGTCTCCTGTCCGCCGAGCGATACCTGCGGCAAAGGCGGTTGTTATTGCCAGCTTTTCAAACGGCCGAAAGGCTCCGGCGACGATGTCGCCTGGGACGTCGCGCACGCCGATAACAAAAGCCAGACGAAGTACCGACCGGACAAACTGGATTACAAATGTTTCTGCGTGAAACCGATCCTGGAAAGCGAGCTCACAGTCGATGGAGTGAAATATACGGTTCGCTATCAGATGTGCGGAATGGGCGGCTGCACCTTGGACGACGTCGACGTCATCGATCCTGTAGACAAGCACCACGAGATGAAATGCAGCGGTAAGTGCGATGGTGACTGCAAATGCACGCTGTTTCGTCTCCAAGTCGCGGGTAAGGCAGGTTTTGATCCGAAAGACGCAAAATGGGAACTGATCGCCAAAGCCGACAAGCAGGTCCGGCACGATGGCAATTACGTCTATCGCTGCTTCTGCCTGAAATGAGGAAATTGTAGCCACGGCTCTGCGAGCCGTTCAGGAAATAGAGGGCGCGATCACTAGCACGCAAGGGCGCGTGCGACCCCCAGATACAATTAGGCAGCGAGCTCGAGTTGCTGGCGAGGAATTCCGCGCAACTCGAAAAGCCGGATCAATGTCTCTTCGATCAAGTTATTCGGACACGATGCTCCGGCGGTAATGCCGACAACTGTCGGGCCGGGTGGAAGCCAGAAATGCGAAACAACTTCGCGTTTCTCGTGCAGATTGTAATGCTTGATTTCATTGAGCGAGACCAGACGCGAAGCGTTCAAAACAAAATAGGTCGGCAATTTTTCCTCGCCCATTTCCGCGAGGTGCGAAGTGTTCGAGCTGTTGTAACCGCCGACAACGATGAGCAAATCCATCTTCACGTCGAGTAATTCGCGCAGTGCGTCCTGACGTTCCTGGGTCGCGCCGCAGATGGTGTCGAAGAAGCGAAAGTTTTTGGCGGCCTCGTCCGCACCGTCGCGGTCGGCGATCGCCTGCCGCACTCGGCGCTGAACTTCCTCGGTCTCGCCGCGCAACATCGTGGTTTGGTTTGCGACCCCGACCGTTTTCAAATGCACGTCCGGGTCGAAGCCCGGCGAATACGCGCCACGGAATTTTTCCAGAAAGGCCTGCTTAGCGCCGCCATGGCGAATGTAATTACAAACGTAATCGGTGTCGGCGAGCGTGAGCACGACCAGATAATGTCCTTTGCCGTCACCGAGCGCGCGCGAACTGGTCGCTTTTGTTTCCTCATGCTCGGCTTTCCCGTGAATGATGGAGGTGGCCGATTCGCTGGCGTATTTGCGAACGCGTTTCCAAACGCTCATCACGTCGCCACACGTCGTGTCCACGATCTGACAGCCGCGTTCCTTGATTTGCTGCTGAATCGATAGTTCGGTGCCGAACGCCGGTACAATGACAACGTCGTCCGGTCCGAGCTCAGCAATGTCGGCCTGCTTGTTTGGGCCGGTCAGGTTTTTGATCCCGAGCGACGCTATCTGCTGGTTGACCTCGGGGTTATGAATGATTTCGCCGACAATAAACAGGCGACGGTCCTTGAAAACTTTCCGGGCGGCGTACGCCAGATCGATCGCCCGCTCGACCCCATAGCAAAAGCCGAATTCCTTTGCGAGGCGGACAGTTGTGTCGCCAACGCGAACGATTCCGCCAGCGCGGCGAACTTTATCGACAATGTCGCTGCGATAATGCTGCTCGACCTGTTCCTGCACCGCGGCCATGACGTCGGGCGTCCGCAAGTTCACTTTCTCGCGCGCCGTCGTTCCGCTGGATATGAGGTTTGTGCTCATCGCTTGGAAAAGCTTAACACGTCCCGGCCGCTTTTCAGCCGGCAATCAGGCCTATTCTCCTGCAACAAAAGCCTATTGGTCAACGAGCAGAGGACCCGGCGGATCCTTAAACCAGGCAGGCGACATCAACAGCGAGCGGGGCGGATCTGGATCGCGGCTTTGATCGATCCTCATCACGTCCTTCGCATATTTTGCATCTTCTGGTTCCGACTCGGCGATGTCGACCGGAGTTCCAATCCGCACCAGCGCGTAAAGGCGAGCGGCGGCTTCGCGATGCAGCCGGACACAGCCATGCGTTCGCGGCGTGGACCAGACAAAACCTTCATGAAATCCATACGCCGGCGCGAATTCGCACCAATACGCCATCGGGTAACCGGCATCCGGCTCGCTCACGCGACGTTTGGTTTTGTCCTTGTTGATAATCGAGAAGTGACCGGACGGCGTCGACGCCCCACCCCGGCCGACGTTCGCCTGCGCCGCCATCAGCAATCGATCGCCTTCCATCACATAAACTGTTTGGGTCCCTTTCGAGAGCTTCACCCGGACGTTCGACGGGTCGTGCGGCTTGTAGGCAACCACGTGATAAGATCTTCCTCCCTTGTAGGCGGTTCCACCGCCGGTGGTTTCGCAGCCGGTGAGAAACGAAAGCGCGACGGGAAGAGCAACGACAATAGCTAAGCGGGAAACGATTCGCATGGCGGTACTTGAAAAGGCCGACGCACTTTTGTCAATCATTCTGATAAAGCTACGGCTGCACTGGCATCGTTTCGCCACCGGCGGCAATTCGCTTGTCGAAGCGCGAATGCAATCGCGCATAAAATGGATAAGGCCGGTCCGCGGTGGCCGGTTTGTAGCGCCAGTGTTTATACATCCAAAGCCACGGCGCGGGATTTTTTCGAACATAAGGTTCAAACGAATCCCAACATGCCTGTGCGATCTGCTGATAAGTGCGGCCTGCGGTTTCGATTTTCGGATGAAACACTACCCGGTAGCGGCCATTCGGCAGCGGCTCGCAATGAGCCGGAATGATCGGCGCGCCGGTTTGCTCGTTCAGCCACGCTTGCGCGGACGTCACGTTGGTTTTCAAACCGAAGCAATTGATCACCACCGACGGCATCCTGGGATGCAGGGTAAGATCGACAAGCAACGCGGTCCGCCCCCTTCGTCGGAGCACTTTGTAAAGCCGAATGATCCCGTTCTTGCGCGGGATCAATTCGTGGCCCGATTGCTCGCGCAATTTTCTGAAAATCGGATCAAGCAATGAATTTTTGAATTCCTGGGAAATGATCGTGCCGGCCAATCCCGAATATCCACTTGCCAGACTGAACCATTCGAAATTGCTGTAGTGATAACAAGCGTTGATGAAATTACGCTCAGGTCCGCTCACGCGATCGATTTCTTCCACGTTTTGGAACTCGATGTAGTCCGGAAAATTTTCGCGGGTTAATCGCGGGCTCCACAAGAGATCGAGCATCGTCCGGGCAAAATGTTGGAACGATTCACGAGCGATTTGTTCGCGCTCGCGCTGCGAGAATCGATCGCCGAAGGCGACTTGAAGATTGCTCAGGGCAACGTTGCGGCCGTGTCGGTCCAGGATCGACATCAACCCGCCAAGCGCGAGCGCGAATCGGTAACAATTTTTGCGCGACAACAGCGGCACGAGTTTCGCGGCGATGAGTAAGCCCGCCCACTCCAACCGGTAGCGAATTGTTTTCCAAATCGAGCGCACAGCGGTCAGGTTTTCCGTCGAGTCTCGAATTCCGCGATCTTGGCGAGAATCAGGTCGCGCAGGTCACCCGGCAATCCAACGGCTCGTCGTTGAAACTCGCGTCTAACTTCGTCGACTGGAAAAGAGCCGTCTGCTACCAGAATCGGCGTCCGATTCGCATCTGGCCGCTCTTCGCCAGTTTGGACCTCGGCGTGCGAAAAGCCGCGATCGGTTATCCAAGTGAGTGCGCGCTCCCACTGAGGCTTACCGTAACAAAGCTGGAAGCCGTGGACGGCATCCTTGCGATCGTACCAAACAATCAAATCGAAGTATTCGTCTGATATCCAGCGGCGGTCGTAATCGCCGCGACCACTTTTCTTGGGCTCGTCCGTCAACATGACCAGCGAATTAACGTGCAGCACAGGTAAAACTGCAATGTCTCCTTCGTTGACTTGATCATGTTCAAAACTACGTTGTTTGTGCGTTCGCAGGCGCGACGCGTAATCGTGAAAAGCGTCCTTTTTGTTTGCACGGGCAATATCTGCCGGAGTCCGATTGCCGAAGGATTGTTTCGCCGGCTGATCGGGAATCGCAAAGACATCGAAGTCGCTTCGGCCGGCGTCCACGCGGTCCGGGGACAACCGCCCAGTCTTTACGCGGTCCAGGTTTGCGAAGCCGATGGCGTGAACATCAGCGATTTGCGCAGCCAACCGCTCACGGCCGACCTGGTCGAGCGCGCGACGCACATTTTCGCCATGACCGGCGCGCATCTCGAAACGATTCACATGCTCTTTCCACACGGCGCGGAAAAAACTTTTCTGCTCCGCGAATTTGAAGAACCCGGCGCGACCCTCTGGCGCGATGTGCCGGACCCGATCGGCCTTGGCCGCGAAGTTTACGAAGATTGCGCGCGGACAATCAACAACGCGTTGCCGAGCGTCCTCAGTTTCGTTGAACAAAGTGAACTGGTTCCGCCTGGTGCGGCCCGAAATCGCGGAATATCTTCGTACTCCATGAGCGACCTTCCTCGACCAGCGCAAACCAGCGCTGGATCGACAACCTACGGCGGCAGCTCTCTCGAAGCGCTGCGCAAGGTTGATCCCGAAATTTACGACGCGATTCGCGCCGAAGAAAAACGGCAACGGGAAAATATCGAGTTGATCGCCTCTGAAAACTTCACCAGCCGCGCGGTGATGGAAGCGCAGGGTTCCTGCCTGACCAATAAATACGCCGAAGGGTATCCAAAGAAACGTTGGTACGGCGGCTGTGAAAACGTGGACACGGCCGAGCAACTCGCAATCGAGCGCGCGCTGCGATTGTTTGGCGCCGAGCATGCTAACGTCCAACCGCACAGCGGCGCGCAAGCGAACATGGCGGTCTATTTCTCCGTCTTGAAGCCGGGCGACAAGATTTTGGCGATGAATCTCGCACATGGCGGCCATCTCACTCACGGCCATCCGGCAAATTTTTCCGGCAAGTTTTACACGGTCGCGCAATACGGCGTGAGTGAGAAGACGGAGCAGATCGATTATGACGCGTTGCAAAAGCAAGCGGAAGAAGTGCGACCTGTGATGATCACGGCCGGCGCGTCGGCTTATCCGCGGATCATCGATTTTCCCCGAATGCGCCAAATCGCCGATTCAGTCGGCGCGCTCCTCTTCATCGACATGGCGCACATTTCCGGTCTCGTTGCTGGCGGACAACATCCGAGTCCAATTCCGCACGCGCAGTTTGTCACCACGACCACGCACAAAAGTTTACGCGGCCCGCGCGGTGGGATTGTCCTGTGCCAGCAGGAATTTGCGAAACAGATCGACGCGACTGTTTTTCCCGGAGTCCAGGGCGGACCGCTCATGCACGTCATCGCCGCGAAAGCGGTTTGTTTTCACGAAGCGCTGCAGCCTTCGTTCCGCGATTATCAGCGCCAGGTGGTGATCAACGCCAAGGCGCTAGCCGCCGGTTTGGCGAAACACGGTTACCGCATTGTTTCCGGCGGCACCGACAATCATCTCATGCTGGTCGATCTTCGCCCGAAGGAAATTAACGGCAAGGAGGCGCAGGAGGTTCTCGATCGCGCCGGAATTACTGTGAACAAAAACGGAATTCCGTTCGACACTTATCCAATCTTCAAACCGGGCGGCATCCGCGTTGGCACGCCGGCCGTGACCACCCGCGGCATGAAAGAAGAAGATATGCTTGAGATTGCGGACCTGGTCGCGGAAGCGTTGGCGAATCGCACCGACGAAGCCGCACTCGGCCGCGTGCGCGACAAAGTGCGCGAGATGACGCGGCGCTTTCCGCTGCCGTGCTAATTGTGGAGGCAGTCGTCTCGGCTGCGATCTCGATCTTTCAGGCGAGGCCTGCCACAACAGCAAATTTCGTGTTACCTAATCGGCGAAAATCTGCGTAATCTGCGGAGGTTGATGAATCGAACAGCAGACCAATCGCAGGCTAACCCGTTGCGCGAAGGCTTATCTACTCGCGCCGTGCCGCAGCCGTGTAGCGTCGTCATCTTTGGCGCCACCGGAGATCTTACACACCGCAAACTCTTGCCCGCGCTTTACAATCTGGCCGCCGACGGCGAATTGCCACCCGCTGTCGCCGTGATCGGATTTGCCCGGCGCGAAAAGAGTGATGAGGAATTTCGGGGCGAAATGGAAGAGGCGGTCCGAAAGTTTTCACGCCAAACCGTGCGCGACGAAATATGGAAGACGTTTTCCCAGTCAATTTTTTATCACCAAAGCGATTTTGGCGATGAAGCCGGCTACAAAAGTTTGGCGGAGCGCCTGGACAAGATAGACAAGGAACGCGGCACTCGCGGCAACCGGCTCTTTTATTTCGCGGTCGCGCCCGACCAGTTCGAGCCGATCCTCAAGCATCTTAAAGGCGTCGGTTTGAACAAGGCGCGCGAGGGAAGCTGGGCGCGCGTGATTATCGAAAAGCCGTTCGGGAAAGATCTCGCTTCGGCCCGTGAACTCAATCAGGTGGTCAGCAACGCGTTCAGCGAGGATCAAACTTATCGGATCGATCATTTTCTCGGAAAGGAAACCGCCCAGAACATTTTAGTGCTGCGCTTTGCCAACGCGATTTTCGAACCGCTCTGGAACACCCGTTACATCGATCACGTCCAGATCACCGCCGCGGAAACGCTCGGGGTCGAAGGACGCGCCGGTTATTATGAGGGCGCGGGCGCGTTGCGCGACATGGTGCAAAATCATTTGCTCCAATTGCTTTGTCTTGTCGCCATGGAAGCGCCGAGCGACTTGAGCGCCGACAGCATCCGTGATGAAAAATTGAAGGTAGTACGTTGTCTGCGCAGAATGGGGGCAGACGAAGTCGGCAGCAACGTCGTGCGCGGCCAGTACGCCGAGGGTGCGATCAATGGTCAACCGGTGCCAGGTTATCGCAGCGAAAAAAATGTCGATCCAAAATCGATGACCGACACCTTCGTCGCGTTGCGCTTGAACATCGACAATTGGCGGTGGTGGGACGTGCCGGTTTACATGCGCGTCGGAAAACGGTTGCCGAAGTCAGGCACGGAAATCTCGATCCATTTCAAGAAAGCACCGTTTGTTTTGTTCAACAAAGAGACCAACGAGCCAAATGTGCTCGTCATTCGGATTCAACCGGACGAAGGAATTTCGTTGCGAATGCAGGCCAAAATGCCGGGGACAAGTTTTCGGATCGAACCGGTGAAAATGGATTTTCATTACGGAACGTCATTCGGCAAAGCCAGTCCCGAAGCCTACGAACGCTTGTTGCTCGACGCGATGAGCGGCGACGCCACTTTGTTTGCGCGTCGCGACGAAGTCGAAGAAGCGTGGTCGTTCATCGACGTCATCGAAAATGCGTGGTCGGCAACAAAGAAAGCACCGGATTTGTTTTTCTATCCCTCAGGTTCATGGGGACCGGAAGAAGCGGACGAACTACTGGCGCGCGACGGACGCGCCTGGCGGCGGCTCTGATTTATGCCGGCCATCGCTGAGAATTATTCGTTAGGCCAACCGGTTGAGATCGGCAAGATCCACAAGGCGTTGAAAAAACTCTGGCAGGAAGGCGAAAGCGCAATGACCCGCGCGTCGCTCATTAATCTGGCCATCTACAGCGAAAAGCCCGGGTCACTCGAAAGAAACACGCAGTTCATCGTCAGGATCACCGAGAACCATGCCTGCCGCGCGCTCGTGATCGGAGCGAATCGAAAATCAAAAGAGAACCGGGTCGAGGCCTGGGTCAACGCGCATTGCCACGTGACACGCGCCGGGAGCAAACAGATTTGTTCCGAGCAACTTTCGTTTTCGCTGGAGGGTCCATGCGTAGAATTCCTGCCGAGCATTGTCTTTTCTCATCTCGATTCCGATCTCCCCCTTTATCTTTGGTGGCAGGATGATTTCCCCGAACCGATGGATCCGCAGCTTTGGACCTGGGTCGATCGGTTGGTCTTCGATAGCCAAACCTGGCAGGACTTTGGCGCGCAGATGCGCCTGGTCGAAACCGCGCAACAGGAAGCGAAACAGCGAATCGTGCTTTGCGATCTCAATTGGACGCGGCTCGACAAGGTGCGTCATGCCATCGCCCAATTTTTCGACCATCCCGCGTCGCATCATCATTTTTCAGAAATAGAAAGCTTGCGGATCGATTTCGCGCCTGGATTTAAATCAACCGCCCTCCTTTTGCTTGGCTGGTTGGGCGCGCAATTAAATTGGAAGGTCAATGAACCGGCGCGCAACGGGAGCTGCAGATTCGTCGATGCGAATAATCGGAAGATCGATATCGAGCTGCATGAGCAGGAAACCGGGCCAATCGGCCAGGTCACGATAAATTCCAGCGGTATTCAATTCAGGGTCGCATCGGCGCAATGCGGCGACCTTCTCGAAATTTCGCGCAGTGGGGAAAACGAAACTGCACTGCCGCAGATGATGCCGGCACAGAGCAACGATCCGGTCGATCTAATGACCCAGGAGCTATTGCGCGGCGGCCCGCACCGGGTTTATCTCCGGGCGGTTAACTGCGTGCGCGAATTATTGTAGGTTGGGGCGGTTCACCGAACCGCCCAAGGGCGATTGAGGTCAATCCACTTGCCTCAAAAGCTTAAGCGTTGAGGCAAACGTCCAACGTTAATGGGCAACACTCTTGGATGTACTAGCTGGTAGCGTAATCGCCCCTATCCTGCTCGCACGGCTTGTGCTCTGAGGAAGGCGTGTCCAAGAAAATCCTGCTTCTCCTCTTGTTCTTCGCCGTCCTTTTCGATTTGAGCGGCTGCGCCTCCATGAGCGCGCAAGCTCGCCGGGAAAGAGCCTATCGTCATTACGTCCAAAAGCAGATGAAGCAGCGCAACCGCGCGATGGCTCGAGCCCAAAAAGCGGCCCATCGGAAGATGAAATCGCCAGTGCCAAGCCAGCCGCAAATTACATCGGGTGTTGAAAATGCTCCGCGATCCTGGTCTGAGCCAGTCGCTCCCCCGGTGACTGTCTCCGCGTCGGACGCAATCGCGAACCAAACCGACAGCCAACCGGCGCAGCCGTAACGCTAATCGCGTTTCACCGGGCTCGGCTTCCCATCGGGTCCGAGCGCGACATAAGTAAAGACGCCGCTTGTGACTTTGACGCGTTCGCCCGTCCGATAACGTGTCACCCAAACATCGACACAAATTTTCATCGACGTGCGACCGATTTTCTCAACCCAGGCGTAGCACGCAACGGTGTCGCCCACCCGCACCGGATTGAGGAACGACATTCCTTCGATGGCCACGGTCACAACGCGTGACTTCGCCACTGTTCCAGCCAGGATCGCGCTGCCCAAATCCATTTGCGAAACCAACCAACCGCCAAAAATGTCGCCATCGCGATTAGTGTCCTTGGGCATGGCGATCGTCTGGATGACGAGCTCGCCTTTGGGTTGCTCAGACACACTCATCTTTGTCTTTAACCACGAATGGACACGAATTTACACTAAGAAAAGTTCCTCATTCAACTCTTCGGGTAATTCGTGGTTGGTTTTACAAGATCAACATGCAATCGCCGTAACTGTAAAACCGATACTGTTCGCGGATCGCCTCGTCGTACGCTTGCAACAGGAATTCGCGACCGGCGAACGCGCTGACTAACATAAGTAATGTCGAGCGCGGCAAATGAAAATTGGTAAGCAGCACATCGACTACGCGAAAATCGAACGGCGGATAGATGAAAATATTGGTAGCGCCTGACTGTGGACAAATTTTGAACTCGTTAGACTTGACTGCTTTAAGCAGTCGAGTTTTACGGGCGGCAGACTCGAGTGCGCGGACAGTTGTCGTTCCGACGGCGAGGATGCGTTGCGCCTTGTCGATCTTAGCGGCGGCGTCATCTGAAATGGAAAACGACTCGGCATGCATCCGATGCTCGGCGACGTTTTCAGAGTGCACCGGCCGAAAAGTACCGGGGCCAACATGCAGCGTCACGAACGCGTGTGGAAGTTGGGATAAAATTTCCGGGGTGAAATGAAGGCCGGCAGTCGGCGCGGCCAGCGCGCCCGGTGTTTGCGCGAAGACAGTTTGATAGCGATCGGTGTCAGTTGGATCGCTGTCTCGACCAATGTACGGCGGCAACGGCATCGACCCGCGCACATAAAGATCGACATCCTCGGTCAGCGCGACGATTCGTTCGCCGTCCGGCAAAACCTCTTCGACGCGCAAGGTTGCATTGTCGATCTTCGCCGTTGCACCGAGTCGCATCTTCCGGCCGGGCTTGATCAAACATTTCCAGCGCGCCGGCCCGATCTTTTCCAGAAACAAGAACTCGACGGCGTGATCGTCCGAAAATCTGCGCGCAGCGAGAACGCGAGTGTTATTCAAGACCAGCAAGTCGCTTGGCCGCAAAAAGCTCTTCAGATCGCGAAACTGTCGATGTTCGATGGTCTGGGAGTCGCGATGCAGCACCATCATGCGCGATTGGTCGCGCTGCGAGAGCGGCCGCCTGGCAATCAACCCTTTCGGCAACGGATAGTCGTAGTCGCTTAATCGTTCGCTCATGCGTGAAGGTAGGGGCGATTACGCCCCCAGCTAGTGCATCCAAGAGTGTTGCCCATTAACGTTGGACGTTTGCCTCAACGCTTAAGCTTTTGAGGCAAGTGGATTGACCTCAATCGCCCGCAACGCCAATTCGCCCGCGGGCGGTTCGGTGAACCGCCCCTACCCATCAAATCATTTGCCGATTCGCGCAAAACTTCACAGTATGCCGGTGATGCAATTTCCGCAGGCGCTCGAAGCGGTTTTACGAACTCTCGAGCGGATGCGCGACGAAACCGCACACCGTCCGTGCGCATCACGAAGTGCTCTGGGTGCCCTGAAACAAATTTCGCCGTCACCTAAGATCGACATCATGGAGGAACACGCGCCGGCGTCTCCCAAAAATGATTTGGGCACTGACCCGCCTTCGCGAGGCTACGGCGCGGCGAGCAGCGCTGCGCCTTCCAAAGCAGACAAGATTGACAAGCTCGCGGCGGTGCAAGAGCGCGTCCGTCCTTGCACCAAATGTCCAAACCTCGCGAGCTCCCGAACGCAGACCGTTTTTGGCGTCGGCAATCCGGACGCCGATATTATGTTCGTCGGAGAAGCGCCGGGCGCGGATGAAGATGCGCAGGGCGAACCGTTCGTCGGACGCGCCGGACAATTGCTCACCAAGATTATCAAGGCAATGGGTTTTGCCCGGGGACAGGTTTACATCGCCAACATTCTCAAATGCCGCCCGGACGTGCCGGCCGGTTCGTTTGGCAATCGCCCGCCGACGCCGCGCGAAATGCAAACGTGCCGGCCATATTTGATGGAGCAGATCGACATCATCAAACCGAAAGTGATTGTCGCTCTCGGCGCCGTGGCGGTGGAAGGACTGCTGGGGACGCGCGCGCCGATGCGCGAACTCCGCGGGCGATGGGATTCATTCAACGGCACGCCGTTGATGATCACTTATCATCCGGCGTATCTGCTCCGGAACCAATCACCCTCCGAGAAACGCAAGGTTTGGGAAGATATGATGCAAGTGCTGGAGCGGCTCGAGAAACCGATCAGCGAGAAACAGCGAAGCTATTTCTTATAAGGTAGGGGCGGTTCACCGAACCGCCCGCAAATGCCAGTCCGGCTCGGACCGATTGAGGTGAACCGCCCTACCTGGATAACTGGCGATACAGCGACTCGATGCGCGATCGCGCGGCGAGTCCGAAAACGAGCGACGCAACAATCCCGCGCACTTCGCGTCGCGGAACTTTAATGTGCCGACGGAGCGCGGTTGCGCCCGCATCGTGCAAGAGCGCAAGCGTGCGCGCGCCGATGAGCGCGGGCAGGACTGTCGCGGCCCGAACGCGGCGGTTTCGAATCGCACGGGCGTATTGCAATCCGGCCTCGATCCCCCGCTCCGCTTTCTCCCGCCACTTGCGATAGATTGGCTGAAAGCGTTCCGGCTCGCGCAAGATTTGGGACGGCTCCATCGCAGCCACGGCAAGTTCTTCGTTTGGAAAATAACACCGGCCCGCGCGCAGATCGTTGCCGGCATCGCGCAAAATGTTAATCAATTGCAGGCCCATGCCGTAGCGTTTTGCCATTCCGAGCATTTCGTCTTCGCTTCGCTCAGTAAATTTTGGCAGGTGGCGAAAACAAAGACGGGTCCAAAATTCTCCCGCACTGCCGGCCACGAGATAGGTGTATTCCTCGAGCTCGGCCGCGGTTTCCAGGGCGACAATTTGTTTTGGATTTCGGAAACGTTCGAGATCGAGGATTTGGCCACGGTTAATTTGTTCGAGCACAGCCCGGACTTCTTCGCGATCCAGGACGTCGCTTTGATCGAGCCAATCCAAACATGGCTGGAGCGATTCAATCAGAGCGCGCTCGGCTTTGTTCGTCTGCAACGGCGCTAACGAAGCGCTCAGATCGACAACCGCATCGCCCAAGGCCTCGCCTTGGATTCCGCGCGCGACAAGACGTAAATTTTCGGTCCGCAAACCGATCGCTACCTCGGTTGTATCGGCGATCGTGTCGGATGCGCGCGCGAGCAAATAGCCGAGTGAAACGGGATCGCGCAGTTTTTTCGGCAGGAGACGGATCGAAAGATAAAATGAGCGTGAGACCGACGCTAAAATCGATCCGCGCAAAGCCGAAAGAGAAACGGCGGACTCTGTTTTCTGGCCTAACGAATCGTCAGCGGCCGGCATTTTTCACCTCGATCCGACTCATGTCTGAATTGCCGAGGCCAACCGTGGTAGCCGTTTGCACGTAACTCGCCAATCGACCGATCGGCTGGAAATTCGCTTTCGAGCGCCACTCGTCGAGTCGTTTCAACGCGACTGTATCCAGCGCCACCGGATCCTTGCTCGCGTAAAGTGTCGCGTGATGGAGGGCAAAGTTCGGCTGCGATTGCGGACCGCCGGCGTATTGCGCAGCGAGACCATCCATCACGTTGAGAACCACTTTCTGCGAAATGACCGGATTGGCATAAATGATGGCGACGCTTTCCGCGCCGAAACCGGTGCCCTGGGCGAATCGCCGCCAATTGTCGATGTTAGGGACGGTCATGTTGTAGAGGCAGCCTGCGATGCCGTTGGTCGTGCTGTTGCTCATCACCGGAACGTTGATGATTTTTGTCACCTCGCTCGAAATGATGCGCGAAAAGTGGCTGACGCTGCTCGTATTTTCCGTGTCCGACAAGGGTTCGCTTTTCCCTCTATCGCTGATGTAATCGACGTCGCCCCAGACGAGTTTGCCGAGGAGCGGCGCGGTCAAAGTCGCTTTCGGATCGTATCCGTTCAAAGGTGCGATGGCTTTCAAATCGAAGCCATCGGCCTTTTTGTATCCAGCTCCTTTTGTTCCCTCGAGCGAACGATCCCACACCACGATGCTGCTGCGAGGATGCCCGGCTGCGACCAAACCGTCGACGATCGCGGTCACGACGTCGTGATGAGTGGTGAACAATTCGCCGCCGGCGGCCGAAATCTTAATCCCGATTTTGTCGTTAGGCGCAATCAGCGATCCCCAGGCCCTGGCCAGGTCAGGCTGGCCCGTCGCCGCCAATATTATCCGGTCGACCATTGCCCGCACCACGCGCGGATTGGTTTTGTAACTGGCAATCGCGTTGGCGTCGTGAACGGTGTAGACAACCGACTTCTCCGGCGAAGGCGACGGAACTTGGGCAAACGCGCCGCCGATGGCGCAGAAGGAGACTAGAGCTACATTTCGGAAGCTTGTCATGTCGAGCAAAGTCGAGACATCTTTTACTATCTCTGTTGCAACAGTGCAGTCGGAAACATTTAGAGATTCCTCGGTCCGAGCCGGACTGGCATTTTCGCTCGGAATGACAACCAAGACTAAGCAAATCTGTGAGTAATCCCGGGCATTACATTTCGACCAGCGTCACCGACGCGGTTCGCCACGTCTACGTCCACATTCCCTTCTGTGCGCGGATTTGCCCGTACTGCGCATTTTACAAAGAGCTGCTGGATCGCTCGCAAACGCAGCGATTTTGTGAAGCGCTTCTGAGTGAGCTTCGCCAACAGGCGCTCGCCACGGCGAGTCCGTCCGGTGGAGGACAGCATCGGCATCTCCTTCCATCGACAATTTATTTCGGCGGCGGCACGCCGACGGCGCTGACCACGGCGCAATTGGAATTTCTGCTTGGCGGTTTCCGTGACACGCTCGACCTATCGGAATTGATCGAGTGGACGACAGAAGCAAATCCGGGAAGCGTGTCGCCAGGTAAAGCGGCACTGTTGCGACGTCTCGGGATCACCCGAATCAGTCTCGGCATTCAATCCTGGGATGACGATTTATTGAAATTGCTCGGGCGCGAGCACAATGCAAAACAGGGCGAGGAGTCGTTCCACCTTTTCCGCGACGCCGGATTTTCCAACATCAACGTCGATCTGATGTTTGGGCTGCCGGGACAAACGATCCATCAATGGCGAAGCACGTTGGAGCGAACGGTGTCGCTCATGCCCGAACACATTTCGACTTATTGTCTGACTTACGAAGAAGACACGGAATTCTTTCTGCGGCACGCCCGCGGCGAGTTTCGGCAAAATTCGGACGACGATGCGGAATTTTTCGAAACCACGATGGCGATCCTGGAAGCAGCCGGCTACGAGCATTACGAAATCTCAAATTACGCGCGGGCAGGTTTTCGCTCGGCGCACAACCGTGGGTATTGGTCGGGCTCAGATTATTTAGGGATCGGCCCGAGCGCTTTTTCCACGGTCAGAATGACCCGTTGGCAAAACGTTTCAGACTTTCGCGCTTACTCGGACGTTGTCCTGTTGGGAAAATCAGCGGTGCGCTCAGTCGAGCAACTGACGGCAGAAATGAAACGCGCCGAAAGAATCGCGCTTGGATTGCGAACAAGCGAAGGCGCCCCGGCGCAATTACTGGAGCGGTTTCCAAACGAAACGCGCGAATTTGTCAAACTAGGTTTACTCCGGAGTGAGCGCGGCAATTTCGTTTTAACGCCTGCGGGAAAAGCGCTCGCCGATTCCGTGGCCGAGGCGTTCGTTTGATTATTCGACCGCGCCGTAACGCCGCTGACGTCGTCCGTATTCTTCCACCGCGGCAAACAAATCCTTTTTCGTGAAATCGGGCCACATCTTCTGGGTCACGTACATTTCGGTGTAGGAAAGCTGCCAGAGCAAAAAATTCGACAAACGCATCTCGCCGGAAGTGCGAATGAGCAGGTCGGGGTCCGGATAATATCGAGTGTAAAGATGTTTGCTGAACATCTCGACGTCGATCATTCCCTTGTCGATGTGGCCGAGCTCGATGGCGCGGAGCAAGCTCTTGATCCCGTCGATAATCTCGAGCCTTCCGCCGTAACTCAGCGCGAGGACTAGCGTCACGCCAGTGTTTCCGGCCGTCGCTTCGATCGATTTGTGCAATTGCTGCTGGCAAACGTCGGGCAAGTCGGTCAGCCGTCCGATCGCTTGCAGGCGCACATTCTTCTCGATCAGCTCAGGTGTTTTTTCCTTGAGGAACTTTTCCAGGAGCTTCATTAGCGCGAAAACCTCGCTTTTCGGGCGCTGCCAGTTTTCCGCCGAAAAAGCATAGAGGGTGAGGTATTCAACCTTGAGCTCGGCGCAGCCTTCCACGCATTCGCGGGCGGCACGCGCTCCTTCCTCGTGGCCCCTGATCCGGGGCAAGCCTTGCGCTTTGGCCCAGCGACCATTCCCATCCATAATGATGGCGATGTGCCGCGGGACGGATTTAGCGCCGGGAGGCATTGTTAAGAAAGATCGTCTGCGCGCGCGTGGGACCGACACTGACGATTGAAACTTTCGCGCCAGTAAGCTGGCCTAGCCGCTTCACGTAATTTCTTGCGTGCAAAGGAAGTTGCGAAAGTTTTTTCGCGGAAGTCGTGGATTGCTTCCACCCGCGCATCTCTTCGTAAATCGGCTCACAATTGTCCAGCTGCACCGCGTCACAAGGCGGCACTTCCAGGCGTTTCCCGTTCAGCCGGTATCCGACGCAAATCCGGATCGGATCGACATCGTCCAGCCCGTCCAAATTTGTGATCGCCAGCTCATCGATCCCATTGATCATCGTGGCATAGCGGGTCGCCACAGCGTCAAACCATCCGCAGCGGCGGGCGCGCCCAGTGGTGGCGCCGAACTCACGGCCGAGTGAATGAAGCATGTCCGCCAGATGTCGATCCTCGGTCGGCAACGGCCCCTCGCCCACTCGCGTTGTGTAAGCCTTCATCACGCCGACCACGCGGTCCATTCGATGCGGCGGCACGCCGGTCCCGGTGCAGGCGCCGCCGGCGGTTGTATTGGAAGAAGTCACATAGGGATAGGTGCCGTGGTCGATGTCGAGAAATGTTCCCTGCGCGCCTTCGAACAAAATTCCTTTCCCGCGCTGAATCGCGCGATGTAAATAAACGACCGTGTTCGTGACGAACGGCCGTAACTTTTCGCCCGCGGCCAGATAACTTTCGCGGACTTCGCGGTAATTGATCGGCTTTGCGCCGAGCGCCTGGAGAATGCTGTTGTTCTCACGAACCTTCGCTTGCAGTTTTTTTGCGAACAATATCGGCTGCATCAAATCCGAAATGCGCAAGCCGGTGCGCGCCGCCTTATCGCCGTAAGCCGGGCCGATCCCGCGTTTGGTCGTTCCAATTTTCGCTCGGCCATGCCGCAATTCGCGCTGTTCGTCGAGCAATCGGTGATAAGGCAAAACCAGATGCGCGCAATTGCTGACCAAAAGATTCTTGCCGATTTTCACGCCGAGGCCGCGCAAGTGTTCGATCTCGGCCACAAGCGCGATCGGATCGACCACCACGCCGTTGCCGATGACGCAGACTTTTCCGCGGCGCAAAATTCCGGAAGGAATGAGATGGAGAATGTAACTCGCGCCGCCGTGAACAATGGTGTGGCCCGCATTGTTGCCTCCCTGGCTGCGGACGATGATGTCCGCCTTGCTCGTAAGCACATCGATGATCTTGCCCTTTCCTTCGTCACCCCACTGCGCGCCAACTAGAATTGTGTTTGCCATTTCAATTCAAACTCGGGCAAAAAATTTTCCCGACGCATCTGGCTCGCCGTTGGACGAGTCCGTCCGGTGGCGGACAAGAATGCAGTCGGGACTTGCCCACGAATGATAAGAACCGCGCGTCTCCGCGCAAGCGGTTTTCAAGGCCGTCCGATTCTCAAAAAAAGGCGACCAACTTCCGCGGCGTCTGCGTAGGAAGGTTGATGCGCACTATTTTACTTCTCATTCTGATTCTGTTGTTGCTTGGAGCTTTGCCAACGTGGCCGTACAGCGGTGGCTGGGGCTACTATCCAAGCGGCGGGCTCGGATTGATTCTTTTGATCGTGGTAATCCTCGTCCTGATGAGGCGAGTGTAATCTAGATCAAATCGGCTAGTGAGCGCTTGTGCTTTGCGAAGCAAGCGCTTTCTTCAGCGCGTAAGCGGATTCACTCGATCCGCCACCGGTGTGCGCGTGCGAGTAATTGCGCAGTTTGTCCCAAGGAATCCTCGCATCGTAGGTGAAAGTGTTCATCGCCACGCGTGTACTCGCGCCGCTGCTTTGCAGATGTCGATGTGATAATATGAAATCAGACGGTTCGTAATAATTGCTGAAATCTTGCGCGAACTTGTCGCGACTCATCCCGATCGCGATGTTCTTGCGCACTTCCAAATGCAAATGCGAATCGTAGAGTCCGTGGGCTGTGCCCATGGTGCCAATTTGCTGGCCACGTCTCACCGCCTGGCCGCGACGGACAAGAATCTTGTCCAAATGCCCGTAGAGCGAATCGACGTTGCGCACGCCCAAGCCCTCACGGTAGGCATGCCGGACGATGATCACATTCCCCCAGCCTTGGTGACAATCGCGCGCGAACACAACCACGCCATCACCAATCACGTAGATCGGGTCGCCGAGGTCTGTGTTTCCACCGCCGACTCCGTCCCAGTCCTCCCCGAGATGTCCGTGCGCGCTGAAACCGCGTGCTTTGTAATATCCGCGCGCGTCAGGCTTACCGACCGGCAAATCGAAACCGTCGGCCAATCTCGTGAATGCCGTCTGGCCGGAAAAACTGATCGGTTGCGCCGGGAGAGGTTCGGGTTCGCGTGATGGTCGATCGATCACCCGGACCGCGTTCGCGGTGATCTGTTTTTTCGGCGGCGACGGTGGCGCCGGCAAATCCGGCTCGCTCGAGTCTGTTTCGATGTCGTGATTTTCTTCTTTCACCTTCTGCGCAGCCAGAACTCCTGCCTGCCGCATCTGCTCGATGCTCAATTTCGGCGTGTTCAGATTTGACGTTTCAGTAAAGGCAACAGCTTGCGGCCGGACCTCGACTATCGGCTGCGCGGTCGGACGTTTTGTTTGCTGAACAATCTTGTCCGCTTTTTCGCGCGGGACCTCGACCTGTTGGGCATGGTTCGTCTCGATTGAAATCAAGACACCGACCAACGCTCCGATGACGACCTTCCCGACCATGAACGCCGTCGGTGATAAACAAAGCGCGCCCGCGTGGCAAGCAGTTATTCACAGGCGTTGGCAGGAGCCAGCGATGCCGCTCTGCGGCAATCTAAGACCAAGGGAACATACTGCGTGAACCAGCGGGAGCGTAACTTTACGGCGGGAGCGGTTTTCGGGAGAAAACTTTACGATGGGAGATCTCAACCGCAGGGTTGACGATCTAGGGAAATCGGCGACACGCCTTTGGGAAGGCGTGCCGAGCAAACCGAGCGCACGTAGGGAAAGCCGCCGCTGTGCGGCAATCCGAAAACATGGGAACACTTTCGCCGAACTAGCGGGAGCATAAGCCGGGCACCCGAGGTTGGGAACCGAGCCGCTGTGAAAAAGTCGGGGCGCCCTAGTTCCGCTGAACCCGCACCAGCGGCAGCGGAAAACGCAGTCGCAATTCATCCTGCAAATAGATCTCCACGTGGTGCAAACCGAATTGCTGGAACTGGACGCCGCCGAAGTAATGAACATTGGTGGCGTGCCCTTCCATTTCCTTGAGCTCGAATTCGACTTCCGCCTGGGCCAGCACATTTTGCTCGTCCACCCCCACGATGCGCGACCGTTGCTTGAATTTGCCCGCGCCGCTGCACCAGCGCGTCCAAATGCACAATCGCATATAATTGATCGGCAACGACGGCGCGGCGATGACATTGAGCACGCCGACCAGCGTGTTCATGCCGTTGAACTCGCAACGAACATCCTCGCACAGGACGCAGCTTTGCAGATCGGGCAGGATTGCTTCGGTCGATTCCATTGGTTCAAATCGAACCGCGCATCAACAGGATGATCAGGACGATCGCCAGTGCGATCCGGTAAATCGCGAACGGCACGAATCCCTTCGTCCGCACCCAGCGCATGAACCATGCGACCACGACGAGCGCGACGATAAACGAAACAACGAACCCGATTGCCAGTACGACCCATTGGTGCGCGTCCACTGCCAGCGGGGCGATGTTTCCTTCCGCAAGCGTTTCGCGGCCGGGTTTCAGCGTCTTGTAGAGATCGTACAAAGTCGCAACCACCATCGTCGGCATGGAAAGAAAAAATGAAAACTCGAGCGCAGCCGGGCGCGATAAGCCCGCGATTTGTCCGGCCGCGATGGTGCTCATTGAGCGGGATGTTCCGGGAAAAACCGCCGACAGAATTTGGCAGGCGCCAATCCAAATTGCCTGGAACAGATTCATGTCTTCCATGTGCGCGACTCGCGCGCGGGTGAACGTTGCATCGACAATCCACATCACGATTCCGCCGACAAGTAGGGCAATGCTGATCACCCACAGGCTTTCCAGATTTTTACCGATCACTTTGGTCAGCGCCCACGCCGGCAGCGCCGTGACCACGAATGCGACCATTGTCAGGCTGAGTGGATGTGTCAGGAAATTGCGATCGCCGCGTTCGCCTTTTGGAAACGTGCTAAGAAATTTGAGGATCCGGTCGCGAAAATAAACCGGCAACGCCAGGATGGCGCCGAGTTGGATCACGATCGTGTACATTTTCCAGAAGCTGTCGCCCAGATTGAGTTGGAAGAGCGCTTCGACGATGCGGAGATGTCCGGTCGAGCTCACCGGCAAGAATTCCGTCAGCCCTTCAACAATACCGAGCAAGATCGACAAGAGAAAATCATTCATATAAATCGAAGCAAACTTCGAACGCCCAACGTCCAACCCCCAATATCAAAGTCAGAAAGGTCCGGAATCATTTCGTTTTGTTTTCCGCCGTCCGAACGCTGGCAACGAAGATCCTGATTAATTCTTCAACCTCATTAAGGCAAACGCCCAGATCAGAGGTGTTGATCAAATTCAATCGACCGACCAGCCGCAACCAGCGCTTAGTCTCGCGCAATTCTTTAAGGCAGATGCGCAGCTTGTGAAGAAAATCCTTCCGCGATTCGGCTGCCTCAACTTCGCCGTGATTGGAAAGCGGTGACGTGCCGCAACGTAGAAGTTGTCCGGCAACATGATTTCCGGCTTTGGTGCCTGGCAACAATTCGACTAGCTGAACGATTTGCGCCGCGAATTCGAGCAATCTGTCCTCGAGATCGTAAGGCGCGCGCTTGCCGTACTGCCGAGTCGGCGATTCTTTGGCTCGTCCAAAGTGGCCATTCCCACATTCGATGTTCGACGTTCGGCGTTGAGCGTTCGGCGTTCTCTTCATCTTTTTCATGATACCGCTTCCCCTCCGCGTTCGTCCGTCCGAATCCGGATCGCTTCTTCCACATCCGTGACAAAAACTTTTCCGTCGCCAATCTTTCCGGTCTTGGCCGATTGCAGGATCGCTTCGACGACGCGCTGAGCACGATCGTCATCCACCACGATTTCAAATTTCGTTTTCGGGAGAAAATCGACCGTGTACTCGCTGCCCCGATAGATCTCGCTGTGACCTTTTTGCCGGCCGAAACCGCGCACTTCACTCAGCGTCATTCCTTCAATACCGACCGCGGCCAGCGCGTCTTTCACCGCTTCCGTTTTAAATGGCTTAATGATCGCCTCGATTTTCTTCACCGCGCCAAACTAGCGAGGCATGCTCAAACGTAAACAAGAACGTTCGGGGGAAGTTGAGGGGTTGAGAAGTTGAGTTGTTGAGACGTTGAGGAGAGATGGAGAATTGTTGACGAGTTGAGCGGTTGAGATCTTGAGCCGAGGTTCAAAGAATGAACTCCAGACAACAATATCCATTCGAAAAGTTACGCGTATGGCAAGCTGCGCGAGATTTATCTAAGGCGGTCTATTTAAGCACGCGAAACTTTCCTCAGCGGGAACTCTATGGCTTAATCAGTCAATGCAACCGTGCGGCCGTTTCAGTGGCAGCGAACCTGGCCGAAGGCAGTTCTCGGCGAAGTCGGAAAGACCAGGGGAATTTTACCCAGCGATTCGGAGCAAGATTTGCGAAGTTCAATCGAACAACTTTCGCCCCAGGTGAATGCGCTTCACCGCAGCCAACGATCGCGAACAGATTGAACATCTCTCCTCGACTCTTGCTCAACCCCTCAACTCTTGCTCAACTCCTCAACGCCTCAACTTCTGCTTCCACCATTTCGCGAACCAGTTGCTCGAAATTTCCGCTCGGCTTCCAGCCAAGCGTTTTGCGAATTTTATCGGCGCTGCCGACCAAACGCGACGGTTCGATCGGTCGATCGAACGCGCGATCTTGCTTCACGTATTTTTTCCAAGGCAAATCGACCACCGCGAACGCGGCTTCGACGAAATCGCGCACCGAATGCGTCTGGCCAGTCGCGACTACGTAATCGTCCGGCTTCTCGTGCTGCAGCATTAGCCACATCGCCACGACATAATCCTGGGCGCGGCCCCAGTCACGCTTGCTCTCCAAATTTCCCAGCACCAGATCGACATCCAGCCCGCGCGCAATGCGGGCCACCGTGTGCGCGATCTTGCGCGTGACAAAATTTTCACCTCGCCGCGGCGACTCATGATTGTAAAGGATGCCGTTGCAAACAAACATGCCGTAGGACTGGCGATAGACGCGCGTCAAATGAGTCGCGAACGCTTTGGCGCACCCGTAAGGACTCGTCGGGCGCATCGGCGTTTCTTCCGTCTGGGGCGATTCAGATGCGTTGCCAAAAATCTCCGATGTCGACGCGTGATAAAATTTCACGCTCGGAGATTGATCCCGCACGATCTCAAGCAAACGGAGCGTCGCCATTCCCGCTTCGTCGCAAGTCGATTCCGGTAGTTCGAAACTGAGCCCGACGTGGCTTTGGCCCGCCAAATGATAAAGTTCGCTTGGACCGACCTCGCGAAAAATTCGGCGCAACGTCGTCGTGTCCGACAAATCGCCATAATGGAGGAACAAACTTTTGCCGTAGATCGTTTCGTCGCGCCGCAAATGCTCGATCCGCGAACGGAGCAGATTGCTTGTCCGCCGGACGATTCCATGAACCGCGTAGCCTTTCTGCAAAAGCAGCTCGGTCAGATACGAGCCGTCTTGTCCGGTGATGCCGGTGATCAGGGCTATCCTTTCGTGATTCACAGGTCCGAATTAATCACGAAAGGATAGGTTGAGGAAGTTGAGACGTTGAGGTGTTGAGATGTTTGGGAGACAATCGGAGCATGACCTCCAGACATGAATATTCCTTCGAGAAGTTGCGCGTGTGGCAAGGCGCGCGAGAACTGGCCAAGACTGTCTACGCCAGCAAGCGCGCCAAGTTTAGAATTCTTCGCGTGAGTTCGTAACTCCTCAACGTCTCACCCTCTCAACTCCTCACCATCTGAACGCCTCAACTCCTCAACATCTCACCGTCTCAACTCCTTGATGAACTTGTTTCACAAAGTCATTCGTTCGATTCGGCGTCGCGCCGTCAAACTTGTCCTTCCGAATCCGCGGCCTGGTCATGGCGAATACTCCATGATTTACGACACACTCAATACTTACGGCCGAGCCAGCGATTATCTAATCGATCTTGCTTTACGTTCCGCACAAGAAGCCTGGCGGACCGAGTTGCCGGACCTGAGTGGACGTGTCGCGGCCGACGGCAATGATTTTACGCGAATTTGGCCGGGCGAACATTACCGGTTGCTCGCCGCCTTGGTGAAATTGTTGCAGCCGAAGTGCGTCGTTGAAATCGGGACATTTCGCGGACTGTCGGCGCTTGCGCTCAAAAAATTTCTGCCCTCCGCCGGCAAGATCGACACCTTCGATATTGTGCCGTGGGATTCGATTCCAGAAACGTGTCTTCATCTTAAAGATTTCGAGGACGACCGGCTCCGACAGCAAATTGGCGACCTGTCGGACGCGGCGGTATTTGAGTTGCACCGCAGCCTGATTCAAGAAACGGAGTTGCTGTTCGTAGACGGGCCGAAAGACGGCGCCTTCGAGCACAAATTACTTCAGCAGCTGGAAACCGTTGATTTCCACAAACCTCTTCTCGTCGTGATGGATGATATTCGCTTTTGGAACATGCTTGCTATTTGGCAGGACATCGCACGACCGAAACTTGATCTGACCTCGTTCGGCCATTGGTCGGGAACGGGTCTCGTGGAATGGCAGCCGGGGAAGAAAAGCTGAAACGCGGAAAACTGAAACGCTGAAATTTGAAATACAAAAACAACTCAACGCCTCAATCCAGCCGCTCTGCGGCAATCAACGGAACCGGGAACACTCTGGATGCACTAGCGGGAGCGTAACATCTCAACGGCTTCTTCAGCTTTCAGTGTTTCAGCTTTCAGCGTTTTCCCCAAGTTCACTTGATCGTGCCTAAAACGACATCAGGCACTTCTCCACTTGGGTAACAATTCATGCTGAAGGCAATACTGTTCCACGGCAGCCGAAAATCTCGTTTAGCATAATCGGCAAAAACCAGCGGAAACTCCCGGCTCTCTTGTTCGAGGTTCAATTGGGATTGGACAGCCGCGATTGCTGAGTAAGCGAGATGCCGTCTCCATTCTGTTCCCCAAATGAAAAGAGGCTGATTATGCTCGCGAGCATAAAGATTATGCGAGCAATCAAGCTTTAACGTTTCGAGAGAGATTGAGCTGACCGCGGAAACACTGGTAACCGGTTGCTGCATTTTGCGCGGCCAATTCCGATTATCGTTCGCGTCAAACCAGCCCCGGGTTTGTGCTTTTTGATTATACGCGATCACATTATTGCGAATCTGCTCGTCGTGATTCCAGATCGGCTCTTCATATCCCGTCCCCGGACGATCGATCCGCGGACTTGTCCGCCCTTGTTCGCGAAAATCGAATCCTTCCCTATTTCCGACAAGAAGGTTTCGCGTAATCACACAGTCAGGCGACGAGGAAAGTACGATGCCGGCTTGCCCGCCCCAGGCCGCGGGACTAGACGCGAAACCGTTGCCGACTGCCACGTTGTCGCTCGCGTGAAGTCCGTAGGAAATCTCGTAGTAGAGTCCGGCGTCTTCGTTGTCCGCGATCAAACAATTTCGCACAGTACAATTTTCGTTCCCAATATCGAACCAGATTCCGCAGCCATGATTGGCGACGAAACGGCTTTTCTCCAGGATAACGCCGCGCGAGAGGACGATTTTATTGCCACCGGCTTCCCATTGCTTGTTAAAACCTTTGGTGTTGTTATTGCGAACGGTGCAGCCGGTGAAAAGAAGATTGTGCGCCCGAACCGCTCCGAATCCGAGCTGGCCGTTATCCTGAAAAGTACAGTTTCGGGCGACCTGATCGGGAGCACCAAAGGCCGCTCCTGATGAATTGGTTCGCTCAAAAACGCAATCCTCTGCGACATCGCCCTGGCCTTCAAAAGCGACTCCGCTCTGCTGGGCCCGGTTCGCGGCGTAACGAAATCGAATGCCGCGCAGAGTCACGTACGCGCCTTTACAACGCCAAAGGACCGGCCGCGTGGCACCCTCCATTTGAATGTTGTCATTGGGGACCGTCAGATCTTCGTTGCCGAACGGCGAGACGTAGAGGCGTTTGGCCGCAAGATCGACATAGAAACTGCCGGCTGAGACGTCATTCCGTTGCAGTGTTTGGCGGAGCGCTCGATCGTTTTCGACCACCTGCTCCGCCCGCCCGATCAGGCGATGATATTCATTAGGCGGATACGCATCGGTTTTGCTCGATGGAATGAACCGATATGACCACGGGGTGCTGTAAACATTTTGCCCGTCGTTCTCTTTATGCCAGTCGGTCAACGGGTCGAGGCCGGTAATGACAACATCTGATCCCGGCGCAGCTTCAAATCGAATCGGTTGCTGCGGTGTTCCGCTTTTTTCGATTACAACGCGCTCGCGATAAACGCCGGAATGAATGAGAACGGTGTCCCCCGCTTCAGCCACTTTGGCCGCCTCCTGAATTGTTCGAAACTGCTCGTTTGCCGGAACCGCCGGCAACGATTGCATCGAGACATGCCAGGTCGATCCATGCGCGGCCGAGACAATTGAAAGAAGCACCCAAGAAAAACGCACCGGTTTCATAAGGAACTAACCGCGGAACAATAGCAGACGCGCTGCAATCAGTGGAGCGCTCTATTTTTACACGATTCCAGTCGAATTCCCTTGCCGAAATGCACGTAAATTATGTAGGATCAAACCGGGCTATGAAACTAAAAGTAACCATCTTCTTGTCTCTATTTGTTGCATTAAACGTTTTGCTTAACCCATTCTTGTCGGCCGCAGGGTCCAAGGCGACACAGAAGAAGAACAACGGCAACAAAGTGCCACCAAGGTTTTCTCCGGGCCCTTCTTCGAGCGCGATGGTTGTTGGTTCAAGCCCAGGCCCGACAGCGTTCATCGCCCTGATCAATGCGACGGTGAGTCCCGCTAATTCGCTGAAGAGCGTCCAATTTACGATTACGCCTGCGCCCGGTTCGGTGACGCGCCCGATATCCGCCACCTACACCGCCAACTATCTTCAGAGCCGCAACTATCTCAATACCGGGACTGGGGCCGCAATCATCCCGGTGTTCGGCCTCTACGCAAATTTCTCGAACACCGTCGTCCTGAACTTCTCTTTCACCGACGGCTCTTCTCAGCAAAATATGGTCACGGTTGTGACCGCGGATTGGACCGACAACTGTAACATTTACAAAAACCCGACCGTCATTCAGGCCCGGACCGCGAGCACTACACTCAGCTACGATTATATGTTGTTAAAAACCCAATGCGGCTCGCAGTCACCCGTCATATTAGATACCGATGGGGTCGTGCGCTGGATCGGGCCAGGTGGATTTTCGAGCTTCGCGTCAATTTTTTTCGCGAATGGCATTTACATTTCATCAATCCCGTCCGGGAGTACAACCCCGACGGGCATCTCCCGGATCGAGTTCGACGGCATATTTACATTTGTGCACGACTACAGCAATATCGGTGTCACCTCGACTGGTCACCATAATATCGATCCGGGTAGACAGGGAATGTTGGTGGAGGTAAACACCACGTCAGAGACTGAATCGGTTATCCTGGAAATCGACACTTCCGGCAACGTTCTCAACACCTGGAACTTCGCCAACATAATCAGTGCAGCGATGACTGCCGGCGGGGATGATCCGACTAAGTTTGTTGGAACTAGCTCCCAAGACTGGTTCCACAATAATGCCACTACCTATCGGAAATCGGATAACACTTTCATCGCCTCCAGCCGCGAAAATTTTGTTATTGCCGTGGATTACGACACCCAGCAGATCAAGTGGATTTTGGGGGATCCGACCAAGCATTGGCATCAATTTCCCTCGCTGGTGGCATTCGCCCTGACTCTCGCTCCAAATAGTCTTCCGCCGATTGGCCAACACGCTGTCTCAATTACCAGTAACGACGATCTTTTACTCTTTGACGACGGTTTTCAAAGCATATTTCAAATGCCGGCGGGTACCAGTCATAACCCTAGTCTAGCGCGGAAATATCAGCTCGATCTTGGCGCGATGACCGCTACGGAAGTGTGGAATTACAACCAGAACCTGTTTAGTAACGTCTGCTCCAGCGTTTATGAGGAACCTGGATTGGATTATCTGATTGATTGGGCACATCTGGTCATTTCAGGGAACCAAGCCGCTGAATTAGTTGGCCTGGATAACGGAGCTACCAAGGTCTTCGATTATCGATTTCCGACCACCAGCTGTAACACCGCGTGGAATTCAATTCCGATTCACCTGGAACAAATGACATTTACCTCCGTCATCCCGCTTCGCGCCGTGTCCCGTTTGACCCACGGATCGGCCGGTACGTATGACGTCAGCCTTCCGCTCACTGGCACTCCCGCCATTGAATGTCGGAGCGGAGGCGCCGCCGGAAATTATCAGGTAGTGGTTACCTTCGCCACCACGCCTGTCAGCGTCACCAGCGCGTCTGTAACTTCGGATTCCGGAGGGACTGCTTCTGTTTCGGGTGCGCCGGCCATAAGCGGCAAAGATGTAGCCGTAAATCTTACCGGTGTGAGCAACGCTCAGACGCTGACCGTCAACTTGCTTGGAGTAAGCGATGGCACCAATACCGACGACGTCTCGGTCAGAGTATCAATTCTGCAAGGCGATACGACCGGGAATGGCATCGTGAACTCAAGCGACATCGTGCAAGTCCAGTCGCAATCAGGCCAGCCTGTAACCGGCGCCAATTTCCGCGAGGACGTCACCGCCAGCGGGCAGATCAACAGTTCGGATATTAATTTTGCGCAGTCGATGTCAGGCACAGCATTGCCATAGATCCGAGTCGCCCGAAATCAGCGTCGAGAAGCCGTTAAAAGCCGCGTTCAACGTCTCACTCGTCGTCTGATGAACTTCCCGCGGAATGCGCGCTGACTCAAAACGCTGAAAGCGGAATCCCGCCACCCGGTGGAAATCTATGGTCAGGGAACATTATTGATGCACTAGCGGGAGCGTAAACACTGAAAGCGGAAATCTAATTTTTTCCATTTCCGCTGTTAGCGTCTAGTTTCCGTGTCTCCACGTCTACAATGGTGAAGCGCAGCAAGGATCATCGGAGGGAATAGCCTCTGCTCTACCTTTCAGCGTTTCCGCATTTCAGCTTTCAGCGTTTCTAATGCAGCGTTCTAATGAAATTTGATTTCCTGATCGTCGGCGCGGGTTTTGCCGGCTCGGTTCTGGCCGAACGGATCACCACCCAGCTTGATAAGACCTGCCTTGTCGTCGAACGCCGAAACCACATCGGCGGTAACGCCTACGATCATTACGACAAGGCCGGTGTGCTCTTGCACGATTACGGCCCGCATTATTTCCGCACCAATTCGCAGCGGATCGTCGATTATCTGAGCAAGTTCACTGGTTGGCGCCCAGTCGAATACAAAATCTTGTCCTGGACCCATGGCCGGTTCTGGCAGTTCCCCATTAATCTCAACACTTTCGAGCAACTGATCGGCCACCCGTCGACCAGCGAAGAAATGGAAGCGCAGCTCGCCGAGTGGCGGGTTAAGATCGACAATCCCAAAAATTCCGAGGAAGTGATCGTCTCTCAGGTCGGCTGGAAGCTCTACGAAATGTTTTTTAAAAATTACACGCACAAACAATGGCAACGCGACGCGAAAAACCTCGACCCAAGTGTCTGCGGACGGATCCCGATTCGCACCAATCGCGATGATCGTTATCTCGCGGAGAAGTTTCAGGCCCTACCAAAAGACGGCTACACGGCGATGTTCGAAAAAATGCTCGCTCATCCGAAGATCGAAGTGCGACTCAACACCGATTTCCGCGATGCCCGCGAGCAAATCCAATACGACCATTTGATCTTCACCGGGCCGATCGACGAATATTACGATCACTGCTTTGGCCAGCTGCCCTATCGATCGTTGCGATTTGAACCGGAAACACTTTCCCAGGAATACTTTCAACCAGTCATGCAAGTGAATTATCCGAACGATCACGACTTTACCCGGATCGTCGAAATCAAACACGCCACCGGCCAGAAGCTTCCGTCGACAACCATCGTGCACGAATATCCACAGGACTATGGTCCCGGGCGCGAGCCGTATTATCCGATTCCCGCGCCCGACGCGAAAGCGCTCTACCAAAAATACGCCGACCGAGCCGCGCAGGAAAAAAATGTCACCTTCGCCGGCCGCCTCGCGACTTACCGCTATTACAATATGGACCAGGTCGTCGGCATGGCCCTCGCTGAATTCGACCGATTAAAGGCTTTCGTGTGACACCGCGCGTGCAGCAGTGGATGGAACGACTATTTGATCTGGCCGTTAGTCGTTCCGCGCCGGGCACGCAGCGCGAGCGCCGATCGCGCAGTGTTGTTCGAGGAACTGTCGCCGCTGTGTTGGCCCGCGGCCTGGGATCCCTCACTGGAATAATCACCGTCCCCCTAACCGTTCGATATCTCGGGGCGGAACGCTACGGAGTGTGGATGACCATTAGCAGCGCCATAGCGTTTTTGGGATTCACTGATTTCGGTCTCGCTGCCAGTCTCACCAACGCGCTCGGCAAAGCGTTTGGCGAAAACGACCGTGAAGCCGCCCGTCGTTATGTCACAACGGCTCTTCTCATTCTCTCAATCGTTGCAATTCTACTTGTAAGCGCCGGGATCATTTTCGCTACGCCGGTGGCCGGCTTGATTTTTCCAAGCGTAGGTCAAGCGGTGATGCGCCAGGAAGTCGTGCCCTCGCTTATAATCGCTCTGGCAATTTTCGCGTTTAGTCTCCCGTTCCTTGTGGTGAATCGCTTGTTGGCTGCGTTTCAACAAAGCGCGGCCGCCAACGTATGGATCATGATAAGCAGTCTTGCCGGTCTTGTCGGCGTCCTCGTTGTAATCTGTTGCCGCGGTGGCCTGCCCTGGCTGGTTCTTGGGTCAATCGGCGCAAACACATTAGTTCATGCAATTAGCGCCATCTGGCTCTTCGGCTGGCACAAACGTTGGCTAATCCCAGTCAGCTGGGAATTCGATCTAGCAATTTTCCGCGACCTCTTTTCATCGAGTTGGAAATTTTTTGTCGCCAATGCCGCGTGGCTAGTCAACTCGCAGACCGACAATCTGATTATTGCGCATTATCTTGGGCCCGCCCAAGTCACACCTTACAGCGTGACGTTCCGTCTTTTTGCCTATGCGACGTTAATCCAGGTGCTCGCAGCCCCAACCTTGTGGCCAGCCTATACCGAAGCCGCGACGCGAAAGGATTTCGATTGGGTTCGTGGTGTCTTTAGAAAAAGCTTGAAATGGAGTCTCTCGATCGCGATCGGCACCGTAATAATTCTTATTGTTTTTGGTCAGACGATCATTCGCTTTTGGGCTGGTCCGGTGGCGGTGCCGCCGTTCGGTGCGATGATTTGGATGGCACTTTGGAACTTGATCCTGGCATACCTGGTTGTGGCTGGGTGTTTGCTCCAAGCCACGGGACATGTGACCGGCCTCAGTATTTACAGCAGCATCACCGCGGTTTTCAACGTTGTGCTGTCGATCTGGCTCGTGCGGTTCTACGGAATAGCCGGTGTGATTGCCGCGACCGTGACGGCGTACATACTTTTAAGCGTAATTCCAGTGACTCTCGAAACCCGAAAGGTTTTCAGAAAATTTGCACGGTCGGTATGCTAACAAAGCATTTGTAACATAGGGTGATGGCGTCGCTATATTCAATCCGTTGCTTCTAATTGAGTTACCTCCCGCAATATGAACGAATCGTTCCCAAGAATTCCTATTTATCGGCCGAATTTGACAGGAAATGAGAAGCGCTATGTCGACGACTGTCTCGCGTCTTCATGGATTTCGTCAAAAGGCGCTTACATTGAAAAGTTCGAAACGGCCTTCAGCCAATTCACCAGCAACCGCCATTGTATCTCGGTTTGTAACGGGACTGTAGCGTTGCACGTCGCACTGTTGGCTCTGGGGATTGGTCCCGGGGATGAAGTGATCGTTCCCACGTTTACCTATATAGCTTCAGCCAACGCTATCACTTACACCGGAGCGCGACCGGTCTTCGTAGACTCTTTGCGTGACACCTGGCAAATGGATCCTAACGACGTGCGAGAAAAGATTACGCCCCGCACAAAGGCTATATTGTGCGTCCACCTCTACGGACACCCGTGCGATTTACAATCTTTACGAAAGATCGCCGATTCGGAGAACATTTTTTTGGTCGAGGATTGTGCCGAAGCCTTAGGGTCTAAGTTTAATGACATTCATGTTGGAAATGTTGGGGACATCGCGACGTACAGTTTTTACGGGAACAAAACCGTTACAACCGGCGAGGGCGGCATGGTAGCAACGAACGATGCAGCGCTCGCAAGCCGCGCGATACACTTGAAAGGACAAGGTCTTGCGAATAACCGTGAGTATTGGCACGATGTGATCGGCTATAATTACCGCATGACAAACATTTGCGCTGCGATCGGCCTGGCCCAGCTCGAACGCGTCGATGCAATTTTGAAACAAAAACGGCAGGTAGCAAAAGCATATCAGTTCTTTCTCGAAGCAACGGGTTTTGAGGTTCACAGCGAAGCGAAGAACGTCAGACACTCTTATTGGATGGTATCAGTGTTAGTGCCTGAGTCCGCCCGGCGTGATTCCATTCGCAGTTATTTGTCGGGAGCCGGAATCGAGACGCGGCCAGCATTCTATCCGATTCATAAAATGCCCATGTACGCGCAACATAACGAACTGCACCGAGTCGCTGAAGATATAAGTGAACGAGGCATTAATCTGCCAAGCTTTCCCGACCTCGAGTCTTCCGACATTGAGCGTATCGCTAACGCCCTAAAACAAGCTGTGTGAGCAAGGATGCCCGACTGCATCATTAAACCACTCAAGCTCCGCGATGCTAGAGCAGTCGCTGATTTACTGAGATGCTCCTCCAGGACTTACACACGGTTCTTTCATCCGTTTCCATTTGATGAAAAGTCAATCACTCAGGTTTTGGAACGGGCAGGCGAGGATCAGTTTTTTGGCCTTTTCGTGACGCAAGGTAACCGCAACGAACTAGTTGGGTTTTCCATGCTGAGGGGTTTTAATGAAGGATATACGATTCCGATGTATGGGGTATTCGTGTCCGAAAAGCACGCGGGCCTCGGTTTGGCACGTTGCTCTTTACAGCACGCTGAAACCTTTTGTCGGTTAAACAAAATACCGGAACTGAAGCTCAAGGTTCATCCGAATAACGCACGCGCAAAGGCACTGTACGAAGCATGCGGCTTTGAGATCGTGGGAGAAGATCAGGCAAATGCGAATTTTGTCCTTCGAAAGAAACTCGAACCCAAGTCTCGACAGAATAGAACCAAGCGGTCGAAACACTGACCTTGGAACACGACAGGCTCAGACTTAATAACTAGCGAGAGATGTCTGCGATTCGGCTTTCGATTTGTATTGCGACGATTAACCGAGCGGCCCTGCTTTCCGAAACGCTGGTTAGCATCGCGTCACAAGTTTCAGATGAAGTCGAGGTCATAATCGTCGACAGTTCTTCAAACTCGGAGACAGAGAAAATCGTCGCTGGATTCGGCAGTCTATGCGCCAATCTTCGTTACGTTTGGCAGCCGCTGAAATTTGACGAAGCATATTGCAAGGCGGTCGAGTTAGCGCGAGGCGAATACTGTTGGCTTTTTACGGATGACGACCTCTTAAAAACCGGAGCCGTTGCGGCCATTTTAGAGGCATGTCGTACGAGTGCCGGACTAATCGTCGTTAACTCGGAAGTACGGAATGCTGACTTCAGCTTTTGCCTTGAGCGGAGACGACTTCCGGTCGAGGCGGACCACATTTATACGGGGGCTTCTCAAGACCAGGTTCTGGCAGATCTTGGGATGTACCTTAGTTTCATTGGAGCTGTTGTGATTAAGCGTGACCTGTGGAGAACGCGGCAAAAGCCACGTCATTTGGATTCCTTATTTGTCCACATGTGTGTGATTTTCGAAAGCCCACTTGAAGTGGACACGTTGTTAATTGCGCATCCGTGGATCGTCATCCGTTATGGCAACGCGCTGTGGCGTTCACAAAGCTTTGAGATTTGGATGTTCAAATTTCCAGAACTCATTTGGTCATTTCAAGGGTTCGCGGATTGGGCGAAAGCAAAAGTGGAAAGGCGCGAACCTTGGAGACGGTGGAGACGCCTGATCATGATGCGCGCAATGGATCGGTATTCGATCGATCAATATCGGAACTGGATTAAGCCAAGATTGAAATCATTGCCCCAACGAACACTTGCTCGTGCTATTGCCTGCACTCCGATAACGCCCTTGAATTTGCTTGCGCAAATGTTTCTGACGCTCACGGGAAAGGTTCAGAGCCTCGCCATGGTCGATCTAAAAGCGTGGCAAAATCGAAGCTTTGCTCATTGAATCGCGGGGCTGAGACCATTGACAGGACTGAGGTTGTGTTTTTCCATAGGGACGCGTGTCCGCTTCAATTAAGGTTTTTGTAGTCGCCGCTCTTGGGCTGGTCTTCGCCGTCTTAATCGGCTCGCAATTAGGCTCAGGAAGTTGGACGATTCCACTCATTATCGTCGGAAGCTGCCTGCTCGGCGTTGTTTTACACCTGTTTGCCAAGGGAGTACGGCCGGAAGCCCTTATTCTCGGCTTCCTTTTCATCGGCTACATTGTCGGCAATCGGGGCTTTGCGAACATAAGCCTTTCCCGAACTTTGCCGCTTTATTTGGGAGAGGTCTCCCTGATTGCCTGCGCTGCAATTATGTTCTGCCGCCGCGCTTTCACCCGGCAGCGCATGATCCCAAAGACTTTCCTCGGACGTGCCATCACCGCCTTTGTGGTCATTGGTGCTTTGCGAACTCTGTATGATTTGGAGCGCGGAGCTTTTGAATTCGCAACGATTGTTCGCGACGCGGCGACCGTTTATTACGCTCTCTTTTTCTATATTGGCTACTATCTTGGCAATCATCCGAAATCGCGCGCCGTCCTCGATCGCGCAATTGTTTTCGCGTTCGTTCTTTTGATTCCCGCCTTTGTTGTCTCGGCTTTTTGGCCGGATGCCCTTCTCCATCTGACCTTGCGCGGTTACCCACTCATTCTGCTAAAAGGCGATCTCGCCGCGACATTTCTCGGCATTGGATCTTTCTACCTTTTCCTTAGCTCTGATCATTATCGCCGGAAACCATTGTGGATTGCGGGTTCGCTCATTCTTTTCGGCCTGATGGCAATGGGGCTAATGCGCGCGGCCGTAGTTGGCTTCATGCTGGCGACGGTCCTGCTTCTCTACGCCAGCGAATGGCGATTGCTCAGGTGGCAAATTGGCGTCGGTTTGCTCGCAGCGATCATCCTGATGCTTGTCCAGAACGCATCCACCACATCCCGGGAAGAAAATTTTCTCGTTCGCATCACCGACAGACTTTACTCGATGACGGATCCGTTTGGTACGAAACAATATCGGCTAAGTTCGACGTCGAGCTCTTTGAATAACACCCGTTTTCGGACCGAATGGTGGCTGGCCGTCTGGCGCCAAACTATTGACAAAGGGCCGATAACTGGGCTGGGTTTCGGATATGACCTGGCCTCGAGATTTCTAATGTCATACGACCTTCCGCTGGAAAGGGATTTCACAACTCGGAGTCCGCACGGCATCTTCGTTACGGTCCTGGGCCGAATGGGTTTTATCGGTCTGATCTCATTTACGGTGGTATGCGTTGGCGTTTTCTCGGCTGCGTTCCGGAGAGCATCGCTGGTACGACGACGTAAATTGCCCGCCTATGAATTACGACATTGGTGCGCTGTCTTGATGATTCTCGGCGCAGCGACGTTTGGCGTGGTTCTGGAAGGACCGATGGGTGGCGTTTTGTTTTGGAGCTTGCTTGGACTGGCTTGCAGCGAACCAAATATTGCCGAGACGCCACGCTCACGAAAACAACTAATCGTACCAACCAATTTGCCAGAGGCGACGAAGGAACCGATTTCGGTCTAATACTTCGAGAAGTCCTTTGCCACCGGATCTAAGCGTCGTCATCGTAAGTTGGAATACGCGCGAGCTGTTGCGCGCGTGCTTAGGCTCAGTCTTTCGAAATGCATCCGATTTAACCCTCGAGGTTTTTGTCGTAGACAACGCTTCGACCGACGGCAGTGCCGCGATGGTGCGTGAGCATTTCCCGCAAGTGCGTCTAATCGAAAATAGGAGCAACGTCGGTTTTGCCGCGGCGAACAATCAGGTTTTTCCGCAATGTTCCGCGGAGTTCGTGCTACTGCTCAACTCAGATGCCGTTATCATCGACAGGGCGCTCCAAATCCTTGTCAATTTCATGCGGGCGAATCGGGAGGCTGGCGCGGTCGGGCCTCGACTGCTGCATCCAAGATTGAAAATGCGCGTGCTTGGGTGCGGTAATCAACCGACGCTGTGGCGTGAGTTCAATCATCAATTCGGCCTCAGTCGTCTATTCCCCCGGAGTCGCTTCTTTCGGGGAATTTATTTGTTCGTCAATGTGCACGACGACAAGGTGCGGGAAGTAGAATGGATTTCTGGAGCGGCCCTGTTCGTGCGGAACCGGGTAATCAAGAACGTGGGCGGTTTAAGCGAGCGCTGGTTCATGTACGCTGAGGACATGGAATGGTGTCACAGAATGCAGCTCGCGGGTTGGAAACTTTACAGCGTTCCTAGTGCTGTTGTGGAACACCATCTCAGCGCCAGCACCAAACAAAGCAAAAACGCACATGTGCTGGGGATCGCGGCCGGACGAAGTTATTTTGTCCATAGTCAAAGTCCATCCGCCCTAAAATTGTTTCTCTTCGATTTAGTGACGATCGCTGGAATGCTTCTGCGCGCGACAGGATTTTTTCTTCGTAGTCTGACTGATCGGCGTCACGCCGACATGTGGCGATCGCGAGCTCGCTTGTTTGCCCGATACGCGAGTACTCATATACGTATCGCCGCGGGAGAAAAAAGTGCGGTTAACTCAGGGGGCGGGTAACGTCGGCAAAAACCTGCCCTATCTTTGCTAGTCCGAGGCCATGGCCACAGATAACTATTCGATCGCGGCAGTAATGACGGTTTTCAATCAAGTTGAAGGTGCGCGCCGGTGCGTTCAGTCGTTGCTCGCGCAAACCGCGTCGCTCGCGCGCATTTGTGTTCTTTTCAATGGAACCGCGAAGAACGGCGCTCTCGCAGACGCCTTTGCCGCGGAATTTCATGAGCGGCCAAACGTTCACGTTCTGCGCTCGCCAGAAAACATTGGCAACGCCGGCGGCGTTAAACTCGCCATGCGCGCAGCGATGGACTTGGGCGCAGATTGGATTTGGATCGTCGAAGACGATGCTCTCCCCCATCACAACGCACTTGAACGCCTACTTGTGGCCGGAATGAAAACCGATTGCGTTTACGGCAGCTTGATTATCGATCCGAAGTGGAACGATTTGGCTTTCTCCGCTGCCGCCATCGAACAAGATGGTTCTCAACGGATCGTGTCGAAGCGTGAAGAGCTTCCTCCGGCAAACTCTTTTCAAGTGCGCGGCATCTGGCTCGGCGCCCTGGTCCCGCGCCAGATCATCGATGTTGTCGGCGAAGTGAATGCCGATCTCTTCATTCGCGGCGAAGACGAAGAATATCCGGCAAGAATTCGGCAGGCAGGCTTTCGCTTTTTCTGCGTAAAGGATTCGGTCATCGAGCATCCGGGAATGCGAAATGTTCATCTCGCGATCGCCGGCGTGAATTTCTTCTACGAAACCGGGGTTGCTCCCTGGAAAGCATATTTTCTCATTCGGAACCACGTTTATGTCCGCCGCAAATATACGAGCGCTGGGCGAGTGGCCGGTTCGGTCCGTGCGATTGGGACAATCGTCCTGTCGATCTTGTGTGCGTTACGTTTCGATGATCACAAGTTGAAACGCTCCTTGTTATACTTGCGCGCAGGCTGGCACGGACTTTTGGGTCGACTCGATGTCAGACCGGCTGGAACTCCAGCGTGAAAATTCTCTACGCATTCAATTATTACCAGCAGCATGGCGGCGAAAACCAATGGTATCGGTCCGAGCCAGAACTTTTTGCCAGCCGCGGACACGAGGTATCGATCTACTCGCGCGACAATAAGGAACTCGAAAACTTTAGCGTCCTGCAGAAGGCCGCACTCTTCTGGCGCACGAGCTGGTCGGAGGAAACGTATCAGGCAGTTCGAAAATCGTTACGGAACAATCGGCCCGACATCGTTCACGTCTACAACACGTTGGTGTTGATTAGTCCTTCGATTTTTCATGCCTGCCGCGACGAGGGAGTGCCGGTTGTCCAGACACTTTATAACTACCGGCCAGTGTGTCCGATCGGAACGTTCCTGCGCGACCATCGTATCTGTGAGGAATGCCTTGAGCACTCCCTCTGGCGAAATGTTCGATACGCTTGTTATCGCCAATCGCGCCTGCAAAGCGCCGCTTTGTCTTTGAGTTTGTATCGACATCGAAAGATGGGCACGTGGCGTGACTGCATTTCGTCTTTCATCGTGCCGACGTCGTTCATGAAGGCAAAGCTCGCTCAAGGCGGCTTACCGGTTGAGAAAATCGTAGTCAAACCAAACTGGCACTCGCCCGATCCGGGGGGACGCATCGGGTGCGGCGAAAACACAGTCTTGCACGTCGGAAGATTGACGCCGGAAAAGGGAATTGATCTGTTGCTCAACATCTGGCGGATAGCAATGCCCGGCACGCTTCCGCAGCTTCGAATCATTGGCGATGGCCCGACCCGTGAAAACGTGGTGGCGTTTGTCGCAGCCAATCCAGATGCGGGCGTCGAATATCTGGGACGTCGCTCACATGACGAGGTCATTGATGAAATGAAGCGCGCAGGCGCGCTCGTGATTCCTTCGCTCTGGTATGAAGCGTTTCCGCACACAATTCTCGAAGCGAGCGCATGCGGTGTTCCGATCGTTGCCAGCCGACTCGGCACCTTACCGGATGTGATCGACGACGAAATTACCGGCTTGCTGTTTGAGCCGGGAAAATCCGCGGATCTTGCGGCGAAGATCGGCCGGATGTTTTCCCATGACGGTGGCGCTGCCCTCCGAGAAAAATTGGGCGCTGCCGCACGCGCGAAATTTCTTCGCGAATACACAGCCGACCATGCCTACGAATCTCTGATGCAGATTTACGATGATGCAATAGGCCGACTCACCGCCATTCCAGCATCGACATTCCCCGCGAGAACATAACTTGCGGTTCGCGATCTGCTTCATAGCGTCCGAGACATTCGATGGCTAAACGAAAAATCCTTTTGATTGGTGGCGCCGGTTATGTCGGCAGCGTGACGGCCGAAGAAATGGCGAACGACGCCAAGTACGAAATTGTTGTCCTGGACAATCTTTACGAAGGCCATCGGGACGCTGTTCACCCGGATGCGACCTTTATCGAAGGCTCGATGGCAGACGAAAAACTGGTGGATGAGATTTTTGCCGCCCACCGGTTCGATGGCGTGATGCACTTCGCCGGCGAAACGGTGATCGAATATTCCATGACGAATCCGTTTCGTTATTTCAACGCTAACATCGTCGACGGCATGAAAATCTTAAACGCCATGGTCAAACACGACGTAAAAGATTTTATCTTCTCATCAACATCCGCTGTTTATGGCGAAGCAGAAGAAATTCCGATGCCGGAAACGCATCGCAAAGAACCGGCAAATTCCTACGGACAATCCAAATGGATTTTCGAGCAGATTCTACAGTGGTACTACAAAATTCACGGTCTGCGCTCGATCTCGTTTCGTTATTTCAACGCCGCCGGCGCATCGAAAAAATACGGCGAAGCGCATAAGTCGGAGAGCCACCTCATTCCGCTCGTATTGCAGGTCGCGCTCGGTCAAAGGAAAGAAATTTCCATTTATGGAGACGATTATCCGACTCGCGATGGCACATGCGTTCGCGATTACACCCACGTGATCGATCTCGCGCGCGCGCATATTTCGGGGTTGGAGAATTTGGACAAATATCCTTTTGAAGCTTTCAACCTCGGCAACGGGGACGGTTACACCGTTCGGGAAGTGATCGACGCTGCGCGCGAAGTAGCAGCGCGCGCCATTCCGGCGAAAATTGTCAAGCGGCGCGCCGGCGACGCGGCCGTCATGGTAGCAAGCTCGCACAAGGCGAAAGAGTTACTGGGCTGGAAGCCGCGCTACCCGCTCATTCGCGACATTGTCAAAACCGCGTGGGACTGGCATCAGGCGCACCCGCACGGATACTCGAAGTCTTAAGTATGATTCTCGTTCGAACGCCTTTTCGTTTGCCTCTTGGTGGCGGCGGCACTGACTTGCCGGCGTATTACAAAAAGTTCGGCGGCCATCTGATTACCGCCGCGATCAACAAGTACATGTTCATCAGCATCAACCAGCCGGCGCTGGTGGATCGGATTAAAGTAAAATATTCCAAATCGGAAAGTGTCGGTCTCGGTGAGCTCAACAAAATTCAACACGATCTGGCACGCGAAACACTTCGCTATCTCAAACTTCACCAACCCATCGAGATCACATCCACGGCCGATCTGTCCGCCGGGACTGGAATGGGATCGTCCGGTTCTTATGCCGTTGGATTACTGAATGGTTTAAACGCGATGTTGCGGCGGCATATTTCCGTGCACGACCTGGCCGAGGAAGCGTGCAAAATCGAGATGGAGTTGGCGAATAAACCGGTTGGTAAGCAGGACCAATTCGCGGCCGCTTTCGGCGGAATCAAGGTTATGGAAATCGATCGCAACGGCTCAGTAACAGTCTCGCCGCTCGAATTGGAACACGAAGTCGTTAACGAGTTGGAGAACCGGCTCTTGATGTTTTACACCCACGTCGAGCGCGACGCCAGCGAGATACTAGCCGAGCAAGGCAACAAGGTCAGTGCCGACGAATCGGCTGCGATCAAGTCGATGCATCGCATTAAGGAAATCGGCGCGCAAAGTGCCGAGGCTTTGCAGAAAGGCGATGTCACTGCGTTCGGAAAACTGATGCACGAACACTGGATGGAGAAGAAGAAAATTTCCTCGAAGATGTCGCTAAAGAAAATTGATGAATATTACGATCTTGCGATGAAGAACGGCGCTCTCGGTGGCAAAGTCATGGGCGCCGGCGGCGGTGGATTCATGGTCTTTTGCATCGAGCCGGGCCAGCGCAAGCCACTGCGCAGCGCGCTGGAGGCAGCCGGTCTGCGTTACATGGATTTTAAGTTCGATTGGAATGGCAGCACTGTGCTGGTGAATGTTTGAACTTCACTGCCGCTCTCGATGCAAACCATTCTCATAACTGGCGTCGCCGGATTCATTGGCTCGAATTTGGCCGAACGACTGCTGCGCGAAGGTCATCGCGTCGTTGGTTTGGATAATCTGGCTTACGGACTGCGCGAGCAGGTTCCGGCCGGAGTTGAATTCCACCAAGCGGACGTTCGCTCACCGGACATTTATCCGCTGTTCGACCAGATCGACATCGTCTTTCATCTTGCCGCGAAGAATTGCATTGCCGATTGCCAGGACGATCCGGTGGAGACGGCGGACATCAACGTGACGGGAACCGCCAACGTTTTCGAAGCGGCCCGCCGTGCCAAAATAAAAAAAATGATCTACGCGGAATCGTCGTCCGTTTACGAAGGGAGCAAGCTGTTGCCGACGCCGGAAGAAGACGAGCATCCGCAGACCTTTTACGCTGCGAGCAAGATGGCGACGAAGTTTTTCGCGGAGGCGTATTCGCGATGGTACGGATTGAAATGGACAGCGCTTCGATATTTTTGCGTTTACGGCCCGAGGCAGGACTATCGCCGGACGATTCCACCTCTTTTCAGCGCGTTCATTATCAAGCTGCTTAAGAACGAACGCCCGACCATTTACGGTTCTGGCGAAAAACGCCGCGATTTTGTGCACGTAGATGACGTGAATGATTTCCATCTGCTTTGCATGCAGGACGACCAAACCACCGGCAATGTTTTTAACCTCGGGTCGGGCGAAAACTATTCCGTGAATGAAATCTTTCGAATCGTTCGCGAGCTTCTCGGATCGAAATTGGAACCGATCTACCAGGCCGATCTGCCCGGCGAAGCATTAACCACCCTGGCGAGCATCGAGAAGGCGAAGAAACTGGGTTGGAGTCCTCGCGTTGGATTGAAGGACGGGTTGAAATCGTCGATCGATTTCATCAAAGGCGAAATGGCTGCGGGAAGATTGTGAACGCGGTCATTTTAGCCGCCGGAGAAGGAACCCGGCTAAAGGAACTGACGCAGAAAATTCCAAAACCGCTCCTCCCGGTGCGCGGAAAACCGATTCTCGGACATCAACTCGAGCTTTGTGCGGCCGCGAAAATCAAAAATATCTTCATCAACACGCATCACCTGAGCGACCAGATTCGCGCATTCGCGGGAGATGGAAGCCGCTTTAGTCTAACGATCACCTATTCCTACGAGCCGGAATTGCTCGGGACCGCGGGCGCGCTCAATAATTTTCGCGACCGGCTCGCCGGTGACGACATTCTCGTTCTCTATGGCGACAACTATGTCGACCTTGATCTGCGAGCTCTGGAAAAGTTTCACGAGGAAAAACGCTCGTTCGTCACGGTCGCAGTCCACCACCGGGATGATGTTTCACAAAGCGGAATGATCGAACTGGGCGCGGGCGACAGAGTCAGGCGTTTCATCGAAAAACCTGCGGCCAAGGCACAGACGTCCAACCTGGTTAGCGCCGGTATTTACGTGCTCGATCCCGAAGTGCTTGCCTTCATTCCGCCGGGCAAGTCCGACTTCGGATATGATATCATTCCAAAACTGCTCGCGGATAAACAGGCTGTGTTTGGTTACAAGTTGGAGAAAGAATTGATCGCCATCGACACTCCGGAACTTTACGCCGCGGCCCAGGCAAAGTCCGCGTCGTGACGGCACGAAATGTGTTAGCTTAGCTTCTGATGAATTTCGCCGCCGATTATCTCGAGGAAGTTAAACAGGTCGCCGCCAACCTCGACCCTGCCTTGATCGAAGGCGCGGTTGCACTTCTCGACAAAGTCCGGTCCCGCGGCGGACGCCTGTTTATTCTCGGCGTTGGTGGAAGCGCCGCCAACGCTTCGCATGCGGTTAACGATTTTAGGAAAATCTGCGGCTTCGAATGTTATGCGCCGACAGACAACGTTTCGGAACTGACCGCTCGAACAAACGATGAGGGTTGGCAATCCGTTTTCGTCGAATGGTTGAAAGGAAGCCGCCTCTCAGCCAAAGATGCAATTCTTGTTTTTTCGGTCGGCGGCGGCGACGCCGGGCGAAATGTCAGTCCGAATCTTGTGGCCGCTTTGGATTTTGCTCGGAAAATGGGAGCTGCGATTCTGGGCATCGTCGGCCGGGACGGCGGACATACCGCCCAAGTAGCAGACGCTTGCATTCTCGTTCCGACAACGAACAAAGCGCACGTCACGCCGCATACGGAAGCGTTTCAAGCCGTCATCTGGCATTTGCTCGTTTCGCATCCAAAGCTGAAGCAGGCGCCTACAAAATGGGAAAGCACCCGGTAAAAACAAATCGGGCAAAGCAACGCGCGGTTTTTCTCGATCGAGACGGCGTGATCAACCGCACCATTGTTCGAGATGGAAAACCGTTCTCACCGGCAAACGTGCGGGAGCTGGAACTTTTGCCTGATGTTGAGAAAGCCTGCGAGCTTCTTAAAGAAAGAGGTTTTCATCTCGTGGTTGTTACGAACCAACCGGAAGTCGGACGCGGAACGATCGATCGAAAAAGTGTTGAACAGATCAACGAACGGATTTCTGAATCCCTCCCAATCGATCGCTTCGAAGTGTGTTACGACTGCGATGATTCATCGGAATTCAGAAAACCGAACCCGGGAATGTTGAAACACGCGGCCCAGGCGCTCGATGTCGATCTGGATCAAAGTTTCATGGTCGGAGATCGTTGGCGCGATGTTGACTGCGGGCATGCGGCTGGCTGCCGCACGATTTTTGTCGATCACGGATACTCTGAACTGCTGAAAAAATCTCCACACTATCGCGTCAGAAATCTTCTCGAAGCAGCGCAGATCATTGTCGAAGTTGCCGCGCCACCACTGAAGGAATAGGTTCTGGCTCAAATGCAATCTCTCGCGGATCTGAAAATTAAAATCTTCGCCGACGGCGCTGACAAAGCGGCGCTCCTCGCTCTCAATGCGGATGAACTTGTTAAAGGTATAACGACTAATCCGACCCTGATGAAAAAAGCGGGCATCGCCGATTACGAAAAATTTGCGAGAGAGGTTCTCGATGCGATCAAGGAAAAGCCGATCTCTTTTGAAGTTTTCTCGGATGAGTTCCCGGAAATGCGCCGGCAGGCGCTAAAGATTTCGGAGTGGCAGAGCAATGTTTACGTGAAGATTCCGGTCACCAACACGCGTGCCGAACCTTCTCTCCCGCTCATCCGTGAACTGGCAAAGCAAGGCGTCCGGCTGAACATCACTGCAATCCTTACTACCGACCAGGTCCGCCACGTGGTTGAAGCATTGGATTCCAAAGTTCCATCGGTTGTCTCTGTTTTCGCGGGACGCATCGCTGATACCGGCCGCGATCCAATGCCTCTCATGCGGGAAAATCTGAAACTTGTCAGGCAATTGCCGAACGCGGAATTGCTCTGGGCGAGCGTTCGCGAGGTCCTCAATATCGTTCAGGCCGAGCTGTGCGGTTGCGATATCGTAACAGTGCCTCCCGATATTTTGAAGAAGGCGCGCTCCCTTTGGCACAAAGATCTTGCCGAACTATCCCTCGATACGGTGAAAATGTTCGCTCAAGACGCAATCTCGGCGGGATTTAAACTTTAACGATTGTTACAGCAACGGACCGCCGTCGGCCTTTTGCAGTCGCGACGTTAGTCGCCGGATAAAGTCTTCGAGCATCTCCGCGGTTTGTTCTTCCGTTCGTTCTGGTCGAGCCAAACCTTGCGTTACGTTGGCGGCCACGGTGATGTAAGCCCAACGCTGGCTATAGCCGCCTATAATTCGATCGCGAAGATCGATACCGGTCCGGGCCAGGTGCGACGCGGTCATGTCACGGTAACCAACGAACCAATAGTAATCGAGATTGTATAGCGTGAATCGTCGTTTATCCGGGGTCTCGATTACTTGCATGTTCTTCAGCCTCGTGACTTGGAGCGCTTTGCCTCCCGGAACCTGGATGGTGCGTTTCGATGTTGACTGCACGTTCCAGCCCTGGGCCGGCAAACAACGCTCCGGCCGATGAATGCTATTCGTCATGTCTTCGCCCGAGAGAACGATCGAGACGAAGATCTGATCGCGCTCCGGCCCGGTGTAAATTTTGCGAACGAACTGGGTGTCCTTGGCCAGTGTCTCGCGCTCTTTCTCAGTAATGCCGGTGTCATCACCGATCCACACGTCGATCACCTCCGGCAACGTCATCGCGATTCCGACGGGACTCGTGTTGTTGGAACGCGGTAAAAGAAAAACAGTGCCGAATCCCGCGAGCAAAACCAACTGAACATGAAACAACCGACTAGTAATCATAAGTCGGAGCCTCTTTCGAGGACGCGGCCTGTTTAACCGGCGGGAGTTTGATATTAAGCAACTTCCCAAAAAGCACCATCGCGACGAATGCGCAGGCGAAGGAAATAAAACCGGCCACTGCGTGATAGGGCCCGCCGGCCAAATCTTGCCCGAAGAAACGCCCAACTATAAAAACCGAGATGAGACGGCCCGCATTACCGATGACGGCGAACAGAAGCGCGGCGGCAAAGATTGCCAATTTCTTCCAGAGCTTGTTTTGCGTCAGATGTCCATAAATTGCGGAGAACATTGCTATCGCCATCAATGAGCGGATGCCGCTGCAACCTTCGTCGACCTGGAAATGGAACGCGTTGTCGTTCGAGTTCACCAATGTCCCGATGGTGTTGACGTGGATGCCGATCAAATTACAAACCGCGCTCGCGATTCCGGTTTCGACAAATTGCAATTTGAAAGTCGATTGGGTGAGAAAATTCAGCGGCACCATGAACAAGAGGAAGGCAATTGGAAAAAGGAGGACGCGAGCAACCGCTTTCCCCCAAACGTAAAGCACGACTCCCAAAAGCAGGACCGGCAGCGCGGTCAGCGTCAGCCGCGCTTGCAATGTCCGGGCGCCGGCGAGGAAAAGAAATAATCCGACTGCGATGAATGCCCATCCCCAACGCGACGATCCAAGCGGCGCATTCTTAAGTTTATCGCGGTCGTACCAAATCAGGAACGCGACGATCAGCGGGATAATTTTGGCGTGCTCGTAATTTGTTTCCGGATTCCACGCCTGCCACGCCCAGGTCCAGGTAGAAAGTCTGCCGTTAGTAAAAAGATGAAGCCAACCGAAGAAATAAACGAACGTGGCAATGAGTGTAAAAAGAAGAAGGAGGCTCGGGTCCCTTTTCGCCCGCTCTATGCTCGCTCGCATCAAGCGATCCGTTCTGGCTCGTGTAATTTAGGAAACATGCTGTAGCGTTTTCGCACCGGCCATTTGATCATAAATCCAGCGATAAGTGCGCTCCAAACCATCGCGCAGCCGCGTCGACGGTTCCCAGTTAAAAACTTTCCGGATCAGCGTGTTGTCGCTGTTGCGCCCGTTCACACCTTTCGGAGCGGAAAGATTGTAACGCCGTTTCAGTTTCAATCCCGCAATGTCTTCCACCAGGTCGACCAGCTGATCGATCGTGACCAGCTCGCTGCTGCCAAGATTCAACGGCTCGGCGTAATCGCCGTTCATGATTATTTGCGTGCCTTTCACGCAATCGTCGATCCACTGGAAGCTGCGGGTTTGTTTTCCGTCGCCCCAAATCTCAATCTCATGTTTCCCGGAAAGTTTCGCCTCGATCACTTTGCGGCAAATCGCGGCCGGCGCTTTTTCGCGACCGCCATCATAGGTGCCGTGCGGACCGTAAACGTTGTGATACCGCGCAATTCGGGTCGTAACGCCAAAATCTTCGCGATAATGACGGCACATCCTTTCGGAGAAAAGTTTCTCCCAGCCATAACCGTCTTCGGGCAGCGCCGGATAAGCGTCCTCTTCTTTTAACGCAGTGACGTCCGGATCGGTTTGTTTGTCGGCGGCGTAAACGCACGCGGACGACGCGTAAAAATAACGGCTTCCGCCCGCGTCTTTCACCGCCATCAGCAAGTGCGTGTTAATCAGCACGCTCAACATGCAAAGCGCTTTATTGTTTTCGATGAAACCCATCCCGCCCATGTCGGCGGCAAGATTGTAAACAAGATCGACATCGGCGACCGCGCGCTCGCAACTCTCCTTTTCCTGAAGATCGAGCTGCAAATTTTCCGATTCTGGAAACATTTGGAACCATTCCTCGAACGGTTTCACGTCGACCACGCGAACCTTTTTACCCTGGCGAAGCAAATCGGCCACCAGATGGCCGCCAATGAAGCCGCCTCCCCCGCAGACGACGATTTTGCTAGGTTCCATTCTATGACTGAGAGCGGGTAACGTGCCGAGCTTGCTTCAGACCCGCAACTACTTTCGGAGTCCAAGCAGCTGGCCAGCTGCGCGGATAATAAAGAGCGGATTATAGATGAGATAACGTCGCCACAGTCGTGTTGGTTCCTGAAAGAGCCGGAAGAGCCATTCCAATCCAACGCGCATCATCCAACGGGGCGCCTGCCGTACTCGTCCGGTGAAGAAGTCAAAAGCTGCGCCAACACCGATGAATATTTTTGCCTCCAGCAAGATCGAGATGTATTCGGCCATGAATTTCTCCTGCTTAGGCATGCCGATTCCGACCCAAAAGAAATCAGGTCGTGTTTCGCTTATTTTTTTAGCGAGCGCGTCATTCTCCTCCTTGCTGAGCGGCCCAAAGGGCGGAGAAAAGGTTCCCGCAACTCGCAAGCCCGGAAAACGCGTTTGCAACACATGCGCCAATTCCTCGGCGACACCTGGTTTGCCGCCAAAAAAGAAATGACTGAAGCCGCTCGATTGTGAATGCTCGCACAGATTCAAAACCAGGTCGGGTCCATAAACTCGGCGGATCGAGCGGTGTCCTTGCAGCCGCCCCATCCACACCAGCGGCATTCCGTCCGGTGTGGCGAGCAACGCGTTGTTCAAAATTCGTCGCAATTCAGGATCGTGCTGCGCTTCACTGACACTGTGCACATTCGTGATTGTCACATATCCGCGCTTCCCATTTCGCACAGCATCGAAGAGAAATTCCCGCGCGCGATCCTGATCGAGGACGCTGATTCCGACACCGAGCACATTTACTTTCTGAATCTCCATTTTGAGAACACTCAACATCTCAACTTCTTCAAACCTTACGTCCAAATTTCTTTTCCAGCTCCGCGTTTGAAATTTGGATCATGGTGGGGCGGCCGTGTGGGCAGCAGTACGGCAGATCGCATTCCAGCAAATCCTGGATCAGCTTCTCCACTTCGAGATAGCGCAACGGATCGTTCGCTTTCACGGCGTGCCGACAAACACTTTTTGCGATCATGTCTTCGCCCAAACGCAGCGGCGAACTGCGATCGCTCGCGCTTTTGAGATCGTCAATCACCTTGCGCATGAATTGTGCGCCGTCGGTCACGTTTAGAAATCCCGGAAGGCTGTCGATCTTAAACGTATTCGGTCCGAAGCTTTCGATCCCGATTCCCATCTTTTGCAAGATCGACATGTTCTGCTCGATCCAATCGGCATCCCGCGGCGGGAGCTCGAACGTTTGCGTGATCAGTAATTTTTGCGACGGGACCCCCTGCTCTTCCATTCGTCTCCGCAATTCCTCGAACAAAATCCGCTCGTGCGCGGCGTGTTGATCGACCAGCACGAGCCCGTCCGCGTTCTCCATCAACACATATAGTTTGTTCAGCACGCCAATGATCTGGAATTGCTGCGGTGAGTGAGGCTGCGCTTCCTGGTAGGGGCGATTGACCTCAATCGGTCCGGGCCGGACTGGCGTTAGCGGGCGGTTCGGTGAACCGCCCCTACCTGATTCAAACTGCGGCAATTCACGATGTGATTCTTCGGGAACAACGACTTGTGGTCGCAGCGTTAGGCTTGTCCTGAGCCCAGCCGAAGGATCGACGGCGGGTTGTGGAGCAACGGCCGGCGGCGCCCGAAACTTCTCCTGCCACTCGGCCCGGCCGCGCCCGAGCGTTTCCTGAATACAATGCGCGACCGCTTCGCGAATTCCATTCGGATCGCGGAAACGCACTTCGCGTTTGGCTGGATGTACGTTTACGTCCACCGCGCCCGGGTCGAGTTCGAGAAAAAGGAAAGTGACCGGATATTGTCCTTTCATCAGCGCGGTGTGATAACCTTCGCGCACCGCCGACGTGATGACCGGACTTTCAATCGCACGCCCATTGACAAAGACAAGCTGCTGCGCACGCGTTTGCCGGCTCAATCCTGCTTGCCCGATCAGTCCGCTGATCCGGATTTGCGACGAATTCGAACCATCGAGCGGAATCAACTGTTCCAACAATTTGTTTCCGTAAAGATCGCGAATTCGATCGGTTAATTTGGCAGTGGCGGGAAGTTGAAATACGACCCGCTCGTCCCGCGCGAATGTGAAAGCCACCTGGGCGTGGCCAATTGCCTGCAAATGGAGTTGGTGTTCGATGTTGCGACTCTCGGTATTTTCCGCGCGCAGAAATTTCCGGCGCGCCGGCACATTGTAAAAGAGCGAGCGCACTTCCACTTGAGTCCCCGGCGCTTCGCCGCCGTCGCGAACGATGTCGATCTTGCCGCCGTTGACAACGATTTCAGTCCCCTCCACCGCATCCGGTTCGCGAGTCGTTAGGCGAAAACGCGACACACTGGCAATGCTCGGCAACGCTTCACCGCGAAAACCCAAAGTGCCGATCGCCTCCAAGTCCGAGACCGATCGGATTTTGCTGGTCGCGTGGCGTTCGAGCGAAAGCAAAGCGTCGTCGCGATCCATCCCGGAGCCATCATCGATCACTCGCATCAACGAAATCCCTCCGCGTCGGATGGAGATGTCGATCTGGCGCGCGCCGGCGTCGATGCTGTTCTCGACCAGCTCTTTCACGACGGACGCCGGTCGCTCGACCACTTCGCCCGCGGCAACCTGACTGGCCACGGTTTCAGAAAGGAGGCGAATGCGAGACATGAAGAAGTTGAGTGGTTGAGAAGTTGAGAGTGTTGAGCGGAGACGTCAGTTTGATCTCAACGACTCAACATCTCAACACCTCAACGGTTCAAAGGCCACGAGCGCTGCCAGTTCTTTGACTTAGCCGGTCGCGAGCGGTATTTTGCGACCAATGATTGAGGTCACCCAGAACGCGGCGCGGCAGCTCCGTACTCTCCTTGATGCCCAGAAGCAAACCGCCGGAAAAGGTCTGCGGGTGCAGATTACGAAAGGCGGCTGCTCCGGTCTGCATTACGAGATGACGCTGGATGAAAAGAAAGCCGGAGACGCCGTGATCGAGCGTGACGGGGTTGAATTTTTCATCGACAACGAGAGCGCGTCGTATCTGCGCGGCTCTATTTTGGATTTTCGCGAAGGCCTCACTGGCACCGGTTTTCAGATCGTGAATCCGAACGCGAGCCGAACATGCGGCTGTGGGACGTCATTCGAAGTGGCGCAGCAAGCGCCAGTCCGGCTCGGACCTTGAACTCGCCAATCGGAATCCCCTCGCCCGTTTAGATGGACTACGGCCTTTATCGCTACGACGAACCGTACGCGCGCCCGGTTCGGCGGCGGATCAATTACTTTGCCTGGACCGTCGCGATTTTGCTGCTGACCGGATTCGCGTTCGCGGCGTGGCTTGGCAGCTTTTACATCTTTAGCCAGCCGGAGCGGCCGGACAGTTATCGTATTCTGCAAAAGCTGCATAAGATCGAGCCGCCCAAACGATTTGAACTAACCGCGGCGCCGCCCGGCGAATTCTTGAGCGCGAAACAACTTTACGATCGCTACAACGCGATGGGCTCGGCCGAGCTGACTAAAACCAATGCCGAGCTGACGCGAAATTACATTCGAAATTTTCAACAGGTGCGCGGTCTCGTTCCCTACGTTGTCGGTCGCTACGTAATCATGGAAGCGCGCGAGCTCAGCTCGAGCGATATATTCACCTCCGGAATGGTGGCGCTGACCGGTTCAGTCGAGAGCCCGGAGCTGTTGATGGAACATCTTTATCCGGCCGAGCCGCAAGCCGTGCCGCTGATCAAGCAAACGCTCAGCACCGGTTTGGAACTCAAGCTCGATCGCGCGCACGATCTTTCAGCCCTCATTCACGTCGAACGATTTCCAGACGGGCGGATCATGCTGAGTTCGGTCCCGCTGCTTTACGGAACTTACACGGTGATGCGTGGCACCGGCACTTTCAGTCTCGAACCACCGTTGTCCCTCAACCTCGAAGGAGGCTGGCCGTTGTTTAAGGAACAAGCACGGTTGCGGGGCGAAATGCATTATGCGCAATTCCGACAAGGAACACCGCGCGCTCAGACTCCGGCGCAAGTTGCAATTCCAGGTTTCGCTCCGAGCGGCACGCCGCCGCCGGCAGAAAATCAGCTCGTGCGCGTCGAACCGGCCAAAGCGGTCACACCACCGCCAATCGTCCAGGTTTTGCCAAAAAAAGGAAAAGCCGGCGCGAAAGCAACGCCAACCCCGAAAGGCAAGTTGGCTAAAGGCAAACCGACTCCGCAACCTTCGGCTTCAGCAACTCCTTTTATCATCGCCGAAAAATCGACACCTGCCGCAGCGGCGCCATCACCGATTGTTAAAACATCGCCGCCGCCACCACCGACGAAAAGTCCCGCTCCAGCGCCGCCCGCAAAAGCGACGCAGTCCGCACCGGAGATCGCGCTCGCTCAACCGGTTGAAACTCCAGTGCGCGCCCAACCCGCTCAGCCCGTTGCTCCCGACGTGGGCACGTTGGCGTCAACCACTGGCGGCGGAAGTTGGAAAACTTTTCCGCCGGGGAAAATGCCACTCGGGCGTCTCATTGCCACGAGCGATCTTAAGGAAATCGCCGATCACGGAACAGCGGGCGAACGAATTTATTTGAGGGGACAGTTCGTCGTGAATTTTTCCGATGCGAATCGGGCGGTGCTCCGACCGCGCGGCAAGCTGACTGATTCCGTCCTCCATTTTGGCTCCGCGCCGACGCGCATCATCGTCGAATTTCCCGCCGGCTATACTCCGCCGCCTCCGGGATCGACTGTTAGCCGCGACGAAGCGCGACCACTCGAGATTACCGAAGTGCGGAAGCAGGAAGACGGACAGCTCAACGTCTTCGCCCGCGAGATCATGCAGTAGCTCGATCGAGAATCAAGGCGTCGGAGATGGTGACGCCGTGTCGGACGCAAATGGATCTTCCTTGGTCCCGCTCGTTTCCAAAATTATTTTCCCATCGGAAATCTCGAAGGTCTTGAGATTGGTCTGACCGATCCAATCTGAAAGATAACGTTTGAAGGACCAAGAACCGTATTGCCAGCTTAGAAATTCTTCTCCCACCGGCCGGCCGTTGACGACGATGCTGGTGATGAGCGCGGCTTCCGGCTTGCCGCTCGGCGCCGCTTGGACCGAGCACTGCGCGTTAAGGTATTGTCCCGTCAACCAGCGCGCCCTTCCGATCGGCATGCTCAATTGCAAATGGGCGGTGTTGTCTTCGATCGTCACGTAAGCGTTGCCGTGCAGCCTCGTCTCGGATGCAATCAGCGCATTCAGATCGTCGGCGGTGAGTTCGATTCTGGCAGCTTGATTTGCGTGAGCTGCTTTCTCGAACGCGTCCCATCGCGCTCGCGCAGCTTCTTCCTCATCGACCGTTGCCTGGCTGATCGGCACGCGGTCGTGATGTGCCGAAAAATACTCGGTCCGCAAATATTTCGCCGCGTAATAAGTGCCGGCGACGAAAGCCAGCGCCAGAAGAATGAAAAAGACTACGAGAATCAAACAACCCTTGGCGAAACAACCAAGGCCGCGCTGCTGCGGCGGCGGTTCGATCCACGACGTGCTGCCGTTCATCTCCCGCGCTCCTTCTCCATTTTTGCCTGCGCCTCAATCAGCTTGTCGTAGAGCGCGTTCAATCCCTCCGAAAGGGTTTTCGTTCCAGCAATCACCGGCATGAAGTTCGTGTCGCCCTTCCAACGCGGAACAATGTGGATGTGCAAATGATCGGCCACGCCCGCGCCGGCGGATTCGCCGAGATTCAAACCAACATTGAAACCTTGCGCTCGCGCCGCCATTCGGAGGAGCGCTTGCGCGTGCGTTACCAAATTCCAGAGCTCGACGATTTCATTTTCGCCCAGCGAAGCGAGGTCGGCCGTTTTTCGATAAGGCACTGCCATCAAATGGCCGACGGAGTAGGGATAACGGTTCATCAGCAGGAACGCTGTTTTCCGCCGCGTGATCACCAGGTGGGCCGCGTCATCGCTCGCTCGCGCCGCGGTCGTGAGAAATTCCATGTCCCGCGGTTCCTTCTCGAAATATTCTACCCGCCATGGCGCCCACAGCGTTTCGATTTCTTTCTTCGGAAATTGCTCCATCGAGATCTAGCGATTGCGCGCGAGACTAAAATGCCGCCCGGGAAAGTCGAGCATTTTGAGACTTAGTGCGTCAGCAAAACGTAGTTCGGGCGACGGAGATTTTTGCGCTCGGCCGATTCGAACCGGCGCGTTGAATCATGCAGCTCGCGCATTAACGCCGACGCCTGATTTTCTGGAACCGCTAAGGCGTCGATTTTTCCGGTATTCCATTCGGCGACCGCGCGGTCGGCTGGCAAAAAATGCGGCCGCGTCAGATAAAGCGGCAACCCTTCATCACTCTTGCCGACCGCTTCATAACGCCAATGATTTTTTGCCGCTTCCTCACGAACGCTGTGGCCGAAGATCGACAATGCATCGCGTTGATCGCGATAGCCGCTAACAACTCTGCTCGCGGCGTAACCAGCGCTGAAAAGAACAGCCAGCGTCAATATCGCGGTTGCCCATCGAAGATTCCGCGCGCGATATTTCTCATCACTTAGGAACGGCGCCGCTTGCACAGCGACCAACAAACAGAGCGGCGGGATGACTGGGAAGATTCGATCGACTCTTTTGGAAGGAATCAGCGACATCAAGACGAGCCCGCCGATGCTCCAACAGATCAGCCAAAGAGTTTGCGGCGACATTTCCTGGAACGCCGCGCGAAAGCTCCATCGTCGCGAGCGAAGATCGACAATCGCCAGTCCAATCAGAACTGCGCTCCACGGAAAAAATTTGTGAAGCAAATGCGCCAGATAGAAAAAGAAGGATTGCGAGCGATGCACGTGCGTGCCGACTTCACCGAAGCGCGCGAGAAATTCCCGCACGATGACGAGCTCATAAAAGCGCGGGACCCGAAGCCATCCGGCGATCACCCAGATTAAGAATATCGCCAGTGACGCGAACCACGGCCACCAACCGCACCACGCACCCGGACCGTTCGTTTTGCGAACGCGCCACTGATAAACGACCATGCCTGGAAGCAAGAATGCGTAGACGATCGGACCCTTGATCAACATTCCAGACGTCAGCAAAACAAACATCAGCCATCGGTCCTGCGTTCGCCACGGCTCGCCGGTCCTGATTTTTTCCCAGATCAAAAGTCCGATCAGAAAAATGACCAGCGCCAGCGGCATGTCGGAACGAACCAGCGTTGCCAGCCGCGGACTCAGCAAATTGAAACCGAACCCGGCAAAGCCGATCAGGCCCGCAACATTTCCATAAGCGCGAGACGCGCTTCGAAACAGAGCGAACGCAATCAGGGCCGCGCACAGGAGCGAAGGCAATCGCCACGCCACATCCCACGATCTTGTCATTGTAAAAATCGCCGCGGAGATCCATCCGGTCAGCGGCGGCTTTGTCGCTAGGCCCTGATCGTCGGACGTTCGCTGATAGAACCAATGTCCCTCGGTCACCATTTCGTACGATGTCCACGCCTGTTTGGCTTGATCGTAGCCGTCCAACTCCCAGGGCAGATTCGTGACGGAAAACAAAACGAGCACTAGCGCGGCCAGCGCCCAGACCGTCTTTGTCATTCCGAGCGGAGTCGAGGAATCTCTGACTGTTTCTGTCATGGTGAACTCAAATCTGGCCGGAAATATTTAGAGATGTCTCCCATTCGACTCGCTGCGCTCGCTCAGGGCAAGCTTTCAACATGGCGGCTGGGCCGCTGTTTAATGGATGCAACGTCACGTTGCTGTTCGACATGACATTTAAGCAATCTCCGCGAGGATGGCTTTCGCCGCACGCTCACTTGCGCCCGATTCCCCCAATTGCACCGCAATTTCGTGGAATGCGGAAATCGTTTGCTCCCGCGCGATCGGATCATCGAGCAACCGCAGAACCGCTTTCGCGAGATTCTGCGGTCTCGCGCGGTGTTGAATGAATTCTGGGACAAGTTCCTTATCGGCGAGCACGTTCGGCATGCCGAGGTATTTCACTTTCACGAGCAACCGGCCGGCGAAATACGTCGGCCAGGCAACTTTATAGATAAGCGCGAACGGCATTCGGAAATAAGCCGCTTCAAGGGTCGCGCTTCCGGAAGCAACAATTCCGACGTAAGCGCGCTGCATGATTTCGGCAGTCTGGCCCACCTTGATCTCGAATCCGCCACTCCGGCTTCGGAGTTCTGGACCTTGCGTCGCTAAATTATCAGCGAGAATTTTCTGCATTTCTTGAGCGAGCTCGTTCGATGCAGCGGCGACATCGAATCGAAGACTTGGTTTCGACCGCTGGAGCTCCCGCCCAGTCTCGATCAAGATCGGAAAGATTTTCCTGACTTCACGTCCGCGGCTCCCGGGAAACAGGCCAATGAGATTCGGATCGCGTTGGATGTCGAGCTTACACCCGCGCAGTCCCTCGATCATCGGATGGCCGACGAAGATCGTGCGCAATCCGCTTTGATTGTAGAGCTCGGCTTCGAACGGAAAGATGCAGAGCATCAGGTCGAGCCAGCGCGCCATCTTCTTGATCCGGCCGCGATTCCAGGCCCAGACCTGCGGGCTGATGTAGTAAATAATTTTTTGCGCCGGCGAGCGTCTTCGCAGTGCGCGCGCGAGGCGTAAATTGAATCCGGGATAATCGATCAAGACGACGGCGTTCGGCTTGCTCGTCTCGATTTCTCGGAGCGTCTCGTGAAATTGTTTTCGAAAGTAACCGTAATGCTTGATCACTTCCCACAGTCCAAGCACGCCGGATTTCTCGATCCAGTTTTGGAAATTATCAGCCGCGGCCGCTTTCATTTGCGGACCGCCGCGACCGATAAAGCGAAGATCGACATCGAGTTTCCGCAGCGCCCTGATCAAGGCCGCTCCGTGATTGTCCGCGCTCGCCTCCCCCGCGACAAAATAGATCGTCATTCGTCTGTGGCGGCAGGTCCGAGCCGGACTGGCATTGTCCCGGCTGCGCAGCTCAAAATGGCGCAGGCGAGACGCCTGCCACCACAGTAACCGCTGCAAAATGAAATAGCGTTAGCCACTCGATCCGATTCGCTTGGTAATTTCGACCGCGAGCTCGAGCGCCGCCGTCGCTTGAAATCCAGAGACCCGCGGCTGGCGTCCGGTGCTGGCGCATTCAACGAACGATACCAGCTGCTGCTTCAGCGGCTCCTCGCGTTCGATTGGAACTTTGTCGCGCGTAATTTTTCCGGATTCGCGTCGATAAATCTCGCCGCTTTGTTTTTCGTAATCGAGCGACAGATAAGCGTCCTCCTGAAAAACCCGGATCTTGCGCATCCGTTCGGGACTAATCCGACTCGAGGTCACATTTGCGACACAACCGTTTTCAAAACGAATCCGCGCGTTGGCGATATCTTCGCCGCGGCTCAACACCGGCACGCCGACGGCGTCGATGTTCTGCACCGGTGACCGCACCAGATGCAAAATGATTTCGAGATCGTGAATCATCAGATCGAGCACGACGCCAATGTCGGTGCTGCGGTTTGGATAAGACGAGAGACGATGCGCCTCGATAAAACGCGGATGGGTCAATCGCGCTTCGAGCGCGCTCAGCACTGGATTGAATCGCTCGACGTGGCCGACTTGAAGAACTAATTGATTGTGCGCGGCCAATTCTGCCAGCTCGGTCGCGTGCTGCGGATTTTCTGTGATCGGCTTCTCGACCAACAAGTGTTTGCCTTTCTGCAAAAGCGGAAGCGCAATTTCGTGGTGCGAGCTTGTCGGTGTCGCGACCGACGCTGCGTCCACCAGTTCGGCAAACTCCTCAAGCGACTTGGTCGCAGCGGCGCCGTATTTTTTCGCAATCGCGTTCCCCCGCGCAAGATCGACATCGTAGATCGCGGTGAAATCCGCTGCCGGAATCTCAGCATAGAGCCGGGCATGATTGCTCCCGATGTGGCCAACTCCAACGACGCCAACGCGAAGTTTTTTCATTTGGCGACGTTTTTCAAAAACCAATCGTAGGTTCGGGCGATGCCGTCGCGAAGCGGAATCGTCGGCGTCCAGCCAAGAGCGCGCAATTTGGAAACATCGAGGAGCTTGCGCGGCGTTCCGTCCGGTTTCGTCTTGTCCCAGCTCAATTCGCCCTCGAAACCGACGACATCGCAAATCAACTCGGCCAGTTCGCGAATCGAAATGTCTTCACCGCAACCGACATTGATGATTTCGGGTGAGTCATATTTCTCGAGAAGGTAAAGACAAGCCGACGCGCAATCGTCCACGTGCAAGAATTCGCGATGCGGCGTGCCTGATCCCCACACGACCAACTCCCGCGCGCCGCTTTTCTTTGCTTCGTACGCTTTCCGCAAGAGCGCGGCCAGGACGTGCGAGGTTTGCAAATCGAAGTTGTCGTTAGGCCCGTAAAGGTTTGTCGGCATCGCCGAGATGAAATTCGCGCCGTACTCGCGAGAAAATGCCTGGCAAAGTCTTACGCCGGCAATTTTGGCGATGGCATAGGCTTCGTTGGTCGGCTCAAGCGGCCCAGTAAGCAATGCGCTTTCCGGGATCGGCTGCCGCGCGAGCTTGGGATAAATGCACGAGCTCCCAAGAAAAAGAAGTTTGCGCGCGCCATTCTCGTGGGCGGCGGCGATGACATTGTTCTGAACGCTGAGATTCTCGAGGAGAAACTCGACGGGGTGATCGTTGTTGGCTTTGATTCCGCCGACTCTTGCGGCAGCGAAAATCACTACTTCCGGTTTCTCTTTCGCAAAAAACCTCGTCACCGCGGCGACGTCGCCGAGATCAAGCTGGCTCCGATCCCGCTTGAGCAAGTTCGCAAAACCCCGCGATTCGAGCGCCCGTGTTAGAGCACTGCCCACCATTCCGCCGTGACCGGCGATAAAGATCTTCTCCGATTTTTGCATCGAGACTTAAGCGACGAATAGCATTTTCCCTTTTCACCGTTCACGCAATCCTCACTTCGTGCAACGAAGGCCGGGACGGCTTCCGGTGCAAAAGACTACAAGCTGTTCATCCCCCGATACGGTGGGAGCGAAAACTTCCTCGCATCCAATCGGGCTCTAACGGCGACGGTGGGCGCGCGGCTTGCTCCCTTGTGCCCCAGATCATGCACGTCCCATCGCTCATTGAAAAGAAACGCGAGGGCCACGCGTTGACCACTAAGGAAATCAAGAGCCTGGTCGAAGATTTCACCGTCGGCGACATCCCCGATTACCAAATGAGCGCCTTGGCGATGGCGGTGTTCTTCCGCGGCATGACGTCAGCCGAGACGCACCATCTGACCGAGGCGATGATGCAAAGCGGGCGGGTCCTTAGATATCCGGAAGGTTCGCCGCCGAAGATCGACAAACACTCGACCGGCGGTGTCGGCGACAAAGTTTCGCTCGTGCTCGCGCCATTGCTCGCGTGCGATGAAGCCTGGGTGCCGATGATTTCCGACCGCGGGATAGGCATCACCGGCGGAACGCTCGACAAACTCGAAAGCATTCCGGGTTTCAATGTGAATCTGGATGCGAAACGCGCGCTTAAACAATTGGAAAAAATCGGCGTCTTCATGATCGGCGAGACGGAGGACATTTGTCCGGCGGACAAAAAACTTTACGCGTTGCGCGACGTGACGGGGACGGTGCCGTCGCAACCGCTCATTGTTGCGAGCATCATGAGCAAGAAGCTCGCGGAAAATCTCGATCGTCTCGTGCTCGATGTGAAATTCGGCAGCGGCGCGTTCATGAAAACGAAAGAGGAAGCCGAACAGCTGGCCGAAGCGATGACCCACGTCGGCGAGTCAATGAAAGTGAAAACTTCGTATCTGCTCAGCCCGATGGATGAGCCGCTCGGTCGCGCGGTTGGGAATGCGCTCGAGATAGCCGAGTGCGTCGAGATTTTACAAGGCGGCGGCCCGCCCGATCTAATCAAGTTGATTATCGATCTTGCTGAAAAAGTTTCCGAGACACCGCGAGCGCAGTTGGAAAAACGTCTACAAGATGGAAGCGCCTGGAAGAAATTTGTTTCCCTGGTTTACTCGCAGGATGGAGACGCGACGGCTGTAGAAAAAATTCTCGAGCAACATCGGGCAACGATCATTCAACCCTGGCCGGCGAAATCCGCCGGCAAGGTGAAAAAAATCGATGCTGAATTGATTGGGCGCGCGTCGGTGTTACTCGGCGCCGGCCGACAAAAGGCGGACGACGCCGTCGATTTCGCGGTTGGCTTTTCCAAAATCAAGAAAGTCGGCGAACAGGTCGATCTTGACGAGCCGTTGTTCATGATTCACGCGCGCAACGAGCGCTCGATCGTCAACATCACGCCGTTGCTCGAAAAAGCAGTCGAGATCGCCTAACGAGAAATTGTAGGGCGACCGCATCGGTTGCCGATGCTTCTCAGTTCAACCGCCGAAAATCTCAACGACTCAGCGGGTTACTCGCCGGTCGCGAGTTGGCTGCGTCGCCCGGTTACGGCGCATGGATAGCAAACTCCATAATCGTGATCTCCTGCTCTCCCCATAGCTCGCGATAAAATGTGCGCTCTGCAACGCACCAGCCAAGTCTGAAATACAGAGTACCAGAACCGGGCGTGTAAAGATAGAGACGTGACTTGCCGAGTGCCCGCGCCTCCTCCACAACTCGCTCGACGAGAGCCGCGCCTACCCCGCGCCTCCGGTGCTCTGGCGCGACGAACACGCCGGAAAGCCACGGTGTCAGCGTCGGGCGAATGTCCATGTCACATGCGATAAGACTGGCGGAACCGAGACACTGATGCCCGTCCAGCGCCACGAACGTAGTTGGAATCTCGCGATGGCCACAGTCGCGTTCGACTCGCACCGCACGATCTTCCACAGTCTCGCCGGGACGAAGATGGCCCCACTCCGTATGATGCCAAGACGACACAATGGGTATGAACTCACGACGATCGGCAAGATACTCGACGGTCACACGCGAAAATGCGCCCCTGTCAGCGGGAATAAGTGCGCTGCGAATAAAGTCCGATAATGCCCAAAGGAAATAAGTTCTCCTTCGTCTAGTTCCCTATCGGTAGTTTTTCCTGGCTAATAGAAATATCGTTAAAAAATGTCTCACCACTCGTGTGGTCGAAAGTAGATGAGGTGAAGTCAGAAATGTAATATCCGGGTTGCGCGCGAAGTTCTTTCGGAGGTTGAGATATCTTGGCGAATTTGCCCGAACCCAATTTTTCGGAGACGATTTCTCCACCTGGATCGATCCCCTGTGGGGTTAACTTATGCCAGATCACCTGTATCTGGATGACTTCGTCTCGGCCAAAGTAGTTTCCCCGATAAACATTAACTCCGGTAATAATACATCCCTCGCGTTCAAGAAGTGTTTCATTACCGCTGTTTCCCCCAATTCGTTGGCCAACTTTTTTTTGGCCTTTAAAGCTCAAGTCGGGACCGATTTCAGCGAAAATGGGAGTAATGGAATCAATCACATCGCCGTGCCGCACCTTTAAGGCAACCAATGGAAGAATACTGCCCTTTAATGCGGGATTTTCCGCAATAACTTGCGCCTTGGCACTCGGAACAACACTAACCCCGGGCTCTTGCTGTCTGATTGGGTCGAACCGCGGAATGTCACCGTCCCTAACGGCTTGCTTTATGCCATCCATAACCCGCGGATCTGATATCAAGTTCGTTTTGACCAGAAACTGAAGGGAACTGATCCTCTTGTTCATGTCTTCCGATTCCAAGGCACGGAGGATCAATTTCGATTGGAAATCTCTGTTGGCCAGGCTTGTGTCCCAATAGCCCTTAACGACTCCCCCCGTAACCGTACCAAGAAGGGCCAGCAAGCCGGTGATCAATAGACCATTAAAATTTTGAGTTTTTTCATCAGGCATACAATTTACTTCAGTATAAATGTCGTGTGGCTTAACGGGAATAAGATAAGCGAATCGCTACTGAGAGCGAGGCTGATCTGGAATGGATGCGTGTAGTCACAAAAAGTGAATTTCTAATCGGCAGCGATTCGCTTCATCGCTTGGTTAGATGAAATTATGGCCACGAACAGAAACGAGAAGCACAAGTTATGCGGTAATTAAATCACTGGTCGGCCGTCGCGCCGACCGTCACTGTTTCCAGTTCGTCGCCTGTTTTGGAATCGCCGAGAGGGATTTTCCCGTGCGTCATTTTGCGCGTTCGCAGATCGTAACGAACAAGGCAGTCGCGGATGCTGGGATCGGGTGGATCTGGCCGGGCGAAAAGTTTAAAGTGGAGCGCATCGGAAACGCGATCCCAGACCACGTCCTCACCCGAAAGATGAAAAAATCCTGCGGAAGAAAGCTGAGTTTTCCCGGCCCGATGCAAATCTTCCAAAACGCATTTCAATGCAAGATCGACAAGATCGCTTTGCTCCTCACGAACTTTTCCGTCGGGCTCGACCTTGTACAAGACCAGCGTGTTGCATCCGGCAAAAAGGTGCTGGTCGCGAACAAACCAATGCTCGTCCGGTGAGATAATATAGTCGGCGGGCATCTGATAACTCGCCTTTCTGGCGAGGCCGACTGCCGGCAGAAATTGGTCCGGTTTGGATTTATCGCCAAAATGAACCGTGGTCCGATAACAAGGCCAGCCGCCGTCTTCGTCGCAAGATTTTAGATGGGCAGGTCTTTGGATCAGACTGTATTGTCCGCTCCGAGCTTTGGTAACGAATGTTTTCCTTTGATCGCCGCCGGGGCCAATGTTTTCATGGAGCGCGCTAATCGCCCCATTACCAGCCAGGCAAAGCAGGAACGCAAGTGCTGACCATCTGACGACGTGCTTTAGCATCTAACGAGAATAAGACAAAAATTTTTCGTCTAACAAGTTTCCCATTCATACGTACGCAAGCTAGCCCTCCTCCGCCATGCGGATCGTCCAGAAATCGTCGGCCAAGTTCTTGGCGGGATCGAGATAATCGTACGGCATGGTAAAATAGCCTTTCTGCCCCCAATCGGTGTCCCACGAGTTGCGAATGATGAATCGCTTTTGCGAATCGTCGTATCCCACACCCATGACGGCGTGGCCGCCCACGACCTTCTCCTTTGGATTAGGCAGATTCAGCACGCCCGATTTCGCCACGGCGGCTGACTCGAACGCTTGGTAAACGGTGAACCCGAACACGAAAGGATATCCGTCGGCCAGACATGTCCGCATTTCGTCAATCGCGCTGATCCGATGGTAAGAAGTGATCTGATGTTTCTTCGCGTCCGAGTAACACTTCGTGGTCGGCTTTTTGGTGAAAGCCTTGACGCGATACGGCCATTCTTTTTCCGGGCAGACACCTAGTTTGGACAGCGACTTAATCCCGTCGCGAAGAAACGCGCCGCTGTCCTGGTTTGTTGTTCCTTCAATCGCGCGCTCGTTGTAGTAAACAAAGAGCCGGCTCAGGTTAACGAACGGGCAGCCGTCCTTTAACTCAAGAAACTCGAGCGCGCCGACAAGCGCATGAGCGGTGCAGGCTCCTATCTGTCCCTGATTTTCGATGGGCGGACATTTGGCGCGCAGATCAACTTTCGTCGGCAAAGCACCCAGCCCCGGCGCGACCACGCTGTAGGAGAAATCGCGGTTATCCGGCAAATCCGGCAGCCATCCGTACCATTTGGGAGAACGCTTGTTGAGTTTCGTTGCTATAGTTTGAGCCACAGGTTTTTGGGATCCTCGTCTTGCAACGGACGCTAGACTAGAGCCACGGCCAGGGTGACACGGCTAGATCGGACAAGAGCCAAGATTCGTCCTTTTAGAATTGATCATCCAGATCGGCCGTCTCGGCCGCAGCATTTAGGTCTTCCTGGGTATCAAAGAACTGGTTGTTGGTGTTAGCGAAATAGCGGATCACAATATCCGGATCGTCCACGCTATCATTCTTGCCATCCTTAAAGGGGTATCCCAGGCCCTGAACGAGAGATAGTGATCCTTCAGAGCCCTTGCTATTGCCAGTGTCTCCCACGACCCCGTAAACTGTTTTGTCGTACTTCTTACTGTGAACAACAACGAAGTCGCCAACTCGTACCCCTAGATTATGAGCGGCGCTCGCGCGGACGACGTAATTTATCTTTGCCGCATTGCAGTACTTTCGAGGATCAAGCCGGTCTCTGGTTGGATGCTGAAAGGCTGATGTAGAAATGTAAAAACCAGGATACGGATCGTCCGGACCTTGTAGAATCGGGGTACGCCCGTCGTCATTTCTTGTGAGGTAGCCGACGATTGGATTTGTCTTTCTCGGCGGATCCCCTTCATGGGCGTTAAGTTCATAGTCAAGGGCCTTGCTATCGTCAGGCCCATATGCGTTGGGCGCACCATCGACATCAACTGTCATCGGAACCGTGATTTCTAGTGTTGCTTGTTTGGGCATGGCATTATCAACTTTCGGGCGACGGATTCGGTGAGGGCTCGTGAATAAGCGCATTATCGAAAATCGCAATCGTGTCGAGGTTTGCGTCATTCATCACAGCTACAGGGGTAATTATTTTTTCCCGCGAGTTGATCTGCTTTCCCTCGTCGATATACAGCATTACGGTTTTGTTACGACTGCGTAACCGTCGGAGGCGGCGTTTTAGGCTTGTCTCCGTCGGGTTGTTTTAGATCCTGGTCCTGCTGCTTGGTGATGTTTTGCGCTACGGTGGACTTGAGACTGGTGAGATTCTTGAGCGCGTTGTACCAAAATGGTGCTCCGAGGCTAAGTAGTCCCGCTGAAAAAATGATTCCCCACCCATGTCCGTGGGAACCTTTCCACCACATGCCTCTCCCCCAGCGGCCCTGATCGCTTTTTGGAAACAGCTCGAAACCCGTATTATCAAAATCGGCTTTGACCGAATTATAGTCACCCGCCTGCTCTTTAAGTGTATCAGTAGCTGTCTTGTCTATCGTGTCATTGAACGACTTAAGGTGAGCCTCGTTGTTCGGCACAGAAGCGAGCGCTGTTTTAATGCGGTCAGTCAATTTTTCGCGAGTGTCGTTCGGCTCAACCTTGATCGACGCCACTGCGGTCTGCACGGCTGGATCAGTTTTATCCGGCCAAGCATCGTAAGCTTTCTGCAGGACAGATTTGCTGTCGCGAAATGCCTTTTCGGCTTGAGAAGTAACAGCGGCCGATTGAGCGACCAGCTTGTCCCGCACCGCTTTATTAGAAGAGACCAGTTTGAAAATTTCCACGGTGTCGAGCTGCAGCCCAAAGGCGAAGACGAAAGCGAAAACGATAGTGATTACGCGAGTGTGCATGGTGAACCATTGCTGTACTCGCTCCTGACAAATGCTGGTCCAGTACTGAAACTTTTGATAGGCGGCATCGATGGACGCCGCTGCCTCGGCGACGGCCTTTTCGGCCACCGCTACAGCCTGTGCCTCGTATGTGCCTATCTTGGCCGTCGCCGCACTCAGTACCGCTTGGACCTGGTCTCGAACTTTTGCATCGCCCACCGCCTGAACCGCTTTGGTCGCGGCATCGGCAAAGTCCTGCACGGTTTTTTGTGCACCTAAAATCTCGTCCGCAGCATCTTTCAAGGTTTGCCTGTCCATGCCTAATGCAACGAGCAGGCCCTGAGCGCTCTCCCGCAGGTTTTCGTCGTCAGGTATTTTTTTCGCGATGGCGATTCGGTGAATGCTGTCAAAAATCTCGTCCGGTCGAATAGCGGTGGTGTGCCGCCACCAACGTATTATTGGCCAATCCGGCAAGAAACTGTCCGAAAGCAACCGCCCCTTCAAAACGCACCGCGCCAACTCCTTGGTGTCTCGGACGACATCTGGGGCAATCAAAATAAACGTGTTCGACAAGCCATTCAGCAAATTGAGTCCGCGGAGATTGAGCGCAGCGGCTACCACTTGCACGGCAATGGTGATGAGCAAACTGACCACGAGCATGATCAGAACGAAGGCGATGAGAGTATCTAAGCTATCGAGCATATATTTTTCGGGGAGGTAGCGGAGTTTTGAATCAGCGACGGCTTTAAAATGGAAACTTTACGCCGGCGAGGAGGGCGTCGAAATGTTTAAAGGTTGGAGTCGCTTTCCCTTGCGCGTACGTAAAAGTAAGAGAAGGCGACTTGTCGGGCTTCAACTGCGAATGAAAATCGAGTGTTAGCTTGCTGTTATCAAAGAACTTTCCCTTTTCAAAAGCGTACACAGTCTCAACATCGACGATGAAATCAGCATCGAACCCATCCTTGTATAGAAAGTCCGGAAGTTTCCAACCGCGAGCTACTGCCATCGACCAATAAACATCGGCTGTTAGTCGTTCACTACCTGTTCCGGTATCGACGCCATTTTTAACGTGCCCTACATAATCGTAACCGAACTTAAATTTCGGAGCTACACCGGCTTCCAAAGCATCAATATTTGGCACGAATATCTTATGCAACGCATCCGTTATTGGATTGTTTGCATACGCAACGAACGACACACCGCCGGTTGCGTCGACAGTATTAAAAGTTTGGTCACTTTCGACCGAGCCGTTGATTGCTATGTGATATGGAATCGCTCCGCTTGGCATCGTCTCACCGGGAAATTCGGGCGTCGGCTGACTACCAAATGTCCATTTACTCGCGTAAAATGCTGAGAGCTGTCCAACAATACTGTTAAAATATTTTGTTTTATCTTGAGAGCGGAAATCAAAATCCGCTTTGCCAAGCGCCTCAACATGAAGCCACTCAGCGGAAAGAGGGCTATCATAGAGATAAGTGGCCCGGGCAGATCCGGCGCCAACAGCGCTTCCATTGAGAAACTCAATCTTGTTCTGTAGCGCTCGATTCTTTATTTCTTCAGCGGCGAGTTTGATATTCGGCCCAGAGACAGGTAACGGCGTCTCCTCGGCCGTTAACGAATAACCGGGCTTCAATTTCCAGAGACCCGGCTTGGGCTGTATTGTGTAGGTAGTATCGGCAGAGAGATTTCCTTTGGGAAAAATATCGACCCCGCCCGCAAACTGAGGGCTATTATTTCTTAAAACGACTTTTTCGATTTGGACGGTTTGCGACTTACCGTCCTTGTCCTTAGCTAAAAGCGTATAGGCAGCAGTTTGTGTAAGCTCATCCGTGACTACTAAAACGGCGTCACGAACTTGTTTGTTGTCCGCGTCAAAGAAATTCAATCTGATTACTATTCGACCGTCGTCCACGCCGATGATGGTCTTGGTGTGAAGAACTTTGTCAGCCGCGAGGGCTACGGAGAGCAGCAAAGGGAGGCAGAGCGCAACTGCGACGAAGCGAGAACTCGAAGAGTTTTTCATACGCCCCCGTCAGGAAGCGGAGTCAATCAGATCGGTCACGATGTCTCCAACCGTGTCATAAAATTGGGTGGAATCGACAAACCGGGCATCCGCCAAAGAAGTTTGGTACCCTTCTGCTTTCGTCTTAGTGACAATGCTGCGGTGCACCTGTTTACGATCAATGTCTTCCATCCCCTCGAGGGTTTTTTTGATATTGATGCCGTCGGCTTCGTCCGTTGTTGGAATCGGTGATTGTGTGTAGCCGAGGAACGCGATGCTGATGATTCGCCTAGCTTTATCTACCGGTAATTGAGCCATAATGTTTTACTTGTGAGTCGGTCCAAAAATGCCTGACTACAGCAGAGTCGAGAGAGCTTTTGTATCTGGGGGTTATTAGGCACTGCCTTGGATGTGCTTCACAAGCGAATACGACTTTCGGGACCGGTAGTTCAAGCAAAATTTCCGGTTCTGGAAATGCCTAACGGGTCGATCCTGCCGCGGGCTTCACCGCAATCGACCGGCTGCGCGGGATTCCGTTCAATGCAGTGATTATCGAATGTTAGGGAAAAGACAGTTCTAGCGTTCGATTTAAAGAATGAAGTCGATCACGGATAAGAGACGGGATCACGGCAGCGTCCAGTGAACCGGCGAAGCGATCGTGGCGACCGGTAGTGGCAAGTGATTGTAGCCATCGCCCTATGGCCGTTGGATTGAGCGTCTCGCAAAGACAAACGGCGCACAGGGCCGTGGCTACAACACGCACTGCCAGATCAGGAGCAAGAGCAAGATTATCGGGGAGTTGCTGATCACGGCGGAGAACGGTAATCTTAACGCCTCTAATGATTTCGCACGAAAAGGAAACGTTTCAGTTCGACGCGATTGACGATGTGATCAGCGACATCTCCAAAGGGAGGATTGTGATCGTGACCGACGACGCCGACCGCGAGAACGAAGGCGATCTGGTGATTGCGGCCGAGAAGGTCACGCCGGAAGCGGTCAATTTCATGGCGACCCACGGACGCGGTTTGATTTGTGTGCCGATCTCGAACGAGCGCGCCGAGCAACTCGGTTTGCAACGGATGGTGACGCAAAACCGGGAAGCGCAACGAACCGATTTCACCGTTTCGGTGGACGCAGCCCGCGGCGTGACAACTGGAATCAGCGCCTACGACCGCGCCACCACGATTCTAGCGATCGCGAATTCGCACTCATCGCCGGACGATCTGACGCAACCTGGTCACGTGTTTCCGTTGCGCGCGAAAGACGGCGGAGTTTTGCGCCGGGCCGGTCACACCGAAGCAGCGGTCGATCTTGCCCAGATGGCTGGATTGCAACCGGCCGGCGTGCTCTGCGAAATCTTGCACGACGACGGAACGATGGCGCGGTTGCCGGAGTTAATGGAGTTCCGCAAAAAACATAGCCTCCGCATTTGCACGATCCAAAGTCTGATCGCGTATCGGCGAAAGCGCGAGAAACTGGTCGAGCTCGAGCAGGTGATAAAATTGCCGACCGATTACGGCGATTTCGATTTGCATTTGTACCGCTCGACGCTCGACGGGATGCATCATCTCGCGCTGGTCAGAGGCAAAATCGACAAGAACAAGCCGACGCTGGTGCGGGTCCACAGCGAATGTCTCACTGGCGACGTGTTTGGATCTCGCCGGTGCGATTGCGGGAATCAGTTGCACGCGGCGTTGCGGCAGATTTCCGAAGAGGGCAACGGCGTTCTGGTTTACATGCGTCAGGAAGGACGCGGGATTGGATTGGCGGCGAAGATTCACGCTTACAAATTACAGGAGGAAGGACTCGACACCGTCGAAGCCAACGCCAAGCTCGGATTGCCGCCAGATTTACGGGATTACGGAATCGGCGCGCAAATTTTGTTCGATCTCGGCGTGCGGCAATTTCGGTTCCTGACGAACAATCCGAAAAAGGTTGTCGGCTTGGAAGGTTACGGCCTGGAAATGGTCGAACAGGTTCCGATTCGAACCGCCGCGAATCCGCACAACGAAAAATATCTTGAAACCAAAAAGGTAAAGCTCGGCCATCTCCTCTAGAGAGCGGCTGGGCGACTGTCGCGGCGATTTACGAATTTGGACCCACGTTCGGCCATCGTTCAGGCCTGCCGACGCCATCTCACACGCAAAGGGGGCAGCGGACTACATCCGATTTCTGTTCCCCGTCCGAAATGAATGTGCAACCATAGATTTGTCCGCAAACGTCGGGTTTACATTCGGGAGCCTTCTATCGTCTTTATGAAAAAGGATTCTTTCTCTTTAATCACCGCGCGCACCAGTGCCGGCACTGTTTTGATTTTGGCCAGCGTCGCATTGTTGACTGCAATTCCGCTGAGCGGAGCAAACACAGCCCGGGATGGAACTCGACAACCTGCGCACCGGGCCAAAGCCCCGAACTTGCCGACACCCTCATCAGGGTCAGTCGGTCCGGCTCCCGGTGGACCAAGCGCGAGCTGGCAGGAAGGGACGCCAGCTTCGGCAGTAGGGCCAAACGTCAACATGGAGTCGTCATGTGTCGAGAACGTCACGTGTGAGACGTTCACCCTCACGGTGACGGGCACGTCATCGAATTGGGCCGGACAGCGGGTTCAGGTCCAATTGAACTGGCAAAACAGCGCGAACGAATACGACATTTACATTCATCAAGGCGCGAACACGAACGTAAGCGGTATGGGCGCGAACAGTGGCACGTTGGTGACCTCCGCCGCGAATGGGCCGGGTCTCACCAACCAAACAGCGTTCATCGACATCTCTCAATGGGGCACCGGAGTGTTCACTGTTCACGTTGCCTACGACCTCACACCGGTTGCGACCGATGTGTATTCGGGAACAGCGGCGGCAGTTCCACTAACGCCCGCGCCTCCGCCTCCTGCTCCACAAGACAATGGCCCGAAGATTGGTTATGAAAACTTTGAGGCTCCAGGCATCCTGGTACCGGGTTCGGCAACGAGCTCAGGTGCCGTCACGGTTGAATACCAGGGCCGCGGCGCGGGCGAACCATCGATTGGCGTAAACTGGCTCTCCACTTCCAGCTCAGTTGGCGGGATGACCAACTTCCAGTCCGACCTCGAAACCCTGTTTGTCTCGTGGGATGAGTCGTGCTCAGCAACCATTCCGAAAGCGACATGGTCTGATCGGCGTGCGCCGACCTCGCTGTTTATCGATTCGGATCCGATCGGTTTCACTGACAGGCAGACGGGTCGCGTTTTCGCGGGCGAGCTGACGCTGCTCTCCCCGACTTGCAAGACATCGTTTACCGATAACGACGGTATTAACTGGACGCCTACTCAGGGTAGCGGCCTTGCCTCAGCAGTCGATCACGAGACGATCGGGGGCGGACCCTATCACGCTCCGCTCAATCTCAATCCGCCCACCCCCGCCTACCCGCACGCGGTTTACTACTGTTCGCAAGATATCGCGGCCGCGTTCTGCTCCAGAAGTGATACCGGCGGCCTAACCTTCGGTCCGTCGATAGCGATGTACAATCTTACCGCCTGCGGCGGCTTACACGGACACGTTAAGGTTGCACCGGATGGTACTGTCTATGTACCAAACAGAGCCTGCGGCACAAATGCGGCCGTGGTTGTGTCCGCCGATAACGGGACGACTTGGTCGATCCGGCAGGTCCAGAACGGCTCTGTTAAAAACACTGCCACTTTGGATGACCCTGCCGTGGGCATCGACAACAATGGGACCGTCTATTATCTCGGAGCGATGAACGGCACTGCCGCCGTGGTCGCGACCTCGAGTGACCAGGGACAAACATGGACACATATCTTCGACGTCGGCTCTGTTTTTGGTCTCAAGAACATTGCCTTCCCAGCCGCCGTCGCGGGAGATGCCGGGCGCGCCGCCGTCGCATTTTACGGGGCGTCTGGCGGAACCGGCGATTCCAGCGCAGACGGCTTTACTGGGATCTGGCATCTTTACGTGGCCCACACCTTCGATGGCGGCGCCCACTGGACGACTACGGATGCGACACCATTCCTTCCGATGCAGAGGATGGGACTGTTGCGCGGCGGCGGCGGCGCAATGGATCGCAATCTTCTCGACTTTTTCGATATAACGATTGATCGCGACGGCCGAGTTCAAGTGGGTTATGTCAATGGATGTTCCGGCGGGCCGTGCTCGCAGGCGCCGGTCAATGGCGATGGTTCGACCTCGGTTACGGGCAATGCTTACACAGCTACCGCGAGCATTGCGCGACAGTCGAGTGGTCGCCGGATGATTGCGGCCAAAGATCCAACGAGCGCGACCGCCGTTCCTGGAATGCCGTTTGTCACCGAAACGCGGATCGGAAACGTCGTCAAGCTGGCGTGGAACGAGGCCGATAGCGGCAATTCCATGATCAACTTCTATCAGATCCTTAGAAGCACTTCACCGGGCGCGGAAGTACCATTGACTACTGTAGCCGGTGCGCAGACTGGTGGAACTTACACCGATACAACTGCTACCAATCCCAGCCAGACCTATTACTACAAGGTAGTAGCATCGAACAGCGTCGGAACTTCATGTCCTAACAATGAGATAGCCGCTCCTTTTGTCGGCGATACCTGCTCGGGCATCATCATTCATAGAAATCTTCCCAGCCATCCGGAGAGCACCGGCGGAACCGCGAGTCAGCCACCTCTTCCGCAATATTTGATCGATTACATTGCTGTCGGCGAGCCACCATCGACGAATCAACTCATGTTCAAGATGAAGGTGGGTAATCTACTCACCCTTCCGCCTAATAGTCGTTGGCGGATGGTTTGGAACTCGGTTGCGACACCCGATGAGCAGTTCTTTGTCGGAATGACAACGGATAACACCACCCCGACTCCGAACGTTTCGTTTGAATACGGAACTGTGGCCACCGCCTCCCTCGTCGTCCTAGGCGTTCCCACTGAAAATCCGCTCGGACACGATGACGCTTTCATTGCCGGCAGCAACTTTAACGCAGACGGCACGATTACGATCTTCATCGACAAGTCGAAGGTTGGTAGTCCCCAACCCGGAGATTTGTTGGGAGCGGTCAACGGTCGCACATTCAATAGCGGCGACACGCCGCCCATGACGCTGGAGCGCTCAAATCTTCTCATCGACCACACTTTCGTCAAAGGAAACACCGACAACAGTTTTCCAACAGCTACTTACACCGTAGTAGGCAATACCATCTGTTCCTCGAGCAGTATCGAGCCAGTCGGCGCAGTTTCTCGCAAGACTCATGGAACCGCCGGGACTTTCGACGTCGATCTTCCGCTGACCGGTCAACCGGGCATTGAATGCCGAACCGGCGGCTCGTCGGGTAATCACACCGCCATTATAACGTTCGCGGTCCCGGTAAGCGTGACCAACGTAACGGTCACTCCGGGCGCGGGTGGAACCGGCTCCGCCAGCGGTTTCTCCGTCCAGAATAGTCAAGTGACGGTGAACCTGACCAACGTGAGCAACGCGCAAACGTTGAGTATTAACCTGATCGGAGTCACCGGTGGTGCCAACAGCGGCAACGTCTCGATTCCAATGAGTGTGCTGACGGGAGACACGACCGGTAACGGCCGAGTCAACTCGAGCGACATTTCGCAAACTCAATCGCAATCTGGTCAGCCGGTAGGTTTGAGCAACTTCCGTGAGGATGTGACCGCAAATGGTTTTATCAACAGTTCCGATATCTCCTTGGTCCAATCCTTCTCCGGGACGGCGTTGCCATGAGACAAAGTTTGCTCGTGATTCGTGTGACCTAGAAAATACCGAAATAGCCCGAGACAGAAACGTGCAGTTCGGACATTTTCCGTAAATCCTAGTCGGAGGGATCGGGAGCAATTACTTGGGGGAGAGGCGTCCACATCGGTGTGATCGCTCGATTACAGGGGAAAAGCCACACCCACTATTCGAGTTATGAAAAAGAAAACCGCTTCTCCTGCCGGGCGCGTTACACTGGCCGCGCTTTTTGCAATTTTCGGCTTCGCATTTGTCAGTGTTGCGCTCTTCCCGACTGACTCTCAATCCGCGGAGCAAAGAACCGCTAAAAATCGACAATCGCCGCGGACTCCCGCAGGAGCCACGGCAGCGGTTACGCCTGCGCCGCAAGACACTGGCCCCGCCATTGGATATGAGAATTTTACGGCGCCCGGAGTTCTTGTTCCGGTCACGACGACTGAAGCCGGACAGCAGGTCCATTCGGTAGAATGGATGGGGCGCAACGCGGGCGAACCCTCCATCGGCAGCAACTGGGCCACGGGCGTGGCGTTTTTTAAATCAGGTTTGGAAAGTTTGTTCGTCACGTTTGACGACAGTTGCCCGATAAATGGAAAAACCGTGACCTGGGTTAATCGTGCGTCACCGACTTCGGTAGGTCTCGATTCCGATCCCATCGGTTTCACCGATCGTGGTTTCACTGACGCAACCGGATTTCACAGCCGAAGTTTTGGCGGCGAGTTGACGTTCCTTAGCCCGGACACGGTGAAGCTTGCGCTCACTGACGACGACGGCAACACCTGGATGCCGGATCAAACCGGCGGCCTCGCTTCGGCCGTCGACCACGAGACAATTGGCGGCGGCATTTATCACAGTCCAATTCCCACGAGGCCGCCGGGAACTGTTTACCCGTATGCGGTTTATTATTGCTCGCAGGACTTGGCGGTCTCTCTCTGTTCGCGGAGCGACGACGGTGGCCTGACTTACGGTCCTTCAGTGATGGCGACCAACGCAGTGTCGTGTCAGACGACCAGTCCGCTCGGCAGCTTGCACGGGCACATCAAGGTCTCACCGGCTGACGGAACTGTATATCTGCCGATGGCGAAATGCGGCGCGAATCAAGTCGTGGTCGTTTCCACGAACAATGGGATAACTTGGACCGTTCAGCCCACACCACTCGCTACTCCCGGCGGCTCCGGTGTTGGCAGCGATCCGTCGGTTGGCGTGGATGCCAATGGACGCGTCTATCTTCTCGGCGCTCCAAATGGGAACGTCGCAGAAGTCGCAACCTCGGACGATTCTGGTCAGACCTGGCAACATCAATTCGATGTCGGCGCTATTTACTCGCTCAAGAACATTGCGTTTCCAGCGGCAGTTGCCGGCGACGCCGGCCGGGCGGCGGTTTCTTTTTATGGATCGACGACGGGAACTGGCGATTCGAACGCAGCCAATTTTACCGGTAAATGGCACCTCTATGTCGCGCACACTTTTGATGGCGGAGCACACTGGACAACAACCGACGCAACTCCCAACGCGCCGATGCAGCGCAGCGGTTTGTTGAGAGGCGGCGGCGCGAACATCACCCGCAACCTTCTCGACTTCTACGATATGACGATCGACAAAGACGGCCGCGTTTTGGTCGGTTACGTCAACGGCTGCGAAGGCGGACCTTGTGCCCAGGCCGGTCCCAATGCTACCGGCAACGCATATACCACGACAGCGACAATCGCCCGACAATCGAGTGGGCGACGACTGCTGGCCGCCAAAGATCCCGCGAACATGACCTCGCCACCGGGAATGCCTTTGCTAACGCAACGTCGCGTTGGCAACATCGTGCATTTGTTGTGGTCGGAAGCTGATTCCGGCAATCTGATGATCAACGACTATCAGGTCATTCGACGCAGCGACAGCAATCCGGCGGCCGTAATTGCAACCATAGCCGGTTCACAGATTGGTGGCACTTATACCGACACCCTGGCTGCCAACGATACCACCACGTACTATTATAAGGTCGTCGCGGCCAACAGCGCCGGCAGCTCGTGCGGCAATAATGAAGTAGCAGCGCCATTCATCGGCGACACCTGCAGCGGCCTGGTCATTCATCGCAACGATCCGACACATCCAGAAGCCAACACCAGTACCGCTACGCCAGCTTCATTGCTGATTGATTACATCGCGGTCGGCGAGCCGCCGACTTCGCCCGGCAATTTTCTCTTCAAAATGAAAGTGAACGATCTCTCCAGCGTTCCGATTAACAGCCGCTGGAGAATGATGTGGAATTCGTTCGCTGCCGCGGGCCAACAGTTTTATGTCGGAATGACTACCGGACCGAGCGGTCCACCTACGTTCGAATACGGCACGCTCGGTGACGCCGGGGTTCCAGGCGTATTCGTGATTCAGGAGACGACGGTCGGAAGCGCTTTGGCTGCGAGCAACTTCAGCCCCGATGGCACAATCAGCATCTATGTTCCGAAATCGGCGCTCGGCAATCCGCAAATCGGAGATCTGCTCGGCGCGGTCGGCGGCCGGACGTTTACGGGCGATACGCCTGGCAGTCCGGAGAGCAAATTGGAGCGATCCAACGCGTTCATCGATCACACGTTCGTCAAAGCCCAATCCGACAACAGTTATCCGCCCGCGACTTACATGCTTGCGGGAAATAATTCGTGCACCGCAACCGGCATCCTGCCGATCGGCGCGGTTTCGCGCAAAATTCACGGCTCGGCCGGAACTTTCGATATCGATCTTCCACTTAGCGGATCGGAAGGAATTGAATGCCGCACCGGTGGGTCGAATGGCAATCACACGATTGTTGTTACGTTCCCCGCGCCGGTAACGGTCGGTTCGGCGGCGTGCGGTGGACAGGCTGCGACCAAATCGATTAACGGCAGCGTAGTTACCGTCAATTGCACCGGAGTTCCGAACGCGCAGGACATTGCAATCACCCTGACCGGCGTCAGCGATGGGACCAACAGCGGAAATGTTTCCATTCCGATGGGCGTTCTCCTCGGCGACACTACTGGCAATCGCGTGGTCAACTCGAGCGACATTTCCCAAACCCAGTCACAATCCGGGCAGCCAGTCACAAGCAATAACTTTCGCGAGGACGTCACCGCCAATGGGTTGATCAACAGTTCGGACATCTCGCTTGTCCAGTCGCAATCCGGGTCCGCCCTGCCATAAAGCCAAATAAAGCTCGGACTCGCGTTGATTGAGAAGGTGAGCTATATCTTTCGACCTTTTTCATGAGGCGTTATCTTCCGTTCATCATTGTTGGTCTGGTCGCGCTGCTTGCGGTTGGCGGCGGCGCATTTCTTTACCGAGTCAAACAGTCCGCCAACGCGACACCGAAAATGTCAAAGAGTGAAACTGAGCCATCCGGGGAGCCGATCCATGCTCTCGGACCGGCCGACGCGGCCGTCACGCTCGAGGAGTTTGGCGATTTTCAATGCCCGCCTTGTGGCAAGCTCTCCGAACCACTTAACCAACTGCAAAAGCATTACAATCTCCGCGTCATCTACCGCGAGTTTCCGCTCGCGATGCACGCGCATGCCAAGGACGCTGCCTTCGCCGCCGAAGCCGCCGGACGTCAGGGGCGTTTTTGGCAAATGCACGATCTGCTTTATCGCGAGCAGGCCGTTTGGAGCCAGTCGACTGACGCGCGCGCGCTATTCAACGCTTACGCCGGCATGCTTCAGTTGGATTTGGGCCGGTTCAAACAAGATATGGACAGCAGCGAAGTCCAACAACGAGTCGAGCTCGATCAGCGACGGGGCGCAGTGATCGGAGTGAAAAATACGCCGACGGTTTTTGTTAACAATGAAGCCGTCCCGGGACCGCAGACGAACCCAGATGCGCTGCCGGCCCTGATTGAAGCCGCGCTCAAAAAAGCAAAGCCTTCTTCGTGAAGTCCCCAAAGGTCAGCTGGCAAGATCGATAATGAACCGTTCGCGCGCCCAAACAATTTTCTATAGCGCGGCGGCATTGATTTCGTTGCTCGGCCTGGCCGAAGCTACTTATCTGACTGTGGTTTACTTATCGGGCGAGACCGCGGTTTGCGGCGGATCGGCCGACTGCTTTCACGTGTTGGGCAGCAGTTACGCCAAGGTCGGCAGCATTCCGGTGAGCGGTCTGGGCGCGCTTGCCTATTTCGGCGCTTTCACCTTCGCCACGTTTGCCGGCTTTGGTTATGCCCGCGCGCGGCAATTCTTTGCCTTGACGGTGATCGCCATGTTCTGCATGACGCTCTGGCTCCTTTTCGTTCAGGCTTTCCGTCTGCACGCATTCTGCCGGTATTGTTTATTTTCGGCAGCGCTGGTTTTTTTACTCACCGGTTTGGTTGTGGCGCGGCCTGTGGCCGAAACACAAAAGAATTGATTTCTATGTTTGCTGCACTCTTCGCATCAAAGGCTCTCCGCCTCACGCTTGTCGGTTCAATCGGTCTGCTCGCAATCTTGGCGAGCTGCCAGAAATCTAAAACCGCCATCGCTCCTTCAAAGCGGCCGAAGATCGATGCCTGCGCATTAATCACCAACGAAGAAGTCCAAGCCATCCAGGGTTCGCCAATCAAGGATGTCAAAGGCAGTGAACAATCGGATGGCACTTTCCGAATCGCGCAATGTTTCTATAACGCGGAAACCTTCAACAAGTCGGTCAGCCTCGCGGTCACGCAAACCGATCCGGCATCCGCCAACGCGCGCACAGCGAAAGATTACTGGAAGGAAACATTCGGTCGCTACGAAGGAGAAGCGAAAGAGGAAAAAGGCGACGAGAAAAAAAAGGAGAGTTTGCGCGAGCAAGATGAAGAGAAAGGAACACCGCCGAAAAAATTGGATGGCATCGGCGACTCCGCCTATTGGACGGCCAACCGGATGGGCGGAGCGCTTTACGTTTTCAAAAACGATGTTTTCATTCGCGTGAGTGTCGGCGGACCGGAAAGCGAAGAGGCCATGATCAAGAGGTGCAAAGCGCTGGCCGAAAAAGCGCTCTCTCGCCTCTAACTTTCCTCGTCGCCAATCTCGCGGCGTTGGCGGGAGCCAACTTTACGACGGGACGTGCCGAGCAAAGCGAGGGCACGTAGGGAAGCCGGGCGCCGAGATCGGGGATCGAGGCCTTGCCGAGACGAGCTTGTTGGAGGATTAAATGGCCATGTCGAATTTAATTGCCCCTCGCCCGCGGACGACCGCTGCGACAAAGCGACATTTCCCGATCGTCGCCAGTCAGTTTAACTCTACTTACATCCAGGGATTGGTCGATCATGTCACTGCTGAACTGCGCGCGCTTGCTCCCGGAACAACCATGAGCTTGTATCAAGTCCCCGGCGCCTTCGAAATTCCCGTCGTCGCCCGCGAGCTCGCGATGCAAAAACGCGGCGACGCTATCATCGCTATCGGCGTCATCTTGAAAGGTAAAACTGATCACGCGGAAAATTTGAGCCGATCAGTGACTGATGCGCTCCAACGAATCGCGGTTACTCACGGCGTTCCTGTGATTAACGCCGTCCTAAGCTTTGACGACGAAAATCAGGCGCGCGAGCGCTGCCTTGAAAACGAAATCAACCGCGGCACGGAAGCGGCCCGCGCTGCGATCGAGATCGCAAATGTCATGGCGAAGTTGCGCAGCAGATAAGTAATTATGGGCAAACGGCGACGCGCGCGCGAAGCGGCCATTCAATATCACTTCTGGCGCGATCTCCAACACGGCGAAACTCCCGAGCGGATGGACGACTTTTGGGAATTTTGTCCGGTCAAACCGAACGTGCGCGAATTCGCCCAACCACTGATTGAAGGAATGGTTACGCACCTCCCGGAAATTGACGAGCAGATCAAACGCTATTGCGAAAATTATAATCTTAACCGCATTTCCGCGGTTGATCGCAATGTCTTGCGGCTCGCCATTTACGAAATGCTTTATCGCGACGACATTCCGCCGGTCGTTTCCATCAACGAAGCGATTGAGCTGGCCAAAACTTTTGGCGGCGCCGAATCCGGCGGTTTCGTCAACGGCATTCTCGATCGCGTCCGCAAAGACCTGACCCGCCCGGCGCGAGAAGCGGTGACTAAACCGGAATCGTGACCAACCACCAATAGACACGAATTAACACGAATCGTTTAACGTTCGGAAACCCTTCGTGTTCATTCGTGGTTAGAACCGGTATGAGATTCCTCTCCCGGTTGCTGGGATTGGCTCCGTTTCCTTTGTTGCCTTCTGTTCATGAATCATTCGTGCCCATTCGTGTTAATTCGTGGTTAGAACCGGTATGAAATTCCTCGAAGCGCTCGCCCAACAGTTCGCCGGCAAGCCGATCGATTGGGACGAATTGGAGCACGCATTGATTCGCGCAGACCTGGGGGTCGCCTTGGCGACCCGAATCATTTCCAAATTGCAGGAACGCGAAGCCTGGTCGCTTCTTGGAATCCAGGATGTGATCAAAGTTGCGCGCGAAGAAATCTCGGAAATCTTGCCGGCAAAAGCGGACCCGATTCAGCCGATTTCCGGAAGACCAAACGTGATTCTCATTGTCGGCGTCAATGGAACCGGCAAGACAACCTCAGTCGCAAAATTGGCGCACCATTTAGGTAGGGGCGGTTCACCTAAACCGCCGGCGGGCGATTGGGGTCAATTGCCCCTACCCGCTCGACATCGAGTTCTGCTCGCCGCCGCCGACACATTTCGCGCCGCCGCGATCGAGCAACTCGGGGTTTGGGCGGCTCGCCTGGGCGTTGAAATGGTGCAAGGCCAATACGGCGCAGATCCAGCCGCGCTTTGTTACGATGCGTATCAAAAAGCTGCCAACGCCAAGCTGGATTTTTTGATTTGCGACACCGCCGGTCGCTTGCACACCAAAAGCAATTTGATGGCCGAACTCCAAAAAGTGAAACGCGCTTTGGCCAAGAACGATCCCACTGCTCCGCACGAAATTCTTCTCGTTGTCGACGCAACCACCGGCGGTAACGCGCTCAGTCAGGCGCGCGAATTCCATCAAGCCCTCGGACTTACCGGTTTGATCGTGACCAAGCTCGACGGCACCGGTAAAGGCGGAATCGTGGTTGCGATCCAGGATGAATTGAAAATTCCGACGCGCTTCATCGGCACCGGCGAGAACCTGGCAGACTTCGCGCCATTCGACGCGCGCGAATTTGTGGCGGAAATGCTTGCCCCGTGAGATGAACAATATGCCACGCTATTGCTATGTGTATGTGTTACGTTCGCTCGTCGATCATCAATTCTACGTCGGCCTCACCCGAAATTTGCGGTCACGCTTAACAGCACATAACGCGAAGCTGGTTAGGTCGACAAAGCGACGAGCGCCGCTTGAGCTTGTGTATTGGGAAGGTTGCTTAGACGACGGTGATGCGGCCAAGCGAGAGAAGTATTTGAAAACAGCTTGGGGCAAACGATACATCAAGACTCGGTTGAGAAATTATCTCACGGGGTAAATTGTAACCGAGCATGCTGGCCCCAGCGAAACAAGATGATGACGACGGCTCTCGTGACTGCCACACGTCAGCGTACGCGCGCGCGCACGGACGAGCCGCGTTGGCGAACAACACGGATCACATCATCAAGTCGCCGCCGTTGATGTCGAGGGACGTGCCAGTTATGTAGCCGGCGGCCTCGGAGGCGGCGAAGCAAATTAAATCGGCGACTTCGACGGCGCTGCCGAGGCGCGGCACCGGATAGCTCGTGGCGAGACGTTCGAGCAACTCGCCTGAGGCATGTTCGCGCGTCAGCTCGGTATCGATCATGCCGGGACAAACGGCGTTGACGGTGATGCCAAACTTGCCGAGCTCCTTCGCAGCCCCGCGCGTCAGTCCGAGGAGTCCGGCCTTCGATGCCGTGTAATGCGCGCCGCCAAGCGTGCTCACCATCCGGCCGGCCGAGGACGAGATATTAATGATGCGGCCGTAATGCTGGGCGCGCATTGCTGGAAGAACGGCTTTCGTCATCAAGAACGGCGCGGTCAGGTTGACCTCGATCGCTCTGCGCCATTCTTCGGCGCTGAGATCGGGGAAGCGTGTCGACAGCGGAAGGGCTGCGTTGTTGACGAGGATGTCGATCCGTCCGAAGCGTTCGAGCGTGCGCCGCGCGATCTCTTCGGGCACGCCGTCCGTCGCGACGTCGCCCGGCACGGCGAATGCGTTCTCGCCGATTTCCTTCGCCAGCAGCTCGGCGCGTTCGCGGTCGCGGACGTTCACCGCGACCGAGGCGCCACGCTCGTGCAGGCGCGCTGCGGCAGCCCGTCCGAGACCGCGCCACGCACCGGTGACGACGGCGACGCGCCCCGCAAAATCAGATGAGCCACCGCTAGCGGCGGCGAGCTTTGATTTACTCTCAGCTATCATCTCTCAATCCTGCCGCCATGCGGCAATCTACAGTCGGGCACATTTTCGATGAACTAGCAGGAGCGTAACTCTCAACTTTCATCGTTTGGTTAGGTCGGATCACTTTGATTGTCGCGCATGGATCACCAGCAAAATCTTCCGCGCGATGAATAGCGCGATCTGACTCAGGAGAGCCGCACCAAATCCAGATAAACGATATGCACCGAGCCATAGCGCAACGCCAATGATGGCGAAGATTACGCCTGCATACATCCAATATCCCGCAAGAATAACTGCGGGAACGAAGATATACCGAGCAGCGCCGACATACTGTTGAACGTCCGAAGGCTTACCATAAATGTAACCGAGTATCGGAATGGTAAAGATGAGGTGAACCCAGCGAAGAATCGAACGTTTGGTGGCATTATTCATGATTGCGTTTATGGAAATCGGAAAAGACGCGCATGAGACCTAACGAGAACGAGACAACCCACGGCGCATCGTTAGCACAAAATTTCATCTCAACGACTCAACTTCTGAACATCTCAACGGGCGCTTCGCGCCATCGACCGTCGGTTTCATCGATTGGTTAGATCGGTTCATCGTTCGCCCCAATCGTCATCTGCAGTGTTTGCAATACCATCGGGCCCGGCAGAAAACAGATCGTATGAATCGCGGTTCTTTTTACCTGGGCACCGGTAAACGTAATCATTGCCCCACAGATCTTTGGGCATGGAATCGAGAACTGTTCTGCCGCCGCACATGGAGACCGGTTCAAGTTGCTGCGCAACCAAGGCGGCGAGTCCCTGCTCAGTCGTTGGATAGTGTCCGGTGATGGATTTGTATCGATTCAGCGAGAATTTGATGACCGACATATTCGCTTGCACTGCCAGATGACGTGCTCTGCCGAACGATGTAATCGGCCTCCAGATTGCAACCGCGCTCGCTAATAACAACACTGCTACCGCCATCAGCATCCAACCAATAGTTCTGTTGCTCGCGGCCATGCGCAACGATCTAACGAGAAAGAGATAAGCCACGGCAGGGTGTCGCGGCAAACACGCTGAACTTATCTCGAAATGGGGACGTTGGCTTCATCGACTGGTTAGATGTGATCGGGTTCAAAGCATCAAGTATCCGAAGAAATATAACGCGACATAACTCGCAACAAGGACAGCACCCGCGTGCAGCACCCAGATGCGAATCGGCCTGCGGCGAATCCGACTGTAAACCGCGCCAACCACGCTGATAAGCACGCCGCACAACGTGAGACGAAACCATGCCTCCTTCGCAAAGCTAATTGACCAGGGGCCGCTGGAGTGTGGCGCTGACTCCCACTCGGCCCGCGTGGGAATCTCTCCCGCGCCTCTATCGGCGATGTACTTTTGCGTCGGAATCCCGATGATCAGAAGCGGAATGATAAGCAGCAGGAGGTAACGAACGCTTAACATCTAACGAGAATTAGACGGGAAATTTCCATCTAACTCGAGAAATACCGCCTCCTCGCCGGCAATTGTTGGTCCAACGGACGGCGGACAGCTAGCACCGGCTTGTTTAGCACGTGCGTGTAAATCACGGTCGTAGAAACGCCCTTGTGCCCGACCAACTCTTGAACTGTACGAATATGGCCGGTCGCGTGACGCGTTGGACGTTGTCGAGGGGAGCACAAGACTGATGATTTCAGAACGGGCACAGTCCGCACAAGAGAAAATCTCGCGCGGATTGGACATCAAGCCGGGTTTACAGAACTATCTCGCGGAGTGAGCGAAGGACTTAAAGAAACAGTCGCACCCGAGGAGCACGTGCCTCCGTCCGCGATCGGCGGTTTCATTGCCAAGTTCACCGTGCTCAAAGGCGCGCGACGCGAACTCTGGCTCACGTTTCTAATCAAGCTCCTGATCTACACCGCCTACTCGATCACGAACAAGACGATGGTTCTGTGGCTGTCGAAGGATCTCGGCTTCAGCGATCAAGCGGCCGGCGCATTGGTCGGCTGGGTTTGGGCGCCGGCGATGACTGTGTTTACCTTGCTCGCCGGTTCGCTCACCGACGCGATCGGACTTCGGCGAACTTTTTTTCTCGGCGTCGCGATATGCACATTTGCGCGCAGCGTCATGATTCTGACCACGGGTCCAACGTTCGCGCTGTTCTTCGGCTTGCTGCCGCTGGCGATTGGCGAAGCGCTCGGCACACCGGTTTTGCTCGCGGCGACGCGAGTCTATTCCACAACCGCGCAACGTTCGATCGCTTTCTCGATCATCTACGCGCTGATGAACGTCGGTTACTTCGTCGCCGGTTATGTTTTCGATTTCATTCGCTCGCTCGATCTGCACCTGAGCATCGCAGGGTTTCAGCCGACGCCGCACGAACAACTCTTCGGCGTGAGCCTCGCACTCGAGATCTTGCTCTTCCCAACGATTTATTTTCTGCGACGCGACCCGGACCGGCAGTTAGCAAACGGGCAAGCTATTTCAGACCGGCGATCGGCTGGGTCCGGCTTTTGGACAGGAATTGCGCGAACCGTTCAAAAAGGCTCGAACGACACGCTCGCTCTTTTTCGTCGCCTGATCGGGCAGTCCGGATTTTACCGCCTGCTGGTGTTCTTTCTTTTCATCGGATTCCTGAAAGCCATTTTTCTGCAAATGGATTACGTCTTCCCGAAGTTCGGCGATCGCGAGATGGGATTACACGCGCCGGTAGGCAAACTGGCCGGGATCAACGCGATCCTTATTATTGTGCTCGCTCCGGTAATCGGCGCCCTCACCCAGCGCATCGCGTCGTATCGCATAGTCATTATCGGCAGCATCATTTGCGCGGCGGGAGTTTTCATCATGGTTTTGCCGACAGATTGGTTCGTCCCGGCGGCAGACAGCGCGTTCGGACACGCGCTCGGCCACGTTTATTTGCAACTCACGGGCCCGGTTCATCCGTACTACATCATGTCGGCGATCTACCTGACGATCTTTTCCGTGGGCGAAGCTTTCTATTCGCCGCGCGTCTATGAGTACGCAGCGGCGATCGCACCGCCTGGCCAGGAGGCTTCCTACGGCGCGCTCGCTTACATTCCTTTTCTGGTCGGCAAACTCCTGATCGGAACAAGTGGCTGGCTCCTCGCGACGTTCTGCCCTGAACATGGCGAATGTCATGCGGGAAACCTGTGGTTGATCTTCGCGCTGGCCGCCTCGGTCGCGCCGATTGGTTTGATTGCGTTCCGCCGCTACATCCAGGTCCCCGAAGCAGGACGCAGCGACTGAAGTCGCTGCCATGACGTCACAGATCAGAAGTCAGAGATCAGAAAGAACACCATTGGCTGATCTGTGATCGCAGACCTCTGATCTCTGGACGTTTGCTTCGTGTCGATTTGTGTCCATTCGTGGTTTCGCTTAGATTTCTGCGTGATCCAGCTACCAAAACGTCTCCCGCCGTCTTCGCGCGGAATGTTGATTTTCTGCGCGGTTGTATTTGTGGGTTTGCTCGGGGTGCTCATTTTCCTCAACCGCGCTCGCGCCCAAAAACCGAATGATGCCGTCCCCCTATCAAATTCTATGACAACTCCATCACCCACTAATCAAACTTCGACCAAACCATCGTCAGACGAATTAAAGAAGAAGCTCACTCCGGAGCAATTTCACGTCACTCAACAATGCGGCACCGAACCGCCGTTTCGAAATGAGTACTGGGACAATCATCGCGCCGGTATCTATGTCGATATTGTCAGCGGGGAGCCACTCTTCAGCTCACTGGACAAGTTCGACAGCGGCAGCGGTTGGCCAAGTTTCACCAAGCCGATTGAAAAAGCCAAGGTGGCGGAAAAATCCGACGGCACCCTCGGAATGGAACGGACTGAGGTCCGCGGCAGCAAAAGCGATTCGCATCTCGGCCACGTATTTGACGACGGCCCGCAGGAAAAAGGCGGCATGCGTTACTGTATCAACTCGGCCGCGCTCCGTTTCGTTCCGGTCGAAAAACTCAAAGAAGAAGGCTACGGCCAGTATTTGCCGCTCTTCGAAAACAAAAAATAGAGTGCGCTCCTCATTAACACCTGGCTTCAGCCAGGTGTTCAGCGCCCCTAATAAGGCGAAAGCTGTTTCAACGGCTTTCGCTCGATTTCCTTAAACCGTTGAAACGGTTTAATCCTCCGTTCCACCGCTAACACCCGACTGAAGTCGGGTGTTAGGAAGATAGTCAGAAAACGCGTCATACGCGATTAGGGCTGAAATTCGAACCGACCGCAGGCCGCTTCGGCTGCGAATTACTTAAGAAAGCTTTGATGATTGGCGGATTGCGACCCGTCAAATTCAAAACGCTCCCCGTCGAACCAATACCCAGGAGGAAGTTAACATGCACCGGATCCGTCATCCTTCGAGGCGCTCATCGCATTTGAGCTTATGGCTCGGCCTGCTCGCAGCCGTCGGCGTCCTGGCCGGATTCGTTCATTACAGCAGCATACAGGCGGAGAAAAAGAAGGCCGGTAACTACAATTATCTCCAAGCAGTCCCAAGTGATCCGGTCCTGAAATCGAAATTAACCGAGGACCAATATCGGGTCGCCCGTCAAAACGGGACGGAGACGGCCTTCCGAAATGAATATTGGGACAACAATCGACCCGGGATCTACGTCGATGTTATTACGAACGACCCGCTCTTTAGTTCGCTCGACAAATTTGATAGTGGGACCGGCCGACCCACATTTACCAAACCGATCTCGCCGGATTCCGTTTTTCAACAAGCTGACAGCTCTCACGATATGCAACGGACGGAAGTCCGGGCCAAGCTAAGCAATTCTCACCTCGGCCATGTCTTCAAAGACGCCACCTCGCCGACTGACGAACGGTATGCCGTGAACTCGGCGAGCTTGCGCTTCGTTGCAACTGATAAAATGGAATCCGAGGGTTACGCCGAATATCTTCGACCGTTCGAAAAAAAAGAGTGACGTAGGTCTCTCTTTTTTGTTTTATTGGTAAGGCGAGGCGATCAGATGAACAGCTCTCGAATTACCGTCGACGACACGTCGCGAGTCAGCTTGTGCGTCGGGTGCGGCGTCGCCGCTCTCCTGCTTGGTGTGACTGTCTACTTCGGGCTCGTCGGGCACGCAGCGTCGAAGGAGACAACGGGATTCGATCCGAATCGGCCAGTGCCGAGCGACGCGATCCTCCGTTCGCGCCTGAGCGCTGACCAATATCGTGTTACCCGAGAGAACGGGACCGAAACCGCATTTCAAAACAAATTTTGGAATAACGTGCAGCCCGGCATTTATGTCGACGTCATCACCGGCGAACCGCTTTTTTGTTCGGTCGATAAATTCGACGGCGGAACCGGCCGGCCCACTTTTTCAAAGCCGATTTCGAAGGATTCGATCGTCCAGAAGGACGATAATTCCCACGATATGCATCGCATCGAGCTGCGCGCGAAACGCAGCGACGCGCACCTCGGCCATTTGGTCGTCGATCCAACATCGCCCAGCGGCCAGCGTTATGCAGTGAACTCAGCCGCGCTGCGTTTTATCCCGACCGCAGACATGGAGCATGAGGGTTACTCGGCATATATGTCGCTGGTGACCCCGGTCGCGACGAAGTAAACCGCGACGAAAACCAAAGCGTTGTAGCGGTCTTTGTGTCAAAGACCGAACTGATAAAACAGGCGCTTGGCACAGTCATGCCGCTTTGCGGCAAACTACAAACCGGGTTCATTATAGACGCACTAGCGGGCGCGTAAGCGCCTCTACAACCGATAGAGTCCGAACATGTCACTCTTGGGCGAACGCTCCGAAAAATCGCGTGAAACTTTGGGACTCATTGCGGGCATCGCCTGTTTCACCACCTGGGGTTTGATCCCGATTTATTGGAAACTTCTCGGAGCCGTTCCGGCTACGGAGATTCTCGCGCACCGATTTGTTTGGACGACAATCTTCCTCTCGATCCTCCTCAGCTGGCAGCGCCGCTGGCCCGAAGTGATGGCCAACGTGCGCTCGCGGAATGCGCGCATTTTCTGTCTCACCGGCGGCCTGGCCATCGCGTCGAATTGGTTTCTCTTCATTTACGCGGTCAACACCGGCCGCGTCATCGAAACGAGTCTCGGCTATTTCATGACGCCGCTGATGAACGTCCTCTTCGGCGCACTTTTTCTGCGCGAACGCCTTACCCGATTGCAATTTATTTCGGTCCTGCTCGCTGCGCTCGGAGTTTTGAATCTCACTTTCGGTTACGGTCGCTTCCCATGGATTGCAGTGTTGCTTTGCGTCACCTTCGGACTTTACGGATTGCTTCGAAAACAATCCGGCACCGGCGCCATTCCCGGTTTGTTCATCGAAACGATCCTGCTCGTTCCGTTTGCGGTCGTTTTTCTAATTTATCTTCAACGTTCCGACACGCTGCTGTTCGGCCGCGTCGGGTGGTCGTTATCGATCCTGCTCATCAGCACCGGTGTCATTACCGCCATTCCGCTTTTCTGGTTCGGTTACGCGACCCGACATCTCCGCCTCATCACCGTCGGTTTCCTCCAATATCTCTCACCCATTGGTTCGTTCTTTCTCGGCGTTTTTCTTTATCACGAACCGTTCACCCGCGGTCATCTCGTCACTTTCATTTTGATTTGGCTCGCGCTCGCGCTTTTCACCGGCGAAGCAGTCCTGCGCTGGCGATCCAGCCGCGTTCGCGAGATCGATACCTGTGCATTCGAAGCCTCGGCGCTCGATTGAGCGCGGCGGCTCACCGGACCGCCACTGGCGATTGAGGTCAATCGCCCCTACCTTCTCGAAGAAATGAAGGAAGACGATTTCCAGTACGCAATCGAGAACACTCAGGTGATCCTCGCGCCCGAGCAGAAGATCGCGACCTTCGGCACGACCAGTTTTCGTTTTTATCTGATTTCCGAACTGATGGACCGCGTTAACGAAGTGCGCGTCCGCGATGGAAAAATTCACGCTGACCGTCCCCAGATTCTCACGCCCGAACATTTCAGCCGCTTGCTCCTCGAAGGTTTTGGCGAAAAAGCGCAGCGTTACGCCGAGCAACTGCGCGAACACGCACACAACACGGCTGTTCTCCGTTACGGATTTCAATTTCGCAAGACCGACGTGACCGAACAAATGTTTCGCGACCCGATCGAATCCGTCATCGCGCGGACGAAATCGCATGTTCAGCATCGGGACGAACCGCTCAGCGCGATTATCCAAGGCGTGGACGAAGCCTGGGAAGTTTGCCTCCTCAAATTCACCATCGACATGATCGAGCGCTCCAGCGGCGGCAACATCGGCGACTTCCGCAAGCGCGGACTGATTTGATCAATCCTTGTGCCGATGAGTCACGTCCGGTGCGTCGGATGCGGAGGTTTGTTTCCGGAGATCGAAGGGCCAACGCACCGCTACATGGAATCGTCGCCCGGGTGCTGGGCGGCATATGGAGAAGTTCTCGCCCGCGAATACAACGATCCAGTCTACGCTGGCGCGAATCGCCTCGCTGTTGACGCGTATGCTGTGCAACACCCCGGCCGGCCATCGCCGCAAGCGATTCAGTCCGTAGCCTTACATCTGATTCGACTTTGTCTGCTCCTTGAGCACGGGCTCAACATAACCCGCGCCAATGACGCAATGTTGGCAGTGTCACAGGTGAAATCGAAATTTGTCTGGCTCACTCCCCACAGAACCGCGGGGATATCACGGTGGCTGACGTTCACCTTACTACGAATGCCGAGGAACATGTGAGGCTTGTCCGTAAATGGAGTAGTAGCGCGTGGGCTGCTTGGAAATCACATCACGCACAAATTGAAGCCTGGTTGCCAGCCGGGTTCGTTCACTCATGAGCCATCTCGATCTGGCGGCTACGCCTTGAATCTCATTTCAACGGCCAGCCCGGATTTTCGGCTTTCGTCATTCGGTGCGGCTTGTCATTCTGTCGCGCCCGGATGTTGAAAAATTATCTGCGCCTGAATTTGAGTTTGCTTTACTGGGTGTTCGTCGCGCCTTTTACCGGCCAATTTTTTAGTATCTCCCAGATTTTTCGGCAAATGGTCTTCATTGGCGTGCGCGCGACGTCGATGGTCGCGCTGACGGCGTTCAGCATCGGCGTGACGCTCGCGATGCAGGCTGCGCACTCGCTTCAGCAAATGGGCGCGGAAATTTATGTTCCCGATCTCGTGATGTTGTCGATCTTGCGGGAGATGGGCCCGGTCCTGATCGCGGTCATAGTCATTGGTCGGAGCGGTTCCGCCGTCGCAGCGGAACTTGGAACGATGAAAGTCTCGGAAGAAATCGAGGCGTTGGAGGTGATGGCGATTAATCCGGTCCGATATCTGGTCGTGCCGCGTTTCCTGGCCATGCTTGTCATGCTTCCAGCGTTGACCATTTTCGGGAATTACATCGGCGTGCTGGGAGGTTGGGCGGTGTGCCGATTCGCGCTTAATTTCAACACTGCCGGCTTTATTATTCGTGCACTCGAAAGCGCCGACACGTGGGATTTATATTCGGGCATGATCAAGAGTGTCGTCTTTGCCTGGATCGTGATCACGATCGCGTGCAACGCCGGACTCCACGTCGAAGGCGGCGCGGAAGGCGTCGGCCAAGCCACCACCTCGTCGGTCGTCCAAGCGTTGCTCGCAATGTTGGTCAGCAACGCCATTCTCACCGGAATATTTTTCTTTGGAGGATGAGGGAAAATGTCTAAGCACGAATGTCGAATGACGAAGGAATGACGAAATCCGAACACACTGCCGACGCATCGTTTTGGAGTGACGGGGACGTAGCAATTATTCGCGAAGAGCCCGCAACGAAACGAGTCTATGATTTGGAGGAACGCACCGCACGATTTGGCGAAGCAGTAATTGATTTCGCGAAGACAATCCCGCAAGACGCCGTCACTAATCGATTGATTAGCCAACTTGTCGGAGCGGCGACGAGTGTTGGCGCAAACTATGTCGAAGCCGATGACGCTGTATCGAAGAAAGAATTTCTCAAGAATATCGGTACCTGCCGAAAAGAAGCGCGCGAAACAAAACACTTTCTGCGAATGATTGTTCGTGCCGTTCCGGGCCTTAAGTCCGAAGCTCGCAAGCTCTGGAGCGAGGCCCGAGAACTACATCTGATCTTCTCAAAGATCTGGAGAAGCAAGACATGACCTTCGTCCTTCGAGTTTTGTCATTATTTCGTCATTCTGCATTCGTCATTCGTCATTGTTCTCATGACAGCGCCCACTGACTCACCTGTAATAGAAGTTGCCAACCTCGTGCGCAGATTCGGCGACCGGACTGTGCTTCACGACATTTCTTTTGATGTGCAGCGCGGCGAAACGCTCGTGATCATGGGCGGGAGCGGCTGCGGCAAGAGCACGTTGCTCCGTCACATTATCGGTTCGATGAAGCCGACCTCCGGCTCGGTAAAGATCTTTGGCCAGGAAATTACCACGATGAACGAACGTGAGATCGCGGATGTTCGTCGGCGTTTCGGAATGTTATTCCAGTCGGGCGCGTTGCTCGCTTCTCTCACTGTCGGCGAAAATGTCGCGCTCCCGCTTTTGGAGCATTCCGACAATTCAGCTGATGAGATTGAAGAAATCGTCGAGGAAAAACTTCAAATGGTCGGCCTGAGCGGTTTTGAAGATCTGAAACCGGCCGAAATCAGCGGTGGAATGAAAAAGCGCGTCGGCCTTGCCCGTGCGCTCGCGCTCGATCCGGAATTGCTCTTCAGCGACGAACCAACTTCCGGACTCGACCCGATCATGACCGCGGTGGTCGATCAACTCACGCTCAAGCTAACGCACGGCGAACACATGACCGCCGTCGTCGTGACGCACGACATGACCAGCGCGTTTCGGATCGCAACCCGCATGATCATGCTTGGTCACGGCTCAATTGTAGCCCAAGGTAGTCCCGATGAAATTCGCAACAGTCCTAATCCGGAAGTGCAACAGTTCATCAATGGCGACGCCGATGGGCCGATTCCATTAAATCTTTCTCAGGACGAACATGAACATCATCAACACGTGAAACCGCGACCGTTTGTCGGCGCGCGTCACCGATTTCATCGCAAGGGCGCATGATATGAATGGCGAAGCACGAATAAAATCCGAAGCTCGAACTAAGTCCGACGCGCTCTTTATTCGAGCTTGGTCATTGTTTCGTTATTCGTCATTCGCCTGCCGCGCCGTAGCCGAGCGAAGGTGTCATTTGAGTCCGATCGATCGCCATTTTGTTCGATGAAGAAGAATCTCTCCGATTACTTGGTCGCTTTATCCGTCATCGGGTGCAGTATCGTCTTGCTCGCCGCGCTTACATTTGCGCTTTCCGGTTATCGTTTGAAAAAACCGACGCGCACTTTGCAAATCCAATACGAAGATGTGACCGGCATCAAAGTTCATTCCGAAGTCCGTTACGCCGGTGCCCCGGCTGGACGCGTGATTGCGATGCGTCATCTCACCGCGGCCGAGCGCGCGAAATCGAGCAACAAAAAAGATGCCGTCGTCGTAACAGTGGAACTCGATGATGGAATTCCGCCATTGCCGGCCGATGTAACCGCGACCCTGAGCGCAGACACTTTGCTCGCACCGAAATTTGTCGCGCTCTCCGCGGGGACGCCCGGCGGCAAGACGCTGGCCAACAACGCTGCGATCGAAGGACATTCTGCTTACGGCATCGAACAAATCACCGCCGCGGCCGGACCGCTTTTCGAAAACGCAAACAAGCTGGTAGACAATCTCAACTTGACTGTGACCGACCTGCACGGGGATTTCGGCGAATTCATGCCCAAGCTCGGGCCGCTGGCCGATTCATTAAAAGTCGACGTCGATAATTTGCAGAACGTGCTCAAGAATCTGGACAGCGCTTCGAAAGGCGCCGACCAACTCTTCGGCACAGCTAACACGTTCATTGGCACGACAGACAAATCGCTTCAGGAACAGATGAAAGAGCTGCATGTGATCCTGCTGAATCTGAAAGTTGTCACGACCCACGCTAAGGCGCTGGTTGATGCGCTGAGCGAGAAGCCGAACCGCCTGATTTTTAGCGGGAAGGCACCGAATCTGACGCCGGAAGAAGAGATCATCAAAAGCACTAAACCGCTGCCGGGCAAAAAACCGTAGGCTGTCCCGGAGGGCGAAAATCTGATCTCGGGAGCACACGCGCCTCGCGTGTTGGTTGTCGCGCCCTCGCGACAACGGATTTTTTCTAAGGCTCCTGAATCGACGGGTTTTCTTGAAAGAGAAGTCAACGAAGTTCGCACTGGCGAGGCGCGTGCGCTCCCCGATCCGCGGAATTACAATTTCCTGTACTGCCGCATCAATTTGAAAAAGCGGAGCGTGTCGCGCACCGGATGAATGCTGCTGACTTCGTCCGAGTAAACGGTGCTGATTGGCACGGAATCGATCCGAAAACCTTTCCGACTGGCAACGATCAGCATTTCGGTTTCGTAATCGAAACGCGCCGCGCCCCCGAGCAACTCGGGAATCAATTGTCGATGTAGCAAGCGGAACCCGCATTGCGTATCCGGAATTTCCTGGCCGCAAACTGCGCTGATGCGTTGACTCATCCAGTGATTGACCATCTGTCGCAAGCGCGGCATCGACGAAACATCCTTCATCCGGTTGCCAAGAATGAGTTTCGGTTCGTCCGCTGAAAGCGCAGACGCAATGAATCGGTCGATCTCCTCCGGCAGATGCTGACCGTCGGCGTCGAGAATGATTACGAAATCGATTTGCCGTTCCAACCAATGACGCAATCCGGTTTTGATCGTCTCGCCTTTGCCACGGTTTTGGGAATGAACGATCACTTCGGCGCCGGCGTCTCGCGCTCGATCCGCGGTCTTGTCGCGCGAGCCGTCATCGACAACCAGAACGTCGTCGAGTTTTTGCCGTGTTCGCCGAACTACATCGCCGATATGCTTTTCTTCGTTGTAGGCGGGAATGACTGCCGCAGTTGTCGTGTCCATTGAACTCGTTCGTCACCCGGCTCTCTCGCCGCTGCCTTTGCGGCTAAAGCCAGTCCGGCTCGGACCCGTCCATGTCGCTCGTTCCACTCGCTCCATTCTCAGCGGACGACCGGATGAAAGTCGGCCGCATGATAGGAACTGCGCACCAGTGGACCGGAAGCGACGTGCTCAAATCCTTTTTTGCGCGCGATCTCGCCATAAAGATCGAACTGTTGAGGCGTGACGAACTCGACCACCGGTAAATGGTTCGGCGTCGGTCTCAGATACTGACCCATCGTCAAAACCTGGCACCCGACTTCGCGCAAATCGTCCATCGTTTGAAAAATCTCCGGCTCGGTTTCGCCAAGGCCAAGCATGATTCCGCTTTTCGTAACAATCCCGCGGCCGCGGGACGAAAGTTCTTTCGCCCGTCGCAATACTTGCAGCGACGTTCGATATTTCGCCCGCGATCGCACGAGCGGCGTAAGCCGCTCTACAGTCTCCATGTTATGATTGTAAATATCCGGCGCCGCATCGAGCACAGTCTGGATGCACGAATCTTCCGCGTGAAAATCCGGAACGAGCACTTCGATGATAATCGACGGCTCCATTTTTTGGATCGCGGCGATGACGCGTGCGAAATGATTCGCGCCGCCATCTTTCAAATCGTCGCGGGCGACGCCGGTGATCACGACATGTTTCAATTTCATTCGCATCACCGCTTCGGCAACGCGTTGCGGCTCGTCATCTTCCAACGCAAACGGTTTCGCGGTTGTCACTGCGCAAAATCCGCACGCGCGCGTGCAACGATCGCCGGCGATCATGAACGTGGCTGTGCCCTGACTCCAGCATTCCCAGCGGTTCGGACATTGCGCGCTTTCACAAACCGTGTGCAACCGCAGATCGGAAATGAGGGCCTTGGTCGAAAAGAAAACCGGGTTCGATGGCAAGCGCACTTTGATCCAGGACGGCTTTTGCGCCTGGTGCAGGGCCGGATCGATTTTCGCGCAGGACATCGTGGAAGAAACTAACGCAACGTCAACGGATTGAAAAGTTCAACCCCTCCGGACGTTTCTCCTCGGGCGTATCATCGTTTATCCCTAATCTCCTTTGGGCAGTTCGATCGTAACGCCGGGCTTGATCGTGAACTTCAATAGTTCGGCCAGGAGGCCGTTGATATAAATTTCCACCCTGTATTTGCCGAGCGGCCAAATCTTGCCGCTTGGTCGTGAGAGCGAGAACGCCCCGTCGTCATCCGCCTTGTAGACTTTGGCATCTCCTTCAAGAATTTTGCTATCCTTTGGCGCAGCATCGCCGATGTCTTCCGCGATCCAAATCGAGTGAATCTTGTCGCCGGCCTCAAGCGCTTCGCCTTTCCAAACGGCATAAATGCTGGGTACGTCGGAGGAAAACGACGTCGTCGGTTTACGATCCTCGCCCGCAGCCAGAAAAGCATGAAGCGACTTTTTGCCGGGTGATTGCGCGGCCGCTTCGCCGGCGCCGGCGCACCCAAGAACAAATATGATTGCTGCCAAAAACACTCGTCTCATCGACTTAACCCCCAGTTCGCGCATTTTCGTCCAATCGGCAATTTCAGATTGCGCCTTTTCACAGAGATTGTCGACGTTGGGCGCAGCCGCGCCGTAGTTTGCGAAGGTGGGTTGATCGTTGCGCGTTTCCCGTTCATTCTTTTCCCATGCCCCTCGCCTCTCGTGCCCTCGCTATTCTTCACGAATGGGTCCAATCGGAGAGTTTGCGAAAGCATTGCTACGCGGTCGCCGATTCGATGAAGCATTTCGCCCCGCTTAGCGGGGCGGCTGAAGATGTCGATCTTTGGGAAGCCGTCGGATTGCTGCACGACATGGATTACGAACGGCACCCGAACCTGGAACGCAGCTCGACCGAAGGCCATCCGTTTATCGGCGTAGCATGGCTGCGCGACAACGGCTGGAGCGAAGAAGTTTGCCGCGCGATCCTCTCTCACGCCGATTACTCCGGCGTTTCTCCAGAGACGCCGCTGGAGAAGACGCTCCGCGCGGTGGATGAACTCAGCGGTTTCGTCGTTGCCGTCGCGCTCGTTCGGCCAACCAAGAGCATTCACGATGTCGATCTCGCGGCGGTGAAAAAGAAGATGAAAGACAAGGCGTTCGCCCGCGCGGTCAATCGCGAAGAGATCGTGCACGGCGCCGAACAGCTTGGGCTACCGCTCGACGAAGTGATTAGTAACGTAATCGCCGCGCTTAAAGCCGACGCCGCGCGTCTCGGTCTTGCCGGAACCGCGAGCTAAGACTTGCTCATCTCTTTCATTCGCACCGGGCGATGCTGTTTGAATAGCGCTGCATGTTCCTGCAACGTCCGCGAAATTTCATTGGCGTCGGGCGCACTCATGGCTTGTTGCTCATAACGCAGGGCGGAATCGAAATCGCCGGTCTCAGCACAGGCCGCTGCCAGCGTGTCGATCGGGCCGGCTTCCTTCCATTTCGTCATGCTGCACGCCCTCTTTGCGTCCTCGAGCGCCAACCGGCCGTTGCGAAACGAAGCCTCCGGACATGCGGCATGTAGCCAGGCTCGCCGTTCCAACACCCAGGAGAACGTTTCAACGCGCGCCGGGCGCAGGGAAATGGCATTATCCAGATCATGCAAACTGGCTGAATATCTTCCAAGCATGCTATTGGCCACGGCGCGCAGCACAGCTGCTTCTACAAAAGTCGAGTCCTGTCGCAACACTTCATTGCAATCGCGAACGACTTGATCCCATTTTCGTTCTCTTGCTGACAGTCTGGCCCGCCAATAAATTGCGACCCATAGCGTTGGGTCGCTTCGGATCGCCGCGTCAAAATCGCGACGCGCAGCTGGAAGATCACCGGACCTCAGTTCTTGGTCGCCTTGACTGAGCACTTTGATCGCATTCCAATTGCGGCCGCGACCTGCGACAAAGTCGCTCAGTTCGAGGGCGCGCGCCGCCACAGCTGTCACAAAAAGGAAAATCGCGACGATAACCAGGGGGCGCACGCGGAGAGTTCTAACATTCTTCGCAGGAATTCCGCAAGATCGACGTTCGACGCGCGCGGCAGCAGGCAAAGCCCGCTCGAAGCTTAGCTGCGCAATGCCTGAGTAAAGCGAATCAATTCCTCAGCCGCTTCCTCGATCCGCGTTACGACTTTTTTATCGGCGATCTCGTCGCCTTTAAAGGCGTCGCCGGTCGCGTAAACGAATCGCGGAATAATGACCGTTCGAAAATCGAGCATGAGACTGTTGGCGTAGGCCATCACCGCCATATAACTGCTGTTTCCGCCGGCGGCGCATAGAAATCCGACCACTTTTTCTTCCCACGCGCTGCCGGTCAGCTCGATCATATTTTTGGCGGCGGCCGCAACATCGTAATTGTAAACCGGCGCGGCGATGAGAATGCCATCTGCCGTTTCAATCGCTTGGTTCAGTTTCTGCGCCGCGGGAGTGCTATAACATTTGTCCGCGTCGCACAGCGGAAGGTTCATCTCGCTGATGTCCATCCAGCTGCAATCGACTTTTCGTTTTTGCAAATGCGCAAACGCGACCCGGCCCATCCGACGGCTGTTGCTATCAGGATTTCCACTGGTGCTGACGACGAGATACTTCGGCATGCGCTCCGAGCTTACGCCGTCGTGAGAGATTTCCAACCGGGTCGATCAGGTTGCGCTTCTGACTTGACGAGGGGTTCCCTGCACGCAGGTGATAAGGTGCGCGTAAGGAGTGCAAAGGGATCGCTCCCGGTGGACCCGCATGCGTTTCGCCGGCTGAAATTTTGGGTTTGGTTTCAGGAACATACCCGGCCAACCGATCTTCAAGTCACTTTGTTCTGGGCCGGGGTGATCGGATTTTGCGGCGGCCTTTCCTCGATTGCATTTCGTGCGCTGACCAGCGCCGTCCACAAGGTCCTGACCGGCAGCTCGGCCCCCGGGTTGGTCGAGTCGTTCTCGGGACTTTCTCCCGTGCTTCGGGTCTTCGTGCCCGCGCTCGGTGGTTTGCTCGCCGGCGCAGTCCTTCAATTCGGCACTCGTTGGCAGAGCCGAATCAGCACGAGCGATTACATGGAAGCGATTGTTCTCGGCGACGGTAGAATCTCAACGCGGCGCACTTTCGTGAAATCCCTCTCTGCGCTTTTCACCATCGCTTCCGGCGGCTCAATTGGCCGCGAAGGTCCGCTGGTTCAGCTCGCCTCAGTTATCGCATCGGCATTTGGCCGTATCCAAAATTGGTCCACACCACGCATGCGATTGCTCGTTGGCTGTGGTGCTGCTGCCGGAATCGCTTCGGCTTACAACGCGCCCATCGCAGGCGCGATTTTCGTTGCCGAAATCGTCCTCGGATCAATGGCGATGGAGATGCTCGGCCCTCTCATTTTTTCGTCGGTCGTGGCGACGCTGACCGTACGCGGATTTCTCGGGGCCGCTCCGCTTTATGATATTCCGCCATTTGAACTCAACCGGACGTGGGAGATTCTCCCCTACTTGTTGCTTGGGCTGATCGCGGGCCTTGTTGCACCGTGGTTCATTCGTCTCCTGCGAGTCACTGAAGAATGGGTCGGCCGCCTCGCCCTGCCGGTTTACATCAAAATGTGCATCGGCGGGTTGATCGTTGGTTTGTTTGCGCTCTGGCATCCGGAAGTTTGCGGTAATGGCTACAGCACGGTCAGTGGCATTTTGCGCGGCCAATGGCTTTGGCAAACAGTCGCCGTCATTTTGATTCTCAAGATTCTTGCAACGACGTCGACGTTTGGATCCGGTGCAGTCGGCGGAGTTTTCACGCCCACACTTTTTATCGGCGCGAGCCTCGGTTTCTTGTTTGGCAGCGGCACGCAACAAGTCCTGACGCATTTACCGGTAAATCCGAGCGCGTTTGCCTTGGTCGGCATGGGCGCATTTCTGGCCGCGGCAACCCATGCGCCGATCATGGCAATCGTAATGATTTTCGAGATCACACTCGACTACCAAATTATTCTTCCGCTGATGCTCGCGTGCGTGATCGGTTATTACACATCGGTCAGCATCGAGAAGCGTTCGATTTACGCCGAAGCGCTCAAACGCAAAGGCGCCGGCGATTATCGCAAGCAGCTGGCCGAGCTCCACGTCCGCGATTTGATGAAGCCGAAGCCGCTGACCATTAGGCCAACCGCCGGTTTTGCGGAAATTGGCGAAAAATTTATCGCGACACGATTCAATTATCTTTATGTGACCGATCACGGCCGGTTTCTCGGCGCCGTTTCGCTGCACGACATCAAAAATTTCCTGAACGCGCCCGAGCTGGCAAAGGTAGTGATTGCCGGCGACATCTTGCGCGATTCATTCCCGGTTATTAGCGCCGAAGCGTCACTGACTGAAGCACTGGAGCGATTCAGTCATCACGACGGCGAACGCCTGCCAGTCGTGAGCGAGATGAACGGCCAATCGTTGATCGGCAGCGTTTCAAAAACGGATGTCATCCTCGCGCTCGCGGGAAGCAAGATTACCGCGACCACCACAGTGCCGCCGGAAAGCAGCTGACGACTGGCTCCTTGCTCCCTGCTCTTTGCAGGCGTTAGGGCGTCAGAAAAACTTTTCCGGTGTAAGGATCTTTCACCGGCGTGCCGGGAGCAAAACCGCGCACGTCGATGTAACCGGCGTCTGGCGAGAACGGACTCGTCACAAACCCTTTCTTGCCCGCGACCGGAGTTCCGTATCGCAAATCGTCGCCTTTTTTAGAGGCGACTCGCGTCGCCGTTCGAGTATTGCTTTGGCTCGGTGGTGCGGCAGCGGTGCCGCCAGTCGCCCCCTGAGTATTTGATTCCTCCTTCGGGGAATTTGTTGCTTCGTTAGTCTGTGTCTGTTTGTGACTGCTTCGATGCGCTGACCGGTGCTGCGGCTCGTTGAAGGCGCGTCTCATCGCATGAAACAATCTTTCGAATGGACCCGGCTCGTCCGTTTCCGCCGGCATGCTCGTCGCGGCGAACAGCAAGATCGATATCGTTACGACGAATCGCTTTAGTCCAAATTGTTTCATCATTCTAATGACCCGCCCAGCCGTCGTTCAATAACTCTACCGTTTCTTGGACGGCCACGCGCCAGATTTTCATCATCTCTTCGTCACTTCTTTGATACAGGCCGCCCCAGTTGCCATCCTTCAAATATGCACGCAGCGCTTTCGGATCGAGCTGACGAAGATGATTCATATCCACCTCCGGCTTTTGTTCCGATGGCATTTTGATGTTTTCCAGACGGGTCCACGGAAAATTTTCCATCCAGGAAGCGTGCGAAGCGACCGGATCGATCGCCTGCACTTGCGCCCACGTTTTCGGCGCGTTCCACCAGTTGTGAAATTTTACTTTCATACCCGAATGATCCGCGATCCATTCGCCGACCAGATTCTGCGCCGGCGTGTTTCCGCCGTGGCCGTTCACGATCAGGATGCGTTTAAATCCTTGCTCGGCCAACGCGTCGAGAATTTCGCGCACGATCGACAGAAAAGTCTGAATGCGCAACGTGATCGTTCCCGGAAACGCGCGGAAATAAGGTGTAATGCCGTACGGCTGAACTGGAAGCACCGGCACCTCGGCTAACTCCGCGACTTCGGTCGCGAGCCGTTCTGCCAGAATGCTGTCCACGCTCAAACTCAAATACGCATGCTGCTCCGTGCTCCCGAGCGGCAACACACAGCGGTCGTCCCGCTTCAAATACTCCTCCACCATCATCCAATTCATCTGGCTGATGCGCATAACATCGATCTTACTCAAGAATTCTCGACGGATCGATTTCTTAATTCTTTCTTCTCCGCTCCGATTTGGTAATGATGAGCCCATGAAAATCGCTACGATTATTGTGAGAATCCTTCTCGGGCTGGCGTTCGCTTTTTTCGGATCAAACTTTTTCTTTCATTTCATTCCTACTCCACCGCCGCCACCGGGTTTGGTCGGCGATTACATCAAAGTGTTTGGGGCCAGCGGGTACGCTGATGTCATTGGCGCGATGCAACTGCTCTGCGGCTTGCTGTTATTGGTCGGCCGATTCGTGCCGCTTGCCCTAACGATTCTGGGCGGCATCATCTTCAACATTCTCGTGTTCCACATTCTGATGGACCCGCGAGGTATCGGACCTGGAATCGTAGTTACCTTGCTCTGGCTGTTTCTGGTTTTGAATTACCGGGAACGGTTCGCCGGAATCTTGCGCCCCTAAAAGCCTAGCTCGGCAGCGAGAAACAAATCGTCTCGTTAGCGGCACGATGATTCGACCAGAAATTTTCTCCGTCAAATGCTAGCGAGCGCGCTGCGAACGGAACCTTCGCAACGTCGACGACCTCGGGTTTTTTGTCGCGAGGATTGATTCGCGCTATCCACCACTGTTCTTCTCCCTGCTTTGCTCCACTTTTGAATCGCTCTGCTGTCGGCTTGCCTCCGGCATACTGGGGTCTCGGGACGTTCTCCGTTCCCCGCAGAACGTAAATCGCTCCGTTGGCAAACACGTGACCGCAGATTTCGGCGCCGACCTCGATCGTAGCCACGGTATGTCCGGCTTTATCGAGCTTCAGAATACGTTGTTCGTACCACTGACTGAGATAAAGGCTCTCGCCATCGTAACTCAGGTACGAGCCGGTCAGATCCGGACAGGCAAACAATTTCTCGAATCGCCCATTGCCATCGTAACGATAGACATAACGATCGTCGTTCAGTCCTTTGCCGATCGTCAACCGCCAGCCGTCGTTGGTAAAAACAGCTGCCCAAACAACACCCGGTGGATCCTTTTCATCGAGAATTTTCGGCTGCTCTATGTCGATCTTGTAAAAAAATCCGAGATCGCGCGAGCTCATCCACATTTGTTTGCCGTCCCAAGCCAGCGCCTGCGGTGTGACCGCTGGCGAAGGGTATCGCCGGTGTTCATTGATCATCGGAAGTTCTGATCTCATCCGCTCAAGATAATCTGGAGACTTTTGCCCGCCACAACTCCTTTTGTTCCGGCGGGTCCAGTGACTCGGCACATTCCAGGCGCACTCTCAGCTGCCATTGAGTCCGCGCGCTCTCGTGAAATCCAATTCCCCGGCACGATCGGGATGAAGCTCCTCGTTGATTGATGACGCGGAATTGTTTCTAGGTTCCACCCGATCGGGATCGCGGCGGTGGTCGACGTCGTATACTGCGCAAACGTCCTTGGGAAAGAGAAGGTCCAGTGTCCAGTCAAACGCCACCCGAACCTTTTTGTCCAAGCCGGGCAACTTGCTGAGGTAAACCGTTCGCCACATCCACCACGCAAAGAAGCCTGAGAAATTGAAACCGAAAATCCGCGCCACGCCTGTCCGACGACCAATTGAAGCCAGCAGCCCAATGGTTCTGAATGAAAACGATTTCAAAGGACGACCCGAGAGGACAGCAGCGATATTCTCCGCCACCACTTTGCCTTCACGAATAGCGTGCTGCGCGGTTGGCGGATGAGATTTCCCGGGATTTCTGACGTCCGGCACAAATGCACAGTCCCCCACCGCCCAGACATCAGGCCAATCGGGAACTCGCAGGAATTGGTTTACGAGTAATCGGCCTCGTTCCTTTGCACAGGGAAGCGAAGAGATGATGGGACTCGGCACGGTTCCCGCAGTCCACACCAACGTGCGCGACGGAATGGAGACACCATCGGCTAAAAAGACCTTGCTCTCCGTCACGCTCTTGACCCGTGTATTAAGCCGAACCTCCACGCCGCGTCGGGCCAGGACCTTCTCGGTATATCGTCCCAGGCTTTCGCCCAGTTCCGGCAGAATCGCCGGACCAGAATGGACCAGCATAACGCGCAACATATCTTCACCCAGACTGGGGTAGAAGGGCAGCGCTTCCCGCACAAAGTCATTTAAAGCCGCAACCGTTTCCACTCCCGCAAAGCCGCCGCCCGCTACCACGAAAGTAAGCGACGACCGCCGCTCGACGGGATCACTTTCCGAATTCGCCTCTTCTAAATGTCGCAGGACTTGGACGCGCAATTGAATTGCATCCCGAAGCGATTTCATCGCTATCGCTAGGGTTGCCAGGCCCGGAACATCGTAAAAATTGGTGACCGATCCCAGCGCGATTACAAGATGATCATAGTCGAGTTGTTGGGAGTGTTTATGGTAACCACGCGAAATCAGGACCTGTTTGTTTCGTAGATCGATTTGGTTCACGTCACCTACAAATACCTCAACCTTTCGGAGTAGTTTGCGCAGGGGATTTACGATATTCGTGATCTCGAGATCGCTCGCGGCGATCTCGTGGAGCATCGGCGTGAACAGGAAAAAATTATCGCGGCTAACGAGGCAAATCTCCACCGCGCTGTCTCGCGTCAGTAATTTCTCGAGATGCATGGCGGCATAAACTCCGCCGAAACCACCCCCGAGAATGACGATTCGTTTTTTTCGCCGCCCGCGGGTTACCCGAACGATCATTGAACCTCTTTCGTTGCAAGCAGCTGGGAAACTGTGGAAGAAGGTGATAACGCGCTAGGATGGCCGCGGAGACGTCAGCTCGGCTTTTGGGTCGAGTGGTTTTGGCGCTGCTTCGCCGGCGACGGACTGACCTAGCCCCCTCTCGATTTCATCTCGGGCGGCGCTGAACTCCTTGACCGCGCGACCCATTCCACGGGCCAGCTCGGGCAACTTCTTTGCGCCGAAGAGAAGCAAGACAATGAGCAGGATGACCATCATGTCCGGTCCCATGAGATTGAAGATACTGGCGATCGTAATAGGCATAAGAAATCTCCGAGGTTTTTATTTGGTAAGAAAGTTCGACGGTGTTCAATCGATCCATACCGATCTGGAACGGTTATATTCCCGGAAAGCCAAATTTTATCGTGCGCCCTCGCTGAGAAGACGTCGACTGGCCGGTCTTTTCGATAAACCGGGGAATAAAACTGGTAGCATGCGGGTTATATCGAATGAATGGAAGCGTGCATAACCAAAACAAGAGTCTTGTACCCCCGAGCGCACGCTGCAGCGTCGAGCAACCGCATGGCGGATGGGGAGACGAATCATGGCTTTCGAGGCCATCGGCGTGTGTTGCACCAAGGGATGACGTGGAGGCATTCCCATGCGGTGCGGTCTCGATGGCATCGAAGTTTTCGCGATTTGAGACGGGTGGAAGCTGGCCGCTGTTGTGACTCTTCGATGCAAACGCTCTGGTTCTAGGAGCGGTTTCCTTCCAGGTGATTTTGATCAAGGAAAACTATGGCCGCGCCATTAAAAGCCGAATATGTTTCTGAGTCCGAAGATTTCGATTCGAGCGCCAAAATCGTGAAATTTGTCGCACTTAAGAAGCCCAAAGAAGAAGGCGCCGCGCAGGAACAGGAGTTGGCATCCTTTGAAGGACTGATGCTGCCCCATTTGAACGCTGCTCAGAATCTAGCCAAATGGCTGCTGCGCAATGAACAGGATGCGCTGGATGTCGTTCAAGAAGCGTATTTGCGTGCCTTCAAGTCCTTCAGCGGATTCCACGGCTCCAACGGCCGGGCCTGGTTGCTAACGATTGTCCGAAATACCGCCTACACCTTGCTTAAAAAAAACCGGGCGGTCGATCTCACCACCACTTTTGACGAAGAAATACATGTGGCCGGGCACGAGTCCGTTAGTCCCGCGGCGATTCTGGAGCACAGTGAAGACGCGGAGCTGATCAAAGAAGCAATGGATGAATTGCCTGCGGAATTTCGTGAGATCTTGGCGTTGCGACACCAGGAGGGCCTCTCCTACAAGGAAATAGCTGAGATTGCGCAAATTCCCCCCGGCACAGTTATGTCGCGACTCGCTCGGGCGCGCGGCAAGCTTAAGGAATATTTGGTCGCTCGGATGAGTAAGGAGATATAAGATGAGCTGCGAAGAATCTATAAGACTGATGGATGGTTATCTGGATGGCGAACTGGATCCGATTACCAACCAGACGATCGAACAGCATTTGCGAGAGTGCCATAAATGTGATCACGCCTACAAGACGCAGGCTGTGCTAATTCGTTCGATCGGCAACGCAGCTCCTTATTACAAAGCACCTGCGGGATTACGTGAGCGAATTCAATCTTCATTGCGAGAAGAGATTGCCGATCGGCCAATGCCAAGTTTATCGCCAGATGCGCCGTCGCGGCTTCAGAGCAAACAGTCAGAACAGCGAGCTGTTTTTTTGGGAACGCAATGGAATTGGCTGGCGCTCGCGGCAGCCATCGTCCTGGCGGCAATCGTCGCTTTTAACTTAGTGCCTCGATTGCAACGCCCTGGCGCCGATCAGCTACTCGCCACACAGCTCATCGCCGGACACGTGCGCTCGCTAATGGCAAACCACCTTACAGATGTGGCGTCGTCCGATCAACACACTGTAAAACCGTGGCTGGATGCCAAGCTCGATTTCGCACCTGCGGTCGTCGATCTTGGCAACGAGGGCTTTCCTCTGTTAGGCGGTCGTCTTGATTATCTTGCGAACAGACCTGTGGCGGCTTTGGTCTACCAAAGACGAAAGCATTTCATTAATTTGTTCGTCTGGCCAAAAGAGTCGGGAGTCACCAGCGGGGACGAGAAGATAACGCGCCAAGGTTATCAGCTGGTGCATTGGGTCGATTCGGATTTTAACTACTGGGCTGTTTCCGACGTAAGCAATAACGATTTGCAGACTTTCCAGCAGGTTTTCGAAAAGCAGCGGCGGCAGTAAACACGCTACCGCACATCTCCAGATAGCTCATCTCTCGCCAGACATGCGGTTGAACGCTCAGCCGCGACTTTGGGTCCAGACGTTCTCTTAGCAGTCCTGCTTTCAGAATGCATCTGCCCGCTGGGAATATTCGCCCAGCCAAACGGTATGGATGAGTGAAGACAATGTTATCCACCACTCTACTGAAACAATAGAAAGACCTACCTTATGTTTGCTTCTCCTCTTAATCATCAAAACCCGGGTACGAGCCCGGTCCCATATACTCTTCGCAGGTACTTGACGATGCACGTGCTTGCCACGGTCATGTTCATTGCCTTGGCGGTGCTAACCAGCATTCGCGGCAACGAACCCCAAACCAAACAGCCATTGTTGGACAAAGATACAATCAACGACCTTACCATCAGACACCAGGATCAGGGCGGTTGCGCGGGCGCGACAAAGCCAGGCGAGCCTAAGAAGTCCTTACCGGTAATTTCATGGCAATCCGTAGCTATGATAGTGAATAACTTCAAAAAAGCATTCAACGACCCCGCTTTAATCGATTACGCGAATCAGCAAGCGACAGGCATACCGGATTCACCGACAACTCCGCTTCTTCGCAGCGCGAACCAGGATTCAGTTCGCTCAAATTCAGGATCAACTCAATCACACAAATAATCCCAGGCTACCGGGACCACATTTAATAAACATGAAATCGCGACTTAGCACATACTATTCAAAAGCGATTGTTTCTGTCGCTGCACTCGGTCTCTACCTTTGCGCTACAGCGGTGGTCCAAGCGGGAAGTAGAGATCCGCTATTTCCAGGGGCGGTAAGACCTGGGCTGGATTATCGAGACGAGTCGCCTCAGGGCTACCTGACGGTGTATTCGGCCACCGATCAATTCGATGATGGTGGCGTATTATATTACGCTCACAGCTCCTACTCGATCTACACGACCGCCGGCAAGTTCCTTAGGAATGTCGAAAATCATATTTCGCGCAGCGACGAAATTCCCGCGCTCGTGACGCTGCCAGCTGGATCTTATACGATTGAGGCTCGATCAGACAGCCGCGGATACATTCGTGTGCCCATTGTCATCACCGCGGGACGGCGAACCGTCCTCGATCCGGACAAGCAACAAACGGACACACAGAAACTGTTAACGCGAATCAAGCACTCGCGGCACCTGGCAGACAAGCAAGGCGATACGACTGGGTAACGCCAGAATCTGACGTCTTCTCAAAAATTGTTGGAATAAAAATCCCCCAGATCGGTAGGGAGAGGCGTGAGGCAATCTGCCAAGCACACAATAAAAACCAACATTAAAACCCACATCCTATGCAATCTGATATCCATAACTCCAACAACAACGGCGCCAAAGAGACCACAGAATCATCGCAATTAGCGACCTCGTCCTCAGCGCCCAACCGCCTCGCCCGGCGGTCCTTTCTGCGCAATCTCGGTCTTGGAGCCGCTCTTCTCGCCCCGGGAACCGCTTTACTAAGCAATGCTGGCAAGGCCTTTGCCGCCAGCGGGGGTCAAAAGCTCAAACGCGGTGATGTCGCGATCCTTCAACTGCTGGCCGCTGCCGAGCTGATCGAAGCCGATCTGTGGCAACAATACAACGAACTTGGAGGAGTCGATTCGCCGACTACCGGTTACACCGCTGCGCTTCAAATTCTCGATGGAGACCAGCTCCAGTACATTTCCGACAACACCGACGACGAGATAAGTCACGCCGCTTTTCTCAACGCTTATTTAAAATCCAAAGGAGAACAGCAGGTCGACTTCAGCCATTTCAAGAATCTGGCGCCAAGTCAGGTCTCGTTCGTCCCGCAAACGGGGCGGCTTACGAATCTCAAGCAGCTCACGGTGGATACCAGTTGGTGGACCCGCTATCGAAGCACCACCAACCCCGATTTAGGCGCAACCTTCCCAAATGCCGTCCCGAGTTTGAACACCGGACAGCATACGGCAATTCCCAGAAATAACGCCGAACTCGACGATCCCAATAATCCCAGCGACCACGCCAAAGCAATCGCTTTTACCGCGGGATTTCACTTCGGCTATATTGAGCAAGGCGGAACCAGTCTTTATGCAACGCTGGCTCAGAAAGTAACCAGCCTCGAAGTTCTCCGAATCCTCATCAGCATCGGCGGATCGGAGATCATGCACTTTCAGACCTGGCAGGATAAAGCGGGTAACGCAACTCCTTTGACCGACTTTGACCCGGTAAACAATTCGAGTGTGACCTTTGAGGATCTCGCGAACGGCCAACCGGAGACGCTGCAGTCGAACCTGATCATGCCCGAGCCCTGCGAATTCATCAGTCCGAACCTGCCGCCTTGCGCGATCATTCGCCCGAGCGGTCCAGGACAGTTAGATGCCACGGGCGCTATCAACAGCTTTATCGCGGATGGACTGTTCATAGGGCAATCCGCTCAGTTCCTGCAGCTGATCAAGTCTTTGGCGCGCGCAGCGGACGCCGCAGAACGGCAAGTCGACTAGAGGCGAGATATGCACTGCGCAAGGCCGCGCGCCTTGCGCAGTCAAATCGCTCAAGAACTTGGGAATAAAATCATATCGAATCGGTAAAGACAGATAGAGACAACCTGACAACCAAACCAAAACAAAAAATTATGTCTGATTACATTTCTCACGACCACGAACACGACGGAATCGATCGCCGCGGCTTTCTCCACTGCATGGCATGGGCCGGGACCGGTCTGCTTTGGACCGTAAGCGGCGGGGTGCTGGCATCGAGAACTCTTGCTCAAATCGCGAAAGCGGGAGACGCCTTACCTTCGGCTACGGATCTCAGCTTTCTGCAGATCAGTGACAGCCATATCGGCTTCAGCAAAGAGGCGAACAAAGATGTGACGGAGACGTTCAAGATTGCTCTGGATCGCATCAACGCCATGCCCACCCCGCCGTCTTTCCTTATCCACACCGGAGATATCACCCAGCTGTCGAAGCCGGAGGAGTTCGACACCTTTGATCAAGTGCTCAAGAGCTGTAAGACAAAGGATGTATTTTTTGTACCCGGCGAGCACGACGTCCTAAACGACGGTGGAAAGCTTTACCGTGAACGGTATTTAAAAAGCGTCGAAGGCAAAGGCTCGGGCTGGTACAGTTTCAATAAGAACGGTGTCCATTTCATTGCCCTAGTCAACGTTTTGGACCTTCAGGCCGGCGGCCTGGGTCAACTCGGAGACGAGCAGTTAGAATGGCTCGAGGCCGACGTAAAGGATCTTGGGTCGAGCACACCGATCGTTGTTTTCGCTCATATCCCTCTGTGGGCGGTTTATCCGCAGTGGGGCTGGGGTACGAGCGACAGCGAACGCGCTCTTGGATATCTGAAACGCTTTGGCTCGCTGACTGTACTCAACGGCCACATCCATCAAGTGCTTCAGAAAGTCGAAGGCAACGTGACTTTCCACACCGCGATGTCCACCGCATTTCCCCAGGCGGCTCCCGGAACTGCCCCGTCTCCTGGACCACTCAAAGTACCGGCCGAGAAGCTGCGCAGCATGCTTGGCCTAACCAGCGTTCAGTATAAGCAAGGCAAAACCGCTCTCGCCGTTGTCGATTCCAACCTCAGCTAGATCTACCCAACCTATGATTACACTTACTCGAAAAAATAAAATGGCGGCACTGTTGTGCGGCATGGCTTTTCTGAATCTGTCCCTCTTCGCGCTCGGTGGTGAGCTGAAGAACACCGACGGCACGAAGCAAAACAAAATAGAAATCAAAGACTTCGCCTTCAATCCCCAGACCATAACCGTGAAGTCCGGTCAGAAGATCACTTGGATTAACCGGGACGAAGAGCCGCACACCGTGGTGAGCGTAGGGAAGAAATTCCAAAAATCCTCCGGTCTCGACACCGATCAGGAATTCTCGATCATCGCCGGTGCGCCAGGCACCTATGAATACTTTTGTTCGGTTCATCCCAAGATGACCGGAACAATCGTGGTCGAGAAGTAGAAGGTCGCGATTATTGCCGGGTTGTATGCGCGGCCGGTGAACGATATGAAACCATTCCTTGCCGCTTCCGTGAATCCCTTCGATCTCAAGGCAGCGCTCCTGGCGGGACACGCGCAGCATCCAGTCATCATTCATTTTCCGATCGCGCTCTTTATAACGAGCGCTGTCTTCGAGTTCCTGGCGGTCTGGCGTAAGCAACCGGTTTTTGCATCGGTCGCTTATTACAATCTGGTCGGCGCCGCGTTGACCGTCCCATTGGCGATCGCCACCGGTCTGGGAGCGTGGCGATGGCAGCTCGAAGGCGCGACCCTGAAAGGCAATCTACTCCTGCATATGATCTGCGGGCTGACTTCGGCGTCGCTAATCCTCTTTCTCTGCTGGAAGCGCTCACGGTTTCGCGCGAGAGGCGTCTCGCCTGGTGTCGCTTATTTTGCAGTGACGTTGCTCGCGCTGATGGTGATCACGCTCACGGGACATCTCGGCGGAATCCTCAGCGGTGTTGAAGCGCCGAACTGAAGACTCAAAATGCACCCAACCATTAGCCAGATGTTTTATCCAGATCGCCGGGCATTTTTTGCCAGACTGTCTCTGAGTTCATCGCTTCAGCCGACGATCAAGATCGGGCCGGCACCGCTCCCTGGCAGAGAGCACAGGCCTGGATCACGCAGTATGCGGAAGGCAGTGCCAACGGAGACGCTGAGCAGCGCGCAACGACGCATCAAGGCGAGGATCAGCCGGAAGGCACAGCCCAATTCCTCTCTTTAACGGACCGGGCGACATCGGTCGCATTTCGGCGTCGATCCTAACTTCTCCGGCTTGCTAAAATGCGCCGGACGCAACACTCTCTGCGTCGGTGCACAATCCGGACGACCGCAGTTTCATCGGACACCCACGCGGGCTTGGCTACATCGCGTTCACCGAAGCGTGGGAGCGTTTCTCCTACTACGGAATGCAAGCCCTGCTCGTTCTTTACATGGTCAAACGGTTATTGCTTCCGGGACACATCGAACATATCGCCGGTTTCGGTCCATTTCGGCATGCGCTCGAATTCGTTTATCGCCACCCCCTTGATGGCCAGCCGCTCTCATCCGCAATTTTCGGTTTCTATACCGCTTTTGTTTACCTCACGCCGATTATTGGTGGCTTGATCGCTGATCGATGGCTCGGTCGCACGCTTGCGATCACGATTGGCGCGTTACTCATGGCCATCGGGCAATTTTTAGTTGGCTTGGACGCAACATTTCTCCTTGCGCTGGCGAGCCTGCTCATTGGCGTCGGTCTTTTAAAAGGCAACCTCGCCAGCCAGGTCGGCGCGCTTTACGCCACGGGTGACAATCGCCGCGCGGATGCCTTCCAAATTTACTACATTTTCATCAACGCCGGCGTCATTGCCGCCCCGCTCATCGCCGGCAGCCTGGGCGAGAAAGTGGGATGGGCTTTGGGATTTGACGCCGCCGGCGTTGGAATTCTGATCGGCCTCGCGATCTATTTATTCGGCCGAAAATATTTGCCGCCCGACTCGCCAGTTGTCCAGGAAAAGGAAGCGAGCGCATCGCCCACAACAAAAGCGAAGCTGACGCGGCGCGACTGGACTGCGATCGTCGCTCTCCTCGTCCTTTTACCGTTTCTCACGATCGCAATCATTCCCAATAATCAAATTTTCAACGCGTATCTCATTTGGGCAGACAAACACGCAGCCCTTCCCCAATGGAAGGGAGAGCCGATGCCAACGACATGGTTGATCACACTCGATTCGATCGTCTCGGTCAGCTTTCTTTTCATCGCGGTCGTGTTCTGGCGCCTGTGGTCGAAGAAATTTCGCGAACCGTCGGAAATTATGAAGATTGCCATTGGTAGCTTCATTGCAGTCACCGGAATGCTTTCGCTCTTTATCGGCGCCACCATCGCCGCTCGGACCGGCGACAAAGTTTCGATCGGTTGGCTGATCGCGTTCCACGTTCTAAACAGCGCCGGATTCGCCAATGTCTTCCCAGTTTCGCTTGCGCTTTATGCGCGCGTCGCACCCGCCTCACTCTCCGGCACAATCATCGGCGTCTATTACATCGCGTTCTTCGCGGCGAATCTTTCCGTCGGCTGGGTCGGCGGGTTTCTCGAAAAAATGCCAGCAAACCAATTCTGGCTTCTTCACGCAGGGTTGGCCGGAACTGCCGGCGTTATCTTTCTTCTCGCCGGAACATTTTTCGGACATCTCCTCGCACCGACCGACGAGAAAGTGGCGGCTGCCTGAACGCCGTTCTTGTCGATTCCGTCCGGTTAGTTCAATCTCGGCGCATGAAACGGTTTCTCTTTTTCTCCCTGGTAATTCTTCCAATCTCTCTCTTCGCCGAAGGCGGCCTGCCCGATAAACCCTACATCTACGTCGAGGGCAAAGCCGAAATCGAAAAGGCTCCAGACATGGTAACGATTAGGTTCGATGTAGTTGCACGCGCACCCGATGAAGCCAAGGCCAATGAGGAGGTCCAAGCCAAAGCGATTAAAATCTTCGATCTGTTCAACAACGCGAAGATTGCGAAAGAAGATGTGATAGCTCAAAGCCTCGAATCTGAACCGCAGTTCGAGCAAGGAGAGAAATACATTCCCAACCATGGCAAGCTAATCGGTTACGAGGTAAGCCGACCATTCGAAGTAAAGATTCATGATGTCGCGGCGTTTCCCAAGTTAGTGGATGAACTCATCGCCGTAGGAGGAATAGAATTCTCCAGCAGCGGCGGTGGACTAACGAAGCAGAAAGAAGTGGAGGAACAGCTCGCCGACAAAGCATTGACAAATGCTCGCGAGCGCGCCGACAAAACTGCGAAAGCAATGGACGTGAAAATCGAATCGGTATTCGCTATATCAACTGTCCCATTCGCAGAGGTTCACAACAGCATGTTTCCATCCGAACAAGTGACTGTCACCGGATCGAACATTCCGACAGCCCGCTCACGCACACCTGAATACCGTTTTGCACCGATCACAGTCAGCCAAGAAATTCACGTCATTTATCTGATCACGCCGGCGAAGTAGTCTGATGTCGATCTTATGAGTGGCGTAATTGTGATTGTGGCGTATCGACCGAAGCCGGGAAAAGAAAAGGAGTTGCTCGAGCTGGTGCGAAGTCGCGTGCCGACTTTGCGCAAAGAAAATCTCGTGACAGATCGCGTCCCGACGATCATGCGCGCGAGCGACGGAACGATCATTGAAGTCTCGGAGTGGAAATCGCAGGAAGCGATCGATGCCGCGCACAACAATCCGAATGTCCTCGCGATGTGGAATAAGTTCTTCGCGATCTGTGATTGCGTTCCGCTAAACACATTGCCTGAAGCCAAAGAGATGTTTGCCGGCTTTGAACCGGTCACCGATTGAGCGAATGACTAAGATCTTGTTAGCGGTCGCGCTTTGTTTTGTCGCCAACTCCGTTACCACGTTGCCTGGCGCGCAAAGCGACGTGACCGCAGCCGAGGTCAATGGCACCTGGAAAATGAGGAACAATGAATTCAAAGTCTGGGCGCTCGGCCAACAAAAGCTTCAAATCGAATTCTCCGGTATCTACGAATACAAATCGCCAGCCGGTCCGACCGCGAATGAAGGTCAGGGCAGCGGCATTGCGCGCATTGAAGGCGACACTGCGATTTTTAAACCGGAAGGTGCCGAAGAGGAATGCAAAATCACGCTGAAGTTCGCGGGCGGAAAATTGATCGTCACTCAAACCGGCGCGTGCGGATTCGGCAATCATGTCTACGCGGACGGCACCTACAAAAAAGTTTCTTCGAAAAAGCCAAAGTTTGATTCATCCGATCTCTGACCACTGATCCGTCCTCTGTCGTCCGTCCTCTGATCTCTGAACTCGATGCGCGTCGTAATTCTCACGCTGCTGGCGATGGTCGCGTTTGCGGGTAACTCACTCCTGTGTCGCGCGGCGCTGCGAGATACCGGCATCGATGCCGCCAGTTTCACTTTGGTTCGGATTTTATCGGGCGCGATTGCGCTTTGGCTCGTTCTTCAGACTCGAAGAAGGTTGATAGTTGATAGAACGGCTTCGCCTTTGGTTGATAGTTCTTCGGGCTGGTCACTCGTCACTCGTCACTTGTCACTTGAAAGTGGCAATTGGATTTCGGCGTTCGCGCTGTTTGCTTACGCGGCTGCGTTTTCGTTCGCTTATGTCGATCTTGCAGCCGGAACCGGTGCGTTACTTTTGTTCGGCGCGGTCCAAGCCACGATGATCCTCTGGGGATTTCACAAAGGTGAACGATTCGACGCGTTGCAGATAATTGGCTTCGCGGTCGCGATCGTCGGACTGATCGTGCTCGTTCTGCCCGGCCTGTCCGCGCCACCGTTGATCGGTTCGCTCCTGATGCTGAGTGCAGGCGTGGCCTGGGGCGTCTATTCGCTCCGCGGAAAAATTAAAGGCCAGTCCGGCTCGGACCGCGACGCCATCGCTGCCACCACCGGAAATTTTGTGCGCGCCGTTCCCCTCGCCGCGCTAGTAAGTATCGTCATGATTCGGGAGGCGCGTTTTGACTCGTTAGGCCTGGTTTACGCGCTTGTTTCCGGAGCGATCACTTCCGGCGTCGGCTATGTGATTTGGTATCTGGCCTTGTCCGGGCTCAAAGCCAGCAGCGCTGCCACGGTTCAACTCAGTGTGCCCGTTCTCGCTGCGTCCGGCGGAATTCTTTTGCTCGGCGAACCGCTTACATTGCGCTACCTGATTGCTTCCATCGCCGTGCTCGGCGGAATCTTTTTGGTTGTAATTGAAAAACAGCGCGGTCCGAGCCGGACTGGCGGTAACCAATCTTTCGCGAAATGAAACGCTTGCCCTGGATCGATATTTCAAAGGGTCTGGCAATTCTCTTTGTTGTTTACTTCCATTTTTTCCGGACCGTTTTCGAGCATTACCAACTGCCGGCTGCAGATTGGAGCGGGCTTGTCGCAAGTACGATGTCGATCTTGCGGGCGGGCTGGTGGCAAATCTCCGGTCTCGGTTTCCATGCCGTTGGCGCGTTCATCATTCTGAGCGGCTGGACGCTGATGCAATCGACCATGGCCCGCGCCGAATCAGGTCGCGTCGCCTGGGGTAAATGGTACGGCGCGCGATTCGTCAGGCTTTATCCAATGTACTGGGTCGCGCATTTGGTTTATCTGGTTTCGCCGTTCGTCGCGCGACTCGAGCCGGTCGACGAACGGATCATTCTCAGTCTGCTCGGTCTTCGTTTTATCAACATCGAAATGAATTTTATGTACCTCAACGCCGCCTGGTGGTACTTCGCGATGTTGATTCAGTTTTATTTGATCTTTCCCCTGCTCTTTTGGGCGGCGCGAAAGTTCGGAGCGTTGATCTTTCTCTTAATCGCGTGCGCGCTCGGATTTTTCGTTCGTTACCTGATGCTCGATGTTTATCCGGTCCACGGATTGTGGACCCTCGGCGGGTTCGCGATCTGTCGCCTGCCTGAGTTTGCTTTGGGAATGGCGCTCGGGATGTGGCATGCACAATCGACCCGCCTTCGCGAAGTGCCAGTCCGGCTCGGACCTACGGCGCGGCAAGCATCGCGCGTGGAATGGTTTCTTCTGCGCGGTCCCGGACTTATCGCCGGCATCGCTCTGTATCCACTCGCCCTGAAACTTTACGACAACGGCATCGCTTATGTGTTTTGCGATTTTGGAACAGGCGCGTGTTGCTTCCTCGCGATCGTCGGAATCGCCGGATTAATTTCGCATCTTGGCAGGCTCGCCAAAATTCTTGGCGTTGTCGGAATGTATTCCTACGGGTTGTATTTGATTCATCAGCCTTATGTCATTTGGCTGGGACTGAAGATCCGGCCGCAACCAATCATGATTTTCATTCTTATCTTTGTCATTGCCGCCGCCGTCCTCAGCGCCTGGGGAATTGTTTTGGAGAAAACAACCAACGCGCTCGTGACCAAACTTCTTCCGGCGAGAAAACCATCGCCCGCATAAACAAATCGCCTTACTTCTTTTCGTCGTAAGACGTAACGCGCAACACGCGGATACTCGCCGGCTTGCCGTCGCGTTGGATGTTTCGTTTTTGGATATCGAACTCGATGATCGACGCGGTCGTCAGCGTGCCGCCGCCGTTTTCCTGATACTCGACCTTGTAATGATTTTCTTTCGACTCGAGAACTCGGAAGCGCATGAATCCGTCTTTGCTGTCCGGATTTGGACACCGAGTCCATTCGCCATCCGCTCTCAAACCATCGTCGTTGAATTCATTCCCGTTCTTATCGACGGCATCGAGACTGATCTCGGTGACGACTGGACTTTCTGCATCGGAAATCCAACACTCGATCAGGTTAAAAATTTTGGGATGCAGTTTTAATTCGGGGGCGCCGCCGGTTTCCTTCGGCTTGTTCGATGTCGATCCGCCGGTTTTCACCGGATGCAGTGAATCTAAGATCTTCTGAAATTCAGCGAGACTGATGTTCTCTCCGGTGAACCCATGAAACCGGCCGAGCTCGCCATGCCACGTCGTGCTCTTGGCTTGGTCCGCTTTCATCTGTTCGTCCTCAACCCAATTGGTGAGGATCTCGACCTTGGCGCCTTCTTTTCCTTTCGGTCTGTAAATCAAATACATCGGACCGAGCGACGTCTTGACTTCGGTTTCCTCCGTGTCCTCTTCCTCCATGATGTTGCGATCGCCGATGCCCTCCGCAGCCGAATCCACCGAGAACGTCCGCTTCCCATCTCCCCATTCGATCGAATAATCAGGCTCTTTATAGCTCTTACCGTCCTCGAGCGGCCCGACATCTTCTTGAGTGATCTCAACCTTTTTCAATTTGAATTCCTTCGGCAAATACGAGGGAACGAAACAGGTGATCTCCAGCTTTTTCAGGTCATCCAACGTCGCCGCCGGAGAAGCAACAAGAGGAAGCGCGAAAACGAGCGCGCACAAACAACAGAAGGTTCTGTAATGGGAATTCATAAGCTGGTTAATCTGGCTGGCTGAAAATATTGTCGATCTTGTTCTCAATTGTTCGCTATTGGTAGAATACTTCTTTCATGAAAAGGGGAGACAACATCGAGATTAGCGCGGTCGAAGATCACGACGGCATCCTGACCATTCGCGGCGGCGGCGCGCGTCGTGATTGGAATGGGATTCATTATAAACAAGGCATGTCCGCTAAGAACGTCGGCACGACCAAACTCTCGGCCAACATCGCCACCATTCCGCCGGGCGGTGTCGCTTACGCCCACATTCACGTCGATTTCGAAGTAATCCTTTACATCATTGAAGGAAAAGTCCGCCACGAGTTTGGAGACGGATGCAAGAAAATGCTGGAGAACGAAGCCGGCGATTTCATTTACATTAAACCCGGCGTGCCCCATGAAGTCGTCAACATGAGCGACACCGAACCCGTCGTCGCCTTCGTCGCCCGCTCTTCCGCCGACGAATGGGACAACATTATCCCGTACGACCGCAACCAGCCGGGCTGAGAAAGTCGCACCGACTGGCAGGATCGTCTGATGTCGATTTTGCGCGCTGGGGATCTGCTATTCTAGTGCCGATCGTCGTCGTGATGCTCGTGATGGTGATGTTCACGGGCGTGCTCGCGGTGAAATTCGCCGCGGCGCTCGTAACGTCCATGAATCCAGTGATCATGTTCGCGGTGACCCGGCACCCACACCCATTCGTATCCACCGTCCCAATAGCTGCCGCCCTCGTAATACGGCCGATCCCCAATATCGATCCTGAGATCGAGTGCGCTAGCGCTCGGTTTGAGCAGAAAAATAGCCGCCAGTAGACCGACCAACACTGTTCCAAGTCTCTTTTTCATAGTTGTTGCTAGTAATTCGCTGCCCGGAAGCTCGATAGCCGGATAATTCTGCGAGGCCCGCTTCGTCGGCGGATATTCGGTTATTCGGCGTTGGAGCAGGTTCTCCAATTTTGGTGCTTTTCTAGGTTCCTCGGAGATTGCCGCTTCGTCACCGCTTTGTCAGGATCGCAACATGAAGCATCTTTTGCTGGCAACTCTCTTTCCGGCATTATTAACAGCTCAGAACATGCAACTCACCGAACAGTTGGGTAAGACGGTCCTTTACGGCGACATAGCGCTTTCGCCCGACAGCAAAAATGTTGCATGGGTGCAATCGACTGCGGCAACCCCCGCCAAGCAGACTTATATCCGCGGGACGTCAGAGAATTCGCCGGCAACGATGATTAACCTCTCGACCTCTGGCGAAAGAGCCGATGCCAATCCGGCTTGGGCACCGGATTCTAAAACACTCGCGATTTTCTCGAATGCTGGTCAAGAGAAGGACCAAAAGCAGCTTTGGACGGTGAATGCTGACGGTTCCGGTGCGAAAAAGCTTACCCAATTGACCGGATACGCCGCGCGCCCGTGCTGGTCGCACGACGGGAAACAAATTGCCTTCTTATATATAGAGGGCGCTGGCGGCGGCGGGCCGCTCCTGGCCGCGCCCACCACAACTGGTGTAATCGACAAGGCGATCCACAACCAGCGAATCGCAGTCGTCGATGTCGCTACCGGCCAGGTGCGTCAGGTTTCGCCGGCCGATCTTCATGTTTACGATTTCGACTGGTCGCCGGCCGACAAAATCTTCGTCGCGACCGCAGCGCCGGGACCGGGCGACAACAATTGGTGGATCGCGCAGATCTACAAGATCGACATTGCCAAGGGCAACGCGACCTCGATCCACAAGCCCTCTCTTCAAGTCGCCGTTCCGCGCTGGTCACCGGATGGGAAATCGGTCGCGTTCATCGAAGGGTTGATGAGCGACGAAGGATTTCATGGCGGCGACCTCTTTACCATCTCGTCCGATGGCACCGGCCTAACGAACAGGACGCCAGGCCGCAAGAGCTCGGTCAGCTCAATCTTCTGGCGGACGCCGGATCGAATCCTTGTCACCGAATATGTCGGCGGTGGAAGTGCGATTTCTGAATTGATGCTTGCGAATAACTCGGTGCGAACAATTTGGAAGGGCGCGGAAGGTCTGCACGCATTTGGGAATTTTCCGAACTTCGCCGTTTCCAACGACGGTAAATCTGCCGCAGCAAGCCGCGGCGATTACAACACCCCGCCCGAAGTCTGGGCCGGAGCGATCGGCGAATGGCGTCAGCTGACAAATAACAATTCGGCGCTCTCTGCGACTTGGGGAAAATCAGAAAGCATCGAATGGACTAACGGAGGCTTTAACATCCAGGGCTGGGTCGTTCCGCCGGCCAAAGTGGAATCCGGAAAAAAATATCCAATGGTCGTTCTGATCCACGGCGGACCTTCCAGCGTAACGACGCCGGAGTGGCCCGCGGGTTTTGGCATGTCGCGGGCAATCATCGCTGCTCTCTCAGCAAGCGGCTACTACGTGCTCCTGCCAAACCCGCGTGGAAGCTATGGCCAGGGCGAAGATTTCACCCGCGCCAACGTGAAGGATTTTGGCCGCGGCGATCTGCGCGATGATCTCGCCGGGGCCGATGCGGCGATAAAAAAATATCCGATCGATCCCAATCGGCTTGGCGTGACCGGCTGGAGCTACGGAGGGTTCATGACGATGTGGACCGTCACCCAAACGAATCGGTTCCGCGCCGCAGTCGCCGGCGCAGGCATCGCCAATTGGCAAAGTTACTACGGCCAGAATTTAATCGATCAATGGATGATCCCGTTCTTCGGCGCGACGGTTTACGACGATCCGGCTGTTTACGAGAAGAGTTCGCCGATTCACTTCATCAAAAACGTAAAGACTCCAACACTCATCATTGTCGGTGAACATGATGCCGAGTGCCCGTCGTCGCAGTCCTACGAATTCTGGCACGCGCTTCGAACATTGGGCGTGCCGACCCAGCTCATCATTTATCCAGGCGAAGGCCATCTCTTTCTCAAGCCGGAGAACCAGGCCGATCGCATGAATCAAACCGTCGGCTGGTTCGACAAATATTTGAAGTAGCGGCTGCTCAAGCTCGGCTGAATTGAGCATTCGACGTCGGGTGCTAGTATCGCTCCATGACGAAGCGTTTTGTTCTTTGTTGCCTTCTCTCGGGCGTGCTTGTCGCCGCAGCGTTAGCGCAGCCGACACTTTTTATTGTTCGCCACGGTGAAAAAGCCGATTCGAGCGAAGATTCGGATTTATCCAAAGCCGGCCGCGACCGGGCGGAAGCGCTGGCGAAAATGTTGAAGGACAAAAACATCACCGCCATTTACGCGACCGAGTTCAAACGCACCCAACAGACAGCCGTGCCCTTAGCAAGGGCGCTCAGCATCACCGTGACGACGTTGCCAGCGAAAGATAACGCTGCGCTCACTGCGAAACTACGCGCCTTGAACGGAAATGCTCTGGTCGTCGGCCATGGGAATACGATACCGGACTTGGTCAAAGCATTTGGAATATCTGAACCGATCAATATCGGCGAGAACGACTACGACAATTTATTCGAGATCGTCCTTGAACAGAAGCCGAAGCTAATCCGTCTGCATTATCACTAGGGTGTGAATATTGGTTTTCGGATTGTCGACGCACAGGAACAAAGCTGGCCTTTAGAGAAACCCTTCCGCATTTCGCGCGGCAGCCGCACTGAAGCCCAAGTCGTAGTCGTGACCGTCACCGATGGGCAGCACACCGGCCGCGGAGAAGGGGTCCCGATCGCGCGTTACAACCAAACACCAACGTCTGTCCTGGCGCAGATCGAAGCAATCAAATCCGAGAAAAACTTGGATCGACATCGAATCCAGGAATTATTGCCAGCGGGCGCTGCGCGCAACGCATTGGACTGTGCGTCCTGGGACATTGAAGCGAAAACTTCCGGGAAACGCGTTTGGGAGCTGGCAAACATCCCGACGGTTCCGAATGTTGAGACGTCGTTCACGATCAGTCTGGATACGCCGGAGAAAATGGGAGCGGCGACGAAAGCGAACGCGAATGCTCCGATCCTGAAGCTCAAACTCGGCGGCGATAATGTCGATCTTGCGCGCGTTGAAGCAGTGAGGGAAGCCGCGCCCGCGACGCGCCTGCTCATCGACGCCAACGAGTCGTGGTCGCCTGCGCACTATCGAGAAATTGTTCCGGCCCTGATTGGATTAAAGATTGAACTGATCGAGCAACCGTTCCCCGCCGACGCCGATGCGGTCCTCGAAACGCTCGATCATCCGATTCCGGTTTGTGCCGACGAGAGTTGCCACACCAGCGCCGATCTTGTTCGCCTAACAAATCGCTACGAAATGATTAACCTAAAGCTCGACAAGACCGGAGGACTAACGGAAGCGTTGGTCTTGTCTGACCGCGCGCGAGAAGCTGGATTCAAATTATTGATCGGTTGCATGGTCGGCACTTCTTTGAGTATGGCTCCGGCCCGCGTCCTCGCCAGCGCCGCCGACTATGTCGATCTTGACGGGCCGTTACTCCTCGCACGCGATCGCGATCATGGACTTACCTACGAGAATAATCGGATTGGATTACCTTCGCGCGAATTGTGGGGTTAGCAGTCCCCCAGAGTTCTTCGTCTCAGCTTCTCAACCACTCAACCGCTTGGCTACTCGCACCGGAGCGCCACCATCGGATCGACTTTCATCGCGCGGCGCGCGGGGAGATAACACGCCAGCACTGCGACACCGAGGAAAAGGAAAGCGACACCAACAAAGGTCAGCGGATCTATCGGCTTAACCCCATAAAGCAGAGTCGTCATCAATTGCGAGACACCGATTGCGCAAATCAATCCGACCCCGGCGCCAGTCAGTGCGAGCCGCAGCCCCTGGCCAAGCACAATTCCCAAAATGTTCTGCCGTTGTGCGCCGAGCGCGAGCCGGATCCCGATCTCCTGCGTTCGCTCAGTCACCATGAAGGAGATCACTCCGTAAATTCCAATTGCCGCGAGCAGCAATGCCGTCACAGCGAACGCCGCGATCATCTCCATTGAGAAACGCCGCTGCGCCAGCGAATCGGACACGGTTTGGGTCAACGCTTGCGCGCCGAAAACCGGAAGTGTTGGATCGAGAGCTTGCACCTGCGCCCGGACCCGGTCGGGAATGCTCGCGGTATCGATGCGCCCGCGCAGAAAGATGGCCAGGTGTTTCGCGGGAACTTGGAAAATATTCAGGTAAAGTTGCGGTGCGTCATTGTCCGCAAGCGATTGTGTTCTCGCATTGGCGATGATCCCGACCACGGTAATCCATGGAGAATCGGGCCTCGTCGATTTAAATCGCTTCCCGATCGCGTCCTTGTTAGGCCAATAAATTCGCGCGAATGCTTCATTGACGACTGCCACCTGTGGAGCGGTGTCGTTGTCGAATTCGTTGAACAATCGGCCCCGTCGCAATGGAATTCCGGCAAGATGGAAATATTCCGGCGTGATGCGCGAACGTTCCACCATCGATGGCGCGTTTGGGTCTTTGCCATCGAAGGTCAAAAAGAATTTACCTTCGAGTGCATTGAGCCGGCGTTGACTTTCGTCCAGGGGAATGGAAGCCGGATCACCGATTGCAACTTCCTCAACTCCCGGCAGCGATCCGCAACGGCGAAGCAGCTCGCGTATGAACGGAGCTTCTTGAGCGGCGGTCGCGTATTTGTCGATGCTCGTATCGTTCGGATAAGGCAATCTTGTTCGAACGCTCATAACACTTTGCGGATTGAACCCCAACGGCACATTGAGCAAATCCCAAAAACTGTGGAGTAGAAGACCGGCGGAGATCATCAAGACTAACGACAGCGCGAATTCAGTCACAACCAAAGCGCGACGGGCCCGTGTGCGCTCACCAGAACCAGCCGAACTTCGACCCTCTTGATTGAGCGCCTGAATTAAATCCAACCGGCGCGCATACAAAGCCGGCGCGAGACCGAAAATCAACCCGGATAAGATCGACATGCCGACAGCGAATGTTAAAACGCTCCAACTAATCGAGAAGTTGTTTAGTCGCGGCAGATTTTCGGGCACGAGTTGCAGAAGCGGTTCTGTGGCCACGACAAGAATACCCACTCCCGCGATTCCTCCCAGGATCGACAGAATCGAACTTTCCGTCAGCAATTGTCGCGTCAAGCGGGCTTGACCTGCACCGAGCGCGCGACGAATGGCCATCTCGCGCGACCTCGCACTCGCGCGCGCGAGCAACAGATTTGCCACGTTCACACATCCGATCAGTAGGACAAGCCCCACCGCGCCGAGCAGCAGGAGTAACGGTTGCCGAAAATTACCGACCACCGTTTCTTTCAATGGTCGCAACCGAATTTTCCAATCGTTTGGATAATCGCCGGGAAATTGTTTTTGCAATGAAGCGGCCAGCGCATCGAGCCGGCTTTGCGCCGCGCTGATGGTCAGTCCTGGACTTAGTCGCGCAATGGTCGTTGGAAGATTCCGACGATTGCGCGCCGGATGATCGGGCAACGGCGGTCCATAAAAACTCGTCGACGCCCAAACTTCAACGTTCCGTTCCTCGGCGGTGCGTCCGGGCGAATCAAAACCCGGCGGCATTACACCGATAATCCGGTAGAGATCCGTGTCCATGCGGACGCTCTTGTCTAGGATATTCGGATCGCCGCCGAACAAGCGCTTCCACAACGAATCGCTAATCACGATTTCCGGGATAAAGCCCGGAGAATTGTATTGCGGATCGAAACCGCGGCCGAGCTGCGGTTGAACTCGCAGCAGCGCAAAATAATTCGCCGCGACAGTTGTCAACCGGACGCGGGTCGGTTGCGACAAACCAGTCAGATTATTTTCGTCGAACCACATCGGCGACACGTATTCGAAAATTCCAGACCGTTGAAAGTCCTGCAATTCCGGTTGAGAAATTCCGATGTCGTGCGCGCCAATAGCCGGCAAATCGGACTGAATTGAAACCAATTGCTCCGGCTGCGAGTACGGAAGCGGTTGTAGTAGTGTCGCGTCGACGACGCTGAAAATCGCCGTAGTTGCGCCGACGCCCAGGGCGACAGTGAGCACCGCAATCGCCGTAAATCCGGGAGACTTCCGCAACATTCGCAAACTGAACCGCACGTCTTGAATGAGGACGTCGAGGAAATTGCCGGCGATCGTTTCCCGACATTCCTCTTTGAATTTTTCGTGCGATCCAAACTCAATCCGCGCCTGACGACGCGCCGCAGTCGAATCCCAACCGGCGCGGATCAGATCATTCGTGCGCATTTCGATGTGGGACTGAAGCTCCTGCTCCAGCTCATGTTCAGTTTCAGCACGACGAAGGAACCGAGCGCGCAAAGATTTGAGATACGCGATGATCATTTTTCCTCCCGACTATTCATTCACTTTGCATCGCAATGATGGGATCGACGCGAGAAGCTCGCCATGCCGGAACCAAACACGCGCAAAGCGATATGAACGCGAGCAACGCGACCGCGGCAGAGTAGCTGAGCGGATCAAGCGGACTTATCTCGAATAACAATTCCGAGAGGGACCGCGTCGCAACAAAAGCGCCAACAAGGCCGATGACCGAGCCAATGGCGGTTAAGCGCACGCCGCTGCGCAACACTTCCGAAATCACTCGGCCACGCGTCGCGCCGAGCGCTATACGAACTCCGAACTCACGGGTGCGTTGCGCAGTCACGTATGAGATGACGCCGTAAACTCCCACGGCCGCGAGCACGAGGTCGACGACGGCGAATGTGGCCAGGAGCAGCAATGTGTAACGCCTGGGTGCGAGTGATTGCGCCTCCAATTCCTCGACGCTTTGGATCTGCTCCACCGGCTGGTCTGGTCGGAGCGCGTGAATTTGCCTGCGCAGGTCCTCAGCCAAGCCCATCGCGCTTCCTTCGGTGCGGACGAGCAGATTCATCGCCGACATGTTGTGACTCGTCTCATCTTGCAAGTACGGCATGTAAACAGCAGGTGCAGTTGGTGCGTCGAGTGGTCCATGTCTCATCGTGCCGACAATACCAACTATCTCGCGCAATCGCGGCGTCGCGCCGCTGGTTCGTCTGCCGGGACCGGTGTAATTAACGCCGATGCGTTTTCCGATCGGATTCTGCCCGGGCCAGAATTGCCGGGCCGCTTGTGTGTTGATGACGACTACTGGCGGCGCATCGGCGTTGTCACGCTCGGTGAAAGATCGTCCAGTGACTAACTGAGCCCCCACCGTGCGAAAGAAGTCAGCGCTAACCCATGTTCCCTCGATCGCGGGCAGATGCGCTTCGTCATACGGACGACCTTCCAGCAGTAACGTCGCAATTTCGGAATCTCTGCCCGGCTTCCAGTCGGAAATCGCTGTCGAGCGGACGCCAGGCAATGAAGCAGTTTCAGTTAACAAATTTTGCCAGAAAGGCACTGCTTTCTCGTTGTAAACCCGAAGGCCTTCGGGATCGTTTGGCGGCGAATCACTGCGAAGATAAACGCGAAACAGAGAACGCGCCTGGAACCCGGGATCAACGTGCATAACGCGCCAGAAACTGTGGACGAGCAGCGCAACGCTAATCGTAAGCACGACCGAGCAGGCGATTTCAGCGACAACGAGCGCAGGCAGCGACAGTTTGCGTCGCTCACCCGTTTCGGTGCCGCGCGACCGCAATGCGGATGATAAGTGCAAACGCGAGAAACCCATTGCGGGTAGCCATCCGAACAAAACCGTAGTGGCGCTCGCGATCAGGATTGTTACCGCTAAGGCGGGCGTATTCAGGTGAACTTCATCCAATCGCGGCAGGGACAGGTTCGGCAGTTGCGCGACCAGGCGAAGTGCGCTCCAAGCCAGCAACAGCCCAAGAGCGCAGCCGGCGCCACTGAGGACCGTTGCTTCGGTGATGAGTTGTCTCGCGATGCGTCCCAACCCGGCCCCGAGGCTCAGGCGCAACGCAATTTCGGGCTGCCGTTTTACCGCCCGAGCGAGCAGCAGCGCCGCAACGTTGATGCTGGCAACAACCAGGATCAGCGCCGCCGCGCCGAGCGTTGCAATCAATGGCGCGCGCAGATTGCCAACCAAGTCTTCTTTCAACGGCGCCAGCTGCACGCGCACATCGCGCGGTTCATCTGGCGCGCGACGAATTATCGCGGTGAGATCCTCTTCCGCCATCTTCGGAGTAATTCCGGGGCGCAATTCACCGACGACCCGCAAAAACTTATTGGCACGCCACTGCATGAAGGGCCAACTCGGCCGCGTCGTAAGCTTGGGCCACACGTCCGTGTCCGGAAATAAATCCGACATGGGTGGTAAGACGCCGATGATTGCGACACTCTCGTCCTGTAATCGAATTTTGCGCCCGATGACGTGCGGATCCCCTCCAAGCTTCGTCTTCCAGAACCGGTACGACACCACCATCGTGTCATCTTCCAAGTAAGTGTATTCACGCGGTTCGTAGAGCCGACCGAGATAAGGACGAACACCGAGTGCCGCGAAAAAATCTTCTGATCCGGCGGTGCAAGTTACCAGCTTCGGCTCGCCTTCGCCGGTCCAGGTGAAAGTAAAACGCGGCAGGTATTCAGCGATCTGACTGAAAGACTTGTTTTGGTCGTGGTAATCCTGGTACTCCGGGCCTGACGCAGCGATCCGTGTCTGCCCTGTCGAGTCTGAGCCAGTATAAACCGCGTAGAGGCGCTCGGAATTTGCGTAGGGCAACGGGCGAACTAATACATCATGGACGATGCTCAGCATCGCCGTGGTCATGCCGATGCCGATTGCGAGCGTCACAATCGCCACTACCGCGAACACCGGCTGTTTCGCCAGCATCCGCAGACTGAAACGCAAATCCTGCATCAGAACGTCAATAAAATTTCCGGCGATTGCGTCGCGGCATTCCTCCTTGAATCGCGCTTCTCCTCCGAACTCGATCCGCGCGCGACGTTCGGCCTCGGCTCGTGTGAAACCGGAACGCTCCAGCCCGTCCGCGCGAAGTTCAATATGCGATCGGAGCTCCTCTTCCAACTCGCGTTCGGTTTGCCGCCGATGCACAAACCTCGCCGCGAGCGATCGGAAGTAAGGGATCATAACTGTTTCGAAATTCGAAATTCGAGATTCGGAATTGCTTTCATGCTTCTTGCGGGCGCGCAGCCAGCGCCGATGCAATCGCGGCCACGAGCCGGTTCCAACCGTCGGTTTCTTCGCGCAAGCGTTTGCAACCTTTCGACGTCAGTTCGTAAAATTTTGCGCGCCGATTGTTGTCTGATTTCCCCCACTCCGTCTTGAGAAGTCCCTGGCGCACGAGACGAAACAACGCGGGATAAAGCGCCCCCTGCTCGATGAACAATGCCTGTCCGGAAATTTGTTCGATCCGCGAGAGAACGGCGTAGCCGTGAAGCGGGCCAAGCGACACTGCTTTTAAAATCAGAAGATCGAGTGTGCCGGGTAGAAGTTCAGCTTCGTCATTCATGTGTTCTCCTAAGTTCATTAGGAGATTAGCACAGCCTCTCCTAAGCTGTCAAGGAGAGGAACAACTACGACTGCGACTCGAAGCGGATCTCGGCCAAGCCGGCTTGTTTCAATTGCTCATTCAACGCCGGAAGATCGACATCGAGCAGGTTCTGCCACGCTTTCAGGGTCGACGGGATTTTTGTTTGAACGTCTGCCGCCGCGGCTTTGATCGCGGCGCTGGGCGCGGCGTCGGCGCCCTGGATTTCGTCGAACAAACGCGTCGCTGATTCCAGCACAAATAACGATGGCGGCGCGCCAGGTCGCGGACGCGGAGGTCCAAACTTATTCAAGTTCTGGGCGAACTGTTCGAGTTTTTGCGTTACATCGGGGCGCTCCGCCGCGCGCGCTCTTAGTTTTGTCAGCTGTTCGGCAATGTCGTCGAATTTTTTACCGACGGGCGCGAGCTTGAGCCTGAGTTGATACAACTGCGATGATACGTCGAACTGCTCCTGGAGGTCGGCGGCAGAGGCTTTCACCCGCGGATCCATCTGCACGGTCAAGGTTTGAGTAAAACTTTTTCCGTCCACTGTCAGCACGACTGTGTAATTCCCCGGCTCAACCCAAGGCGACGTTGCCGCGGGTGCAGTATTGCGATACGTCGCCGACATCGGATACGCCGGCTCGACATCCGACACTGGCGTGTAATGCATGTCCCACAAAAACCGATGCATTCCCGCTTTCGGCGAAACCGATTGCAGCGGACGAATCCAATACTCCGGAATCCTCAGCTTCTTCGGATCGTATTTCTGTAGCACATCGCCGCTCGAATATTTTCGAACTGCCGCGCCTTTGCTGTCTTTGATCTCGATCGTCAGAGGACTGGTCGCATCTTTGGATAAAAAATAATCGATCATCGCGCCGTCGGGCGGATTTTCGCCGGCCGGTTCGTCCGGCGGCAGCGGCGTGTCCGGATTCAAGCTGCCGCGCACCCGCAATGCAGTTTGTGGTTTGAAAAGGAGGCTGTTCGCCACGGCCAATCCGTCCTTTGGCGGATCGATCTTGTTTCGATCGAGTTGGCGCAACGGCGTAATGTTATCCAGGATCCAAAACCCGCGACCATGCGTTGCCGCGACCAAATCGTCGTCCTTAACAATAAGATCGCGCACCGAGGTGGCCGGCAGATTCAAACGCAGCGATTCCCAATTCGCGCCATCGTCGAACGAAACATAAACGCCCTTCTCCGCTCCGGCGAATAGCAAACCCTTCCGCACCGGATCTTCCCGGACTGCATTCACAATCTGTCCGCGCGGGATTCCGTTTACGATTTCCGTCCACGTCTTGCCGCTGTCGTGCGTTCGGAGAACACGCGGCCGCAAATCATCGACTCGCAGCGTGTTGATTGCGGCATAAGCCGTGTTCGCATCAAAATGTCCCGCCTCGATCAACGAAACTTTTTGCCACGCGGAAACGTTCGGCGGCGTGATGTTGCTCCAGGTTTTGCCGCCGTCGGTTGTGAGATGAAGCAATCCGTCATCAGTCCCGCACCAGATTCGACCCGGCTCGATCGGTGACGGTGCGACAGTATAGATTACTCCCCGACGATGCGCCTGCTTCGTTGCATCCTCTTTGTATTTTCCAACGCAGGCAGGGAGCTCGTACTGCTCGCGCGATAAATCCGGGCTAATCTTTTCCCAGTGATCGCCCCGATCGCGGGTTTGCCAAAGCGTGTTGCCGCAGAAGAACAGCAGACGCGGATCCTTTGGCGAAAAAATTACCGGCTCGGTCCGTAACGTCCGGAAATCTTCCGTTTGCACGGGCACCGGCAGGATATTTTGCGCCTGGCCGGTGCGGCGATCGAATCGCGTCAACTTTCCGCCAATAACAATGTCCGGGTCGAGAGGATCGGCGACAACGTAACCGTACTCTTCAGCCGCGACTGGTTGCCAGTCGCGAAACGTGATCTCGCCCGCTTCACTCCGGCTTTTGATTCCGACCGACCCACTTTCCTGTTGGCCACTGTAAAGCCGATACGGAAACGTGTTGTCCGCGCTGACATGATACAACTGCGCGGTCGATTGGTTGTACCAGGAACTCCAGGTCTTACCGCCGTTCACGGTGACGATTGCGCCCTGGTCGGAGCCGAGACAAATAATATCGGGGTTGTTCGGATTGATCCAAACATTCTGGTAATCGTCGCCACCAGGTGCGCCCCGCCAGCCGTTCCAGGTTTTGCCGCCGTCGACCGATTTCCAGCAAACGACGCTCGCTGAGTAAACAATCAAAGGATCTTTTGGATCGAACCGCACCACTGGTAGATCGCCGCCACCGATCCCGAGCCCTGGCCGGGGATCGTCGGTCGTGCCTTGCCAGGTTTCCCCGGCATCATCCGAACGATAAAGTTTTGCAATCGTTTTTGTTCGAACCGCCGCAAACAATGCTGCTGGTTTGCTCGGCGCGATCGCGATATTCGCCTGCACGATTCCGGGCGGCAGTCCTTTCGTTAACTGGTTCCAGGTCTTGCCGCCGTCAGTCGATTTAAAAACGCCGCCGCCGTCGCCGTTGAAGGCGCCGTTTTCCCACGGCCCTTCACGCGATTCCCAGAGCGCGGCGTAAATAATGTTCGAATCGCTCGGGTCGATTTGCACATCACTCGCCCCGACGTTTTCGTCGCGATATAGCACTTTTTCGAAAGTCTCGCCGCCGTCGAGCGAGCGATAAATGCCGCGCTCCGCATTCGGACCGTAGGGATGACCTGCGACCGCAACGAAGAGTCGGTCCGGATTCTTCGGGTCGACCACCAATTGCGCGATCTGCTGGCCGTCCCGCAATCCCAAGTGCGTCCACGTTTTTCCGGCATCGGTTGATTTGTAAATGCCATCGCCAACAGAAAGATCCGGTCGATGCAGTCCTTCGCCGCTTCCTACATAGACGATATTCGGATTTGAAAGCGAAACCGCGATCGCGCCGACGGACGCTGTCGGTTGATCATCAAAGATGGGTTGCCAGGTTCGGCCGTAATCCGCGGACTTGAAAACGCCGCCATTCACCGGCGCCATGTAAAAAACATTCGGCTGCGACGGGATGCCACAGATCGCGCGTGTTCGACCGCCACGATACGGTCCAACGTTTCGCCATCTCAAAATCGAATCGAAATCACCCGCCTGCGTGCGAGCAGCTCCGAGAAGCAGGACAAAGACAACTGCGATCGATTTCAGCATTTCAGCTTTCAGCGTTTCAGCTTTTTGTCGCGAAGGCTTCTTTGTTCACCACGTACGGCATTTTGGTCGGATCGCCGCCGTAATTTCCTTCCAGCACGTCGATCAGTCCCTGCACCGTGCGTCCGGCCATCCCTTTATCGGGATCGACATCGAGCCGCGTAATCTGCGCACCACTGGCGAAGTGATGGAATACTCGGCAACGATCGGCGATTTCGGGATCGAGCAGCGGCGAATCCGGCGGCAGCGGCTCTTTCTCAAAAACGTCCAGCGCCGCGCCGGCAATGACTTTTTCTTTCAGCGCTTTGGCCAGCGCTTTTTCGTCCACGACCGGCCCGCGGGAGCTGTTCACCAAATATGCCGTCGGCTTCATCAGCTTGAGCGTTTTCTCGTTGATCAAGTGATAGGTAGGCTTGTCCGTTTCGCCTTCGCGCAACAGCGGGACGTGAATACTTACGTAATCGGCGCCGCGCAGCGCCTCCTCGAACTCCACGTACTTAATATAAGTCTTTTCCTTCTGGATCCCCTTCGCCTGGCGCAGGTCCATCAATTCCTGAATCGAAGCGATGTACTTGTCGTTGTGATACGCCGGATCATAGCAAAGCATGTTCATGTCGAACCCCGAACATTTCTTGATCATCGCCAGTCCGATCCGTCCGGTGCCGATGATCGCGATCGTTTTGCCCGTGACCTCGTCGCCGAGGAACGGCAGGAATGGATGCCAGGACGGCCACTTCTGTGCCCGGACCAGGCGCTCACTTTGCCACATCTTGCGTGCCAGCATGCCGAGCATGAGAAAAGCGAACTCGGCCGTCGCTTCGGTCAGCACGTCGGCGGTATTGGTGAATGGAATTTTGTATTTGTTGGCGTCGCCGCGATTGATGTTGTCGAACCCGACCGCGATCTGGGCCACGACTTTTAATGTCCCTTTCCCCGCTTCAAAAACTTCGGCATCGATCGGATCGCGCAGCGTGGTGATCAAGCCGTCGATGCCGCTTTTCACTTTCTCAATGATCAGTTTTTTCGGTGGCGCCTCGGGACCTTGGAAAACTTCGAGCTCATAACCGCGCTCGCGTAAACGGTTCTCGGCCGGATCGCCGATGCGAGAGGTGGCAAAGATTCGTTTTTTGTCGGCCATAGCTGGAAGAATAGAGAAACAACTAACGCAGCTCGCGGCTTTTGGAAATCACTTGCGCCAGAATCTTCGCTCGAGCCAATCAAGCGGGGAAAAAATCAGGCACGGCATATCGGCGTGCTTGCCAAAAAGAAGATCAGGGATTGCCATCAGCTCGCAACCGGGAGCGGCTCGCCAGCCAGCAATCAACAGCGAGATACCCAGGAAAGTAACTGCTGCCAACTCACCCTGACCGCGTCCAAGAATCGCTACCGCTGGAAAGCTGGCGACGCATATCGCGATGAGCAACCCCACCGCCACAAAAGCTCCAAGGCGCGGGCCAAAACCGATGAGTCGCCGCGAGATAAGGATATGAATCAGGCAGGAAACGCCGATCAACCCGAAAATGAGCAACAACACGCTCAGCGAAATTCGCAACGGCACTCGGAAATAAACAGGCGTCACATAAATCATCAGCACGAGACCAAGAAGGAAGCGGAGCGCACGTCCGACAGGAGGCGATTGAGAATCGAGGAAGTTTTTGGTCACAGCCGATCCGACGGAAACTCGTAGTTAGCTTATCCAAACTCCAAGCGCGTCTTGGCCAAACCGCTGAGGCGGGACGTAGCAAAAAACTCGAAAGCGTTTGTTGGCGTTAGGCGTCATCTGGAACTTAATCGAACAATTCGCCTAGGCTGCTCAGCTCTTTCGGCGGCTTTGTTTCCGAGAGGAAGTTTTGAAATTCGGGCGAATATGCGTGCTTGCGACTAGGCCACCACACCCGACGCACGCCTTCGGTATGGTAATATTTTCGAAGCAAGCTTTCCCATCCAAGCCAGTGCGCCTGATCAAGAATGCCTGCTTTCTGTTGGTACCAGGCGTTCTCCAATAACTTGAATAGGGAGAACAAAAAATAATGCGCGACGATCCGCTCTTCCCGACTGGCTGACTTCCAATCTACGGTGGCTTTGGAGAGCGCGGATCCAAGGGCGGGCGATTCCATTGCCGGAACATTGATTGAGGTAATTGCTGCCGCCAGGGAATCTACGACCAGCGCTTTCTGGGACTTTGTGTTCTGCCGGATGCTTATGATCAGCACTACAAGCGTTAAAACCACGGCAAGCGCGCTGACGATTTCAGCGAGTGCAACCAACTCCTGTAAGTTCATAGGCTGACGAGAATCTCTCAGGAAAGCAGGAACTCAGGAAGAAACTAGACAGAATTACAGAATCAACCGGATTCCCTCGCCAATTCCTGATTTCCTGTGTTCCTCAGAGATTCTTGTTTGCCCAGTTTCCAACACGATCGAGCGCTTTCTCGATGTTCTCGATCGAGTTGGCGACGCTGAAGCGCAAATAACCTTCGCCGAAATTGCCGAACGCGGTCCCGGAAAGCGCGGCGACCCCGGCGTCATCGAGCAACGCGTCGGCCAATTTCTTCGATGGCCATCCGGTTTGCGTAATGTTCGGAAAAACGTAAAACGCGCCTTTGGGCAAGCGGCACGAGAAACCCTTGATCTTGTTCAAGCCGGCGACCATTACATCGCGTCGCTTCTTGAACTCGGCGCACATCGCTTCGACCGAGCCTTGCGGGCCGTGGAGCGCTTCAATGCCTGCGACTTGCGTAAAGCTCGCAGTGCACGAGTTCGAGTTGGTCATCAAACGCGCAATCTGCTCCGCCAAATCGGCGCGCATCACGCCGTAGCCCATCCGCCAACCGGTCATCGCATACGTCTTGGAAAAACCGTCGAGCAGGATTGTGCGCTCCTTCATTCCGTCGATCGACATGATGGAGTGATGCTCGCCTTCGAAAATGAGACGGCTGTAAATCTCATCACTCAATACCATGATGTTGCGATCGCCGAGAGCGAGCGCGATGCCGTCGATGTCGATCTTCGTTAACACGCCGCCGGTCGGGTTCTGCGGCGAATTGATAATGATCAACTTCGTCCGGTCGTTGATCAGGCCGGCGAGCTCGCCAACGTCTAGCCGAAAATCCATTTCCTCGCGCAATCGGATCGGCACCGCTTTGGCACCGACGTAATTGATCATCGATTCGTAAATCGGGAATCCGGGATTCGGATAGATGACCTCATCGCCTTCTTCGACCAGGGCGAGGATGCTGAAAAAGATGATCGGCTTACCGCCGGGGACGACGACCACTTCTTCGGGAGCAGCCTTTACCCGGCGCGTCTCGGTCACGTAGCACGCGATGGTCTCGCGCAATTGTGGCAATCCGGCCGAAGGACCGTAGTGAGTGAAACCTTTGTGCAAAGCGTCGGTCGCGGCGCCAATGATGTTGCCCGGGGTATCGAAGTCCGGTTCGCCGATCTCGAGATGAACAATGTCGCGGCCTTTTGCCTCCAGAGCTCGCGCTTTCACCAAAACTTCGAACGCGGTCTCGGTGCCGAGACGCGCCATCCGTTTGGCGAGGCGAAGTTCTTGGGCCTTGTTCATAACGCCGTAGCGACGACAGACATCGTAAGGATTTCAATTGCCCTGTCCAGTGGGCGAGCGGCCTGAAGCGATTAAACGATTCTCAACTCCCAGAGGCGATTGTAATCTCCCAACGCTCGTCATTCATGACCGCAATCGATACGAAATGGCACTGCCTAATTCTCGCGGTCATCACTCTGACCGCTGGGTGGTTAAGATTTTCCTCCATTAACTTCGGCCTGCCCGATCACCTTCGTCCGGACGAAGAGCGTCTTGTTCCCAGAGCGCTCGGCGTTCGAGAAGAAGCAAATGTCTACGGTAACCCGGCGGTTTATCCGGACGGTCAGATCCTTCTCGTGCATGGAGTCCTGCGTTCGTATGCAATGTTGACCGGTGCCGGGCAAGATCTTCGTTTAGCCTATGCGCGAGATAATGGAGCTCGAGCATTTTCCATTGCCAGGTTGGTCACGGCTGCGATGGGCACGGCGACGGTTCTCATTGTTTATCTGGCCGCTGCTTCCATCTACGGCCCTGTTGCCGCGCTGGTCTCTTCCGCCCTGCTTGCCGTCTCGTTTATCCATGTGCGCGATTCAAAGTTTGCCAAGATGGAGATTCCAGCTGGATTTTGGCTGGCTTTAAGTGTCCTGACGATGTTGCGCATTCCGGGGCGCGGTCGCCTAATAGATTATGGCTTAGCAGGACTTTTCTGCGGTTTGGCCGCAGCCACCCACTATCCGTCGGGCGCCATCGCAATTGGAATCCTGGTCGCGCATTTGGAAGCCCGTCGTCGAGAGGGAAAATCGCTTCTCAGTTCATTGTTTGATCCAAGGATCTACGTTGCGGGCGTGGTTAGCATCGTGGCGTTTCTGGCCGCCGATCCTTCTTTCATCCTCGAATGGAATCAAACCGTCAGGACTTATATCGCGATGCGACATGACTTCCTAATCTGGAACGGTGGGAATACGCCGGCCGGGTTCGGATGGCCATGGCTCCTCCGGGTGGCTATGCCGCGGGGTTTTGGAATTGAATTGGAGATTCTTCTGCTTGCCGCTTTGCTCTGGGTGTTTGTTCATCGAAAGCCTGGCACGCTCGCCCTGCTTGCGTTCGTTCTCGTTTGCTTCTGGTCTCTGACCAGTACGCGTCCGCAGCTCGAAATTCGTTACCTCATCAATCCGCTGCTTGCCATGGTGTTGCTGGCTGGTGTGTTCGTTTCCGAGGTGGTGATGCCAGGACTCTCAAGGATCGGCGTAGCCGCTGGTCGGACAGCTGCCATTGTTGGTGGCGTAATTCTGTTAGGTCATTCCTTCATTCGCGACCTGCAAATGAATTACCTTCTGCGCCAGACGGATACGCGAACCATCGCGCGGCAATGGATGATCGCCCACACACCTCAAGGAAGTTCGGTGGCGATGATGGGGGGCGATGGCTACGGAAAACCCAAATTCAACGGGCTTTACCACATCATTATCATCGATCCTCCTGTAACAAAAGGCAGTAGCGTGGACTCCGCCGGCTGGGTTGTGTCCGATAGCGCACCGCAGCTGTCGTTGTGGTCGAAAGGCCTTAGCGACGCGGCCGTCGCGGAACTCAACGCCAAAGGCACGCTTGAGTTTGATGTCGATCCTTTTCGACCCGGAGCCGCGGCGCCGGTTTTTGATCCGAATGACGCGTTCTATATCCCCTTTTATAACATCACGAGCATGATGAGACCGGGGCCGGCAATTCGAATATGGAAACTCACAACGCCTCCGTCGCAATCAAATGGTTAAAGAGTTGAGCGGAAAGAAAGAGCTGCTTTACCGCGACCAACGAGTCGAATACTGGAATAGCTACGAGCGGAGAAAGCCTGGCCGCTATTATCACGAAGAGATCGCTCGCATCTACAGGTTTATTGTTCCGCCGGGACGGCGCGTTTTAGAGCTGGGATGCGCCGCAGGTGATCTGCTCGCCGCGCTCGCGCCCTCCTACGGAGTTGGCGTCGATTTTTCGCCAACGATGGTTGCGGTCGCCCGACAACGCTATCCGGAGTTGAAGATCGTACTTGGAGATGTCCATGAGCTCGCTTTGGACGAGAAGTTCGACTACATAATTGTTTCCGATCTCATCAACGACTTGTGGGATGTCCAGTCGGTGCTTGAAAATATTGCGTCTGTTTGCCATTCCGGAACACGGCTTATCCTAAACAACTATAGCCGACTTTGGGAGCTCCCCTTGAACGCGGTCCGCTCGCTTGGGCTGGCCCATCCCTACATCGCACAGAACTGGCTCACTGTTGCCGATCTGGAGAACGTTCTTTACCTGTCAGGGTTTCAGGTAATCCGAAAGTGGGGCGAGATTCTTTTGCCCACCTGGATCCCAGTCCTCTCGACCTTTTGCAATTCCTTTGTCGCGCGCACATTTCCGTTCCGGTTCGCCGCTCTCACCAATTTCGTTGTGGCACGTCCGGCCGCACGCAATCAAGCCTCCGATTCCCAGGGTCAACCGCTGGTCAGTGTGATTGTTCCTGCTCGCAACGAAGCCGGCAATATTGATGAGATCCTTCAGCGCGTTCCCGAAATGGGCGCAGGCACTGAACTGATCTTCGTGGAAGGCGGCTCCGACGACGATACTTACCAAGCCATCGAAGCTGCCATAGGAAATCATTCCCGGCGTGACGCAAAGTTGTTGCATCAACCGGGAAAGGGAAAGGGCGACGCGGTTAGGGCCGGATTTTCCACGGCCAAAGGTGAGTTTCTCATGATTCTCGACGCCGACCTGACAGTGCCGCCGGAAGATTTATCTCGTTTCTACGAGGCGCTTCTCAGCCGTAAAGGTGATTTCATCAACGGTGTCAGGCTTGTTTATCCGATGGAGCAACGAGCCATGCGTTTTTCCAACCTGATCGCCAACAGATTTTTTAGCATCGTTTTTTCCTGGTTGTTAGGCCAGCCCATCAAGGACACCTTGTGCGGGACCAAAGCGTTGCGGAAGAGCGATTACGAGATGATCGCCGCCAATCGCCATTACTTTGGCGACTTCGATCCCTTTGGGGACTTCGATTTGCTTTTCGGGGCGGCCAGACTCAATCTTAAACTCGTTGATATTCCCATACGCTATGCCGAGCGAACCTATGGACGAACCAACATCTCTCGCTGGAAACACGGATGGCTGCTGCTGCGAATGATGTTCTTTGCTCTACGTCGCATCAAGTTCTTCTGACGTTACTTGTCACGTGTGACTTCTGGGGCACGAAGGCGCAATTATTAAATGCCGCCACCCTGCGAGGGCTGATCACCTGATCGCTTCGCTTTGCGAATTGCGCAGGGCCGCTTCTTTGGAATGAATCGCTTCTGCTGGAACGCGGCGGAGGCCGCTGGTCAAACCGAGCTTCGACAAAGTCCAGATCAACCACTTGGTCGGATCCCATTGCCACGGTTTCACGCCGTTGCGGTAATCGTGCTGAAATTCGTGGTGATAATTGTGATAACCCTCGCCGAAGGTAAATATCGCCATCAGAAATGAATCTCGCGCGCTGCATCGTGTCGAATACGGCTGACGTCCCATTGTGTGGCAGGCGGAGTTAATCAGGAAGGTACAGTGTTGGAGCACGACCACCTTGGCTACGCCGCCAATGAGGAAACCTCCGAGGGCGCCGACCCATCCGTTCCACCACGCGCCGAGCAAGGTAGGCAAAGCAAAACTCATTAGCACCGCGAGCAAGTTAATATGTCGATGTTGCCACATCACCAGCGGATCTTTCTTCAAATCAGGCACGTTATCGAACGGCGGTTGGGGCCAGAGCTTGAACAGCAGCCAGCCGATGTGCGCGTGGAAAAATCCTTTAGTGATGTCGTAGGGATCTTCGTCGTGATCGACATGTTTATGATGGCGCCGATGCTCGCTCGTCCACATCAAAACTGAATTTTCGAAAGCGGCCGCGCCGAAAATCAGGACGAAGAGGCGGACCGGCAGTTTCGCCCGGAAAGTCGCGTGCGCGAAGAGCCGATGATAACCGAGCGTAATGCTAAAGCCGGTTACAGTTAGCAGCGCTGCGGCGATTGCGAAGTAGAACCAATCAATGCCGAAGTACCACAGATACAAAGGCACCGCGGTCAGGGTAAGAACAAAAGTGCCGATCAAGAATGAACTTGTGATCCAGTTAATCCGGTCGGTAGGGATTCGGAAAATCAAGGGAAAGGGAAAACTTTGTCAGATCAAGGCGAGTGCAGCTCGCATTTCAAAGCTTTATTGAAGCGGGCGACCCAGAACCACGTCTTCTTTGGTCCAGGTGTGAACGCCGCCACAATGCGCGCAGGTGAACTTTTGTGCTTTCACCTTGGCGGTCGGCCAGAGCTTTTCTTTTACGGTGCGTCCGGTATCGGTCAGCTTGGACGTGGAAGGACATCGTACCAGCAAGCTCTTGAGACCGGTGCCAATCTTTGGTTTTGGTCGTCGGGGTGGATCAAAAAGAAATCGCGTTGCCATATTAAAGTTAAAGTCGATAAACGATCCGCGCCTTGGCGGTATCGTAGGGAGACATCTCCATCTTTACTCGATCTCCGATGGTTAGGCGAATAAAACGTTTTCGCATTTTTCCCGAGATATGCGCGAGAACGAGATGTTTGTTTGCCAGCGCGACACGGAACATCGTCCCGGGCAGCACCGACATAATCGTACCCTCGAGGGTGATCGCTTTTTCAGGAGTCATTTATTTTTGTTGATGCTTGCCGCGCCGAAGCCTTGGCCAAGGCGGGCCGATCTTGCGAATAGCTCGGCGCTCACCTGAGCGCCGGCTATGCAATCAATTCCGGATCTACCGGCGATTGCCCGCAAAACGGTTCGCGCCATGAGGACGCGGACGCTCTTCGCGTGGACGCGCTTCGTTCACGTTGAGGGCGCGACCATTGAGGTCTTTGCCATTCAACGCGCTCATCGCGGCGCTCGCTTGCGTGCCGTCGTTCATTGTGATGAACGCAAAGCCGCGTGATTTACCCGTCATTTTGTCCATCATTAGATTGACTTCGCTGACGGTGCCGTGTTGTTCGAACAAATCTTGGAGATCGTTCTCGGTGGTCTCAAAAGAGAGATTACCTACGTACAGTTTCATGTGTTTTGAATATGGAAATACTACCGAGCTACAGAGCCGTTCCCGTGAATCGGGTTTCAAACCACCAATGAGCGACGCTCACCTGACGATCTACCGCGCAGTGAAGTTAAACAGAGTGTTCCAATAGAGCCCCACTATCGCCCGGATTGCGCGAAACACAAACGATCATTTGTATTCTGACCGCTGTCCTCTGTCTTCCCTCCTCTGATATGCTTCGCGTATGTGGGCCATCTTCCGAGAACCTTGTGACGAGAACGTAATCCGGTCCGGCACGGCCACGGCGCCGTGTTCGAAATCGAGCGGTCGCTGGATTCTCGCCGCCACCATTCTCGCTTCCAGCATGGCGTTCATTGACGGCACCGTCGTCAACGTCGCCCTGCCGGCGTTGCAATCGAACCTCAAGGCGACTGCGGTCGATCTGCAATGGGTGATCGAAGCTTATTCGCTCCTGCTCTCAGCGTTCCTCCTCGTCGGCGGTTCGCTCGGCGATCACTATGGCCGGCGCCGCATTTTTCTCATCGGCGTCGCGCTTTTTGCCTCGGCCTCGGCCGCGTGCGGATTTGCCGCCGACATCGGTCAACTCATCTTCGCCCGCGCACTTCAAGGACTTGGCGCGGCCCTCCTCGTTCCCGGCAGTCTCGCCATCATCAGCGCTTCTTTCGCAGAGAACGAACGCGGCCGCGCCATCGGAACCTGGTCGGGCTTCAGCGCGATCACCACCGGCATCGGCCCGGTGATGGGTGGATGGCTGATCGAACATGTCTCATGGCGGGCGGTGTTTTTTATCAATCTTCCAATCGCGTTTCTCGTCATCCTGATCTCGCTTCGGCACATTGCGGAAAATTCGGACAAGGAAAACACGCGGATCGATTGGTTGGGTGCAATTCTGGCCGCGACCGGTTTAGGTGCGCTCGTTTACGGATTAATCGAATCGTCGCGGCTCGGTTTCACTGATCGATCAGTCGTCGTCGTCCTCATCGCTGCGGCCGCGCTGCTTATTGCCTTTCTCTTAATAGAAGGGCGAATTTCTCAGCCGATGCTGCCGCTTGGGCTTTTCCGTGTCCGCACCTTCAGCGGAGCGAACTTGTTGACATTTCTGCTCTACGCCGCGCTTGGCGGGACTTTATTTTTCCTGCCGCTCAATTTGATTCAGGTCCAGCACTACTCGGCCACCGCGGCCGGCGCGGCGCTCTTGCCTTTCATCCTGATCATTTCCTTCCTCTCGCGTTGGTCGGGCGGACTCATCGTAAGTTACGGCGCGAAGCTTCCGCTCATCGTCGGTCCACTGATCGCTGCGTTCGGCTTCGCGCTTTTCATGCTCCCGAATGTCGGCGGCAATTACTGGACAAATTTTTTCCCGCCGATCGTGATTCTCGGCCTGGGCATGGCGATCAGCGTGGCTCCCCTTACCACCACGGTGATGAACTCCGTCGCACAAAACCGCGCCGGAATTGCGTCGGGCGTCAATAATGCGGTAGCGCGAACGGCGGGTCTTCTCGCCATCGCGGTTCTTGGAATCGTCATGCTCCACGTTTTTAATGACCGGCTCGACCAAAGACTCGTGGAATCGAAGGTGCCGCCGTCAGTGTCTCAGTCGTTGGAGGCCCAAGGCACCCGGCTTGCCGCTATCACGATTCCGGAAGATGAGGACCCGGCAAGACACCAGCTGATTCGCCGAGCGATCGATGAATCGTTCGTGTCCGGCTTTAGAACGATCATGGCCATGGGCGCGGCGTTAGCGCTGGCCAGCGCCCTCACCGCATTGACGTTTATCCGGGCAACGTCCGCTCCGTAAATCCACTTCAGTAAGGTCCGGAGTCTCAATCGCATTCCAGGCCGCTCACCACATCTCGGTGGAACATCGCTGGATGAATGAACTGCCGGCAAATTCTGAAAACTCTTCCGGATGGAGAATGCCCGCCAACAGTTCGAGACTATCGACGATGCGCGGTCCGGGTCGCGCGAAGTAAGCGCTCGCATTAACCAGATAAATTTCACCGTTGCGTGCCGCCGGAAGCGAATCGAATCCCGCAAAGCCTCTGAGTAATTCGTAATCGCGCCGTGCGAGATCGACATCGTAACCACAAAGCGCGAGCACCATAATTTCCGGCCGCGCCTCGATCACATCCTGCCAATCGATCTGCGCCGACGGCTGATGCATGCGGCCTAACGGATCGTGTCCGCCCGCGATCTCGACCAGCTCCGGTCCCCAATGACCGGAACAAAACGGCGGATCAACCCATTCCATCAGAAAGCACCGTGGGCGATCGGCTAAATGCGCAGCTCGCTCGCGCACCGCTTCCACTCGCGCTGATAAAATGGCAATCACTCTCTCTGCGCGTTCCAAAACTCCGCATACCTGTGCGACATGACGAATGTCCTCGAAGATGTCGGAGAGACTTGTTGGTTCCAGATTCACCACTCGCGGCGGTCCGGGCACAGTCTCAGCGAGCCGAGCAACCGTTCCATAACCGACCGCGCAAACGTCGCACAACTTTTGGGTAAGGATAACGTCCGGACGCAGCTCGCGGAGGAGCGGCTCATCAATCGTGTAGATCGTCCCCTGCTCACGCAACGCGCGGCGAACCCATTGATCCACCTCTTTGCTCGCGAGTCCGGCATTATGCACTCGACAATGGGTCACGCGCGGACGCGTATTGGCTTCATTCGGAAAATCGCACTCATGCGAGACGCCAACTACGTCATCGATCAATCCGAGCGCGGCCGCGATCTCAGTCGCGGCAGGCAGGAGTGAAACAATCCGGCTCACGATATAACCGCTCAGTCCGTATTCATGGCGATTTTCCGCATGGTGGCATCCCGGAGAAGTTTTCTTTGCGAATTCGTTCAACCGTCGTTTTCTGAACGGTCCTCATATCATTCTGCGCTGCGCCGCGTCAGCGAGCGGTGAATCCTCCGTCGACAAGTAGACTGTGACCCGTTACAAAGGACGACTTGCCGGAACACAGCCACAGAACGGCCTCGGCAACTTCTTCGACCCGGCCGATGCGGCCGATGGGATGCAAAGTGCTAAGATCATCTTTTTTCATATTCATGCCCATGGCCAGTCGGTCGACCATCTCCGTATCGATCACCGCGGGGTTGACTGCGTTGACGCGGATCCCTTGCGCGGAAAATTCCAGAGCAGCGGTTTTCGTTAGGCCGATGACGGCGTGTTTCGAAGCAATGTAGATTCCTATTCCTGGAAACCCGATCAGTCCCGCGACCGACGAGCAATTCACAATCGCGCCGCCGCCCCGCTCCAACATCCGGGGAATCTCGTACTTCATCGAAAGCCAGACGCCTTTGACATTAATGTCCATCACCGCGTCGTAGTTGGCTTCCGTCTGATCGACGAGCGTGGTCTGCACCTCGCCTTCGATGCCGGCGTTGTTGAAGGCCAGGTCGAGTCCGCCATATGTCTTCACCGCGTGATTGACCAACGCCTCGATCTCTGCCGCGGCCACAACATCCGTTCGCTTGAAGCTGGCTTTCCCGCCAGCGTCACGGATCATCGAAACCGTTTCCTCGCCGCGCTGAACGTTGCGATTACCGATGACGACCTGCGCGCCGTCGCGAGCAAACGCGAGCGCGGTAGCGCGTCCGATTCCTGATCCGCCGCCAGTTACCAGTGCAACCTTTCCATCAAATTCTTTCATATTGTCGATCTTGTAGATTTGCTGCTCAGGTGACAATCGAGCAATTGGATGTTTTTTACTTCTTAATTTCTACTTTCTAATTTCTATTTCCTTACTTCCTTCATGAGTAGCATCGGAACAGTCGAAAGCCTTTGGCGTTATCCGGTCAAAAGCATGCGCGGCGAAGAGTTGGATGAAGTGTTCGCCGGTTACGCCGGAGTTTACGGCGATCGCCTTTTTGCTTTTGCAAGTTCGGCCAGTCGAAAGGGTTTTCCGTTTTTCACCGGGCGCGACCAACGCCAAATGATTCGATACCGTCCGCGCTTCCGCAATCCGGAGAAAGCGGCCCGTCCGATTAATTTGACCGAAGCTGAAAGTTCGGGAGCCAATCCCATCTCGGCGAATGCGTCCGAGTTAATGATCGATGTCGAAACGCCAGACGGGAAAACCTTCGCCATTGATGCTCCTGCTTTAATCGACAATCTGCGCGCCGGCCTCGATGGAAATCACGAGCTCACATTGCTTCGTTCGGATAAGGCGCTGACCGATTGTCGTCCATTGTCGATCTTTGCGTTGCAATCCGCGAAAAAACTTGGCGACGAAACCGGAACGAACGTCGATAAGCGACGGTTCCGCGCCAACGTATATGTCGATCTTACGAACGGCGACGGCTTCGCCGAAGACGCGTTCGTCGGCAAAACATTGCGGATCGGGTCCAAAGTTGTCGTTTCTGTTCTGGAACGCGATCCGCGCTGCATGATGATCACGCTCGATCCCGACACTGCGGAAAAATCGCCGGCGATATTGAAACAAATCGCCCAAGCGCACGAAGGCATGGCCGGTGTTTACGGCGCCGTGCTCGCGGAAGGAATGATCCGCAAAGGCGATTCAGTCGAGTTGTTCTGACTTGTGGTCTGTGACCTTTGGCTTCTGATTTTGCTTGTCACTGGTCACATGTCACTCGTCACTGCGTGATGAGCTTCATCAATCTCGACCAACTGCCGTTTGTTGGAATGTCGTATGAGTTCGTCGGCGAAACTCACGACGCGCCCTTCTCGGCCTACATCGTCAAGGCGAAACCCGGACAAGGCCCGCCGTTACGCACGCATCCCTACGTTGAAGTCGCATTCACGCTCGAAGGCTCCGCCACCATTACGGTCGGAGACGAACAGCGCGAGGTGAAAGCGGGCGGCATCGTCGTCATTCCGGCGGAAACACCGCATCGATTCGTTAATTCCGGCGACGCGATGCTGCGTCAGATCGACATCCACGCCAGTCCGCGATTTATTCAGACGAATTTTGCATGAAAACGAACCGGATCGAAGCGTTCAGTGATGGCGTTATTGCCATTCTCATTACCATCATGGTTTTGGAGTTGAAGGCGCCGCACGATCCGACCCCGGCTTCCCTCGCGAAGATGTGGCCAACATTTTTTGCCTACGTTCTGAGCTTCATCATCATCGCGATCTATTGGATCAATCATCATCACCTCATTCACCTCGTGACCCGGGTCGATTCGGTCGTTCTTTGGGCAAACATCAATCTGCTTTTTTGGATCTCGCTCATCCCGTGGGTCACCGTTTATCTCGGCGACAATCACGCGCTCCCATTTCCGGTCGCGCTTTATGCCGCCGTCTCGAGTGCGGGCGCCGCTTCTTTTTATCTGCTGCGCGCATCCATTGCCCGTCATCATCACGAACCCGAGTTCAAACGGTTGAACAAAAAAAGGGCGCGCAAAAATCTCATCGCCATTCTCATCTATGTCGCGGCCATCGCCGCCGCTTTCATCTCTACGGCGCTCGCCTTGGTCCTGATCGCGTTGCCGGCAACAATGTATTTCCTGCCGGAACGCTCGCTCGAAAAATTCGAGCACTCGGCCTGAGCGTTCCACGTTTGCTTGAATTTCACCTCTCAACCACTCAACCATTCAACCTTCTTCATATGCCGCGTTGTCCCTGGGCGACTACCGAACCAAACATCACCTACCACGATCAGGAATGGGGCGTGCCGGTTCATGACGATCGAAAGCTGTTTGAGTTTTTGATCCTCGAAGGCGCGCAAGCCGGGCTGAGCTGGACGACGATTCTCAAGAAACGGGAAAATTATCGCAAAGCGTTCGACGGATTTCGCGCGGAGAAGATCGCCCGCTATGGCGCACGCGATGTGAAGCGGTTGCTCGGCGATGCCGGGATCGTGCGGAACCGGTTGAAGATTGGGGCGACGATACAGAACGCGAAAGCGTTTCTCGCCGTCCGCAAAGAGTTCGGCAGTTTCGACGCTTACCTCTGGAGGTTTGTTGCTGGCAAGCCGAAGCAGAATCGTTGGCGAACAATGACTCAGGTGCCGGCGCGCACAAAAGAATCCGACGCCATGAGCGGCGATTTGATTAAGCGCGGATTCAAGTTCGTCGGCTCAACCATCTGCTACGCACTGATGCAAGCGACCGGGATGGTAAACGATCATCTCGTATCGTGCCCCCGGCACTCGAAACTCCGCGGGTGACGAGGCAAAACGCCACCCGTTACTATCCGGCGGGAATGTGGAGTTTGTATTTGTGCCACAGCCATAGCACCAGAATCGCCCCAAGAATCGAAACGATTATCCCGGCCGGATGAAATCGCGCGCCTTCCTTGGGACGCGAGAAGATGTGCGTCACGAGTCCGCCGATAATCGAACCAACGATGCCGAGCCCGATCGTCCACATGAGCGACATGTGCATGTGCATGACCGATTTCGCAGCCCACCCCGCAATCAAACCAACGATGATGTACCAAAGTAAATGAAGCATGATGTTTCCTCCTTTGAAGTTGGAAGTTGGAATCAACCGACAGGATATCAGGGCCATCCGCCAAAAAGCGACAAAGAATTGCGGCTTATGCGGCCGACACGGCCGCCGCTACAGTACTGAGCAGGTTACAGTGTTTAATCGCCCTGGGCGGCGGGCGATGGAACCGGAAGGGGCGATGAAATGGTCACATGCGTTACTTTGGCGCCCGCTTTGCGTTCGGCTTCCATTTTTACCTCAGTGTTGTCCTCACCGTTTCGGTAGTTGACGGAAAGATCGGCCGAGTGGTTGATCTCGGAGCCCGTCCGTTCGTGACTGAACTTCGGATTCTTGAATTTATCCCACGCGTCACACAACGCGTCCGGGGAAAGCGGCGAGGTGCCGGTCTGGATTACTTTTGGTTCACCATCGACTAACTTGCGCGCCGGCGGACCGGATGGCGTGAATTGCGGCACTTGTGGCGTCCAATCCGGAAAGGACGTTGGACCTTTCGCGTCGACGACCGCTTGCACTGCGGCTTTTTGTTTCGCTTCCTCGGCTTTGTTTTCCGCTTCCGCCTGGGCGATCTGCGCCTTCGTCTCGCGCTCCATCTTGTCCATGTCCGCCTTCTTCGCGGCCGGCTTGTTTACATCCTGCATCGCCTTCTTGATTTGCGCATCGATGTCGTCGTCCTGCGCGAAACCGAATGTCGTTGTAATCAGGGCCAGGGCCGCAAAGAGGAACAAGCGTCTTATCATGGCGCGACGTTAGACGGGAGCGAGAGAAAGGGAACTGATTAGTTTGAATTTCCTGTGGCGCACGGCCGCGAAGCAAAACTCAACTTTACTTGGCCGTCGCGCTCTGGCGTACGATTTCGTCTGACACTTCCGCAAACACGCTGAAAAAACTGGTCTCGCGCTGAGTTTTTGTTAGACCTCGGGTCAAGAAACGCGACGGATGAGCAACCACGTTTTCGTAAGTCACTCGCACGACGATGCACCCGCCGCGGATTTGCTTGTCAAAGCGCTGGAGGAGCGCGGCGTCGTCTGCTGGCTGGCCCCGAGGGACGTGCCCGCGGGCGGTTCCTATGCAGAATCAATCCTCAATGCGATTGAGAGTGCCAGTTGCTTCGTCCTGATTTATAGCCAAAGCTCAAATGTTTCTTCGCATGTCATGCGCGAAGTGGAACGCGCGTTGAAATTTGGCGTCAACATCGTTCCAGTTCGGTTCGACGATTCGACCCCATCGAAAAGCCTCGACTATCTTCTTGCTACCGTGCACTGGCTCGCGATCGCGCCCGATGCCCGGGACCGATCCATTGTCAAAGCGGCGGAACAGATTCTCGCCGCGGTAGCGAAGTCTCAGAGCGACCGCCCAGCGGGGCAGGCGGAAAAAGTTGCACCGCCTCGAGCCGTGGCGGCCCCTGTCGCATCGCCGCCAAAGCGACATTTGCTTTGGATCGGCGCCGCGGTCGCCCTCGTCCTGGTCGGCGGCTTGATCGCATTTTTTGTCTCAAGGAATCCAGCGTCTGTTCCGACCGCGCAGAAATCCGAGATTGCTTCGCCTGCGACTGCCACAGCTTTGTCGACATCAGCGACTGCGACTTCACAAATCAACGGTCCGGAGATGCCCGTGCCAGTAACACGCCGCTACTTCGACTTCTTGAGTAAACGAAACGCGACCGGTGCCTACAATCTCCTGTCGGCGGGTTTCCGCGACCATCTCCCCATCGCTAGATATTCCAAGAACGTCAATGTGTTGCCGCGTGCAAAACTTGTGGAAGCCACGCTTGCTTCCAGGACGGAACGCACCGCGAGCGTCACCGCGGTTTTCGAGGATGCCAATCCTGAATCCCATCAGCCGCAATGGCGGAATTCAATCGAATTTGTTCGCGAGCCTGCCGGTTGGCGCATCGAGAGCATGAAAGGCCTCATCCCAGCCAGTGGCCACCCGCTGTCCGCCTCGGCCAAAGGATCCGACGACGAAACGATCTCGGAAAGCCCGCCTCCACGGTAAACCCACTCGCGGGACGACGTCACTCCGCACTGCTCTGCATTCGACGTTCGGCGTTCGATGTTCGATGTTCGATGTTTACTGCCCCGAACCCTGTTCGTTTCGTCTGAAATATAGGATCGCGCTTTGCTTGTGCGAAACGAAGGAATCGTTTATTAGTCACGGCCAAATTATGAAATTCGCCACGCTTTCCGCATACCTGATCGCCTGCTCGCTTTCGCTCGCATTCACCAGCACAACTCTCGGAAAAGAAAAAGACGAAGACGCAGACGAATCGGACAGCGAGGTGACGATCGAGAAAACCGTTTTGGCCAAGAAAACTGAAGACGGCTTCGACCCGGTAAAAAGTTTCAAGCCTGACGATACGTTCGCCGTTTTGGTTTTCCTAAGTGAAGCGAAAATTGGAACGAAACTAAAAGCGGTCTGGACACTCGTTGACGCCGGTGGAAAGCAGGACGAAAAGATTCTCGAGAAGAAAATTGAGCTCACGCCGGAAGCGGTCGAAGGCGTAAAAGAAGCAAACCGAATCAATTTCAGTCTCGCGCCTAACGAGCCCTTCCCTGCCGGCGAGTACAAGGTTGAGATCTATCTGAATGGTGAGCTCGCCAAAACCGTCCCGTTCAAAATCAAATAGGCGACTCTGGCTTTCCTCCGAACTCCCATCTCCTAGCTCCGATTTCCATCTTCTCTCAACTCGCCGCGCCTAGCTCCACGCTCCTAGCTCCCAGCTTCAAGCGTCCAACTTCCATCTCCCAGCTTCTCGGCGGGATCGGGCCGAGCGCTTTTCTCGTTTTTTCGCCACGCAGCCGGTTGATCGGTTGCTCCAACAATCGCCACGACAACGCCGCGGTGAACAGGGTAGCGATCCCGAACACAACCAGACGCAAGGAAGGTATGGTGATCAGGAATCGCATTTCAGGCGGCAGCCAGCGATTAAAAACCAACGCCACCAAGATGTGGTAAATGTAAAGTCCGTAGCTGATTCGTCCGGCAAACACGAGAGCGGGATTACTCAGGAAACGCGCGATGTTCCCGTCGAAGCCTGTCGCCGTTCGCGCCACCAAGATTGCAAACGCACAGGCCTCGAGCGGTTCTACCAAAACCGATTTCAGTTTCGTCGGGTCGCTGTTTCGCAAGACCGCGGCCACGGTTAACATCGACAAACAGAGCAACGCCAGGAGCCAACCGCCGCGCGATGCTCTCAGTCGTCCGCCACACCAGCCGAGCGCTGCGCCCGCCGCGAGTGAGTCGAGGCTGCCGAACGGCAAAACCCATCGGGCAATGATCGGCGCCGAAAAGATCACGCAGCCGATTCGAAAAGCGATGCCGGCAAACGCGACCGCAATGATTGCGGGCAGCATGCATCTGCGCGGTAGCAGCAAAATAAGCAGCGGCCAGAACAGATAGAATTGCTCCTGCACGCAAATCGACCACAGATGCGAGATCGTGAGCGGCCATCGGTCTTGCCAGGCGATCAACCAATTGACCGTGCCGGTAAAAACCCACGGCCAGTTGTGGCGGATCGAACCGAAATCGAGCAGCAACGCGATTCCCGCGAAAACGAAATACGCCGGACCGATTCGCAGCAGCCGCCGCCAATAAAACGCCCGAATCGTTCTACCGGCTGACAATTCACTGTTTTCCATCCGGTCCCGTGCCCGGCGCAGCGACGCGGTGATGAAATAACCGCTCAAGACCAAAAAGAGGCGCACCCCAGTTGCGCCAAGATGGATCCAGTCCGGCAGCGGGAAATTCGGAACGTCCGCGGTGAAATGATCCACCATGACTGTGAGCACCGCGAGCGCTCGCAGTCCGTCAAACTGCGGTTGATAATGCTCCAGCGCGCGATCGCGCGCTAAGGTCTCCCCCGCCTTGAAAACATCTGCCCGACTCGATCCGACACCAGCCCCAGCCCAATAAGTAGCCCAGCCCACGAAGTATGTGACAGCCTCGCAGCGATCTCGTTACAAACTTTTTTGCGTAGCGTTCCCACGACTTCTGCGAACCTAGGTGCGCGGCACGTCTTCGCGTCTGAAAGCTCTGCTCATCCAAAAAAGAATCGCGGATCCGGACCCATCGGCTCTCTCGACTTTGTAACGCTGTCCTCGCCAGGGCCACAACAACTTTAGGGAATATAAAATCGCCAGATTGGTATGAAAGGTAAAGGCCTGCCAATCGATGAAAAAAGCGAGGCGACATCCGCGCGATAATACGATCGGGCGACGGCGGACATTCAATCCACTAAAGGGATTGGCGTGCGTCGCGTATCCATTCTTATTCGTTTTCGCCAGGATCGCGCGCTACATCGGTCGGCCACACCCAATCGGTAAATTTCATTCGTCAAGGCGCCGATGACCAGATCGCTCGCCGTTTATTACGAACATCCGGTTTGGTTCCTCCCGCTATTCGCGGAACTCGACGCTCGCAACATCGATTACTTGAAGCTGGATGCTTCGCGTCATTCCTACGATCCGGCCGAAGTCGCGGCGGATTTTTCGCTGTTCTTCAATCGGATGAGCGCATCCGCGTATCTGCGCGGAAATGGTCACGCTATATTTTTCACGCATGCTTACCTCGCCCATCTTGAAGCAGCCGGTGTTCGAGTGCTCAACGGCAGCTGGGCCTTTGCCCTGGAGACGTCTAAGACGCGACAACTTCAGTTGCTCCGCTCGCTCGGAATTTCCTTTCCGAAAACACGCGTGGTCAATTGCACCGGCGAGATTCTTGGTGCTGCGCAGCAAATCGGTTTTCCTCTGTTGGTTAAGCCAAACATCGGCGGGCGCGGCGCGGGCATCGTGCGTTTTGATTCGATCGAGCAACTCAAGGCCGCCGTGGAGGAATGCACCTTGCAACTGGGAATCGACCAGATCGCGCTTGTTCAAGAATTCATTCCGGCGCGCAATGGCCGCATTACCCGCGTGGAAACGCTGGGCGGGAAATTTCTCTACGCTATCGACGTTCTCGTAACAGGCGAGAGCTTCAATCTTTGCCCGGCTGAACTGTGTCACATTGAGAACGTCGTCGAATTTCTCGAAAACCCCGAGGCGAATGTCTCTAAAGCTGGACTAAAGATCGAATCATGCACCCCTCCGCGCAAACTCGTCGACGTCGTTGAGAAAATCGTGGCTGCGGCCGGAATCGACGTCGGCGGCGTGGAATACATGATTGATGATCGCGACGGCCGCGCCGTTTTCTACGACGTCAACGCGCTGTCGAACTTTGTGGCCGATGCGGCGCGCGTCATCGGCTTCGATCCGCATGTCCAACTGGTCGATTTTCTCGAGCGACAACTGGGGGATCACTGATGCGTTACGGTTATTGGTTACCAGTCTTTGGCGGTTGGCTGCGAAACATCGACGACGAAGCGATGGAAGCAAGCTGGAACTACGTCAGCAAGCTGGCCCGACGAAGTGAAGAAATTGGTTACGACCTGACGCTCGTCGCAGAGCTGAATTTAAACGACATTAAAGGTGCCGGTGCGCCAACATTGGACGCGTGGAGCACAGCAGCCGCGCTGGCGGCAGTAACAAAACGGCTCGAATTAATGGTCGCAGTGCGTCCGACGTTTCATTCGCCTGCTCTCCTCGCCAAACAAGCCGCCAATATCGACCACATCGGCGGCGGCGGACGCCTGTCGTTAAACGTTGTCAGCTCCTGGTGGGCCGACGAGGCCAAAAAGTATGGGGTTCATTTCGAACAACACGACGATCGCTACGCCCGTACGGCAGAATGGCTCGAAATCGTAGACGGAATGTGGACGAAGGACGAATTCTCCTTTGCTGGAAAATATTACCGCGTTGAAGACGGAATGCTCGCGCCCAAACCCATCAGCCAGCCGCGCCCGCTAATTTATGCCGGCGGCGAATCGGAAGCGGCCAAAAACCTAATCGCTCAACGATGTGACGCCTACGTGATGCATGGCGATCCGCCGGCGCGGATTCGCCAGAAGATTTCCGATATGCGATCACGCCGCGAAAAACTTGGGTTGCCGCCAATGCGTTACGGCGTCGCGGGCTACGTCATCGTTCGTAGCACGGAGAAAGAAGCGCGAAAGGAACTCGCTCGCATTACCAACGTCAAAACGTCCGCGGCTGGATTCGATAACTACCAGCAATGGCTCAGCGGCACCAAGCTCGAGGGCTCGATGTCGATCCAGGAATATTCCGTTTCCAATCGGGGATTACGTTCAGGGCTCATCGGCACGCCCGATCAGGTCGCGGCGACAATCGCTGAATTCGAGGATGCAGGCGTAGATTTGCTTCTTCTCCAATGCAGCCCACAACTTGAAGAGATGGAACGCTTTTCGGCCGAAATCATTGCCAAGACAAAAGTCATCCAAAGTCCCGGGTAACCGATGACGAATAACTCGCGAAGCGTTAGCTCGTGTGAATGTTAAATGTTAAGATTCTCAGCGCGTTTGCTCGCCCTCAACTTCTCAACCGTTCAACTGCTTCAACTTCTCAACTTCTTCTATGCCCTCGGTCGTATTCCTTCGGGCGGTGAACGTCGGTGGAACCAACCGGTGCCAACCGGCCATCATCGCGAAGCAGTTAGCCCGGTTCGACATCGTCAACATCGGTGCGGTCGGGACGTTTGTTGCCCGTAAGAACGTAAGCGAGTCGGCTCTGCGCGCGGCGATCGCCCGGAAGTTGCCATTTAAATGCGAGATCATGATTTGTCCGGCGCGCGACATTGTTAAGCTCGCGTTAAAGGATCCGTTCTCACACCAACCATCGGGAGTCGACATAACCCGCTTCGTGAGCGTGCTAGCCAAACCAGTTCGCGCCCTGCTTCCTCTCCCTCTCAGTCTGCCGTCGGACGGTGATTGGCTAATCAAGATCGTTGCGATCCAAGGCCGATTCGTCGTGGGTCTGTATCGTCGGCAGATGAAAGCGATCAGTTACCTCAGCAAGATTGAGAAGATGCTGGGTGTGCCGGCGACCACGCGCAGTTGGAACACGATCGAAAAAGTCGTGAAAATTCTTGAAGCTAATCGCTAAGGAAATCAGGAAGTCCGAGCCGGACTGGCAGAACAAAAATGAGTGCAGCGTCACGCTGCTTCCTGCGTTCATACTTTCCTAAGAGATGAATAATCTGCGTCGCTGACATGCTCCATCCAGTCGACCGCTTTGCCGTTGAGCGCTTCTTGAATGGCTATGTGCGTCATCGCAGAAGTTGGGCTTGCGCCATGCCAGTGCTTCTCGTCCGGCGCAAACCAAACCACATCGCCCGGCCGAATTTCCTCGATCGGTCCGCCTTCGCGCTGCGCCCGACCAAGGCCGGACGTAACGATCAACGTCTGGCCTAACGGATGTGTATGCCAGGCAGTGCGGGCACCCGGTTCGAACGTAACGCTTGCGCCCCGAACGCGCGCCGGTTCCGGCGCCTCGAACAGCGGGTCAATGCGAACTGTACCCGTAAACCAATCAGCTGGCCCTTTGCCGGAACTTTGCGAACCAGATCGTTTTATTTTCATCTACTAATCTGATCGCTTGCTCGTAACTCGTCACGCGTCACTCATCACTTTCTTTTCCCCTCAACAACTCAACGTCCTAACATCTCAACTCTCTTTGAGACTGTTGATTGTTTGGATCCGACCCCAATTTCCAATTTCAGCGTCTCAGTTCTCCGCATTTCAGCTTTCAAGAAAGTGTTTAGATACGACCCCCTCGGGCATTGTCATTTACGGAGATAGTCACTAAAAAGGGTGATGCCGACTGAGGAGCGCAAGCTCGCCGCCATTATGTTTACCGACATGGTGGGCTACAGCGCGCTCGCTCAACGCGACGACAAAGTAGCTCTCGAGCTATTGGAAGAACATCGCCGGTTGTTGCGCGAAATTTTTCCGCGGTTTCACGGCACCGAAATCAAAACCATCGGCGACGCTTTCCTGGTCGAATTCGGGAGCGCGTTGGAAGCGGCGCAATGCGCGATCGAAATCCAGCGCACCCTGGCCAAACGAAATCACGATGTCGCGACGGATCGACAATTTTCGGTCAAGATCGGGATTCACATTGGCGATGTGATGCATCGCGACGGCGACGTTTACGGCGACGGCGTGAACATTGCGTCACGCATCGAGGCGCTGGCCGGCGCGGGCGGCATTTGCGTCTCGATGGATGTCGAGCGGCAGATTCGTAACGCACTCGAGGCGCGATTTGAAAAGTTCGGCTCGGCAGATTTAAAAAACATCAAGCTGCCGATGGATCTGTTCCGAATCGTGCTGCCGTGGGAAAAAGGTTCTGAACCTTCCGCGCCACGAACTTCAAAAAGATCGCCCGTCCTGATTCCCGCCGTTGCTCTCATAATAATGGCGTTGCTCGCAGTGTGGTGGTTCACGGAGCGCTCGAGCAAGAACCAGCCGTCGGCAGCGGGTCGCCCATTGCCGACCGCTCCGACAAATGTGCCCGATCGAAAATCGGTCGCCGTCCTGCCATTCGTGAACCTGAGCGACGACAAAGGCAGCGAATATTTTTCCGATGGCGTCAGCGAAGAGCTCTTAACCGTGCTCCAAAAAATTCCTGGGATGCACGTGGCCGCGCGGACGTCGGCGTTTTCATTCAAAGGCAAAAATGCGACCGCCCAGGAGATCGGGCAAAAACTTGGCGTGGCCTATCTCGTCGACGGGAGCGTGCGCAGATCCGGCGACGCGGTGAGGATCGCTGCCCGGCTCGCTCGCGCCGACACCGGCGAGGAACTCTGGTCGGAAAATTATACCCGCGATCTGAAGGACGTGTTCGCGGTGCAAACCGAACTTGCGCAAACGATCGTCGAACAGTTGCGCGGTCGATTCGGCGGAGACGCGGGCTCAACCGCGAAAGAAAGAATTCAAGCCGAAGTGCAGGCGGCGGAAAAAGGCGGGACGAAGAATGTGGAAGCTCACCAATATTATCTGCAGGGGCGCTTTTTTGAGAATCGTCACTCCGAAAAGGGCGCGCGCGAAGCGCTCGGCGCGTACGAGCACGCGGTGGCGTTGGACCCTGGGTTTGCGTTGGCGTGGGCTGGCGTGGGGTCCGCGCATATCTGGCAAAGCGCGTTTTCGACTGAAGGGGGACAAAAGCAGTTCAACGCGCATTTGGCCAGTGCGCGCGAAGCCACCACCCGGGCCCTCTCGATCGAGCCAAACCTGCCTGACGGATTGCTGAATCAGGCGACGATCGAGACCAATTTCGATTTTAACTGGAACGCGGCGGCTCAGACCGTGAGCAAGGCGATGGCATTGGCTCCAGCCGATCCGAACGTTCTGATTGCCGCTGGCAACCTCGAGGTCGCACGGGGAAATACGGATCAAGCGAATGATTTGTATCGCAAAGCAGTCGACCTGGACCCAGTCAACGCGCAAGCCCGGTCATTTCTTGCGTTTAACCTGGCCGCATCGAAGCGATTTTCGGAAGCAAAGGCCGAATACGCTCGCGTAGTGGAGTTGAACCCAGCGGCGCCGTGGGCGCATGCCGGACTTGGCTTAGCGTATCTGCTGGATAATAAATTCGAGGAGGCCGCGACCGAGGCGCAAGCTGACGCGGGTGAATGGACACGGTTCCTCATCGTGAGTTGCGCGCGTTGGGCGCAAAAGCGAATACCGGATTCGGATGCCGCGCTCAACGAGTTAATTAAAAACGATGGCGAAACAGCCGCGTATCAAATTGCGGAAGCTTACGCGTATCGCGGTGATAAGGATCGGGCTTTCGAATGGTTGGAGCGTGCGCGCCGGCAACGCGACCCCGGTCTGGCCGGTTTGCGCAAAGATCCGCTCCTCCCGAATCTCCGAGACGACCCGCGCTGGAACGCGTTCCTCCACACCATGGGCCTCGCCGACGACCAACTGAAGACAAGCGCACTGTAAACTTCGCCGCGTGGCGCGCAGCTTTACGCGGTCACTCATCACTTCTTCTTCAGCGTTTCAGAATTTCAGTTTTCAGCTTTTCAGCTTTCCCTTAACTCTCAACTGTTCTGCTCTTTAAAGAGTCACGGTTCCGCGCAGCACTTCGACCGCGTATCCGCCGACGCGAACGCTACTGACGCTCTCGCCCTCGCATGTCGCATGAACAAAGATTTCACTCGGCCTTCCGGCTTCCAGACCTTGGTGGATAACCAGCTGCTCGTCTGATTTCGCTAATCCATATTTCGCCAGCCAGGCAGCGGCGCAACCGGCCGCTGATCCCGTCGCTGGATCTTCACCGCCATAAAAGAACATGCGCGTTCTGACTTCGAGGCGGTCTTCCCGCCGTTGCGGACAGAGAAAGTAAAAGAACTTGGCTTCGGTGTTCTTGAGAAATTCTGCTGCCTGCGCAGATGCAAAGTTTAGATTCGCCAGGGTTTCTTGTTTGCGAATGCCAACAATCGCGAATGGTAAACCTGTCGAGACGACCTGGACCGGCCATTCGGGAGGAATTTCGTCCGACGCGATTCCAATCACGCGCGCAACCTCTTTGCGCGAAAAGATCACTCCGAATTCTGGATCGCGTTGGCGCATTTCGCCGAACACCTGACCGTCCACGCGTTCGCGTCCGCCATTTTTGGAATTGGCGGTGAAATGCACCGGAATCTTCCCCGCTTTCAGATCAAGCGTGATCTCTTTTGAATTGGGAGCGGAGTCGGACGCATACAAGTACAGCGCCGTGCCGAGTGTCGGATGACCGGCAAACGGCAACTCTTCCGCGACCGTAAAGATGCGGACCTTTTTCCCTTCTCGAGATTCAATGGCGGGATCGCGCGGGAAAATGAAAGTTGTCTCGGACAGATTCATCTCACGCGCCAGAGCCTGCATTTCATCGTCATCCAGTCCCCGGCCATCGATAAAAATGGCCAGCGGGTTACCGGTCAGGGCCGTCTGTGTGAACACATCAAGCTGAACAAACTCGTACGACCGGCTCGGCATAAGAACCTATCAACATCCTACCCTAGTGCGCGCCCAACCAGACTACTCCTTCTTCGTGTAGCCGAAGAAGCCACGCTGGCGGATCAACTCCGCCACCTGGGGCGGCACCATTTCATTCCAGCTCTCGTCCCCGCTGGCGATGCGCTTGAGCACGTCTCGCGAAAAGATCGACAGATATTTCGCGTTGAAATTATCGAGCTGGACGAAGCTGCCCCGGCGCACCAGGTAATCGTAAAGCAGCTGCAACTCGGGGTTGACCTTAAGCGTACGGATAGTTTGTAGCTCGTCCCCTTCCTGTCGCCGCAGGGGATAGACATAAACTTTGAGGTCGTTCTTAAATAGTCGCCCGAAATTTTCCAGGATGCCGCCGGGTAGTTCCGCATAATATTTTTCGTCAAATAACTCGGACACACTCGGCAGGCCCATGACGACTCCGAGGCGCTCTTTCGTCCGCCAGGCGAGATAAGCGGCGAGCCGATAGTATTCGAAGTAGTCGGAAATAAGCACCGTCATGCCACAGGCTGCGAGCAGTTCGGCGCGCGCGAGAAAATCCCGGCGGTCCACGTCCTTGCCGCCCGCCAGCAGGTTGCGCATGGTGAGTTCCATCAACGGCAGGATCTCTTTGCCGGCGCAGCCGGGTTCCTGTTTGAACTTCTCCAGTGCGCAATTCAGCATGTCGAGATTGACGTGCGTGGTCGGCCGGAAACTCCCGCGCTCGACCAGGACGGCCTTGTTATGCAGCTCGTCTGAGGGCATCAGTACTTCGCGATTCGGGCCAAACATCGCCGCGCCGCTCAGCCCCAGCTGCACGAGTTTCAGCGCCATGATCCGATTGTCGACGTTGCGAAATTCGATCCCGGTGAATTCGAGCAGATCGATTTCGACCCGACCGGTGGTCAGCTTGTCCAGCAGCGACTCGATTAACTGCTCCGGCACGTGGCTTAGAAAAAATGCGCCGTAGCAAAGATTGACTCCCACGATGCCGAGCGCCTCCTGTTGCAGCGACGCCTCCGCGTCGAGCATCCGCAAGTGCATCAAGATCTGGCTCGGTTGATCGTGGACGCGGCTCTGGAATTTGATTCCCATCCAGCCGTGGAATTCATGGCCGCCGCGGTAACTTCGCGCCACCACCGTGTCGGCAAAGGCGAAGAACGACGTGTTATCGCCGCGCTCCTTCCCGAGCCGCTCAACGTCGAGGTCGAACTCGTGGTCGAGCATTGCTTGCAGCCGGCCGCGCGAGACATAACGCTCCGCGTGCCCATAAATGGCGTCGCTCACTTTCATGTCGTAAGCGGAGATGCTCTTCGCGATCGTCCCAGCGGCGCCGCCGACGCGGAAAAACCAGCGCACCACCTCCTGCCCGGCGCCGATCTCGGCGAACGTTCCGTACCAGCGCGGATCGAGGTTGATCCTCAGCGCCTTCGAATGCGTATCAATCGTTTCCTCTTTCACGTCGCAGCAGACTCGGCCCGTCTTATGAGCCTTGCACGTTCAATAGTCCATCAATCTCGGCAAGGCAACGCGCGGTGTGATCCGGTCGAATAGGACTCGGCCCCGGCTTCAGTAAATTCACGCGCCTTGCTTTCCGCGTTTCAGATTTTTCCTCGAGCATTGCCGTCACCGCATTCTGGAACGAGAGTTTCCAACGAATGATCCTTCCGGCTTGCTCTCAACTATCACCTCCCTGTCCCGCGACTGCGGTGATCAACCATCAACTCTCTTGAATACAGCCAATCTTGGCGGGACTTTTACGCTTCCAGGCACGTCGATCACTCTCAATCGCATCGGATATGGCGCCATGCAGCTGGCTGGTCCGCATGTATTCGGGCCGCCCGCAGACCACGACGGCGCAATCGCGGTCCTGCGCGAAGTTGTTAAGCTCGGAATCAATCACATCGATACGAGCGACTTTTACGGGCCGCATATTACCAATCAACTTATCAAAGAGGCGCTGCATCCGTATTCGGAGCAGTTAACGATCGTCACCAAGGTCGGGGCGCGGCGGGACGCGAAAGGAAATTGGCCAAGAGCGCTGGCTCCCAACGAGCTTCGGCAAGCCGTTCATGATAATCTCGCGAACCTCGGTCTCAACGCACTCGATGTGGTCCAATCTGCGGGGTCCTGGCTGCTGCAACGCTCGCCTAACATTTTGCTCATTCCCGGCACCGCATCCGTCGAGCATCTGCGCGAGAACGTGAAAGCAGCGTCGTTGCACCTTCCTCCGGAAACGGTGGCCGAACTGAACGCCATCGGAACGAACAACGCTTAATTGCTTCCTCACAACTTCACAACTTCTCAACCTCTTATTCAGTTTCCGCATTTCAGTTTCTGATTAATAGATGAACACGTCGTCGCGCGGGCTAATCACCGTTATCATCGCGCTGGCAGTTGTTTTACTGGCGCCCGTGAACGCTGGCCCAAAAACTCATTCACTGAACGAAGACGCCGCCCTCAACACGCTTTTGCGTGCGCTCAAGCACGATCGAGTCTATGCCAAACGCATTTCGCTGGATTGCGTCACTTTCGACACTGAAGAAAAGACGGACGCATTCTTTCAGTTCGCTCTGCGAGAAAACCACACCGCAAAGTGCGGCGGCGATCCCGACTTCGCACCGGTAATCGATCGCTACCGCGTTTATCGGGCGTCGGGAAAAATTGAATGGCTGAACGCGGTTGAAGATAACTGGCAGCGTTACGACTCGGCCAAGATAAAGTAATTCGCTTTCCTCTTTTTCCGATTTCAGCGTTTCAGTTTTGGCGAAGCAAATGTAAAAGTATATCTGACCCCGATTCCTCGATTCTCTTTCTCACTCCGATTTGAGAGAAGCCATGTCGATCGAGAAGCGGTACTTCACGTCGGACTTGAGCAATCTTTGATAGGCTTCGTTGACTTTCTGGATCGGAATGACTTCGACATCGGCGGTGATGTTATGCTTGCCGCAAAAATCGAGCATCTCCTGAGTTTCGGCGATGCCGCCGATCAGAGAGCCGGACAAACTGTGCCGCCCCATGATAAGACCGAACGCCGGGACGGCGAGAGGCTTTGCCGGAGCGCCGACAAGCGTAAGATTGCCGTCGACACCAAGTAAATTGATATAGGCGTTGATGTCGTGATCGGCCGAGACGGCGTCGAGGATGAAATCGAAGCTGCCGGCGTGCTTTTTCATCTCGTCAGCGTTGCGCGAGACGACGATCTCGTCGGCGCCTAGGCGCAGCGCATCTTCTTTTTTGCCGGGTGAGGTTGTAAAAACGACGACGTGAGCTCCCAGCGCATGAGCAAACTTCACGGCCATGTGGCCGAGGCCGCCCAGACCGACCACGCCAACTTTCTTGCCGTTGGTAACGCCCCAATGATGCATCGGTGAGTAAGTCGTGATACCCGCGCAAAGCAGCGGTGCCGCGGCGGCGAGATTGAGGTTGGACGGAAGACGCAGAACGAAGTGTTCATCGACAACGATGCTCTCGGAATAGCCGCCATAGGTCACGCCTCCGAGGTGCTTGTCCGGAGAGTTGAAGGTGAGGATCATGTTCGGGCAGAATTGCTCAAGGCCAGCCTTGCACTTTGGGCAGGTCCCATCCGAATCGACCATGCAGCCGACCGCGGCGAGATCGCCCGGTTTGTACTTGGTAACTGCCGAGCCAATCTTGGTCACACGGCCTACGATCTCATGGCCGGGTACGATCGGGTAGTTAGTGGCCATGAATTCGCTCCAGTCGTTGCGCACTGAATGCAGGTCGGAGTGGCAGATGCCGCAAAACAAGATTTCGATTTGCACATCGCGGTCCGTTGGATCGCGACGCTTGATTTTGGTGGAAGCAAGCGACGAGGTGGCACTGGAGGCGGAGTAGGCCTTCGCATTGTAGGTAGTTGGATGCATATTGTTTGATCTCCCTTCAGCGTTTCAACTGTCAACCACTTGTCGCGCCGTAGCAACGAGGGGTGGCTGCGGCGACGTTCACCGAACATTCTGCTGATTCCCGGCACCTCATCCGTCGAGCATCTGCGCGAGAACGTGAAAACACCGTCCCTCCGCTTCTCGCTTCCTGACCCGCTCTAAAGACAGCCTAACGAGTGAGTTGGTTACAAGTTTCTCCACGATGAACGCAACGCGCAATTTCGGCGTCAACGTTTATCATCTGCACCTTTGAACGCAGGAGATGAGAGTACGTCCAATCAAGTATGAAACAGGGCATTCTTCCGCTACTTCTTGGCGCCGTGTTCATGGTGGGATGCGCCAGCGACTTTCAATCGACCGGATCCGGGTCGGGCGCCACCTATGATTATTCCGCAACGTCGAACGAACCTGCGCCATCGGTCCCGGCTCCCGACACAACTGCGCAGGACGCGATTGATCGGGCGAACCAGCAAATGGCTATCGATGCAGCCAATGCGGCGGCCCAGCAGCAATTCCTTGCCGGCATGGCAGCCGCGCAAGAAACGATGAATAACGCCAACAATCAGGTACCTTCGAACTGACTCAGGCGAGGTGGTTCGGCTTTTCAGTGTTTCGTTTTTCGGTTTCGTCATCTGTGTTCGATTTGTTACAAGATCGATTCTCAATGAACTACGTCTTCGCGTTTGCCTTGGGCCTTGGCTTCGCAGCTGGCTTGCGCTCATTTACTCCGCCGGCGGTCGTGGCGTGGGCCGCTCATTTCGGCTGGTTGAACCTCCAGAATTCTCCGCTGGCCTTCATGGGATCGATAATCGCCGTTGTTATCTTTTCGATCCTGGCTCTGCTCGAGTTATTCGTCGATCTACAGCCTTCAACACCGAAACGGACAGCGCCAGTCCCGCTCGGAGCCCGAATTCTTACGGCCGGTCTTTGCGGCGCCGGCCTTTGCGCGGCAAGTAATCTATCGTTGATCATCGGCGCGATTTTAGGCGGCATCGGCGGAGTAATCGGATCGTTCGCCGGCTACGAAATCCGGCAGCGTTTAGTCGCCGCGTTGAACATCAAAGACATTTTCGTCGCCCTGCTGGAAGACCTGGTCACCATCGGACTCGCCTGCTTCTTTGTCTCACGCTGACTCAGCTTTCCCCGTTTCAGCTCTCTTCTTAACGTCTTACGGCGTATTCCCTGGATGTAGATTACTGCAGAGCAGCATCGCTGAGCGGTTGCCGGGGAGCCGGCGGATCGAATGCATTGGTCGGCTGGCGCGCAGACCGAGCGAACTGGGAGATCGCGAGTCAACACCTCGCTCCTTGCTCCTTGCTCCTTGCTCCTTGCTCCTTGCTCCTTGCTCCCGCTTTGACTTTGTGCGAGCGCCGGATCAGTCGCCGGGGCTAACGCTTACGCCACGCGCATTCGTGATCAGGCGTTTCACGTTCGTGCCATCGATCGACATGCGATAAATTTCGCCGGGTGCGTCGTTAGGTGACCGGCTAACAACCAGGATGTTGTTGTTATCCAACCAGCAGCCCACTTCGATCCATAGTTCTTTCGGAGTACTAAGACGCACCGCAGCTTGCGTAGTGAGATCGAACGACCACAACGAAGGTGGCGGCGCATCCGAGTCCTTGCGGTAATCGATCGTCAGCAGCAAGCGCTTTCCATCCGGAGACACATCGATGCGGCCGCCGCCCGTCATGTAATCAAACGGAACAATCTTGTCGATCTTCCATTGCCCGAGCACGACGCCATCCAAGCCAAGTCGATATATATTGATCGTGTCGTGATAGAAAATCGAACGACCATCACGCGCCCAGCACGGCGAATTGAACGCGGATTTAGGCGGCTCCTCTCCTTTCTTGATGATGTTGAAACCGGTGCCGTCTGGTCTCACCACGGCTAAATCACTGATCCATTCAGTACTTTCTCGACGGGATTGGAACGCGATCCACTTCCCGTCCGGGGACCAAACCGGATCCAGGCATCTGGAGCTCGGAATGGCTTTAAAGATTTTGACCTTGCGCGATGCGATGTCGATTACGGCGATATGCGTTTCGGGATCGGCGGGATCCGCGTAAGCCGCGTGCGATAAAAATGCGATCTGAGTGCCATCGGGCGAAAAAGCAGCCGAGGTCCCGGTGATTAATCTTTTCGCCCCTGCGCCGTCGATATTCGCCACCAAAACGTGACCGTTACGCCCGAATACGATTTTTCGCGGCGGCCCAGCCGCAATGGCAGCAAATGCAACGCAGGAAAGAATACCAGCAGTCGCGGCTTTCATGTCGATCTTGTAGTACGAAACGCGCGCGCCGAATATCTATACCTTGGCGTAATCTTCCGAGCCTTTTTTTATGAATTGACTCGAACGATACCCGCATTCTCGCCTTGTCGGCGTTAACGGCGATTCTGCGAGGTCGATCTTCGTCCCAAGATCGGGACGATCTTATCCCACGAATGAAACGATTCATCCGCGGCAGTGTTTAGACCGCCAATCGCGAGTCGCTCATGGACAAGATGTTACGACTTCCATCAAAGACGTGGTACGCGCATTGCAATAGGTGCTCACAACCGCAAAAAAGACTCTTGAGTCTGATCACGGTGCGAACGCCATTTCAAAGCAAGAAACGAATGGAAATCTATGAGGCCAACAGCAGAAACAAATCTCATTATCAAGCGTGAGGATGCGGACGGATCCGGGACGAATCAGTTTTCGATTACTAATTGCAATTATCATTCGGTCGCAATCGGTGTGTTTTCTTCCCAAATAGTCCGTTGTTTCTTTGCTTTACTGCCCCTCTTTCTCACTCTTCTGGTTTCCTCGGCGCCGTTGCGTGCCGCAGCGGACGACCGCGGCATGGTTGGACTCGTAGTTCGCCAGCTCTTCTCCGAGACGGAACCGAACCACCGGGGCGTTCTGGCGGTCATGCATGTAGTTGAAGATTCGCCCGCCGCCAAAGCTGGCATCCATTGCAGTGATTTCATCCTTGCAGTCAACGGAGTGCCCGTGCCGGGACGCGAATTCTCCGACATCGTGAAGAAGGACATTAACGGACCTGCTGGCGGCACGATCCGTCTGACTATTGCAAGGTTCGACGGCAGCAAATCGGAGATCACTCTCGTCCGAACGCCATTCCCGCCGCATGCGAATCCTGGGTCCGATCCATTCGTGTATCTGGTTCCCGGGACTTGGGGTAGCGATCCACGTGCTTCGTTTCCCTTGTCATGGGCGCCGACACTCCCCTATCACGGGTTCGTTGATCTCTTCTTTTCACCGAACTTCGACCAGACTGATTCTCCCGAATATCACTCTTATGTGATCTTCATGTCACTGGAAGGTAAACAGATGCAGAGCGCGGAACAGTTGCGGTCCGATATGTTAACGTGGTTTCGCGGACTGGCCGTGGAGCGAGGCGCAAACTATAAATTCACGCCCGATCTTTCCAAAGTATCGGTAACATATAAGGAAGATTCAGCGCCGTCGCTGACGTTGGGAGGCGCAGCGACTCGGGCGTTCAGCGGAACCGAAACCATCTACGATACCCACGGCAAACTGATCACGTTGAACTCCGAGGTTCGGATGATCTCGGGTTGCGGAACGTCCAACAACACAGTCTTCTTCTTCGGTATGTCGCTTGAGCCGCGCGATGGAGAGATGTGGAAGCAACTGGACGCCATTCGCGATACGTTCCAGTGTCACCGGTAGTCGGGCAGAATGGAGTCAAATCTAAATTCCGACAGCGTTCCCCCGCCAGGTGTTTTCAAGCGACGGGAACGACAGTCGCCAGTATTTCCGCGGGAGCCGTTTCGGCCTTGTCGGTGATCAGTTTGCGCAGGAACGGAATCAGCACGACCAGCGCAATACCGACCGCGAGGCTGCCGATGCCAAGTTCGGTAAAGAGATTTGCGTAACCGGCATTGGTCGCGGCCGCCGTGCTGCCGGTCGGTTCGGGGATCATGCCCGAGAAGTCGCCGGCAAACAGTGACGCGAGGCCGGTCACGAGCATCCAGCTGCCCATCATCACGCCTTGATATTGCCGCGGCGCGAGCTTGCCGATCATCGCGTATCCGATGGGAGAGATGAGTAGCTCACCGACGCTTTGCAATATGTAGCTCAGGAACAGCCACACGAACGCACTTTTGCCGTCGCCGCCGGCCAACTTGATGCCGAGTGGCAAAATGAGAAAGGCGACCGCCATCAACAGCAGCGACGCCGCGAACTGCTTCGGTATGTCGATTCTCCACCCATGGGCGCGCATGCGAGTGAAAAGCGCCGCGAGCACCGGCCCGCCGAGCACGATGCAAACAGTGTTGATGTTCTGAATCCACTGCGGCTGAATCCTCACCGGCCCCATCATCAGGTCCACGTTGTTGACCGCGAACAGCATCAAGCCGTTCGGCGCCATTTGATAGAGCGACCAGAACATCAGCGAGCCGATGGTCAGAATCAGGTAGGCCGTCATGTTCCGCCGTTCGCGGCGATCCTGGTGGCGGACCGTGAGATAGATCAGAGTGAGCGCGACCACGGCGCAGATCCCTTTAATGATCGTCTCGGTACCGCCGGGCCGCTGGAGCATGAACCACACAACGGGAACGAGGCCGATGAGAATGGCGAGGCCGACTAGCTGGCGCAGCCGGAACTGCTTCCGCGTCGCGTCGAGCAGCGGTGTGTTGCGGTCGGTCAGCGTCTTCCAGTTGAACAGGGCGAGGATGATGGCGACGAGGTTGCCGAGCGTCGCGAAGATGAAGAGATTCGAGTAGCTCTCCGTGGCCTGGAAATGACCGGCGACACTGAACCCGACGAAGAAGCCGACATTCATACCGGCGTAATTCCAGAGGAAGGCTCCTTCGCGGCGCGGGTCCTCCGGGGTGAAGCGCTGGGTGAGCATCATATTAATACAGGTGACGTTGAGCCCACTGCCGGTGAGGAAAAGAGCGAGGCCCACGTAAAACAACGCGAGCGTGCCGGTCGCGATGCAGGCGCAGCCGATCACCTGCAGCGCCATGCCCCCAACGAACAGGTTGCGGTTCGAAAGGAAGCGGCCGCCCAGGTAACCGCCGAACAGGTGCAAGCCGTAGTTGAACGCGCCGAACACACCCATCAATACCGTGGCCGTTTTCACGGGAAGCTGCAGATGCTTCGTCGCGTAGAGAACCAGCGTCGAATAGAGAACGGCGAAACCGAGCGTCGCGAAGATTTGAATGAAGAACAGCACGGCCGTTCCCTCCGGAGCCCCTGTGAAACGGCGTTTGATAAATTTCATCCGGGACTCCTTTGATGTTCGACGCGCCGGCTAATGTCAAGCCGCGTCGTTGCTCCTGACGTTTTCTCTTCTCAACCCCTCAGCGACGCGGCTCTGCAGAAATCTACATCCAGGGAACACTATCCGCGCACTAGCGGGAGCGTAACGGCTCAACAACTCAACATCTCAACATCTCAACGACTCAACTTCAACGATGTCTTCGATAAGATCTGCGCGGCGGACGGTTGTTCGATGAACCATTCCGAAAGCTCCACCCGATCTGGCCATGCGGAGCATCGCCGTTTCCACGCGGAGAATTCCCTGGCAGTCGCGGCTCAATCTTTCGTTGCGAGACTCGCGCTCCCCTGCCCCGCTCGTCGCGTGGCGGCGCAGCCTGATTGTAATCGAAACCTTCCGCCTTTTTCCGCACGATCCCACGGCCGATGAAGCGCTCGAGCGAACGCATCGGCCCCCGATCTTCCGGCGTGATGAAACTGATGGCATCACCGATGGCGTGGGCGCGACCGGTGCGTCCGATGCGATGGACATAATCTTCTGAGTGCATCGGGAAATCGTAGTTCACCACATGCGAGATCCCATCAACATCGATCCCGCGGGCAGCGATGTCTGTGGCAACGAGAACACGAACCGCGCCCGATTTGAAATCCTTCAACGCGCGGAGCCGCTGGTTCTGCGAGCGATTGGAATGGATGGTTCCCGTTTTAATCCCGCTGCTTTCAAGGCGGCGCGCGATCTTGTCCGCGCCGTGCTTGGTCCGGCTAAAAACAAGAACGGTGTCGAATTGCGGATCAGCCAGGAGATAAAGCAGTAACGCGGGTTTCAAATGCTGGCGCACTTCGTAAGCAAACTGTGTGACTGTGTCGGCAGGGTTCGCGCGCCGGCCAATCTCCACAATCTTCGGCGAATGTTGGAACTGGTGGGTCAGCTGCTCGATTTCGCGCGAGAGCGACGCGGAGAACATGAGCGTCTGGCGTTTTTGCGGCAACGCTTTCACGATCCGTCGAATCGGTGGAAGAAAACCCATGTCGAGCATTCGATCGGCCTCGTCGAGCACGAGAAACTCGATACCAGAAAGATTGGCTACCCGTTGGTCCATCAGATCGATCAACCGGCCCGGTGTGGCTACGACAAGATCGACACCGGACCGCAACGCCGCGATCTGTGGACGTTCGCTTACTCCGCCGTAAACTGTGGCCATGCGCAGCGGAACATGTTTCGCATAAGCGCGCACGTTCTCCTCGATCTGCACCACCAGCTCTCGCGTCGGCGCGACCACCAATGCGCGCGTGCCGCGGTCCGAGCCGGACTGGCGGTTGCGATCTCCGCTATGGGCCTGCGCTAGTTTCAATTTCGATTCTGCGAGCTTCATCAAAATCGGCAGAACGAATGCAGCTGTTTTTCCCGTGCCCGTCTGCGCGATCCCGATGACATCGTGTCCCGCGAGAATGAGCGGGATCGCCGCGATCTGAATCGGGGTCGGCTCGGTGTAACCCGCGTCCTGCACGGCTTGTAACATTTGGGGGGAAAGATTGAGTGCGCGGAATGACATGAGGAACAGGACTATCGTCTATTAGGCACCTAAAGCACCTACTATATAGAGCGGTTCGCAGGCGCGAACCGTAGCTTTCTCCTTCCTAATTCCTCATTCTTCCTTCTTACTTTTCGGATGAGCCGTCGTTTCTGTTACTGGTTCCTCATTGCCATTTTCATTGTGGTAATTGTCCTCGATGCCATCCGCCCGCTGCGCGTGTCGCCGCTTTATCAAATGATCGGGGTAATCCAGTTCGCTGCGGTGGTCTGGGCGGCATGGACTCTTGGCGCGCGCGCGATCACGGCCAGTGCTCGCGAACCGCGATTGCTCGCTCTCGCCGGAATTTTTCTGGTCACGCCATGTGCCCTTATGGCTCTTCTCTGGCCCGGCCTCGGTCCGCCGTGGGTGGCAACGCCACCCGAGAACCAGATGCGATATTTGGTCCTCGCCGCCATGACTATCTCAATCGTTGTTGGATTCGTGGTGCTCAGAGAAGCGCTCGGCGAAGCGGATAAAAACAGCGTTGGCTTCGCAACAATCCTCCTCGCGGGTCCGCTCTACCTGATCTTCGACGCGTTTGGATTTGGAATAGCGACCGCTAGATTAGATGGCGAAGGGATACCTCCGGCATTTCACGATTTGAATGCGGTGATCGATTTGATCCTGTTTCTGGCCGGCGCGCTCACTTACATTGCGGCCGCTGCGTTTGCGATTTCGCTCGGACAAGCAAAGTGGATCGGGCTTGGCGCTGCGCGCGCATTCGCGATCGTTAGTCTCGTGGCTTTGCTGTTGCTCGTGATACGGGGTCTGCACTTTCCCGATCCGCACGCTCTCTCCGCGCCATGGTACACCAATCCCGGCTTCATCGTCGGGATCCCCGCGGTCCCATTCATTATTCCTTTCCTGTTCGGCGTTATCTTGCTTCGCCGCGCCGGCGAATCTGATGCCGCTCCCGCTCCCTGAGTTCGGCTCTTCTCAACGCCTCAGTCACGCCGCTCTGCGGCAATCTATATTAAGGGAACAATTTGGACGCACTAGCGGGAGCGTAACAACTCAACAACTCAACCGCTTTTCCCAGGCCACCTCAAAAATTACTTCCAGCTCAACCGGCGTTCCGAGTGGAAGGCTGGCAACGCCGTAAACCAGGCGACATGGGTTCTTGTCTTTTCCGAAGACGCTTTGTAGCAACTCGGAAGCGGCGTCCGCGACCTTCGGCTGATCGCGGACGTCTCCCGAAGTAGCCACCGACACCCCGAGCCGAATGATTCGCGTCACCTTGTCGAGCGATCCCAAATGTTGCCGCGCGACCGCGAGCGCATTCAGCGCAGCAAGGTGCGCCGCTTTGCGCCCCGCTTCCACATCGAGCTCGGCGCCGATGCGTCCGACGAATTTCGCTGCGCGGCCTTCCGTCGGAAGCATGCCGGTTAGAAAAAGCAGATTACCTGTCTGGACCGCTTCCGCATAAGTGCCAAACGGTTCCGGCGGAGCTGGAAGTTCAATGCCGAGTTCTTTCAAACGCTTCTCGGCGCCGGCCGGATTGGAATTGTCGCGGGTTACCATTTGCCAAAATGCGCACCGCCGTCCACGTGCAACACCTCTCCTGTGATCTGGCGAGCTTCTGTCAGATAAACGACCGCGCTGGCGATCTCCGCAACGGTGGAAATTGTGCCCATCGGCGAAAGCGTTTTCAGAGAATCCTCCGAATCCTCGGCGTGAAGCGGTGAGTCGACGGCCCCGGGAGCTACGGCGTTGAATCGAATATGCTCTTTCGCGTATTCCATCGCCAGGCTTCGGGTGATGGCGTTCAGACCGCCTTTAGTGATCATGGAAACGGAAGCGGTTACGCCTGCAATTGGATTATCGACCAGCGCGGCGCTGATGCTCACGATGCTGCCACCGCTCTTCTGTGCCAGCATTTGTTTAACCGCAAGCTGCGTGATGTAAATGAAGCCTGCGAGATTGGTCGAGACGAGAGCGCGAAAGTCGTCTGCCGTATATTCCGTGAACGGCTTCACCAGGAAGATGCCGGCATTCGCGACGACGGCATCAATCGAGCCGAACTTCTTGATCGCAAGTTCCGCAACTTTCTGCGCCGTCTCAAATTGACCTATGTCGCCATCGATCAAGGCGAGGTGGTCAGACGCTGAAAGATCTTTCGATTTCGTCGCGCTTCGCGCCGTGCCGACCACATCGTAGCCGCGCGCGAGAAACGCCTGAACGACGCCGGCGCCAATACCTTGCGACGCTCCTGTAACGATCACTGTCTTCCGATTTGTTGGCATAAGATCAGTGCAGTGACTTGAATGCAGCGCGCAGCTCTTGCGGCGCGCGCGCAACCCATTGGGCGCGCCAGGCAGGAGCATCAAATGAATCGGCGAAATATTGTGTCTCGTGCGACACTTTTTCGTCTCGGAACTCCATCACACTCACGGTAAAGACACGTTTGCCACCGTAGTTAATCACGTACTCGCTAACCCAGAGCGTGCCTTCTCCTACGATCCGTCTGACGGTAAACTCGGATGGTTTATCAGGATGGTGGCTACGCAGCGCCTGCAGATTTCGGCGACCGTAAATTATCTCGCCTGACTGTGGGTACTCACAAACAACGTCGTCGTGATAGATTTCGTGTTCGACAACTTGATCACCCGTAGCGGAGGCCGCCCAATGTCGATCTATCGCCGCGCGAATATTGTGCTCATCCATCACTCGATAATCCCCTGTCCTGCATCAGATATTACACCTTGGGTAAACGACGGCTACTCGCTGAAAAATCCTCCAAAGCCCACTCTGATCTCGGCTCTCAACTCTCAGCTAACGACCCTCAACTTCTTCAGTTCATCACACGTCACTCGTCACATGTCACTCGTCACTTCTTGGTGATTGTTTAGATACGACCCCGATTCCCGTTGTCCGCACCGAAACCGATTGACTTAAACGTGTCATGGACTATCGGGGTATAACGCCCAGCAAGCGAGCATCCGGTTTCTCAACCGGTTCGGCGACAATAGCTAGCACGACCGTTGTCCGCTGCGGTCTAAACATTGGGCATGGTCCGCTCAAACGCACGGGGGTATTCCTCGTGAATTAGAAATGACAAAAGGAATGAAAACAAAAACAATTGGTTTAACGCTGGCGCTTTCAGTCGCGGCAGCCGCAATGTGTTTCGCGAACAACCCGACATTGGGCACGTGGAAACTGAATGAAAGCAAATCCACCTTCGGCGACGGCGCCGGTAAGACCACGCTGGTGGTGTGGGCGAAAGCTGGCAAACAGCACAAATGCACGGTCGACGGAACTGACGCTGACGGTAAGAAAACTCACAGCGTGTGGACCGGGAAACTGGACGGCAAATTCTATGCGATCACCGGCGATCCGCAGGCCGATCAACGCTCGTTCAAAATGAACGGCGAAAACACACTCGACATGGTGAGTCAGAAAGATGGCAAAACTGTTGGTGACGGCACGATCGTCGTGGCCACCGATCGAAAGACCCGAACGGTTACAAGCACGATGACCAACGCCAAGGGCGTGAAGGTCACGAGCACGTTAGCTTACGACAAGTCGTAGCCTGTAATTCGGCCGTAGACGCCCACGCGTCTTCTGCCAACGATACATTTAGTGAACAGCGGCCGAACGTGAAAACGTTCGGCCGTTTTGCTTCGGATGCTTCTTCTCTCAACTATCAACTATCAACTCTCAATTTCTCAACTTCTTCTTCAGCCGTCAGTTGTCAGCTTTCTGCTTTCGTCTCCTCAACATCTCAACGCCTCAACCTCTTTCCGCTCGTCACTTATCGCTGGCGCTCATCGCCGTCGTTTTGTCGGTGCGCAGCGATTTGAACGCAGCTCGCATGTCGTTCACGAAAAGTTCCGGCTGCTCCCAAGCCGCGAAGTGGGTGCCTTTGTCGTGCTTATTATAATAGAGGAGTTTGGGATATGCTTTCTCCGCCCAACTCTGCGGCGCCTGGTAGATCTCTTCGGCGAACGCGCTCACGGCCACCGGGATCTTGATGCCTCGCACATCGAAGAAACCGCCGCCCGGAGGCAAAGTATGCCGGGTGTCCCAATACAGCTGCGCTGAGGAGATCGCGGTGTTGGTCAGCCAGTAGAGCGTGACGTTGTCGAGGATGTCGTCTCGCGTCAGCCCTTCCGGCTTGCCGTCGAAAGCGCGCGCGATCATCTGGTAGCTGCGGATGTCGTGGTCGATCATCCACGCCGCAAGACCGACCGGAGAATCGACGATTCCATACAACGTCTGCGGCCGGTTGTTCATTTCAATGGCGTATCCCAACCCGTGCTTGTAGAAATCATCAAGTTGATCCCACGCGTGTTTTTCATCTGGCGAGAGGCCGGCGGGCGGCGGGCCGCCCATCGCAAGGGCCTTCGACACATCTGGAGGAACGGTAGCTGCCATGTTGGTGTGAATGCCGAGCAGCCCGGGCGGCTGCTGCAGCGCCATTACCTCCGAAATAGCGTTGCCCCAGTCGCCACCCTGCGCGACGTACTTGGTGTAGCCGAGGCGTTGCATCAGCGTCGCCCACGCTTTCGCAATGCTAACGGGGTTCCATCCTGGCTTTGTTGGCTTGCCCGAATAGCCGTAACCTGGCAACGACGGAATCACGACATCGAACGAGTCTTCCGCCTTTCCACCGTGGGCCGACGGATTCGTCAGTGGATCAATGATCTTCAACTGCTCGATGATCGATCCCGGCCATCCGTGTGTGATGATGATCGGCAGCGCGTTGGGATTTTTCGACCGAACGTGGATAAAATGAATATCGAGTCCGTCGATATTTGTTACGAAATGCGGCAGGGCTTTTAGTTTCGCTTCGCACTTACGCCAGTCGTAGTTCTTCTCCCAATAACTCGCCAGTTTCTGCATCGTGGCCAATTGCACACCTTGCGAATCATCGGCGACCGTTTCCTTTTCCGGCCAGCGTGTTGCCGCAATCCGACGACGAAGATCATCGAGCGCAGACTGCGACGCGGTCGGAACGGTGAAAGGACGGACCGCGGCGGAATCTTTCGCAGCTTCAGCGGCCGCGGACGCATGGACGGCGAACAGTGAGATGATCGAAGTCGCGAAACCGAGAAATACAGAAGTTGTTTTCATAAGAGCCTCCAGCATGCGAGCGGGCCCTTCGCTCGCGGTTTTCCCGGCGGAAAGCAGCGAGGCAACTCCGTTGCCTAACAAACTTGGCGCACACCAAGTTCGGACCCGATAGAATATTCGGTCAAGTGACAATCAATGCCGGCCTGCGGAAGTCTACGGTCGGGCACACTCTCGTTGCCCTAGCGCGAGCGTAAGATTTCAAGTCCCAGACTTGGGTGTATAGTATCTATCGTCCGTTCAATTCCTCGCCGATAATGGCGAAACTCGCCCGCGAGGTTGATAGCGGATCGGATTGCCACCAAAAACCGGTTGACGGTACTTCGACGCGCGCCTCGAGCTGTGCGCTTGCAAGATGCCCCTGCACTCGAAATTGCTTTTGTGGATCGTCGTAAACGACCTTCTCGCCCGTCGCCTTCCAGATCAATTTGAAACTCATTAAGCCTGGCGTACCCACCGCATCCAACGCCGGCCATTTCGGTTGATCAACCACGGCGACATTTTTCATTTCAAGAGTCGCGGTTTTTCCATCCGAGCTGAAAACCAGCCCGCTTTCAGGAATTGGGACCACCCAGTACAGGCCAGACGGAGCAATCGGAGGATGAAAGTCGTGAATTTGGTTTTGAGGAGCAGCCTGCTCCTTAAACAGCGTCAGTCATATGTGGGTGAATCCGCCAGACTGGGCGGCACGTCCGGCGAAATATTCTCCCTGCATAAATCCGTAATCGGTGGTGGCGGTGCCGAACGGGATACGACTCCCATTGTTGTCCGTACCCATGCCGGTGAAACCGGCGCACCGGCCAATCTTGCCTTTGAAATGAAAAATGTGTGACGGCTCCAACCGCGGACCAGCGGGCTGATTATGGCTGCCGTTCTTGTCTAGCCACGGGATCGGATACGGCTCCAAGTCACCGTTATATGTGCGCAGAGTTTGCTGATCGTTTGCAGCTGCAAAACGAGGAAGGAGCGATACGCCTGAGGCCATTCCGGCGGTCGCGACTAGGAACCTGCGCCGGCTGACATTGCGCATATGGGGAAAGTATTTGTATCAATCCACAACTGTCAACATCGCCGAGTTACGTTAGTCACTTCCGGATCAGCGTTTCAGTTTTCCGCTCTCCGCTCTTCCCTCTTCCCTCTTTGCGCCTACGTTTGCCCATGCCCAACGTTCCTGGTCTGCGCAGTTGCTACGATAAAGTCGGACGCCTTATCTATTTCGGGCGGATGCTGGATAAAATCCGGCTCCACGCGGCGGGTCAACTCCCGGCGGCTTACCACGATTTCCTCGGCGACGAGAAATTTCTCACCCTCGATGGACGCTGCTGCCGTTTCCTCGGCGTTCCCCACTCGGAGATCAAGACCCGTGTGCTTGCCGGCGAGACCGACGACGCCATTTTGAATTGGGCGCACGCTCACGGCACTCCGCGCACCGACGAAGAATGTCACGTCTGGAACCGCTTCATCGCTAAGCTCGGCTGGCGCGACGAACGCAGTCACGTCCTTCCCCAGCGAATCCAGGAAAGCGGTCTTACCGGCAAACCGATCGAAACTCTCATCGATCACATCGAATTCGACGAAGGCCGCGATCCAGTGGCCGACCGGGCTTGGGAAAAAATCTAAGCTCGGATTAAGCGCCCTCGACTCAACAACTCAACGCCCTTTCCGCTTTCAGCTGTCAGTGTTTTGCTTTCGCCTCTCAACTTCTCAACGCCTCAACGTCTCAACTCCTCAACTCCTCAACTCCTCAACTCCTCAACTCCTCAACTGTTCAACATCTCAACTTCTTTTGAGCTTGGGACGTGGCGATGCTTTACGTCCTTTAGATACGATTCCCCGATTCCTTTTCCAGTCGGCCAAGATTGGCAATTGAAAATCCGAAACGCTTCTCTCATCCTGGCCAGCTAGTTACATGGCAATTTATCGGCATAGCCCGGCTCCTCCCCTCAACGAGTGCGTGGAGTTATTTTGGTACTATGTCGATTTGTTTCCCGACCATGACCGCGAGCATGTGCTGCCGGATGGCACGTTCGAGCTGATCATTAATCTGCAGGAAAACCCGCGAAAACTCTTCCGTCATGTCGACACCAGCGGGCACGACTCCTTCAAGCGCGGTTGGATTTCTGGCGCGCAATCGAGATTTCTGATGATCGACGCATTGCCTGGGTCATCGATGATCGGGGTCCACTTTAAACCTGGCGGCGCTGCCGCTTTTCTCGGATTACCGGCCAATGAACTTGCCGGGCGCGTGGTTGAGCTGGACGCCATTTGGGGTAACACCGTTTGGGAGTGGCGTGATCAACTGCTTGCCGCCAAAACCCCAGACAAAAAATTTGCCATCCTGGAACATCTGCTCCTTCGACGCATCGCACAGTCACGACAACACCGGCATGACGCGATCGGCTGGGCTCTCGAGCGGTACTTGGCCGAGCCAAGTGTTCAAACGATCACCTCCGTTTCAGGCCAGGTCGGATTCAGTCACAAACATTTCATCGATCTTTTCCGGCGCGAGACTGGTCTAACGCCGAAGCTTTTCTGCCGTATTCGCCGTTTCCAGCAGGCCTTGGCCGAAGTCCATGCCCGTGCCGAGACTGATTGGGCCGACGTCGCCTACACCTGCGGATACTTCGATCAATCACACTTTGTCCACGATTTCGTCGAATTCTCCGGGCTGAACCCGACGGCCTATCCGAATCGCTGTCTCGAGGGCGAGCGTAATTTCGTCCGAGCTGCGTGAGGTAAAATTTTTCCAATACGCTGCGCGGAATGCAGCGCACAATCGGCCAAACCACCACGCATATGAAATTCCAACTCTTTTTGATCTCATTCTGTTTCGGCGTCGTCAACGCGACCACGGCAGCGGAAGAACTCCCGCTCAATGCTCACTTGCAAATGTTTCGTCCGTTTCTAGAGAAGACATGGAAAGGAACATTTGCGAACTCGACGCCGGACAAGCCGATAATCGATGTGCAAAAATGGGAGCGGACGTTGAACGGGCAGGCCATCCGGCTCTTACATTCGGTCAATGAAGGCGTTTACGGCGGCGAAACCTTGTTAATTTGGGATGATCAGCGCAAGACAATCGTATTCTACTATTTCACGACTGCTGGTTACATGACTACCGGAACGCTCGAAATCAAAGAGGGAAAGTTCATCACGCACGAAGCGGTCAAAGGCAGCGCGGATGGGGTGACCGAAGTGCGCGCCACCAGCGAACTCCTTCCCGACGGCAAGTTTCACGTCAAGGCCGAGTATTTGAAGAATGGAAATTGGACACCGGGCCATGAGTGCACTTATCAAGAAACGCCCGACGCCAAAATCGTTTTCAAATAATCCCTGAGCCGCCGGCGAGACGGATACCCCTCAACATCTCAACTTCTTTGAAATGTCAAAAGTTTAGATGTGACCCCGATTTTCGACGGTTCCCGCTATCCCTTTCCGAAATTGCGCCCCTCAACAACTCAACCCTCAACATCTCAACTTCTTTTTCAGCTTCTCAGCGTTTCAGCGTTTTCTTTCGCCTCTCAACTTCTCAACTTCTCAACCTCTTTGAACATCTGCAGTCCTCCGCTAAAGAACCAGATTGCCTGACCGATCACGGCCAGGAAAAAAAAGTGCGGATTCTTTCCGAGCAACCCGGTGGGTTGCGCAATAACTGTCCCAGTTCCCAACACGCAACCAAAAATTCCAAGAACGCGCGCCACCGCAGCGCTGCGCACAATTGCCGCCGACCAGAGCGCGATCGCGACTCACGACGCAACGAGAAACACGCTCATGAACGCCTGGTCCAAAAAAGCATTGTGATTGAACGTGATCTTCCATCCCGTCGCGTTGTCTGCCGTTGCATTTGCGATCGCTCGCGCGAGCCCCGGAGTAACTAATCCATCGATCACGACTGCGTTCATCATCGCGGCGAGAGCGAATCCGTAAACGATCAAACCGGCCAGACCGAGCCAATGATCGATGCGGCGCGAGAGACCGAATGCTCCAAAAAACCAAAGTGGCAGACTTACCAATGCGAGCGAATGCACGATGACCATTGTTCGCCCAGTCGATTCCACTTGAGCTGGATCGAATAATCCGCGTTCGCTCGGGTGCAGGACGAGAGTTACCAACGCTCCGACCGACCCGGCCATCATCGCCAATCCGCTGATTCGCGCACCTTCCTTCATCACAGACGAATTCCGTAGAGATTGCCTGCAATTCCCGGAAGTGTTCAAGACGGAACTTCCCACGGTCTCGTCATCGCCTTTCCGCCGCGTCGCTGTCCGCGTTTCAGCTTTCAGATGTCAGCGTTTTGCCCAGCTCGTCACAGGTCACTTCTTTTTGATTGTATCAATGTGACCCATTTTTACCGAGATACGACTATCGTTCCCGTGATCTTCGGTTAAAAAAAACGCTTGCTTGTCGTTAGGCGCAATATTGTAATCGCTGGCGCAACGCAAGGCCCCCCAAATGCCAAACAATTCGAAAGATCGAGCCAAACTCTCCAAACAGCTCGAGGAACTTAAGACTCAGCTAAAACAAACTCCCTCTACGGACGGCGCGAAGCGCGACGAGCTCGAGAAGAAAATAACCGAAACAGAACAAAAGCTAAAGCAACTCGACCAGTCCGCCGCGAAAGCACCAATTCGGCCAGATTGGCAATTCTTTGATCCCACAGAATTGGTGGAGATGGCGATCGTCGGCGGCGGCGGCGCTTTGGGAGGGTTAATCGCTTACATTTTTAAAAAGGCGCAGATCTGGACTTTCGTGCCGAAAGCGGCGACAGCGGGCCACTGCATTGCGGCGGGTGCATTGGCTGCAGGACTCGCGGTTTGGTTCATCGCTCGAACTGACCGTAACAACCGAGTTCCCTGTCTTCTTTTCTCGATTTTATGCGGTTTAGCTGGACTGAAGATGATTGAAAAGGCGGCCACCACAATATTGCCGCAGGTAGAAATTTTTAGAACGAGTGATGTTGCAGCCACCGATAAGGATGTGGAGGAGGCCAAGAAAGCCACTCAGGAAGTTCAGAAATCGAGTGACCCCACGACAGTAAAAGAGGCAGAAAAGAAGATCGAAAAGGCCGGTGACTCGCTACAAGACCTTAGTCAAGCTTCGACCAAGGCGAAGGGTCAGGGCGACACGAGCGCGGCCGCAGTGCTCGATAAGCACATTACCGAAGCAGCCCAATCTTTGACGAAGAGTAAATTGGAAAACCAAAGTATTCCTGAAGTCAGTGACAAAATTGAGAAAGTTCTCGAAAAGTCGGTTACTCCAGAAATCGCCAAGACTGCCGAGGACAAAGAACTGAATGCTTTGCGTGAAAAATACCTCAAAGTACCGGCTACCGCCGGCTGGTGCTTTCTCGGCGTTTACAACAAAAGCCAGTGGGATCGCTCTACAACGGATTATCGAGCAACCCCCGATTCAGCAAGAGATACGAAGGTAAAGGTTAAAACCCCCGTTTATCTGAGAGATAATCTACCGACGGATAAGGATTATAAGTTGGGTGAAATAATTAATGTCTTGTTTGAAGGCGATGAAATCACGATCGCCGATGCGACGGTTTCATCGGGCAATCGCGTTTGGGCGCATGTAACTCAAATTAAGCGTGCGGGCACCCCAAACGCCAATCAGCCCGGCGCGAGTCCCACCGCGAGCACGTCACCAAACGGGACAGAAGGGACACCTGCGGGTTCAAAGCGCCCGAGGGGGCATTCGAGGAAACTGGGGAAACGTTCCCCGTAGATATTCTATCGGCGCCTCGCCGCGTCACCTCCTCAACAGCTCAACAACTCAAGGTTTTTTCGCTCGTCACTCGCCACGCGTCACTGGCCACTTCTTCTTCAGCTTTTCAGCATTTCAGCTTTCCGCGTTTCAGTTCTTCAGGAAACAAACGTCAAATCTTTAGATCTGACCCCGGCTCTTATTCTTTAGGCTTGCGTTAGCTTGCACGCATCGAGCGACCCTATAGTGCTTCCACGGCACGCCGCGTCGATTAACCGCGCTAATATGCCACTCCTCATCTTCAGCCGGTTCAATGCTAACGAGGTACCGCCGCGGGACGTATCCGATTCTTTCGTCTGCCTCTGTTCTAACCTCGTAACAGAGCGAACCGTGCCAATAGTTACGACGCAGAAGTACTCGCTCATTCATTTTGGGTGGACGCTGAACTGGGTTGTATCGGACTCCTGCAACATGAAACCAATTCACGCGGAGATGTTCTTTTTTGAACGGCCACTTCAATCCTACTGCGGCCGCAGCCAGCACCAGTACCGAGACAAATCTTCGCCTATGGATCATCGTTGGCCCCATAAATGTCGACCCCATTCGAGGTACCCCAAATCCTCTGCGCCCGACGGTTGCTTGGTCTCAAGTGTGGGCTGCTCAGAAACGGCTTTAACTGCGAACAAACGCAAGAGCTCGTTGTCGCTCTTGATAATAGCTTCCAGCAGATCGTCCAGAGTTTTAGCGGTCCCTCGCGGTACGTCTTCCAGCAAATTGATCAGCCATGCCGCGCGCCATTGCTCATCGGATCGCGTAGCATAGGTGGCAAGTAGCTCTGCAGCTCGCGAAATAAGGTCCTTATTTTCTAAGAGGGAATTGATGTAGCCGTCGAAAGGAGATGAAGGGTAATTTTTTGTTTGTGCTATCAAATGATTCAGTCTGATGCGTCGTATCGCCCCTATGCTTAGACGACCGAAGCCCTCGGTAAGGAGCTCGTCCGGATTTTCCAACGCGCGTGCGACAAGCTTTAGGACGAGCTCAGGCGCGGCAACGTCATCGAGCACGACCGCCGAAACATAACCGTCAACAACCGTCGTCGTAGCATATTTCCCGTTCGCAAGCGCCTCAAGATACTCTTCGCCACTGCCAAGCTTGGTTTTCAACTTGTTAAGTTTGAAGCCAACAGCCGTTATATCTTTCTCAATCGCGCCGAGAATCGATTCGAGAACCCCCCGTTCCGTTCCGAAAATCCGGTAGTCGTCGACGAACCGGATAAAGTTATCTGTATGTCTCGAAATTATCTGATCAACGATTGTCAGGTACGCGTTTGCCAGAAAAAACATCGAATCGTTGATGAGCGGGAGACCCGTCACGTCACCGGAAATTGACTCCACGACGTGCTTTAACAGGGAGACTGCGACATGTTTCGGCGCTATCTCCTCTAAAAATGCAAAGAATTTGTCCCGATTGATGCTCTCAAATGTATTTTCCAGATCAAGCTGAAGAAGACAACCTGAACGAGTCTTGCATCGTTTATCCGTCTCATCTTGAAATTGCTTCCATAGGCTGATCTGGCTCTCGGTGAGTTGTACGTGATTGGGGTTTGTGTTGTAGCGATAACTCCACACATGCCGCTGATCTAGTGTCTTATGAACTTTCTCTGCGATTGCGGAGACGGAGGCTTGGATAACGATCTGATCGGCGACAGAGGGAAGTTGCCAATACTTCTTGTCGCCACTCCGTTTCGGGACCGCGATCGTGAACGGCCGTGATGGCGTTTCGCCATCCAGATACTTGCTGATTCTCTTACGAATTGCGCCCTCTTCGCCTGCGAAACTCTCCATCACAGGATCAGACCAAGGCGGAAGCGAATTGCTGTATGAAATCGAATCAAATACTAACCGCGCGGCAAGAGCCACCGGCAGCGATCGAGTTTCATCGGATTGAGACATTTAGCCCACTCGCGAAAACACGTTTTTGGGATTCCAATTCACGAGAAATGGAAATGCGACCGCCAAGAATCCAAGAGTAACAATTTTTACCATCGCAGAGACCGTTACACCATGCCCTTCGGTGAGGGAGTCAACCGTCTTGATCGCGGCCGTAGCGGTGGCGAGGAAGGAAACGCTGATTATCAAAAAATTCTTGAAGGTCAGCGATGCGTGGAACGAGGACATGAACAGGCACACTACTAAAAAGAACAGAGACCATCGGTAATCGCCGCGATACAAGCTAAACAGCGCACCTTTCATTGAAGGACTGGCAACTTTTTCCCAACAATGGTTCAGTGATTTGACCGCCTGCTCCAGCGTGAATGTCGGCCACTCGGAATAAAGTGGAATGTAAATGAATCTTGGGGCGCCGTCTGTCCCTAGTGAGTTAAAAAGGGGGGCAAAAAACTCATCAAACGTCGGTGAATTCTTATTCTCCCAGTTAAATCCGATGCAGGGGAAAACGAGGCTAGAAACGTTGTCTCGATGCGCCTGTTCGACCGTTTGCGGTATTGCCTTGAAAAGAACCCCTTGATTGGACTCGCCCTTAATGTCGGCGATCACGGCATAAACCGAGTCAATTGGCAGGCGACGATAACTCTCTGACGGAATCCGAACGACTAGTCTGGATACATCCCCAGGCGGTCGTTTGATAAGACTGTCCAATTGGTCGACGTATGCGCGGTCCGCTTCAGGAGAGATCGACTTAAGCTTGACTTCGAGCTCGCGCGCGAGCGCGCCTTTGAACAGCTCTGGCTCTGTTGCCTCGCTCTCAACGAAATAACTGATTACAAGCGCGCTCGGGGAGCTTTTTACATAATCGAGAAAATCGTCTCGATCTATTCTGTCCAAACTCACATATATCGTGTGGCCGTTGTAAGTCCCAAGCGCCGCTACGCGGTCTGTAAGGAGACTCGTCGCGCTTATACTCGTCACGAGATTGTGAAATGAAAATGTGACGGGAAACCACAAAAAATCGCACAGAAGCAGAACCGCAGGGACGGCGATGAAACACCAGCGCGCAAGAGCCGCCCGACGAGAAGATGATGTCATGGGGAGAAAAGCGCTTGCTTACCACAGAAGCGACGCCGACCGCAACTCAATTTCCCTTAACGGCGAGATCGTTCTTTAGGATTTCTACGATCTGATCGATTCCTTCTCCTGACATTTCAGCGTTTCAGCTTTCCGCATTCAGTTTTCCATGAAGCAAATGTTCAATGTTTAGATCTGACCCCGTTGCCTTTTTCTAACGAAATCACCAACGTCTTTAACGCAATGTAATCAGGCTCGAAGAGCTCTGGACGCGCACAATTTTCAGGCCTGCTGTTGTACCGCGGCTGCCGACTGAACTCGCGACGAAAAAGCGTGATAAGAGCATCTTGTACAAACTTGGCATCCTGTTTCGATTCAGCGGTACGCCATATCACACGAAAATCGCCGGTTAAACGATGTCCACGTATATCGGATGCTATTTTTTCTGACGCCGAGTGTGTTACGCTCGACGCGATTCGGGCTCTCAGTCCACATGGTTTTGACCTGTTGCGAGGTCCGCATTCGCCGACATCGAGGATCGCTTCCTCAGGCTTCTTTTCACCAGTTAGGAAAACAACGTATGTTCCCGGTAATTCCGGCACTTTAGTTTCGCTCGAGCGTGGCACACTTGCTCGATTTATAGTGCGACTAAGATCGTAAGGGAGCGGTTCGCTCCAGCTCCGTTGCATTTGTAGACCCTTATCCACTCAAGCTAAGCCGCTATTTTGATCTGCCTCTGTCGACGGACAAATGTCAGGAGTGGCTTCCCGCCCATACTGCTTCATTTTTCGACGCACGAGTGCAAATGCATGAGTAGTTCTTTCGTTGTCGAGCGCGCTTCTTTTCGCCAAACGTTCAAAAACGCTCCGGAACTTCACTCCGATTTCCTTGCCGCCCCTATTTTCGCCCGATTCGAGCTGACCTCTCGTGATGACTTCAGCAATTATCGTGAGAAGGTATGGCGCGTCAGCACTGGATAACCATTCAAAGAAATCTTCCTCAGAATACTCGTTCAGGTCAGCAAAATTAGCAGGATCCCATCCATTGGACTCGCCCAGCGCCAAGATTAGTTGTTCAATCGATTTCCTTGACTTCAATTCACGTTCTCTGTCCTTCGCCTGTTCTCTAACATCGTTCGAAGCGCATGAAGCCTGAATTTGGCGAAGCGTTCCCGCATCAGCCGTCGGAATCAAAGACTTAGCCAAAGCTGCTTTTTTCTCGTCGGCTTTAAATAATGGAGATATTTTTTTTACAAAATCCAACAGATCGGTCGCGTACTTATATGGAATGTACTGTGAGTATTTGCTCAAGTACTCTTCTGCAGCTTGGGCGATCTCGTCAGCGTTTGCTTTGTAGCTGTGCCAAACACGACTCCAAATCTCTGTCAAAAGCGTATCAGCTTCGCGCTTTCGATACTCCTGATTCAGGCGATCGACAGTTGATTCAAGCCTCGCAATATCGCAGTACCCATTTCGTAAGTAGTCGATGATCAAGTCGTCGGCGTCGGTGGGTAGAAACTGCAGGTTTCTTACAATATCCCGCGCAGCATCACTTAAGCCGTCTCGATCGGATAAAACACCCAACCACGTCGTCGATGTTAATTGTTCAAGGGTAATCTCCCCCAAGAGGGCAAAGTGAACGGATGCTAATCTTGCGCATTGTTGGTTGAATTTTTCGATGAAGCCTGGCTGACAATCTTTCAAGTACGGTAGGAAATACGTAAGGCACCATTTTATTTGTTGGAATACTCTGATGTTGTTCAGCGCGACCGCAGCCACGACCTCGCGGATAGGGGGATTTCCGTCGGGAAAGACAATGTGAAAATTCTCATCGAACGGCGGTTCGTACGTTAGTTGTCGATCTACGATCTTTTCGCGGTACCTATTCAGTGTTTGACGATCACCCTCTGACAATTCCGTCTCGTTACAGATAACTACGACTCTACAGTCATTCTGTTCTTTCAAGAACGCTACGAGGCCAAAGAGTTGCTCGAGATCGAGTTGTTTGTTTCGTCGCTCTAGATCATCAAAGCATACCAAATACTTTTTGATCAGTAGTTCATCGAAAGCACCCATGGCATTTCCAATGTTCCCGATGTGCGGCAAACTCACATCTGGAAGATAGCGCCGCTTGCCGGCAATAAACGTTGCGACGCGCCGCTTAAGACTTAACTCACCTGGCCGCACCGGCTTGCCACCGAAGAGAATGAGGCTCTTAACGTGCGCCACTGATGAAGCGCCGAACAGCGAGACGTACGAATAGAAGAGCTCGTTTATCGCACTCTTCTCTGCCGCAATAAAATGTGTCCAAAAATATGTCTTCCCAGTTCCCCAGCGCCCATGAAGTAACAAGACCTTCTGCTCATCGCTCTTCAGAAATCTGCGCAGTTCGTCGGCGTAGCGAATTAGCTGCGTTGCGGGCGCCTTTTTAGGAGGAGGAGGAGTCTCGTTATCTTTCGACATAGGGGAGAACGACGGAATGTTCGCTTGCCTAAATCTCGGTATAAACCTCAGCGCCCTTTTTGACAAACTCTTCGGATTTCTCTTCCAATCCTTTTTCCAGCGCTTCGTTTTCGCTGATCCCCTGGTAGGCTGCGTACTTCCTCACGTCTTGACGAGTTTGCCATGCCCGGCCAACTTCCTCGCGGGTGACCTTGAATCAAGGGAGTTATGAGTGTCATGTGACCAGTGGCGAGTTGGCTCTAGCCGCCGGTTCGGAACTGGTCGTCTTTGTTTTTGAACAGGATGTTGAACGTGGTCAGCGATCCGTAACAGCGCGTGATGTACTGTTGCAGGTCGAACTTGTCCGCATCACTCAGTTTGTCGCTCGCGTTCACCTTTTGCTCGAGGACTCGCAGATTATTCCGAATCATGACGATTTTGTGGAAGAATGTCTCGAGCGGCACTTCTTTTGGCTGAAGCGAGCTGTCAGCCGATTGCATGACCAGCGTCCCGCGCTGCCATCGATTCGCGAGACCTTCCACGACCACGTCTTTTTGTTCGAGCCCGAGCGCTTCAACGACGGCCTGCGTGGTGTCACGGATCAGATTCGAAAGCGGCATCTGCAACTCGCTCAGGGTGGCGGTCGATTCAGCAAGTTGTAGATCGCTGGAGGCCGGCGCAACTGTCCGCGGAGCATCGTCAAACGCGATCTCAGCCGTTTGCTCGGTCAACGATCTCACCACTCCGACACCGTATTGCGGATGGCGCACCTTCATACCGATATGGAGCGTCCCGATATTCATTTCGGATTTCGGACTGCGGATTGCGGATATTCCTCAGCATGTTCGCGAACGCGCTGCTCTTTTACCTTGCGCGAGAGCCGGATCAGTTCGCTGACCTTGCGAATCTTTTCTTCGAATGGCAGTTGCGCGAGTTTTTGGCGCATTTCAGATTTCATGGCTTCGGTAGCTTCAAGTTATACCGGCGCAAAATATCGTCCAGCAGCGCCTTGTCGATCTTAGCGTGCGACGTCAGTTGTTCGATCCGCGCCAGGTCTTTGTGTCGGCCTACACTGGCGGCGATGGCGATGATATACTCTGGCCCGAAAACTTTTGCCGGTACGCCTTCGTATTCGATCGGCTTCGCTTTGCGCACCGCTTCTTCGGTCAATCCCGACGCGGCCAGAAACTGGACGGGAAAATCTCTGATGAGCAGGTGCTCGCGCTCTATGCGCCAGCCCTTTGACTGGAGATGCGAATAGATCGCGGGAATTCCGGCGCTCAACGTTTTGTCCGACGCGACGAAGACAATGTCGGCATCGTAAGTCGTGAAGGGTTCCGTGTAGTAGATCGCGGCAAGAGCGCCGCCGAGCGCATAGTCCTTAATTAAACCCGCGGAAACAAGTTCGTTTGCGGCACGAAGAACGTCGGCGAGCGGGATCGCGGAGGGTTCTTCGGGCATCGTGATTGTCGATCTTACCGGAAAAGTTCGCGATGGCGAGGGCGCCACCGCCAGCACGCGAGGCGCGTGCGCTCCCCAGAGTTACGTCTTTGCGTAAATTTCTGCGCCGGACTTAGTGAACTCCGCTGCCTTTTGTTTCAATCCTTCTTCGATCGCTGTTTCTTCTTTGATCCCCTGCTCGGCTGCGTACTTGCGTACATCCTCCGTTATTTTCATGGAACAGAAATGGGGTCCACACATGCTGCAAAAGTGCGCGGTCTTGGCACCTTCTTGCGGCAAGGTCTCGTCGTGGAATTCGCGCGCGGTTTCGGGATCGAGCGCGAGATTGAATTGATCTTCCCAACGAAATTCGAAGCGCGCTTTTGAAATCGCGTTGTCGCGGTATTGGGCGCCGGGATGGCCTTTCGCTAAGTCGGCGGCGTGGGCGGCGATCTTGTAAGCGATGACGCCGTCTTTCACGTCTTTCTTGTTCGGCAATCCGAGATGTTCTTTCGGTGTGACGTAGCAAAGCATGGCGCAGCCATACCAGCCGATCATCGCCGCGCCGATCGCGCTGGTGATGTGATCGTACCCCGGCGCGATATCGGTCGTTAGGGGACCGAGAGTGTAGAACGGCGCTTCGTCGCACCACTTGAGTTGTTTCTCCATGTTCTCTCGAATCAGGTGCATTGGCACATGTCCCGGGCCTTCGTTCATCACTTGCACGTGCTGTTTCCAGGCGCGCTGGGTCAGCTCGCCTTGCGTGTACAACTCAGCAAACTGGGCCTCATCATTTGCGTCAGCAATACTGCCTGGCCTCAGGCCATCGCCGATAGAAAAGCTGACGTCGTAGGCGGCCATGATCTCGCAGATTTCGTCCCACTTCGTGTAGAGAAAACTTTCCTGATGATGCGCGAGACACCACTTGGCCATGATCGAGCCGCCGCGCGAGACGATGCCGGTGGCGCGCCGGGCCGTCATCGGGATGTATCTTAATAGTACCCCGGCGTGGACGGTAAAGTAATCGACCCCCTGCTCCGCCTGTTCGATGAGGGTGTCGCGATAAATTTCCCAAGTCAGCTCCTCGGCCCGGCCGCCGACTTTTTCGAGCGCCTGATAAATCGGCACGGTGCCGATCGGGACTGGACTGTTGCGAATGATCCATTCGCGGGTGGCGTGAATGTTTTTGCCGGTGGAAAGATCCATCACCGTGTCGGCGCCCCACTTCGTGGCCCAACGCATCTTCTCAACTTCTTCCTCGATCGACGACGCCACCGCGCTGTTGCCGATGTTGGCGTTGATCTTTACCAAAAAATTGCGGCCGATGATCATTGGCTCGCTTTCCGGGTGATTGATGTTGGCCGGGATAATGGCGCGCCCGCGCGCGACTTCGGCCCGCACGAAGTCGGGAGTGATCGGATTTTCGATTTTCGATTTTCGACTTTCGATTGGCTCGGAGCCGGCGTGGCGAAACACCAGATGGTTCCGCGCAGTTGAGTCGTTGAGTTGTTGAGAGGTTGAGCCGTTTCCGTCCGCTTCGCGTCCGTTGCTTTCATCTGACTTCTGACCTCTGTCCTCTGACCTCTGAGCACGTCCGAGATTCTCTCGGACGGCAATGTATTCCATTTCGGGCGTGATGATTCCGCGGCGAGCGTAAGCGAGCTGAGTGACTGCGCAGCCGCTGCGAGCTCGCAGCGGTCTGCGCGGAAGCTTGGAGCTAGGAGCTTGGAGTTTGGAGGCCGACTGACCATCGCCATTGCCGTTTCGCTTTGCCGAATGTTCGGCATGCGAAACGGAGAGAAATCCGTCATCGATCGGCTGAACTTTACGACCGTCGATTTCATCGACGTCATTACGCGCGATAATCCAGTCTCTTCTCAAGGCCGGCAGGCCTTGAACTGGGTCGAGCGTCACGCTCGGAGCCGGACTGGCACTATTATCACCCCACGGACCGCTGGTGTCGTAGACGCGGACCGGCTCGTTCACTTCAATCTCGCCGCTCATCGTTTTCGTCGGCGCGAGCGAGATTTCGCGGAACGGGACGCGAATATCGGGATGAAGAATGCCGGCAACATACGTACGGCGACTATTTGGAAATCTGTAATCAACTTCCTTGCCTTGGTTTTTCTCACCGTTGCCGGCGAGTTGATGGTTGATAGTTGAGAGTTGAGAGTCGGCGCCGTTCTTATCCGTTTTCATCCGTGTCATCCGTGGTTAAACGAAAGATTCGTGTTTATTGGTGTCTATTCGTGGTTAAAAAATAAAAGCGGTGCGCGGAGTTCGCACGGCTAAGAGGCCAGTCCGGCTCGGACACTCCCTGCGTCGGCATTACCCGCATCAGGTTCAAGGGGTCGTCCATTTTTTGTCGGACCTCTCAGCCATCCGGCTCCCCCGCACTAATTTTTTCAAAGTAAGACCCGTGCGCAGCAAGTCAACAACCGCCGCGCCCGGTGTAGCGGCGCTTACGCTCCCGCTAGTGCATCCATAATGAACCCGGCCTGTCGTTTGCCGCAAAGCGGCATGATTGTTCTCAAGCACCGAACTTTAATAAACAGGCGCTCGCCGCGGCGAGCGCCTCTACAACTTCCGATCTTCTTGCTCCTTGCTCGGCGCTCCGAGCTTCCAGCTATTTCGCCGCGGCTTCCTGTTTTACGTTGGTGTGGAAAATTGCCATCCACAGGCCGTTTTCCTGTTTCCAGACCGAGCCGGCGTTGTAAGTCCCGGAAGCGTCTTTTCCATCGTAGGTGCCTTCGATTTTCACCGTGTAGGTTGTCATGATCACATCCTTCTCGTCGGAGAACGATTTGTAATCACTGATGGTGAACGATTTCATGTCCCACTTTTTCATGTCGGACAATTCCTTCGCCATATCGGAGACGCCTTCGGCATAAACTCCCTTGAAGTCTTTATCGACGACTTTCTGGAAATCGTCGGCCTTTTTGTCTTTGAACGACTGCCAGGCCGCTTTTTCTTTTACCATGATGGCGTCGTTGTCCGGCGCGGCGATGGAAACTCCAATCGAGGTGATCAGTGCGATCACTGCGTAAGCGATATATTTTTTCATAAGTCTTTTCGGTTGTTAATCCGAGACTAGGGCGACGGATTTGAGGGTCAATAATTAAAGATGGACCGGCCTCTCCGAAGACGATGCCAATTGCAGCGTGCTAAGAACAACGCGTTCGGAGAACGCGTTCCACCTGCTTCGTGGGCCTCGTCGTAAGAAAGACAATTGGATGCAACGTCACGTTGCTGGACAAGCGACGCGGTTTTGCGTTTCATGACGTGATGAAAAGAATCGTTCCCCGGGCTGTGCTAACAGCCGCTGTAGTCGGTCTAATTAATTTGTTCCTCGGAATTTTTCCTGTGAGCGCCATTTCTGCCGATGATCAAGCGGCACGTGATACAGCGCTCCACTGGCTCGCCTTACTCGACGCGCATCAATATGGGCAGGCCTTCGACGCGCAACCGCCGCGCATCCAAACCGGCAGTATACGGGAAAATTTTATAAAATGGATGCAAGGGCGGCGCACCCCATTGGGAGGGGCTCACAGCCGATCATTTCTAAAGGTTGTGCACACTCACAAGTTGGCCGGCGCGCCGGACGGGGACTATCAACAGATTGGTTTCAAGACTTCATTCGAGCGCAAGGCCGAGGCAGTTGAGGCCGTCGTCGTCACGAGAGAGACCGGGCACTGGCAGGTTTCAGGTTATCGCATATATTAATGCTGCAGGCGAGACACCTGCCACCACAGAAAAACTTCGCGGGCTTCGTCGTAAGAAAAAACAATTGGAGGCAACGTCACGTCGCTTGCGGGGAACACGCCCGTCTCTACATTCCACGATGAAGAAGTTGCTTTTTGTTCCGATTTTGAGTTTCTCGATCGCGTTTGGGTTACAGGCTGCTCCCGAATCCAAGAGCGCGAAGAAGGCGCCTGCTAATCCGTCACCCGCTCAATCGACCGGGACGAAGAGCGGCGAAGTTAGTTCGAAGCCAAGAACGGATGAGAACGCGAAGCCGATCGATCCGAGCAACATGGATCCCTCGGTCAAACCAGCGGACGATTTTTTTCTCTACGCCAACGGCAGTTGGATCAAGCGCACTGAGATTCCGCCGGAATATTCGCGCTGGGGCAGTTTCAATCAGCTGATCGAACACAATAACGACGCGCTCCATGCGATCGCGGAAAAAGCAGCCAAGACGAAAGCCGATCCGAAGAGTGCGCCGGAAATGCAGAAAGTCGGCGATTATTACGCGAGCGGGATGGACGAGAAAACGATCGAAGCGATGCGGACCAAGCCGTTGCAGGACGAGCTCGGCAAGATTGACAACCTGAAAGATCGACAAGATGTGCTGAAAGAAATCGCGCACCTGCACCTGGTCGGTGTCAACGCGTTTTTCAATTTCGGTTCCGGGCAGGACGATAAGGACAGCACGCGCGAGATCGCCCAAGCGGCGCAAGGCGGACTCGGGATGCCGGACCGCGATTACTACACCAAGGACGACGACGCTTCGAAGAAACTGCGCGACCAGTACGTCGCGCACGTAACCAAGATGTTGACGCTGGTGGGCGAGCCCGCGGAAAAAGCCGGAGCCGATGCGAAAAAGATCCTGGCGCTGGAAACTTCGCTGGCGCAGGCGTCGCGCACGCGGGTGGAATTGCGCGATCCGCAAAAGAATTACAACAAGATGACGCAGGCCGAGCTGCAAACCCTGACGCCGGATTGGAATTGGGCGGATTACTTTAAAGAAATCGGTCTGACGGAACCGGGCGACATCGACGTGCATCAGCCCGACTTCTTCAAGGCGGTGAACACGGCGTTTACATCGACATCGATGGACGATTGGAAAACGTATTTGCGCTGGCACCTGGTCAACTCCACCGCGCCCGCTCTCTCGAACGATTTCGTGAACGAGGATTTCAATTTCAAGGAAACGACGTTGCGCGGCACAAAGCAGATCAAACCGCGCTGGAAGCGTGTCATCATCTCGGAAGATGGCGAGATCGGCGAAGCGCTCGGCAAACTTTACGCGGCCGAATATTTTCCGCCCGCAGCCAAGGCGCGCGCTCTGGAGCTGATCAACAATTTGAAGGAAGCGCTGGCCGATCGGATCAAGACGCTCGAGTGGATGGATGAGCCGACCAAGAAAGCGGCGCTGGAAAAACTGGCCGCGTTTCAAGTGAAGATCGGTTACCCGGACAAGTGGCGCGATTATTCGACGCTGATGATCGATCGCGGCCCGTTCGTGTTGAACGAACTGCGCGCGGAAACCTTCGAAGCGAAACGCGAACTGAACAAGATCGCCAAGCCGGTCGATCGCACCGAATGGGGCATGACGCCCCCGACGGTGAACGCGTATTACAATCCGAAGATGAACGAGATTGTGTTCCCGGCCGGAATTTTGCAGCCGCCGTTCTTTTACGCGAAAGCTGATGACGCGGTGAATTATGGCGGAATCGGCGCGGTCATCGGCCACGAAATGACCCACGGCTTTGACGATCAGGGCCGGCAGTACGACAAAGTAGGAAATTTGACCGACTGGTGGTCATCGCAATCGGCGGACGAATTCAAGAAACGATCTGACGCCATCGTGCAGCAATACAACGAATACGAGCCGTTGCCGGGATTGCACGTGAATGGCGCGCTGACCGAGGGCGAAAACATTGCCGACGTCGGCGGGGTAAAGCTGGCATACGCTGCTTTGCAAAAAGCGCTCGCCAAGCATCCGGAAGAGCGCGACAAAAAAATCGACGGCTTCACGCCGGAGCAGCGCTTCTTTCTCTCGTTCGCGGCAATCTGGCGATCGAAGATCCGCGACGAAGATCAAAAGCTGCGCTTGAACACCGACCCGCATTCACCGGCCCATTTTCGGGTGAACGGGCCGCTCTCGGATCTGCCGGAATTTCAGAAGGCATTCAACGTTCCGGACGGCGCGCCGATGGTCCGCGCCGCCGACAAACGCGTGAATATCTGGTGATCTATCTCGGTAGGGCGAGACTCTGTCGAGCCAGGAGATTGGCCTTACCAATACAGATCATCTAGCGATCCTTGATACGGCCAATCGTCAGAATCTCTTACGAGACCTGCACGAACGGGATTCGCGCGAACGTATTCCCACTTTTCGGTATAGCTCTCGTCACTGCGAAGGCGGTGATGAAATCCGCGTGATTGCAATCGCGGCGCGTTCTCCCCATACAAGCGCCGAAATTGTCGCTTCCAGAAGGCGATCCATTGCTCAATCGTGTAGTCCTCGTGCTGCGGAGAGCAAAACAGATGAATGTGATCTGGCATGATCAGATAATATCCGACGAGCCACGCATTTGCTTGCGCCCACGATGCAACGACAGCCTGGTGAACTAGCGGATTAGCGAGTCCCGTCTTTCGCTTTTGCGTGCAAACCGTTAGGAAAACGATCGTTGCTTGGCCCCGAAAAATGAAGACACCTTCTGCTGGATGTTTGCGCGCGGGTCTTTCGTGCATTGGGAGGGGAAGGCTCGACAGAGTCTCGCCCTACCAAATCTCGCTCTCGCGTGAAAGTACGTTTCCGCCCCTACCTAGCGAGCATTTCACTCCTGCGCAATCTTCCCGCCCCACCCCAAGATCTTGGCTTTCGTTCCGGCGGCTTCGGCTTCCTTAATGTTGCCGGCGCGATTGTAAAATAAGGAGAGACTCGTCCAGCCGATCTGGTCGTTCGGCTTTAACGCGACTGCTTTCTTGCCCGCTTCGATCGCTTCGTTGAATCGACCGACTTTCATTAACGCCATGCCGAGCGCGTGCCAGCCGTCGAAGAAGTTTGGATCGAGATCGACGCAGCGCTGATATTTCGCGACCGCGCCCTCCAGTTCGCCAATGGCAAGGTCGCCGTTGGCGTCGTCAAAAATTTCGTCGCGAGTTGGCATTACCGTGGAATTCCCAAATCCCAATAACCAAATCCCAAACAACTTCTAATTACCAAATCTCAAAAGCGAGCAGTTCGTGCAACTTTGGACTTAAGGTTGCGCTTTTTTTGGGACCTGGTGCCTGGAATTTGGAATTTCGAAATCAGCCCTTGGCGGATTGCAGCCCGGCGTCGCGCTGACGATCGCGGAACCATTCCATGAAAACATATTCACGGGCGTTGTTGAGATAACGTTCCTCGAACGCCGCCTTGGTTTGCTGATATTTCGCGGGATCGGGCGGCTCGCGTTTTTCCAGAAGGACAATCAGTCCCCCATCAATCCACGGAACAAAATCGCTCACCTCGCCGGGTTGAAGTTGAGCGGAGACATTTTTGATCATCATCATGTCGGTTGGGTCATTCTTCGGCTTTTCCGGAGGATTTTTGGCGTCGGCTTCGTCGGCCGCCACAGTGAATGGCTCAAGTTTCTCCGGTTTCAAACCGCCGGCTTCCTGCAAAGCAGCTGGCAACGGTTTCCCGGATTTGAGTGCATTCTTTAAACTTTCGGCTGCTTGTCTGCCTTTGGCGGTCGCCATTTCGCGACCGCGTTCGCTTTTGATTTGATCGACAATCTTCTGCTTCGCCTCATCCAAGGTCAGCGGACGCGCTTCAACAACTCCGGCGAGATGTAAAATGGCGAAACCGTCGGCGGACTGAAGCGGATCGCTGTTTGGTTCTTGCGGCGTTAATTTAAACGCCGCCTGATTCAGTTGCGGATCGGCCTTCAATTTCGGATCGGGCGCGGAGGTGGTGAATTCACCGGTTGTCTCGACCGGCAATTGAAATTTCACCGCGGCCTGGTGAAACTCCGCGCCCTTCTCGAGCAGCCCCTGCGAAAAATCGTTCGCGCGATCGGCCAGTTTTTGGAGCACGTCGATCCGCTCCTTGTCTTTCAATTTTTTCTGCTCTTCGCTCAACGCCAGCCGGACAAACTCAACCTTCCGTTTCTCTTCGGTTTTGAGTTCAGCTTTGTGCGCTTCGTAATATTTTTTGATGTCGTCATCGCTCACTTTGATTTCTTTGAGAACGTCGGCCGAACGTACGCGCACGACGCTGACAAAGTTTTTGCCGTAAAGCTGTTCGTAATTCGATTTGCTCTCACTTTCCGGAAACGACACGCCTGCCGCGACGAGTTCCTTGATCCGTTTCAGGCAAAGCTCATCGTGCGCGAGCTCGCGCAGTTGTTCATCGGTAAACCCGAACGATGGAAGGATCGAGCGCTCGACGTCATCATACTTGGCGGGGTCAAAACCTGATGCGCCCTGAAGTCCCGGAAAATTTCGCACTGCTTCGACGACCTCCGATTCAGCCGGCTCAATGCCTAGCCGTTCGGCCTCGTGCCGCAACACAATCAAATTAATAATGAACGTCCCCGTTTTCTGATCGTCGGTCCCGCCACCGGGTGCGAGACCGTCCCGCAGAATCGACATGCCGAGTAGTTGCGAAAGCTGAAATAAACGCGCATGCCGGCGGGCCTCCGTCATCGTGACTTTGCGGCCGTACAATTCCACGAAGTTGTCGGAACGAATGAGGCTGGTATCGCTTTTGACGAAGTAGAGGCAAAACGGCAGGGCCAGGACCGCGATCACGATCATGAGCCAGTTGCGATGTTTGCGGAGAATTTTGATCATGGGGCCGAAATTGTTCCGAGGGCCGACACTCTAGAGTACTGCGCCAAACGTGCAAATGGACCGGCGGCTCAAAAACCCAAAACCCAAATCCCAGGCAAATTCCAACCTCCAAAAATTCAAAAAACGGACGCTGCTCGGTTTGGAGCTTAACTTTTGGAGTTTCCCTGGGATTTGGTGCTTGGGATTTGGGATTTAAGCGACGGCTTCAGCCGTGCTTTGTATTAATTCCCAGACGTTGCGAAGATGCTCCTCGGTCGTGAGCACGTTACCGAGCCCGATCCGCATCACCGTTCGTCCACGCAATTTTGTCTGGGTAAGGTAAGCACGCCCGGAAGCGTTGATCCGTTCGACGATCTCGCTGTTCAAGATGTCGGTCCGAGTCGGATTGGCGGTTGACGCAGCCGTGTCGTTTTCAGAAGCAACAAATCGGAAGCACACCACCGGCATGACAACCGGCGCAACGAGTTCGAAGCGCTTGTCGATCCTGATCCAATCGTCCAGAAGATTTACGAGCCGAATGTGTTCGTGCATGAACGCAGCGATACCTTCGCGACCGAATGTGCGCCAGATCATCCAGGCTTTGAGGGCGCGAAATCTCCGTCCCAGCTGGATACCGTAGTCCATGTAATTCTTTTCCGCTTCTACGGTGTCGCCGCGCAAATATTCCGGCACCAGCGTGAAGACGCGGCGCAGACGTTCGAGATTGCGGACATAGAGCACACTGAAATCGAGCGGCACAAACAGTGTTTTGTGCGGATTAATGATGATTGAGTCCGCATTCAGCCAGCCTTTCGTGATCCATTCGTATTCCGGCAGGATTGCGAATCCGCCGCCGTAAGCGCCATCAATATGCAGCCACATCTTTTGCTCATGACAAATCTTTGCGATCTCAGGAACTGGATCGACGCTGGCGGTCGACGTTGTGCCGACGGTGGCGACCACCGCGAGCGGTTTAAATTTTTCAGCGACATCTCTTTTAACCATCGCGCGTAACGCCGCCGCATCCATGCGAAATTCCACGTCGCTCGGGACGCGTTGCACATTGTCTTCACCAATGCCGAGAGCGATGGCGGCCTTTTCGGCGGAGCTGTGCGCCTGATCTGAAGTGTAAATGCGAAACCGCGACAGATCGCGATTTGTTAGGCCAAGCCGGCGCGTTTCCGGCGCGGCTTCCTCCCGCGCGACCGCCAGCGCGTGCATAACGCCGACCGACGCTGTGTCGTAAACAACACCATCGAATTCTTCAGGTAACTGAAGCCATTGTCGGAGCCAAGCGATGACGAGGGTCTCGAGCTCAGTCGCAGCCGGGCAGGTGCGCCAGGTCATGGCGTTGACGTTGAGGGGCGCGCTGATTATTTCTCCAAGCAGTCCCGGCGCCGTCGCCGTCCATCCGAAGTAACCCAAGAACATCGGATGACTCCAATGCGTCATTCCCGGAACGATCACCCTGTCGATGTCGGCGATAATTTTCTCGAACGGTTCGCCTTGTTCAGGCGCTTGCGCCGAAAGTTCCGCGCGGATCGCGCCCGGCTTTGCATTTGGCGCGACCCGCAGCTCACCAATTTTTTCGCGATAATCGGCGATCCAATCCGCCAGCTGGTGTAACTGACGCCGGAACTCCGCGATTGGAACGTCGCCGAGTGGTGATCGATCTTTCATTCGTCGGTGCCGAAAGACTATCCGTTAAACGCGCTAAAAAACGCTAATAATTCAAAGCAGATCGGCGGAGCGAACAGGATTGTTTCGCGTCACTTGGCGTATTTGGCGGACCGGTCAGAAGGCGAAGCCAAAACTGAAATGAAATGCGCCGAAGTCTTCTCCCTGCTGGCGATCAGGATTCCATCCATAATCGAGACGGATCGGACCGATCGGCAATTTGTAACGCAGGCCGCCGCCAAGCCCGTAACGCATGTCGTCCACGCCGGGTTCTTCGGAAGTGGGGAGCAAGTTGCCGGCATCAAAGAACAATGCGCCCTGGAGCTCGCCGTAAATCGGAAACGTGTATTCGACATTGAAGACAGTGTAGAATTCGCCGCCGATCGGGTTTCCTTTCGGATCGAGCGGGCCGAGATCACGCTCGCCAAAACTTCGCACCGTCGTCGCGCCGCCGTTGAAAAACCTTTCATCAATCGGCAGCGTGGTGGGCTCATCCGGACCGGAATTGTTAAGGGAATGAACGAGGCCGGCGCGCGCGCCGAACGCGAGCGATGATTCCTGAAACCATCGCCGCCACCCCGGCAGGGTCTGATCTTCGACAACTCCGGGTGTGAGCGATTTCGGTCCGAACGGTAAAAAATATGCGATCCGACCGGTGCCGCGGACGAGTTGAATTTGGCTGCCGAAAGCGGTTGAAGCGACATCGAGGGTGGTGTTGATGAGCAACCCGCGCGGCGCGACCACCGGACTTTCGCGCAAATCAAGTGTTTGAGTAAAGCCGAGTGAATTTACGAGATAAGAGGTCCGACCAAGAAATCGCTCGGCAATCGAGGTTTGGGTAACATCGACATGGCGGGCGTTAAAGACCAAACCAACTTCGTATTGTTTTGTGATCTTGCGGCTCAGCTCGACCCGGTCGCCGATTTCGAACTTCGAATAGCCGTCATAATCGAAAGTGAATGCGGCCAATCGATTCTTGAAACTGAAGTCGGTATCGAAAAGGAACGGATCTTCGAAAATGATTTCGCCTTTGTAACTGCGCTGCGACACTTCCGCCGAGATGGTAAACGGGCGGCCGTAGCCAAACAGATCGCCGTCGCGGAATTGCGCGCCGATGATTCCGCCTTCGAAGGTGCCGTAACCGAGCGAGATGCCGAACTGCTTACTCTTCGCTTCTTCGGCGGAAATATTTAACAGAAGTGAATCTTCATCCGCGATCGGCGTCGGCTCGATCTTGAGGACATTGAACAAGCCGGTCTTCATCAATGTGCGGAAGCGTTCGTCCAAAGCTTCCGGGCTGTAGGTTTTTCCAGCGAGCGAACTAAACCGCTTCTGGACAAAACTCGGACGCAATCGGGTCAGGCCGTTAACGAAAACCTCGCCGCTAAAGTGATATAGTTGACCGGGCGAAATCGCGACGTCTACCGGGATGTGGCCATTGACCGCTGTCTCCGGCTCGGCGGTCGCCTCCACCTTCACTTCATAGTAGCCGCGCGTTTTGAAATAGCCCTGAAGACGACGTGGGATGTCGGCAACCCGCGCGTCGGTGAAAGGTTGTTTTAGCAAATCGTCGATCTGGCCGCGCAAAGCGTCCGCCCCGTAAATCGTCTGGCCGTGGAACGAAACGTTGCCAAAGTAGTATCTCCGGCCTTCATGGATCGGGATCGTTACGTCGACCTGGTTCGCTTCATCGTGAAACGTGTATTGCGGTTGATCGACAACTGCGTCGAGGAAACCTTCCGCGACATACAAGCGATGCACCAGTTCCGTGCCTTCCTGAATGTCGGATGCGACGAATGGAAGATGTCGCTGCAGTTTTGAATAACGCTCGCGGGTCGGGCCGACCGCAAAATCGAACAATTTGTTCGTGGGCTCATCCGAATTTCCCTCGAAAGTGATCGTGCCGAGCGTCATTAACGGGCCGTCATTGATTTCGAGCCGCAACCGGTCGCGATTCTCGATCTTATAATGAACGCTCGCTTTGGTGTATCCGTGCTTGCGATAAAAAACCTCGACGAAAAACGCGAGATCGTCCGCTCGGGCTGGAGTGAGACCGTAGCGATCGATAGTCGCGAGCTGTTCTTTTACGGCCGAGCGCAGATCTTTTTCTTTAAACGCCTGCTCACCACTGAATTCAACACCGGTCGTGGCCCGCGCGACTTTCTCCTGCTCTTTGGCAACGACGTTCTGCTGCTTTTGTTTTTCCTCGGCCCTGGGGACGTCCACCGCCGTCTGCGCCGCCAGCTCGAGCGCAGTTGCCAAGTTACACAGAAAAAAGAAACGGTAGCGGAGCATTACTTGAAACGAATCAGATATTTGACCATACCGCGGTAATCGCCACCGACGCCGAGATCCCCGAGTAAGACAAACTGATCGTTGAGCTTGAAACGCGCGGTCGCTTGTTGTTGCCCGGTGCGTGGATCGACAGTGCCCACGTCCAAATCTAAACGGTCGAAAACCGAACTACTCTGTGTTCCCTGCCCTTTCTTAAAAACTTTCCGGTAGAGCTGCTGCACGAGCAACATGGCCGCGCGTCCTGCCAGCACGTTGTTATTTCCGGTTAATTGCTCCCGAGTCGTGCCGGTTGCAAGCAGAGAAATAATTTCCTCCTGCGGCAACGGCGGCTCGCTCGTGAAAATGGCCTCAGGCGCAAGCGTCGTTCCATAAATATAAACGTTGATCGTGTAATCGCGGATCACGGACCGGCCATGCATGTCGATCTTCGGATTCAGCGGATCGCTCGGCTCGAAATAAAGAAAGCCGGACGAAATTTCCAACCGGCTGAATGGAAGCGTGGCATCGACATTGTCCAAACGGACCCAGCCTTGGAGATCGGGATGAAGACCGGTGCCGGTCAAATGCAGGTCGGTGACTGCGCCGCCATTGGCGAGATTGCCGCGAATCAGAAATGGATCCTTGGTCTTGATGGTTATGTCGAATTTCCAATCACGAAGCGGCGGCTGCGGAATCGAAAAATTTGGGCGCGATGAAGGCGGCTGCGGCGCAGGACGTCCAGGCAAACCGATTGGAATGAGATCGAGATTCTTCAGGAACTGACTGTTCGTCATCGCGACCGCTCCGGTGACATTGGCGCTGTTCAATGGACCGGAGATTTTGATGTCCGCATCGGCGCGCGCCGTCAGCGTATCGTTTCGCGCGACCAGCGCGCTTTCGGCTTTCAATTGAAAATCCAGATTCGGCGTCGTCAGTTTCGGAAATGTCACGCCACCCGTGACCTTGAAATGTCCACCGGAAAGTTCGCCGCCGAATTGCTCGATCGTCAGCGCGTTGTTCACAAAATTTAGGCGCGCCTTGAAATTTTGCACGGCTGGAAACGTAGGGTCGGTCATTCGCGCCACATTGATCGTCATGTCGGCGCTTCCGGTCAAAACTGGACGGGCGATCGTGCCGCGAATATCGACATCCAACGCCGAGTCTCCGTCCAATTCTTCAACGCCCGGAATAAATTGTCGCATAAAATTCACCGAGGTCCGTGGCAAACGCATCTTTCCGGTCACTGGCGTTTCGTCGGCGAGTTTTCCTTCATGTACGATCTTCGGAATATCGAATGGAAAATTTGCGGTCAGCTCAAGCGGTTGGATTTTCGCCTGCTGCAATTTTCCGGACATGGTCAACTGCCTGCCTCGCGCCTGCACGGTCAAATCGAAACTGGCCGGCTCGAACTTGGGCAAATTCTCGGCGCGCAGATTGCGCATCTGCACATCGAGTCGCGCGTTTAAGTCGGCCAGCGTTCCGCTCGCATCCAGTTTCACATTTAACAAACCGGAGGCCGCCGGCTTGAGGCCGATGTCCTCAAAAAGTTTTTTGATGTCGAGATTTTCCGATTGAAACACCGCCGTCACTTTTCCATTCGACGGAAGCACAGCTGCGTCGGTCCCGAGATTCTTCCAGACGAACGGAATCGAGATGTAACCGCCGGCATACTTCGCCTGGCCTTGATCGAGCTCGATCTTGCTGATCTCGAGCGTCTCCCCTTTGGCCTGAGCGATTGCTTGAAAATACGTTTTGTCGCTCCGCAGGAAAATTGTGGGAACATCCAAGCCGTCCGGCGAATAGGTTGCATCGGCGGTTGCCTGTAACGAGCGCGCGTTGCCGTAGCGGCCGTTGTCCAATGCGAGTTTTAATTTACCGGTGTGAAGCTTGGCCGCCTCACCGTCCCCTTCCCACTCGACCATGAGCGAGCCGCCCAGTTCGTTTTGATTTCCAAAAGTGCGCAGCAACGGCTGCAGTTTCGACAAATCGGAAACGTTCGCGCGGAATTTTCCGCTATAACGATGCGCCCCGCGAAGATCGTAAATCGCGTTGCCGCTGATGAAATCGTTCCCCGTCAGATTCGCGCTGACGTCGTTCAGATAAACGACATTGTTCCAAATAATGCACTGAGAGTTGAGTTGAATGAAAACGAGATCGCGCAGGCGAAGGTTCGCGCCGAAGATCGACAGCCGGCCGTTGGCGATCCCTTTTTTCCATTCGATCTGACCGACCGCCTGCAGCGGTCCCGAAATTTTGTCCGGCGAATCCGCGACCCAACAATCCGCCAGTTGCGCAGCATTGAAGGAAATGTCGATCTTCGCCGGTTGTTGAGTCACATCGCCCAAATCTTTGGGCAAGCGATAATCCCCGCTCACGGTAAATTCGTTTTGTTTTCGCTTAACGAGCAGACGGTCGAACGTGACCACGTCATTCTTCGCGTGGAGTGTTCCTTCCACCGAGTCCGCGACGTAATCACGAAACCGCACGTTTGAAACGGCGATGGTGGCTTGCGAGCTTAGATCGCTAAACCAGGGTTTGTCGGAGCCGGCCGGCGGCATTTTCTTCGACAGTTTGATCGCGGCATTCAGGTTTTCACAGCGACCATCTTGAAATCCCAATGTCGGCGCAGTGACCGTGAAATCTCCATTCACGATCGAGCCCTTGATGTTGAGCTTGCCGCTAATGTCGGCCGCGCCGCTGATTTTTTGCGGCATCCCTGCCGTCACCTGCTGCAGATCTGGCAAGGTCGCGGCGAGTTCCAGAGTTGTCGGAGCGCGACCGAAATCGTGAATATCGCGCGGTAGCTCAGCCGTTCCGCGAAGATGGAATTGATTTTGGTCCCGGGTAATGTCTGCCGATTGCAAAGTCGCGACACCGTTTTTGGCCGTGACTTGAAATATTCCGCGATCGAACGCCGTTTGCTCCTGGTGAAAATCAGTGAGTTCAGCGGTGACATTCCCGTTCCAAGTAGCCGGCGAGCTGAGCAAACCGCTCAGATCGACATCAAGCTTTTCCATCCGGCCGCGCATCCAACCTTCGGGCAAGGCCACGAACTTGTTGATCGCATCAAGCGGAACATTCGCAGCGCGAATGCGAACGTTCGTGTCGAGCGACGTTTGCGCCTCTTTCAGCGTGGTCACGCCGGAAATATTTCCTTCGCCGAAGACGTAATCGAAATTGATCGCCAGTTTTCGCGCCCCGATTTGCGACGCGTCGATGTTGACCGAACGAAATCGCTCCTCGTCCGCGAGAACAATGTCGCGCAAAACCAGGTTCCGATTGGCATAGGCCGCTGGCACCGACAATTTCAACCACGTTTGACCGCCGACGAGCTGCAACTTTTCAACTTTGATTTCGCCGGAATGATGCGGGTCGAGATCGACCGCAATATGTTCGGCGACAAAATCGTGCGGACGATTGCGGACAACGATCGTTGCGTCGGCAACGTGGAGGCGCTCCGGGAAAATATCGGGTAAATCGATTTTCTTTTTCGGATTCGGGGGACGCGGCCGCAGTGACGCCCTCTCCGGATTCATCACGATCCGCGCCGTATGCACATCCGCATTCTTGATCGCGCTGGAAATTCCATGTCGTAGCAACGTAAACAAGCCGTAGTCGAGTCGGGCAAAATCGACATCGATCGATTCCACATCGCTCGGTCCGGTGGAAACGGCCTGCAGATTTCTAATGATGAGGTTTGTGAAAACGCTGCCCTCGAGCCGAAATTCCAGCTTCAGATTTTCCTTCGCCGCATAATGCAGAGCGATGCGATGTCCCAGACCTAGCAACAGCGGTCGATGGAAAATGAGAAAGAAGCCGCCACAAATCGCCAGCGCGATCAGAGCGCGGCGACGCCATTTTCCATCGTGGAAACTCACCTTACCATTTCCGCCCACGACGGATTAACTCTACCGGACGAGGGCAAAGCGCAAATCGGGCCAATTCAGGAGCGCTTCAGGATGAAACCGCGTGAGTTCCTCATTGCAGGCGAACGCGGGCCGCGCCACGCTTGTCCAACTCGAAAATGAATCCGGATAAGCTTTTCGATTATCTTGAAGGCAAGTTGTCGCCTAACGAGCGGGCGGAATTAGAAGAACATCTTATGTCGGATCCACAATTGCGACGAGAGCTGACGGTTGCTCGTCAAATTCACAGCGAAATGGGCAACTCGCGCGAGATCATCGGCGTTGCCGAGCCAACACCCGAAGAGCGCGGCGCCGTGCTCGGCCGCCGGATCGCGATCGTCTTCGCGACTCTCGTTTTCGCCAATGTTCTATTTGGAATTTACGCGATCGCGTTCATGAAAAAGAAAGAGAAAGCGCGAGTAAGCACCGAACAAAATCGGACCGAACTCGCGGAAAGTCTGGCCCGCACGGCAGCTGTGGCACTGCCGACTCCAAGTCTGGATGTTGAAGAGATCAAATTCACGGCGCCGGTTGCGGAACAGAATAGATTGGCAAACAAAGTAATCGCCGCGACAAAGGAGGTCGGCGGCTCAGGAACGAAAGGCCTGGCCGATCAGCAAGGCGTTTTACTTTTTGCTGAGATTCCAACCGCACGTTTGAATGACTTTCGCGATTCGATGAAGAAACTCGGCGCAACCCTTCCCGCAGCTCCGGTCGAGGCAAAAGCCGGAGAAAAGACGATTCTCCAGGTGCGCATCGTCAGCGCGCAATGATCGAATCCCCTCACCTCAATCCTCTCCCTGAGGGAGAGGAAGACGCGAGAGCGGCTGGTCGGGGGGAGATAACAATGTCTGGTTCACCGATCGGAATTACGTTTGCGCTTCCATCGGAAAGTTCCGGATTCGTCCGCCGACTCCAAGCACCTCATCGTCACGACAATTTGCTGTCGGGAAAAATTGGCGAGCGCGACGTGGCAATTCTGCATACCGGCGTCGGAGCGGGAGAGTGCAACGAGCGGCTGGAAATTCTCCTGCATAAAGCGCGACCGAGACTAGTGATCAGCTCCGGTTTTGCCGGCGCCGTTAACGAAGACTTGCGCGTTGGCGATTTGATTTTGGCCCGGAATTTTTCAGACCCAGGACTGCTCGCAAGCGCCCAGCAAATTTTGCGCGACCGTCAGCCGCGGATGGTGAAACTTTTTACATCGACGTCGATCATCGATTCGGTCGCCGAACGAAATGAAATCGCGCGCGTGGCCGGAGCAGAGGCGGTGGACATGGAAACAGGGGCCATTGTTGCTGTGTGCAACGTGCATGGCGTTCCGCTGCTCTCCCTTCGCGCGATTAGCGACACAGCGCGACAATCATTTCCGATGCCCCCATCGGTTTTGTTCGACATCAAAAGCCAACGAACCAGTATCGGCCGATTAGTTGCCTATCTATTTAGACACCCAACTTCGGTTTGGCGATTACTCGGCTTCACTCGGCAGATCGCGCAAGCGCGCGCGGTTTTGACGGACGCAATCATTGCCTTGGTGAAAGTGTTGTAGCCACGGCGCTGCGCGCCGTCTGCGGCCCATAGGGCCGCGGCTACACCTTTGCGGGCTCGATGTGCACCAGGACATCGGCAATACGAGGATCGCTCTCTTGAATGGCGCGTTTGACCTCGTGGGCGATGTGATGGCCTTCCCGCACGGAAATGTTGCCGTCGACTTCGACGTGAAGATCGACATAGAAACTGAGACCCATTTTGCGGATGAAACTTTTGTCGATTCGGACGACACCGGGAACTGACGCAGCCGACTCGCGGACACGATCGACAATTGCACCACGTGGCGCGGTATCGAGAATGTCGTAAAGAGCGGGCCGGAGGAGACGCACCCCGACACTGGCGATCACGAGACAAACGAAAATCGCGGCCCAATTGTCGGCGCCCCGCCATTTGTCGCCGCCAATAAGCGCGATTGAAATTCCAACGAACGCAGCGATCGACGTCAGAACATCGGCGCGATGACGCCAGGCATCGGCTTCCACCGCGATACTTCCGACCGAGCGACCGAAACGGACGACGTAGCGAAAGAGCGTTTCTTTGACGATGACAACCATCAGGAGAATGAGCAACGTGAACGAGGCCGGCTTCGAATGCGGCAGAAACATGGTGTGGGCGCTTTCGGCTGCGAGCGCGATCGCGGCCAGGAAGACGATGCAGGCCACGAAAATTGCGGTCAGCGGTTCGGCTTTGCCGTGACCGTAAGGATGAGTTGCATCCGGCGGACGCGCCGCAAAACGCAGCCCACCCCAGATCACGATCGAGCCGGCAACATCCAGCACCGATTCCATTCCATCCGCGATGAGAGCGTACGCATTTCCGAAAACGCCGCCCATGATTTTGATGATGGCGAAGGCGATGTTGACGACCAAACCAATCAACGCGAGACGCGCGCCAGTTTGCAGATTGGCCGCGGCAGGCTGAGGATGCGACGCCGAATTCATCGAGTGAACAAAACTATAAAGGCGATCGTTTACGAAAGGCACGGAAATCCGGCAGAAGTTTTGCAGATTCAAACAGAGCCCTGGCCGCGGCCCGCCGCAGATGAATCCGTGGTCGCGATGCGCGCCGCGCCAATCAATCCAGCGGACATCAACGCGATCGAAGGAAAATACCCGGGGCGCCGAGAAGTGCCGGCCGTGGCGGGATTCGAAGGCGCGGGCGTGGTTGTCGATGTCGGCGCGAATGTCTCAACAATTGCCAAAGGCGGACTGGTGATCTTGCCACACAACATTGGAACCTGGCGCGAAGCGCTCGCAGTCAAAGCCAGTGAGCTTGTTGCGGTTCCGCCAGAAATCGAGCCGGTACACGCCGCGATGCTGAAAATCAATCCGATGACAGCGTGGCGATTGCTCCATGATTATGTCGATCTTGCCCGCGGCGATTGGTTGATTCAAAACGCAGCGAACTCGGCCGCCGGCCGGGCGGTGATTCAAATTGCGCATGAGCTCGGTTACAAAACTGTGAATGTCGTGCGACGCGCCGAATTGATCGACGAATTGCGCGCTGAAGGTGGCGACGTTGTTTTGGTCGATAACGAAAAGCTGCGAGACGAAGTCAAAGATGCGACCAGCGGCGCGACGATCCGGCTCGGCTTAAATTCGGTTGGCGGCGACAACGCCCTTCATCTGGCAAACTGTCTCGCTTTTGGTGGAACGATGGTTTCCTTCGGCGCGATGAGTATGCAGCCGCTCAAAATCCCGACCGGTCTCCTTATTTTCAAAGACCTGCGATTCCGCGGAATTTGGATCAATAAATGGTATGACAACGCGACCATGGAGGAGCGGACGGAAGCCTTTCGAGCGCTGTTTGAAATGGCGAAGCGCGGCCTCTTGAAAACGAAAGTGGAGAAGTCTTACCCGATTGACGAAGCGAGAGCGGCGGTGGCCCACGCATCGCAAAGCAGACGAAGCGGCAAAATTATTTTCGAATTCAAGGCGTGACCGTAATTGTTGTCGGTGCAGGCATCAGCGGGGTTACTTCCGCGATCGAATTAAAAAAACGCGGCCATAAAGTTACGCTGGTCGATCCCGGCCCCCTGCCCCATCCACTCGCCGCTTCCACCGATATCAGCAAAGCCGTCCGCGCGGCTTATGGTCCGGATGAGGCTTACACCGCGCTGGCCGAGCGGTGCATTGAGCTTTGGCAAAAATGGAACACCGATTTCGGAATCGAGCTCTATCACGAAACGGGCGTTTTATTTGTTTGCCGGAACCCGATGCAGCCGGGCGACTTTGAATACGAAAGCTGCCGGGTCCTGGAAAAACATGGACACCGGCTCGAAAGATTCGATTCGTTCACGTTCCACCAACGTTTTCCGGCGTTCGCTCCGGACCGATTTCAGGATGGCTTCTTTGATCCGAACGCCGGTTACGTCGAAAGCGGTCGCGTGGTCGCGACACTGCTCGAATACGCGAAGTCGCGGGGCATCGAGCTGCGCGCAGGAAAGTTCACTGCCCTGAATGAAAGCGATGACCGGGTAGAAGGTGTTGTCCTGGAAGATCGGCATCGAATCAGCGGAGACGCGGTCGTGTTCGCGGCCGGCGCGTGGACGCCGTACCTGCTTCCGTTCACGAACAAATTTCTGCGTTCGACGGCACATCCCGTCTTCCATTTACGGCCAAAGCAGCCGAATTTTTTCCTGCCGGAGCGGTTTCCATTTTTCGGCGCAGATATTTCGACAAGTGGTTACTACGGTTTCCCGCTGAATCAGGGGGTGGTAAAAATTGCGAACCACGGGCCCGGCCGGGAGATATCCCCCGATTCCGACAAACGCGCGGTCACACGCGAAGACGAGAACGATTTGCGCAAATTTCTAAGATCGACAATCCCCGCGCTGGTCGACGCACCCATCGTTTACACGCGTGTCTGCATGTATTGCGATACGAACGACGGAGATTTCTGGATCGCGCCGGACCCGGACCGGCCGAATTTAACCGTTTCGACGGGAGATTGCGGACACGGATTTAAATTCGCACCAGTCCTGGGAGAGCTGATCGCGGATGCGATGGAAGGAAAAGCGAATCCGTTGTTGAAGAAGTTTCGCTGGCGACCTGAAATAAAATTGGGAGAAACCAAAGAGGCCGCACGATTCGAGGGATAGGTGGAACGCGTTCTCCGAACGCGTTGTTAAAATAATCGCGCCTTCGGCGCCAAATATCGGCATCGCGTTGGGACAACGCGATCCACCCAAGAGATCACTCTTTTTGCGCGGGCTGCACCGGCTCTTTTTTCGGTTGGCGCTTTAGTAAAGTGATCTGTTTGATTCGCGCGGAATCGGACGGGCTCCAGGTGGCGATGTCGGGATCGTCTTTGAAGGCGTTGTGGACAATGCGCCGCTCGTAGGAATTCATTGGCTCGAGTTGGAGCGATCGGCCAGTGGCGCGCACCCGCTCGGCCAGCGTGCGCACGCGCTGCACGATTCGATCTTCGCGCATCGAGCGATACATTTCGCAATCGACGACAACTTTCGGCGCATCCTTGTCTTTCGTCTGCAGGAGCCGATTGAGCAAAAACTGGAGCGCTTCGAGCGTTTCGCCATCGCGTCCAATCAGGCGACGGCTTTCCTCGGTATAAATTTGCAGGACCAGATTGCCCGCTTCGTTCTGCGATTCTTCGATGTCCACGACGAAGCCGAGATAGCCGAGAATGGTGTCGAGTAATTCCTTCGGCGTCATCATTTTCGTTTACCCGCGGGCACACGCTTTTCGAGCGTCGGCACTGGTTGTCGTTTGTTGTAATAAAATTGCACGATGCTGAAAAGGTTTTGGGTGGTGTAATACAATGCCAAAGCCGCGGCAAAATTGTAGCAGATAAACAAAAAGATCAGCGGCGTGAACATCATTACTCGGCGCTGGGTGGCGTCGCCCGTCTTGGGGGTCATCGCCATCAGCCAGATTTGGGTCGCGGCCATGCAAAGCGGGATGATGTTGATTGGCCAGCCCATCCCCGGCAAATGCCCGACTGTGTCGGGTTGGGATAAATCGCGGACCCACAAGAAAGATGAGTTTCGCAGTTCAACCGCTTGGCCCAGCATTTTGAAAAGCCCAAAGAAAATCGGGATCTGAATCATCATCGGCAGACAGCCACCGACCGGATTGATCCCGTAATCTTTGTAGAGCTTCATCACTTCCTGGTTCATCCGGGTCGGATCGTCCTTATACTTATCGCGCAGCTCCTGAATCTTCGGATTGAGGAGCGACATTCGCCGCATCGAAAGGTTGGCTTTGTTTTGGAGCGGCCAAAGCACGATTTTGATAATTGCGGTCAGCGCGAGAATCGACCACCCGTAGGAACCGATAAAACCGTGGAGCCAGTTGAGAAAATTGAGCAAGAATTGGCTAACGATTTTGAAAATTCCCAAATCCATGATCTCGGCTTCGTTGTGATCGAGCCGGGCGAGGCGGTGATAAATTTTCGGCCCGGCCCAAATCTCAAACTTCGCGCTATAGGTTTGGCCGGGCGGCAATTGAAAAGCGGGCATCCGCAACGCGCCCGAAAGTCCGTAGGTTTTTTGTTCCGGCGAGATATCGAAGCGCCGGCCCCAAACACCGTTGGCTTTTGTCGTTAATGGCGCGATCAGTGTCGTGAAAAATTGATCACTGACTGCGGCCCAATCGGCATTGGCCAGGTCTTGTTGATAAAACGGCTGCGGCGCACGCGCGCCGATGCCCAACAAACCGCCGCCCCCTCCAAACCAATTAACGTCCACTCCCTTAGCCTTGCCGTCGACGCACCAGACAAGCCGGGTGTAATACGAATAATCTCGCGGGTGAATCGGCGACGCCGACCCGAGCGCGATGAAGTAACCAGGATTTGTATAAGGCCCGGCGCCGGTATTCACCAGATCGACATCCATCTCCGCGAGAAAGTTGTCTTTCTTCTCCTGACTTGGCGGAAAGAAAAATTTCTTTCGAATGATGATGTTGTTGGTGTTGCGCTCACATTTAACGCTCCCATCCGCTTCCCGGCTTAGAGCAAATTCATCGATTTTGGGCGCGTTCGGTTGTTCGATTATCGCGCCGATCGGCAATTGCTCTTTTGAATTGAGCACAACGCGCTCGTCGCCCTGAGCAATGTGATTGGGCAAAACGGCTTCCCGAATACCGCCGCCGCGATTCGTTAGGCGAAGTTCGACGTCGTCATTTCGCAGCGTTTCGTTTTTTTCCGCGAACGTCGGAGTTGCTTCCGCTGCTGGAGTCGTAGCCGGAGCAGGAGCGAGCGAAGACGAAGCTAAAGGAATCGGCGACGCGCTAGTTCCGGCAAGAGGCGTCGGCGCTGGAGCCAAAGCAGATATCGCAGGCCGGGGACGGGGCGTTTGTTTGGCGATCCACCATTCCCACGCCCCCAATCCGATGACGCAAAGTATAACGGCAATCCATGCAGTTCGATCCATAACATTGGTAGCGCCCGCTATTCACAGACCAGCGATTTGGTAACGTTTCGAGCGCAAATTTCTTTTGGGACGGGATCGTGTCCACAACCGCTCCAGGGGTGACAGCGGGCCAGCCGTTTCAAACCCAGCCAGCCGCCTGAGATAATGCCGTGCGTTTCAACGGCCTCCAGAAAATAGTGCGAGCACGTCGGCTCAAATCGACAACCCGAGCCTGGACCGCCCAGCATCAAGAGCAGCGGCGAAATCGTAAGCTGATAAAGGCGAATGAGCGCACGTAAAATTTTCAGCATGGAGTCGCTAGAATAGAAGCGCGCTTGGCCAGACGCAACCACTCAACTTCCAGCTGCTGATAGGTTGCGCCGGCGGCGTTCACGCGTGCAATCGTCACAATCCATGTCCCGTCAACAATCTCGCGTTGATGCTTGCGAACAATTTCGCGCAGGCGCCGTCGAACGCGATTGCGCACGACCGCGCGTCCAATGGTGCGCGAGGTGATAAAGCCGGCGCGAAAACGAGTGACGTCGTTCACCGAAAGAACGCTAAGCACGACTAACTGACCGCGATAGACTCGGCCGTTTTTCTTTACCTCCTCGAATTCCGCGGATTGAGTCAGGCGGCGACTTTTGGGAAATGTGAAGCGTTTTGCCGGCATGCCATTCTGTTAATTGTAGCTGCCCGCCGTCTCTGGCGGCAGGGCATTCAAATAACTGCCGATGAGGACATCGGCAGCTACAACGTCAACGACGAGATCCGCCTCCGCTCGGAATGACAAACCTCGGTACAGCAAAAGTCTTTCGTCCTGCAGGCGCGGGACGAAAGACTTCGCTAATGATTCAATACCGCTGTCTACGGAGAAGGAGACGTGTTGACGTTGATGTCCGTCTTGGTCTCTGTCTTTGTCGAAGTTGCGGGTGACGGATTCACGATCGTCGTGTTGCTCTCCTTTTTCTCCGCCGGCGGGTTCGTTACCGTCGTTTCTTTTTGCTCACATGCCGCCAAAAGTGCGGCGCCAATCAAGAGGCAGATGTATTTGTTCATGTGAGTAGGACGGATTCCGACGCTAATTATTTAAGGTGTCGGTGAAGGACTCGTAGCCGTGGTGGACTCGGTTGTAGTGCTAGTGGTCGCTTCGGGGGAAGCACTTGCCGCCGGAGCGGCCGTTTCAGTCTTCTGTTCACAAGCCGCCAAAAGCGCGGCGCCCGCCAGGATGCAAATGTATTTCTTCATAATTACAAAGTTCGGTCAAATGATGATCGCAGCAAGAACGCATTTCGGCTGTGCGATTTACAAAGGCGCTTCATATTTAAGTCCGTGGGCCTCGGCCACGGCCCGACACGTCAGCTTACCGTCTCGGGTGTTGATGCCTCCAATCAGCGCCGGCTGTTTTTTACACGCCTCGTCCAATCCGAGATCGGCCAGCAACTCGACGTAGCGATAGGTGACATTAGTCAGCGCCTGGGTGGCGGTGCGCGCGTACGCGGCCGGCATATTGGCTACGCAATAATGGGTCACGCCTTCCTCCACATAAACCGGATCGACATGCGTCGTCGGCCTTGAGGTCTCAGCGCAACCGCCCTGATCGATGGCAATGTCCACCAGCACGCTGCCCGCTTTCATCGTTTTCAACATCGCACGCGTAATTAATTTTGGCGCCTTCGCTCCCGGCAATAAAACTGCGCCAATGAGCAGATCGCAATCGGGCATCAATTCCATCAAATTCGCTTCGCTCGAATAAAGCGTCTGCAAATTGTCCATGGCCAGATCGAGAAATCGCAATCGCTCAACATCGATATCGAGAATCGTTACGTCTGCTTCCAGACCTTTCGCCATTCGCATCGCGTTCACCCCAGAGGTTCCCCCGCCAACCACCACGACGCTTCCGGGTAAAACTCCCGGTACTCCTCCGAGCAACACCCCGCTGCCTCCGTTGTACTTCGCCAAAAAATAGGCGCCCATCACCACCGACATGCGTCCCGCGATCTCACTCATCGGCTCGAGCAGCGGCAAACGGTTACCGATTTGAATCGTTTCGTAGGCAATCCCGGTCACCCCCGATTTCAACAACGCCTCGGTCAGCGGCTTGCTCGCAGCCAGATGCAAATAGGTGAAGAGAATCTGACCTTTGCGCAAAAGCGGAAATTCCGCCGGAAGCGGCTCCTTTACTTTCACGATCATATCCGCACGCGCGAAAACATCTTTGGCCAGATCGACAATTTCCGCGCCGGCCTTGACATAGTCGTCGTCGGGATAACCGGACCCGACGCCGGCGCCTTTTTCCACGAGCACGGAATGACCGCGCTTGGTTAACTGCTGCGCAGCCGATGGCAGCAATCCGACACGCTGTTCCTGTTCCTTAATTTCTTTGGGAACGCCGATGATCATCCGAAGAAGTGATAAGTGACGAGTGACATGTGACAAGCATTAAAGCGCGTCAGGCGAAATTTACTCGTCACTCGTCACTGGTCACCTGTCACTAGTTTAGTGACGGATCGTCCGGCGCAGCCGCGAGCATCCGATACCAGGGGCCAAGTCGATTCATGATATCGAACCAAAGTCGCGACAGACGCTCGAATTTCAAAGCCGCCCGGCTCGGCTTTTGCACGATCCACGCTTTTTGTTTCATCTCGGCCTCGAGTTGTCCGGCGCTCCATCCGGCGTAACCCAGGAACGCGCGAACGGACGGCGCCTCCCCGGACAGATCCGCCAGCGCTTCCTCCGCGTTGAGCGAATGCTGATTTAATTTAAGCCCTTCGCCCTTCTCCCATTCGAACGCAGCCAGCATCAGTTGATTATTTCCGACCGGTCCGCCGAAAAAAACCGGAACGTCTGCAAGATTTTGCGGCGGTGTTTCACTTACCAAGTCCCCGACGCTCTTATCGAGCGGCCGGTTGATGATCACCCCGATCGCGCCGTCGTCCGGATCATGCGCGGAAATAAAAAGCACCGCCCGTCGAAAGTTCGGGTCGAGCATGTTCGGATGTGCGACCAGGAGCGATCCGGCGAGATTGCGCGGTTTTTCCGGACGCAAATTGCGCATGCAAAACTAAAACGCGCATCACAGGCTTCCGCAAGTGGTCGAGATTCTTTACGGTCCAAACGGGAATCCAGCGACCCTTAAGATCGACATTCTTACGGTGCTTCCTAGTAGGGCCTTGGAGAGCCCATATGATTTATAGAAATTTTTGTTGCGGCAGCCTTTAAGCTCGGGTAGTAGCTGCCCAGAATTTGGAAGATTGTTCTGGGGGGAACAGCCGCCCTTCACGCCCATCGGGCGTGGGGGGCGGTACTTTTTTAGGGTGATTTGAAAGAAACACCAATCGCCGGCGGGCCTGCCGCTCTGCGGCAAACTATAAGCGGGGCACATTCTTGCCCGGCTAGAGGAGGGCTCGTAACGTCCAACATCCAAATGTTGAAGTCAGAAACATCGGGACGATTCTCCTGGCCCGCGGCAATAGCGTTTGTCGTGCTGATCTTGAGCGCTGCCAGCGTTTTCGTTTTCTGGCGGCTGGAAAGTTGGCCCGCACGCACCATCGGTCAGGGGACGGAAGATTTGGAACGTCTCGGCAACGATTTGCGTTCCGCTTTCATCGACATCGCGCATTTGCAGCCGCGAATCACGGTCAACAATCGGACGATTGTCGATCAAGCAACGCCCACGGCCGAGCTCGCGATCCTCACCCGAGAGTTGAAGGTCAAACGCGAATTTCTGCATAGTTGGGCCGGCAGCTCCAAGCGGATCAAGTTAAGTGGAACGTTTGACGTCAAAGCCGGTTTCGATTTGCGCCAGGATGTGGCGGTCGATGTGCGACCTGACGAAATCCTAATCCAACTTCCGCACGCCGAAATTGTCGGCATCGAGGAAAAGCACGTCGACGTGCTCACGCTCGAAAATGGTCTTTGGAACCGAATTACTGGGGCAGATCTCCAGAATGAACTCGCTCAACTCCCGGAAATGGCGCGTCGTCAGGCCATGGAAATCGAATTACCGGCGGAAGCGGAAAAGGAATTGCAGCGTCAATTGAACAAACGGATCCGGGCGCGCCAGGCCCTTAAGGTTGTCTTCGTCGGTGCGCCGCAAATCGAATCGCCCGTCGTAAATCAGTAGGATAATTTGCGAAGCTGCTTTGCGCACAAACGATTTGCCGCTAAAGCAGTGGGCGCGGATGCCGAAAAATCGTCTGTTGTTAATCTCGCTCGCCATGGTGATGGTGGTGCTCGGCACGATCGTCTTTGCCCCCTTTGTCGTCTCGAACGGGCTCCGTCTTTGGCTGCATTGGCAGGCGCATCGTCAGCAATTGACAATTGAACTCGGCAAAATCTCCGCTCCGTTATTGCGGCCTATTTCGATCGAGCGCATCCGGCTGACAAGCCAGAAAGGCGCCACCCCCCAAATTGAACTCAATGCCGAGCGCGCGATTCTCCATCTCAGTTTGGCCAAAATCCTGGCCGGCCGCGACGACGACGTTCGGACGTTGTCGGTCCAAACCGCGCGCGCGCAAATCGGCCGCGATTACTCGGAAAGCATGCGGCCGGCGCGTTTCAATTGGACAGCGTTGCAATCGCTTCTTCCGGCCAATTTCGACATCGCACATCTCGATTTGAGAGTTGAGAACGGTCCCACCGTCGTCATACTCCGCAACGCAGCGATTTCCGGAAATCAAATTGAGGCCGGACGTTTCTCCGCGGGCGAGGTCACGATTACGTCCCCTTTGTTTCGACAAACGTTTTCGCAATTGCGGGGCGCGACCAAATGGCAGGAAGATCGTCTCACCGTCGGCGGGATGAATCTCGCCCGCGGCCTCGATCTTCAATCTTTCACGGTCGACTTGTCGCGGCTCGATAAACAACGGGCCGATCTCCAATTTGATCTCGACGTTCTCGGCGGCAAAATTCGTGCAAGCGTTTCCAATGAATGGCCGGGACAGCATTCGACTTGGAATGTCGCCGGCACCGCCAGCGGCATTTCGCTCGCGCAAACATCCGAGGCCCTCGGATTCACCGACCGGCTCGGCGGTTCGCTGCGCGCCTGCAATTTCACCTTCCGGGGCGATCCGCGCGAGCCAATGAGCGGAACCGCCTCCATTTGGACCGAACTGAACGGGTTGAGCTGGCACAATCGTGCCGCCGACGTGATCATGCTCGGCGCCATTTTTTACAACCGCCAGATTCAACTCCAACAGCTCTACATCAAGCAGCGCAAAAACGAGCTGACTATGAGCGGTCAAGGCGCGATCCCTTCGAAATCGGCTGATTGGCTCAATCCCGATTTCCGCGGCCAAATTCTGGGAAAGATTACCGATCTCGGGCAATTCGCGGAACTTTTCGGCGCCGGCCCGCGTGATTTCGCGGGCGCGATCGCAATTGAAGGGACGCTCAATGCGCGCGAGCGCAAACTCGGCGGATTTCTGACCGCCAGTGGAAGCTCTTTGTCTCTATTTAAACGGCAGATCGATCGATTAACGGCGAAAATAAATCTGAAGGCGGATGCGCTCGAGGTGGAGCAGTTCGAGCTTGCACGCAAAAAGGATTTCATTCGTGCGCAAGGCAAGATCGACATCGCGCATGACAATGATTGCTCCGGCAGCATCGAGGCGAAGATCGGCGACGCATCCGAATATTTCCCGCTCGGTCGCGCCGGCTCGAATGGAGCGGCAATTCCTGTCCAGCTTAACGCCAAAATCTCTTCCGGCTCGTGGGACACGCAGGCCGCTTTCACTTTGCCCGGATCGAGTCCGGTCGATTTGACGGCGAAATTTCTACTCAGGATCGGGCAGGACTGGAAAACATTCCTCGCGTCGCCGCTGGAGGCGACGATTCATTTTCCGGCCCTCGTCCTGGCCAGCGCTCCGCAGTTTCTCCATCCGGCAATTTTCAATGAAGGAATCTTGAGCGGAACGATCTCGCTCAGTCAGAATCTCGAGCATCCGAATATCGCAGGCGAAGTGCAGCTCCTGAATGGAGTTTTGCAAAATGCGCCGCTCGATCTCACCCGCGCCAGCGGACGACTGATTTTTGGCGGCGACCACGGAACGCTCGAGTTCTTGAATGCCGCGACCAAAGATGCCGATCTTTCGTTGAAGGGCGAAGTTGATCTCCGGAACAGCCAAGACGCCGTCGTGCGAATTTCGAGTGCGACTCCGATTTTCGACACCAGCACGAATGTTCAGGATTGTGTTCGTCGAATTGAGATCGTCCCGGTTGACGTTACGCTGGCGCCAACGATCGAGCAGCTCGAATTCAACGGCGACCTTTTCGGTAACAGCTGGAAATTTGGGTTGAAAGAGGGAGGAACTGCCTCGGTCGCGACAATCGCCAATCAAACGACGACGGAATTTCATTTCTGTGCCGGCACCACAGCGCAAGGCGAAGTCTTTAACGTTGGCGTGCATCCGCGACCGCAACCTTCGCCACCTCGCGGCCGGAAGCAGGGACGACGGCGTTAATTGTAGCCACGGTCCCGCAGGCGCGGGATCGCCGCGTTTTGCCGGAGCGTCTCGACAGAGCGAGGCCGGCTACAGTTGAGTCACACTACGCCGCTCGGATTTCGTAGTTACCAGCCAACGCACCAGTTTCTGTTCCAGATCGCTGGTGAGATCGACGCGCAAATCCGAACTGGCATCAACTCGCAGCGCTTCGCCGCTCGGCCGATCGAAAAGAAGTTGAACCCGCCGGCGGCCAGGCGAACCAGCCAGAAGCTCGCGCACTTCGCGCAATTCTTCGGTCGTCGTCGCCGGCGAAAATTGCAGCTGCACAACCGGCTCACTTTCAGCAGATGCCTGTCCCACCGTAGCGTCGCGAAGGCTGGCATTCCCGTTCGAAGCGCCGTTGGGTTTGTTCGCGCTTGGCGCCGTTACTCTCTGCGCGGTCGCGCGCAACGAGTCGCCGCGCGTATCGAGCGTTCCGCGGACTTCCACGACCCGGCCGGGAACAAGAATTTCCGACACGGTAACATAGACGTCGTTCCACACCACAACCTCAAGCACCGCAGTCCTGTCTTCGACCCACACCACTGCGAACGGTTTGCCTTCTCTCCGCGTGAATTTCTTTTCCACCTGCACGATCGCGCCCCCGATTCTGAATTGCGATCGATCGGCCAATTCGCCTAACGAAGCGATCGCCTGATAATTTTTCGCCGCGAAAAGATCGGCATAGGCGTCGAGCGGATGCCCGCTGACATAAAATCCAAGCAGCTCTTTTTCGTAGGAGAGTTTTTCGTGGTCGCCCCACGGAGTGACAACGCGTTTTCTTGTGGTCGCCGCGTGAGTTTCTTCATCGAAGAGCGAAACCTGGCCGACTGTGCGATCGCGCAAAGCGGTCGCGGCGCAGGAAAGCGATTCATCAATGCAGGCGAAAAGCTCCGCGCGATCGCGTCCGACGAAATCACAAGCGCCGGCTTTGATCAAACTCTCCAACATTTTGCGATTCGCGATCCGCGTTCCAATTCTTCCGCAGAAATCTTCCAGCGACGTGTATGCCCCTGCCCGCCCGCGCTCCTGGATCGACATCTCCATCGCCGCTTCGCCGACATTCTTAATCGCGGCCAGCCCGTAACGGATCGCGGTCTGCTGTAGCGGCGCTCTATGAGCGCCGTCTTCCGGTTCGGTCGCCGCGGCGACCGCTACAGTTTCAGGCGTGAATTTCAAACCGCTCTTGTTGATATCCGGCGGTAAAATCGAAATCCCCATTCGCTTACATTCGCCGACGAATACCGAAATTTTGTCGGTGTTGTTGATTTCGTTGCTGAGGAGTCCGGCCATGAACTCGACCGGGTAATGCGCTTTTAGGTAAGCGGTGTGATAACTGATCACACCGTAAGCTGCGCTGTGGCTCTTGTTGAATCCGTATCCCGCGAATTTTTCGAGCAAATCGAAGATCGCGTTCGCTTTTTTCTCCGGAATCTTGTTTGTGCGCGCGCAACCCTCGATGAAATTGTTGCGCTCCTTCGCCATGGTTTTCTTGTCCTTCTTGCCCATGGCGCGCCGGAGAAGGTCGGCTTGCGCGAGCGAATAGCCGCCCAGTTTGCTCGCCGCCGCCATCACCTGTTCCTGGTAAATCATCACGCCGTAGGTGTCGGCGCAGATTTCTTCGAGCAGCGGATGCAAATACTTAATCGGCGTGACTCCCTTTTTCGCTTTCACGTATTCGGGGATCAGTTCCATCGGGCCCGGTCGATAAAGCGCGATCAACGCGATGATATCGTCGAGCTTTTTGACCTCGAACTGCTTCGAGAGGTTGGTCATCCCGCCGGACTCCATCTGGAACAAACCAATCGTTTCGCCGCGGTTGTAGAGACCGAACGCCGCGGCATCATCGAGTGGAATATTTTTCAGCGAAAACTCCGGCTCGCGTTTATGAATCAGCACCATCGTGTCCTCGATCACGGTCAGCGTTTTGAGACCAAGGAAATCTATCTTTAGCAAACCGAGATCGTTCAGCGGTCCCATCGGATACTGGCTGATTACGTCGTTGCCTTTCACGTCACGACACAGCGGGATGTAATCGGACAAATCGCGATCGGCGATGACGACCCCGGCCGCGTGCACGCCGGCATTGCGCGACAAGCCCTCGAGCGTCTTGGCGTATTCGAAGAGTTGTTTCGTCTGCGGCTCGGTCGCGATCGCGCGCTTCAATTCCGAATTTTTTTCCGCCGCCGAATCAAGCGTAATGTTGAGCTCGTTCGGAATCATCCGCGCGATGCGATCCGCTGCCGCGTAGGGAAGTCCCATCACGCGACCGACGTCGCGCACCACGCTCTTCGCTTTCAGTTTTCCGAAGGTAATGATCTGGGCAACGCGACGCTCGCCGTATTTTTGCCGCACATATTCGAGAACCTCCCCACGGCGCGCTTCGCAAAAATCAACATCGATGTCCGGCGGCGAAACGCGGTCCGGATTGAGGAATCGCTCGAAGATCAATCCAAACTGCAACGGATCGATATCCGTGATCCCGAGCACATAGGCGATGAGCGAACCGGCGGCTGATCCGCGCCCCGGTCCGACCGGAATTCCGCGGCCTTTGGCGAAGTGAATGAAATCCCAAACGATCAGGATGTAACTGACGAAGCCGGTCTTCTCGAGCACGCCCAGTTCGTAAGCGAGCCGCTCGCGAAGTTGATTGTCGGTCCTGGCGCGTTCGCCGTAATGCTCTTCCAATCCTTTGTAACATAGCTCGCGCAGATAAGCTTCGCGCGTTTGTCCCTCCGGCACCGGATACTCTGGATACTTCGATTTGCCGAATTCGATCGAGACATTGCAGCGTTCGCCGATCGCCAGCGTGTTGGCGATCGCTTCCGGAAAATCCTTGAAAAGCTCGCGCATTTCCGCAGGCGATTTGAAGTACAGCTCCGGCGCGTAACGCATCCGACTCTGGTCATCCACCATTTTCTGCATGCCGATGCACAGCATGACGTCATGCGCGCCATGATCCTCCCGGCGGAGAAAATGGACGTCGTTCGCCGCGACAAGCCCAACGCCCAGATCTTTCGCGATTTGGGGCAAAACCCGATTGCACTGGCGTTGTTCTTCAATCCCGTGGTCGTGCAATTCCATGAAGAAATTTTCCGCGCCGAGGATGTCGCGATACTCGGCCGCGGCCTGTTTCGCCTTGTCGATGTTGTTCGACTGGATCGCCGAATTCACTTCGCCCGCGAGACAACCACTCAGCCCGATTAAACCTTCCTTGTGCTCCTCCAGCAGCTCTTTGTCGATCCTCGGCCGGTAATGAAATCCATCGAGATGCGCGGTCGTGATCAGCTTTACCAAATTGGCGTAGCCGGTCTCGTTTTCAGCGAGCAACGTGAAGTGATATGCCGATTCGCGCATCGAATTGGCCTTTTCCCTGTGCGATCGCGGTGCGATGTATGCCTCGCAACCGATGATCGGTTTGATCCCGGCGCGCTCAGCTTCCTGGTAAAATTCGATGGCACCGAAAAGATTGCCATGATCGGTCACGGCCACGGCCGGCATTTTAAACTCGGCCGCTTTGCGCATCAGCTCGCGCATCCGGATCGCACCGTCGAGCAGCGAATACTCGGTGTGGAGGTGGAGGTGAACGAACGAATCGCGCGGCATCAACTCAGTATAGACAGCCGCAAGTTTTCGCAAAAAATTTCCGCGCGCGATCGCGAAAATTTCTTGTTTGCAATCTCAAGATCGCGTTGCTAATGAACCGCGTGCCGCGCTTAGCTTCGGATGATGTGAATAACTGCGCGGTCACGTCCGAATGAAAAAACTGGAAGCGATCATCAAACCGTTCAAGCTCGAGGAGGTCAAGGAAGCCCTCGCTGAGCTGGGTATTGAAGGCATGACCGTGACCGAAGTGAAAGGCTTCGGCCGCCAGAAAGGCCACACCGAAATCTACCGCGGCAGCGAATACACCGTCGATTTCCTGCCCAAGGTAAAAGTGGAAGTCGTGCTCGCGGACGACATGGTCGAGAAAGCGGTTGCCGCCGTTGTGGGTGCGGCGAAGACCGGCAAAATCGGCGACGGAAAAGTTTTCGTGCTCCCAGTAGAACACGCGATTCGCATTCGCACGGAAGAGATCGGCGAAAAAGCGGTGTGAATTTAATGACGAAGCTCGAATGACGAATGACGAAACTGGGACGAGCTTGAAATGATGCACTCGGCCGAAGAGCCGATTTCGTCATTTAGTCATTCCTTCGACATTCGACATTCGGATTTCGTCATTTTTGTTTTCCGCAACTCTCAACAATCAACCATCAACCTCTGAACCAATGTCCAAAGACAAAACTCCATCCGACGTCAGCAAAATGATCAAAGACAAAGACGTGAAGTTGATCGACTTCAAGTTCACGGACTTGCTCGGCACCTGGCAGCATTTCACCACCACCCTCACCGAATACAACGAAGAGATTTTTACCGATGGCCTCGGCTTTGACGGCTCGAGTATCCGCGGTTGGAGGGTCATCAACGCCTCCGACATGCTCGTTATTCCCGATGCGGCGACCGCTTGGATCGACATCTTTAACGCCGAGCCGACGCTGAGTTTAATTTGCACGATCGTCGACCCGATCACACGCGAGCCGTATGATCGCGACCCGCGCGGCGTCGCCGAAAAAGCGGAAGCTTATTTAAAGAGCACCGGCATCGCCGACACCGCGTTCTTCGGACCTGAAGCGGAATTCTTTATTTTTGATGATGTCCGATTCAGTTACGACGGCAATTCGTCAATGCATCGCGTCGATAGTGTAGAGGGGCATTGGAACAGCGCCCGCGAGGAATTTCCGAACCTCGGCTACAAAATTCGACCGAAGGAAGGTTACTTCCCAGTCTCGCCGATGGATTCGTTGCAGGACATTCGCAACGAAATGTGCCTCGAGCTCGAGCGCGCCGGAGTTCCGATCGAGCGCCAGCATCACGAAGTCGCCACTGCCGGCCAGGCCGAGATCGACATTCGTTTCGCGCCGCTCAAACGCATGGGCGACAACCTGCAATATTACAAATACATCCTGCGCAACGTCGCCAAGAAGCACAACAAGACGGTCACGTTCATGCCGAAACCGCTCTTCGCCGACAACGGCTCGGGCATGCACACGCACATCTCGCTTTGGAACGGCGACAAACCGCTCTTCGCCGGCAACGGTTACGCCGGGTTGAGCGACCTGGCGTTGTTTTTCATCGGCGGCATTTTGAAACACGCGCCCGCGCTCACCTGCCTGACGAATCCAACCACTAATAGCTACAAGCGCCTCGTGCCCGGGTTCGAAGCGCCGGTCAATCTCGCTTACTCCGCGCGCAATCGCTCCGCTGCGATTCGAATCCCGACTTATTCGCCGAGTCCGAAAGCGAAACGGATCGAGTTCCGCACGCCGGATGCGGCCGCGAATCCGTATCTCGCCTTCTCCGCGCTCCTGCTCGCCGGCCTCGATGGAATCCAGAACCGCCTCGACCCGGGCGATCCGCTCGACAAAAATCTTTATGATCTGCCGCCGGAAGAACTCGCCCAGATCGCGAGCGTGCCCGATTCACTCCGCGGCGCAATCGAAGCGCTCCAGGCCGATCATTCGTTTCTCCTCCGCGGCGACGTCTTCAACGCCGACTTCATCGCCAACTGGATCGACATGAAACAAAAAGAATACGACGCGCTGCGGCTCCGCCCCCACCCGTACGAATTCTCAATGTACTACGACGTGTAAATTCGTTGACGCTTCCCCAGAACATTAATCACCGCAGAGATCACGGAGGTCGCAGAGGAAATCCAATTTCTTTCTCCGTGCTCTCTGTGTCCTCTGCGGTAAAAATTGATTCTGCATGAATCGGCGAAGTTTTCTTAAAACAAATTTGTTCGGCGCGGTAGAGAGAGACTGATGCGAAAAATTGGATTCATTCTGTTGATTGCTGGTTTTGCCTGGCTTTGCTGGGACGCATCGTCGATGCGGCCAATCGCCCGCGCGATTGTAGCGAGTCATTCGAATCGGCTGCCGCGGACCGGCCGCACCTGGTTCACTCCCGATGACACAACGCGCGAGATGGGCGAAGTCGTCTCCGACGCGCTCGATCACGTTCCGTCTATTCTGATTCCCGCCGGGATGATGTTAGCCGGCGGCATGATTCAGGGGTTTGCTCGACGATCCTCGCCGACTGCTACAAAAGGCAGCGCCTCGGACTCAGGTAGGGGCGATTGACCTCAATCGCCCGCGGGCGGTTCGGTGAACCGCCCCTACCTCGTTCTGTGGTGAAGATTAGGGCCGAGCAACTCGCCGCCAATCAAACACAGCCTATCCCAGGCCCATGCTTGTGAGCAGTCGGCCCCGGATCTGACCGTCGGCTGGCAAACTGTGTGCATGCTGGTAATCACGGATCGCCTTTCGCGTTGCGTTGCCACTCACGCCATCGACGGCGCCATGATAATAGCCTGCACGAGCCAGGCGGAGCTGGACCTGGCCGACCACAGAATCGGTACTATATCCGGCTCTGCGTTGGTAAACAGATGGATCGTAAGAATCGTATCCGTAACTACCGGGGTAATAGTCGTAAGGATAGTACCCGTAATATCCGTACGGATAGTAAAAGAACGGGTCCCCAAAATCCCCGAAGAAAACGAAATCGTCGAAGTTACGATGGCGGAACCGATCGCCACGGAAGTCACGGTCGCTATGAAAACCGCGGCCGGCAAAGTTGCGCCCGTTGAAGCCAGCGCGAGACCCGCCGCCATTAAAACCACCGCGAAAGCCGCCTCCGTTAAACCCACCACGGTTGAATCCACCACCGCTAAATCCAGCTCTACCGAATCCACCACCGCTAAATCCGGCTCGACCGAAACCGCC